>Ga0209712_10000008_pt1 | contig 414958 bp, 368 predicted proteins | sample ArcOceMetagenome_FD_187443 | JGI IMG/M metagenome (GOLD analysis project Ga0209712, IMG submission 187443) | Marine eukaryotic phytoplankton communities from Arctic Ocean - Arctic Ocean - Greenland ARC118M Metagenome (SPAdes) (version 2) | ecosystem: Environmental > Aquatic > Marine > Oceanic...
TTGTAGCTCTCACCCGCCTCCGCCAGCAACATGGGCACCTTGGCGCCTTTGCCGCCACCGCTGGCGCCACTGGCCGCGTTGGCGATCAGCTGATCGGGCTTGATCCAGCCCTTTTCCAGCAACGGCAGATAGCCCAGCTGAATCGAGGTGGGATAACAACCGGCGCAGGCCACCAACCGGGCATCACGGATTTTTTCCCGATTCACTTCAGGCAGACCATATACCGCATCCGCCAGCAACTCCGGGCAAGCATGCGGCTCGCCATACCATTCGCTCCAGAGCTCATGATCCCGCAGCCGGAAATCCGCCGACAGATCCACCACCCTCACGCCGGCATCCATCAACTCGGGCATCATCCGCATGGCCACGTTATGGGGCGTCGCAAAGAACACCACGTCACAGGCCGCCAGTCGCTTCACATCCGGCTCACTGAAGACCAGATCGGTACGGCCACGCAGGGACGGGAACAGGTCCGCCACTGCCACACCCGCTTCGCCACGGGAGGTGATCACATCCAGTTCAGCGTGGGGGTGGTTAACCAACAGGCGCAATAATTCGACCCCGGTATACCCGGTACCGCCGACCACACCTACTTTCAGCGGTGCACTGGTTTGTGCTGGCTGAGAAGACATATCCCACTCCTGAACTGCATTAATAAAAGGAAGTCCTGCATGATAGGGTCGCCATCGATCAGCGGCAAGAAAGTGCCACCCATAACGGCCTGAAAACCGCCTCGCCCACTCGGATGACGGTCAACCCGGCAACTGCCGCTCCGGCTCTTTCCCACCATCCTCCGACTCGGCTTTTTCATTGCCTCGTTCCGCCGGCTTGTCCTGGGGCTTTTCCAGCGCCATACCCTGACCATCAGAAAGGCGGTCAGCCAGGGAGTCATACAGGGGGCGAGCCCAGACGACCTTGGCCACCGCCGCGGACAGTAGCGCACCTGCCATCAGCGGCAACAGGATATCGTGGCGGTTGCCGGTCAGCTCCATCACGATCACAAAGGACGTGATCGGCCGCTGTATCACCCCGGCCAGAAACGCCGCCATGGCCACCAGCGTCAGTCCCACCAGCGACGAGCCTGGGAAGAAACCACCCACCACGTTACCAATACCCGCACCAGCCGCCAGGCTGGGGGAGAACAGACCACCGGGAATGCCGGTAAAATAAGACACCAGGGTGGCCGACATCTTGGCCAGCGCGAAGGTCCAGTTCCCCGGCTGCTCACCACTCAGCAGGGTAGATGCCTGCTCGTAACCACTGCCGTAGGTGGCCCCGCCCGTAATCAGCCCCAGAAACACCAATACCAGGGCGCACAGCACCACCACACGGTATGGATGCTCCTTGGCGTAGGGCGAAAGGAATTGGCTGCCCTTGATTAGCAACCGGCTAAAAAAGCCGCCCAGCAGACCACACACCAGCGCCGTCACCCCGATCGCTGCCCAGTCCCGGGTGATGTCCAGCGCCCCGTCCGGGTGTCCAAAAAAACTGTAGTGCCCCATTATCATCAGCACCACCACACCGGAAAGAATGATGGCCATGATCAGGGTACCGCTGGTGCGCTGCTCAAACGAGCCGGACAGCTCCTCGATGGCAAAGACAATCCCTGCCAGGGGCGCATTGAACGCCGCCGACACCCCTGCCGCGCCGCCCGCCACGATCAGGGAGTTGTCCACGTATTTCTGGTTAAGCCGCCCCACCCGGCCCACCGAATACATCATCGCCGCGCCCATGTGCACACTGGGGCCCTCGCGGCCAATACTGGCCCCGCACAGCAGCCCCAGACAGGTGAGCACAAACTTGCTGAGAATCACGCGCAAGGACAGGAAAGCAGGGCGCAACCAGTGATAGCGCTGCTTCAGCACTACCAACACCTGAGGAATACCACTGCCCTGGGACTCGGTGCCCAGCTGGCGCATCAACCAGACAATCACCACCATACCCACCGGGGTTATCAGCACCGGCAAGTATGGGGACTGGGCATGAATTTGCGTGAAAGTGTGGGACGCCAGCTCTGCCACCCAGGCAAACGCCACTACCAGCAGCCCCACCATGACGGCGCCAGACCAGAACACCGCGCGCAGCTTCCAGTCCTGCCAGGAACCCAGCTGCCGACGGCTCAGCCGCCGGGTGCGAAACAGGTAGTAACGCATCAGACGACTATGGCGTGGCCGCTTATTCACAGCGCTCCTTTACTTAGACAGCAGCAAGTGGACCGGAAAGAATACAGGTAAGTCTGTATAGTGTACGCCCACAGGAAACATCTCTCCAATGTCGCCACCCATAACTCTCACCACCTATAAGAAGGGACAGCCCCATGCAGTTTGCGCTCGATTACTTTCTCTGGATCAAGGCCTTCCACTTGATCGCCATGATTTGCTGGTTTGCCGGCATGTTCTACCTGCCGCGCCTGTTCGTGTACCACGCCATGGCAGAGGATCAACCCAGCCGCGAACGCTTCAAGATCATGGAGCGCAAACTCTACCGGGGCATCATGAACCCCAGCATGATTGTCACTGTAGTCCTTGGCATGTGGATGTTCATGGCAAACATGGAAGCCTACAAAGGCAACGGCTGGATGCACGCCAAACTGGCGCTGGTGTTCCTGCTGATTGGCTACCACCACGTCTGCCTGTCCTACATGAAAAAGTTTGCCGCTGACGCCAACACCAAGAGCGACAAGTTCTACCGGATTTTCAATGAAATCCCGGTTGTCCTTCTGATCGCCATTGTTATTCTGGTGGTTGTTCGACCTTTCTAATTCCGGCCAAGGCCTGACGCTCAGCACAGATCAGCATCAGGCCTCCGGCATCCAGCATCAGGCGCTCGCCATGAAACCGAACATTCTTGTTATTGCCGGCCACGATCCCTCCGGGGGCGCGGGCATTCACGCCGACATTGAAGCCATCCAGGCGCTGGGCGGCTTCGCCTCCACCCTGATCACCGGCCTCACCGTACAGAACAGCCAGAACGTGCGCGGTTTCCAGCTCACTGACCCCGATTTGCTGCAACAGCAGGCCGACGCGCTGCTGGACGACATGGATTACCAGGCCATCAAGATCGGCATGACCGGCTCCATCGCCGTCATCGAGTTCATTACCCGGCTGCTCAAGCGGCTGCCCGGGGTCCCGGTGATTCTCGACCCGGTACTGGCCGCCGAAGCCGGCGGCAGCCTGGCGCAGGAATCCCTCGCCGAAGCCATGCTCGAAAAACTGGCACCGCTGTGCGACGTGATGACCCCCAACCTACCCGAAGCCCAGGCCCTGAGTGGGCAAACAGACGTCGCTGACTGCGGCCGAACCCTGGTCCAGCGCAGCGGCTGCGCCACCCTGGTCACCGGCACCCACGACGACACCGATCAGGTCATCAACCACCTGTTCACCGACGTTGGCGAAGAACAATGGCGCTGGGACCGGTTGCCACACAGCTATCACGGCTCCGGCTGCACCCTGGCCTCCTCCATTGCCTGCCTGCGCGGCCGCGGCCAGTCGCTGGACAGCGCTGTCGCCAATGGCCAGGCCCACGTGGACCGTTTCCTGCGTGGCGCCTTCCAGCCCGGGCAAGGCCAATACGTACCCAACCGCCAGGCCTGAGCCCCCATGTCCCTCCACCGTTTCAACCGTCACTACCACCTCCACGGCCTCTACGCGATCACCGACCCGGTACTCACCCCGGACGAGCGCCTGCTGCCCGCCGCCGAAGCCGCCCTGCGCGGCGGCGCCCGGCTGCTGCAATACCGGGACAAAACCGCCAGCCCGGCTCAACGAGAATACCGGGCCGCCCAGCTTCGCCAGCTGTGTCATCAGTACCGCGCCCTGTTTATCGTCAATGATGACCCGGCCCTCGCCGCCCGCGTGAATGCCGATGGCGTGCACATCGGCCAAAGCGACGGCGGCATCAAAGCGGCCCGTGATCAACTGGGCGACTCACGGATTATTGGCGTCACCTGCCACGGCGATCTGGCACTGGCTGGCCAAGCTGCCGAAGCCGGCGCCGATTACCTAGCCATGGGCCGATTCTTCACCTCGCAGACCAAACCCCAAGCGCCGCAGGCCTCACTGGCTGTGCTACGCCAGGCCTGCCAGCAGTTTCATCAACCCGTGGTAGCCATCGGCGGAGTGAATCCGGATAATGCGCCGCAACTGATCGACGCTGGCGCCATGTCTGTGGCGGTCATTCATGCCCTGTTCAGGCACAGCGACACGGCCTCCATCGAAGCCGCAGCACGCCGCTTCAGCGCCTGCTTCCAGACCCACCCGGTCTGACCCATAGCGAACAGATTCAAGAGGACACACCATGAGCCGCAAGCACTCCGAACAGCTTTTCCGTCAGGCCCAGAAACACATTCCCGGCGGCGTAAACTCCCCGGTGCGGGCGTTCAAAAGCGTCGGCGGCACACCGGTGTTCTTCCATTCCGCCCGTGGCGCCTACCTGTTCGACGAAGACGACAATCAATACATCGATTACGTGGGCTCCTGGGGCCCGATGATACTGGGCCATAACCACCCGCACGTGGTGGCTGCCGTGCAGGCGGCCGTACAGGAAGGGCTGAGCTTCGGCGCCCCCACCGCCACGGAAGTGGCCATGGCCGACAAGGTCTGCGAACTGGTGCCGTCCATGGACATGGTGCGCATGGTCAACTCCGGCACCGAAGCCACTATGAGCGCCATCCGCCTGGCCCGTGGCTACACCGGTCGCAACAAGATCATCAAGTTTGAAGGTTGCTACCACGGGCACGTGGACAGCCTGCTGGTGAAAGCCGGCTCCGGCGCCATCGCTATTCCCGGCTCCCCCGGGGTACCGGAAGCCGTTACCGCCGACACCCTGGTGCTGAACTACAACGATGCCGCCAGCGTCACCCAGGCTTTCGAAGAACACGGCGACGACATCGCCGCCATCATCGTGGAGCCAGTGGCCGGCAACATGAACTGCGTCCCCGCCACCGAGAATTTCCTGCAGACCCTGCGCCAGCAGTGCGACGACAGCGGCGCGGTGCTGATTTTCGATGAAGTCATGAGCGGCTTCCGGGTAGCACTGGGCGGCGCCCAGGGCCATTACGGCATCACCCCGGACATGACCACCCTGGGCAAGATTGTCGGTGGGGGCATGCCGGTGGGGGCCTTTGGCGGCAAGCAGGCCATCATGGAACATCTGGCCCCGCTCGGGCCGGTCTACCAGGCCGGCACCCTGTCCGGGAATCCGGTGGCCATGGCCGCAGGCCTGGCGACGCTGAACCTGATCAGCGAACCCGGCTTCCACGACGCGCTGACGGAAAAAACCACCCGCCTGCTGGAAGGTCTGACGGCCGCCGCCCATGCGCAAGGAGTGTCATTCACTACCGCACAGGCCGGCGCCATGTTCGGGCTGTTCTTCACCGACCAGAATCGTATCAGCAGCTTTGCGGAAGTGATGACCTGCGACAGCGAGCGCTTCAACCGCTTCTTCCACGCCATGCTGGACCAGGGCATCTACCTGGCGCCCAGCGCGTTCGAAGCGGGCTTCGTGTCAGCGGCGCACAACGATGAGGATATCGATGCCACCATTGCGGCGGCACGCAAGGCATTCGGGAAGATGTAAAGGCCTGACCAGAATCTCACCTGTAGGAGCACCTCTTGAGGTGCGAACCGTGCCGCGTAAGCAGGGATTTGTGAGCGACGCTTGCGTGAAAGCTGTATCGTTTTCCCTCGCCAAGGCTCGGGTTCGCGCCTCAAGAGGCGCTCCTACAGCGACTCCATAAGCAAGGTCAGTCGCGCATCAAGACGGCCTGCTTGCCGCCGGTGAGCTTCAGTAAATCCCCCGGCGCCATGGCGATTTCCAGCCCGCGCCGGCCGGCGCTCATGTAGATAATCTCGAGGGATTGCGCGCTGCCATCCAGATATAACGGCAACCGTTTCTTCTGCCCCAGCGGGCTAATGCCGCCCAGCACATAACCGGTTAATCGTTGCGCCTTGTCCGCCGGGCACATCTGCGCCTTCTTGCCACCGTGGGCACGGGCCAGACACTTCAGGTCCAGCTGGTGGGCCACCGGCACCATGGCCACCACCGGCACGTCATCAACCAGCGCCATCAGCGTCTTGAACACCTGCTCCACCGGCAGACCCAAGACCTCCGCCGCTTCCAACCCGTAGCTTTGCGCTTTCGGGTCGTGTTCGTAGCTATGCAGCGTAAACGCTACCTTGCCGCGCTTGGCCGCCTGCACCGCCGGCGTCATGCCTTGCGCGACTCCGGGTCACGCAGCGTCGCCGCCCGCTCGCGAGCGCTCTTTGCCCCGGCGGCATTGCCTTGCCGGTCCCGCGCGGTGGCCACCAATTCCCACAAACCGGCCTGATACTCCGGATGGTCCGGCGCCAGACGCAGGGCTTTCAGGGCAAAGCCTTCCGCACCACGGGCGTCACCTTCGGTCAGGCGCAGGTCCGCCAGCTGCTTGTACAACCAGGAGGAATCCGGGGCAATATTCAACGCCCGCTCCAGATACCGTTCCGCCCGGGAATTATCCCCTTGCTGGCGCGCCTGCTCGGCACTGGTCAACAAACTCAGCGCCGGAGAGCCCTCCAATTCCTGGCTGGCTGTCATCGGTTCCTGCGGCTCGTCGACCACGGGTTTCACCGCACACCCCACCATCACGACACTGATTAGCACCAATCGAACCAGCCTTTGCATAAATAACATCCTGACCCCTATTTCCTTGATCGCAGGTTGATTGAGAGAATCACCGCAAACCGCATGGCGCTTAATCAAACAGGCCCTTGAACCATCCTTTGATGCCCTTGCCGGTTTGTTTCACTGTGCCACAACCATCGCTGTCTTCGGGAATCGACGCGGCCAGCATGGGGTAGCGGCGGGCATTGCCACAACCTTCTGCACTGACACGGCGACCGTCTTCATTCATCCATACCCATTCCACGCTGGGCGGCGGGTTTTGTGACAGGCTGCGCTGGGGCAGCTTGCCCATCAAATTCGCCCACACTGGCAGGGCACCGCTGGAGCCGGTAATCCCCGCGTTTTTGTTGTCGTCACGGCCCACCCAGACCACCGCCAAATGATTGGCCGAGAATCCAGCAAACCAGGCATCGCGGAAGTCATCACTGGTACCTGTCTTACCGGCTACTCTCAGGTCCGACGGCAGCGCCGCACGAGCGGCGCGGGCGGTGCCTTCTTCCACCACCTGCTGCATGGCCCACTGGGTCAAGAAGGCGGGGCCGGCCTCCACTACTTCATCGGTGCTCACCGGGTAACGGGCCAGCGGCTTGCCATCCTTGTCCAGCACATCAGTAATGGAGCGCAGTCGGGTACTGAAGCCACCGGTGGCCAGCGGCTGATACATCATCGCCACTTCAAACGGGGTCAATTCCAGGCTCCCCAACAGGATACTCGGGTACAGCGGAATATTGCGGGTAACCCCCAGGGTCTTCATGGTGTCGGCCACCTTATCCAGCCCCACATCCAGGCCCAGTCGTGCAGTGGCCTGGTTACGGGACAGCGCCAGCACATCCACCATGGGCATGGCGCCCTTGGCCGTCTTGTCGAAATTCTGTGGCGCCCACACGCTGCCATTGGGCAACTTGACCTGAATCGGCCCGTCTTCCACCAGCGTGGCCAGGGAATAGGTTTTCGGCTGTTGAACCGCCGACAACACCACCGCCGGTTTCGCCAGCGAGCCCATGGGCCGCTGGGCATCCAGCGCCCGGTTGAAACCCGCCTGCCGCGAATCCCGGTTGCTTACCAGCGCCAGCACATCGCCCTGGGCCGGCGCCACCACCACCACAGCACCGTTGAGCTTTTTCACCTGTTTCGGATCGCGATGATTGAGATGCTCTTTCAGCGCCCCCTCCGAAGCCAGCTGCGCCAGCACATCCAGAGTGGAATGGATATGCAGGCCTTCGTCACTGAGCACTTCCGGCGGGTAATCCCGCGCCAACTGACGGCGCACCAGATCGATAAACGCCGGGAAGGCATACAACGCGGACGCACCACGCGGCACCACTTCCAGCGGCCGGGCACTGAACTTGTCGTAGTCCGCGCTGGACAAGGCACCTTCGTCACGGGCCACTTTCAATACGGTATTGCGACGTTCCATGGCCCGCTCCGGGCGGCGGCGCGGGTCGTACCAGCTGGGTCCTTTCAGCAAGGCCACCAGGGTCGCCAGCTGATGGGGCTCCAGCTCTTCCAGCGGCCGACCGAACAGGAACTGGGCCCCCAGGCCCATCCCATGAATGGCACGGGCGCCGTCCTGGCCGAGATACACCTCATTGAGGTAGGCCTCGAGAATCTGGTCCTTGCTGTAATGCAGCTCCAGCAGCAAGGCCATGGGCATTTCCATCAGCTTGCGGGACAGGGTCCGGTCGGAGCTGAGCCAGAAATTCTTCACCAGCTGCTGGGTCAGGGTACTGCCCCCCTGCACCAGCCCGCCGGCCTTGATGTTGGCCAGCATGGCGCGGCTCAGGCCACGCAGGGAAATGCCATGGTGGTCGTAGAAGCTGCGGTCTTCGGTGGCAATCAGCATATCCACCAGCAACGGCGGCACTTTATCCAGCGGCACCAGCACCCGATCTTCCGCGTGCTGGGGGTGAATGCTGCCGATCTGCAATGGTTCCAGGCGGGCCAGGCGATCGCCGCCGGCCTCCAGGCTGCGAATCTGCCCACCGGACAAGGACAGCCGGATACGCTCGGACTGCTCGCCACCGTCACTGTCGTTGAAACCGCGGGTGTGAATCAGCAGGGAGTTGCCCTGCACCGCAAAGCTGCCCGGCGTGCTGGCGCGCGCATCGCGCCGGTAACGCATCAGGTCCAGCAGCTTGAGCATGTCCTCACGGGACAGCACCCGGCCTTCATACAGTTCCACTGGCCGGGCATACACCCGCGCCGGCAGCTGCCAGGCATGGGAATCAAACCGTTCGCGCACCAGCGCATCCAGATACGCCATGCCGGCAGCCCCAAGCACCAGGCACACCAGCCCTGCCTTGGCAATGAATGACCAACTGAACCAGCGCCGACGCTGGGCGGAGGGCTTCTTTTTTCTACTGGGTTGCCGCCGCGATTTTGCAGGGGACTTTTTCGCTTTTTTCGCCATGGGCCGGAGTATAGAGAAAAGTGTGGGTACTTTATGAGTGTGGGGTGAGAAATATGTTCCCGGGGTCAAAATGACCGGGCCAGAGCAGGCAGCCCTCCCGCCACTGGCGTACAAATTTTGCATGCAGCGCCCGGCAGCCCATAATAGCCGCCCCTGCAATTCGCCTCGGAGCTTCCATGACAAAGAAATATGACGTTTACGCCCTCGGTAATGCCCTGGTAGACACGGAAATCGAGGTCAGCGACGCCTTTTTGCAGCGCATGGAAGTAGGCAAGGGCCTGATGACACTGGTGGATGAAGCCCGTCAGGCAGAATTGATCGAAGCGCTGGCCAACGAAGCCGAGCCCCGCAAACAGACCAGCGGCGGCTCCGCCTGCAACACGGTAGTCGCCACCCGTTACTTCGGCGGCAACAGTTACTACGCCTGCAAAGTGGCCGACGACGCCACCGGCACCATTTTCGTCGACGACCTGACCGCCGCCGGCGTAGATACCAACATGAACGGCCCGCGGGATGCCGGTGTTTCAGGCAAATGCCTGGTCATGCTGACCCCGGATGCCGAGCGCACCATGAACACCTACCTGGGCATCTCCAGCCAGGTCTCCGATGCGGAACTGGACGAAGCCGCCATCGCCGCCAGCCAGTACGTGTACCTGGAAGGCTATCTGGTCAGCGGCGACAGCTCTCGGGCCGCCGCCATCAAACTCCGCCAGCTGGCCGAAAAGAACGACGTGAAAACCTCGCTGACCTTCTCCGACCCCGCCATGGTGCAGTTTTTCAAAGACGGCCTGAATGAAATGCTCGGCGAGCGTGTGGACCTGCTGTTCTGCAACGAAGCCGAAGCCACCAGCTTCACCGACACCGACAACGTGGACGCCGCCCTGGAAGCGCTCAAGCCACGCTGCGGCTCCGCCGTCATTACTCTCGGGGCGGACGGCGCCCTGGTCTGGGATGGTGAACAGACGCACCGCATCGACCCGGTCCCGGTGAAAGCCATCGACAGTAACGGTGCCGGCGACATGTTTGCCGGCGCCTTCCTGTATGCCATTACCCACGGTCACGACTTTGCCGCTGCCGGCAAACTCGCCTCCGCCGCCGCCGCGCGGCTGGTCAGCGAATTTGGCCCACGCCTCCCGGCAGAGGCTCACCAGGAACTTCGCAACGCCATTCTGGGCGAATAACCGCAGGGCGGACCTTTCTTCCCGACGACACAGCATCACGGAAACACCAAGACCATGGAACACATCTGCAACGTGAACGACATCGAGCACGAGAGTGCACGGGAATTTCAGAAAGACGGCCAGCCGATTGTCATCGCCAAGTTCGATGGGCAGATTCACGCCTATATCAACTGGTGCCCGCACCTGGGCATCGAACTGAACTTCATGCCCGATGAATTCATGGACGGCGACAGCCAGTTCATCATGTGCGCCAACCACGGCGCCCTGTTCGAAGTGGAGACCGGCCATTGCCTGTCCGGCCCCTGCAGCGGCGACAAGCTGATTCCCGTACCGCTGGAAGTACGCGGCGAGGAAGTCTGGCTCGGCGAGGTTCCCCAACCCGCATGAATACAGAAAGCAGCCACCCCTTTGATTTACTGACCCCGGACTACATGCTGGATGCCGTCGATGCTGCCGGCTTTCTCAGCGATGGCCGGCTGCTGCAACTGAACAGTTTTGAGAACCGGGTGTATCAAGTGGGCCAGGAAGACGGCCCGCCGGTGATCGTGAAGTTCTACCGCCCGCACCGCTGGAGCGATGAACAAATCCTCGAAGAACATGCTTTCAGCCTGTTTCTGGCGGACCGGGACCTGCCGGTGGTCGCCCCCATCGAAAAGAACGGCACCAGCCTGTTCCATTGCGACGACTTTGCTTTCGCCGTGTTTCGCCGCGCCGGTGGCCACGCCCCGGAGCTGGCCAACGACGATCATCTGGAGCAACTGGGGCGCACCCTGGCCCGCTGGCACACCTGTGGCAGCGACCGCCCCTATCAGACGCGCCCGACCCTGCAGATCGTCGACGATATCCGCACCGCCAGCACCTTTCTCACCAATGAGGTTGTGGACCTGAATTACCGTGGACAATATCGGGATGTGACGGGCCAGATACTGGAAAAAGTGGAGCAGCAACTGGGCCAGAGCGAATTTCCCTTATTAAACGTGCACGGCGATTGTCACACCGGCAATATCCTGTGGCGCGACAACAGCCCCCACTTCGTGGACCTGGACGACAGCCTGCGCGCACCGGCCATGCAAGACATCTGGATGCTGCTGTCCGGTGAGCACGACGAACAGCAGCACCAACTAAGAGTGCTTGCCCGCGGCTACGACACCTTCCTGCCGTTTCCCTGGAACCAGACCAGCCTGATCGAGCCGCTACGCCTGCGACGCATCATCAACTACGACGCCTGGCTGGCAAAACGCTGGGACGACCCGGCCTTTCCCCCCGCCTTCCCGTGGTTCGAATCCATGCATTACTGGGGCAACCAGGTGACCTTATTGCAACAGCAACTGCGCAGTTTGCAGACCCCTCTGTAGAGGCAAACGCTTTTCTGCAGGAGCGTCGCTCGCGGCGCGACAGGGCTGGCTCCGTGTTTTCTAAAGCCGCTGCTGTAGGAGTTCCTCTCGAGGGACGACCCCGAGCCCAGGCGAGGGAAAAGGCGAGGCAGGGGTGCCCGCTCGATCACTCTGGAGGCGCCCCGGTTCACAGCAACGACGCTGCTGTACCTACAGGCGTTTTCCACGCTAACGCGTGGTTCGTCCCTCGAGAGGAACTCCTACAACGCAATCGGCAAGGGTTTTTCCAGTTCGAAACCCTCGGCGGATAACGCCACCTTCCAGGCCAGCACCTCCACTCCCTTCTCTATCGCCTCGCGCAACAACAACCCATAGCGCACATCGATTTCGTCCGCCGGGCGCGCGGCGGTGGCGCCGCTGTGTTGAACGCAAAAGAACAGCACCGCGCGCTTTCCCGACGCGACCACCGCCATCAACGTCTGCAAATGCTTCTGCCCCCGCTCAGTGACCGAATCCGGAAAGGCGATAACGCCGTCGTCCTCATCCTCCGGGCCGGGACCCAGGGTGACGTTTTTCACTTCAATAAAGGTATGTGGGTCGGCCCGCTCGCCCAGCGCCAGGTCAAAGCGACTGTCTCCGTATTTCACCTCCCGCTCCACGCCACTGGCGGGATTCAACGCGGGAATCTGTCCGGCCCGCACGGCTTCTTCCACCAACGCATTGGGCCGCGCGGTATTGACTCCGGCCCAGTGGCCATGGGCCACCTGCAACGCTTCCAAAGTGTGGCGATATTTGCGTTTGGGGTTGCCGCTGTCGGAAATCAGCGCCTGCTGCGGCTCGCCCAGCACGCAATTTTTCATGGACCCGGTATTCGGGCAATGCACGGTAATCTCGCTGCCATCGGCGCGGACCACATCCGCCATGAACCGCTTGTAGCGACGCAATAGCGTCACCGCTTCCAGTGGGGGATCAAAGATCACAGGGGCTCCAGATAGTGTTCCAGGCGGTGCAGCGCCTCTGTTAGCCGTGCCTCACTGCAGGTATAGGCCATGCGTACAAAGCGCCGGTGATCGTGGCCTTCACCGAAGTCCAATCCCGGCGTCATGGCAACCTTGGCCTTTTCCAGCAGGTCGGCACAAAAGGCAAAACTGTCGTCGGTGTAATCACTCACATCTGCGTAGACATAAAAGGCGCCGTCCGCCCGAGACACCACCGGCAATTTCAGGTGCGCCAAACCATTCAATAGACACTGGCGGCGGCGCGCCAACAACTGATGGCGCTGCTCCAGAATCGTCAGTGTCGGCTCTTGCAGCGCTGCCAGCGCCCCATGCTGCGCCGGAGTGGATGGCGCCAGAAACAGATTCTGGGCCAGCCGCTCGATGGCCGGCACCAGCGGCTCCGGCGCCACCAGCCAGCCCAATCGCCAACCGGTCATGCAAAAATACTTGCTGAAACTGTTGATCACCAGCACCGGGGCCGGACCCGCCAGCACCGATGTGGCGGGCTGGGTGTAACACAGCCCCTGATAGATCTCGTCCACCAGCAAGATGCCGCCCTTGTCCACGGCGCCGCGGGCCAGCTGCTGCAAGGTCTCTACCGGCAGCATATTGCCGGTGGGGTTGTCCGGGCTTGCGACCATGGCCACCCGGGTATTGTTTTGCCAGGCATCCAGAAACGCCACCGGGTCCACATTGAAATGGTCATCCGCCTGCAGCGCTACCGGTTGTGGCTCGCCGCCGACCAACCGCACGAACTGGCGATTACAGGGGTAGCCGGGGTCGGTGAGCAACACGCCGTCGCCGGGATTGAGCAGCGCCGCCAGCGCCAGCTGCAAGGCCCCGGAGGCTCCAGGCGTTACTACCACCTGAGCAGGGCTGACCTGGGCGTCAAAGCGATTCTGGTAATCCTCGGCGATGGCTTCGCGCAGGGCGGGCAAACCCGCCGCCGGCGTATAGCCGGTATGACCGTGCGTTACCGCATCCTGAATGGCCGCAAGCACGGGTTCGGGAGTATCAAAATCCGGCTCGCCCACCTCCAGGTGAATCACATCGTGACCTTGAGCAGACAAGGCTTGGGCACGCTCCAGTAACGCCATCACATGAAACGGCGGAATGCGCCGGGCGAAGTCGGACAGACTGACTGTCATGATCATGCTCCCTCGAAAATGCGTGACTTACGGTATAACAACCGCGCTCCTTCATCTGCTACCCCGTGCCGGGCCCACACAGCAGGGCAAAAACACAGCAAAAGGCGGCCTGTCACAAGATTCCCCTTTTCTGTTGCGCCTGCATGGCTATAATCGGCCAGATTTTCACCAGCAGTGGTCAGAAAATGTCCAGCGTCCCGCTGATTGGTGACAACCCTTGCCCAGACGGGGTAAGGTCGAAGATTACATTATGCCCGGGTCTGACGATATCAGCCCGGCACCCAAGGATTGCGGGTTACCGATAGAGAGTCGCGAAGATGCTAAGGGAGTTAATCAACATGGCCACCGGCAAGAAAAAAGCCCCCAAGAAGGCGGCTAAAAAACAAACCTCCGGTTCTGCTTCCAGCAGCAAGAAAGCGTCGGCATCAGCAAAGGCTGCGCCCAAAAAAGCCGCAGCTAAAAAGGCCGCACCAGCTGCCAAGAAGGCCGTAGCGAAGAAGCCCGCCGCCAAAAAGACCCCGGCCAAGCCGGCCGCAAAAGCCGCCACCAAAAAGGCACCTGCCAAGAAGGCTGTCGCCAAGAAAGCGGCAATCAAGAAAGCACCGGCAAAGAAGGCCACTGCCGCCAAAACCACCGCGAAAAAAGCCCCGGTTAAAAAGGCCGCTGCCAAACCTGCAACGAAAGTTGCACCTAAAAAAGCAGCGCCCAAAAAGGCGGTAGCGAAGAAGCCTGCAGCCAGCAAAACGGCCAGCAAGACAACCGCTACGCCCAAGGCAACACCCCCCAAGAAAGTGGCCGCCAAGAAAGCCGCTGCACCAAAGGCGCCTGCTAAAACTGCAGCCAGCAAGCCGCAGTCCAAGCCAGCACCCAAGACTGCTGCGAAAAAAGCCGCCGCCAAAAAGGCCGCAGCAGCCCCAAGAACCAAATTACCGGCCTCAGGCAAGGCCACCGCAGCGGCCCGTGCGGCCGCAGCGAAAGCAACCGCAGGTTCTGCACGGACTGCAACCGCCGGCAAAAGGACTTCGCCGAGCCGTTCCCCCTCTTCTGCTCAGGTAAATCCGAAAGTGAAAAAGAAAAGCACCAGTTCCTCCGCATCACAGGCCCAGGTTCACGGCTTCACGCCTTACCAGCCCGGTCCTGACGAGGAATACATGAACGAAAAGCAACGCGAACACTTCCGCAATATCCTGCTGGCCTGGCGCCAGGAGCTGATGGAAGAAGCGGACCGCACCATGCACCACCTACAGGACGAGCAGGCCAACCTGCCCGACCCGGCAGACCGCGCCACCCAGGAAGAAGAATTCGCTCTGGAACTGCGCACCCGCGACCGTGAGCGCAAACTGCTCAAGAAAATCGAGAAAACCCTCGATCTGGTGGGCAAGGACGATTACGGCTTCTGCGAAGCCTGTGGCGTAGAAATCGGCATCCGCCGCCTGGAAGCCCGCCCTACCGCGGAAATGTGCATCGACTGCAAAGAGCTCGCTGAAATCAAGGAAAAGCAGCTGGCCGGATAGAGCAGTTCAAAGTGAAAAGTTGAAAGTTGCAACGCGGACTAGCGCGCTGCAACTTTCAGCCGAAGAGGCCGCGCCCAAACCGGGAGAGCGGCCTTTTTGCTTTTATCTCCAGGAGCTAGAGCGCGGCGGGCACGGCATAGCAAACCACCACGGCTTTGGCCGCGCCTTTTCACTTTCAACTTGAAGCTTTCAACTATGGTTTATCGAGGACGTTTCGCTCCCACCCCCTCTGGCCCGTTGCACTTCGGCTCGTTGGTGGCGGCCCTGGCCAGTTGGCTTGAGGCCCGTCATCAAGGGGGGCAGTGGCTGGTCCGCATTGATGACCTGGACCCGCCCCGGGAAGCCCCCGGTGCCGCTGATCATATCCTGATGCAACTGGAAGCCTTCGGGCTGCACTGGGACGAAACCGTGCGCTACCAGAGCCAGCGCAGCGAAGCCTACCAGGCGGCAATGACACAATTGCTCGATACTGGCCACGCCTTTCATTGCCGCATGACCCGCAAACAACTGGCCACCCTGGACCACTGTCACCCGGGCATCGACGCGGCCGTTCCCGCCGCCTCTGACACCGCCATTCGCCTGCATGTACCAGACCGTCAGCTTTGTTACCCGGACGGCATTCAAGGGCAAGTCTGCAATAACCTCCACCGCGATGGCGGTGCCTTCGTGATTCGTCGCCGCGACGGCCTGTTCGGCTACCAGCTTGCCTGCGCTCTGGACGATGCGGACGACAACATTACCCATGTGCTGCGCGGTGCCGACCTGCTCGATTCCACCTTGCGCCAGTGCTGGCTGCTGGAATGCCTGGGCCGCCCTGCACCCCGCTACGCTCACCTGCCGGTCATCCTGGATGGCCGCGCCACCAAGCTATCAAAATCCGCCGGCAGCGATGCGCTCGCCCCGGACCAGGCCAGCCACCTGCTGGGTGCAGCGTTCCTCGGTATGGGCTTAACCGTGCCCGAGGCACTGTCAGGCGCGCCGGTCACTGAGCTGCTGAACTGGGGCATCAGTCATTACAGCGAACACCGCTGGCCACCCGGGCAGACACAACCGTTACCGGCAATCCTCACGTAGAGTGGCTCGGGGGGTTACCCCCGCCTGCCACGCTTATGACCGCAATGACAGCCCCCGCGTCTGGCCGCGCTTTTACAGTGAATCGGTGCTGACGTATGCTCTTCGACCAGAGGGCCTTAACCACCTATGTATACTGATCGCCTGCTTATTATTTTTATTCTCGGCACCTACTTGCTGTCCCCGGCCATTATTGACTGGTGGAGCGAAGGCGGCCGCGCCTGGTATCGCCCCTACCTGATCTGGCTGGGCCTGATCGCGCTGAGCTACTGGATTGCCAAGAGCAAGGATGTCGATGGTCTATAGTGTCAGCGACCTCATCCTGATTGCCTGTGGCTACCTGTTCTTTTTATTCATGGTGGCCTGGATTACCGAGCGCGGCTGGTTGCCGGCGCGCTGGGTACGTCACCCGGCCGTTTATGTTTTCTCTCTGGGCGTCTATGCCAGTGCCTGGGCGGTGTACGGCTCGGTAGGTTATGCCTACCAGTACGGCTATAACTTCCTGTCCTATTTTCTTGGCATCTCCGGCGTCTTTCTGCTCGCGCCAATTCTGCTTGCGCCGATACTTCGGCTCACCACCACCTACCAGTTAAGCTCACTGGCCGATCTGTTTGCGTTCCGCTACCGCAGTCGCCTGGCCGGGGCCATGACCACCATCATCATGCTCATCGGCGTGCTGCCGTTGCTGGCACTGCAATTGAAAGCGGTGGCGGAATCCATCCAGATTCTCAGCGGCACCTCCGACCCTCGCGACCTGGCCGCCGGCTTCTGCCTGATGATGGTAATCTTCGCCATCCTGTTCGGCGCCCGCCACGCCACCGCCCGGGAAAAGCACGAAGGGCTGGTGGTGGCCATCGCCATGGAATCACTGATCAAATTGCTGGCCTTCGGCGCGGTGGCCCTGCTGGGGCTGTATGGCGTGTTTGATGGCCCAGAAAGCCTGGGCAACTGGCTGGACGAGCACCCGGAAATGCTGTCACGGCTGTACTACCCACTGCAGGATGGCACCTGGCATTCCATGATCATGGCGTTTTTCGTCTCCGCCGTGGTGCTGCCACACATGTTCTACATGGCGTTCACCGAAAACCTGAACCCCCGCGCCCTGATCACTGCCAGCTGGGCGCTGCCGCTGATGTTCCTGGTCATGGCACTGTGCGTGCCGGTGATACTGTGGGCCGCCGCCGCCAGCAACGCCCCCACCTCGCCGGACTACTATGCGCTGGGCATTGGTATGGTCACCGGCGGACACGGCGCCATCCTCGGTTATATCGCCGGCCTGGCCGGCGCCAGCGGCATGCTGATTGTGGCCACTCTGGCCCTGTCCGGCATGTGCCTGAACCACCTGGTCCTGCCAGCCAGCCCACTGCATCAGGGCCAGAACCTGTACCGCAATCTGCTCTGGACCCGGCGCATTCTGATCGCCGCGATCCTCGCTCTGGCCTATCTGTTCTACCGTTTCACCGGCACCGAGCACACCCTGGTAGAGCTGGGCGTACTCTCGTTCGTGGCCACACTGCAATTTGTTCCCGGCCTGATTGGCGCCCTGTTCTGGCCCTCCGGCAACCGCAACGGCCTGTTCGCCGGTCTGGTCGTGGGCTTCCTGCTGTGGCTACTGCTACTGCTACTGCCGATCACCTACCCGCAATGGCAATTCCAGGGGTTGATGGAATTGCTGGGCATGCGCTTTCAGACCGGCGCCAGCCAATGGCACCACGTGGCCATTGCCTCAGTCACGGCCAACACTCTGATCTACGCCATCGTTTCCATTGTTACGCCCATGTCCCGGGCCGAACAGAACGCCGCGGAAGCCTGCGCGGTGGACAGCTTGCGCCGCCCTTACCGCTGGGAACTGGAAGCCAAAAGCGTGGACGATTTCATTGATGCACTGACTCAGCCCCTGGGGCCCATCACTGCCACCCGGGAAGTGGAAATGGCGCTGCGTGATTTGCGCCTTCCGCGAACCGAAACCCGACCCTATGCTCTGCGGCGTTTGCGTGACCAGCTGGAAACCAACCTGTCCGGCCTCCTTGGCCCCTCGGTCTCGCACCAGTTGATGGACGATCATCTGCCTTACTTGCCCGAAGAAGAACAAAGCTCCAGCGAAGACATCCAGTTTATTGAGTCGCGGCTGGAACAATACCGTGACCGACTCTCCGGGCTGGCCGCAGAACTGGATGGCCTGCGGCGCTTCCACCGCCAGACCTTGCTGGAACTGCCCATGGGCGTTATTTCCCTGGGCGCAGACCGGGAAATCATTGGCTGGAACCGGGCCATGGAAGAGCTGACCGGCATCACCGCCGCCGACACCATCGGCTCCCGGCTCGCAGACCTGGACCCACCATGGGGACAATTCCTGACCCAGTTCAGCCACGACGACAACCCTCACCAGCCGCAACAGTCGCTGGACGTGGACCAGCAAACCCGCTGGCTCAGCCTGCATAAATCTGAAGTGCTGGGCACTGGCACATCGGAACAGGCAGGCGGTCAGGTCGTGGTGATCGAAGACATTACCGAGCTACGCCACATGGAAGCCCACCTGGCACACAACGAACGGCTTGCCTCCATCGGCCGGCTGGCCGCCGGAGTTGCTCACGAAATTGGCAACCCGGTGACCGCCATTGCCTGCCTGGCGCAAAACCTGGACAGTGAAACCGATGCGGAAGAACAACTGGAATCCAGCCAGCAGATCCTTGAGCAGACGCGGCGCATCACCCGCATCGTGGAATCACTGGTTACCTTCAGCCACTCCGGCGGCATCAAACATAGCCAGCACGTGCCGGTGAATATTCGTGATACCGTTGACGAAGCCATCTCCCTGTTGCTGCTCGACCCGGACCACCGCCAGCAGCCTTTCGGCAACCAATGCGAGCCACAACACTGGGTACAGGGCGACCCGCAACGCTTGCTGCAGGTTTTCATTAACTTGCTGGGCAATGCCGCCGATGCCAGCGTCGACAAACAGCCAGTGATTGTTCGCTGCGAATCCATCGACGAAATGCTCGATGTGATTGTGGAAGACCAGGGACACGGCATCCCGAATGAACTGCGCGACGCCCTGTTCGAACCCTTCGTCACCAGTAAGCCACCGGGCCGGGGAACAGGCCTTGGGTTGGCGCTGGTTTACAGTATTATCGAAGAACACTTGGGGGCGATTCGGGTAGAAAGCCCGATCACCGACCAGGGCGGCACCCGGTTTATTATTCGGCTTCCCATGCACGCCCCCACCTCCGGTGTGTAAGGCGCCACTGCAAGACAGGACAGGATCAAGTCATTCATGAGTCACATTCTGATTGTTGAAGATGAGCCGGTTATTCGCGGCGCCCTGCGCAAACTGCTGGTGCGCCACGAACACTCGGTTGAAGAAGCGGAATCCGTGGAACAGGCCCGCGAATACAGCCTCAATCAGTTCGACCTGATCATCAGCGACTTGCGTCTGCCCGGCGACCCCGGCACCAGCCTCATCGCCACCGCCGGCAATACACCGGTACTGATCATGACCAGCTATGCCAGCCTGCGCTCCGCCGTGGACGCCATGCGCCAGGGCGCCGTGGATTACATTCCCAAACCTTTCGACCACGACGAAATGTTACTCGCCGTGGACCGGGTATTGAAAGAAGGCCGCCTGAATCGGGGCAACCGGGCCCTGCGCCGAGACCTGGAACGCAGCTTTCCGGTTCGCAACATGATCGGTAACAGCGAGGCCATGGAAGAGCTGAAACACCGCATCAGCCGGGTGGGACCAACCAACACCCCGGTGTTGATCATGGGCGAAGCCGGCACCGGCAAGGAGCTCACCGCCCGCGCCCTGCATGAACACAGCGAGCGCACCAACGGTCCGCTGGTCTCCGTACAATGCGCGGCGCTCCCCAAGGCACTGCAACTCACGGAACTGTTCGGTGATGACGACCAGCCCGGCCGCATTGAGGAAGCCGACGGCGGCACCCTGTTTCTGGATGAAGTTGGCGAGCTGGCCGGCGAAGTACAAAGCCGTCTGCTAACCCTGCTGACCCACCACGAAATTCACCGCCAGGGCTCCCTGTCTCCCCGCCGGGTAGACGTGCGCATTCTGGCCAGCAGCCAGCTGGACCTGCCCGGCCGGGTCGCCGACGGCAGCTTCCGACAGGATCTCTACTACCGCCTTAACGTCATGGAACTGACCCTGCCCCCGCTCAACAGCCGACAGGAAGACCTGGAGCCCCTGGCCAATGCCCTGCTGGCCCGGGGCTGCGAAAAGCTCAACCGCCCAGACCTGCACTTCACCCCGGAAGCCCTTCAGGCCATGCGCAGCTATAGCTGGCCCGGCAACGTGCGTGAACTGGATAACGTGATTGAGCGGGCCATTATCCTCACTGAAGAAGACGGCATCGGCCCGGCCCAGCTGGGGCTGAACCCCAACCGCACACCCCAGCGGGTCAGCCGGGCCAGCCTGGACCCCAGCGAAGATTTGTCACTGGAAGATTATTTCACCCGATTCGTGATGGAAAACCAGGACAGCATGACCGAGACCGAACTGGCGCAAAAGCTGGGGATCAGCCGCAAAAGCCTTTGGGAGCGGCGCCAGCGACTGGGCATACCCCGCAAAAAGGCCAGTGCACGCCGTTGAATAAGAACGGAACTCCGTTTGCCATTGACCCGGAAATCCAATCCGCGCGTCATTAGAGTCAAACGCAAAAACGTTAATTCGGGACACCAAAACCGGGAACAGGACCCGGAATAACCCAAAAGCGCCTCAAGTGTTACCGCTCTACACAGGAAAGTAACACAAGCGTTACCCTGCTCAGGCAAATTCTAAGGGTGTTTTTATAAAATAACTGCAAGACCATGATTTAAAACACAATTTAGGCGTGTTGCATTGGCAGGGGTGGACGGGCACTATGAATCCCACGCCAGCAAACAACAAAAACAGCGGCGTAAAAGGCTCAAACAATAACAACAAGAAAGAAGAACAATAATTTCACGAGCCAATGCAGTGCTGCTGCAACTGATGATTGCAGCGACAAGGCAGAAAACAACACAAACAATAATAACAACAGAATCAGCGCAAAATGTGGGAGTCACAACTTCGGTTGTGGCTCCTTTTTACTTTCTGGCCAAGCATTTTACTCCACTTCGCAGGCCCCTGCCGGCCCTTCCGGGCCAAAGACATCTCAACTGGCGAAAAAAAGTGCTACTATCGCCGCCTTATTGCTCATTTCGAGGCCGAATTTTTCGCATGCCCTGCAAGCTTCTGGAACATATGACACGCTGGTTCACTCCGGGTTCCCCAAAATCGTCCGGACCGATAGAACCGCGTGTGATTCCCCGCGACCAACACCCGATCTCCCGCAAGCAAGTTTCCCGAGCAGCACTTGATGTGCTCTACGGATTGCACAAAGGCGGGTTCGAGGCCTATCTGGTGGGTGGCTGCCTGCGCGACATTCTCTGCGGCCGGGAGCCCAAGGATTTCGACGTGAGCACCAACGCCACGCCGGAACAGGTCAATCGCCTGTTCAAGCGCAGCCGCATTATCGGCCGCCGCTTCCAGATCGTACACGTGCGCTTTGGCCGTGAAGTCATCGAGGTTTCCACCTTCCGGGCCAAGGCCAGCGACGACAACCAGGACCAGAACAAGCATCATGCCCACGAAGAAACCGGGCTGGTACTGCGCGACAACACCTGGGGCAGCATCGAGGAAGACGCCCTGCGCCGGGACTTCACCATTAATGCGCTGTACTACAATATTGCCGACTTCACCCTGCATGACTTTGTCGGCAGCATGGGCGATATCGACCAGGAAGTGATCCGCCTGATCGGCAACCCGGAACAACGCTTCCGCGAAGACCCGGTGCGCATGCTGCGTGCGGCCCGTTTCGCCGCCAAGCTCGGCTTCCACATCGAAGAAGCCACCGCTCACCGCATTCCCGACATGGCCGAGCTGCTCCTGCAGGTCCCCGCCGCCCGGTTGTTTGATGAAGTGCTCAAGCTATTCCTCAGCGGCCATGCCCGCGCGTCCTATGAGCAACTACAGGAACTGGGACTGTTTCGTTTCCTGTTTCCGGAAACTCAGCAAGCCCTGGAAGGCGATCAGGGCGAAACCTGGGAAGCCATGCTGCTGGCCGCCATGGATAACACCGATCGCCGCCTGTTAATGGATAAGCCCGTCACCCCCGCCTTTATTTATGCGGTACTGCTGTGGCCGGTGATTCAGCAACGTTTCGGCGGCTACCTGTCCAGCGGACTACCGCCGGCCCAGGCACTGCACAAATCCGCCACCCGCGCCCTCAACCAGCAAATCAAGCACACCGCCATCCCCCGTCGCTTCTCCACCGTGATGCGAGAAATGTGGGAATTGCAGTTGCGCCTGGACAAACGGGCCGGGCGCCGCGCGGACGCCATGATGGAACACCCGCGCTTCCGTGCCGCCTACGATTTCCTGCTGCTGCGTGAGCAGAGCGGAGAGATCAAGGCCGGACTGGGCGACTGGTGGACCCGCTATCAGGAAGAAGACGAAAGTGGCCGCCGGGACATGATCAGCCATCTGGGCAACCAGGGTGGAGGCGGCAACAAGCGCCGTCGCCGTCGGCGCCGCCCGAAACCGTCCGCCGATAATTGATGCAGGCGTTCATCGGCCTTGGCAGCAACCTGGATCAACCGGTTCAAAGGCTGACCAGTGCATTGCTGGCCATGGCCCGGCTGCCGGGCCTTTCCCTGATCCACCATTCTCGCCTTTACAGCAGCGCACCTATCGGCCCACAGGATCAGCCGGATTACGTCAACGCTGTCGCCGAGCTGCACAGCACACTGACACCTCACGCCCTGCTGCACAGCCTGCAGGCACTGGAGCTGGCCGCCGGCCGGCAACGCCTGCGCCACTGGGGTGAACGCACCCTGGACCTGGATATTTTGCTGATCGATGATCAGCTTATCGACACCCCGGACCTTCAGGTACCTCACCCCCAGATGAGCTGCCGTGCCTTTGTTCTGCACCCACTGCTGGAAATCGCACCGCACTGCCACTTGCCCGACGGCACCGCACTGGGTAGCTTTCTCAGTCAGGTAGCTGAACAAACGCTTTCACCGCTGGCAGAACTGGACCGCGATGCACTCATTGAACGAAAAGACTCTCACTGAACGGATTGAACAACGCCGCACCGCCGGCACCCTGCCCCGCTTCATCGCCGTGGAAGGCCCCATCGGCGCTGGAAAAACCAGCCTTGCCAAGCGCCTGGCCATGACCTTTGGTTATGACCTGCTGCTGGAACAGGCCGATGACAATCCATTCCTGACCCGTTTCTATCAGGACCCGGCGCGCTACGCCCTGCAAACCGAGCTGTTCTTCCTGTTTCAGCGCGCCGACCAGCTGCGCCAGATCCAACAACAGGATCTGTTTGCCGGGCCACAGATCGCGGACTTCCTGATCGATAAAAACCGGCTGTTTGCCCAGGTCACCCTGGACGAAGACGAATTCGAGCTGTACCGCAACGTGGACGATCACCTGACCGTGGATGCTCCCCGGCCGGACCTGGTGATTTACCTGCAAGCACCACCCCAGGTACTACGCCAGCGCATCGGCCATCGGGGCAACGATTTCGAACAAGGCATCGCCAGCGATTATCTGGATAAACTCAGCAACGCCTATACCGAATTCTTCCATTTTTACGACCGCGCCCCACTGCTCATCGTCAACGCAGCGGAAATCGACCTGGTCAACCACGACCGGGACTACCAGCAACTGATCAGTGAGTTGCTGGACATCCGCTCCGGTCGCCACTATTTTAACCCCCGGCCACTAGTGCGCTGAGTTAAAAGTTTAAAGTTCAAGAGCGTGGACAAACGCATCGCCACACGAGTGACGCGCTGCCCGCGAAACTGTTGGCATGACCGCGGGCACAGCTTGTCCGCAGAGACAGACTGGACCGCGTTTCAACTTTACACTTTCAACTTTCAACTGAATTTCCCTGGGAGGATTCCCATGTCCATCACCATTCGCACCCTGCAAAAACGCAAACAGGACGGTGGCAAGTTTTCTGTGCTCACCGCCTACGATGCCTGTTTCTCGCGACTGATTTCCGAAGCCGGCGTGGAAGCCATTCTGGTCGGCGACTCCCTAGGCAATGTCATTCAGGGCCAGACCAGCACCGTCCCGGTGACCCTGCAACAGATGGTCTACCACACCGAATGCGTGGCCCGCGGCAATCAGGGCAGCCTGATCATTGCCGATATTCCCTTTATGGGCGCCGCCACCCTGGAGCGCACCCTGGAAGCCGCCACCGCACTGATGCAGGCTGGCGCCAACATGGTCAAACTGGAAGGCAGCGCCTGGCTGGCCGACGCCATCGAGATCCTTAACCGCAACGGCATTCCTGTCTGCGCCCACCTGGGCCTGACCCCGCAAGCGGTAAATTCTCTGGGTGGTTACCGGGTGCAAGGTAAAGACGATGACGGCGCCGCCGAACTGCTTGACGCTGCCAGGATCCTGGACCAGGCTGGCGCCGCCCTGTTTGTACTGGAATGCGTGCCGCGTGCGCTCAGTGCACAAATTACCCGCGACATCACCGCACCGGTAATCGGTATCGGCGCCGCTCCGGAATGTGACGGCCAGGTACTGGTCATGCACGACATGCTCGGCATCAGCCCAGGCAAACCCGCTCGCTTCGTGCGCAATTTCATGGCGGATACCGGAGACATGCGCAGCGCCTTCAAGGCCTATGACGCCGCGGTTAAAGACGGCAGTTTCCCGGCCGACGAGCACTGTTTTTAAAAAACCGCAACACGCCACACGCTTCACGCCCCAACACGGCGTAGCGGACTTTTGGTTGTGCAAGGTCGAAGCCGCGCCCATAGCTCAAACGCGGCCCTGACACTTTGTAACGCAACAAGCCAAGCGACGCGTTGCAAGCCTGTTGCGTGTTGCGTCTCAGCGAGGATTTCCATGCAAACCGTTCATTCCGTCGCCCAGGTGCGTGAATATGTCCGCGGCTGGCACAACAAGGGCCAGACTGTGGGTTTTGTCCCCACCATGGGCAACCTGCACGACGGCCATATCAGTCTGATTCGCGAGGCCCGCGCCCGCTGCGACGTGGTGGTAGTGTCGATCTTTGTGAACCCCACCCAGTTTGGCCCCAACGAAGACTTCGACCGCTACCCACGCACCCTGGAAGCCGATGCGGCGGCACTGGTGGAGGCCGGCACCGACCTGCTGTTTGCGCCATCCGTCGAGGAAATGTACCCACTTGGCCAGAACCAGACCTGGGTCGACGTGGATCAGCTGGGCGACTACCTGTGTGGCGCCAGCCGCGAAGGCCACTTTCGGGGTGTCACCACTGTGGTCTCCAAGCTGCTGAACATCGTACAACCGGACGTGGCGGTATTCGGCGAAAAGGATTTTCAGCAGCTGGCCATTCTGCGGCGCATGTGTGAGGAACTGCTGTTCCCCGTGAAGATCGTCGGCGCCGCCACCAGCCGGGAAACAGACGGCCTGGCCCGCAGTTCACGCAATGGTTTTCTGAGCGACAGTGAGCGCACACTAGCTCCCAAACTTTATGCGCACCTGCAACAGCTGAAAGCCGACATCGACGCTGGCGAGCGGGACTACCGGGCACTGGAAAGCCGCATCAGTCAGTCCCTCAATGCAGCCGGCTTCAGTGTCGATTATTTAACCATCGTCAACACCAGAACCCTTGCCCCGGCCGGCCCACAGGACACTGACCTGGTTGCCGCCGTGGCGGCTAAATTAGGGTCAACCCGATTGATCGACAATATATCTCTGGCCGTTGTGCGTGACCGGTGATTCATGCATACTTCCGGCCCCTTGAAGTGCCTGCATGCCTACCATACGGCGTTTACAGCAGGTTTCGGGTCGCTTGAGAGGTAACCAACATGCAGTGCACCATGCTGAAAGCAAAACTCCATCAGGCTCGTGTCACCCACGCGGAACTCGAGTACGAAGGCTCCTGCGCCATTGATGGCGATTTGATGGACATGGCGGGTATCCTGGAATACGAACAGATCCAGATCTACAACATTGATAACGGTGAGCGTTTCGAAACCTACGCAATCCGTGGCGAAGCGGGCTCCAAAATCATCTCCGTCAACGGTGCTGCCGCTCATAAGGCCCAGCCGGGTGACCGTGTGATCATTTGCGCTTACGCCAACTACTCCAGCGCGGAGCTGATCAACTTCAAACCCAGCCTGATTTATATCGCTGAAGGCAATGAAGTGAAAGGCACCAGCAATGCGATCCCGGTTCAGGTTGCCTGATTCCGAATTCGCTCTGAATGTTTGATAAAACGCCGGCTCTGCCGGCGTTTTTTTTGCCTGCCTCTTGCCTCCTCACACCCTGTCTTCAACGCCGTTTTTGTCCGCTTGGGCATTGGTCATTGCGCAACACTTTGTTTACTCTTGAGACACGACGTCTACCCCGCTGACCGCCCTATAAGACCATGGTGGAATACACCCAGGCAGGCGCAGCCATAATAATGATGGAAATTGGCAGGCAGCATCCCAAGGAGGCCCTAATGTCCCAAGTACATATTCACCCTGTTCCCGCCGAGTATAAAAAACAGACCCTGATGGACCGCGACACCTACGACCGCTGGTACGCCCAGTCCATCAATGATCCAGACACCTTCTGGGCCGAGCGCGCCGAACAGCTTCTGGACTGGAAGACCCCTTGGGACACCGTCAGCGAATGGGACTTCAGCGAAGGCCGGGCAGCCTGGTTCAAAGGTGCCACCCTGAACGCCTGTTACAACTGTGTTGACCGCCACTTACCTGAGCGCGCCAGTCAAACAGCGATTATCTGGGAAGGTGACGAGCCCGATCAGGACAAACACATCAGCTATCAAGAGCTGTTCGAGGAAGTCAGCAAATTTGGCAATGTGCTCAAGGATCGCGGCGTAAAAAAAGGCGACCGTGTCGTCATCTATATGCCCATGATTCCCGAAGCCGCCTACGCCATGCTGGCCTGCGCCCGTATCGGCGCCATTCATTCCGTGGTGTTCGGCGGCTTTTCACCGGAAGCCCTGAAAGACCGCATCCTCAATGCTGAGGCCTGCGCGCTGATTACCGCCGATGAGGGGGTCCGCGGCGGCAAGGCAATTCCACTGAAAGTGAATGCGGACAAGGCGCTGGACGGCGTCGACTGCGTTCATACCTGCCTGACAGTGAAACGCACCGGCGGCGACGTGGCTTGGCACGCACCGCGCGATGTCTGGTACCACGAAGCCATGGCCAACGCCGCCAACGATTGCGAACCGGAGTGGGTCGACGCTGAAGACCCGCTGTTCACCCTGTACACTTCCGGTTCTACCGGCAAACCCAAAGGGGTTGTGCACACCACCGCCGGCTACCTGCTCAACAGCGCCCTGACCCACAAGTACGTGTTCGATTACCAGGATGGGGACATCTACTGGTGCACCGCCGATGTGGGCTGGATCACCGGGCACAGCTATATCGTCTACGGCCCGCTGGCCAACGGCGCCACCACCCTGATGTTCGAAGGCGTACCCACCTACCCGGACGCGTCACGCTGCTGGCAGGTAGTGGACAAACACAAGGTCAATATTTTCTACACGGCCCCCACCGCCATTCGCGCCCTGATGGGGCTGGGCGATGCCCCGGTGGAGCAAACTTCCCGCGCCAGCCTGAAGCTGCTGGGCACCGTGGGCGAACCCATCAACCCGGAAGCCTGGGAGTGGTACTACAAAGTAGTGGGCGATTCCCGCTGCCCGATTGTGGATACCTGGTGGCAGACTGAAACCGGCGCCATCATGATTGCCCCCCTGCCCGGCGCCGTAGATCTGAAAGCCGGCTCAGCCACCCTGCCCATGTTCGGCGTGCAACCGGCCCTGATGGACCCGGACGGCAAGCAACTGGACGGTGCAGCTTCCGGCAATCTGGTGATCAAGGCAAGCTGGCCCAGCCAGATCCGCACGGTCTATGGCGACCACCAGCGCCTGATCGACACCTACTTCAGCGCCTACAAGGACTGCTATTTCACCGGTGACGGCGCCCGCCGTGACAAGGATGGCTACTACTGGATTACCGGTCGGGTGGACGACGTGCTCAACGTGTCCGGGCACCGTTTGGGCACCGCCGAAATCGAATCTGCCCTGGTGCTCCACCCCAGCATTTCAGAAGCCGCCGTGGTCGGTTACCAGCATGACGTCAAAGGCCAGGGCATCTACGCGTATGTCTCGTTGATGGCCGGGAAGGAAGGCAGCGAGGAACTGGTTCAGGCCCTGCGTGACCTGGTCACTCAGGAGATCGGCCCCATCGCCAAACCCGACCTGATTCACTTTGCTCCGGGCCTGCCGAAAACCCGCTCCGGCAAGATCATGCGCCGCATTCTGCGCAAGATCGCCGCCGACGAACTGGACAGCCTGGGCGACACCTCCACCCTGGCCGACCCCGGCGTGGTGGACCAGCTCATCGAGACCCGCCAGAACAAATAAACCCCAGCAGCAACAAGAAACGGCGCAGCGGTCCAATCACCTCCTGCGCCGTTTTCATTTCCCCCACCACAAGGGCAGACAAGTTAATCAATCAGGGTGAAACCTGGCGCTCTCCGGCCCTCATTGTTCCTCTTCCGGATTACGGTCGCTGAGATTGTTGCGCATGATTTCCAGCACCCGCTGCAATGCCTCCACATCCTCAACCGTAAGGCCATCCAGTGCCCGTTGACGGGTTTGCGCGGCTTTGCCCCGCAGTGACTCCAACGCAGGCGTTGCCGCCTCGGTAAGGAACAACAGGCAGCGACGCCGGTCTCCTGGATCGGCACGGCGCAGCACCAGCCCTTCTTCCTCCAGCCGATCCAGCTGGCGAGCCAAAGAAATCGGCGCCACATCCAGCAGCTCCGCCAAAGCGGCCTGATGAATGCCCTCGTGTCGCGCCAAGTGCCACAGTACTTGCCAGCGTGCCCGCGACAGGCCCGCGCTTCGCGCTCGCCGGTCAAAGTCCCGACGCATCATTCGTGCCACGTCATGCAGCACCATGCCCACGGTGGTGTCCTTGGCCATGACAAATCCTTTATTTGATCCACTCTATTGTAAGCGAGCTTACTACCCCTTCAGTTACGCTGCACTCGTGGGCCAGACGTCAGCAGCTCGACTTTACGGCCAGACCATCACCGCTTGCGCCAGCGGATCGCAATACCCGTCTTTCTTTCGGGCACAAAAAAAGGGCCGGCAAATGCCGACCCTTTTTAAGAAGCAGAAAGAAGAAATTAATCTTCCTTGGCTTCTTTCATGGACAGCTTGATACGACCACGCTGATCCACGTCGAGGACTTTCACCTTGATAATCTCGCCTTCATTCACGTAGTCAGTCACTTTCTCTACGCGCTCTTCAGCGATCTGGGAGATGTGCAGCAGGCCTTCGGTACCGGGCATGATCGCCACAAACGCACCGAAATCAACAACGCGGGTCACCTTGCCTTCGTAGATCACACCCACTTCAGCTTCAGCGGTGATCTCTTCTACGCGACGTACAGCTTCATCCGCTTTTTCACGGGTTTCACCGTAGATCTTCACGCTGCCATCGTCTTCGATATCAATGGTACAGCCGGTTTCTTCGGTAAGGGCACGAATCGTTGCGCCACCTTTACCAATCACATCACGGATCTTGTCCGGGTTGATCTTCAGGGTCAGCAGTGTCGGCGCATTGTCAGACACTTCAGAGCGAGACTCTGAAATCGCCTTGCTCATTTCACCCAGGATATGCAGACGGCCGGCGTTTGCCTGGTTCAGAGCCTTCTCCATGATCTCTTCGGTGATACCTTCGATCTTGATATCCATCTGCAGAGCAGTCACACCACGTGCGGTACCCGCCACCTTGAAGTCCATGTCGCCGAGGTGATCTTCATCACCGAGGATATCGGACAGGACCGCATAGCGACCGTCTTCTTCCTTCACCAGCCCCATGGCAATACCGGCCACCGGCGCGGTCAGCGGCACACCCGCGTCCATCAACGCCATGGAGGTACCACACACGGACGCCATGGAAGACGAACCGTTGGACTCGGTGATCTCGGAAACCACACGAACCGTGTAAGGGAAATCCTGCACGCTCGGTACAACCGCTTCCACACCACGACGTGCCAAACGGCCATGGCCAATTTCACGACGCTTCGGAGAACCAATAAAGCCGGTTTCGCCCACACAGTACGGAGGGAAGTTGTACTGCAGCATGAAGTGATCCTGGCGGGACCCTTCCAGTGCATCGATAAACTGGGCATCACGCATGCCACCCAGAGTCGCGGTCACGATAGCCTGGGTTTCACCACGGGTGAACAACGCAGAACCGTGAGTCTTGGAGAGGGTGCCGACCTGACAATCGATCGCACGAACCGCATCCAGAGCACGGCCATCGATACGCGGCTTGCCGGATACCACGGCTTCACGCACCACGCTCTTCTCAATCTTGCCGAACAGTTCTTTCACTTCGCCGGCTTCAGGAGCACCTTCTTCGCCAGTGGCAAAGGCCTCAACACACGCATCGCGCAGCTCGCCAACCTTGGCGTAACGGGCCATCTTCTCGGTGATGGTGTAAGCCTCACCCAGTGCCGCGGCGAACTTGTCCTTGATGGCTGCTTTCAGGGTTTCGTTCTGCTCGGCCGGTTTCCAGTCCCAGGTTTCCGTGCCCACTTCGGCAGCGAACTCCTTGATGCCCTGGATCAGCGGCTGCATTTCCATATGACCGAACAATACCGCACCCAGCATCTGATCTTCAGACAGCTCCTGCGCTTCGGATTCCACCATCAGGACCGCAGGCTCAGTGCCGGCAACAACCAGATCCAGTGCGGATTCGGCCAGCTCGGAGTAGCTCGGGTTAAGAATGTACATGCCATCCTTGTAACCAACCCGTGCAGCGCCGATAGGACCATTGAACGGAATACCGGAAATGGACAGCGCCGCAGAGGTACCGATCAGGGCAGCGATATCCGGATCACGGTTCTTGTCAGAGGACATCACCGTAGCCACAACCTGTACTTCGTTCATGAAGCCTTTGGGGAACAGGGGGCGAATCGGGCGATCGATCAGGCGACAGGTCAGCGTTTCTTTTTCGCTGGGGCGACCTTCTCGCTTCAGGAAGCCACCGGGGATGCGGCCGGTTGCGTAGGTCTTTTCCTGATAGTTAACGGTCAGGGGAAAGAAGTTCTGCCCTGGGTTGGCTTCTTTTCTGCCCACTACGGTGACCAGCACCTCGGTGTCACCGATACGGACCATGACCGCGGCAGTTGCCTGGCGGGCAATCTGCCCGGTTTCCAGGGTGACGGTGTCACGGCCAAACTGAATTTGCTTGGTGATTTTATTAAACATATCTCGTCTCTTCTCTCTTCTTCACGACAGTCTTCGAGGCCCATGCCTCTAATAAACAACTTTCTAAACAATCTTCTTTCTTTCGCGCATCATAACCAGAAACGCATCACGCATCACGCCCCCACGCTGCCAGGTAGCGGACCCTGCAACCATCCCGACACCGCCTTGTGAGCGGGACATGATTTATTGCCTGCCCCAAAACAACAGAAGCCCGGCAAATGCCGAGCTTCTGTTGTGGTTACCCGATCTGCAGCCTGTTAGCGACGCAGACCCAGCTTTTCGATCAGCTGGAGGTAACGGGTGCGGTCTTTCTTGGCCAGGTAGTCCAGCAGCTTACGACGCTGGTTTACCATGCGGATCAGACCACGACGGCTGTGGTGATCCTTCTTGTGGCCTTTGAAGTGATCCTGCAGACCATTGATGTTGGCGCTCAGCAGAGCCACCTGGACTTCCGGGGAGCCGGTGTCGTTCTCTTTGCGGCCATGCTCTTTCAGGATCTCAGCTTTCTGTTCAGCGGTTAACGCCATGTTGCTTCTCCAATATGCTCAATTAAGGTCACGGCCAGCCATGCATATTTATAGCTGCCGTCATTAATCAGGCCAGTCTCCTCAGGAGGCTCCGCCTGCGATCAGACGACGGGGGGCAATCCGCCCGTCTTCCAATACTTCTCCGACACCCAGAAACTCACCGCTGGATGCCTGATAAACGCTGACCCAGCCGTCCAGAGGACGGTCTGAGGCCATCACTGGCTGCCCCTGCTGCAGGTAATAAGCAGCATTGTCACCCAATTCAACGCGCGGCCAGTCTGCCACGCTGGTAGATAAAGGCAAGAGCAGCTCGTCGATTGCCTCGAACCCGCCGGTTTCCTTGATCTTGCCCAGCTGCTCCAGAGTCAGCATTCGCTCCGACGGATAAGGCCCGGCCGACAGACGGTGCAGCGCCGTTACATGGCCACCACAGCCCAATATCGCACCGGTATCTTCCACCAGAGAGCGTACATAGGTGCCCTTGGAGCAATCCACCTCGAATTCCACCTCATCACCATCGATGCGCAAAATTCGCAGGTCGTAAATGGTCACCGGCCGCGGCTTGCGCTCCACGGTCTTGCCCTCGCGGGCCAGCTTGTACAGCGGCACACCCTCGTGCTTGATGGCCGAATACATGCTGGGGATCTGTTCGATATCGCCCTTGAACGACAGCAAAGCAGCCTCGATCTGGTCTGGCGACGCGGTCACGTCGGTGGTTTCCACCACATCACCGTCGGCGTCACCGGTTTCCGTAGTCACACCCAGCTTGGCAGTGACCCGGTAACTCTTGTCGGATTCCAGCAAAAACTGGCTGAACTTGGTGGCTTCACCAAAACAAATCGGCAACATGCCGGTGGCCAGCGGATCCAGACTACCGGTATGCCCCGCCTTGGCAGCGGCAAACATTTTCTTGGCCATTTGCAGCGCGCCGTTACTGCTCACGCCAGACGATTTATCCAATAACAGGATGCCGTTGAGATCACGGCCTCTGGGACGACGCTTTGCCACCTGACAGCTCCGAGTTACTCGTTGTTTCCGGTTTCGTCGTCTTCCGGACGCAACTCCCGGTCTTCGGCACGGGCATCATCAATCAACTGCGACAGATGTGCCGCCCGCTCCGGGGTCATGTCGTAATGGAAACGCAATTTGGGGGTAGTGCGGGTATTGAGGCTCTTGGCCAGGCTACTGCGCAGGAAGCCGCTGGCCTTGACCAGCGCTTCTTCGGCTTCCGCGCCGGCTTCCTCGCCCTGCCCCAGCAAGGTGAAGTACACCTCGGCATAGGACAGGTCCCGGGAAACCGTCACATCCTGAATCGTCGCCAGATTGACCCGCGGGTCTTTCATTTCAAACTGCAGCAACCGCGACAGTTCACGCTGAATCTGATCAGCAATACGGTCGGTGCGGTTAAAGCCCTGGGGGCGGCGATGACGGCTCATAAAAGGGTTCGGGCACACTCCTTTACAGGAAGCGCGCCACCTCCTTCACTTCGAAGACTTCGATCTTGTCGCCTTCTTTCACGTCGTTGTAGCTCTTCACCGCGATGCCACACTCCATGCCGTTACGCACTTCAGGCACATCGTCCTTGAAGCGACGCAGGGATTCCAGCTCGCCTTCGAAGACCACTACATCGTCGCGCAGAACGCGGATCGGACGGTTCCGGTACAACGTACCTTCCACCACCATACAGCCGGCAACAGCACCGAACTTGGAAGAACGGAACACGTCGCGCACCTGAGCCACACCAAGGATCTCTTCGCGTTTTTCCGGCGCCAGCAAACCACTCATGGCCTGCTTCACATCGTCAATCAGCTCATAAATCACGCTGTAGTAACGCAGGTCGATGCCTTCCTGCTCGCAGGTTTTCTTGGCCTTGGAATCTGCACGAACGTTAAAGCCCAGCAACACACCTTCACTGGTCATGGCCAGGTTAACGTCGGATTCGTTGATCGCACCAACGCCGCTGGAGACCAGATTCACCTTCACTTCATCGGTGCCCAGATCATTCAGGGCACTGGTCAGCGCTTCCAGTGAACCGCGCACATCGGTCTTCAACACGATGTTGACGGTCTTGGTTTCTGCGCTGCCCATATTTTCAAACAGGTTTTCCAGTTTGGATGCCTGTTGACGCTTGAGCTTGAGCTCACGGTCACGTTCCTGACGGAATTCGGCCACTTCCCGCGCTTTACGCTCGTCGGTCACAACCTGGATCTGTTCACCGGCTTCCGGTGCACCATTCAGGCCCAACACTTCCAGCGGAATAGACGGGCCAGCTTTTTTGATTGGCTTGCCATTCTCATCGATCATCGCCCGCACACGGCCAAAGTGAGCACCGGCCAGCAGCATGTCACCGATCTGCAGCTCACCACCTTGAACCAGGATGGACGCAACGGTACCGCGACCTTTCTCGATACGGGACTCGATGACCACACCAGTGGCTGAACCAGACGCCTGAGCCTGCAGCTCCAGCAATTCAGATTGCAGCAGAATGGCATCCAGCAGATCATCGATGCCTTGGCCAGTATGGGCCGACACATTAATGAACTGGTACTCGCCACCCCACTCTTCCGGGATCACATCCTTGGTCGCCATCTCGTTACGCACGCGATCAGGATCCGCCTGTTCTTTATCGATCTTGTTGACCGCAATAATGATCGGCGCACCGGATGCTTTCGCGTGGTTGATCGCTTCTTCGGTTTGCGGCATCAGGCCATCATCGGCCGCCACCACAATCACCACGATATCGGTGGCTTTGGCACCACGGGCACGCATGGCGGTAAAGGCCGCGTGACCGGGAGTATCGAGGAAGGTAATCATGCCCTTCTCGTGCTCGACGTGGTACGCACCAATGTGCTGGGTAATGCCGCCCGCTTCACCGCTTGCCACCTTGGCTTTACGGATATAGTCCAGCAGGGAAGTCTTACCGTGGTCCACGTGGCCCATGATGGTAACAACAGGAGCACGGTGCTCGGAATCCACGCTGTCACGGGTCACCAGATCCGCGGCCAGATGATCTTCAAGCAGCTCTTCCTGCCCTTTGCTGGCAATGGGCTTGTGCCCCATCTCTTCCACCAGCAGGAAGGCGGTTTCCTGATCGATCGGCTGATTAACCGTGACCATCTCGCCCATCTTCATCAGGGACTTGATCAGCGACTTGGCCTTGACGTTCATACGCTGGGCCAGGTCGGTCACAGTAATAGTATCTGGAACTTCGACTTCGTAGATTTTCTTCTCCGTCGGCGTTTTAAAGCCATGCTGCTTGTTCATGGAGCTCTTCATCTTGCCGTGCACAACACCCGCAACCTTGGGTTTGCGACGACGACGGCGAGACTGACGCTCTTCACGCTGATAGCTGGCTTCCTGGGCAGCATTAACGATGGACGAACCCTTGTCCTTTTCGTCTTCCGCAGCAGGCTTTTTCTCTTCCTGCTCGCCACGCTTTTCCAGTTCTGCCGCAATGCGGGCCGCTTCTTCGGCCGTGCGGCGAGCAGCTTCTTCTTCCGCTTTCTTGCGAGCTTCCGCTTCCTGTTTGCGCTTGGCTTCGTCAGCTTCACGCTGCTTGCGCTCGGCTTCTTCGCGCTTGGCTTTTTCTTCCGGCGTTTCTTCCTTGGCTGGTTTCTTGGTTGCAGAAACCTTTGGCACAGAAACGCGCTTACTCTTTTCTTCCGCCGCTTTTTCGCCGGCAGCCTTGCGTTCCTGCTCAGCTTTGGCGCGGGCTTCGTCTTCCTTCAACCGTGCCGCTTCATCATCCGCAGCACGTTTCGCGGCCTCTTCTGCCGCGCGTTTCTCTTCTTCCGCAGCACGCGCAGCTTCTTCAGCCGCCAGGCGTTCGGCTTCTTCACGCTCTTCCGCTTCCAACACATCGCGTTTCACGTAGGTGCGTTTCTTGCGCACCTCCACGTTCACGGTCTTGGACTTGCCGGCAGCGCCGGTGGTCTTGATGGTGCTGGTGGATTTACGCTTCAGCGTAATTTTCTTTCCACTGCTTTCGTCCTGGGCACCATGAGACTTGCGCAGATGCGCCAGTAGCTGCTGCTTCTGTTCATCGGAGACCACTTCGCTGGCATCGCCATGGGGCAACCCTGCGTCTTTCATCTGCGTGAGCAGCTTCTCGACGGGCGTCCCTACGATGTCGGCCAGTTTCTTTACGGTCGTTTCTGCCATGTCAGCAACACTCTCCTGTCCGTCTCTGATGGTGCCTGCTTGATCAGCCTGAAAAGGGGCAGTTATGCCCCGGCTTCGTCTTCGCCTTCAAACCAGGGCGCCCGTGCAGTCATGATCAACTCGGCTGCACGCTCTTCGCTCAGGCCTTCAATTTCCAGCAGGTCATCCACCGCCTGTTCGGCGAGGTCTTCCATCGTGACAATGCCACGGGAAGCCAATTCAACGGCCAGCTCACGGTCCATACCTTCCATGCTCAGAAGGTCTTCCGCAGGCTCGGCCTGTTCAAACTTCTCTTCAGAGACCAGGGCTTTGGTCAGCAGCGCGTCTTTGGCGCGCTGGCGCAACAGCTCCACGATCTCTTCATCAAACCCGTCAATGGCCAGCATCTCTTCCTCGGGCACATAGGCCACTTCTTCGAGGGTAGAGAAACCTTCATCAACCAGCACGCCCGCCACATCTTCGTCCACGTCCAGCTCATTGATGAACGTCTGCAGGGCCTGCTCCGCTTCTTCTTCCTGTTTGGTCTCAGCGTCATCAATGGTCATGACGTTGAGCTCCCAGCCGGTCAGCTCGGAGGCCAAACGAATGTTCTGCCCACTGCGACCAATGGCCTGTGCCAATGCGGATTCGTCTTCCACGGCAATATCCATGGAATGACTTTCTTCATCCATCACGATGGAGGCCACTTCCGCCGGCTGCATGGCGTTAATCACCAACTGCGCCGGGTTGTCGTCCCACAGGACGATATCGATACGCTCACCCGCCAGTTCGTTGGACACCGCCTGAACACGCGCGCCGCGCATACCCACACAAGCACCCACCGGATCGATGCGCTGATCGTTGGTCTTCACGGCAATCTTGGCGCGGGAGCCGGGATCACGGGCGGCGCCCTTGATCTCGATCAGCTCTTCACCGATCTCCGGCACTTCAATCTTGAACAATTCGATCAGCATGTCCGGGCAAGCACGGCTGGCGAACAGCTGCGGGCCACGGTTTTCTTCATTCACGCCCAACAGATAGGCACGAATGCGATCGTTCTGGCGAACGGCTTCACGCGGGATCATGTGCTCGCGGGTAATCAGCGCTTCGGCATTACCACCGAGATCCAGAATAATGGAATCGCGGCTGGCTTTTTTCACTGTGCCGCTGACCAGATCACCGATGCGATCACGGTATTCTTCAACAATCTGACGGCGCTCGGCTTCACGTACCTTCTGTACGATAACCTGCTTGGCAGTCTGTGCAGCGATACGACCAAAGGCTTCGGATTCGACTTCCTCTTCCCAGATATCACCGATCTGCAGCGACGTATCCTGCTCGTGCGCTTCATCCAGGGTCAGCTGCTTGCCAAATTCGTAGAGCTCCTCGTCCGGCACCACGTGCCACACACGGAAACTCCTGGCATTGCCGGACACCCGGTCAATATCCACACGAATCTCTACGTCTTCTTGCTTGAAACGTTTCTTGGTGGCCGCCGCGAGCGCCAGTTCAATGGCCTCGAAGATTACGTCCCGGCTTACACCTTTCTCGTTTGATACTGTTTCCGCTACCAGCAGGATCTCTTTGTTCATGGCCAGGCCTTTACAAAGACTAAAGTTCTTCAGGGCGTGCTCAGTCGAAGCGAGGCTGCAACCGGGCACGATCTACCTGACTGTAAGGAACACGCAAGGTTTCGCCATCCAGCTCAACCACCAGCGTATCGCCATCCACGGCCACAATGGCCGCCGTCATTTTGCGCTTGCCGCTTACCGGCGCCAGCAGCTTGAGCTGGACATCTTCACCGATGTAATCGACATACTGCGCAATTTCGAACATGGGCCGATCCATGCCCGGTGAAGACACCTCAAGGTTGTATTCACCGTTAATCGGATCTTCCACATCCAGCACGCCGCTGACTTCGTGACTCACGGCCGCGCAATTATCTACCGAGATACCGTCTGCATGGTCAATAAACACACGCAAAACAGCCCCGCGCCCCTGGATGTATTCAACACCCCAGAGCACGAAGCCCAGATCTTCCACTACCGGAGCCAGCAGCTCCGTTAATTGTTCCGTGCGTTTTGACATAAAACTTTCCGACGGTACAAACAAAAAATGGGCCCGAGGATGTCACAGCGATTGCAGCTTTGCTGCACAACGACCGTGTATCCACCGCCCATTCCCACTAACCGGGTCGGTTTGCGGATAACAAAAAGCCCCTGCTAGAGGGGCTTTTTGTCCGCTTTGAACCAGAGGTGTTTTTCTGGTTCATCTAAGTGGTAGCGGGGGCAGGATTTGAACCTACGACCTTCGGGTTATGAGCCCGACGAGCTACCAGACTGCTCCACCCCGCATCAAAATCGAGCGCAAATAGTACTTAGAGGCGCTCACTCTGTCAAGGCATTATCGAAAAAGTATTTATTTTTCGAAGCCTTAGCACCAGGAAAAGCCACAGAACCTGATGCCGACCAGCGCAAAGGCTGATCCTGAAAAAAAGCGGCCAACTCGCCGATTTTTTTCACACGTTTCACTGACAACACTCACCAGCAAAACGTTCCCTAATTGGTGCCGAAGGCCGGACTTGAACCGGCACGAGCGAAGCTCACTACCCCCTCAAGATAGCGTGTCTACCAATTCCACCACTTCGGCAAAGAACGCTTAACTTACTGCTCCGGCTGAGGCACGTCAGCCGGGGCCGGGGATTCTACCTCAGCTTGAGGTACATCCGAAACTTCTTTTTGCCCTTCATTGGCTTCTGGCGCCACAGGCACTTCCGTCATGCCCGCGGGCACATCGGACTGAGGCTCGTCAACGACAGGAACATCCTGATGCTCAACGGTCTCCAGCTCCGGCAGGAAACTGCGAGTGCTATCCGCTTCCTGGCGCGCCATCCAGGCCAGCACCAGGCTGGTCACAAAGAAAACCGCCGCCAGCACCGCCGTGGCACGGGTCAGGAAATTTGCCGAACCGGCGCTCCCGAATACCGTCTGCGAACCGCCGCCACCAAAGGAAGCACCGGCATCCGCGCCTTTGCCGTGCTGAATCAGCACCAGACCAATCAACCCGAGGGCCGCCAGCACGTGCACTACATGAACAACAATATCCATAACGTCTCTAATTATTCCGCCGCCTGACAGATCGCAATAAAGCTGTCGGCTGTTAACGATGCCCCACCGATCAGACCCCCATCGATGTCTGACTGGGCAAATAGAAGGGCGGCATTATCCGCCTTTACGCTGCCGCCGTAAAGCAACCGCAGCGATTGAGCGATATCCGGGTCGTTTTCTGTCAAAGACTGGCGCAAACAGGCATGCACCGCCTGAGCCTGTTCCGGGCTGGCTGTCTTGCCTGTACCAATGGCCCAGACCGGTTCATAGGCAACCACCGCCCGGGCAAACGCCGCAATACCCACGGCATCCACCACTGCCTGCAGCTGCCCGCAGACCACAGCATCCGTGTTGCCCGCTTCTCGCTCCGCCAGGGTTTCGCCCACACACAAGACGGGAATCAGGCCCGCGGCCTGCACCTGGGCAAATTTGTCGGCAATTAGTGCATCGTTTTCCGCATACAAGGCCCGGCGCTCGGAATGACCAATAATCACATAACCACAACCGGCTTCGGCCAACATGGACGCAGACACTTCCCCCGTGAAGGCACCCTCCGCCTGATCACTGACATTCTGCGCCCCAAGTCCGATGGCCGCCGGCAGCTGCTCGCGGGCAGACGCCAGATAGGGAAACGGCGGGCAGACAACCACGTCCGCCACGCCTTGATACTCCGCCAGGGCTGTCGCCATGGACGCCACCAGAGATTGCCCGCCATTCATCTTCCAGTTACCGGCAACCAGAGGGGTTCTTTTCATTGTTGGATTCCTTGAAGTCTTTGCTTGCGCCAATCAGCCGCACCGCAACCGCGGTCACGCAATGGCTTTTTCAACCACATCGGCCAGCTCGCGGCAGAGCGCCGCCACCTGATCGCCGTCTTTACCTTCTATCATCACCCGCACCAATGGCTCGGTGCCGGAAGGCCGCAAGAGCACACGGCCGTTGCCTGCCAGGCGCTCTTCAACACTGGCCATGGCCGCCAGAACGTCCGGGTTTTCCATGAACCCGTCCCGGTTGGGCCCACGCACATTGATCATTTGCTGGGGCAGCATGGCCACATCGGCCACCGCCTCGGCCAGGCCCTGCTTGCGACGGGAGAGCGCGGCCAACACCTGCAGGGCTGACACGGTGCCATCCCCGGTGGAGGTGCAATCCAGGCACACCAGATGCCCCGAGGACTCGCCGCCGATGCTCCAGCCGCGCTTGTCCAGCTGCTCCATAACGTACCGATCACCCACTTTGGCACGCACGAATTCGATACCTTCGGCTTCCAGCGCCAGCTCCAGGCCAAAATTGGACATGAGCGTTCCGACCACACCCGGCATGTCCGCACCATTATCCTTGCGGTCACGGGCCACCACAAACAGCAGCTGATCACCATCCACCAACTTGCCGACGTGATCCACCATCAACAGCCGGTCTGCGTCGCCGTCCAGCGCCACACCTAGGTCCGCCTTTTCTTCCAGCACCCTGCGCTGCAGGGCCTCAGGGTGAGTGGAGCCACAGTCGCGATTAATATTGAAACCGTCGGGCTGGTTGGCCAAGGGCACCACAGTGGCACCCAGCTCTTCAAACACGTCCGGGGCGATGTGATAAGCGGCGCCATTAGCGGTATCTACCACAATCTTCATGCCGCTGAGATCCAGCCCCGGCACGGTGCTTTTGCAAAATTCGATGTAACGACCCCGGGCATCATCAATACGGCGCACCTTGCCAATCTGGTCCGTGGACACGACGGAGATTTCTTCGTCCAGCAGGCGCTCAATTTCCAGTTCAATCTCGTCATTGAGCTTGCGGCCATCCGCCCCGAAAAACTTGATGCCGTTATCGGTATAAGGATTATGGGAAGCAGAAATCACGATACCGGCCTGGGCCGACAAGGTACGGGTCAAATAGGCGATCCCCGGCGTGGGCAACGGCCCCAGCAAACGCACATCCACCCCGGCAGCGGAAATACCGGCTTCCAGGGCCGACTCGAACATATAGCCGGAAATACGGGTGTCCTTGCCGATCAATATCTTGCTGCCACCCCGCGCGGCCAGCACCTTGCCCGCCGCCCAGCCCAGCTTGAGCACAAAATCCGGCGTAATAGGAAATTCGCCCACCGTGCCCCGCACCCCGTCGGTGCCGAAATATTTGCGCGTCATGACAACTCCTTTTGCGATTCTCTCTGTGATTCCCTGACCGCATGGGCAAAACGCACCACATCCACGGTTTCTTTGACATCGTGGGCACGCACAATCATCGCACCGCGCTCCACACACATAACGGCAGCCGCCAGGCTGCCGGGCAATCGTTCACTGACATCACGATCAAGCACTTTTCCGAACAGGGATTTACGCGATACACCGATTAAAATTGGCAACGCCAACGCCTGCAACTCCGCCATTTCCTGCATCAGCTGCAAATTGTGCTGCACGGTTTTCGCGAAACCAAACCCCGGGTCCACCAGTAAGCGCTCGCGAGCAATCCCCGCCTGCTCACAGGCAGCAACCTGCTCACGCAGAAACGCCACCACCTCGGCGGTTACATCATCGTAGCGGGGATTATCCTGCATGCTGCCGGGCTCCCCCTGCATATGCATCAGGCAAACCGGGAGCTGACTGGCGGCGGCGGCCTGCATCGCGCCGGGGCGGCGCAAGGAGCGCACATCGTTAATCATACCTGCGCCGGCTGCGGCGCTGTCACGGATCACTGCCGCCGTACTGGTATCCACGGACACCAGCGCACCCAGCTCATTGCTCAAGGCTTCGACAATGGGCACAACCCGGTCCAGCTCCTCCTGCTCGGACACCGCCGCAGCCCCCGGGCGAGTGGACTCACCACCCACATCCAGAATCGCGGCGCCATCACGCAGCATCCGCTCCGCCTGACGCAGCGCAGCATCACGCTCGGTGTAACGGCCACCATCCGAAAAAGAGTCGGGGGTCACATTAAGGATCCCCATAACGACAGGCGCGGACAGGTCTAGTGTCCGCGCCCCACAGCTAAGCGTTGTTGGATGCATCATGAATCAGTGCGTGTTGGCAGGCCCACCAATGGGGTCGTCACCAGACGGCTGATCACCATCGCCGGATGCAGCAGCCCCGTTACCCGGGCCCTGATCGCGCCAGTCTTTTGGTGGGCGCGGCTTATGGCCACCCATGATGTCATCGATCTGCGACGCATCAATGGTTTCGTACTGCATCAACGCATCCGCCATCAGGTCCAGCTTGTCACGGTTGTCTTCCAGGATCTGCTTGGCGCGCCCGTAACAGCCATCGATGATGGCCCGCACTTCACGGTCGATCTCTTCTGCCGTCTGCTCGGACATATGCTTGCGCTGCCCCACCTGCTTGCCAAGGAAGACTTCGCCCTCTTCTTCCTCATAAGCCAGCGGACCCATTTTCTCGCTCAGGCCCCACTTGGTGACCATGGCACGGGCCAGCTTGGTAGCACGTTCGATATCGTTGGACGCCCCGGTGGTCACACCGTCAAAGCCCAACGTCATTTCTTCCGCGATACGGCCACCAAACAGGGAGCAGATCGAAGATTCCAGACCCCGTTTGGACTGGGAGTATTTGTCTTCTTCCGGCAGGTACATGGTGACACCTAGCGCTCGGCCGCGCGGAATGATGCTCACCTTGTAGACCGGGTCATGCTCAGGCACCAGACGGCCAACAATGGCGTGGCCCGCTTCATGAAAGGCCGTATTCAGCTTTTCTTTCTCGCTCATCACCATGGAGCGACGTTCGGCGCCCATCAGGATCTTGTCCTTGGCTTTCTCGAACTCTTCCATGGACACCATGCGCTTGTTGGCGCGAGCGGCAAACAATGCAGCTTCGTTGACCAGATTGGCCAGATCCGCACCGGAGAAACCAGGCGTACCCCGCGCAATCAACGCTGGCTCCACATCATCCGAAATCGGCACCTGGCGCATGTGCACCTTGAGCACATGCTCACGGCCACGGATATCCGGCAGCGGCACGGTGACCTGACGGTCGAAACGGCCGGGGCGCAGCAGCGCCGGGTCCAGCACGTCCGGACGGTTCGTCGCGGCAATCACGATAATGCCTTCGTTGCCATCAAAGCCGTCCATTTCCACCAGCAACTGGTTCAGCGTCTGCTCACGCTCGTCGTGACCGCCGCCGACGCCAGCACCTCGGGAACGCCCCACCGCATCGATTTCGTCGATGAAGATAATGCACGGAGAATGCTTCTTGGCCTGCTCAAACATGTCACGGACACGGCTCGCGCCGACACCGACAAACATTTCCACAAAGTCAGAGCCGGAGATGCTGAAGAAGGGCACCTTGGCCTCACCCGCAATAGCCTTGGCCAGCAGGGTCTTACCGGTACCCGGCGAACCCACCATCAATACACCGCGGGGGATCTTGCCGCCCAGACGCTGAAACTTGGCCGGGTCACGCAGGAATTCAACCAGCTCCTGCACTTCTTCCTTGGCCTCTTCCACGCCTGCCACATCGGCGAAGGTAGTCTTGATCTGGTCTTCGCCCAGCAGTTTGGCCTTGGACTTGCCGAACGTCATGGGGCCACCGCCGCCACGACCACCGCCCTGCATCTGGCGCATGAAGAAAATGAAGATGGCCAGGATCAACAGAATAGGCAGTACGGACAGGAACAGCTGGGTCAGGAAGCCCTGACGCTGAGGCTCCAGCCCCACCACATTGACGTCGTTCTGAATCAGGGTGGGCATCAGGTTGGTGTCCAGGGTCGGCGGTTTCACCGTACGGAACTGGCCACCATCCGAATAGGTCCCGGTAATCGTGCTTTCGCCGATTTTCGCTTCCTGCACCTTGCCGTCTTCTACCCGTGAAATAAAGGTGGAATAGGGCACATCGGTGGTTGCAGGCTGGGTACTGAGACTGGATGCCACCACGTACAAGACGCCGGCAATCACCAGCCACAGCACAATATTCTTGGTCATGTCGTTCAAGGGAGACCTCGATTAATCCGGGCGCTCGCGCGCACACTAACGAACTTACACCTTACACCATTTGCCAGAAGCAACGTAATGCCGGTTCGGACAGGAATATAGCCTTTTTACGGCTTTTCACCGCCTATTTCAGGCCAAAACCCAACTGATAGACCTCTGTGGAGCGAGCCCGGCTTGCCGCCGGCTTGCGGCTGACCACGCGCTTGAAACGACTTTGCAGCGCCTTGCGGTAGTCTTCAAACCCCTCACCCTGGAATACCTTGACCAGAAACAGGCCATCCGGTTCCAGCACCCGCTCAGCCATATCCAGCGCCAACTCTGCCAGATACATGGCCCGCGGCTGATCCACCGCGCTATTACCACTCATATTGGGGGCCATGTCGGACATTACAAGGTCTGCCCGCCGATCCCCCAGAGAAGCAAGAATTTGCTCGTAGATGGCATCCTCACGGAAATCCCCCTCGATGAAGGTCACATCCGGCAGGGCATCCATGGCGAGAATGTCACTGGCAATGACCGTCCCCTTACCGCCGACCAGCTGGCCCGCCACCTGGCTCCAGCCCCCCGGCGCGGCGCCGAGATCCAGCACAGTCATTCCCGGCCGGAATAAACGGTCCTTTTCATGCATTTCCAGCAGCTTGAAGCTGGCCCGGGAGCGGTATCCCTGCTCCTGGGCCTTGGCCACCCACGGGTCATTGAAATGTTCTTTCAACCAGGCCTTGCTGGTCTTGGAACGGCTGGACTTCGCCATGGCCCCTCTCTCCTGAATTTTCTGTACTCTCTATGTGCGCTGGCAAACCCGCACGACCAACCCACATGACGGCTGCTTTTCAGCCGGGTAATCCGTAGAATACGCGCACAGCAACCCTTTCTGGAGCCACACCGTGCCGCTATCTACCCAGGACATCAAACGGTTACGCCGTATTGGTCACCACCTGAAACCCGTTCTGATCTTTGGCGACAAGGGACTCAGCGACAACTTCGTGGAAGAACTCAACCTGCGCCTGGAAGATCACGAGTTGATCAAGGTGAAGGTCAACGCAGAAACCCGCGACGACCGCGCCGCCATTGTGCAAGCCTTGACCGAGAAAGGCAGCGCCGAGCTGATCCAACGCATCGGCAACATCGCCCTGCTCTACCGCCCGGCCCAAAAGCCCAGCCCGAAGCTGTCGAATATCCTGCGCTATCAGAATGCTTGAGAGCCGCACCCACGCTGGCAGGCCACACGCAACACGCGACAGACATGAAAAAGGCGACGTTTAACGTCGCCTTTTTTGCGTGCTGCGTGCAAGCGCCTAGATGTGCTCCACCTGATCGACTTCGTACTCACGGGTGCCACCGGGAGTGTCGATCTGCACCACATCCCCTTCTTCACGACCAATCAGGCCGCGGGCAATGGGTGAGTTCACGCTCAGCTTGCCTTCCTTGATGTTGGCTTCGTCGTCGCCCACGATCTGGTAGACCTTGGTTTCATCCGTATCCACATCAATGATGGTGACGGTCACACCGAAAATGACCTTGCCGGTGTTTTCGATATCCTGAATATCGATGATCTGCGCATTGGAAAGCTTACCCTCAATGTCGCCGATGCGGCCTTCACAAAAACCCTGTTGCTCACGGGCCGCGTGGTATTCCGCATTTTCCTTCAAATCACCGTGTTCGCGGGCTTCTGCAATCGCAGCAGAAATACGCGGACGATCTTCTTTTTTCAGCTTTTCCAGTTCCTCGCGCAGAGCTTTGGCGCCCTTGGCGGTCATCGGTACACGTTGCATAGTTATCCTCGTATCTTTTAACAGGCGCAAGCACAGCCCCCTGTTAACGGAACCGCCCGGAGCACTCTGCTCCGAGCGCTCCCGACGACGATTTATTTCATTTCTGCGTGCAGGTCCTGCAAGCGACGAACAGTGGGTTCACCACTAATACCCAGCGCCTGACACACCGCATGGGCCGCAGCGATGGTGGTGGTGTAGAACACCTTGTGCTGCAGCGCCGAACGACGGATTGCAAACGAATCACGGGTCGCCTGCTTGCCTTCGGTGGTATTCACAATCAGGGCGATCTGGTCGTTCTTGATCATGTCCACAATATGCGGACGCCCTTCCAGCACTTTGTTCACCACTTTCACCTCAAGGCCCGCCGCTTCCAGCACCTTGGCAGTGCCTTTGGTGGCCACCAGGCTGAAGCCACGCTCGATCAACATACGCGCCACATCCACAGACGCGGGCTTGTCCACTTCACGCACGGAAATAAAGGCAGTGCCGGTTTCCGGCAGCTTTTCTCCAGCACCCAGCGACGCCTTGCCAAAGGCTTCCGCAAAGGTCGCACCGACACCCATAACTTCCCCGGTGGACTTCATCTCCGGGCCCAGGATCGGATCGACTTTCGGGAACTTGGCAAACGGGAACACCGCTTCTTTCACAAAATAGTGCTGCGGTTTGACCTCTTTGGTGAAGCCTTGTTCCTTGAGGCTGGTGCCAGCCATACAGCGGGCAGCCACTTTCGCCAGAGACACCCCGATGCACTTGGATACATAGGGCACTGTCCGGGAGGCACGCGGGTTCACTTCCAGCACGTACACCTCACCGCTTTTCACGGCAAACTGCACGTTCATCAAACCGACCACACCCAGCTCCAGCGCCATATCGGCAGCCTGCTGACGCATCACATCCTGGACGTCCTCATCCAGCGAGTACGGCGGCAGGGAGCAGGCAGAGTCACCGGAGTGCACGCCAGCCTGTTCGATGTGCTGCATGATGCCACCGATAACCACATCGGTTCCGTCACACACTGCATCCACATCCACTTCGATGGCGTCGTCCAGGAAGCGATCCAGCAATACCGGGGAATCGTTAGAAACCGATACCGCGTTCATCATGTAATTACGCAGTTCTGCTTCGCTGTAAACGATTTCCATAGCCCGACCACCCAACACATAGGAGGGACGCACCACCAACGGATAACCGATTTCTTCCGCCAAACGCACACCGTCCTCCATGGAGCGAGCGGTACGGTTGGGCGGCTGCTTCAGGCCAAGCTTATTGACCATTTGCTGGAAACGCTCGCGGTCTTCCGCTTCATCGATGGCATCCGGCGGGGTACCAATAATCGGCACACCGGCAGCCTGCAGGGCACGGGCCAGCTTCAAGGGTGTTTGCCCGCCATACTGGACAATAACCCCCTTGGGTTTTTCTTTGGCCACGATGGCCAGCACGTCTTCCAGCGTAATCGGCTCGAAGTACAGACGGTCGGAGGTGTCGTAATCGGTGGACACGGTCTCCGGATTACAGTTGACCATGATGGCTTCGTAACCGTCGTCCTTCATGGCAAACGCCGCGTGCACACAGCAGTAATCGAACTCAATACCCTGCCCGATCCGGTTGGGACCACCGCCGATCACCATGATCTTGTCACGGTCTGACGGGTTGGCTTCGCACTCTTCGTCGTAGCTGGAGTACATATAAGCCGTATCGGTGGCGAATTCCGCCGCACAGGTATCTACCCGCTTGTAAATCGGCAGCACACCCAGCTCTTCACGCTTGCCACGCACGTCCGCTTCCTTCACGCCAAGCAACTGTGCCAGGCGGGCATCGGAAAAGCCTTTACGCTTGAGCGCGTACAGGCTGTCGCGGGTCAGACTGCTGAACGTGCTATCCACCAATTGCTGCTCGGCGCGAATCAGGTCTTCAATCTGCACCAGATACCAGCGATCAATCTTGGTGATATTGAATACATCATCCACAGTCATCCCAACGCGGAATGCATCACCGACAATCCAGATGCGCTCAGGACCCGGCGTGGAAAGCAACTGCGCCACCTGCTCGCGAGCATCCGGGGCCGCCGGATCCACATGGGGATCGAAACCGATGGACTCGGTTTCCAGACCACGCAGTGCTTTCTGTACGGATTCCTGGAAGTTACGGCCAATGGCCATCACTTCACCCACCGATTTCATCTGCGTGGTCAAAACCGCATCGGCTTCAGCGAATTTTTCGAAGTTGAAGCGCGGAATCTTGGTGACCACGTAATCGATTGATGGCTCGAAGGAAGCCGGGGTCTTGCCGCCGGTAATTTCGTTCTGCAGCTCATCCAGGGTGTAACCCACCGCCAGCTTGGCCGCCACCTTGGCAATCGGAAAGCCCGTCGCCTTGGACGCCAGGGCAGAAGAACGACTCACCCGCGGATTCATCTCGATCACCACCATGCGCCCGTTATCCGGGTTGATGCCGAACTGCACGTTGGAGCCGCCGGTTTCCACGCCGATCTCACGCAACACCGCCAAAGAGGCGTCACGCATGATCTGCAACTCTTTATCGGTAAGCGTCTGGGCCGGCGCCACGGTGATGGAGTCACCGGTGTGCACACCCATGGGATCAAAGTTTTCGATGGAGCAAACGATGATGCAGTTGTCCTTTTTGTCGCGGACCACTTCCATCTCGTACTCTTTCCAGCCCAGCAGCGACTCGTCGATCAGCAGCTCATTGGTGGGCGACAAATCCAGACCACGCTGGCAGATTTCTTCAAACTCTTCGCGGTTGTATGCCACACCACCGCCGGAGCCCCCCATGGTGAAACTGGGGCGAATAATGCAGGGAAAACCCAGGGACTCAAGGGCCGCGTTGGCTTCGTCCATGTTATGAGCAATGGCAGAGCGCGGGCATTCCAGGCCGATGGCTTTCATTGCCTTATCAAAACGGGAGCGATCTTCCGCCTTGTCGATGGCATCTTCGGTGGCGCCAATCATTTCCACGCCGAACTCTTTCAGCACCCCGTTGTGGTCCAGATCCAGGGCACAGTTCAGGGCTGTCTGGCCACCCATGGTGGGCAGCAGCGCGTCCGGGCGCTCCTTCTCGATGATCTTGGCCACGGTCTGCCAGGTAATCGGCTCGATATAGGTGGCGTCCGCCATGGCCGGGTCAGTCATGATGGTGGCCGGGTTGGAATTCACCAGAATCACCCGGTAACCCTCTTCGCGCAGCGCCTTACATGCCTGGGCACCGGAGTAGTCAAACTCACAGGCCTGGCCGATCACAATCGGGCCAGCACCAATAATGAGGATGCTTTTTAAATCACTTCTTTTCGGCATAGTCACTAACCGTCAGACGTTAATTTCAGTTGCCAGCGCGTCAGACGTCGAACGTCGGACGTCAGACGCTTATTTTGCTTGCATGAGCTCGATAAAATGATCGAACAGCGGCGCGCAATCACGCGGCCCCGGGCTCGCTTCCGGGTGACCCTGGAAGCTGAAGGCCGGCACATCAGTGCGCTCGATGCCCTGCAAGGTGCCATCGAACAGCGACACGTGGGTCACTTTCAGGTTCGCCGGCAAGGTATCGATATCCACCGCAAAACCATGGTTCTGGCTGGTGATCATCACCGTGTCATCCGCCAGGGTTTTCACCGGGTGGTTGGCACCATGATGGCCTGTGGCCATTTTCATGGATTTGGCACCACTGGCCAGGGCCAGCAGCTGGTGCCCCAAGCAGATGCCGAACACCGGCAGACCGGTGGCAACAATTTCCTGGATGGCGGCGATCGCGTAATCACAGGGCTCCGGATCACCCGGGCCGTTGGACAAAAACACACCGTCCGGCTTCATGGCGAGCACTTCAGATGCAGGCGTTTGCGCCGGCACCACAGTGAGCTTGCAGCCACGCTCCGCCAGCATGCGCAGGATATTGCGCTTCACGCCGTAATCGTAGGCCACCACATGGAAGCGGGTCTCGCCCTGTTCGGTGTGACCTTGCTCGAGATCCCAGGTGGACTCGGTCCAGCTGTAGGGCTCGGCAACAGTCACTACCTTGGCCAGGTCCATGCCTTTCAGGCCGGGAAAGCCCTTGGCTGCCGCCAGCGCCTGTGCTTCATCGATGTTCTCACCAGCCAGAATGCAACCATTCTGCGCACCCTTGTCGCGCAAAATACGCGTCAGGCGGCGGGTGTCGATATCGGCGATGGCAACAATGTTGCGCTCACGCAGGTAGTCCGGAAGAGTTTGCTCACTACGCCAGTTGCTCACTGTCATGGCCAGATCACGAATCACCAGGCCCGAGGCCCAGATTCGGGAGGACTCTTCGTCCTCGGCAGTGACGCCAGTGTTACCGATGTGCGGATAGGTAAGGGTTACAATCTGCTGGGCATAGGAAGGATCCGTCAGGATCTCCTGATAGCCAGTCATGGCGGTGTTAAACACCACCTCACCCACGGTTTCACCCGTGGCACCGATTGCAACACCCCGAAAGATGCTTCCGTCTTCAAGAGCGAGAATGGCGGGAACCGTCAACGCAACCTCCAGGCTGATAGGGAATAGGGAGATCTGCGGCGGGTGCGCTCGCAAAAAAGCGAGATGGATTCCTCCACCTCGCTTTTTCTAAATTCTTCATTCGGCGCCCCGCACGCCCATCACGGGCTGCGCGCTATTTTAGGGCTTTGCGGCCCCGCTGTCACGCAGCAATCCCGCCGACAGACAAGCGGCGGGCTTGGCAGGCGGCTAACCCTTGCCCCAGCCGGCACTTTCACCGGCCAGGCCCAACACATCCTGCATGTCGAACAGGCCCTTGTCGTGGCTACCCAACCACGCAGCAGCCCGCACCGCACCACGCCCGAAAGACATGCGGCTGGACGCCTTGTGGGTAATCTCCACCCGCTCACCTTCTGCGGCAAACATCACCGTGTGGTCGCCCACAATGTCACCGGCGCGAATGGTCTCAAAACCGATAGTGTGACGCTCTCGCTCCCCGGTGCGACCTTCGCGGCCGTATACGGCGCATTCATTCAGGTCACGCCCCAGGGTTTGAGCCACCACCTCCCCCATGCGCAGCGCCGTGCCGGACGGTGCATCGATCTTGTGACGGTGATGGGCCTCGATGACTTCGATATCCACCTCATCGCCCATGATCTGGGCTGCGGTCTCCAGCAACTTGAAACACAGATTCACACCAATGGAATAATTCGGTGCGAAACAGATGGCGATATCGTCGCTGGCAGCGCGCAGCGCCGCTGTCTGGGTGTCATCCAGCCCGGTAGTGCCAATTACCAGTTTGGTCCCCGCCGCCCGGCAGATCTCAAGGTTTTTGACCGTCGCTTCCGGCACCGTGAAGTCGATGAACACGTCCGCATCGTTCACCACCTTGGCCAGATCATCCGCCAGCAGCACACCGCTACTGCCCTGCCCCACCAGCTCACCGGCATCTGCACCAATCAAACTGGAACCGGGCACATCCACCGCCGCAGCCAGGGCGGTGTCCGGGTTGGCCAGCGTCGCCTCGATCAGAATACGCCCCATGCGACCGGCAGCGCCGATAATACCTACTTTCATGGTGTCTCCTTGATTAAAAACCGGACGCCAGGCCACCCCCCAATCCCGGCAGGAAAGGGCAACGCGACCGGCATCAAGCGGCTTATTCTAGCAGAAAGGGCGGCAGGGTCACCGCGTAGAGATTGACGTTTTCCTTGAGCATGTACTTGCGCCGCTTACGATCGAAACGCTTGAAGCTCACACCACTGTCGCGCCAGGCAAGCACCTCTTTGAGCCGCTTGCGGGCATAGGCGCGGTCCAGCCACTCCATGGAAAACCCGGCAGGCAACTGTGCCGCCACCTGCAGCTGCGCCAATGCCCGGCTCAACGCCTCTTCCTGAAAGGTATAAAGCAGGCTGTTGGCATATTCGTAACGAACAATCGCCAGGTCATTCTGCTGCCTGAGCGCCATCTCGAAAGGCGCAATAGCGTCCTCACTGTCCGCCGCCAGCGCAAATTTTCCCGCCGTCTTCCCCACCCGCCTCAGCACGTTAGCCTCAAAGGCCGCACTCAACGACAGCGCCAGAGGATGCTCCGGCTCCACCGCCAGCATCTCGGTGGCCGCATTGATTACCATGGCCGCATAGTTTCGTTGCAAGGTCGCCGGAACGGATTCATCCTCCGCCAACCTGGCCACCGCATAGCCAAACCCCAGACGCATCATGCAGTAATCTGCTTCAAGCGCCTGATCGCCGGGCAGCACCACCATGGTCTCGCCAAACCAGGCCATGTCATTGATGGCTTCCTGCAACAGCTGCTGCTTCTGCTCATGGGTCGGCGCCAGATAGGTGGCATACACAATTTGCGCCACCACGGCCGGCACCCGGGCATAGCCGCCATAGCGCCGTCCGAGATCCCGGGCCTGGCGAAAATCACCCCGGAAAAAGGCCTGCCAGACTTCCAACACATTGCGACTATGCTGCTCCCAGTCGTCATCCTGATAGCGCAAATCCCGATACAAATCCGGAAAGCGCTGATAGCGGGCTCGCAGGTAGTCGGCAGAGGGATACGGCAAACGCAACCCGCGCATAAACTGATTCCAGTTGGCGCGAACCTCTTCCACCGTGAAGGTATAAGGTGCCGGATCGAAAGGAGCGGGTTGCCAGTCGCCATTCAGTACTGGCGGATTCGGCGCCAGCGGCGCTTTTTGAGCAAAGGTGTCGCGGACACGTTCATAGGCCTGATCCAGCGGCGCGCACAGCCCGGAAAGAGGGATGCACCACAACACTACGCCCAACACAGACGCCAACCGCCGTGAATTCATCATTGCCTCTGATTATTGTTGTTTTTATGCACAATATCGCAGGCGAGCTTTCAGCGGCAACGAAGGCGATCAAATTTCATACTATTGGCTGAGCACATACCTCACTTTGCCAAACGCTCAACGCCGGATGCCTGACGTAAAACCGCATAGCCTGAATGGCTATCGCTATTGCGGCACCTCTTTTGAGGGATGGCCAAGGCCATTATTCAGGGAATAATCGGATGATTCGTTTTACGAAGAACATAACGGCCAGAATCGATCCATCACCCAATTAACCCCCAAAAAAAGCCCGGCATGAGAAATCATGCCGGGCTTTTTTAGCAGACCAAAACGCTTACTTGGTATCGAAAAACCGTTTAACGCCTTCGAACCAGCTGCTCTTGCGCGGGTTGTGGCGGTTACCGCCACTCTCCAGAGACTCCTGGAATTTGCGCAACAACTCTTTCTGCTCACCGGACAGCTTCACCGGGGTCTCGATGACCACCTTGCAGAGCAGATCACCCGGTGCACCACCACGAACCGGTGCCACACCCTTGCCACGCAAACGGAAGACTTTTCCGCTCTGGGTTTCCGCCGGCACTTTCAGCTTCACCTTGCCATTCAGGGTGGGCACATCCAGCTCACCACCGAGAGAGGCGTCGACAAAACTGATCGGTACTTCGCAGAACAGGTTGTCACCATCGCGCTGGAAGATGTCGTGCTCACGCACGGCCACCTGAACATACAAATCACCGGACGGCGCGCCGTGCATGCCCGCCTCGCCTTCACCGGCAAGACGGATGCGGTCACCGGTATCCACGCCCGCCGGAATCTTCACCGACAGGGTCTTGGTGTTCTGCACTCGACCCTGCCCGCCGCAGCTGCCACAGGGATCCTTGATGATCTTGCCTTCACCCTTACAGGTGGGGCACGCCTGCTGCACGGTAAAGAAACCCTGCTGCATCCGCACCTGGCCGACGCCGCCACAGGTCGTACACGCCACCGGCTGGCTGCCTTCCTTCGCGCCACTGCCATGACAGACATCACAGCTGTCCCAGGTGGGGATACGGATCTTTTCATCACAACCGCGCACCGCCTGTTCAAGGGTCAGCTCCAGCGTATAACGCAGGTCTGCACCGCGGGCGGGGCCACGGCGTCCACCGCCGCTGCCTCCGAAGATATCACCAAAGATATCGCCGAAGATGTCACCAAAACCACCGCCGCCGAAGCCGCCGCCAGCACCGGCGCCACCCTGACCGTTAACGCCGGCATGGCCGAACTGGTCATAGGCCGCACGCTTCTGCTCGTCGGCAAGGACTTCGTAGGCTTCTTTCGCTTCCTTGAATTTAGCCAACGCCTCTTCATCATCCGGATTACGGTCCGGATGGTATTTCATCGCCAGGCGACGATAAGCCTTTTTCAGGTCCTGGGCGCTGGCATCTTTGGCTGCACCCAGCACTTCATAATAATCACGTTTGGACATAGGTCACCATAAAGCAACACGCTCCACGCTCTCACGCAGCACGCCCGAAGGCACCCACCGCGTGTTGCGTGAAGCGTGTTGTGTGAAGCGTCGTATTACTTCTTCTTGTCGTCGTCGACTTCTTCAAACTCGGCGTCGACCACGTCATCACCCGCCTGCTGCTGGCCACCTTCAGCGCCGGCAGCACCTTCAGCCTGCTGAGCCTGCTCGGCGTACATCTTCTCGGCCAGCGGTGCGGACACTTCGGACAAAGCCTTGATCTTGGCTTCGATATCGTCCTTGTCGCTGCCCTTGGCGGCTTCTTCCAGCTCGTCCACCGCCTTGGTGATGGACTCCTTCTCTTCGTCGGTCGCCTTGTCGCCAGCTTCCTCGAGAGTCTTGCGAGTCGCATGCACCAGGTGGTCCGCCTGGTTGCGGGTCTGCACCAGCTCTTCGAACTTTTTGTCTTCGTCCGCGTGAGCTTCCGCGTCCTGCACCATCTGTTCCACTTCCTCGTCAGACAGGCCGGAGGAGGCTTTAATCTGGATGGTCTGCTCTTTGCCGGTGGCCTTGTCTTTCGCACCCACATGCAAAATACCGTTGGCGTCGATATCGAAGGTCACTTCAATCTGCGGCATACCGCGCGGTGCCGGCGGGATGTCCTCCAGGTTGAACTGGCCCAACGACTTGTTCTGGGACGCCTGCTTACGCTCGCCCTGTAGCACATGTACCGTCACGGCAGTCTGGTTGTCGTCCGCGGTGGAGAACACCTGCGACGCATTGGTCGGGATAGTGGTGTTCTTCTCGATCAGCGGAGTCATCACGCCACCCATGGTTTCAATACCCAGGGTCAACGGCGTCACGTCCAGCAACAGCACGTCGGTCACGTCACCGCTCAGTACCGCACCCTGAATCGCTGCACCCATGGCAACCGCTTCATCCGGGTTCACGTCCTTGCGCGGCTCTTTGCCGAAGAACTCGGTAACGCTCTTCTGCACCATCGGCATACGGGTCTGGCCACCAACCAGAATCACGTCAGTGATATCGGCGGTTTTTACGCCCGCATCAGCCAGTGCGGTTTTGCACGGCTCGAGGGAACGCGTTACCAGTTCGCCAACCAGAGACTCCAGCTTGGCGCGGGTCACTTTCACCACCAGGTGCTTGGGACCGGTGCTGTCTGCAGTGATGTACGGCAGGTTCACTTCGGTCTGCTCGGCGGAGGAAAGCTCAATCTTGGCTTTCTCGGCCGCTTCTTTCAGGCGCTGCATGGCCAGCGGATCGCCGCCCAGATCGATACCGGAGTCCGCCTTGAACTGATCCGCCAGGAAGTTGATCAGTGCCAGGTCGAAATCTTCACCACCCAGGAAGGTGTCACCGTTGGTGGCCAGCACTTCAAACTGGTGCTCACCATCCACTTCGGCAATTTCGATGATGGAAATATCGAAGGTACCACCACCCAGGTCATATACGGCGATGGTGCGATCACCACCTTTCTTGTCCAGGCCATAGGCCAGAGCGGCCGCAGTGGGCTCGTTGATAATACGCTTCACGTCCAGGCCCGCGATGCGACCGGCATCTTTAGTGGCCTGACGCTGGGAATCGTTGAAGTAAGCCGGCACGGTGATAACGGCCTCGGTGACAGACTCACCCAGGTAATCTTCCGCGGTCTTCTTCATTTTCTTCAGCACTTGCGCAGAAATCTGCGGCGGCGCCATTTTCTCGCCTTTCACTTCCACCCAGGCGTCGCCATTGTCGGCCTTGGTGATCTTATAGGGCACCATTTTGATGTCCTTCTGAACCACCTTGTCGTCAAAACGACGGCCAATCAGACGCTTCACCGCGTACAGGGTGTTTTCCGGGTTGGTCACCGCCTGACGCTTGGCAGACTGACCCACCAGGGTTTCTTTATCATCGGTGTAGGCGATGATGGACGGTGTAGTGCGCGCGCCTTCTGCGTTTTCAATAACCTTGGTCTTGTCACCTTCCAGCACGGCCACACAGCTGTTGGTCGTACCCAGGTCGATACCGATAATCTTACCCATAGTCGTTCTATCTCCTTCACACCAGCCGGGACCCTGTCGGCGCCCCAGGCAGTTGAATTGTTAATTCGTCTGGCTCCTATATGGCGGTCATGCCCGCCGTTTCAAGGGGCCGCAATGCTTTTTCCCGTCCCGAATCAGGGGGCCTTACTGACCACCACCCGAGCCGGGCGAATCAGGCGCCCATTGAGCTGGTAGCCCTTCTCCAGCACCTCAATCACGGTGTTGGGATCCACATTAGGGACCGGCACCATGGTCATGGCTTCGTGCAATTCCGGGTTGAACGGCTCGTCCGCCGGGCTGATCTGCTCCAGGTTGTACCGGGCAAACGCATCCAGCAGGGATTTCAATGTCAGCTCGATGCCTTCACGGGCGCCTTTAAGGGCCTCGTCGTCGGCATCCAACGCGGCCAGGCCACGCTCCAGGTTATCGGCCACGCTCAACAGGTCGCCAGCGAACTTCTCCAGGGCAAACTTGCGGGCGTGCTGCACATCGCGCTCAGCGCGCTTGCGCACATTCTGCACTTCGGCCTGGGCACGAACATCCGCCTCCGCCAGCGCCTTCTTGACCTTGGCCAGCTCAACCTCAGCTTCAGCCAGCTTCTCTTCAACAGTGGGCTCCGCCTGCTCAGCTTCGGCTTCAGCGGCCGCCGCAGCCTGCTGCTCTTCCACAGTTTCTACCTGCGGCTCGGCGCCCTTCTGTTCTTTTTCCTGTTCACTCATTACTCACTCCACATCCCCGACCGGGGCCTTATCTCAGGAAAGCCGGCAAAGATATGGGAACTGATGGTCTGGATTCAAGGGGGGAAGGAGCAGTTGACAGTTGATAGTGGACAGCTGACAGCGCTGCGGGATACCCCTGCCAGCTTCTGAGGTGCAAGAGACCGCGCCAAGAGAGCACAAAAACCGGGAAGACGAACCAACTGAGGGTTTTGCCTTTCGAAACTCGCTTCTCGCAACTCGACGCGGCATTTTCGCCCCTCACCAAGCGAAGCGCAGGAACGTCGAAGACGGCCCCGAAGGGGTGAGCGCAGCGAATAACTGGCGCTCCTGCAGCGGGTTATAGCTGGGTCAGAGCTGCCGAGAGGATCTTGGCGGTGATATCCACGGTGGGAATCACTTTCTCGTAATCCATACGAGTGGGACCAACCACCGCCAACACGCCCGCCGGGCCGTTATCGGCCTTGTAGGGCGCGGAAATCAGCGAATAGTCCTCAAACGGCTGGAAGCCGGATTCACGACCGATGAAGATCTGCACTCCATCCGCCTTGATGGAACGCTCCAGCAGGTGAAGGATATCGCGCTTGTGGTTAAAGGCGTCGAACAGGTTACGCAGCTGCCCCAGGTTTTCCGCCTCGGTGGACTGAATCAGGTTGGACTCCCCGGAGACCACATAATCGGAGTCGGGGCGCTCGGTACGCAGGGCCTTGTCCGCCACCGCCACCGCCGTCTGCATCAGGGCATCCATCTGCTGGCGATCGGTGTTCATGGTATGCAGCAACCCATCGCAGATGCTGTTCAGGTCACAGCCCGCATAGGTGTGATTGATGTAACTGGCCGCCTGACGCAGCTCCACCTCATCGTAATCCCGGTCGGTATGAATAATGCGGTTCTGCACTTCGGAGCGATTCACCACCAGCACCACCAGCACCCGCCTGCCCGACAGCGGCAGGAACTCCACCTGCCGCAAGGTCGACACCTCACGGCGCGGCACCGCCACCAGCCCAGCCATGCGCGTCAACTCCGCCAGGGTTTTTGAGGCCTGGGCGATCAACTCCTGAGAGGACTGCTCCGGCGCCAGCAACTGGCGAAGCTCATTTTTCAGGTGCCGATGATCCGGGCGCTCCATGACACTGGTCGCCAACAGCGAATCCACATACAGGCGATACCCCAGCTCCGTGGGAATGCGACCCGCCGAGGTGTGCGGACTACTCAGCACACCCAGCTCCTCCAGCTCCGACATGATGTTGCGCACCGTGGCCGGGCTCACCGTCAGGCCGCTGCCACCGGCCAGCGTCTTTGAGCCCACGGGCTGACCGTCACGGATATGCCGTTCCACCAGCGTCATCAGCAGGCGTTGTTTACGTTCGTTGAGATCCAGCTTTGCCATGGGAGTATATGTACCAGAAAATCGCCCCCTTATTATATAGAGAAGCGCGCCGGGGTTTCATCGGCAGGGGCTTACACTCGGCGGGAGAATCCCCTACCATTAACCACTACTGCCCATAAGAACAGTCATAATCACAAGGATGTCATCATGACCGACGAAAGCCCAAACAACCCCTACCAGGCACCAGACAGCACCAGCCAGAAGCCCGTAACCCCCGGCTCGCCGGTATTGGCCAGCCGCCTGTACCGTTTTCTGGGCTCCATCATTGATGGCCTGGTGCAGCTCGTGGTGATCGGCCCGATCATTTATTTCAGTGGCATCTGGGACGCCATGATGCAAGGCACTGGCGACATCAGCCTGGCCACCAGCGCCGGCCTGTTTATCGCCGGGGAACTGATCTTCCTGGCCCTGCAGGGCTGGTTGTTGTTCAACCGCCAGCAGACCATCGGCAAAGCGATTCTCAACATGCGCATCGTCGGCATGGAGCAGGACAACGTGCCAGCCGGCAAGCTCTATGGCCTGCGCTATTTTGTTTTCCACGTGCTTGCCCAGCTGCCCGGTGTCAACCTGATCATGATTGTCGACCCGTTACTGATTTTCCGGTCCGACCGCCGCTGCCTGCACGACCACCTTGCCGGCACCCAGGTCATCCAGACCCAGAGCACCACTGCTTAACAACGATTTCGCCTGTTCCGGAGGAACACCATGCTGACACACTTGAGCGTTCGTCATTTTGCCACCGTTGACCAGTTGGAACTGGAACCCGAGAACGGGCTCACTGTCATCAGCGGCGAAACCGGGGCAGGCAAATCCGTCATTATCGACGCCCTTGGGCTCACCCTCGGGGATCGCGCCGATTCATCCATCGTTCGCCATGGCCACGGCCGCGCCGAAGTGCTGGCCACCTTCGACCTGAGCGACAACCCCGCCGCACGCCAATGGCTGGCCGAACGGGAACTGGATGATGAAGAGCAATGCCTGCTGCGCCGCACCGTGCGCGCCGACGGCCGCTCCCGAGCCTATGTGAACGGCACCCCCACTCCGCTGGCCGAAGTACGCGAACTGGGCGAACGCCTGATCAGCATCCACAGCCAGCACGAACATCAGGCCCTGCTGAAAAAAGACGCCCACCGGCAGCTGCTGGACAACTTCGCCGATGCCCGCGACCTTGCCAACAGCGTGCGCGAGCACTGGCGCCACTGGCAAAAAGCCCGCCGCGCCCACGATGAAGCCCTCAACCAGGCCCGAGAACAGAACGAAAAAGAGGAATTGCTGCGCTTCCAGCTGGAAGAACTGGACGCTCTCGCCCTGCAAGACGGAGAACTGGAGCAGCTGGAGCAAGAACAGCAGCGGCTGGGCAACGCAGAAAGCCTGATCCGCGTCTGCCAGCAATCACTGAACGCGCTCTACGAGGGCGACGACGGCACCTGCAACGACCACCTTAGCCAAGTCAGCCACTGGCTGGATGACGCCCGCAACAACGACGACGGCCTGGGCAGCATTGCCGACACCGTGGAGTCCGCCCGCCTGCAAGTGGAAGCCGCCGCGGACGACCTGCGCCATTATCTGGAAAAACTGGATCTGGACCCGGCGCGCCTGAGTCAGGTAGAAGAGCGCCTGAGCCAGTGTTACACCCTGGCCCGCAAACACCGCGTTCGCCCGGAGGAACTGGTGGAACATCACCGCAGCCTGCTGGCCGAATCCGATGCGCTGGGCAATGTGGACGCCCACCTGCACGCCCTGGCCGAACAGGAAAGCACCGCCCAGCAGCACTATATGGATAACGCCCGCAAGCTCAGCAAGGCCCGCCGCAGCGCCGCCAAAACCCTGAGCCAGCAGGTGCAAAAACAATTGACAGCCCTAGGCATGAAGGCCGCCCAACTGGATGCTCGCCTCAGCGACTGCAGCCCCACGCTCGACGGCCTGGAAGAGGTGGAATTCCTGTTTACCGCCAACCCGGGCCAGCCACTCAAACCCCTGGGCAAGGTGGCGTCCGGTGGCGAACTGTCCCGGGTCAGCCTGGCCATTCAGGTGATCTGCGCGCGCAACCTGACCGTACCCAGCCTGGTGTTCGATGAAGTGGACGTGGGCGTGGGCGGCGGCGTGGCTGAAATCGTCGGCCGGCTACTGCGTGAACTGGGCAGGCACGCCCAGGTACTGTGCATTACCCACCAGCCACAGGTCGCCAGCCAGGGCCATCAGCACTGGCAGGTACACAAGATTCAGGGAGACGACACCACTCACACCCGCATTCAGGGGCTCGACGAGACCGCCAGAGTGGAAGAGCTGGCACGGATGCTGGGCGGCGTGGAAATCACCGAATCCACCCGCAACCACGCCAAAGAGATGCTGAGCAAAGCCCAGGCAGCATGACGAGAGGCGCTTCATGCTTCACGCAACAGGCTCCACGCCCGCGTGCAGCATGAAGCGTGCTACGTGACGCGTCTTATTTCTTCTTCGGCTTGACGTACAGTACCAGCGAGTGATCCACGATTTCGTAACCGTGCTCCTCGGCAATGGCGTGCTGGCGCTTCTCAATCACGTCATCCATGAATTCCACCACCTGGCCGGTTTCCATGCACACCATATGGTCGTGATGGTCCTCATCGGCCAGTTCGAACACGGCGGAGCCGCCTTCAAAGTTGTGACGCAGCACCATGCCCGCCTGCTCGAACTGGGTCAGCACGCGGTATACCGTGGCCAGCCCCACATCTTCGCCGGAATCCATCAGTGACTTGTAGATGTCTTCAGCGCTCAAGTGGCGCTCTTCGGACTTCTCCAGTTGCTGCAGGATTTTCACCCGCGGCAGGGTCACTTTAAGGCCCGCTTTTCTGAGATCCTGATTATCCAATGCGTATGCTCCATCTGCCAATCAATGGCGGTTTTGAAAAGGGCGGGAATCTGTACTACCTGGGCACCAAGGCGAACTCATCGCCCTGCTGGCTGTCCATGGAACAGGTCCAGACAGCCAGACCGGAGTTTGTCATAGGTTCCCAAGTCTGTATTATCGCCCGAACACTTAGCGAAGTCGAAAATCATGCCCCGCATTCTTGTTTTACTGACACTGATATCCCTTCTGGCCACCGCTGGCTGCAGCTCACTGCGCTTCCCCGGCGTCTACCGAATTGATATCCCGCAAGGCAACTTCGTCACCGAAGACATGCTCAGCGAACTGCAACCCGGCATGTCGCCGGAGCAAGTCCGTTATGTTCTCGGGGCGCCCACCCTGGTAGACCCGTTCACCCCGGACCTGTGGCTCTATCCAATGACCTATCGCCCCGGCAAGGGTGACAAGGTCAGCCAGACCATTTCCGTGTACTTCGAAAACGGCACCTACAGCCGCTACGAAGGCGAGGTAATCGACGACTTCAAGGCCAAGACTTCCGGCCGTAATGACCTGGAGCTGCAGCGCAAAGCCGCCGACCGCAAGGATGACGCCGGATAAGCGTCATCCTGTATTGCCCACTTTGCTGACTCACCGCTCCGTAGCCTCTCAGCCCTTGCCTGCAGAGGCTTTTTCTTTCGCCCGCTTCTTGCGGTTGAGCTTTGGATCCGCCGTTAACGGACGATAGATCTCTACCCGCTCTCCTGCTTTGAGCACATGCCCGGCAGGATTTGCCACCACCTTACCGAAGACCCCCATCGGCGCCTTGGCCAATTCCAGGTCGGCAAATTGCTCGTCGATCCCCGACAACCGGGCAGCTTCCAGCATGGTGGTCCCTTCAGGCACATCCAGACCAATCAAACGCTGCTTTTCCGGCAGCGCATAGGTCACTTCCACATGAATCATTGCATCGTTCACTGGGCGGGCTCCACCGCCGGCGGCGCGGTTGGCACCTCGCCAGCGTCGTCATCAGCAGGTTCTGCCACGGGTGCCGGCACCTCGGCTTCAGCCCCAACGCCCGGTGCCTCTGACACTGCCGGAGCAACCGGTTGTGGCTCCGACACAGGGGCAGCCTCTTCAGCCGGGGCCACCGCACTCCAAATGGAGTACACAAACAGCGCCACCACTGCCGCCGGGGAGAAAATTCGCACCAGCGCGCGCCACACCAGATACAGCTTGAAGTTCTTGATGCCCAGCTCCTTGCGCGCCTGAGTCTCTTTCATCACCCAGCCAGCAAAGATGGCAATCAGCAGGCCACCCAGCGGCAACATCACCGTGGTGGACAGGAATTCCATATTGTCGAAGAAGGTGCCCGCCAGGAACGTATTGTCCTTCCAGACATTGAACGACAGCACCGATCCCACACCCAGCAACCAGGCACCCAGCCCGACCACAATAGCGGCCTTGGCGCGAGTCAGCCCCTTTTCCACCAACCAGGCTACCACCGGCTCACCCAGGCTGATGGACGAGCTCCACGCGGCGCACACCACCAGCAGGAAGAACAGGGAACCGAACAGAACCCCACCGGGGATACTGCCGAACGCTAGCGGCAGGGTCACAAACATCATGCCCGGGCCCTGCCCTACTTCCAGGCCGCCGGAGAACAGCAGCGGAAACATGGCCATGCCGGCTCCCAGCGCCACCAGCGTATCCAGCACCGCAATAATGGCCACGGTAGAAAGAATCGATACCGGCTTCTTTTTTCCGGTTTTCGGATTGGTCACCTCGCGGGGCATGTAGGCCCCATAGGCCATGATTGCCCCCATGCCCAGGCTCAGCGTGAAGAACGCCTGCCCCACGGCCACCAGCACGGCTTTGCCGGTCAACTTGGAGAAATCAAACGCAAACAGAAAGTGCATGCCCTCGCTAAAGCCGGGCGTGGTCGCCGCGTAGCCCACCAGCACCAGCAACAGCACAAACAACAGAGGCATTAGCACCTGCACGGCTTTTTCCAGCCCGCCTTTAACCCCGCGCGCTACCACCACCATGGTGAGCAGCATGAAGAGCGAGTGATAACCCAGCATCAACCAGGGATCAGCCAGCATGCTGTCGAAGTGCGCCTCAGACTGCGTCGCCGTAATACCCTCAAAGGCACCCCGCGCCGCTTCCCAGGTGTAATACAGTGCCCAGCTGGCCACCGCAGAATAAAACGACAGAATCAGAAACGCGGACAATGCGCCCATGATTCCGATGCCTGCCCAACGCTGGGTGACCTTGCTCTCACTGGCAAGCTTGCGCATGGTGTTGATCGGACTCAGCCCACCCTTGCGGCCCAGCATCACCTCTGCGGCCATAATGGGAATACCCACCACCGCAATACACAACAGGTACAGCAGCACAAACGCGCCGCCCCCGTTTTCCCCGGTGATATACGGGAACCGCCAGATGTTACCCAGCCCCACCGCCGACCCGGTCGCAGCCAGAATAAACACCCAACGGCTGCCCCACATTCCATGGACCGACTTGTTTTCTTGCTTCATAACACCATTACCCTTATTCGCGTGGCGGTATTGTCTTTTTTTTGGCAGGGCGGCTCAAGTGACGGCCAGTAACAGCGCAAACGATGGTAAGCAGTCACTCACCCCGTACCAGCCTCCCCGGACAAACCGCTATCAGCCACTCACCCCTTGCTCTATAATCGCCGCCCTATGGGAAAAGCCAACAAAAAAGCCAAAGCACCGTCGGCCACCATTGCGCAAAACCGCAAGGCACGCCACGAATATCATCTGGAAGAACACTTCGAAGCCGGCCTGGTATTGGAAGGCTGGGAAGTGAAATCCCTGCGTGCCGGCAAAGGTAACCTGACAGAAGCCTACGTCTTGCTGAAAAACGGCGAGGCCTTCCTGTTTGGGGCCCGTTTCGAGCCGCTCAACACCGCCAGCACCCACGTGAATCCTGATCCGACACGCACGCGCAAACTGCTGCTGCACCGTCGAGAGCTGGGGCGGGTATTTGGTGGCGTACAGAAAGACGGCTTCACCTGTGTGCCGGTGAGCCTGTACTGGAAGAAAGGGTTCGCCAAGTGCGACATCGCACTGGCAAAAGGCAAGCAGAAATTCGACAAGCGCGCCACAGAGAAAGAGCGCGACTGGAATCGCCAGAAGCAGCGCATACTGCGGCAGAGGTAACACCGTAAGGCGTCACACCCTGCCGCCGGGCACTGTCTCAGGCTAACGCGATTACGCCGTGTGGCGGGTATTCACATCCTGTGCACGGCTATCCCCGCGCAGCTGCCAGTAAAGCTGCAACCAGGCGCGAAGCACCGCAGGCATGAAGTAAACGGCGAACAGAATCACGGGAATCCGCGCTTCCGGCGTCGCCAGGTTCACCAGATAAATACCTGCTGCGTACGCAGCCAGCGCAAACACCAACTGCAACACTCTATAAAGCAGCGGCTGAGCCTTCAAAGGCGACAGTGCCTTCTCGGAAACTTGCCCTGCTGACCGAAAGATCGTGTTCATCATCCTTCTCCTTCAATGAACGACAATGCTTTGATCAGCGGCCTTCTTGATACGTCAATCTCAAGGCTCGCTGTAAAGCCATTGTGTGGTACACAATATTTGAGCCCGATGCCCTTGGGTCGCTTATGGCTGCCAGTGCATCGCTTGCTCAACCTCACCACTGACCGATGTAACCTTGCCGTGGTGACACCGCTATAGTGCGCCCGAAAGATGACAGCACAAGGGTTTTAGGTTGGATTGTCCGACAACAGCTGTGTATTCAGGTAACACTTTTCACATTCTGATTACGATTTGAACTTTATTCACGTCGCCTGCCACCAATACAAGGCCACTTCCGCCGCCACCCAACGTATCACCTCCCCGCACATTGAAATCGACTTCCCCACCCCCATCCCTTAGAATGAACCCATCACAGGGGCCGACCTGGATTCGACGCCGGTACTGAATTCTGTGGTGCATGCCGAGAAGGTCACGAGTCTCGTAAATCATTTGTGGCACATTAAAGCAATCGCAAACGACGATTCTTACGCACTAGCAGCTTAAACCCTGCTTATCGCCAATCGACCCTGCCTGTGGGGAAGAGCGGCGAGCATCGCAACACAGGCTCGCAGCAAAGTCCGCCCCGGATGGCGCTGTTAAAACTCTTAGGGGCTCGGCTTTCACGTCCTGCCAGTTGGGCTGTGAAGGCTTAAATCAATAAACATGGCTAAGCATGTAGATCTGCAGATGGATTGCTGACGGACGCGGGTTCGATTCCCGCCGGCTCCACCAAACAGCAAGTAGCAAATAAAAAGGGCCACCCCGATGGGGTGGCCCTTTTTATTATGCCGCTTCGCGGCTGCAACACGCTTCACGCAACATGCGGCACGCAAAGATCAAAAACGGACTTACCACAGAGGGCACAGAGCTCACTGAGGGTGGGGTAAATTGCTGGGGTAGCGCATTCCCGCAACCCCGCGATGAACCTTTTTTTGCCGCGCTGCGGACGCCTAATGCTGAGCCCAAGACAGAAATCGGCATCAAGCCGGGCCTATTGAATCCGGAAATCCGGCGGCAAGCCTAGCCAATGGGCTTTGAGCGCCTGCTTGTGCACTTCAGCCATTGGCAGATCCTTAAGCGCTAGCGGCCACAGGCTTCGTGCCTTGTCCATCACATCAGCAAGGTGCGGCTTGATAACACGCCATGGGATTCCAGCCCGCTCTGCCCAGGCCTCAAAACTGGCCAGAGATACCTCATACCACGCCCGGGTTTTGCCCAGCTTCATCGCAAACTCGCGCTCACCCTCAATGTACACGCTGGTTGTCAGAATATCGTAGGCAGGGGAAAGCCGAGGGGTAATCCGATCCGCATAAAGCAAACTCCAGTTCTTGAGGTGGGCATCACCATTCGCCAGGAGAATATTGACCAGTAGCCGTCTGGCGAATTGCTGCGCATCAGCCAGGCCATCCCCGGAGAACCCGTAAACAATCCTGCCTATCTGCTCATAATTGGCCGAGCCGTATTTCTCGTGAGGATACTTCACCAGCACCTGCGCGAAATCTTCCATATGGATGCGCGCGCCCTCATCACGGTCAAAACGCCGGATCGCGAACGCCAGCTTTTCATCCGGCAAACTGATTGGCGGCAGGCCATCCAGGCTGCCAAGCTCAACCAGCCGTATTTCAGGAACCTCAATACCGACCAGTGATGCCAAACGCATAGCCGTGTATTCATTCAGTGGCACATCCCTGTGCTGCGTGGAAGGCGTTTTTATGATCCAGTCACCAAGCCCATCCCGGCCCGACAGGTTGTAACGCCCCTCCCGCTCCTTCATGGAAAACTTCATCTGCACCCCGGCCAGAGAAAAGCGGTTTTCTGGCGCAACATTCTCAAACGCCACCGCCCTCACATTGCCATGGGCGCCAAGCACACTTTCCGGAACAGCAGCAGGGGCCATGGGCTCAACCACCAGCGCACCCGGCAGATCAGCCCCCAGATACGACAGCATCTGGAACTCATTATCCACATGCACCTTAAGCGACTGGGCAAGCCACTCCCTGAGCGCTCCTTCGGGCAGCAAATTAGACAACACCGGGTGCAACCGCTGATTCCTGGCCCAAGGCTCCGCCATCACCCTGGCCGAGTGCGGAAAATCCGGGTGGGTGATCAAACTGAAGGTTGGGCGGGCAGCATCCGCACTAAACGCATCGGCGAACGTCAGCTCATTGCGGCCATTACTAAAGCCCGCCAAATACCCCACCAATCGGCCATGCAGGCTCAGCTTCAGCACAACCACCTCATCCGGCCGGTTGGCGCTCATAAATCATCGCCCAGCAAGTCTTGCCATGGATCATCGGAGAGTCGCGTCGTCTTCTTGCCTGGCGACGCAGCGCCAGCCCCCTCGACGTCTGGCGCCTCACGCTCCAGCACTGCCCTAACCGCAGCCAGCTTTTCCTTGGGAATCAGCATTAACTGGCTGTTCAGCCCCTTTGCAAGGAGCTCCAGAGTATCCAGCCGGGGATTCCCCTTCGACTCGAGACGCTGGTACTGCTGCCTGGAAACCCCCACCCGCAACATCATGTCACTCTGCTTGAGCCCCAGCGCGAGACGGCGGTTCTTTAACTGTTCCAGGAGAGAACTGATCATTGTAAACACACAGGTTGCTTTTCTTTCACAAGAAACACATTAGTTTCCCGTAGCCAAGAAAGCAACGAATATGTTTCATTTTTAGAATAATCCGCACCGTCACCCCAGAAGCAACAGATAAGTTACCCTTTTTTGTGCCTGACGCCTGACAAGACAAACCCTGTGGGTGAGGGTGAGACAGCAGTCGATGGACAGCAATTCAGACACCAAGTACAAACATTGACAATCTTTGTATTTGGCCTAGCATCGTTTGTATAAATCCCTCCCTTGGAGATCATCATGCATGTGTCCCTGACTCCCGAGCTGGAGTCTCGCGTTAAAGCCAAAGTGGAAAGCGGCATGTACAACAATGCCAGCGAAGTGATCCGTGAAGCGCTGCGCTTTATGGACACACATGAAGACTGGATCCACGAAGTGAAATTGGCCCGCTTGCGTGAACAGCTGAACGTTGGCACCGACCAACTGGATCGTGGTGAAGGCATTGCCGTTGAATCAAAAAGCGCCCTGGATGCGCTGTTCGACGACATCAAAGCTTAAATGCCAGCCCACAAACTCGTTATTGCTCCTGCTGCCAAAGGCGATCTGAAAGACATCTATCCGTGTGGACTTCGGCAATGGGGGAAAGCCCAATCTGACAGTTACCTGGAAAATCTGAAAGCGCATTTCTGGCTTCTTGTCGAGCAGCCACTGATGGGTGTTGAACGCCTTGAACTCCTGAGCAACGCCAGAAGCCTGCCCGTTGCGAGCCACATCCTGTTTTACAGAGTCACTACCGATACAGTAGAAATAATCCGCGTACTGCACCGCCGCCAAGACCCACAGCGACATTTCACACCCCCCGAATAACGCGGTGCATAGTCCGGCTTACTCTTTGGTCGAAGCCCCTATCTGCTAAAGCGCTCCATCATTGGCAAAGTCAGACAGGATAAGCCTGATGCCTGATGCCTGATGCCTGATGCCTGATGCCAATGATGACCGTAGGGCGGAAATCGGCGTCAAACCGATCTCCGTCATGGATCCTGCGTCGCATATTTTGTACGACACCACCAACTGCATTAAATTGGCCATACACACTGATCACAGAGCAAAGCATGGACAGACAACACGCCCTGAACATTCTGGCCAGCAGCAAAGCCCTCCGCGCTGAACTTCCCCCTTACATTGAGCAGGAGCGGGTCAATGTCTGAACCAGCCAAAAGGGAGCGGCGGCTTTACTTGAACGACATGACAGACTTTGCTTCGAAAGTGCAGCCCTATAGCCACAATAAGATCATCAGTCGTGCATGCCAAACCTTATAGAGACACCTGAGGGCGAGGCATCTCAATCAAGATTAGCCTCATCTTTTACTAATGCCTCTAGAATGCCCTGCTCGTCAAGATCGAGGATGATTTTTGCCGCATGTTTAGCCTGTTTGACCGAAGGGACCTTTACCCAGCCGCCCAAGGCATAGCTTGCCATCGTAGTAGCAAGGCCACACTGGAAATCAGAAAGAGCACTTTTCTTTTGGCCCCATTTAGTGATTTTCCACCACATGTCTTCGTTCACACCCATAGTAAGGGCAATATTTTTTCTATCCTCAGATGTCATAGCGATTTTTCCGCTTCTCGCATCCGCCCCAACAGTCGGCAAGTGATCACCAGCAGATAGCTCCGCCTCTAACTCTTCCGGAACAATCAGCTCGACCTCTTTGATCACCTTCCAGCATTGCTCACTCTTGGCCCACTCAGTTACATTCCTTCCATTGGAAGTTTGAACAATTTGGTCTAATACATCGGGCATCCAGTCGTAAAGCACTTTGGCAATCGGGTCTGAAACTTCCTGCCGCCTCCATATATCGCCAAGAACAATCCTTCCGTATGTTTTATGGGAAAGCAGGGCAACTGTATAAGCTACGGCATTTGCGCGATATGCGGAAAACGCGTGCTGTCGGGCAATAGACTCCGCCTTTTTATATATAATTGCCTTAGCGATGAGGTCCTTGTAGAAAGCAGCATCTGGTGCATCGTTCTTTTGATCCTGTTTCAGCTTCGACATGTAGTGAATAAAATTTTTCTGCGCACCTCTTGAAACGATATAAGGCAATTGATCCCAAGCATTCTGGTATCTTGCCAAATCTGTTTTAACAAACTTCCTGTTCGACGGGTTAGTCGATTCGAAAATCTTCCGTTTTGCTGGAGTAGTTGCAGCCCGACTCTTTGCCACTTGATACTGGCCTCGAGCGCGCTCATAAAACCACTTGAACTGCTGCCCTGGAGCCCAAACCGTCTGAGATAGTCGTTCAACTTCTACATGAAAGCTGTCATTGGCCGCGAAATCAGCTTCATTAACCTTATTTTGAGTATTCGAGTATCTGCTGATTTGGGGAACCAGCTCATCAAGACTTTCCGGGTTCACCTTGGTGATTTTTGCCTGAACTGCTACTCGGCCAAGATGGGTGCACCTATCGGCTTTTTTTGCACGATGAATTGATGCAACAGTCTGACCTCCATTCACAATCTGGAGGCCTCGCATAGAGGTGATAACTTCTTGCCCCAAATCGTTTCTTTCAACATTGAGAGACTCAACCGTTGCCGAAATTCCGTTATTGTAGGCCAGAAACCGGCTTGGCTCATTGAGAATGGTATGTCTAATTCCTTTGTTGACTTTCCCTTTCTGCTGAAGAAAAGAGCGTACATTGAGCTCCATTAGCCTCCCTGCATATTCCTCATACATATCGGCCAACCAATCGGCAGGGAAGATTGCAAGATAGCCACTATACTCATCACTATTTCCCGGCATAGACAGACATGGCAGGCCTCGCCCAAAACGCTCAACCAAGTCAATCTCAATACGCTCTTGATTAGTTTCTGATGCATGCGCCCTGCTGAGACGGACGATATCCCACCTATGGATTTGAAGATCAATACCGTCAGGCCCTTCAATTTCCGGTTCATCCCTGATCGAAATCTCAGAGTCAGTCAGGTAGTGGAGTCGGATCTGGCCAATCGATCCGAGAGATTCTTTGATTAACGAAACGCAGTCATATGTCTTGGAAGAGGGTTCAATTTCCTGCAGTTGTGTTTTATTGCAGAAATCCAGCAACCGAAGCGCACGCTTCAAGGAGGATTCAAGGTCGGACTTGTTGATCGATTCAGGGTTATCAACCCCAAAATAGTCTGACACCACCAGATCAAGCCTTCCTTCTGCAAGGTCAGCCCCCCAGGCATCACAGCGAACACTACCAGAACCGAACTGTCGCTCTATATGCCCAATGGAAAGATCGAACGATGCACCTGATTCCGAGAGCATCGCAGTCACATATTCGGTAAATCTTTCCACAGGATATTCTTCAGACAGATTTCCATTATCAGAGTCAGAGATATCTGAGAGAAGCCGATACCGGAACTCCTGAACGCTTGAGTCAATCATTTTGGTTACTCGATACCGCTAGCATTAAGTCATCGAAAGTGAGGGCTTGCAGGGCAACTTTGCCTAGATTGATCTGGTAAGTGGCCTCCACGACCCCTTCGGGAATTAAGTCATAAGTTAACTTCGGAAAGTCTTCATCAACTCTGAAAGCCCGAACTTTCCTTACTTGAAAGGATTGCTGAGCGTAATTGGACTCATCTTTGTCTCGGTAGCCGGATTCAAGGAGTTTCTCCTCGAAATCGAGCCTATCAGCCGGGAATGATGAGAGGCGTTGACGAATGTTCGCCACCAAGTGAGGCAGGGTCTCGTCGCCATGATCATGAGAGTCCATTGCCACCTGAGCAAGGAACAGCTTTTGGGCCCCCGTAGGATCAAGCTGTCGCAAGCTGCTGATGGAAACAGTTTCAATGTTGTGTGCGACAGTGGCCTTTACCTCTACAGAAGCGAGAGGAAGCTGGAAGTCATGATGGCTTCTCTCACTGCCCTTCCACGCTCGGACAACAGTGGCTACTTCAATGTCGTTATCCATGAACAGGGCTGCCAGGATAAGCTCCCCAGCCAGCCCTGTTTGCTCTGAATATGAAAGGATTTTTTTCTCGGAAGAAAAGAAAGCCCTCCAGACGATCAAGACTTTTTTGATGACGTTGTATCCGGTAATCGGGTAATCCACTCCTGAAAGCTCATCGGTGAGACGGGCAGCCAACGTCAAAAAAATATCGATTGAGGCAGATTGCTTCAGAGTTAGCGATAGAAACAGTTCCTGGTTGTGATACGAAAGACCCGAATCTATTCCCTTGATTGACGGCAGGGGAGCGCCCTTCAAAAGATCGGGAGTAATCGGCCCAAACTCGAGGACCGGAGCCCTATCATCAAAACGAATCGCGAGGTACGCGCCGAATCTGGGCGAACCAGAGATTCGGTATCTCGCGCTTTGAGAGCCTTCCCCTGGCTCATCAAGCAGGCTTTCCCAAGTTTCGAGGATTTGATCGATAACGTCAGCCATTGGTTTGCTGTCCGACCGGGTTTACTATGTACTCAACAGGGATGTCGTTTTCGCCATCGATCCCGGGGAAGCTAAGTGCGAATCCCATGAATGGAACGCTTACATCGCTCAGCTTGTGCGCATTTGGATCAATGGGGTAAATGATCAGCAAGCCTTTGGTACTTGTCCGGTACTTCCTCAATTGTGGCCCCCCGGGTGATTGGACCTTTTCAGCCTCCTCAGGTCCGCTTTTCTGCTCCACAATCTTTCGTCTTTCAGCCAGCGCTTTCTCGCGATTCTCATTACCGATGTCTATGACGTCTTCATCTGTAGGATCAGTAATAACGCCGGGACGAAAATATTCCTTCGTATTTGCCTTGTCGCCACGGTCGCGAAGGCCAACTGAAAAGCGCCCCAGATCGAGAGTCAACTCTGGTTCTTTTGGAATAATTCCTGATACCAAGATAGTCCAGTCTGAAAGGTTGCCATTTGTATTCTGGGCGTTGATGTATTTTGCTAGCAGGCTGGTATCAACTCTCCGGATACTTCCTTCTGAACCCGGCTTGTATGACTCTAGAAAATTGAGAATCGATCTCGCAGGGACGCTATGCCAAATTGGTCGGTGATTGGGGCTGCTAGAATCGAAGTTTCCTTTCTCGTCTGCCTCGTGAATCAATTTTCTTGCCGTCGCGAGATTGTGCTCTCGCGAAGTCTTTTGGGTGTCAAAGACAATGGTCTGTATGAGGTCGCCACTGTAACTGCATTTTTCCTTCTGACCAGCTCTCATCTTCACCGGAGAGGTGACCTGCAGAAGAGGGTGGGTTCGCACTCTATGCCCGAAGTTCTCCGGAGTCGCACCAACGGCGCACATCGTTTCAAAATCGTTTCTCAACTCGGTGTCCGCATCCGAAATATGTCGGAACCAGTTGATAAGTTCTTTCGGCGCGAAAAGTCGGGTAAGGTCTACGAAACCATCCCTGTATCCAAACCAACGACCCATTTGCATAAGTGTGTCGTAAGTTTTGCTAGGCCGCGTGAAGTAACTTACCAGCAGACCCTCAAGCGTAAGCCCCCTTGAGAGCTTGTCACCGCCAATTGCAATCACATTGAGCCCGCTCTCGCGATGCCTTTCGTAATCGAGCACGTCTCCTGCGGTTCCATTTATCTCCTTTACGACGATAGTCTGGACAATTTTTGGAAGGACCTCCTTTACCTCGGACCACTCATGCACCGGGCAGCGTTCTTCTGCTATGGACTCAGTCGTTTTGACGTAGTCGTTTTCCCAGATACTCTTTAGGTCTTTCCAGGTAGAAAAGCTTGGATCGTCGGCACCATCAACCAGGCAATGGCGAACGCTCGTCAAAACTTCTTTGACCTGCCTGGTCACCTTGTTCTGCACATCCGTGAAACGGGTAACATGAACCAGCATTGATGAATGTTTATTGCCCTGACCCCTCAGAACCCTGGCACTACAGGAGAGCAGGTATGAAAGGATCGCTTCATAGAGGCTTGTGGGAGTCTCAGGCTCCCCCTGATAAAGCGGGATATGGCTGCTTTTGTGTTTCGGTGGCATCCATCCATTTTTTTCGTTCAGCTCCTCGCTGTCCGCGTAGTCCGAGATTTCCCGGGTGAGCGGCAACCCCTTGGTTTCCTGTCCAGTCTCAGTATCGGTGTAACCGAACATTCTCTGAGGGCCGACGTAGTTTGTAGGCGGTCGAATGCATGTGATAAAGCTTCTCGGGAATAGATCCTCTCCGAACTTTTTTGAGTCCGAATCCTTGTGAATCATGATGTTAGCAAAAGGAGTTGCCGTGTAAGCTACGTAGGCCGACTGCTCGAAAGTGTTTAGAATTTTTCTGATAAGGCCATTGATGACAGTAGGATCGACTTCAGGATCAAGCGGTTCATCACCATCTTGGCCAGCATCCTTGAGGTTCGTTTTGTTGGTATTGATTGAACCTTGATCTGATTCGTCGTCAATCAATAGTAGGGGAATGTTCGAAATTGGAGCCTGTTCAGTCGTATCTGTTATGCCTTTCTGAGCCCTACCTTCTCCCTCCAGATAGTTGATGAGATTCTCCAGTACCGATTTATTTTTCTTCACTACGAAGACCAACGGTCGATCTATGCTGTTCGCGAAGTTTTTTGTCGCTGCCGCGACGAAATCACCGTTGTCAGCCCGAGTTGTAGCTGCATCTGGCGAGAGAGTCTTGTGATCGTACGCAATCCTCCCGACACCAATTAGCTTTCTATTACTTGGCTCACTTTTGTCATAGCCTAGAAAGCCTTCTTCGATACGGATCTGTGTCTGCGAGCGAAGATTCTTGTGAAATCCCGCCAGAACTATAATAACCTTATAGCCTGCATCAGCGGCCTTACAGATTAGTCCCGTATAATTCGCGGTTTTGCCCGACTGGACAGACCCAACAACCATCCCCCTTCGATCCCATCTCCCTTTCTGATTCGGGTCGGTTAGCTGTCCTAAAGTTTCGTCAATCGTCTCATCAAGTGTTTCAATTACCTTTGGGGGCCAACCGCTTTGTCTCAGAAGTTCTGCATATCGCTCCCAGTATCGCCATGAAATTTCTGGTTTTGCCTTCGTAAGCCATGGCGACCAGTTACGGTCCTCTGAGGTCATGGTGTGCGCAGAGTCCATCCACGTTTTGTTATTGAACTCGGCAATCTCAATCAATTTGTCTCTGATACCGGGGTCGTCACCACTATCGGAGAGCTGCAAGGCCACATCGACGGCTCTATGAATCAATTCCTTGGTAAGCTTGCCCCCATTTTTCTTCTTGAGTAACTGTATATTGCTGGAAACGGAAGCTTTAAGTTCGTCGATATTATCCATGTTCATGCGGCTCCAAAGTGAGCGTAAATAACGTCTTTGTGATCTGCAAAACACTCCAGTTCACAGATTTCGTCAATAAGATCCTTTGAGGGGGTCGAAACGTCGCCTTGCACCATTTCAAGAAAGGTACGCGCAGCTTCAATAACTTCTTGGTCTGAAGCCGAGCCAAAAGGAGAAGATCGCATTTCCGGTGACTCTGCGGAATCAAGCCAAATCTGTTCCACCGGCACGGTTTCTTCTATCAGTTTGAAAATTGCCTCTACTTCTTTCCGTCGCCCACCTAGACGTTCAAGAAAACTTCTGATCACCGGATGGCCGCGATCGAGGCGATAAGTGTTCTGTCCCCGAACCTGTTTGGCAAGCCATACCTTGCCCACTTTCTCCGTGCGCGTACGCTTACCGTATTTGCCTCGGTGTGCAAAAATTTCTCGCGCCTCTGCTCTTATCTGAGATGCGTATCGGACCAAGACAAGCGCTAAATTTTGCGGGGGAGTTGCCAGAGATTTTTTGACGTCGATCTTCCAATCGCTGTCCATTTCGTTGGTGATATCGACACGAATGCGTGCAAGCTTGTAGTGCTCTTCTGAGCGCCACTTTGAAACGCCTTCCCTAAGCCCCAGCCACGACCCGCTTACCAAAATCCGGTCTCCTCGATACACATACAAACCTTGATGGGCATTCCAGCCAAGGGGACCACCTGCCTCCTCATATTCTTCCTGAGAGAGCATGTCTTTATGGGGGAGGATAAATCCCTGAACGGTCGTTACTGTCTCACCAAATGGGATTCTCGTTACGGGCTTGGGCTCTGTTGCTTTATGCTTTAAAAAGAAAGGGTCCCAAGGCTTTACGAGATGGGCCTCGGTTTCACCATTGATATAGATCTTCAATCTGGAAGAAGTAGCTAGAAAACGATGGAAAATCATTCCGAGATGATCGCGTAAAGAGTCTATCTGATGATAAAACTCATCTCTATTCGCTGGACTGTTGGAGACAGTTCCGGCACACAGCTTGTCGAGGTTTTCCAGAAGGACTACCGTGCCGGTTTCTTGATTCTCGATACCCGCGAGCTTTTCCCTGGAGTTTTTTCTGCTGTTTTTCAACAGCCGCCACTCATTTGTTTGTTGTTCCGCTATGTAGTCAAGATCCCATCTTCTAATTGCCAACGAATGCTTTTCAGCTTTCGACGCAACCGTTAGTGAACGAGCAAGTGAAAGCGAGGCTGTTTTCAGACCGAGACCGAAGCGTCCAAGGTCATGCTTTTCACGTCGATGGAGGGGGCTCTGGCTACCCGCAACCATGGCTTTGGACAATTGCTCTTCACTCATTCCAATTCCATCATCCCGGATAGAGATCCAGGAATCCTCACCCGCCCAACGAAGGCTAATCCAGATTTTTTTTGCCTTCGCCGTGATGGAGTTGTCTATCAAATCTGCGATAGCTGAATTGAGGGAATAGCCATAAGCCCTGAGCGACTCGAGCATGGCGGCAGCACTAGGGGGGGAGATTTCAAATTCCATCAAAGCCCTTGAATCTACTACTCAGCCCCCAAAGCCTGCAACCAGCGCCTTCTTTAGGTGTGAATACCGAGCAGAAATTTTATTTTAGAATGAGGTTCATTCATATCAAAACAAGCACATCAAGGGAACCCTCTTTAGGATGAACGGCCCCTTATATCGATCCAGTCAGTTATACCCCAAAGCTTTAGATACACTCTTGACCTTCCATATTGAACCTTCAGGAAAGGACCTCAAACACAACTGCTGCAAGCTGCTTTGCAATAAAAGGAGGCACCGCATTTCCCACCTGCACATATTGCTGCGTTCTGTTTCCCTCGAAGAGGTAATTATCCGGGAATGTCTGGATTCTGGCCGCCTCCCTCACCGTGAGCGCCCGACACTGCGTAGGATCATAGTGAATAAAATAATGCCCATCCTTGGAAATGTGGCTGGTCACTGTTGTGGCAGGCCTCCCCTTTCTTTGCACTCTGAATCGATCAGCAAAGTGCCCAGACTTCCAGTTAGCATGGGCCGGCGCAAGACAATCCGGAAAGTCTGCTGCTTTTGGAATGGGACTTTCTGCAACTGAAAACGTCTCCGCCCAGCAGGCACTGAAAAAATAGCGTCCTAAGTCGGATTCCATGTGGCCGCGAGACTCGTGATTTCTGAGCACCTCTTGCGGATCATCACTCAACCAGGCTTTTAAGCTATTGGGTATATTTTTAGAAAACGGATCATCTTTCCGTTTCTTGCTATGAGTCGGTTTCTGGGATTGTAGTTTATCTACATTTTTCTCAATACATGCTACCAGCTCTGAATTACGCCCTCGCCGGCCTAGCTCTCTAATCATGGATCGAGTCTGATCCTTAATAACCTCTTCCCAAGCTTCAGGACTGTCAGCCATCTTTGATAACTTGCTTCTCAGCGGGTGCATCCCAGCGAGAACACTCTCAATATGAACAGGCTCCTGCGTTGCTAGCCGGCTTGGGGTTCGATCAATATCTGTGCACACCCCTAGCAAAATCACACGATGCCGAGCCTGCGGCACACCAAAATTCTCAGCTTTGATGATGTAGTCAGAATCATTGGCATACCCGTTGCCAAATTCATCCCATTCATCAGCCTCAGCCACAAAGGAGTAAATCCTGTATTGCTTCCCTCGTGCCCGTTCGCCTAGCACAGCCTTGGAAGGGTTTTTCAAGTCGTCCCTGATGGAAGGAAAGATACGCTCCCCCCCTACTTGAGAAGTCAGAATGCCTTTTACATTCTCCATCACGAAAACGTCTGGCTGTATAATAGATAGAACCTGCAAGTATTCCTGGTACAGGAAATGCCGATTATCCGATTCGGCCTTATAGCCTTTGATCCCTTTATTCCGTGAGCGCCCGGCGAGCGAGTACGCCTGGCAAGGCGGGCCGCCAATAACAACCCACGGCTCTCCTGATTTCTCTTTCACTAGCTCTTTTAGGCGCTTGTGAATCATTTCATTATCTTCGCCTAGCGCCTTAGGACCGCCCAAGGACTCGATATTAGCTTCCTGCCAAGCGTTTGGAACCTTGGCGAGGAACTCAGATCGATCTGAATGTCCTGCGAAATATTGATGGTAATGTCTCGCGTCTCCCGTTCCCTTCAATAGTCGGTACAGAGCCCTTAGAGAAAGCGTTTTATGCGCACTAGCCTCTTTCTCGACAGACATACGAATCCGGAAACCACCGTTGGATTTGCCCTTTGGCTCGAAGGCACTAAAGCCTTCACTCAGACCGCCCGGCCCCGCAAACAGGTCTATCACATTGATATTCTTTGACATTTCTTAAGCCAGATCCTATTAGTTGGGCTAGCATACCAGGAAAGCAGGTGTATGCCAGGAGGGATTAACTGTGGCTGATGTCGTTGATCGGAAAACCCGATCAAGAATGATGTCCAACATCAAGGGGCAGAACACAAAGCCAGAGCTCATCATACGATCCGAGCTTCACAAGCGCGGCTTCCGCTACCGACTTCATGACAAAGGGTTGCCCGGCAAGCCAGACCTGGTTTTCCCCAAATACAAGGCGATAATCCTGATCAATGGCTGCTTTTGGCATGGACACGATTGCCAGCTATTCAAATGGCCAAGTACTCGGAGAGAGTTTTGGCAAGGGAAGATTGAGCAAACTCGCATTCGAGACAAAGGCAATCTCGCCAAATACCAAAAACTCGGGTGGAAAACACTGACCATCTGGGAATGTGCGCTCAAGGGAAAACAGCGGATCGGCAAAACGGAAACAGTTGAGAACGCTGCCCGCTGGCTCCAGTTCGACAACAAAGACGCCGAGATAAGAGGAAAAGAGCCAAACTAGCCCAGCCCCAAACGCTCTTTCAGTGCCTCGAACCCGGCATCGTAGACCCTGTCGCCATGCATCGTGTCCATGCGGCCGAATGTATCTTCCAGTTTCTTGCAGGCTCCGGCGGAGAACATGGGCCTTACACTTTCGATAAACACGATGCTGGATGGCGCATCATCCGGATGAAACGCCAGGCCTTTTTCCGCCATATCACGCCACCATGCATGCATGCCGCTCAAGCTCTCATCTGCCCAATCGGGAATATCCTTTTCACTAAACATGGCAACCTCCTTGCTTCACCAAATACTGTCCTTATAGACAGTTAATGTAAACTCCATTTATCGGTCCGTTCCTCACCACAAGAGGCATGATCACACTCACTGCGCGACTGGATATGAGTAACGTTTGTCTGCTTGCCGTTGCCCATTGGCAAGCACCGCCCTAAGCTGAACAAAAGCGCTACGAACGGATAACAACAATGAAGCTCACCACCCTCACCCCTCCTCTGGAATCCCTGCACGCCTCCTCCGATGAGATCCTGTTGGTCTCCCTGATCAGCCATGACGGGCTGCCGGTGGTGCATTTCGGTAAAGGGCTGGATTTTGATGAGCAGAGCGCGCTGTTCTTTGAGATGAAGAAGGCTTGTGACAGGGTACTGGAGGGACTGAAACTGGGGCAGAGCGAAGAGGTGTTTATCCGCTGCCAGGAAGGCTGTATCAGTATTTGGCCGGTGAAAGATATGGTGTTTGCCTGCCTGGCGAAGCCAACCATCAACTCCCAGCGCATGCAGATGCTGGTCTGGAAGACCGTTTCCCAGCTAAGTGGACGGGTTTAAGCCTTCTCCTGCGCATCTTCACGACCAGTTCTCATTTTCACCCCACACTAGTGAGCACGGGCCCTCCAGGCACCTGAATCATTTTCACAGCAACAAAAAACCTACACCCTGCCCATGGAGAGATACACGGCGTTTCCCTAGTTTTCAAACCAAACATTCTGGGGGAATCTCAATGCCGTATTCGACATTCAAAGCTGCTGTACTGGCCACTATTCTGGGGGGCAGCGTTCTGTCCCCTGCCTGGGCCGACGACAAGACCGAAAGCCCCGTAGCCGGGGACATCATCCAAAACCAGTATATTGTCACCCTGGTTCCGAACATCACCGAACAGCTGGGCCTTAACAGCCTGACCACGGCCATCCAAACCTTGCTGGCCGGCATTGGTGGCGGTGAGGTGCTCTATACCTATGAAAATGCCCTGCTGGGCATGACCGTGAAACTGACAAACCTGCAGGCCTCACTGCTTGGCATTCTACCCGGCGTCATTTCTGTTGAGCCGGACCGCATGGTGACCACGGTTGCGGTTCAGAGTAACGCCACCTGGGGACTGGATCGTGTCGATCAGCCAGCCCTGCCATTGGATAACAGTTTCCAGTATCCAGATAACGGCGGGCGTGATGTGAATATTTATGTGGTGGATACCGGCGTGCGCACGACACACCAGGAATTTACCGGCCGAGTGCTACCCGGGCGCAACTTTGTCAGCTCCGGGGGCTTCCTGTTTGGCGGCAGCGTTAACCCCGACAACTATGAAGACTGCAACGGCCATGGCACCCATGTAGCCGGCACCGCCGCCGGCAGTACCTACGGTGTTGCCAAGCAAGCCAATGTGGTCCCGGTACGCGTGCTGAATTGTTACGGCAGCGGCAGCACCTCTGCGGTTATCGCAGGCGTCGACTGGGTGGCCGGCAACCACCAGAAGCCGGCGGTGGCCAACCTGTCATTGGGGGGCTTCACCTCCACCGCACTGGATACCGCCGTGGCTAACGCCGTTGATGCTGGCGTAACCATGGTCGTAGCTGCAGGTAACGACAACGCCAACGCCTGTAACGGCTCCCCCAACCGGGTCCCTGAAGCCCTGACCGTCGGCGCGACCACGCGTCAGGACCAACGCTCTTCTTTTTCCAACTACGGCGCCTGCGTGGATCTGTTCGCCCCGGGTAGCGACATCACCTCCGCCTGGTATCAATCGGATACCCAGACCTCCAGCCTGAATGGCACCTCCATGGCCGCCCCGCATGCTGCCGGCGCCGCTGCCTTGTACCTGGCTGCCAATCCCAGCGCCACGCCCAATGCGGTCAATCTTGCATTGGTTAATGACACCGTTACCGGCGCCATCAGCAATGCAGGGAATCAATCACCCAACCGCTTATTGCAGATCACTCAGCAGGACGGCTCGGGCATTGACCGCCTGCCCACCGCAGCGTTCACTGCGGACTGCCAAGGCACGGTTTGTCAGCTGGATGCCAGCGGCTCCAGCGATGACATCGCCGTGGCGGCTTGGGACTGGACGCTGGGCGACGGCAATGTAGCCAGTGGCGAGCAGATCAGCCATGACTACGGAGTGGATGGCGAGTTCACCGTGACCCTGACCGTGACCGACACCGCCAACCAGACCGGCACCACCGACCAGACCGTAAGCGTGGGAACCGAAACCTCTCCGTGCCCGGACTGCACCCGCTATGAAGGCCAGCTGAACAACGGTGGCTCTGCGATCCTGCCGTCCAATGGTTTCAACTTCTCCGGCGGGCAGATTGATGCCTGGCTGTATAGCCCGGCTGGCGCCAGCTTTACGGTTACGCTGCAAAGACAGAGCTGCTTCCTGTTCTTCTGCGGCTGGAACAACGTGACCAACGCCAGCCCACAGGGCGGTGTCGCCGAGATTCACTCCAATGTGAACAGTGGCTACTACCGCTGGCAGGTACAGGCCCAGAGTGGCTCTGGTGCCTATACGCTACTCACCAACCCGTAAGTTTTTCTGCCTACGGTTTCGCCGGCGTCAACCTCCTGGTGCGCCGGCTTTTTTGTGCATCAGGCGACGCTTGCATGCATCCGCTTCTCGCAACACGGTGATAACAGCCCGCCTCTGGGAGCCTGTATGCCAGTGTTAACTCATAACGCATCCGGGTCCGCCAACAGCGATTGCGCCCGCGCCAGAATCGCTTCCACTTTCGCCTCGTCCATCCGATTCAGATTGCCGTAGATCATTTTCATGCGGTGGTTGCCAGCAAACTGCCTGCGATGACGATGAATGAAGTGCCAGTAAAGGCTATTGAACGGACAACTGTACGCTTCGCTTGCCGTTTTCACATCGTACTGGCAGTGCTTGCAGTAATCCGACATGCGATTGATGTAACTACCGGACGCCGCGTAGGGTTTGCTTCCCAGATAGCCCCCGTCCGCATGCATAACCATGCCCAGAGTATTGGGCAATTCCACCCAGTCGAAAGCGTCGGCATAGACTTCCAGATACCACTGACAGATGGCCTCCGGTAGCACGCCCAGCAGCAAGGCAAAATTACCAGTGACCATGAGACGCTGAATGTGATGGGCATAGGCGTGGTCAATGGTATTGCGCAAGCACTCAGCCATGCAGTGCATTTTGGTGTCGCCGGTCCAGTAATAGGCCGGCAAATCCCGCGTATTACCCAGCCGGTTTTCGTTGGCGTAATCAGGCATCAACAGCCAGTAGATACCCCGCACATATTCCCGCCAGCCAATAATCTGGCGGATAAAGCCTTCCACCGCATTAAGCGGCGCGTCACCGGAGTAGTAGGCCTGCTCCGCCGCCTGGCATACCACCATGGGATCCAGCAGCCCGAGATTGATATACGGCGAAAGCAGACTGTGAAACAGGGTGTCTTCTCCCGTAACCATGGCATCCTGATAATCGCCAAAATACGGCAGGCGATGCTCAATAAAATGAGCCAACGCCTGTTGAGTCTGCTCGCGGGTGGTTCCCCACTGGAAAGAGTCCAATGAACCCATGTGACTCGGGAATTGCTCCTCCACCAGTGCCAACACCTGCCGATCGATATCATCATGCTCAAACGTCAGCACCGGCGGTAGCGGCGTCTTGCCTGTGTAGGGCTGGCGATTATTGCTGTCGTAATTCCACTGCCCGCCCGCGGGCTCATCGCCTTCCATCAACAATCCGGAGTAACGACGCATCTCCCGATAAAAGAACTCCATGCGCAGCTGCTTCTTGCCCTGCGCCCACTGCTGGAAGAATGTTGTTGAGCAAAGAAAGCGGCTGTCATCCAGACAAGTCACCGGCACACCGATGCACCGCTCCCAATCACGATCAATCTGGTACTGAAGGCGGTATTCGCCACAGCGGGTCACCACCAGTTCGCCAGCATCGGCATACTTTTCAGAAATAAGCGCCGCAAAACCTCTGAACGCATGCTCGCCATAGCAATAGTAATCCACCTGCCAACCCGCTTTTTCGAGATCAACGGCAAAGTGGCGCATGGCACTGAAGATCAGAGCGATCTTCTGTTTATGGTGCTTCACATAAGTGGCCTCGTCGTCCACTTCCGCCATCACCAGCCTGTCCTTGCTTTTATTGAGGTGCTGCAAAGTGGGCAAATTCAGGCTGAGCTGGTCACCAAGGATAAGACCGATTTTCACGCCGACTCCTTCAGGAGATACCTGTGGGTGTCTTATTTTCCGCTGTCGGCGTACAGGTAGAGTGAAGACGACTATCGCAGGCAGGAAATCACCATCATCGATCTGTGCAACGTGATGCCCGCAGTGTCTCCAAAAACCAAAAACCACCGCGAGCGGTGGTTTTTGGTTTCGACTGGTGAGCGCCAGAGGGTCAGGCGACAGCAGATTCCTTCTGCTCGCCTGTGTTGCTTTTACTTTCATACAGAGCGTCCAATCGGTCGCTCTGGGTCATCAGGTATTCAAAGGCCGCCAGGGAAGCTTTGGAACCTTCACCCATGCTGATGACAATCTGCTTGTACGGCACGGTAGTCACGTCACCGGCAGCGTAAATGCCTTCTTCTGAGGTTTGGCACTTCTCGTTGATTTCGATTTCGCCAAAACGACTCCGCTTGACCACACCCTCCAGAAAATCGCTGTTGGGCACCAGGCCGATCTGTACGAACACGCCGTGCAACGGCAAGGTGTGCACTTGCTCCGTTTCACGATCCACGTACTCGATGGCATCCACCTTGCCATTGCTGGCGGTGATTTGTTTGGTCGCCACGTTCTTGTGGATGGTGACGTTAGCTTTGCTTTCCGCCTTGTCCACCAGCACCTTGTCCGCTTTCAGCTCCGGCATGAACTCGAACACATTCACGGATTTAACGATACCGGCCAGGTCCAGTGCCGCTTCAATGCCGGAGTTGCCGCCACCGATCACTGCCACATCCTTGCCCTTGAAGAAAGGACCATCGCAGTGAGGACAGTAGGCCACACCATTACCGATGTTTTCTTTCTCACCGGGGACACCCAGCTCGCGCCATTTGGCTCCGGTGGCCACAATCACGGTTTTGGTATCAATTTCTTCACCGGAGGACAGCACCACCGTCTTGATGTCACCATTGTCTACCCGGCTGACTTTCAGATGCTCTTTCACGGTCACGTCGTACTCGTTCATGTGCGCCTGCAACGCACCGGAGAGTTCCGGACCCGTGGTTTTCTTCACCGAGATCAGGTTTTCGATATCCATGGTGTCTTTCACCTGGCCACCGATACGATCGGCAATCAGCGTCACTTTCAGGCCTTTACGGGCGCTATAGATGGCTGCGGACACACCGGCCGGACCACCGCCGATAACGGTCACGTCCTGCAGGGGCATTTTCTCGCCCGCGCCCGCCTGGGCAATACTCGGATCATGTTCGAGCAATTTGTCGATCAACTCGGCCGCCGTCACCTTGCCGTTGGCAAACAACTCACCATTCAGGTAAACGCTGGGGACCCCCTGAATGTCACGCTCGCTGACCACATCCTGGTACAAGCCACCATCAATCATCTCGGTGGTGATATTCGGATTGAGCAACGCGAACTGGTTCAGGGCCTGGACCACGTCCGGGCAGTTGTGACAGCTCAAGCTGATAAACACTTCAAAATTCAGTTCGCCCTGAGCGTTGGCCACCATGCGTTGGAGGCTGTCATCCAGTTTGATGTCGGTCCCGGATGCGTGCAGGAAAGCCAGCACCAGGGAATTGAATTCATGGCCTGCAGGAATACCGGAAAAACGGATACCCGTGTCTTCACCATCGGCTTCCAACAGGAAACTGATTGGGCTGCGCAATACGCCACCCAAGTCGCGCTCTTCAAACGCCAGGTTGTCACTGACGCCAGCGATACCGGACAGGAACGAGGCCAGTTCATCGCGTTTTTCATGGGCGCCTTCCTGCAGCACGAAAGTCACTTTCTTCTGCATGTTGGCGGCGTAGCCCTTGAGAGCCTGCAAAATTTCATTCGTGAGCATGAGTCTTCCCTTCAATTAAAAGCGTATTCAGTGACATAAAAATTGGGGAGGAAAGCATCCCCGGCGATGCTGCCGGAGATGCTCCAACCTGAGGCAAATTTAGATCTTGCCGACCAGGTCCAGAGACGGGGCCAGAGTGGCTTCGCCTTCTTTCCATTTTGCCGGGCACACTTCGCCTGGATTGTTGCGAACGTACTGGGCAGCTTTCACTTTGCGCAGCAGGTCGTCTGCATCACGGCCAATACCTTCGGCAGTGATTTCCATGGCCTGGATCACGCCATCCGGGTCGATCAGGAAGGTAGCGCGGTCTGCCAGGCCCTGGCCTTCACGCATCACTTCAAAGTTGTTGGTGATGGTGCCGGTCTGGTCGCCAACCATGTAGTAATTGATCTTGCCGATGGTGTCGGAGGTGTCGTGCCATGCTTTGTGGGTGAAGTGGGTATCGGTGGAGACGGAGAACACTTCCACGCCCATCTTCTGCAGCTCTTCGTACTTGTCCGCCACGTCGCCCAGCTCGGTGGGGCAAACGAAAGTGAAGTCGGCGGGATAGAAGAAGAAGATCGCCCACTTGCCTTTTACGTCGGCTTCAGAGATCTCTACAAATTCGCCCTGCTTGAATGCGGTGGCGTTAAACGGTTGGATCTCGCTATTAATCAGTGCCATGTTTCCAAGACTCCCTAGATTGTCGGTAAAACGATTGGGTTAACGTTTCGTCGGAAGTAAGAATGCGGTTTTTGCGGCGATTGGTAAATTTGGATACTTTCATTGCAGCGATAGGCAATACCTAACACGGCCAGCCAGTATCCCCACGTTAAGGAACCGCCCGACCGCAACCCTGTCCCACCTTGAGAAGGACAAAACAGGAAGCGTTGGAGGCATTATGGGACACGCAGAATGGCCACGGGCAGCATGGATTGCAGGATGGGTGCTAATCGCCGCAGGCACCGCCGCACCCGCTTATGGTAGCGATTACGACTACATCCGCGGTGACGATGTGTATGAAGAGGACTACCAGTACGGACTGGATTATGACGGCCTCACCAGCGTGCCGCAGCCCGGCCTGAGCAAAGGCGGCGCCAGCAGTGCGGACAGCGCCGAAGGGCGGATGCAAAAGCGGGCACTGGAGCTACAGGAAGAAACCACCCAGCCCTCCATGACCCGCGAGCTGGATCGCTGGAAACAAAACAGCAAGCTGAAAACACCCGGCAAAAGCGACCCCTGATCACACGGTAGCGCCGCCTACCCTCATTTCACCGGCGCGCCACAATCTCCGCGCCACGCGTAGCTCCCGCATTATTGTGTTGCTGCTCAAACAATGCGCTCAGAGGTTGTGGCCGGCCAATGGCATAACCCTGGACGAAATCGACCCCTGCCTCCTCCAATACCCCGATCAGGGCGTGCTCTTCCACGTACTCGGCCACGGTTTTCACGCCTAACCGGTGTGCCACCTCGTTGATGGATTCCACAATGGTGCGATCCACGCTGGAGTGCAGCAGGTTGCGCACAAAACTGCCGTCGATCTTGATGAAATCCACCGGGAAGTGTTTGAGGTAACTGAACGAACTGAAGCCACTGCCAAAATCGTCCAGCGCCACCTTGCAACCCTGTTCACGAATACGCCCGAGCAAATCGCTGGCCGAAGACAGCTGGTTCATCACCGTGGTTTCAGTGATTTCAAAGGTGAGCCGCTCCGGTGACAACGCGGTTTTGCTCAACAGGGATTCCAGAAACGGAATAAACGTCGGATCATCCAGCGACGTGGCGGACAGGTTGATGGCAATATTCAGCTTCGGCAGGGCCGCCAGTTCATCGCTGAGAGTCACCAATAACTGGGTCAGCACCCAGCGGTCGATGTGCGGCATCATCTGGTAGCGCTCGGCCGCCGGAATGAACGCACCAGGGTTAAGGATATCGCCATTGCGGTCGCGCAGGCGCAGCAACACCTCGTAGTGGGATTGCTCCGTATCGGTATCGATGGGGCGAATTTCCTGAGCGTAGAGCAGGAAACGATTTGCTTCCAGGGATTCACGCAGCCCTGCTGCCATCTGCAATTCCAGATGACGACGGGAGGCTTCGCTGTCGTCGGGGGTGTACACCGACACCTGGTTTCGGCCCCGGTGTTTCGCCGCATAGCACGCCACATCCGCCCGGCTCATGGCCTCTTCCACGGTAATTACGTTGGCATCCAGCTGCACCAGCCCGGCGCTGGCGCCGACATCGTAAAGCGATTCCTTCCAGGCAAAACGGATATCGCCCAGTGCGCCGATCAGACGTTCGGCAATCTGGATCGCCCGCTGCGCCGGGCAATGGCGCAGCAACAACCCGAATTCGTCGCCGCCCAGCCGGGCCACCACATCCCCCTCACGCACTTGACGGCCAATCACTCGGGCGCATTCGCGCAGCAGGGCGTCTCCTGCCACATGGCCGGCGGTATCGTTGACCACCTTGAAACGATCCAGGTCGATAAAACACAGCATGCTGTGTTCCGTACCCGGTTCATCAAGGGATTCCTGCAAGGTATTTTCAAATTCCCGGCGGTTGGTGAGGCCAGTCAGGGCATCGTGGGTGGCGTGGTAGCGCAGCTTCTTCTGCATGGCCCGCCGGGAGGTCACATCCCGGAACACCATCACCGCCCCGGTCACCTGGCCATCCGCGGATTTCAGCGGCGCGGCAGAATCCTGAATTTCGTAGCGGCTGCCGTCCCGGCTTTGCAACATGCTGCCTTCGCGCAGGAAGCACACATCGCCCCCGCTCAGGGCCACGGTAATCGGGTTGGGAACCGGGACAGTGGCGTTGTCATCGCTGAGCATCAACACATCGCCAATCGGCAATCCCTCGGCTTCCGCTTCGCGCCAGCCGGTAAGCGACTCGGCCACCGGGTTCATAAAGGTCACCCGGCCGACCTCATCCGTGGCCACCACTCCATCGGCAATGGAGGTCAGGGTGACGCGCAAACGCTCTTTCTCATGAGCCAGGGACTCCTGCATGCCCTTTTCCGCCGTCACATCCCAGTTGGTGCCCACCACCAGCGTTTCCGCGCCATCAGAGCGCACCACGGTTTCTGCCCGTACACGGATATGCCGGATTTCGCCACCGGGCCGCAGGGTCCGAAATTCCGTGTCCAGATCTTCCTCACCCGCAATAACGCGCTGGAACGCCGCGTTGATGTCCGTGTAATCATCCGGGTGCACCTGGTCACGCCAGATCTGCAAGGTGCCATCGCCGGGCGCCCCGGGCTGCACGCCGTAGAGCTCGTACATGCGCTCATCCCAGAACAGCACGTCACTCTGCGGGCTGTACTGCCAGATACCCACCCCTCCCACCTCCAGGGCCATTTGCAGCCGGTGGCGACTCTCCTGCAGCGCCTGTTCCGATAATTTGGCGGCATGGATATTTTCCACTTGGGCAATCAGGTAGCTGACCTGCCCCGCCACCCGCACCGCCGAGACCGACAGTCGCACCCAGAGATCGTCGCCACGGCGGGTAATAAAACGTTGCTCCAGTGAATAGCCCGTAATGTCGCCGGACAACAAATCCTCCAGCATCCCCCGGCTCTTGAGCAGGTCATCCGGGTGGGAAATATCCTGGAAGGAGGTGCTCAGCAGCCCCGTTTCGTCATAACCCGCCAGATCACACAGGGCGTGATTCACCGCCTGCCATTCTCCCCGGGGGCTCAGCAACGCCATGCCAATGGAGGAATGCTTCATCGCCAACCGAAAGCGGATTTCACTGTCTTTTACCTGGGCCAGCTCCGCCCGATTACGCCGTAACACACACCGTAAAAACAGCGCCGCCAACAGCACTGCCAGCAGCACTACCGTGACGGTGACAGCCCCAATCAGCACACCCTGCATGGCATTCGTCCGTTATCGTGATCGTTATCCCGAGCTTTTCCTGCCCTCTGTTCACTTTTTGGACGCCTCGCGCGTCTCTGGCCAGCTTGACCTGACAAAGCCGGAACTTTCACCGACAATTGGGGCCTGTTACAGGGATTCCCGGTGTCACCGCGCCCGGGCGTCCCGCAAGCCTCTGGGAGAAGAAAAGCTGACTCAGTCAGCGCCGATCATGACGTTTCAACGACGCCTGTTACAGTGTCTGGCCTTGCTGTTTGTGGCCGCGACCCTGGCCCAGCTCTGGTATCTGGGCCAGGTGTTGCGCCTGCAGCATCACAACCCGGACAACAGCGCTTATATGCACCGCGCCCAGGAGCAGGGCAACGTGCAGCAGTACTGGCGCGATTACGACCAGATCAGCGATTACCTGAAACGGGCCGTGCTAATTTCTGAAGACGCCCATTTCACCCAGCACACCGGCTTCGATTGGGCAGGCATCCGCTATGCCCTGAAACGCAACATGGAAGCCGGCAAGCCAGTGGCAGGGGGCTCCACCATCACTCAGCAACTGGCTAAGAACCTGTACCTGTCTGGCGAACGCACCTATACCCGCAAGGCGCAGGAAGCCGTGATAGCCCTTATGCTGGAAATCGGCCTGAGCAAACGTCGCATTCTGGAACTCTATCTGAATGTGGCCCAGTGGGGGCACCAGATTTACGGTGCGGAAGCGGCAGCACGGCATTATTTCCAGGTCAGCGCCGCGCAGCTCTCTCCCCTGCAAGCAGCACAGCTGGCCGCCATGCTGCCGCGCCCCAATCTTTACGATTTCAAAGGCCCCACCGACTACGTACAACAACGGGCTCAATGGATTCAGGCGCAAATGGCGCTGGTACGCATTCCCGACCCGGGAACCGTCACCCTGCCGCCCCCGCCTGACCCTGCGCCCCCCGAAGGAAACACGCAATGAAGCAGTATGCCGTCCCCTTTGCCGCCCTGTGTTTTAGCGGCCTTGCCCTGATGGGCTGTAGTGACAACAGCGACAACCAACCCCAACCGGCCCCCGCCGGTAGCGACAACAGCAATGGCATTGCCGGTGTCTGGCAGAACGACCAGCAAGTACTGGTGCTGGAAGCCAACGGGGACCTGTACCTGCCCGCGAACACCAGCCTGCAGGGGCTCCACTGGGAACAACAGGACGACACCCTGACATTCAATTATCTGGACAACCGTGAGCAGCGCGTTACCCAGGCCACCGCCACCGGCCTGCAGCAAGGCGACACTCTGACCCTGACCCGCCCGACAGCCACCACCGGGGACAACACCACAGAGACTACCAACAGCGAAACCGCCGAAGCTGATGCCGACGCGGTAACCAACGCCGAGCCCCCCAAAACAGGTGCAGACCCATCGTTATTCAGTGGCGATTATCAGCGTGCCAACCAGGCCGTGGCGCATATCAGCGGCACGGCCACACGCCCGCAAGACAGCGACCTGCCAGACAAGGCTGTGCTCACCGTCGCGCTACTGAACAGCCAGATCGACAAAGATGCCGCAGGAACGCAGCCCGTTGCCAAACGTCTGATCCGCCTGGACGAAAACGCCACCAGCCTGCCCTTCCGCTTGTACTATCTGCCAGACGACCTGAAAGCGGACCATGAGTATCAGATCTTCAGTCAGATCCTCGCCGATGGCGGGCTTTTCTATCAATCCGACGCTGTGACCCTCACGCGCAACAAGCACGGTTTTGACGATGTCACCCTGCCGCTCACTGAAGTCATGACCGACAGCGAAACCCTGCGCGGCGCCATCACCCGCGGCAAGCCCGGCCAGGATCGTGACACTTTTACCCTGTGCAACAGCGACCGCCGCCTGCTAATCCGCGGCCCGCAAAGCGACGACTTGCTGGCCGCCTACGACAACGGCATCCGCTACCCACAGCAACCCCGCGTGGCCACCGTCAGCGGCTTGGTACGCAAGGTTCCCGGCAGCCAGGAAGGCAGCACCGAGGCGGCACTTATCGTGGAAAGCTTCAACCTGGAAGCGGGCATGGAAAACTGCCAACTGCCCACCGCCGAACTGACTCATACCCGCTGGCAGCTGACCCACCTGGGAGCGGATCGCATTATTCTGGGTAGCGCGGCACAGGTGCCGTTTCTCACCTTCAACGATGACGGCAAGGTCAAAGGCCACGGCAGCTGCAACAGCCTGAATGGCAGCTACCAGCGCGACGACCCACAACTGGCGCTGTCCGACCTGGCGGCCACACGCAAGGCCTGCCCGACCAGTGCCATCGAAAGCCGCTACCTTGATGCCCTCAAGACCAGCGATCACTTCCGCATCGACGGTGAACTGCTTACCCTGTTTGATAAAGACGACGAGGCGGTGGCCAGCTTTCAGGCCATTTATCTGTAACCCTAACCCGCTTTACCGCCCCTGTTTCGACCCACTCGCGGGCGCAACAGGGGCTCGCAAAAAGGGAAATCACCATGCGTGTTCATTACCTGTCCCATGTTCCGTTCGAACAACTGGGCGCCATGGAAGACTGGTTTCAGGAGCGAGACATCAGCATCCGCCAATCACTGCTGTTCGCCGGTGACGCACTGCCCACCCCGGCGGATTTTGATGTACTGGTGGTGATGGGTGGCCCCATGGGCGCCGATGACGACAGCCGGTTCCCCTGGATGAGCGCCGAAAAGGCGCTGATCCGCGAAAGCATCGCGGCAGGGAAAAAGGTGCTGGGCATCTGTCTGGGCGCCCAACTGATTGCCCGGGTGCTGGGCGCCCCGGTGACCGCCAACCCGGAAAAGGAAATCGGCTGGTTCCCGGTTTACCCCTCACCCGCCGGCAAGAACGACAGCATCGGCAAACTGTTTGCCGGCGCGCCTGCGGTACTGCACTGGCATGGCGACACCTTTGCCATTCCCGATGGCGCCGTGCATTTGCTGGAAAGTGAAGGCTGCCGCAACCAGGCCTTCCGCTACGGCGACAACGTGCTGGCCCTGCAGTTTCATCTGGAGCTGGAGAGCGGCAACGCTGAAGCCCTCTGCGATGCCTGCCCGGAGGATCTGACACCCGATCGCTGGGTGGAAAGCCGCGACGACTTGCTCGGTGATCCACAGCGTTTTAGCGCATCGAAAGCCTTGTTAGGGCGCGTCCTGAATGCGTTTCTGGGATGACCTGACATGCCCTATGTCGGATTACGCCTTTCAGGCTAATTCGACCTACAAAACTCAGTCTTCCAAGTAGGTCGAATTAGGCCGAAGGCCGTAATCCGACATGTCACTGGATTCTGCACCCCCACAAAAACAAAGCCGCCGCAATGCTAGCCATTAACGATCAGCGGCTCACTGCTTTTCTGCACCCGGCCCACCGCAGACAGGATCGCCTGCAACGCAGCCGCCGTGGTATCCGCGGCCATGGCCACAGCGCTTTGCGTGGCATCACCCACCTGCACGCGCACACAGGCCATGGCGTTGGCTTCGGTGCTGTCTCCCAATGAATACTCATCGAACGACACCACTTTCACCTCGCCGCCAATACGCCGGTTCAAGGCATCCACCAGAGCTGACATGGCGCCATCACCACGGCCGGATAACAGCGTCACCGGCTGGCTTTCATCGCCAATGCTGATCTGCGCCTGCACCTGTTCATTGCTGCGATTCAGGTCGTAGGAGCGCAACACCCAGCCCATGGGAACGCTCAGGTAATCGCTGTTGAAACGGCGATGAACCCGCTCGCTGGTGATCTCGCCACCGTCTTCTTCCGCATCGCCCTGCACCACACCGGCCAACTCCTGCTGCAACCAGCGCGGCAAATCGATACCAAAATCCCGCTCCAGAACATGGGCCACCCCGCCCTTGCCGGACTGGGAGTTGATGCGTACCACTTCCTCGTAACGCCGCCCCACATCGGCCGGATCAATGGGCAGATAGGCTGCGGTCCAGATATCCCCTTCCTGGTAACGGGCCAGGCATTTACGAATGGCATCCTGGTGGCTACCGGAAAACGCACTGAACACCAGATCGCCCGCATACGGCTGGCGGGGATGGGTCTGGATATCGGTGATTTCTTCCACCAACGCCACGATTTCTTTCATGCGTGAGAAATCAATTTGCGGGTCGATGCCCTGGCTGTACAGGTTCATGCCGGCCGTCACCAAATCCATATTGCCGGTGCGCTCGCCATTGCCCAACAGAGTCCCTTCCACCCGGTCTGCACCGGCCATCACCGCCATTTCTGCCGCCGCCACACCACAACCCCGATCATCGTGGGTGTGCACACTGATAATCACGTCATCGCGATACTGAATATTGTCGTTAACCAGCTCGACCTGGTCGGCAAACACATTGGGGGTGCTGACTTCCACCGTGGCCGGCAGGTTGATGATTACTCGCTGCCCCTGATCCGGACGCCACACCGCATTCACCGCATCAATGACTTCGATGGCGAAATCCGTCTCTGTAGCACTGAACGTTTCCGGAGAGTACTGGAAGCTCCAGTGGGTTTGCGGTTGTTTGGCCGCGCAATCGCGCACCCATTCGGCGGCACGCACGGCGATGGCCTTGCAGCCGTCCTTGTCCACGTTGAACACCTGCTCGCGGAACGTGGGCGAGGTGGCATTGTAGATATGCACCACCGCATTTTTGGCGCCCTGCAGCGACTCAAAAGTCCGTTCGATCAACTCTTCCCGAGCCTGGGTGAGCACCTGAATATGGACATCATCGGGCACCAGATCTTCCTCGATCAAGGCCCGGCAAAAATCAAAATCGATCTGACTGGCGGAGGGAAAACCCACTTCGATTTCCTTGAAGCCCAACTCCACCAACATCTGGAAAAAGCGGCGCTTTTGCGCCACGGACATGGGCTTGATCAGCGCCTGGTTACCGTCACGCAGGTCCACCGCCGCCCACAGGGGCGCTTTCTCGATACGCTGGTTCGGCCAGCGACGGTCGGGCTTGTCGATAACAGGAAAAGGCTGGTATTTGGTGTGATCAAAGCTCATGTGGAATCCTCAAAGTAAAAAGGGGCAGAGACTGCCCCCAGAATTACTAACCGGCTCTCCCAGGGATACTGCTTGATGCGGCTAACAATGGCATTGCGATCTCGGGTCTCGATCAGGGCGCCGGTAGGCACGGGTAGCAGCGGTGAGGGGCGTCTGGCTTGTGGCCGTCTGCGTCACCGCCCTACGAGAGATACTTTACGCCGCCCGCCTGGCAATGTGTTTGCTTTATTCCTCTGTTTTTGGCCATATAAGCAATAATATCGCGCAAAATAGAAAATCATTGGAGCCAATACCTGTGAACAGCCCAAAACTGGCAACACTGGATCGCACAGACCTGCGTATTCTCGATGCCCTGCAACATGACGGCGGGCTGACCAACCAGCAACTGGCCGAAACAGTGGGGCTGTCACCCTCCCCCTGCTCACGGCGGGTCCAGAAGCTGGAAGCGGCGGGCATCATCATCAAGCGCGAGACAGTACTGGATGCCCGCAAGCTGGGCCTGGACCTGACCGTGATGATCCAGATCAGCATGGACCGCCACACCCCGGAACGTTTCGCCAATTTCGAGGAAAAGGTGGCCAGCTTCCCGGAGGTGCAGCAGTGCTATCTGGTCACCGGGCAGGATGCGGACTACCTGTTGAAAGTGGTGGTGCCGGATATCGACGCCTACCAGCATTTTTTGCTCAACCAGATCACCCGTATTGAGGGCGTGAGCGGGGTGCATTCCAGCTTTGTGATGCGCCGGGTGGTGGATACGGCGGCGCTGCCGTTGAATTATGTGGATGCGTGAGGAGCGAGTGACGAGTTTCGAGTTGCGAAAATCCCAACGCGGAACAACGGTTTTGCCTTTCGAAACTCGCTCCTCGTCACTCGATACTTATTGGTCGCACTCGCACACCCCAATCCCTTGCAGGAGCACCTCTTGAGGTGCGAACAAGCCGTAGAACGAACAACCAGAATGAAAAAGAAAAACGTCCAGAACTCATCGCCATCCGAATACCGCCCCTTCGCCCGGGCTCGGGTTCGCACCTCAAGAGGTACTCCTACAGCGGCTTCGTAGTCTGGCCGTTGTCATGTGTCAGGCAACACACCTACAGATGCCCCCTGAGCTGATATGCTGACTCCATCGACTGCGTTGAATTGCGAGACCATGAAAAACCTGCTGATCGTTGCCCACGCCCCATCACCGAACACGCAAAAACTCCGTGAGGCCGCCGCGCGGGGCGCCAGCCATGAGGATATCGAGAATGTTTCGGTCACCGTCAAGGCTCCGCTGGATGCCGGGCCAGAGGATGTGATGGCCTGTGATGCCATCCTGCTCGGCACCACGGAGAATCTGGGCTACATGAGCGGCGCGCTGAAAGATTTTTTTGACCGCACCTATTACGCCGTACTGGAAGAAAAGCAGGGGCTGCCCTGCGCCCTTTACATCCGCGCCGGCCACGACGGCACCGGCACCCGCCGGGCAGTGGAAACCATCGTCACCGGCCTACGCTGGAACTGGGTACAGGACCCACAGGTGTTAAAAGGGGAATGGCAGGACAGCTTCGAGACCGAAGTGGAAGAACTGGGGATGTATCTGGCGGCCGGGCTGGATGCGGGGATTATTTAGCAGCGAGTTGCGAGTTGCGAGTTGCGAAAAACTAAAGCCTGTTTCAGGAGCTCCTGATTGCAGCTTTTGATCTTCGCAACTCGTCACTCGAAACTCGTTACTGCTCTTAGCCCTTGCTCTTGCTCACCATGGCCGCAATCACCGCCTTGGCTTCGTCGCCCTGAAGCATCTCGCCGAACAACACCAGGTCTTCTTGCACCACCTGATGCAGCGGCTTGTTGATGGACTCACGCATCAGCCGTTTGCTCGCCTGTAAGGCGCGCGGTGGCTTTTTCGCCAGGGTCGCCGCCATGTTGCGCGCTGTCGCGTCCAGCTCATCACCCTTCACCACTTTGGCGACCAGGCCGATTTCCAGCGCTTCCGCAGCCAACATAGGCTCACCGAGCAGCAACATGCGAGCCGCGCGCTGATAGCCGATCCAGGCCGGCAGCAGCTTGGCGGAACCGGCTTCCGGCACCGCGCCCAAATCCACAAACGGCGTAATCAACTTGGCATCCTCGGACGCGACCACCAGGTCCATGTGCAACAGCATGGTGGTGCCCACGCCTACCGCATTACCCTGCACGGCCGCCACTACCGCCTTGGGGAAATCGTGAATGGCCTGAATGAAATGGGCCGCCTCACCGGCTTCGCCGGGCTTGGCATTCAGGAAATCCATCAGGTCGTTACCGGCACTGAAAGACTTTCCCTCCCCCCGGAACAGCACCACGCGCACATCATCACTCTGCTCAGCGGCAGCCAACAGCTTAACCAGATCCCGGTACATGGCGCTGGTCAGCGCATTCAACTTGTCCGGGCGGTTCAAGGTAATTTCCATCACTGATTCAGTGTTGCTCACCAGAACCAGATCACTTTCCAGTGTCGGCATCGTCACGACAGCTCTCCCAATCGTATTTATAGTCGGGCAAGGCTAGCGGGCGCACCCTCGCCTGCCAAGGGCGAATAACGACAAAGACGCTTGACCGGCCGGTCAAAGGCGATTAAAAAAGCGAACCTTGATCGGAAACCCTACCGTGAAACTGATTACCTTCGATCCTTTCCGCACCCTCGGCCTCCCCGGCGTGCGCTATATCAAGCCGGAACACATGCACCAACACCGCGACGAATTGACGGCTGCGGACTGGCTGCTGTTCCCTGGCTACTGGCAGATCAACAGCCTGCACTATGTGCTCAAGCGACCCATTTTCCCCAGCCTGTGTAGCTACCATCTGGGCCACGACAAGGTGGAAATGACCCGCGCCCTGCAAACGGCCTGCCCGGACCATGTACCCGACACCCTGATCACCGCCGCGGACAAATACGGTATCGCCCAGATTCTGGACCAATGGCGCTTTCCCTTTGTGGCCAAGTCCGTGCGCTCCAGCCAAGGCATGGGCGTTTACCTGATCGAGAACCGGCAACAGCTGCTGGACTATGCCGCACAGGAATCGGTGCTCTATGTGCAGAAACTGCTGCCCATCGTGCGCGATCTGCGCATCGTGGTGGTAGGCCACAACGTGGTAGCCAGTTACTGGCGAGAAGGCTCCGGCTTTCTGAACAACGTGAGCCAGGGCGGCCGGGTACGCACGGATCTGCCGGTGCCCGACAGCGCGGTGTCACTGGTGGAAGGGCTGGCGCGGTATCTGGATATCAATCACGCCGGGTTTGATGTGGCCATGGTGGACGGTCACCCCTACATTCTGGAATTCAATCGACTGTTCGGAAACACCGGCATTCCTGAACTGAACCGCAATGTGCAGCGGGCCATGCACGACTATTTGCTGGGCGCGACTTTGCCCCCGTCATCGGACAGCAAAGTCTCCGCCTGAGTCCGCAGCAACGCCTGGTAGCGATGGGCCAACTGCTCCACCGGCTGCAAGCGCACCCGGTGGTCGCCAGCACAGACGACCTGCGCCTTCTCAGGCTGATAGAGCGCTTTCACATCCAGCTCAGCCAGGGTCAGCTGGGTATCCGGCACATTGAGGCGGCCCGGCACCCCGGCCACACACAGGGCCCAGGCTTCGTCCTGATCCGTGTCCGCGGTGACCAGCGCTTTGAATTCCAGCGAAACCTTGCCTGCCTGCTTGCGTTGCGGTGCCAGCAAGCGCACCACCCGCAAAAACAACAACCCGGCACACAAGGCGGAAAACGCAGCCCGTGATGCCGGCCCCTGATAAAAATACAGCCCCGCCTGCTCGCCAATCGCCGGGCCATTGTGTCCATCGTAAAGGGCCGCCACCTGATCCAGCAGCTGCTGGTATTCCGCCAGCACCTCCTGCAGAGCATCATCCGTATAGCGCTGACGGATATGGTCGAAATTAACAATACTGAGACGCAACTGAGCCTGCAGCTGCGCGCCATCCGGCACGGGTGACCGGGCGATGGGAGGAAACGGTGCGTCGTTCTGTGGTGGCACCGGCGGCGCCGCAGGTGCCGGTGTATCCAGCTCCTCCAGAGCCTGTGGCGGTTGCAGGCGCTGTTGAATCAACGCCGCTGCCACCCGCAGTAACAACAGACACAGCACCGCCAGCACAAAGCCCGCTTCGATCTGTTTGCGCGGCAATAGCGTATTGTCGCCCAGCAAGGTCAGGGTACCCGCCAATTCACCATCCGGCAGGGCCGCTGGCACGGTCACGCGCAAGGGCGATGTCTTCTCCCCCGCCGCCCCGACCTGCTCCCCGGCCGTATCGTCGAAGCGAATCCCCACCACCGGTTTGAGCTGCACGGTTTCCCGGCCAATCAGGTTTATGCTGATCGAGTCCTCACTGGCCAGCGCTTCCGCCGCACGGCGAGCCGTCTGCTGTGCCAGCGCCTGCAGTTGCACTTTGCGTTCCTGCTCCAGACCGGCAGAGAAGTGCTCAAGGAAATAGACACCGACCACCAACATGGCCAGCAGCATGAGAATCAGCTCGCGCAGCAAGCTCCGTTGCTGCTGGATCCATGGCCGCCATTGTTCCCACAGGGACATAAATTTGCTTTCCGTATTCTTGACCATTGAGACTGCGGCGCAGTATACCGTGCCCGGCCGGGCAGGACTTGACCCAATTGGCGTAGTCGCCCGTCGTTGAGGAACCTCTTCAGGCACAAGAACCTGCCTCTCAAGCCGCCATTTCTGCTACTCTTACGCCGTTTCGGACCGAACATGGCGCCGACAATCTAACGCTTTTTTACCTTCTGGCCCTTTTTATCTTCTGCAACTGGGAGCCCACGCGTGCGCGAGATCATTCTGATCCAGGTATCTGGTAATGACCGGCCTGGCCTGACTGCCGCCTTCACGGGGATTCTTGCCCGTTATCGGCTCAATGTCCTGGACATCGGCCAGGCCGTTATCCACGACACTCTGTCGCTGGGCATACTGGTGGAAACCCCACCGGATGCGGAATCCTCCTCGGTCCTCAAGGACCTGCTGTTCGAAGCCCACAAGCTGAACATCAATGTGCGCTTCCGCCCCATCGACGAAGACCGTTACGAAGAGTGGGTGGCCGGCCAAGGCAAGGACCGCCACATCATCACCCTGCTGGCGCGCAAGATCACCGCGGAACAATTAGCCGATGTGACCACCACCGTGGCCAACAACGGCCTAAATATCGACAGCATCGCCCGGCTGTCCGGGCGCGTGCACCTGGAAGGGGAAGCCCTTAACCAGGATAGCCGCGCCTGCATTGAAATTTCCGTGCGCGGCGAGCCCGAAGACGGCGAGGCCATGCGTGCCGCCTTTCTGAGCATTGCCAACGAACGTAACCTGGACATTGCCTTCCAGCGCGACAGCGCCTACCGCCGCAACCGCCGCCTGGTGGTCTTCGACATGGATTCCACCCTGATCCGCTCTGAAGTCATCGACGAGCTGGCCACGGAAGCCGGTGTCGGCGAACAGGTGGCAGACATTACCGAGCAGGCCATGCGCGGGGAGTTGGATTTCAATGAAAGCTTCCGGGCTCGTGTGGCCCTGCTGAAAGGGCTCGACGAAGGCGCACTGGAGCGGGTACGCGAACGTATCCAGCTCACCGAAGGCGCCGAACGGCTGGTCTCCACCCTGCGCGCCCTGGGTTACCGCACCGCCATTCTTTCCGGTGGTTTCACCTGGTTCGGGCAATGGCTGCAACAGCTGTTGGGGATCGATTATGTCCACGCCAACGAACTGGAGATCGAGAACGGCCAAGTCACTGGCCGGGTGGTCGGCCAGATCGTCAACGGCCAGCGCAAGGCCGACCTGCTGAAAGACATTGCCACCCAGGAAGGCATCAGCCTGGAACAGGTGATCGCCGTGGGCGATGGCGCCAACGACCTGCCCATGCTCGGAGAAGCCGGCCTGGGCATCGCCTTCCGCGCCAAACCATTGGTCAAACAGAACGCCGAACAGGCCATCTCCACTCTGGGACTGGACGGCATTCTTTATCTCATCGGCGTGCGGGACAAAGATCAGGCTGAGCTGCTGAAGAATAATTGACAGTTGATAGTGGACAGCTGCGCGATCAACGCGGCCAAAACCTTAAAACGCAAGAGGCCGCGCCCATCCACAGGGCGCGGCCTCTTGCGTTTCAAAACACTCCGAATCTGAAACGCGACACTGTCAACTGTCCACTATCAACTGCGAACTAACAAACTACGCTGCGTCCGGAATTTCCAGCTTGTCCATCGGTGCCTGCAGGTAGTACCCCTGCAGATAATCAACACCACCAAGAGTCCATAGCGCCTGCATCTGTGCTGCAGATTCCACAAAGCCCACCACCGTTTTGCGGTTGCCTTCTTTCACCTGCTTGATAATCGACGTGAGGCGCTCACGGCCTTCCGCCTTGGACAGCTCCTGGGTAAAGGAGCCTTCGAATTTCACCATGGTGGCAGGGATATGCTGGAACAGCTTGAACGGGTCCAGCCCGCCGCCAAAGCGGCTGATGGAAATGCCGCAACCCAGCGCTTTCACCTTCTCGGCAAAAGCACCCGCCTGTTTCAGGTAGGTGGCCGCGTCGCCTTCACTGAACTGGAAGGTAACTCGCGAGCCGTCCATCTTGGCAGCGCGCATGGCCTTGCCCAGCCAGTCGGCCAGAGTGGCATCCGCCAGGGACGCGCCATTGAGATTCAGCACCAGGCTGACCGGCTCACTGAAAGCCGCTGCAGCGCGCATGGCATTCAGGACCACCCAGCGATCGATCTTGCCCACCAGACCCTGGTCCGCCGCCACCGGCATGAATTCTTTTGCTTCCATGGCCTCCCCTTGTTTCTGGGGCAGGTTCACGAACACTTCAAAGGCATGGTCCGCTTCGTCTTCCAGGCTCATCAACGGCTGATACCGCAAGTTGAACGCGCCCTGTTCCAGCGCCTGGCGAACCTGCATGGCCACCGCTTCCGACGACCCGGCAGCCACATCATCCATGGGATCGTGTACTTTCACCGCATTACCCTTGCCGGCATTTTCCCGCTGGGCCTGGTTACAACATTTCAATGCGGTGGTGAGGGTTTCCTGGCTGCTACGGGCATCTTCGCGCACAAACGACACCCCGACACTGGCGGTGACATGCACGGTCTTGGCGGCCACTTCCGGCATCAGGGCTTCAATGCCGGCCCGCAGGGTTTCTGCCAGTTCCGCCGCCTCATCCATATCGGCCACCGGCTGCAGAACGGCAAAATCCTCACCATCCACCCTGGCCAGATGGGCCTCTCCCACCTCGGCACGCAGCCATTCGGCCACGCTTTTCAGAATGTCATCCGCGCCATCAAGCCCCAGTCCGGACTGATGATGCTCAAAGTCATCCAGACGCAAGTACAGCACGGTGGACAAGCGCCCCTCATTGGCGGCCTGGGCCACACTTTCGTCCACACGATCCATAAACCAGCTGCGACTGAATAGCCCTGTCACCTGATCTTTCTGACTCATTTCCTGAAGCCGCTCGGCCATTTCGTTTTCATCCACGCCAGCGGCGCGGATCACGATCTGGGTACAGGCTTCGCCATCGTAGGTGCTGGCCGAAAAGGTGAAGGAGGCATCGAACTCACTACCCTCAGTGTTCACGCCCTTGCATTCCAGTTCGTGGGTCTGGCTTTCATCCTGGGCACGGCTGCGCAGCAATTGCTTCAACTTGGCATGATCGGAGGCCGACACCATATCCATGATCGGCACCCCGGCCAGATCATCAGCGCTTTCGTAGCCAAACATTTCCACGTAGTTGTCATTGGCGTGGATGTGCATGCCATCCAGCACATAGGCAATCGCGTCACGGCTCTGGTCCATCAGCAGTGAGAGGCGCTTCTCTGCATCATGGCGGACGATTTCGGAGTGCTGCAGCTCCTTGCGCAAGCGCAGAAATTCGATGACCCGGTCCACCATCAGGGAGAGCAGGTCGCGGTCATCGTTAGGCACGACGCCCCGGGCGCCCAGCGACATGCCGGCCTTGATGGTATCGGGGGTGAAATTGTCTTCGAGAAGAATCACCGGGATCGCCTTACCGAGGCGATTGAGGTGCGACATGACGCTTTCAAAGCTGCTGTCGCCGAATGTCGGGCGACACAACATCAGCTCCCAGGCGCCACCTTTCAATGCCCGCACCAGATCATCCTCACCCAGCGCCAGCTGCGCACGGGTCGCACGACCGGCATTGCGCAGGGCGTTCATCAGCTGCTCGGCCTCATCCTGGGAATCATGGGCGATCAGAAGACGTAAATTATCGAGGGCGTAACTCATGGGGCGAAGACTCATGCACTTTTCTTACGGCCCACCATTGTGCCTGACTACCCTGTCTTGGCAACCATCAAAGGCAATGCGGCGAAAACACCGGCCTGCAGCTAACACACGGCTGGCAGACGCCTAATGAAAAGTTACGGCAAAATGGAGACACATATGTTTTGCGGCATCCTCGCCGCTACTTATTGTTATTTTAACAGGCCACCCAGCAACAGCCTGTGAACGACGAATCGCAAATGACATTTTTCCGGCGCGTCATCAACCGTTACAGGCTGGACCAGATCGAATCCAGCGCATCATCGTCCCCGTCTTCCGGGGGTTTAGTCGGGCCCGGTGTGGCCATGTCCCGAAACGGATACTGGCTGAACCCGGACGCTCCCTGGGTGCGGCGCAACAACTGTACCCGGCGCGGCTCGCCGGCCTCCACCAGCTCCACCTTCACCCCTTCATTGAAACCCACTGTGGGCAACAACAGGGTGGCCGGCTGCCCCACCGCGGCCAACTCGGGCAACACCACGCCACGCATGAAATCACTGTCCACCCCTTGCTTGCGCAGGGCCCGTGCTGCCACCGGGCGCCCACCCGGTGCCAGCAACTCCACACCGAAGCGGGCACCGTGATTGGGTAATTGCGTCACCCAGCGCACCACCGCCAGGGACCACTGGCTATCGGGGTGATCACGCAGAGCCAGCAATTCCCCCGTGCGCATCAGGCTGGGCGTATTGCCCTGCCACGACAGGCAATACCCACCCGGACTCGCGTTGACTTTCTGACAGTGATAGCTCACCGGCAGAGTGGCTTCCGAGCGTTGGCTGCCCGGCGCGCCCATTTCGATGGTCTCGCCGGCATAATCAGATTGATAGGCCGTCGCCCAGGGATCAGCGTTACGCTGCTTCTGCTGGTTGCTCTTATTGATGTTCACCAGGAACGGATTGTGCTCGTCTTCAGCGCCCAGCACGGACAGACTGCCCCGCGCCACCATGGTCTCGAACGCCACTTTGCCGGACAGGAAGTAATGCACCCCCACCAGACCAAAACACAATTCGATCTCGCCACTTTCCGGCATGCGCTTGAACGCCCGCTCGGTCAACGCGCCCCATACCTGCTGCAGGTGTGACAACAGGCTTCCCTCCAGATTTTTCGGCACGTCCAGGGCGCTTTCGGCAGGGGCTTTCTGCCAGATGGTAATAGCCTCAACCAGGCGAGAAGAATCAATATAGCGCCAGCTTTCCGATGCCTGGGAAGCGTGGGTTCGGTAAATCGGTGGCCGGTCTGCCTGCAAGTCGAAGACAAACAGATCATCCTCATCACTGGCCGTGCTGATTTCAATCAAGGGAGCCCAAGCAAACGCCGCCTTGTAGATTCCAGCCAACTCCTGCTGACGGAGCTGATTGGGTTTCGCCGTGGCCAGCAACAGGCAGCGAGCATAGGCGGACTGGATACTGCTTTCGGTATCGCCATCGGCCACCGCTGCCTCGCTAATACCGTGCAACTCAGCCAATAAAAACAGCTGATGCAGCTCCAGCCATAAATGGCGAGGGCTGGGAAAATAGAGTTGATAGCAGCGCAGCAGGGTATCGCCCAATGCCGTCACCGCCCGGTGGATTGCCGTTGTCACCGCCCGGCGAACAGCCTTGTCCTTAACTTTGCGGATACCGCGCACCGCCACCAGCTTGTAGCCATTGGCCAGATGCCCCTGCAGCGCCTGGGCGAGACTGGCCACCCGGCGCGCCTTTTCCGGCAGCACCAGTGACTGATTCAGATAGTGTTTCTGCAGGGATTCACTGACATGAAGAATAGACGGACGCACGACTTCCAGTAACTGAAAGCGGAGTTTGGAATCAATCTGCAACCGGTTCAGTTCCTGAATGAACTGATACAACTGGCGGGCCGTTTCTCCCATATTCATGATCGGGAGTGACTCCACCCACTGTTGCAGCTTCTTCGGCTGATCAGCGCCAAGTGTCAGGTGCGGCAGATCCTGCTCGGGCAGTTTCAATCGCACCGTCTGGGCTGGTTGCTCCATGAAGATAATCCTTATCTTGGCGGCATCCAGGCTACCTAGTTATTTTGTATTAGTTCTTGTTTTTTATGCGTCCTGTGTCACACGACTTTACGATACCGCTACAATTCTGTAAACGCTGTGCCACATTCCCCAGAAAAGGCTTGCGGCCCGCGCCGTTAACCGGCCAGCACCGTTTTAGCGGGCTCCCCCGGCTCTTCCCGCGTCAGCCTTGGCACCAGAAAACCAGGCAGCCGGGCGCGCAAGTCCGCATGCAGTGCCCGAGCCATCGCATCCGGCACGGCGAAATGTGCCGCCCCCTGCACCGCGTCCAGCTGGTGCAGGTAATAAGGCAGCACTCCCGCGTCAAAAAGGGCATCGGACAAGTCCGCCAGCGTTGCCACCTGGTCATTCACCCCGGCCAGCAACACACTCTGGTTTAACAGAGTCATACCGGCACTGCGCCAATCGCGGCAACGTGCCGCCAGGGTCGGGCTGATTTCGCGGGGATGGTTGGCATGCAATACCAGCACGGTTTGCCAGCGGTCACGAGTCAACAGTGCTTTCAGGCCCGCATCCAACCGCTCGGGAATTACCACCGGAGTGCGGCTATGAATGCGCAGCCGGCGCAGATGCGGGATCCTCGCCAGCGCATCCAGCAGCTGCTCAAGGCGTCGATTGGTCAACGTCAGCGGGTCGCCGCCACTGAGAATCACCTCGTGAATATCCGGGCGTGCCGCCAGCCATTCCAGCGCCTGCTCCCAGCGCTTGCCGCTCAGATGCGTCTGGTAGGGAAAGTGTCGCCGAAAACAGTAACGGCAATGCACTGCACAGGCGCCAGTGACCACTAGCAGCGCCCGGCCGTGGTACTTGTGCAACAAGCCCGGCACAGCCGTGTGATCGGCTTCTTCCAGCGGGTCAACGCTGTACCCGGGCTGCTCCAACCGCTCATCCGCTACGCTTAGCACCTGCCGCAGCAGCGGATCATCCGGGTTGCCACGCTCCATCAAATCCACGTACCGGCGCGGCACCCGCAACGGGAAATCCCCGGCAGCGGCCAGGCTCTCCGGCAGGTTCTTGGGCGTGATCTCCAGCTGCGCAAACAACGCAGCCGGGTCAGTTATCAGGTCAGCCTGTTGGCGCTGCCAGTCCGGCTGCTGCCAACCAGCCGCTTCCTGCGTTATCATTGCCAACCTTTGTAACGGCATACATCAACCCTGTGGACGTGTTTTATGGCCAACTATTCTACCAGCGAATTCAAGTCTGGCTTGAAAGTGATGCTCGATGGCGACCCCTGCTCCATCATCGAGAACGAATTTGTGAAGCCGGGCAAGGGCCAGGCATTCAGCCGCGTGAAACTGCGCAACCTGCGTAACGGCAAGGTCTGGGAGCGCACCTTCAAGTCCGGCGACTCCCTGGAAGGCGCCGACGTGATGGATGTATCCATGCAATACATCTTCAATGACGGTGAATTCTGGCACTTTATGGACCAGACCACCTTTGAGCAGAAGCAAGCCGACGAGACCGCCGTACGTGACGCAAAGCAGTGGCTCAAGGAAGAAGACATCTGCGAAGTCACCCTCTACAACGGTGAGCCGCTGTCCGTGAGCCCGCCGAACTTCGTGGAGCTGGAAATCACCGAAACCGATCCAGGCCTGAAAGGCGACACCGCTGGTACTGGCGGCAAACCCGCCACCCTGAGCACCGGCGCCGTGGTGCGCGTTCCCCTGTTCGTGCAGACCGGTGAAATCGTCAAAGTGGACACCCGGACCGGCGATTACGTGGGCCGCATCAAACAGTAGCCGTGAGCGACTGGCAACCCACCGCCTCCCTCGAGGCCATCAAGGCGCGCGCTGAGCTGCTACGCACAGTGCGCGCCTTTTTTGATGACCGCAACGTGCTGGAAGTGGACACCCCGCAACTGGCCCGTTATGGCGTCAGCGACTTGCATATTCAGTGTATCCCGGTGCCCGGTTACGGTTATCTGCAAAGCTCCCCGGAATACCACATGAAGCGGCTGCTGGCCGCCGGCAGCGGGCCAATCTATCAGGTCTGCAAGGCGTTCCGGGATGGCGAGGCCGGGGGACGGCACAACCCGGAATTCACCATGCTGGAATGGTACCAGCCCGGGTTTGCACTGGATGATCTGGTGCAGGAATGTCTGACCTTATTCGCCGCCCTCTTTCCAAGCGCTCAGTCACAGACCTACCGCTTCCGCGACCTGTTCGCCGACGTGACCGGACTGGACCCGCTCACCGCCAGTGACCCGCACCTGATAGCCTGCGCCGAATCCCATGGCGCCCCCCACGGGCTGGATAAACCTGCCGCCGTGGACTACCTGATGGCCACCGAGGTGGAAGCCGCACTCCCCGCCGAACAACTCTCCGTAGTCAGCGACTTCCCCGGCTGGGCCGCCGCCCTGGCGCAAACCCGTAAAGATGAGGACGGCTCCACCGTCGCCCGTCGCTTCGAGATTTATTACCGCGGCCTGGAGCTAGCCAACGGTTACCAGGAACTCACCGATCCGAAAGAGCAGTGCCGGCGTTTCGAGCAGGACAATATCTTGCGCAAGCAGCATGGATTGAACCCCATGACCGCCGACCCTTTTTTACTGGACGCCATGGACGCCGGCCTGCCCGCCTGCAGCGGCGTGGCCGTGGGGGTGGAGCGACTGCTTATGGCACAACAGGACACCAGCAGGATCGACGACGTCATCGCTTTTCCCTGGTCCGGAGACTGACCCGACAGGACGCGCCGCGGCCTACAAAAAAGGCCGCACCCGATTTCCGAACACGGCCTTTTTTATCTCAGCATCAACAGCCCGCTCCCGCGCACAGTCACTTGCCGTTAAGCCACCGCCGTCTGCGCTACCGAGTTCGCACGCCCCACTGTCTCGGCAATCAACTCGCCAATGCGATCAATCACCGATGGCGGAAAGTCATGCCCCATACCGGGAATGATGGCCAGCTTGGCACCACGAATATACCGGGCCGAAGCTTTACCCCCGGCGGGGCGAATCAGTGGATCGGCGCCACCGTGAATAACGGTGGTCGGACACTGGATTTTTTTCAGGGTTTTGGTCAGTGAGCCGGTGGCCATGATGGCCAGGAACTGGTTGCGAATGCCGCGCGGGTTAATGCCACGCGCCCAGGATGCCCGGTACATGGCGGCCAGTTCATCCTGCCCCTGCGGCAAGGTACCACCCAGCTTGGCCATCATTTCCAGGCCAAATGCCACAAACTGGTCCTCGGTTTCCACCTTCACCCGCGGCGCCACCAGGGTTTTCAGCGCCGCCGGTTTCGGCGGCGGCAGCAACGGGCTGTTGTTGCTGGACATAATGGAGGTGAGTGACAGCACCCGCTCCGGGTGCGTGCCGGCCATTAACTGGCTGATCATGCCGCCCATGGAGGCCCCCACAAAGTGCGCCCGCTCGATCTTCAGGGCGTCCAGCAGCCCGACGGTATCAGCGACCATGTCATGCAGGGTATACGGGCTTTCCACCGACAGGCCCACCATACTGCGCAGGATTGCGGATAGAGGCCCCTGATTGATGGGTTTGCGAATCCGGGTGGACTTGCCAACGTCCCGGTTATCGAACCGGATAACCCGATACCCCTTGTCTGCCAGTGCATCCAGCAACGGATCCGGCCAGAACACCATCTGTGCCGACAGGCCCATGACGAACACAATAGGCTCCCCGTTTTCCGGGCCTCGACTCTCATAAAAAAGCTCGATTCCGTTACTGGCGACCGTGCCTGACTGCATATGCGTACCCTTTGTGCTGGCTTGTTCTTGTGGGGCAGCGCCGTGTTGGAATCACTGCCAATGGATCAACATAGAAAAGGGCGACACAAACCTCAAGCCCCGCCCCATCATCGCAAGACGATTGGCCTATTCAGCCAGCGGCGCAGCCGGCGAGACCGTGATCGCGCGCCACAGCATATCGAACAGCACGCCGTGCTGATCCGCCAGGCGCCCTGGCCGGCCGCGCAGGAGATGCATCTGTGATATGCGCAGCAAGACCCCATAGAAAAAATCCAGCAGGATCGGCGTCGCCACCTGGTCATTAAGAATTCCCTGATCTTGCCCTTGATGCAAGACACTGAGGAACAGCTCGGTCAAGCGCTGCTGGCCCGGCGTGCTGTCACTGCCCCAGCGCCCCGGATACACCGATTTGATCATCATCCGCCCCATTTGCGGGTTACGGTCAAAGAAATCCAGCACCACCCAGAACACCTTGCTGAGCCGATCGCGGAAGGTATCGATGCCAGCAAGATGATCCAGCATCCGCTCAGCCAATTGCCCCAATCCGTGATGCAAACAGGCACTCAACAAGGCCTCTTTGCTGCCCTGCCCGTCATCGCCGTAGTAGCGATACAGGGTTTGCAGGCTGCAACGGGCTGCCCGGGCAATTTGCTGCAAGGTGACGTGGTGAAACTCCGAATCCGCGAACACCTGCACGGCGGCCCACTCGATACGCTCGCGAACAGCCGGGTCCTGCCGGGTTGCCGGAACAGGCCCGGCGTGGCGCTGCACTCCCATTTCGTTTGCTCCCCCTCACCTTGTCGCATTCAAACCACCTGAAGATGTAATCAATATTACACCTGTGTCGGACAGTGTCTCCAACGCAATTGACTCACAACTGCGACCCTTCTAGGCTCGATTCACCTTATCACCAATCAATGTCACATTAAGTGTAAGAAAAATTACACCGTGACCGGCACCCTGCAAGGAGTCTGCAATGCCTGTTCGCAAAATGAAGTTGGCCGGCCGGGGCGGCCGCGTCGCCATCGTCGATGGCCTGCGCACCCCCTTTGCCCGTATCGCCACCCATTACCGGGATCTCAACGCCATCGATCTGGGCGCCATGGCTGTAAAGGAACTGATGGCCCGCAACAACTTGAGCCAGCATGAAATCGAGCAGCTGGTGTTCGGCATGACGGTGATGATTCCCGAAGCGCCTTTCATTGCCCGCGAAATCGCGTTGGCTCTGGGCATGGACACGGTGGATGCCTATTCCATCACCCGTGCCTGCGCCACCAGCTTCCAGACCGCCGCCAGCGTGGCCGACAACATCGTTGCCGGTTACACCGACATGGCCATTGCCGGCGGCACCGATTCCACCAGCAGCGCCCGGGTGCCGCTGTCATCGGAACTGAGTGCAGTACTGCGTGACGTCAGTTTTGCCAAAACACTGAAAGACCGCATCAAACTGCTCAGCCAGCTCAAGGCCCGTGATCTGTTACCCCAGGCGCCGTCCATCACCGAATATTCCGTGGGCGAAACCATGGGAGAGAGCACCGAAAAAATGGTGAAGAAGTGGGGCGTCAGCCGTCAGGAGCAGGATGACCTGGCCCATGCTTCCCACAGCAACGCCGCCCGCGCCTGGACCGAAGGCCGTCTTGACCGTCAGGTAATGACCGCCCATCTGCCCAACGGCAACACCCTCAAAGACGACAACCTGGTGCGCAAACACTCCGAACGCGACGGCTACAGCAAACTCAAACCGGTGTTCGACCGGGACACCGGTTCAGTCACCGCCGGCAACAGCAGCCCGCTCACCGATGGCGCCGGCGCCCTGTTGATGATGAGCGAGAAGAAAGCCGCCGCCCTCGGTTACACCCCGCTGGGTTATATCCGCTCCTACGCCTTCGCAGCCCGCACACCCCAGGATGATCTGCTCATGGGGCCGGTGCTGGCCGCCCCCGCTGCCATGACCCGCGCCGGGCTGGCGCTCAGCGACCTGACCCTGGTGGACATGCACGAAGCCTTTGCCGGCCAGGTGGCCTGCAACCTGCGCGGCCTGGCCGACGACGACTACGTGCGCAGCCAGACCGGGCTCGCCGCCCTGGGTGAAGTCGACCGCAGCAAACTCAACGTGAACGGCGGCTCCATTGCCTACGGCCACCCCTTCGGCGCCACCGGTGCCCGGGTGATCAGCCAGGCCCTGCACGAACTGCAACGCCGTGGTGGCGGGCTGGCGTTAACCACCGCCTGCGCCGCCGGCGGCATCGGTGCCGCCATGGTGCTGGAAACCGAATAACCCGCGCTAATCGCGCCGGGTATCCGGCGCGACACCCAACCCACAGGAAGACGACATGTTTAACCTACTGATGAACTGGATGCGGGATAACAAGATCCTGCCACAAATTTCCGACACCGAGCGTCAGGCACTGGAAGCCGGTGACGTCTGGATCGACGGCCAATTCTTCGGCGGCAAAGTCGATTTTGAAAAAATCCTTGCCGAAAACTATGACCAGCTGCCGGAACACGAACAGGCCTATATCGACGGGCCAGTGGAGGAGCTGCTGAAAATGGCCGACAGCTACACCCTGTCGCGCACCCGCAAACTGCCGGACGAACTGTTCACCTTCATGGCCGAAAACGGTTTCTTCGGTATGCAGATCGCCAAGGAATTCGGCGGGAACCCCATGTCCACCCAGGCCAAATCCTGCATCATGGCCAAGGTCAGCTCCCACTCCGGCCTGCTCAGCGCCATGGTGGTGATTCCCAACTCCCTGGGCGCGGCGGAACTGCTGGGCCACTACGGCACCGATGAACAGAAGCAGTATTACCTGCCGAAACTGGCCAACGGCGAGTTCATTCCCTGCTTCGGTTTGACCGAACCCACCGCCGGCTCCGACGCTGCCTCCATCAAGGCGGAAGGCGAAGTGTTCAAGGACAGCGACGGTGAAATCAAATTCAAGCTCAACTTCCGCAAGCGCTACATCACCCTGGCACCGGTTTCCAACCTGATATCCCTGGCAGTACGCCTGCACGATCCGGAGAACCTGCTGGGTAAGGGCGAAGACGCCGGCATCACTGTGGTGCTGCTGGAAAAAGGTCTGGACGGTCTGCACATCGGCGACCATCACCAACCCATCGGCGAACACTTCCCCAACGGCCCGATCGTTGGGCGCGACGTGGTCGTGCCTGCCAGCAACGTACTGGGCGGCGTGGAATACACCGGCATGGGCTGGAAAATGTTGATGGAAGCACTGGCCGGCGGGCGCATGGTGTCCCTGCCCGCCACCGGCATTTGCGGCATTCGCCACGGCGCCATGATCGCCGGCGCATACTCCATGGTGCGCCAGCAGTTCGGCATCCCCGTGGGTCGCATGGAAGGGGTGGAACACAAAATCGGCAAGGCCGCGGGCATGACCTATGCCTTTGATGCCGCCCGCGTGTTTGGTTGTTCCGCCGTGGATAAAGGCATCCAGCCACCGGTCACCTCCGCCATCATGAAGGCCTACTCCACAGAGATGGGCCGCGACACCGGCACCGATGCCATGGACGTGACCGCGGGTTACGGCGTCATGCAAGGCCCCAACAACACCATGGGCCGCCTCTACAATTCCGCCCCGGTGAGCGTCACCGTGGAAGGCGCCAACATCATGACCCGCACCCTGATGATCTTCGGCCAGGGCGCCACCCGCTGCCACCCCTACGCCTACAACGTGGTGCAGGCGGTAGAAGACAATGATGTGAGTGCCTTCCGCAAGAACCTGACCGGCTGGATGATCCAGTTTCTGCTCGGTTTCGTGATGAGCCTGGTGCGCGGTGTCACCCGCGGGTTCTTCACCGTGAAAGTGCCCAACGTGGCGCCACAAACGAAAAGTATTTACCGCCGCCTGGGCTGGGCCGCCACCCGCTTCGGCCTGCTCACCAATCTCGCCATGTTCTTCGTGGGCGGCAAACTGAAAGCCCGTGGCAACCTCACCGGCCGCTATGCCGACGTGGTGGCCTGGTTGTACATCACCACCTCCGCCCTGCGTCGCTATGAAGCTGAAGGCCGCAAGGCGGAAGACCTGGCGTTGGTGCAATACGCCGGTGAATACGGCCTGACCCAGATCCAGCAAGCCTTCGAAGGTATCTACGAAAACTTTGGCGGCCCGGTGGGCGTGATTCTGAAAACCGTTGGCCGTATTGGCCTGGGCCTGAACCCCTTGGCCAAGCTGCCCAATGATCAGCTCAGCCATGAAGCCGCACTGGCGCTGCAAAGCTACGGCGACCAATACAAGCGCCTGGTCGGCGGCAACTACATGCCGGAAGAAAGCGACGAAGGGCTCGGCCGTCTGCTCAAGGCCTTCCGCCTGACCACCGAAGCCGAACCGGTACGCGGCAAGATTCGGGCCGCACAGAAAGCCCGCAAGCTGGGCAAAGGCAAAGTGGAAGCCATGGCTCCCCAGGCCGCTGAACAAGGCGTGATTTCCGATGCGGAACTGGCCACCCTGAATGCCGCCACCGAGGCCTGCCTGCTGGCCATCGAAGTGGACGTGTTCACCAAGGACGAGTACTACGGCGCCGGCGGCATCCCCGCCATGAGCGCCACCGGTGATGGCGGCCTGCAGCAGCCCTCACCCGCGGAGCTGGCCAAAGCCTCCGGCGAGTAACCGCCCTGCCCTTACGGGCCAGCCCCGACTGGCCCGATCAACCCTGCCCACATGCCGTCTGACCGATTATGGTTGGGCGGCACAACAACAAAATTACGGACAGCCCTATGAGCCTCCAGGCCCGCCTTATCAAAGCCGTCACCCGGCGCACTATCAAGCGCTCCGGCCTTAACCAAGAGCAACTGGTTCGCCACCTGCGCAAAGTCTTCAACGACACGCCCGTGCTGACCCTGCTGCCCCGGGGCGTAACAGTCAGCCGCGTGGAACAGCACGCCTTTACCGGCGACCGGGTTAGCGTGAAACAGCCCAGGATGACGGTGCTTTACCTGCATGGCGGCGCCTACATCGGCGGCATCACCAAGACCTACCACAACCTGGCCGGGCGGCTGGCCAAAAAGCTGCAAGCTGACGTCTACCTGCCGGTGTACCCCTTCGCACCGGAGCATCCTTTTCCCGCCGCCGTGAACCGGGTAATGGAAGCCTACGAATACCTGTTAAGTTTGGGCAAGCAACCAAACGATATCGTCATCGCCGGCGACTCCGCCGGGGGCGGGCTGACCCTCGCCACCCTGCTACACATCCGTGACAAGGGGCTGGAACAACCCCGCTGCGCAGTGACGTTTTCGCCCGGCAGTAACGCCTTTCCGGACGACAAGATCCTGGATGCCCTGGACCCCAGCGATGCCATGCTGTCAGCTGACATCATCCGCACCGTAATCGATATCTATATTCCCAACCTCGAAGATCGCAGCCACCCGTACGCCTCGCCGTGTCTGGGTGACTACGCCGGCATCTGCCCTCTGTTGATTACCGCCAGCACCGACGAAGTGCTGTACGCCGATGGCAAACGGGTACGACGCGCGGCGGAACAAGCCGGCGTGAAAGTGGAGTGGATAGAGCGCCCCGGCGTATTCCATGTATGGCCGATCATGGTGCCTTTCCTTCCGGAAGCGAACAAAGACCTGAAACGGGTTGTCGCCTTTATCAAGAACGCATAAGCGCGGGCTTTATTCCGTCAGGCACCCGGCGCTGGGCATTGAGCGTTTCTGTCATTGCCGGCCCGCAGCCGACATTCTTTACTGAGATTCACCCACCAGGAGGCGGCATGAGCGAATTACTGCCCCGTATTCACCCGGACGATTACTGCAACGAAGATCTGCCCACGCTCAGCCAGCCCTGGTGGCAGACACTGCCGTCCGGCTTTCACGCCATGCCGGATCACTTTCTGGCCGACAGTGACACCAGCTGGCGCATCAGCAGCACCGCCGCCGTGGACACCCTGGCGCGCACTGGCCTGGCCTGCTTGGCCGGAGTGGCAGCGCTACCCGCCACCCTGAACACCGCGCGACAGCGTGAAGAACAGGAACTGGCCGATTTCTACCGCCCGTTTCTGGCGGGCAGCGATCCCAATGCGTTTTTTACCCCACCTACCGCACAGGTGGACATCAACCGCACCCCGGTTTCCAGCTACCACTTTCAGCCAGAGGATGGCGACGCCCACACCCTGCATTTTGCGTCGCCGTTTACGCCCAGGAACCCGGCCCTGAAAGATCGCTACCTGAACCACACACGTAACCGCACGGCCTGGGCGCAACACTGGCGCCACCACGATGGCCCGCGCCCCACGCTGGTAATGATCCACGGCTTTGTGGCCGACCCTTACTGGCTGAATACTCGCTGGCTGGCGTTGCCCTGGTTCTACAAACAGGGCTTCGATGTGCTGCTTTATACGCTGCCTTTCCATGGGCGGCGCAAGAGTCGCTTCGCTCCGTTCAGTGGTGCCGAGTTCTTCAGCCAGGGCATGGCCCTGCTCAACGAAACCTTCGCCCACGCCATCCATGACCTGCGCCTGTTCATGCAGATGTTGCGCGAACAGGGTTCTCCCGCTATCGGCGCCACCGGTATTTCGCTGGGCGGTTACACCACTGGCCTGCTGGCTGCACTGGAAAAAGATTTGGCCTTTGCCATTCCCAACGTGCCCTTGGTGAGCGTGATCGACCTGATGAAAAGCTGGTTCCCGATCAACCAGCAAGTGAAATTATTGAACCGGGTCTACGACACCAACACCGCCGGGCTTCGTGAAATTACTGCGCTGCATTCGCCGCTGACCTGGCCCTGCCAGGTGCCGCAGAGCGGGCGCATGATCATCGGCGGCGCCGGCGACCGCTTTGCCCCACCCAAACACAGCCACCTGTTACGCCAACACTGGAATAACTGCGATGTGCACTGGTTCCCGGGCAACCACTTACTGCATCTGGATCAGGGGCTATATCTGAAAGCCATGCGGGACTTTATGAAAGGCGCGCTGGCGGAACAAAAGGTGAGATTGAACGCGTAGGCGCTCCCCCCCTGTAGGAGTTCCCTTCCAGGGGACGAACCTCGCGCCGCGAGCCGACCGGAGGGAGACTTTTTTTTGAGACCTGTCGAGCCCGGAAATGCCTTATCGCCCTTCGGTCGATTCCGTGCTACGCACGGTTCGCCCCCTGGAAGGGGACTCCTACAGCGGCTTCGTAGTGGGACTGATCAGCCTTCCTGCTTGTCGGTCCTGAACAACGCAGCCGTACCCGCCCCGCAGGAAACCACTGTTTTCATCATGCTCTCCACTCCAATCTCCGGATGCAGTTCCACCAACGATTCATCAAGGTGATAGATGAAGCCGCTGGTGGGGTTGGGGCCGGTGGGCACGAAGACGGTGACATGGCCATCCGCGTGCCGGGATGTCACCAGCGCAGTCACAGAAACATCCGTGTCTCTGCCATAGAGCCATACCCGCGCCACTTCACCCCGACTGAACGGGCTGTCGGCGCTACCTCCCATCAACTGGGCAATCACTTCACGCACCGTGGTGTAGCCGGGCAGTCGCGTCATCACATGCTCTTCCCACTGCTGCCAGGCCCAACTGCCCAGCCGCGTGGCCACCAGCGTACCCACCAGAAAGCACAGCACCATTACCGCCAGCACTGACAACCAGTCCGCCACAAATTTCGGCAACCCGAAGGCGTTGATAAACACCGAGGTAAACGGCGAGATCAGCTCGGTGACCGTCTGATAAATCCATTTAAAGAAAAATACGATAATGGAAATGGGCAGCAGGATGGTCAGCCCGCCCAACAAGGATTTGCGGATAAAGAACCAGATGCGGTTGTCAGAGCTCAAGTCAGTGTTCCTCGTGATACCAGATACGGTTGATAAACAGACAACGCTCACCGGCCGGGGTTCGCACCTCTATTTCGTCATCTACCTGTTTCTTGAGCAAGGCCCGTGCCAGCGGCGCGTCGATGCTGATATAGCCTCTTGCCGCATCGGTTTCATCCGGCCCCACCAGCCGGTAGGTTTCGGTCTCACCGGCGTCGTTTTCCAGCTCCACCCAGGCGCCAAAGAATACCCGGCTCTGGTCATCCGGCACCCGGTCCACCACGGTCATGTCATCCAGACGCTTGCTGAGAAAGCGCACGCGCCGGTCAATTTCCCGCAGCTGCTTCTTGCCGTAGATATATTCTGCGTTCTCCGAACGATCCCCCTGAGCCGCCGCCTCCTGCACCGCCTGGGTGACAACCGGACGTTTCTCTTTCCACAGGTACTGCAGCTCATCGTTGAGCTTGTGGTAGCCCTCGACGGTGATGTACTTGGAGGCGGGAGTGCCCTTTGGTCGCCAGCGGCCCATGGCCTATACCTCGAAGATCCGGTGCAGTTCGCGCAGCCCCTTGAACTCCAGCGTGTTACCGGCAGGGTCCTGTACGAAGAAGGTGCCTTGCTCGGCGGGCTGCCCCACAAACCGCTCGCGGGGTTTAAGCAGGAAGGGCCAATCATGCTCGTAAATCCGCTCCACCAGCGTTTCCCAGCTGGCAAAGTCCAGCACCACGCCAAAATGCGGCATGGGGACCGGGTGGCCATCCACCTCACTGTAGCCCTGAATCGGCGTTAAATTTTCACCTTTATGCAGGGAAAGCTGATGGCCATGCAGATCCACGTCCACCCAATTGGGGGCATCACGACCCCGGCGAGCCCCCAGTACCCGACAATAAAAGTCGGCGGCGTCTTCCAGGTCGTTTACCAAAAAGGCCAGATGAAAGGCCGGTTGTTTTTCCATCATTCACTGCTCTTGCTAAACTCTCGCTATTGCGCCCGGCCGATTGTCGCCAACACGGGCGCGCCCATGTTACTAGAGGACTCCACCCCATGTCTGTCACCCGTGCCCCCTGGCCCGCTACCCGTATGCGTCGTATGCGCCGCGATGATTTTTCCCGCCGGCTGATGCGCGAGCACACCCTCACCGTGGACGATCTGATCTACCCGGTGTTTGTGCTGGAAGGCAGCAACCAGACCGAAGCGGTGCCGTCCATGCCCGGGGTAGAACGCAAAAGCATCGACTTGCTGGTGGAAGAGGCCCGTGAACTGGCCTCGCTGGGTGTTCCCGCCATGGCCCTGTTTCCGGTCACTCCGGCCGATGTAAAAACCCTGGATGGCCGCGAAGCGTGGAATCCGGACGGGCTGGCCCAGCGCGCCGTGCGTGCCATCAAGGCAGCCGTGCCGGAAATGGGCGTGATTACCGATGGCGCTCTGGACCCGTTCACCACCCACGGCCAGGACGGCATCATCGATGACAACGGCTATGTGCTCAATGACGTAACCGTGGATGCACTGGTGAAACAGGCCCTGTCCCATGCCGATGCCGGTGCCGACATGGTCGCCCCCTCGGACATGATGGACGGCCGCATCGGCGCCATCCGCGAGGCACTGGAAAATCACGGCCACATCCACACTCGCATCATGGCCTACTCTGCCAAGTACGCCAGCGCCTACTATGGGCCATTTCGCGATGCCGTCGGCTCCGCCGGCAACCTGGGCAAGGCCGACAAGACCACCTATCAGATGGACCCGGCCAATTCTGACGAAGCCCTCCACGAAATCGCCCTGGATTTGGCCGAAGGTGCCGACGTGGTAATGGTGAAACCGGGCATGCCCTACCTGGATGTGGTTCGCCGGGTAAAAGATGAGTTCAAGGTCCCCGTGTACGCCTACCAGGTGAGCGGCGAATACGCCATGCACATGGCGGCCTTCCAGAACGGCTGGCTGGACCAGGACAAGGTGATGATGGAATCCCTGCTGGCTTTCAAGCGGGCCGGAGCCGATGGCATTCTCACCTACTTCGCCAAAGCCGCAGCGCAAAAACTCAAAGGGCTGTCCTGAACCTGTGCTGAGAGCAGGCCATAACCGCGCAAAACAATGGCGACCGGCTCTGCTGGCACTGCTCACGCCCGGACTCAGCGCAGGGTGTTCGCCGGAAGTCAGCGTCAGTGAACCTTCGGACGACTTCCCGCAGATGCGGACCTATACTCTGGAAAAATCAGCACTACCCTCTGCAGCCGGCCCCGGTTTTCACAACGTGGCCCTCTGGGCCAGCACGGTTCGCAATAACCAGCGCCTTCTCTCTGAAGAAAGCGTCGCGTTGATGTTCGCCCTGCGAGCGCCTGAACATCAAATCGAAGCGGACAATCCGGTCACCCTGACAATCGATGGCGAAGCGCACCGTGTTGGCAAACCGTTTTACGATGGTGGCATGCGTTACGGTGATGAAATCCGGGAAACGGTAGGCCTGGACCTGCCCTTCCCGTTGTTCCGGTCCCTGGCCTATGCCGACGCCGCGTTTCTGGCTCTGGGAAACAAGACCATCCCACTCTCCCACCACAACCGAGAAGGGCTGCGCAGCCTCACTGAACAACTGCAAAGCAGCCTTCAGTAACCCCCTCAACACCCTGTTGACTGGCTTTTGAAGCTTTCTTTACCACCAACCCTGCCAATGTAAAACCGCCTCATCTGGCTATTATTCCACCGTTTTCTGCTGATTTTATTGGGTCACTGACCCGAGGAGTAATACCGATGCGCACTCTATTGATCGTGCTGGGCCTTGCCGTGTCCACCCTTGCCACTGCCGAAGCCCGCGCCCCCACCGATGACGAAATTCAGCAACTGGATATCATTCAGCAATCCTGGATTTTTCAGGGCTGATTGATTCCCGCAAAAGCCGGCCCCTGCGCCGGCTTTTGCGCTTATGCCGCGCTTTCTCCACCCCTCCCCCCCCCTTTTGCCTCTTTCTGCCACGCACTGCTCGCGATACTCTTGATCCATACTCGGCAACGCCGTGTGATCGGCACGAACACAGAATGATTTTCCGGCTGTCATTACCGTGTCACATTAATGTCATGGAATAGGAACTCCACAATCCGGTTCCGGTCAGGACGACACCATGAATTCTTTCTCCAGCGAACAGGGCGTCAACGAACAGAGCGCCGTCGACCTCAACAGCAGCGACTTTAACAACCCGGATTACTACCTGAACCGGGAACTCAGCCTGTTGCAGTTCAATCTGCGCGTCCTTGAGCAGGCCATGGACGAGAATCATCCCTTGATGGAGCGGCTGAATTTCCTGCTGATTTTTTCCAGCAACATGGACGAGTTCTTCGAAATTCGCGTGGCCGGCCTGAAGAATAAACTGGAAACACACACCGGCCAGCCCGGCCCTGATGGCATGCTGCCCGATGAACTGTTGAAATCCATCAGTGCCATTACCCACGAAGCCGTGGACCGCCAGTACCGCATCCTCAACGACGTACTGCTTCCCGCCCTGCGAGAAGAAGGGGTGGATTTTCTTCGGCGCGAAGACTGGACCGAAGCCCAGGTTGAATGGGTTAAAAAATATTTTCGCGAGCAAATTTATCCCGTGCTCACACCCATCGCACTGGACCCGTCACACCCGTTCCCGCGCCTGGTGAACAAAAGCTTGAACTTCATTGTTCCGCTGGACGGCAAGGACGCTTTTGGCCGCTCAACAGGCCTGGCCATTGTGCCGGCACCGCGTTCCCTGCCCCGCCTGATTCGTATTCCCGACGAAATAAGCGAAGGGGGTGACGACAATTTCGTGTTTCTTTCCTCCATGATCCATGCCCACGTATCCGACCTGTTCCCGGGCATGAAGGCCACCGGTTGCTACCAGTTCCGGGTAACCCGCAACGCCGATATGGAAGTGGACGAAGAAGTCGAAGACCTGGCCAGCGCCCTGAAAGGCCAACTGCTGTCACGTCGTTACGGGGATGAAGTACGCCTGGAAGTGGCCGACAACTGCCCGCGCCACCTGATGCATTATCTGCTGGAACAGTTCGAACTCACCGAGGAAGATCTGTACGAAGTGAACGGCCCGGTGAACCTGGCGCGCATGTTTACCAGCGTCAACCGCCCGCGACTGCACTACCCGCCCTTTACCCCCAAGCTGGCGCCGGCGGTGAAAAAAAATGAAACCATTTTTGATGCTATCGACCAGGGCGACATCCTGCTGCACCACCCCTACGAATCGTTCCAGCCGGTGATTAACCTGCTGGCAGAAGCCGCGCGTGACCCCAAGGTACTGGCCATCAAGCAGACCCTGTATCGCACCGGCACCAAATCGGAAATTCTCGACCACCTGGAAACGGCCGCACGCAATGGCAAGGAAGTCACCGCCATCGTGGAACTGCGCGCCCGCTTCGATGAAGAATCCAATATCGAAGGTGCCCGGCGTCTGCAGGAAGCCGGTGCCATCGTGGTGTACGGCGTGGTGGGCTACAAGACCCACGCAAAAATGCTGCTGGTGGTACGCCGTGACGGCGATGGCATCAAACGCTATGTGCACCTGGGCACCGGTAATTACCACACCAAGACCACCAAGCTGTACACCGATTACGGTCTGATGACCTGTGAAAAAAGCATGGGTCAGGACGTGCACAAAATCTTTCAGGAACTGACGGGCATGGGCAAGGCGGCACGGCTCAAGCAGCTAAAACATTCACCGTTCACCCTGCACCCCTCCGTTATCGAGTGGATCGAGTTTGAAACGGAACAGGCGCTGGCCGGCAAACCGGCGCGTATTATTGCCAAGTTCAATTCGCTAACCGAAGAAAACATCATGCAAGCCCTGTATCGGGCCAGCCAGGCAGGCGTAGAGATCGACCTGATCGTTCGCGGCATCTGCTGCCTGAAACCCGGCATCCCCGGGCTTTCGGAAAACATTCGCGTACGCTCCATTATCGGCCGGTTCCTGGAGCACACCCGTATTTACCATTTCCATCATGGCGGTGACGACCTGGTGTACTGCTCCAGTGCTGACTGGATGGATCGCAACCTGTTCAACCGCGTGGAAACCTGTTTCCCGGTGAATGATCCGGTACTCAAGGCACAGATTCTGGAACAGGGCCTGCATATCTATCTGCGCGACAACACCCGCGCCTGGGAACTGCAACCGGACGGCCGCTACCAGCGAGCCCAACCGCAAGAAGGCGAGGAGAGCTTCATCGCCCAGCAGAGTCTGCTGGATACGCTGGGAGGGTAAGACGACTTCTAGCTAGTAGCTACTAGCTTTCAAGAGGGTGCCCCGTCCGAAGCGGCCCCCCCTCTTGAATAGCTGTTTTATTCTCACGCCAATACAAGCTGGTAGCCTGCCGCCTGGAAGTAGTCGTGTTCCTGCTCCAGATCCGCCTGGGTGAGCGGGTGCTCCTCCAGCCACCCGGGCGGGAAGGTGATGGCAAGCCGTTCACCACGAGCCTGCAAGCAAATCTCCGGAACATCTTCATCGCTGCGTGCATGGTGCAAACGCACCGCCAAACGCAACACAAGACACAGCCGCAACAATCCGGTTTGCTCATCGTCCGGCAATTCCGCCAGCGCCGCCAACGGCACCTTGCGACGGTGCCCACGCACCATCAGCGCCACCATCTGCTGCTCCTGACGGGAAAAACCCGGCAAATCGGAATTGGTAACCAAATAAGCACCATGCTTGTGGAACTGACTGTGCGACACCGCCAGTCCCACTTCGTGGAGCAGCCCCCCCCAACGCAAGGTATCAGCAGCTTCATCGCCTTCGATTTGCCAGTCACTGGCCACCTGCTGGTAAAACGCCTGCGCCGTGGCACACACCCGCTCCGCCTGACTGCTTTCCACATGATGGCGATTCATCAACGCCTGAATACTGCGGTCACGCACATCCTCGTGGCCGAAACGGCCCAGCAGGTCATACAGCAACCCTTCACGCAGGGCCCCGCTGGACACCTCCATCTGATCAATACCCAGCTGCTCGAAAATGCCGTACAAAATAGCCAGGCCGGAAGCAAAAATGGGTTGCCGGTCTTCTCGCAAGCCTTTCAGATCCAGCTTGTCCACGGACCCAGCCTTGATCACCCGCTTGCGGACTTTTTTCATGCCTTCCAGCGTGATGCCAAACTCGCACCAGCCATTGTCCACGCACACCTGGCTGATCGCCTTGATGGTGCCGGACGCCCCCACTGCCTGCTGCCAGCCCAGGCGTCGGTAGTTGGCGTGAATCGACAACACTTCCTGGCGCGCTGCCGTCACCGCCCGGTCAAAGGCTTTTTCGGTAATCTCCCCGTTAGGGAAAAACCGCTGGGCAAAGCTGACACAGCCCATGTGCAGCGATTCGGTTTCCGTGGACTCAAACCGCTCCCCGATAATCAGCTCCGTGGAGCCGCCACCGATATCCACCACCAGCCGCTGCCCTGCATCATCGGCCAGGGTGTGGGCTACCCCCAGATAAATCAGGCGCGCCTCCTCCCGGCCAGCGACCACTTCAATGTCGTGGCCCAGCACTGCCTCTGCGCGGCGGATAAACTCCCGGGCGTTGCGCGCCTGGCGCAGGGTATTGGTCCCCACTACCCGCACGCTACCGCGCGGAATACCGGCTATACGCTGGGCAAACCGGCCCAGGCATTCCAGCGCTCGCTCCTGGGTATCCGCGTCCAGGCGGTTTTCTCTGTCCAGCCCCGCCCCCAGTTGCACCTTCTCAGACAGCCCGTCGAGGATCTGGATTTCCCCCTGTGCCTGGCGGGCTACCACCATATGAAAACTGTTCGACCCCAAATCAATGGCAGCCAGATGTTCGCCATGCTCCATAGTCACTCCTTCCTTTGGACCGATTCTATCCAAAAATCATGGCGTTACGATGTCATAGGCAGCAACTACAGCGATAATTAACTGCCTCGCTTGAAATTCATCACCCGCAACCTGATATTATTCCCCATCGCAGAGGCCAGTTAACAACCCTGACTGATCTCTGAAACCTTTATATCAGGAGAATTCAATGAGCGGCGAGATTATCAACGTGACCGACGCGGACTTCGAAGCCCAGGTCATCAACGCAGACGGCCCCGTGCTGGTCGACTACTGGGCCCCCTGGTGCGGCCCCTGCAAAATGGTCGCGCCGATCCTTGAGCAACTGGTTGGCGAGTACGGCGACAAGCTGACCATTGCCAAAATCAACATCGATGACAACCCGGAAACCCCCAAGAAGTACGGCGTACGTGGCATCCCCACCCTGACCGTATTCAAGAACGGCAACGTGGAAGCCACCAAAGTGGGCGCTCTGTCCAAGAGCCAGCTGACCGCATTCCTGGACAGCACCCTCTAAGAAAGCCGGCACGCCCCAACCCTCCCCCTCAGGGGAGGGTTTTCCTGCTTGCAGCGTGTTACATGTTGCGTGTTGCATGCGGGCCCCCACAGTGATAGATTCCAGAACCAGCTTTAATAAAGCACCCCCTTTAGTTAGTCCTCGGAACCTCTGGTTACCTATTTTCCTTATGGCCCTCTTTAGGCTTGCCGGGCCAGATTCCGAATAAACCGGATTATCAAAACAACTGCAGCACCGCGGTGGTGCATCCTCTCAATTCATCCAAAGACACCAAATTAGACGCCAATGAATCTTTCTGAACTGAAGCAGAAGCCGATTGGAGAACTTCTGGACATTGCCAAGGAACTCGGCCTCGAGAACCTGGCAAGAACCCGCAAACAAGACGTTATCTTTTCCATCCTCAAGCGCGCCGCCAAGAATGGCTCCGACATTTACGGCGATGGTGTGCTGGAAATTCTGCAGGATGGTTTCGGTTTCCTTCGTTCCGCTGAAGGCTCTTACCTGGCCGGCCCGGACGACATTTACGTCTCTCCCAGCCAGATCCGTCGCTTCAACCTGCGTACCGGTGACACCATCGCCGGGAAAATCCGGCCCCCCAAGGATGGCGAACGCTACTTCGCCATGCTCAAGGTCAACGAAATCAACTTTGACCGCCCGGAAAACGCCAAGAACAAGATCCTGTTCGAGAACCTGACCCCACTATTCCCGACCCAGCGCCTGGTCATGGAGATCGGCAACGGTTCAACCGAGGACATCACCACCCGGGTGATCGACCTGGTCGCACCGATCGGTAAAGGGCAGCGCGGCCTCATCGTCGCCCCGCCGAAAGCCGGTAAGACCATGCTGCTGCAAAGCGTCGCCCAGTCCATTGCCCGCAACAATCCCGAAACCCACATGATCGTTCTACTCATCGACGAGCGCCCGGAAGAAGTGACCGAAATGTCACGGACCGTGCGCGGTGAAGTGGTCGCGTCCACCTTTGACGAGCCGCCGGCACGTCACGTTCAGGTGGCCGAGATGGTGATCGAGAAAGCCAAGCGACTGGTCGAGCACAAACAGGACGTGGTGATTCTGCTCGATTCCATCACCCGTCTGGCGCGTGCTTATAACACCGTGCAACCCAGCTCCGGCAAGGTGCTCACCGGTGGTGTTGACGCCCACGCCCTGGAAAAACCCAAGCGCTTCTTCGGCGCCGCGCGGAACATCGAGGAAGGCGGCAGCCTGACCATCCTCGCCACCGCCCTGGTCGACACCGGCTCCAAAATGGACGAAGTGATCTACGAGGAATTCAAAGGCACCGGCAACATGGAACTGCATCTGGACCGCAAGGTAGCAGAGAAGCGCGTGTTCCCGGCCATGAATATCCGCAAGTCCGGCACCCGCCGCGAAGAGCGTCTGGTAAGCGAAGATGAACTGCAGAAGATGTGGATCCTGCGCAAGGTGCTGCACCCCATGGATGAAATCGGCGCCATGGAATTCCTCATCGACCGCATGAAGCAGACCAAAACCAACCTGGAATTCTTCGATTCCATGAAGCGCAAGTAAGAGGCGCTTCAGGCTCCATGCTTCAGGCAACACGCAAAACCCCGCTTCGGCGGGGTTTCTTTTTTTGTCTTTTCGCTGTCAACTATCAACTGTCCACTATCAACTGATTCTTCCCTATGAAATACCGCGATCTTCGAGACTTCATTTCCCAGCTAGAGCAACTCGGCGAGCTTAAGCGCATCACGGTGCCGGTGGACCCAAACCTGGAAATGACGGAAATCTGCGACCGCACCCTGCGCGCCGGCGGGCCCGCCCTACTGTTTGAAAACCCGGTGGGGTTCGGCACCCCGGTACTGGGTAACCTGTTCGGTACCGAACGACGGGTGGCGCTGGGCATGGGGCGCGACTCGGTGGCAGAGCTGCGTGAGCTGGGCGAACTGCTGGCCTTTCTCAAGGAACCGGAACCGCCCAAGGGCTTTCGCGACGCCTGGGAAAAACTGCCGGTGTTTCGCAAAGTCCTGAGCATGAGCCCCAAGGTGTCCAACTCCGGCCCCTGCCAGGAAAAGGTATTGGAAGGCGACGAAGTGGACCTCTACAAGTTACCCATCCAGACCTGCTGGCCCGATGATGCCGGGCCACTGGTGACCTGGCCGTTGGTCATCACCCGCGGCCCCAATAAGGAACGCCAGAACCTGGGGATTTACCGCCAGCAACTGATTGGCCGCAACAAGCTGATCATGCGCTGGCTTAGCCACCGCGGCGGCGCGCTGGATTTCCAGGAATGGCAGCAGCAACACCCCGGCGAACCGTTCCCGGTGAGCGTGGCACTGGGCGCCGACCCGGCCACCATTCTCGGGGCCGTCACCCCGGTGCCGGATACCCTGAGCGAATACGCCTTTGCCGGTTTGCTGCGGGGCTCCAAGACCGAGCTGGTGAAATGCATCGGCAATGACCTGCAAGTACCCGCCAGTGCCGAGTTTGTCCTGGAAGGCTATCTCTATCCGGATGACATGGCCGACGAGGGCCCCTTTGGCGACCACACCGGTTACTACAACGAAGTGGAACGTTTCCCGGTATTCACCGTGGAACGCATCACCCATCGTCGCGACCCGATTTACCACAGCACCTACACCGGCCGGCCACCCGATGAGCCCGCCGTGCTGGGCGTGGCCATGAACGAAATTTTCGTGCCGATCCTGAAAAAACAGTTCCCGGAAATCGTGGATTTTTACCTGCCCCCGGAAGGCTGCTCCTACCGCATGGCGGTGGTGACCATGAAGAAACAGTATCCCGGCCACGCCAAGCGCGTAATGATGGGCGTGTGGTCTTTTCTGCGGCAATTCATGTACACCAAATTCGTGATCGTCTGCGATGACGATGTAAATGCCCGTGACTGGAAAGATGTGATCTGGGCCATGACCACCCGCATGGATCCGGCCCGCGATACCGTGATGATCGAAAACACCCCCATCGACTATCTGGACTTTGCTTCTCCAGTGGCCGGGCTGGGCTCCAAGATGGGCATGGATGCCACCAGCAAATGGGCCGGTGAAACCACCCGCGAATGGGGCCGCGCCATCAGCATGGACCCGGCTGTCAAAACCCGGGTCGATGAAATGTGGTCATCACTGGGTATCGATACCCCGGAATAATCCCCGGGGTGGGCGCCGCATCACATCACAGCAGTGGCGCCCAAACACAAATGTGGTACGATCGTACAAAACAAAGATAACAAGGTCGCCCATGTCCGCTTTTTCGTCACTCAACCGCCGTGCTTTCCTGAAATCCCTGGCCGCCACCGGAGCTCTGGGCTCAATGAGTCCCGCCCAGCTACTCGCCAGCACAGGTAACGCTCCCGCCTGGCAAAACTGGTCCGGTAACCAGAGCGCCACCCCTCGGCAACTGGTGTACGCCACCGATGAAAGCGTGGTGCGCGACACCATTCGCAACAGCACCGGCACCCTGCGCGCCTTCGGTGGCAGTCACTCTTTCAGTGGCATCGTGCCCACCGACGACACGCTGATTTCCCTGGAACCCATGGCCGGACTGCGCGGCACTGACGGCAACGTCTTTCGCTACGGCGGCGGCACCCGGCTGGCCATGGCCAGTGCCATGGCCCACGAACAGGGCTACAGTTTTACCAACGAACCGGACATCAACCTGCAATCCCTGGCCGGCGCCATTGCCACCAGCACCCATGGCACCGGGCTGGGGCTGCAAAGCATGTCCGGCCAAATCGAGTCTCTGCGCCTGATTACCCCAGACGGTGAACCGCTGGAACTGACAGCCGCCGATGGCGATCATTTTCTTGCCGCCTGCTGCAACGTGGGTGCCCTGGGTGTCGTCACCGAAATCGGTTTTCGGCACGATCCCGCCTACCGGCTGGAAGAACACACCTGGACTCTGCCGCTTCGCGACGCCATGGATTTTGTGGAGAAGGAAAAAGACAACTTCCGCCACATCGAATTCTTCGCCTTCCCACTGGGCGATCAGGCCATCGTCAAGACCATAGAGATCACCAGTGACACCCAGGACAGCCCTACCCGTGCCGACGACAACGAGCTGTTGGAAATGGTCTCCAAGCTGGCCATGCAGGCCGGCTGGCTAACACCGACCCTGCAGAAACTGTCCACCCTCTTTGTGGAAGACAGCCGTTATGTGGGCCCGGCCAACAAAGTCTTTGCCAACCACCGCACCGTGCGTTTCAACGAAATGGAATACACGGTGCCAGCGGAACAGGGCATCGCCTGCCTGGAAGAAGTCTGCGCCGCCATTCGCCAGCATGACATCAACGTGTTCTTTCCCATTGAATTCCGTTACGTCGCGTCCGACGACAATCTGCTATCCATGTTCCATCAGCAAGCCGGCGCCAGCCTGTCGATACACCAATACTTCGAGCAGGACTACCAGCCGCTTTTCGACGTGGTAGAGCCCATCCTGCGCCGCTACGCCGGCCGCCCCCACTGGGGCAAGATTCACAACCTGGGGCGAAAAGAACTGGAAGAACTGTACCCGGCCTTTGACCGTTTCCAGGCCGTGCGCAAAGAACTGGATCCACAGGGGCGGATGCTGAATCCGCATCTGAAACGCCTGTTTTTATAGGGTGGGAGTCGACCGTGCCGGGGAGGCATCATCCCGAGCCTTTGCGGCAGACACACGATTGATCGGTTATTGCTTATGAAACGACGTCATTTTCTCTTCGGCGCAGGCGCGCTTGCCGTGGGTGGCTGGTGGCTGCGACCGGACAATCGTGGTGCGGCCCATAATGCTTACTTCCAGTCGCTGAACGATACCCTGAAGCAACACGGCCCCGGTCGGCCGCTGATGCTCATCGACCGCCAGCGTCTGATTGGCAACTGCCGGACCCTGACAGGGATGCTGCCCAGCCACTGCCAACTACGCATCGTGGCAAAGTCCCTGCCCAGCGTACCGCTGATCCAGGAAGTCATGACCCACACCGGCAGCCAACGGGTGATGGTCTTCCACCAACCGTTCATGAATGCCCTGGTCGATGCCGAGCCCGGCGTGGACTTGCTGCTGGGCAAACCCATGCCCATCCAGGCGGCCCGTCGTTTCTATACCGAGCTGGACGAAACACACCCTTTCAAACCTGATCAACAACTGCAGTGGCTGATTGATTCGCTCGCTCGCCTTGAGCAATACCTGACCCTGGCCCGCGAGCAAAACCGGCAACTCAATATCAATATTGAAATCGATGTCGGCCTGCACCGGGGCGGGCTCACCGACCCGCAGCAACTGGACGACATCATCGCGCTGATTGAGGCTCATCCTGATCACCTGCGCTTCAGTGGTTTCATGGGCTACGATGCCCACGTGGGAAAATTGCCCGGTTTTATCCAGAGTGCCGAAGAGGGCCACCGGGAGACCGAAGCCCTCTACCAGCGCTATATCGACAGGCTGTATCAACTGAACCCTGCCTACCAGCAACAAACATTGTGCTTTAACGGCGCCGGCAGCCCCACGGTAGCACTCTACGACGACACCACCGTGGTTAACGAACTCAGTGCCGGCTCCTGCCTGGTCAAGGCCAGCGACTTCGAACTGCCGCTACTGGAAGACTTCCAGCCAGCTGCCTTTATTGCCGCCCCGGTGCTCAAGCAGCTGGATGGCCTGGCTTTGCCCGGGCCGTTACCGCTGGGCGAACTCTGGCAAGGCTGGGACAGCAACCGCCGACGCACCTACTTTATCTACGGCGGTTACTGGAAAGCCGAGCCGGTGTCCCCGCCGGGGATTCAAGCCAACCCCGTGTACGGCGTGAGCACCAACCAAATGATGTACAACGGCAGCCCGGACACCGCCCTGCAGGTAGACGACCAACTGTTCTTCCGGCCGACGCAGAGTGAATTCGTGTTGCTGCAGTTTGGTGACCTGGCGGTATGGGATAACCGCGCCCTTGTCGATTGGTGGCCGCCGCTACCCCAGGGCAACGGCGCCTGATGCGCTGGCCGCTACTCACCCAGTTCCCCCATCTCGCCAGCCTGGCCCCCGTTGCACTGTGCGACCTGCCCACACCGGTGGAGCCGCTTCCCGGGCAGAGCCCCCTGAGCTGGGTCAAACGTGATGACATCAGCGCCCACCCTTACGGCGGCAACAAACTGCGCAAACTGGAGTGGGTGTTGGGTGAAATCCGGCAACGGTCGATAAAGAATGTTGTGACCCTGGGCGCCACCGGCACCAACGCGGGCCTGGCCACCGCGCTGCTATGTCAGCAAGAACAGCTGAACTGTGACATCTTCACCTTCCCTCAACCGGATTCTCCGGTGGTACAGCACAACCGCCAGCGCATGCAACAGGCCGGCGCCCAGCTGCACGACCGCAACAGCCTGCTACGGGCCGCCCTGGGCTGGTACCTGCACCCGGGGCGGCTGCGCCGCGACCACTACTTCCTCTATGCAGGCTGCTCCAACCCGGTGGCCACCCTTGGCTATGCCAACGCCATGCTGGAACTCAAGCAGCAAATCAACGACAGCTTCTGCCCGGCCCCCGCCGACATCGTGGTCGCCGCCGGGTCCGGCGCCACCGTGGCCGGGCTGCTGGTGGGCAACCAGCTCAGCGGCCTCAATGCCCGCATTCATGCCGTGCAGGTAGCCCAGGATCATCTCGGCCCGTTCTCGGTCTGCAATGCCCGGCTGGTCATTCGCATGGCCCGGCAATGCTGGCAACAACTGGGGCTGCCCTGGGAACAATTCGATACCGGCTTCCTGCAATGGCATGACGATTACCTGGGCACCGGTTACGGCCACTCCACTGCCGCCAGTACCCAGGCCGTGAATGCTGCCGCACGCAGTGGCCTGCGCCTGGAAAATACCTATACCGGCAAGGCATTTGCGGCCTTCCTCGATCTGGAAAAAACCGCCGCCCAGCCCTGCCTGTTCTGGAACACCTTCAATAGCCATCCCTGATAGGCGCCTATCCATGGGAGCCCTCGTACCGATTCTCTGTGCTGAACCTGTGAGACAGATCGCAAAAAACACCGCTTTTGCCCGGCTTTAACCGAGCTTTTACAAACATCAGGAACGACCCGCCCCCATCGCCCCACTAACCTCCTGAGACATCAACCAAGGAGGATGACTCATGAAAAAATTGATTCTTGCATCTGTACTGCTCGGCGCCACCGCCACCGTTACCGCAGGCGACACCATTACCACCGACAGCGCCGCCATCACTCAGGGCATCAAGGAAGGCACTGAAGTGCGCATGGACGGTGAAGTCGTTCAGGCACTGGGCGACGAGCGTTATCTGCTCCGTGACACGAAAGGGCAGTTCGAAATTGAGCTCGACGAAGACCTGACAGCTGACCGTCCGCTGAAAGCCGGTACCCAGCTCTCCTTTACCGGTGAAGTGGACCACGACGACGGTCGCAGCGTAGTGGACGTGAAAGAAGTGCACTCCGTAAAAGGCAGCGTCACCACTAACAGCCCGAGCGCAACGATCAGCAACTAATTCGCTGATCCCCGCTCCGACCTTGTTGACGGCGGCCTTCGGGCCGCCGTTTCTCGTTCCCCCCTCCCCTTCTGCAGCGCCCTCGCTCCGAATGCTTTCCTTGACCGGCGGGACTGACCTCCCGGTATTTCGTGCCACAATCTGCACATTGACCGTTACATTGAGCACTGATACATTCAAAACTTGACGTCGTCCAGATGCCCGTCGCCATGTTTCAGGAGCCAATATGACCACCACCGTTCACAGCCATGGGGTTTCCCTCAAGGCCTACACCCTCGGTGACCCGAAAAAAGTCCCCGTGGTACTGGTACATGGCTACCCGGATAACCACAGCGTTTGGCAACCCGTGGCCGAGCAGCTGGCAAAAAAGTACTTCGTTATCCGCTATGACGTGCGTGGCGCTGGCGCCTCCGAAGCACCGAAGGCGCAATCGGCCTACCGCATGCACCTGCTGTCCGCAGATCTCCAGGCCGTAGTGGACACTCTTATTCCTGAGCGAGGTTTTCACCTGGTCGGCCATGATTGGGGCTCCATTCAAAGCTGGGAGTCAGTCACCAGCGAACCGCTTAAATCCCGCATCCTGTCTTACACCACTATTTCTGGCCCCTGCCTGGATCACATGGGGCACTGGATGCGCGAGCACACCCTGAATCTGTCTGCTTCCGCCAAGGCGAAAGTCTTCAAGCAGGCGCTCAGCTCCTGGTACATCGGCTTCTTTCACCTGCCTGTGTTGGCCCCCAGTGCCTGGCAAGGCGGCCTGGACAAACTCTGGCCGCAGTACCTGAAACGCCGTGAGAGCGTCAGCGAACCGGAAGCCAACCCCACCCAGGGCAAAGACGGCAAATTTGGCGTGCAACTGTATCGCGCCAACTTCAGACACAAGCTGATCAATCCGGAAAAACGCTACGCGGGCTGCCCGGTACAACTGATCGTGCCGACCCGCGATAATTATGTCGGCACGCAGCTATTCGAGAACCTGCATCAGTGGGTGGACGAACTGTATCGCCGGGATATCAATGCCAACCACTGGGTACCACTGAGCCATCCGGAAAAAATCGCCAGCTGGATCGACGAATTTGTCAGCGGTGTAGAGAAAGGCACCATGAGCGGCGCCCTGCAACACGCCCGTGTACGCCCGGCGCGCAGTGGACTGCCCCTGAATGGTAAGACAGCGGTGATCACCGGTGCCGGCTCCGGTATCGGCCGCGCCGCGGCCCTGCGTTTTGCCGCCGAAGGCGCAGACCTGGTCTGTGTAGACATCGATGAAGACAGTGCCGAAGACACTGCCGCCCAAGCACGGGAATTAGGCGCTGCGGCCTGGGCCCGTAAAGTCGATGTGGGCTCGGCCCAGGCCATGCAGCGGCTGGCCAATTGGGTGAGCAAAGAAATCGGCGGCGCCGACATCGTTATCAATAACGCCGGTATTGGTATGGCCGGCGGCGTGCTGGACACCAGCGTCAAGGAATGGGACCGCCTGCTTAAAGTAAACCTGTGGGGCGTGATTCACGGCTCACGTTTGTTCGCGCAGCAAATGATCGATGGTCATCGTCACGGCCACATCATCAACGTCGCCTCAGCCGCCGCCTTTGCACCCAACCGGAAACTGGCCGCCTATTCCACCAGCAAAGCGGCCGTGCACATGCTCAGCGAATGCCTGCGTGCAGAACTGGCCGAACACGATATTGGTGTTACCGCCATCTGCCCCGGCTTTGTCGCCACCGGCATTGCCAGTGCCACAGTCTATGCGGGGGTTAGCGAAGAAGAACAGGCCGAGAAGCGCGCAAAAGCCGATGCGCTCTACAAGCGCAGAAATTTTTCGCCGGACGATGTAGCAGACGCCATTATCAAAGCCGTTCTGAATAACCCGGCCCTGTCACTGGTCGGTGCCGAAGCCTGGAGCACCCGACTGCTTAGCCGGTTCGCCCCCGCCCTGTCACGCCGCGTGGCGCGCATTGACCTTACCCCCTGACGGAGATCGGACACCATGAATGACGCTGTTCGCCATCAAATTAAAGCCCGCCGGGTGCAATTCGATTTTGACGAAACACCGCTGCACTGGCTGCGCGATGATCCGTTTTCAACCCATATCATCAATGGTATTCACTTACTGCTACCGGAAGGTGAACTGTGGTTCTGCCGGGTCTACAACCAGGCTTTGCCTTTCGTTAAAGACGAGCAACTACGGGCAGATGTAGAAGGATTTATTCGTCAGGAAGCAGTGCACTCTCGCGCTCACAGCAAAGCCCAGATCTACCTGGAACGCCACGGCCTGAGCGTTGAGCCATTCCTGAGCAAAGTAGAATGGCTGTTTGGGACTGCCTTGGCGGACGCGCCTTTCGGTTTAACATTGCTGCAGCGCCAGCCTCTGAAAAAACACTGGCTGGTATTGCGGGTAGGCATCATCGCCGCCATCGAACACTTCACCGGTGTGCTCGGGCAATGGGCCATGGATAACGAAAGCTGGGAACAAAACGGCGACGCTACCATGGTCGATCTCTTCAAATGGCATCTGGCCGAAGAAGTAGAACACCGCACTGTTGCCTACGACCTGTTTGAACACCTGTGCAAGACCCAACTGGGCTTTTACGTCAGCCGCCAGGCATTGATGGCTCTGGTATTCCCGCTGTTCATCTATTTCATCGCTGAAGGCGGTCGCAGCCTGGCAGGCCAGGACCCGGATAAAGAAGCCCGCAAATTAGCACGAAAACTGATCCCTCAACTGCTGATGCAACTTCAGCAGGTCGGCCAGAAAACGCACAACGTGCCCACCTTTAGCTTTTTGTTCAACGCGACCCTGCGCTGGATTTCACCACGCTTTCATCCGATCAATGAAGGTGACACCCAACAGGCTCTGGACTACCTGGCGCGCTCTCCAGCAGCGCAGGCGGCAGCAAGACTGTAACGCGGTTGCCACATCGTGGGCATTTTCACATCACAGAAACGCTCTCCCGATAGTAAAACAGCATGGCGAGCCACACCGCCATGCTGTTAACGCTAACGGCCGCAAGCTCCAAGTCTTGCCGCCTCTATTCCAACGGCTCTATGCCAACATGCAAAATAAAAAAGGCCGCTGATTACAGCGGCCTTTTTCCCAATCTGAAGATTTACCAATAATCAGAAAGTCACATTTGCTGAAAGCCACAAACGCCGACCTTCCAGTACTGCCCCCTTGGTCGAGCGGCTAAAGTGGCTATATTCGCTGGCATACTCTGTAGACCCACTATATTCATATGCCTTGAAGCTACGGAAATCCTTGTTCGCCAAATTTTCCACCGTAGCACTCAGTGTCAAATGATCATTCATCTTGTAGCTGCCGCCCAAACTGAAGAGCTCATACGCTTTAAGATCCCCAACCGCCTCATAGATCGCCAGATCCTGGCCTGTCAGATCACTGGTGCGGCCATCAAAGCGACGGCTCTCACCTCGGTAATCCGCTTTCAGCCACAGGTTCAGGCGATCAGTGCTATGCCAGTTCAATTTGGCATGGGCCATATGGCGCGGCGTATCCGCCAGCTTGCCATTGCTTACCCCATTCTCTTTCACTTCACTGTCGGTATAAGTGTAGTTCATGCTAAGCGACCAGCGCGGCGCTAGCGGGAAGGTCGCCGCCAATTCCAGACCTTCCGTGATCGCTTCATCCAGGTTGATCGACTGACCGAAATCTTCCTGCTGGAAACCGGAACCAAAGGAGATACAACCGGGTAAATTCGGGTTTGTCGGGTATTCACAGTTTGGAATGGAAGGACCAGACGCAATCTTGTCATCAAAATCATTACGGAAAACCGTAGCGTTCGCAGACAGTCCCTGGCTCCCCTGATAGTACAACCCTACTTCTTTGCTCAGGCTGGTTTCAGGTTCCAGATCGGGGCTACCAATGGTGAGAATCGTGCCCTGCCCGGAAACGCCCACAACCCCATCGTGCAGCTGATCCACCCTTGGGGTTTTATATCCTGCAGAGACACCGCCTTTCACCGTCCAGTTTGGCGTCGCACTCCAAACCGCATAGGCTCGCGGACTGGTATGACCACCGAATGCTTCATGGTCATCGTGACGAACGCCCAGGGTTAGCGCCAGACTCTCCAGGATTTGCCATTCGTCTTCAGCAAAAACGGACCAGGTGGTCTGCTCGAAATCTTCCGTAGCGATGCCATCGGTCATCTCCGCTTTCCACCATTGCGCACCCAGCGTGGCGTAATGATTGTCCCCTACCGGGGCCATCAGCTTGGTATCGAATACATAATTGGTGGTTTCAAGCTCACGGGGATCCATGACATTTTTTCCCGGGATACCGGAATTACCACCGGTAACAGGATCAAAGGGCGCCGTTGGATTACCCGGAATGGTACGGCCTACTGTCTCGGTATAATTACGCATCAAGCTGGATTCCACCCGACCAAACCCCAGCTCACCATCATGACCAATAGCGATCTGTTCACGCTTAAACTCAAGCTCATCATCGTAACCACGCCAATTGGTCGCCGAGTCATTACTACTTAATTTACGGTTTGAGGGCGAGCCGTTGTCGTAGGTCTGCTGGGCAACATCCGCATCCAGCCAAAAATCATGATTTTCAACAGAAATAAAATCCAGGCGGGCACCAATGCTCTGCACTTTTGCATCCACCAGGCTCTGGCCTCGAGAGTTGAGAGATGCCGTTGTGCTATCCGCGTCGCCAGTAGGCTCCAGCTCTGAGCCCCGCCGTCTGTAAGTACTGCCGCGAACCGTCAAGCCCAGAGCATCCTCAACCAGCGGACCACTCAAGTAGAGAGATGTACTGGCGGAATCGCCAAATTCATCCTCTTCCTGCAAGGTATAATCCTGGGAAATGGTGCCGCCCCATTTTTTACCCACCCGGCGCGTAATGATATTGATCACCCCACCCATGGCATCTGAGCCATACAGTGTGGACATGGGGCCACGAATCACTTCAATTCGTTCAATAGCAGAAACCGGAGGAATAAAACTGGTATTGAATTCACCAAAGCCGTTGGGGGCGATGTTGCCCGCCGTATTCTGACGGCGGCCATCGATCAGGATCAGCGTATATTCCGAGGGCATACCGCGCATGCTAATGTTGAGGCCACCGGATTTACCCGTGTTGCCTCTAACGTCGATACCCTCCACGTCATCCAGCGCCTCAGCCAAACTGCTAACCCGCTTTTGCTCTAATTGCTCGCGGGAAATCACCGAAATACTGGCCGGCGCATCAGTAATTTTCTGCTCGTACCCCGCAGCGGAAATCACCTTGACCTCGCCAAGCTCATGGCCCGGTTGTTCTTCCGCGATCACCGGCATAATCAACCCGTTCGCCATTACCCCAGCTAAAACTGGCACCCCAAAAGACCGTTTCATCCTCTACCCCTTGCGTTACGACACAAATCAAAGCGGCAAGGAGTATTTATTAAACGATAATTGTTATCAAACGCGAACGGCATTCATTATGTAAGATTTGTAAGGCCCGCTCTGGTAGTGAAATCACAACGGCACAAAGAAAACTTAACGGCATGTTTTGTATACGGCGCCTCTTTGCCCGACAAAAACCGGGAACGCGATATTGCGGATAAGCACGAAAAGGAGGGCGCACCTTAAGATACGCCCCGAAAAGACATTACATTGGTACCTTATCAAACCAGGGCGCCGCGGCTTCCAACTGTGCCGCCAGCGCCAGCAGCTTGCCCTCATCTCCGTGACCACCAACAAATTGTGAACCCAACGGCAGGCCGTTCTGGCACCAATGCAAGGGCACGGACATGGCCGGCACCCCGGTCACGTTGGCGAACTGGGTAAAGGGCATATATTTGAAATTCTCCATGGCCATCTGTTCGATCATGCCGGTCTTCATCAACAGCTTTTCGCCGCCCACCTTGAGCAACATTTTCAGTGCGGTCTGCTGCCATGGCGGCGTCGCCATGGCACCGATCCCTGCAGGGGGCATGGCCAGGGTAGGAGTGAGCCAGAAATCGTACTGCTCCAGAAAGGTATCCATGGCAATCATGTACTGTTGCCAGCGGGTCTGGCATTTCACATATTCATGGGCCGGGGTGGCACGACCAAAAGCCGCAATGGCCAGGGTATCCAACTCGAAGCCCTCATCACCGCACCCGGTCAAGGCCTTCACCTCATCCACTTCGGCTGCGCACTGACCAAACCAGACCGACAGCCAGTCCATGCACATCTGTTTGGCGTCCATCTGCGGCTCGGCCTCGACCACTTCGTGGCCCAGGTCCCGCAACAACGCCACGGTTTTCTCCACCGCCCGGATCGCTTCCGGATCCACATCGGTCCCCAGCGGCGAGCGGGTGGAAAAACCGATGCGTAACTTGCCAGGCCGACTGGCAGCAGCCAACGCGTAAGCCTGCTTTGGCGGGGCAATCTGAAACAGGCTGCCGCGCTCGTCGCCCTGGGCAATATCCAGCAGTAATGCGCTGTCTCGGACGCTACGGGTCAGCACATGATTGACCGCTATCCCGTGCATGGCCTCAGTAAATTCCGGCCCCCAGGGGGTGCGCCCACGGCCCGGCTTGAGGCCGAACAGGCCGCAACAGGCAGCGGGAATTCGAATACTGCCGCCACCATCGTTGGCGCCAGCCACGGGGACCACACCGGCTGCGACCATGGCTGCCGAGCCTCCGGAAGAACCACCGGGAGTATGGTCCGGGTTCCAGGGGTTGCGCGCCGGCCCGAACGAATCCGGCTCGGTAATGCCCTTGGCGCCAAACTCCGGCGTATTAGTACGACCGAACGGGACCAGTCCGCCCTGCTTCCAGCGTGCCACCAGGGTGGAGTCTCGTTGTGCATGAACATCACTGGCCTTGCGCGCTTTATTACCCTGATAGTTGGGCGCACCGCCAATTTCCTGAAACAGATCTTTCACCAGCATGGGCACACCTGCCAGCGGCCCACTCAGGGGCCCCGTGGCCTGTTCTCGCGCCATGTCGTATAACGGAATAATCAAACCATTCAATTGCGGATTCACCGCGTCGGCACGGGCAATCGCCAGTTCCAGCAGCTCCGCCGCCGTGACCTCCCCCCGCGCCACCAGATCGGCAAGGCCAATGGCATCAAACTGACGGTATTCTTCAAACTTCATTGTGCTCTCCCTTTTGCTGTCCCGAAGCGCTGGCGATGACCTGCTGCCAGACGATAAAGCCATACTGTGGCATAGTCTGCCCAGCCAAGTGTGCCAAACCGTTGCACGCAACACTTGTGAGAATACGTTAGCGATCCGCGAGGGAACCGAAATGAAAGCGATTGGATTCAATCAACCCAGAGCTATCGAAGATGTTCACGCCCTGGAGGATATCCAGCTCGACCTGCCCTCTCCCGGTCCGCGGGATCTGCTGGTCGCCGTGCAGGCAGTCTCCGTCAATCCGATTGACACCAAACTGCGCCAGCGCCCCCTGGAGCAGCCCGGTTACCGGGTGCTGGGGTTTGATGCCGCCGGCGTGGTGGAAGCGGTGGGTGCGGAAGTGGAAAACTTCAAAGCCGGCGACCGGGTCTGGTATGCCGGCGCCGTGCAGCGCCAGGGCAGCAACGCGCAACACCAGTGCGTTGACGAGCGCCTGGTGGCAAAAAAACCAGACAGCCTGGGCATGCAGGAAGCCGCCGCCCTGCCGCTCACCGCGCTCACTGCATGGGAAGCCCTGGAAGATCAGCTTGGTTTTCAGCCCGGCCAATGCGAAGGAAAAAATGTTCTGGTGATCGGCGGTGCCGGTGGCGTGGGTTCCATCGCCATCCAGCTGGCGGCCCACCACTTCGGCCTCAAAGTCATTACCACCGCGGGCCGGGAAACCTCTGCCAACTGGTGCCAAAGCCTGGGCGCCCATCACATTGTTGACTACCGCAAACCATTGCTGCCGCAGCTTGAGGCCATCGGTTGCCCACAGATTGATGGCATCTTCATCACCCAAAACCTGGACGACTACTGGGCCACGGCCTGCCAGGCCGTGGCCCCGTTCGGCGGCATCTGCGCCATTGTCGATGCCCGTGCTCCACTGGATCTGAACCCTCTGAAAGCCAAAAGCGCCCGCTTCAGCTGGGAGTTCATGTTCACCCGCGCCATGTTCGCCACGGACATGCAGCGCCAGGGCGACATCCTCAGCCAGCTCAGCGCACTGGTGGATCAGGGCAAAATCCAGAGCACCGTCAGCGAGGGGCTCGGCACCATCAATGCCGCCAACCTGAAAGAAGCCCACCGGCGGCTGGAGTCAGGCGGCACCATCGGAAAGCTGGTCCTTGCCGGCTGGGAATAACTCGCAGACCGGATGCGTCGCCCTGCTGACGCCCCGCGTCGCAGCGACCTCCCTGCAAAGCTTGGGAACCTCTGAAAAACTCCTTACATGCTCAGTCTTTCAGAGTCTCCCTTGCGCGTTTTGTGGAAGGTCATGCCGGCATGACGAAGCGGCTGGCGCCGTTTATCCCCCCTCTTGCCCGTGGCCACACACAGGAGAACAATAGGGACTGTGCGGTTATCCGCGTTTGCGCGCGCAACAGCGTGTTATAACCGACACAGGCAACACCGAACGGGCAGCCGAGCTGTCGCCCAGAACCGACTCCGCCATCATCGCTAGCGACGAAAGGAGGCGTTATGTCTGGCCTGCATCACCCCGATTCTCTGCCCTCGCATCAGCACACCGGCCTGGCCGGCCGGGTTCACGACGTGCTGGATAGCGCCGATATCCGCATCAACGGCTCGCGCCCCTGGGACATGCAGATCCACCACCCTCGCACGCTCACCCGCATTGCCCTGCAACGCTCACTGGGCCTGGGCGAGTCATACATGGATGGCTGGTGGGACTGCGACGCACTGGATGAACTGTTCCGGCGACTGCTGCGCCACGGCGCCAACCGCATCAGCCAGAACCTGCTGCAACGGGGCCTGCAATGGATCGGCCAGGGTCTGTTTAATCGGCAGAATCTGCACCGCGCCAAGGATGTGGCCCTGCAGCATTACGACCTGGACAACAGCCTGTTCGAGGCCATGCTCGACCCGACCATGAGCTACAGCTGCGGTTACTGGCAGCAGGCCGACACCCTGGCCCAGGCGCAGCGAAACAAACTGGACCTGATCTGCCGCAAGCTGGAACTGCAGCCCGGCATGACACTGCTGGATATCGGCTGCGGCTGGGGCGGCCTGCTGGAACATGCCAACCGTCACTACGGCGTGCGCGGTGTGGGCATTACCCTGTCCAAAGAACAGGCAGCCCTTGCGACACAACGCTGCGCTAAACATGACGTGGAGATTCGCCTGCAGGATTACCGCACCCTGCAGGGGCAATTCGAGCGGGTGGTATCGGTGGGCATGTTCGAGCACGTGGGCCGGCGCAATTACTCCGTCTTCATGGCAAGTTGCGCCCAGCGGTTACGGCCAAAAGGCCTGATGTTGCTACACACCATCGGCAGCAATGTGAGCAGCCACCACCACGACCCCTGGATCGACAAATATATTTTCCCCAACGGCGAACTGCCTTCCTGCGCCCAGATCAGCCGCACTGCCGAACCCTGGTTTGTGGCTGAAGACCTGCATAATTTTGGTGCCGATTACGCCCGCACGCTGCGCGCCTGGGATCGCAATTTTGTCAGTGCCTGGCCACAACTATCCCGGCGTTACAGTGACCGCTTCTACCGCATGTGGCGCTATTACCTGAATGCCTGCGCAGGGGCGTTCCAGGCACGGGATCTTCAGTTATGGCAGTGGGTGTTCAGCCATACCGGCGGGCGCCAACGGGTCTACACCGGCGCCCGTTAACGGGCAGCCATTCTTCCCCGGGGACGACAACGTCGACAGGCACCACAGAGTGTTCTGCGACAGGGTCCGGGCCAGCAGGGCCGGCCAGGCCTCGGGATGCGTCATCGGCCGAGGCATCCGCTGGCTGGCAGCCAGCGGATGCCAGCCGTCCGGCTGACGTTCGGCCAGTACAAACTGGAACGGGTGCAGCCCGGGCAATCCCAGGCGGATATCCGTGGCCAGCAGCCTGCCTTTTTGCTCATCCGCCGCTACAAACCCACGGGTAAAGCGCAACAGGGTACGCCCGGCGGGCAGCGCCCTGATCGCCGCTAACCGTTGTGTATCACGGGGAAAGGCTTCTACCTGCAACGGTGCATCGCCATCCAGAATCCCCGTCAGAATTTCCAGCCGTTGCTGCTCGCCCAGCACCGTGATTCGCCACAAGAGTGTGGAAAACGGCATCGGCTGCACCAGCCGTGGTGCCTGAGACAAACCCCGCTCGGCCAGCACCGGCATGACCCGCTGGGTCATCGCATACTGGGCCGCCAGGCTCCATGCCAGGTACAGCGACGACACAGCAAGGCCGCCAATCAACACCCGCCCGGCCGGGGGCTTCGCCACTGCCCACAGGACCGCGATCAGTAACGGCAAGGTATAAAGCGGATCGATGATGAAGACACTGCTGATGGCCACCGGATCACCCAGTGGCCAGAACAACTGGGTGCCATAAGTGGTAAACGCATCCAGCAACGGATGCGTAATGAGACACAACCCGGTGAACAGCCACCAGCGTCGCAACGGGATCTGTGTCTGCCAGCGGGACAGGCACAGCGCCAGCAGCAGCGATACCGGCAACAACACCAGCAGGGAATGGCTGAAACCGCGATGCTCGGTGAAATTGGCCACCGCATCGCCGTAATCAATCAGTACATCCAGATCGGGCAGGGTGCCCAGCAAGGCGCCACCGAGCAAAGCCCGGCGGCCCAGCGGGCGGGAGAGAACGGCGCCCCCGACGGAGGCGCCCAATACGGCCTGTGACAATGAATCCATGAATTACTCGACGGCAGGCGGAGCGACAGTATCGCATCCCGCCTGCCAACAGGCCGTCAATACGGCATTAACCCGCTACGCCCCACAGGCCCTTCAGGCTGTTCAGTGCGGTCGCGCCAACGCCTTCACCGCCCAGGAAGCCGAGAATCTTCGGCGCAAACTGGGAGATCATGTCCGGGCTCAGGCCCAGTGCGCTGAAGGCTTTGGATACACCCTGCAAAGAAGAAATATTACCCAGCATGGAGGAGGCCATGCCACCATCGCCACCCAGCAGGGAATCCAGCCCCGGCACCTTGTTCATGATGCCGCTGAACTGATCGCCCGACAGGTTGTTCTGGGCCATGGCCAACAAGGCACCGGCACCGCCTGCTGCCTGCTGCTGAGTCACACCCAAATCGGTGGACAGGGAATCCACCAATGCCTTGGCTTCACCGGTCACCGCCAGTTTGCTGTTGGCGCTGTCCATAGCTCCGGTAGCGGCTTCGTTAGCCTGGTTCACGCTAGCATTGGCCTTGTCGGACGCGTCATTCACGGCCTTGTTGGCCGAGTCGGTCATGGATTTCAGATCAAAGGCCTGGGCCGGCGCACTCAGGACCAGGCACAGAGAGGCGCCCATCAAGCCAAAACGAAAAGCGTTCATAGTTGCTCCTTGGTTATCGTCAATCATCCCTGTTCAGAGGGAAACAGTATGGCAAACCTTACCCATGCAAAAAGACGACGGCCATCACTTTGTGCACGCTTTGCGCAGGGGGTCATTCAAGCGGCTGCTGACATTTCTGCAATAACCCGAGCAACAGCTCCTGCTCACTGCGGTTCAAGCCTTGCAGAAGCTCGGCAAATGCCGCCCGGCGAATCTGCTCGGCGGCATCCGCCATGGCCTGCCCCTGCTCACTGAGGAAAAGGCGCACCTTGCGGCCATCATCCGGGTCGGCTTCCCGGCGTATCAGCCCCTGCGCTTCCAGTGCCTTGATCTTGCGGGTGAGCTGCGCCTTGTCACGGGCCTGGTGGCGCGCCAGGCACTGGGGTGTGGCGCCCGGCGTATTCAGCAGAAACTGCAGCAGGCCAATATCCGGCGGACCCAGCGACACCGGTAGCGTGGACAGCGGTTCACGCATGGCCCCACGCAGCCGGTTCAATGTGGCAGTGAAAGCCCGACCAAGGGGCGCGGTAATGTCATCAGGCATGGCGTTCTCGTAGCGGTCAAAGTAGTTGACAGAGTCAACTTTTAGGCGGAATATAGTTGATATTATCAACTTAATGCACAGGATTTACTACCATGGAACATGCCCACGGATTCGCCGCCACCGGTCAGGCCTCCCTGTATCTGAAAAAACTCTGCCGCCATTTCAGCCACAAGCTGGAAACACATTTCGACGACCACAACGGAGTCATCCGTTTTCCGTTCGGCACCTGCGAGCTAAGCGCGGACGAACAGGCCTTGCATCTGCACTGCCAAGCCGGCAGCAATGATCTGGGGCGCCTGCGCGAGATCATCGACAGCCACCTGGCCCGCTTTACCACCCGCGAACCGGTGACCTTGCGCTGGCACTGAAACCGCGACTCATACCGGCAGGCGCTACTGCTCCGGCACGTTGTACTTGAAACGGGGCAGATGCCACTCATAACGAATCGCCAGCATGCGCATCAGAAAGCCGCTGGCCAGCGTGATCAGCGTGATCGCCATTTCACCCAGCGGGGTGAATTGCAGCAGTAGATACAAGCAAGCCGCGCCCAGCGAGATCACCGCATACAGTTCTTTCTGAAATACCAGCGGCATGCGGTTACACAGCAGATCACGAATCACGCCACCAAAAATACCGGTGATCAAGCCGGCCAACACCGCCACCGGCGCCCCCAGCTCCATGCCCTGAGCCACCTTCACGCCGATCACCGTAAACACCATAAGCCCGAGCGCATCCAGCACCAGAAACAGCATGCGCAGGCGCTGCATCAGCGGTGCCACCCAGGTGGTTACCAGTGCCGCGACCGCCGTCAGGCCCAGATATTCCGGGTGCACGACCCAGACCAGCGGATAGTGCCCGAGCAGCACATCACGCATGGAGCCGCCGCCCATGGCCGTCACACAGGCCACCATGACGACTCCGAACAGGTCCATACGCAGCCGCCCTGCCGCCAGCGCGCCGGTCATGGCTTCTGCCGTGATGCCGACCAGATACAACGTCAAAAGCATATCTCTTGCCCCTGTTTCACCGTTCGTCCTGTTGCCACCTTGAATTACAAATGAAAACCATTATCATCCACAATCCTGTGATTCTCGCCAGGTTTCCTCCCAGCCATCACATGCCTCGGTGCACGCAAAGCCGCGAGCATCGTTACTGCATTTTATTGTTACCGGGGGAACCATGTCTGATTTTCGTTTTTCCGTTCTGGCGACCAGTTTGATGCTGGCGTCCGGCACGGCCTATTCCGAAACCACCAGCAGCAGCGATGCGCATACGCTGGGCAATATTGATGTCACCGCCAGCAGCGTGGATGAACACGATGCCAGTATGACCACTGAAGGCACGGAGCGATACGGTACCGCCGCCACCGACACTGCAACCCGCATGGTGCTATCGCCCCGCGAAACGCCGCAGTCTGTTTCCGTGATTACCCGTCAGCAGATGGACGACTTCAATCTCGACAGCGTAGCGGAAGTCATGCAGCGCACCCCGGGGGTTACCGTGAAAACCCAGGACACCGAGCGCCAGCAACTGTTCGCCCGGGGTTTTGAAATCACCAACTTTCTTTACGACGGCATGCCCTCCACCCGCATCGATACCCTGGGGAAACAAGCCGCCCTGTCCGACACCTTCATCTACGACCGCATTGAAGTCTTGCGCGGGGCCAGCGGCCTGCTCAATGGCATCGGCAACCCGTCCGCCACGGTCAACCTGGTACGCAAGAAACCCACCCGCGATTTCACCGGCCAGGTGGGCGCAGAGCTGAACAGCTGGGACGGTTACCGCGGCGAGTTCGATGCCAGCGGGCCCCTGTCCAGGAATGGCCGGGTACGCGGTCGCTTTGTCAGTGCCTACGAACAGGGCGAGTCTTTTCTGGATCACTACGAAAACGAAAAGCAGGTGTTCTACGGCGTGATTGAAGCAGACCTGTTCGACAACACCCTGCTGACCGTGGGCATGGACTACATGGACTATGACCCTCTGGGGTCTACCTGGGGCGGTATCCCCCTGTTCTACAGCGACGGCGGCATCGCCGATCTGGACCGGGATCTGAATCCGGCCACCGACTGGAGCAGCTGGGCCCAGGATTCACAAACCGTCTTTGTGAACCTGGAGCATCAGTTCGAGAACGGCTGGTACAGCAAGTTTGCCTACACCAATCAGCAGAACAACTATGACGCCCAGCTGGCCTCCGCCGGTGGCGGCCAGCTGAACCGCGATGGCAGCGGCAAGACGCTATGGTCCGGACGTTATGTGGAAGACAAGACCCAGGACACCTTCGACCTCTATGCCAACGGCCCCTTCGCCCTCTTCGGCCGCCAACACGAATTGGTGGTGGGCGCCAGCTATTCCGATGCCGAACGGGATTACACCGGCCAGTCGCCGGTTAATTTCAACAACGTGGTGCCCAACCTGCTCAACTGGGATGGCGATATTCCCAAACCGGCCTGGGCCGCACCCAACACCGTGGAAGACCAGAGCACCCGCCAGACCAGCCTGTACGCCACCGCCCGTTTCAAACCCACCGACCGCCTTGCCGTTATTGCCGGCGGCCAGGTGGTGGACTGGAAAACCGACACCCAGGGTGTGAACTGGCAAGGCCCCCTGGATGAGCAGTACCAGGAAAACGGTGAAGTTGTTCCCTACCTGGGGCTGGTCTATGACCTAAGCGATCACCACTCTGTGTACGCCAGCTACACCAGCATCTTTCAGCCGCAGACCGTACGCGACACCAACAATCAGATTCTCGACCCGGAAGAAGGCAACAGCTATGAAGCCGGCCTGAAAAGTGAGTTCAATGAGGGTCGCCTGAACACCACTGTCGCGGTGTTCCGTATTAATCAGGACAACCTGGCCGAATCCACCGGTCAACCCATTGCAGGCGGACCACCCAACTCCGTGGCCTATCAGGCTGTGGATGGTGCCGAAACCAATGGCTTTGAGCTGGAAGCCGCCGGTGAAATCCTGCCTGACTGGCAGGTACAGGCAGGCTACACCTACCGCATTACCGAAGACCCGGATGGCGACGAGCTAAACACGACTTCGCCGGAAGACATGATTCGCCTGTCCACCCAGTACAGCTTCCGCGGTGACCTGAACGGTCTGACCATAGGCACGGCTGTGTCCTGGCAGAACAAGACCTATGCATTCGTGACCCGACCAGGGGCCAGCGCCGACTACAAGTTTGTTCAGGAAAGCTACACGCTAGTGGATTTGATGGCCCGCTACCAGGTCACTCCCGCCCTGTCGGTGGGAGCCAACGTGAGCAATCTGACGGACGAAAAGTACTACAACAATCTGGGGTTCTATAACGGGGGATACTACGGGGATGCCCGCAAGTATAGCTTGAAGATGGACTACCGGTTCTGATCGCGGTTTAGCAATCCTGGGCGAAGGCGGGTGTCGGCTTACGGCTCCGCCTAAGCCGACCTACGGAATCACGGAGCCTGCAAAGATCAAACGTCAGACAGAAAAATGCGTTCTTTCTCAATGACAATCCGGCGCGCCTTGTAGAGCCCGCCAATGGCCTGCTTGAAGGCATTCTTGCTGCAACGGAAAGTCTGAAAAATGGCTTCCGGCGAACTCTTGTCCCCCAATGGCAGTTCGCCACCAGCCTTTTCCAGTGCCGCCAGAATCTGCTCCGTAAGCCCATCGCTTTTCGCCGCACCCGGCGCGTTCAATGACAGGCTGAGTTTCTGATCCTGACGCAAGCGCTGCACATAGCCGGTCACCCGTTGTCCCGGGCGCAATGGCGCACGCAGTTCACTGGCCGCAATCATTCCCCAGGCATGATCATCCACCACTACCTTGTAGCCCAGGTCGGTGCTGTGCGCTGCCACCAGCGAGACCTCATCTCCCTGCTGATACGCCTGACAGGTATCGGACAGGAACCGATCCAGCTGGGCACTAACCATCAGCCGCCCTTCCCGGTCCGAAGTCAGTATCACCAGCACCCAGCTCTCTTCCCGCACCGGCCCTTTTTGTTCAGCGAACGGCAGCAGCAAATCCTTGGGCATGCCCCAGTCCACAAATGCCCCCACCTTGCTGGTGGAAACCACTTTCAGTAACGCCACCTGGCCAAGCTGTATTCGCGGGGTGCGCAGGCTGGCCATGGGCCGCCCTTCACCATCGCTGTACAGCGTGACCATGACACTGTCACCGGGGCCCAGCGTCTGGCCCTCCACTTCCCGGGACGGCAACAACACTTCGCCCAGCTCGCCACCATCCAGCAACAAGCCATTACGAATGACTTTGAGAACTTCCAGGGAATGGCGAGTGCCGAGTTTGGGGGATACAGTCATGGATCGGGCCTGTTTGGTTGAAGTGTGCACCACGCTTCACATGAGTTTTGCGCAAGCGGCTACGTTCTGGTTTCCCTGATCGCCCTGCGGGCGATGGCCTCGCTGTGCGAGGTTCGTCCCCTGGAAGGGAACTCCTACAGCGACTTGGTAGCGGCCTTTACCACATCAGGTCATCGGGGATCGGGAAGTCCTTGTAGGGGTCATCCTCGTCCACGGCATCATTGCCACGCTCATTGAGCAACAACACTGCGGCCTCGTCCCGTTGGCGGATTTTCTCTGCCACCACGGTTGGCACCAGCTCGAAGCTCTCACCCAAAGCCACGATGGCGATCTGGCCGCGCTCCAGCTGCTTCTGCTGTTTGCCGGTCACGTAGGCTTTCTTGATCTTCTTGTCCTGCACGAACTGGAAAGCCACTTCGCCGTTGTTCCGGTCCAGCCGGCTTTGCTCGATCATCTGCTTGATCTGCGCGGCAATTTCTTTCTTTTCCCGCTCGGCCTTGCGCTCGGCTTCGCGCTGACGGTCTGCCTCGGCCTTTTCTTCACGCAAGCGACGGGCCCGATCCGCCGGATCTTCCAGTTCGATCTCGCCGCGCTTGGCCTTGTTTACATCCTCGCGTTTCTGCTGCTTGGCCTTGCGGGCTTTTTTCTCGTCCGCCAGACCCGCTTTCATCAATTGCTTCTGCAGTGAATTCGCCATGATGTTCTCTCTTTCTCCATGAACAGATTGCCCCCGGTCAGGGCAGGGGCCGTCAAAAAATCACTATCGCGGGCCCAACGGTGACGCTGGCGCCTTACCCAGCAACGGCTGGGCACGGTGAAAACGGGTGTCGTAACCGGGCTGCCAGGGAAACACGCCTTTCGGATCCGGCCACACCATTTGCAGCGCCGGGTACGGTGCCGGCAGGCTCTGGTAGAACCAGTTGGCAAAGCCCAGGTATTCCTTGTAATGCGGAAACGCCACCGGCAGGAACATCACCTCCAGCCCGTCGGCAATATCGTTATACAGGCGGTACGGCTGGTAAGGCTTTTTCAGGCCACGAATCCGCACGGCCGCGCTGTCCAGCAGCTTGCTGGCCAGGGAATCTTTCAAACCAACGACAATCAGTTCCGGATGATTAAGGTTGAGAAAATGCCCCACGCTGAAGGTGTAGCCGGGCTGGCCATCGCCACCGGAAACGGCAAAGTGGTGCCAACCCTTGCGCTGGATATCCGCTAGCAGCACTTTATCTTCTGCATCTTCCGGCTGCGGATAACGGAATTTGCCAGGCATTTCATCAAGAAACATAGAACTCATCATCAGGTTCAAGCAGCGCGCGGGGGCACTGCCAGGCGGTTTCGCGGTGTGATCGCAATCATAACAGACTCCGCCTTCACTTGGTGACACCCCCCGCACCTGCAATACTGGGGCAAATTCAGAACAACGAGGATTCCCCATGAAACGTGCAGGCCTGCTGGTAACCGCGCTACTGGCCACCCCTCTCGCCCACGCGGCCCCCGGCGTAGCGATCTATGGTGGCGGCTATACCTGGGATACGGAGCTGGAAGGCAATGTGGCTTCCGGTGGCGCCAACATCGATGTGCAGGATGATCTGGGCTTCAACGAGGCCGACCAGAGCGTGCTCTATCTGGGGGTGGAACACGCCGTGCCAGTGATCCCCAATGTGCGCCTGCGCTATATCGATCTGTCTGACAGCGCCAGCAATATCATCAGCCGCAGCTTCACATTCAATGGGCAAAACTTTGTTGCCAACACCCGCGTCGCCACGGACTTTGACCTGGAAATGCTGGACGGCACCTTTTACTACAGCCCCATCGACAATGCGCTGAAAGTGGATCTCGGTCTGACCGTGCGCCAAATGGATGGAGACTTGCGGCTGAACAGCCTGGTGGGAAAAACCTCCCTGAGCATTGATGAAACCTTGCCCATGCTGCACGCAGGCGCCCGGGCACAGCTTCCGATTCCCGGCGTGTATGTGGGCGCGGAAGTGAACGCCATTTCCTACGACGGCAGCAAGATGAACGACTATAACGCCCGTGTGGGCTGGCGTTCAGATTACCTGCTTGGCCTGGAGCTGGGGTACAGCCGCATGAACATCGAGCTGGATGATGTGAATAATCTGGATACCGACCTGGAAGTCGGCGGGCCCTATTTCGCCATTTCACTGGGCATTTAGGGCGCCTCTGAAAAGGTGGCGGGCAGGTCGAATTCACCCAAGGGCGCAGAGGGCCTGAAAGGCGTAATCCGAATCCGGTGACAGCGCCACGAGAAAGACAATCTGTCGGCTTACGGTTACACCCTCTCTGTGCCCTCGGGCAAAGCCGACCTACCAATGTCACCGCCCGCCGTTACTGTAGGTGCACGAACTCACGGCGAATCGAATCAATGCGCGCATCTTTTTCCTGCCAGAGTTCACTCACCCACTGCTGAATCTCTTCACGGAACACCGGATCGTCCTGATAGTCGCTGCGCCACAGCCGCGGCTCCAACGGGCAGGTGCGCACGTCCACGATCACTCTTTGCACCTTGCCACTGAGCAAATCCCAGAACCCTGGCGTCTCGTCCTCCGGGTACACCACCGTCACATCCAGCAGCGCATCCAGGTTATCTCCCAGCGCTGCCAATACAAACGCCACCCCACCCGCCTTGGGTTTAAGAAGGTTCCGGTAGGGAGACTGCTGCGCCGCCTGCTTGGCAGGGGTGAACCGGGTGCCTTCCAGAAAATTCACCACCGTCACCGGGATACCCTGAAATTTTTCGCAGGCTCGCCGGGTAATTTCCAGATCCTGGCCTTTCAGGTGCGGATTCTTTTTCAGGAATGCCTTGCTGTAACGCTTCATAAAAGGGTAATCCAGCGCCCAGAACGCCAGCCCGAGAAACGGCACCCAGATCAGTTCCTTTTTGAGAAAGAACTTGAAGTATGGCGTCTTGCGATTAAACGTCTGCACCAGTGCCGGGATATCCACCCAGGACTGATGATTACTGACAACCAGGTAGGAGGTGTCCTTGCGCAGGGATTCCACCCCACGGATCTCCCAGTAAGTGGGCGTGAGAAGCGCAAAGATCCCCTTGCAGATTTCCGCCCAGCTCTCCGCAATCCACATAACCGTGGCAGAGCAGGCACGCTTCGCCGTCACACCGGGCAGTACCAGCTTCAGAAGCGCCACCAGCAACATCGGGCCAATCAATACCAGGGTGTTGAGCAACAACAATACAACCGCAAGGATACCCGTCAGCATTCCGTGCAAACCTCGTTAATTCCAATCCCTATCCACTCGCCGCAGAGTCTGTCCCGGCGAACCCTTTTTACTGCGAGCCTGCTTCCTGGCACACACAGAAAAAAGGCCGGCTGCTCCTTCGCATTACCGGCCCTTCCCCTTCTACATGCACACGATCAGCCCTTGCGCTCCACAGACATGGCATCCACGTTCTGGAAGCCGCGCGGCAGCTTCGCACCACGACGGCCCCGCTCGCCATAATAGTGCTCAAGATCGCCGGCCTTCAGGGTCAGGTGACGCTTGCCCGCATAGAGTGTCAGCGCATCGTCCGGACCAACCACCTGAACGTCCTGCACGAATTCCACCCGCTCGGCCACACGCGCACCCGGAATCGACATCATCTTGTTGCCCTTGCCGCGTACCATTTCCGGCAACTCGCTGACCGGGAACACCAACAGCCGACCTTCATTGGAAACCAGCGCAATGCGGTCATGCGCCGTGGAGGCTATCGGTTGTGGCGATAACACACGCGCGCCCTTTGGAACATTAAGTACCGTCTTGCCCGCTTTCTTGTTCGCCAGCAAGTCTGCATAGCGCACCACGAAACCGTAACCGGCATCTGTGCTCATCAGGTAGGCATCCTTGTCCTTGCCCATCACCGCCGCCATAAAGCTGGCCCCGGAAGGCGGATTCACCCGGCCAGACAGGGGCTCACCCTGCCCCCGCGCACTGGGCAAGGTGTGCGCCGGCAACGAATAGGTCCGCCCGGTGCTATCGATGAAGCAGACCGGCTGGTTGGATTTGCCTTTGGCGCTGGCCTTGTACTTGTCACCCGCCTTGTAACTGAGCCCTTCCACGTCCACTTCGTGTCCCTTGGCGGCACGCACCCAGCCTTTTTCCGACAGCACCACGGTCACCGGGTCGGCGCTGAGCAGGTCGGTCTCATCCAGGGCCTTCGCGTCATCTCGCTCCACCAGAGGCGAGCGGCGGTCATCACCGTATTTCTCGGCGTCTTCCTTCAGCTCTTTGGCTACCAGCTTCTTCATTTTCGCCATGGAGCCCAAAGTGGTTTCCAGGTATTCGCGTTCTTCGTTGAGCTCATCCTGCTCACCGCGAATCTTCATTTCTTCCAGTTTCGCCAAATGGCGCAACTTCAATTCCAGAATTGCTTCCGCCTGACGGTCGCTGATACCAAACCGCTCCATCAATACCGGCTTGGGCGCGTCTTCGGTACGAATGATATGGATCACTTCATCAATATTCAGGAACGCGGCCAACAAGCCTTCCAGAATATGCAGGCGTTCCAGCACTTTATCGAGACGATACTGCAGACGGCGACGCACCGTCACCATACGGAACTGCAGCCACTCGTTCAGAATCATATCCAGGCTTTTCACCTGGGGCCGGCCATCAATGCCGATCATGTTCAGGTTAACCCGGTAGTTTTTCTCCAGGTCAGTGCTGGCAAACAGGTGACTCATCAACTGTTCCACGTCCACCCGATTAGAGCGCGGGGTAATCACCAGGCGGGTCGGGTTTTCATGGTCGGATTCATCACGCAGATCGCTGACCATAGGCAGCTTTTTCTTGTTCATCTGATCGGCGATCTGTTCCAGCACCTTGGCGCCCGACACTTGGTACGGCAACGCCGTCACCACGATGTCGCCGTCTTCGCGCTCGTATACGGCACGCTGCTTCAGAGAGCCTTTGCCCTCGGCATACATACGAATAATGTCGTTGATCGGGGTGATCACTTCCGCTTCGGTAGGGAAGTCCGGGCCCTTGATGTACTGCATCAAATCGTCCAGCGAGGCACCGGGATCTTTCAGCAGGTGAATACAGGCATTGGCCACTTCGCGCAGATTGTGCGGGGGAATATCCGTGCTCATGCCCACGGCAATGCCGGTGGTGCCATTAAGCAACACATTGGGCAGCCGGGCCGGCAGCAGCTTGGGCTCCTCCATGGTGCCATCGAAATTGGGCAACCATTCCACCGTCCCCTGACCCAGCTCGGACAACAGCACCTCCGCATACGGCGCCAGTTTCGATTCCGTATAACGCATGGCGGCAAACGATTTCGGGTCATCCGCGCTACCCCAGTTCCCCTGCCCATCCACCAACGGATAGCGGTAACTGAACGGCTGCGCCATCAACACCATCGCTTCGTAGCAGGCAGAATCCCCATGAGGGTGATACTTACCCAGCACATCACCCACCGTACGCGCGGACTTCTTGTACTTGGATGAGGCCTTCAGGCCCAGCTCACTCATGGCGTACACGATACGCCGCTGCACCGGCTTGAGGCCGTCACCAATATTGGGCAGGGCCCGATCCAGAATCACGTACATGGAATAATCCAGGTACGCTTTTTCGGTGTATTCCTTTAACGGAAAACTTTCAAATTCGTCAGCCATGTTTGCTCGCTATACTCGCTGGCCTGCACGCTTACACGCATCACGCAACACGCTGTCGTTACGCTTTACGAGAAAACCAAACCAGCAATACGTTCCAATTTTTATGAACCTTTGCGCTCCAGAAAACACACTCAGCGTGCTGCGTGAAGCCTGTTGCGTGAAGCGTTTCTATATTTCCGCCAGATTGCCTTTTTCTTCCAGCCAGACCTTGCGGTCGGATGCGCGCTTTTTGCTCAGCAGCATATCCATCAGCTGGTGGGTGCCGTCATCGGCGGAGACACCCAGGCGCACCAGGCGGCGAGTGTCGCGGGCCATGGTGGTTTCGCGCAATTGCAGCGGGTTCATTTCACCCAAACCCTTGAAGCGGGTCACGTTCACCTTGCCGCGTTTTTTCTCGGCCTTGATACGGTCCAGCACGCCATCGCGCTCTTCCTTATCCAGGGCGTAATACACTTCCTTGCCCACGTCGATGCGATACAGCGGCGGCATAGCCACGAACACATGACCGCTTTTGACTAGTGCTGGGAAGTGGCGCAAAAACAAGGCACAGATCAGCGTGGCGATGTGCAGACCATCAGAGTCCGCATCGGCAAGAATGCAAACCTTGCCGTAACGCAGGCTGCCGAGATCATCACTGCCGGGCTCGATGCCCAGGGCCACAGCGATATCGTGAATTTCCTGGCTGCCCAGCACCTCGTTGGAATCCACTTCCCAGGTGTTCATGATCTTGCCGCGCAGGGGCATGATCGCCTGATACACCCGGTCACGGGCCTGTTTGGCGCTGCCGCCCGCCGAGTCCCCTTCCACCAGAAAGATTTCACTCTGGGACGGATCATCGCTGGTGCAGTCTGCCAGCTTGCCTGGCAAGGCCGGGCCACTGGTGACTTTTTTCCGGGTAACTTTCTTGGCCGCCCGCAAACGCTTCTGGGCGTTATTGATGCACAGGTCCGCCAGCTTTTCGGCTTCATCGGTGTGCTGGTTCAGCCACAGGGAAAACGCATCCTTCACCACGCCGGAGACAAAGGCTGCGGTCTGGCGGGAACTCAAGCGCTCCTTGGTCTGCCCGGCGAATTGTGGGTCCTGCATTTTCACGCTGAGCACGAAGGCAGCCCGATCCCAGATGTCTTCCGGGGTCAGTTTGACGCCACGGGGCAACAGGTTCCGGAATTCACAGAACTCGCGCATGGCCTCCAGCAAGCCGGAACGCAAACCGTTCACATGGGTGCCGCCCTGGGCCGTGGGGATCAGGTTTACATACGCTTCCTGAATCAGCTCACCGCCTTCCGGCAGCCAGGTCACCGCCCAATCCACCGCTTCGGTTTCTGCGCTCATTGCTCCGTTGAACGGCTCCTGCGGCACGCGCTCCCAGCCGCGACTGGACTCCAGCAGGTATTCGATCAGGCCATCATCAAATTGCCAGGCGTCGCTCTCACCGGTGAGCTGGTTATCCAGGGTCACCAACAGGCCCGGACAGAGTACCGCCTTGGCCCGCAACAGGTGCTTGAGGCGAGTCACCGACATTTTCGGCGAATCGAAATACTTGGCATCGGGCCAGAAACGCAAAATGGTGCCAGTGTTGCGCTTGCCAACCGTATCGATCACTTCCAGATCGCTGCGCTTTTCGCCATCACCGAATTCCATGCGGTGCAGCTGACCATCACGCTTGACCAGAATCTCCAGTTTAGTGGACAGAGCGTTCACCACGGACACGCCCACGCCGTGCAGGCCACCACTGAACTGGTAGTTGTTATTGGAGAACTTGCCCCCGGAGTGCAGGGTAGAGAGGATCACTTCCACACCCGGTTTTTTCTGTACCGGATGCATGTCCACGGGCATGCCGCGGCCATCGTCTTCCACTTCCACGCCGCCATCCTTGAGCAGGGTGACCTTGATCGACTTGGCATGGCCGGCCAGCGCTTCATCCACCGAGTTGTCGATGACTTCCTGGGCAAGGTGATTAGGGCGGGAGGTATCGGTGTACATGCCCGGGCGCTTACGCACCGGGTCCAGGCCCGACAACACTTCAATATTTTCGGACGTATAGTTATTGGCCATAGATTTTCCAGAAGCACCAGACGCAGGACGCCAGATGCCGGACGCATGATGTATCACACGTCCAGCATCTGGCCTCGGGCATCAGGCGTGTATTTCAATCCCACAAAACCGCAGCATCAGCGGTATGAAGGCGTCAAAGTTATCAAAGCCGTGGCTGCCACCCAAGCCACAATAGCGGTGACAGTCGCCGTAATAGTCCCAGCCGTCTTCCCAGTTAAGGGTTTCGTCACCGGTCTGGGTCAGCAACAGCAGGTTTTCCGGCTGGGTGATCTCTGTCACTTCGTAGCGCCGTAACTGCTCCAGCCAGACCGGATCGAACTGGTAGGCTTCGCCAGTATGGTAGTTATGCTGGATACCTGTGTATTTGTCCAGTAGTCGCCACGGTCTGACCGCAGGATTTACGATTGCAGCCTTCAAATCGTGGTGCTCCGCCAGCCAGGTGGCATAGAAACCGCCCAGCGACGAGCCCAACAGCGCCACCGGCCCGGCCCCGGCAATAGCCGCATCCAGTTCGGCCATGGCCAGCCGTGGCGATGGCGGCAACGTCGGCACGATCAATCGTTCCGGGCACCCGGCCTGCTCGAACACCGAGCGAAGCAGCCCCGCCTTGTGGGACGCAGGCGAGCTGTTAAAGCCATGAATATAGATGAGAGACGTTTCCGGGACAGCCATGGCAAAACCCGTTAATAGTAGAGAGTTGAACGTTGACAGCGAAACGGCATCAACAGCTCCGCAAACTGTCCACTATCAACTTTCAACTATCAACTGATTCAGTAACCTTTGACCGTGAAATCCACCTCGAAGGTGATGCCTTCCACCCGGCTCACCCCTGTGTCGATCTGACCATCCGGGTGCAAATCCAGCCAGCGGTAGCCTGGATTGGTATCATCCACGGCAAAGTCTTCGCTCTTGGGCTTGAACTGCACGCAGGTGCTGGGTACCGCCATCATCCGCACCCCGTTGCGGTGCGCGTCATACTCCTGGTGCACATGCCCCCAGATAATGGCGCGCATCCGTTCATGGCGGTCGATGACCTGGAAAAACTGGTCGGCACTGCCCACCACCTGGGTATCCAGCCAGGTGCACTCCATCGGTACCGGGTGGTGATGCAGGCACACCATCAGGTGCTCACCGGTGGCGTCTCGCAGGGCGGTATCAAGAAATTTCAGATCTTCATCGAACAAATCGCCGGGCACCTCACCGGGAATGGTGGAGTCCAGCATGACAATGGTCCAGTTGCCCACATTCAGCACGCACGGACTCATTTTTTCGCGGTGGGCTTCCAGCGCCTGCAACATGGGCGCGGGCTTGTCGTGATTACCTTCCAGCCAGTAAACCGGCACATCGAAACCGGACAGGGCGCGATCCAGGCGCTCGTAGGATTCGTAGGAGGCATCCTGGGACAGGTCCCCGGTGGCCAGAATCAAATCCGGATTGGGTTGTTCCTTGCGAATCAGCTCCAGCACCTTGTCCAGACTGAACTGGGTATTCAAACCCAGCAGCTTGCCTTGTGGATCGGCAAACAAATGGCAGTCTGACAACTGCACGACTCGAAGGGGCTGCAACTGCTGCGTCAAGATCCCCGCTCCCGTAACCGTTTATAGGGTCCCATGTCTCATTGGCAGCCCCTCCTTGTACTCCCCAGTACCGCAGGGCTGCCCTTGGCCTCACTTATAACCAAGATGATGGCACTTTTCTAGGAAACAGGTCCAAGAGCAGGAATTGGTTACCATTTCTCCACGAAGAAGCCGCAGAGCGGGTTGATTCTGTGTCCGGAGAGTGGCAGACACTCACAGCGCCATCTGCTCAGCTACCGGAGACCTGCTGCCGCCAGGCCTGGCCACTGTCGCGGCCGTGGTCATGGAGATGACGCAGCCATTCCGCCAAAAACCGGTTCCACTGCACCTTCTCGTCACGCTGGTGCATGTTCCGGTTGGGGTAGGCATAGCGGGCATTCACCCGCCGGAAAGGACGCGCTTCGGTGACCTCCGCCAGTCGCGCATCGTGATACATGCGCACGGTGAGCCGGGAGGCCGGCAAGGTTTCCAGCAACTCCTGGTCTTCCAGGCGCACGGTGGTGGTGTAGGGGGAACGCTCCAGCACACGCATCTGCAGGGTATGGGGATGCAGGTCATGCCCCACGTCCACCGCCATGCTGTCACGTTCACCCAGCGCCTTCATCAACGGCAACAGCCGCGCATAGTTTTCCTCGCACTGGGTCATCAGCGCACGAAAATCCAGCCGGTAACGTTCGCGGCGGCTCATTGCCCGCCCCAGCTTGCATCCAGCCGGGCACGGTTCAACAGCAACCATTGCAGGGCAATCAGCGATGCGGCGTTATCCACCTGCCCGCTTTCCAGCAGCGCAGGGATCTCATCGGCGCTGATCGTCAGCGCACGAATGTCTTCGCCCTCGTCCGGACAGCCGAAGATCCCCCCCGCGCCAGCCAGGTCCGCATGACCAACAAACACCTTCAGGCGCTCGTTGGTGCCACCCGGGCTGGGCATGTATGCCGCGATGGACTCCATGGCCCCCAGGGTCAGCCCGGCCTCTTCCACCGCTTCACGGCGAATCAGGTCAGCGGCACTTTCTCCATCCTTGTCGGCAATGCCGGCAATCAATTCCAGGCACCAGGGGCTATGCCGCCACTCCAGCGCCCCGACACGGAACTGCTCCACCATCAGAATCTCGCCACGCACCGGATCGTAGGGCAGCACAGCCGACGCCGGTGGGCGCACAAACAATTCCCGGCGAACCGGCTCGCCCCAACCACCGTTATAATGCTTGTGGCGCAAGGTCAGCGTGTCCACCCGGAAGAAGCCCTGGAACGGCGTCTCACGTTCCAGCACTTCCACGTCCTGCGGGCCGAATGGCGGTGTCAGCGAATGATTACTCATGGGCCTCATGATAAAGCGCGGAGCCCTGCTCGCGGAACTCCTTGGATTTTTCTTCCATGCCCGCTTCAGCCTGTGCCACCTGGGCGGTGCCATCCCCGTAGATCTCACGGACTTCCTGGCTGATCTTCATGGAGCAGAATTTCGGCCCGCACATGGAACAGAAATGCGCCACCTTATGGGCCTGCTTGGGCAGGGTCTCATCGTGGTATTCACGGGCCCGATCCGGGTCCAGCCCCAGGTTGAACTGATCTTCCCAGCGGAATTCGAACCGCGCCTTGGACAGGGCATTGTCACGCAACTGCGCGCCGGGGTGCCCCTTCGCCAGATCCGCCGCATGGGCAGCGATCTTGTAGGCGATGATGCCTTCCTTCACGTCTTCACGATTGGGCAGTCCCAGGTGCTCCTTGGGCGTCACGTAGCAAAGCATGGCGGTGCCATACCAGCCGATCATGGCCGCGCCGATGGCGCTGGAAATGTGATCGTAGCCGGGAGAAATATCGATGGTCAGCGGGCCAAGCGTGTAGAACGGCGCTTCACCACAGTGCTCCAGCTGCTCGTCCATATTGGCCTTGATCATGTGCATGGGCACATGGCCGGGGCCTTCGATCATCACCTGCACGTCGTGCTTCCAGGCAATCTTGGTCAGCTCACCCAGGGTGCGCAGCTCGCTGAACTGGGCTTCGTCATTGGCATCGGCCAGGGAACCGGGGCGCAGGCCATCGCCGAGACTGAAGGTCACGTCGTAGGCCTTCATGATCTCGCAGATGTCTTCGAAATGGGTATAGAGGAAGCTTTCCTCATGGTGCGCCAGGCACCACTTGGCCATGATGGAGCCACCCCGCGAAACGATACCGGTAACCCGGTTGGCGGTCATCGGCACGTAGCGCAACAGCACGCCCGCGTGGATGGTGAAGTAGCTCACCCCCTGCTCGGCCTGCTCGATCAGGGTGTCGCGGAAGATTTCCCAAGTCAGGTCTTCGGCCACACCGTTGACCTTTTCCAGCGCCTGATAGATGGGCACCGTGCCGATGGGCACCGGCGAGTTACGCAGGATCCACTCGCGGGTTTCATGAATATTATCGCCGGTGGACAGGTCCATCACCGTGTCGCCGCCCCAGCGGGTAGCCCAGGTCATCTTGGACACTTCCTCTTCGATGGAGGAAGTCACCGCGGAGTTGCCGATATTGGCGTTGATCTTGGTCAGGAAGTTGCGGCCGATAATCATCGGCTCGATTTCCGGGTGGTTGATGTTCACCGGAATCACCGCCCGGCCGCGGGCCACTTCATCACGGACGAATTCCGGGGTGATCTCCGCCGGAATCGCTGCACCGAAGCTCTGCCCCGGATGCTGGTTCACCGGCAAGCCCGCCTCGCGATGCTCACGCAGGCGCTGATTCTCGCGAATGGCGATGTATTCCATCTCCGGGGTAATGATGCCCTGACGCGCGTAATGCATCTGGCTCACATTCTTGCCCGCACGGGCACGGCGCGGAATGCGGGTATGCTCAAAGCGCAGACCCGCCTTGGCTACATCATTGGCCCGCTTGCGACCGTACTCACTGGACAGGCCGTCCAGCTGTTCGGTGTCTTCACGCTCATCAATCCAGGCCTCCCGAATTGGGTTCAGCCCTTTACGGATGTCGATTTGAGTATCCGGGTCGGTATAGGGACCAGAGGTATCATAAACCGACAGGGGTGGGTTATCCTCGAACTTTCCGTCCGCCAATGGGGTCGGATGCTGTTGGATTTCCCGCATGGGTACACGAATGTCCGGGCGTGAGCCGGTGACATAGATCTTTCGTGAACCCGCGATAGGCTGGCAGGATTCGTCAATGGCGTTGGCGATGGGGCGCTGATCGTCTGGCACGTCGGCCTCCAGAAGCAAATAAGGGAAATTCAGGAATGGCGGACACTATACGCCAGCGTCCAACAGCCAAACAACCGCGGAACTGGCCCAAACAGGCAGTGTTAATTTTCTGTACTTGCCAGTACCATAATGATTAATCAGACACACAAAAAGAGTGCACCAGAATGAAGCGCAGCCCGGCAACGCCCTTAGTTCTTCTCCTTACCTCACTGGCCAGTGCCGTTCAGGCCGCTGATCTTACTGACGTCGCCAACGCAGCCTGGAGCTACGACGGCACCTGGCGCGCCGCGCGGATGAACTGGAATGCCGACCAGGAGCTGATGGTACAAGGCCGCGCTGCCCTGTTCCCGAACGTGTCCGCCAGCTACGGACGCTATGACAACGACCGGGAAATCGAAGACCTGAACGTGGACCAGAGCTACGGCAGCGAGGTCAGCACCTTTACCCTGACCCAGCCGCTGTTCCGTGTTGATGCCTGGTATGGCTATAAAGAAGCACAATCGAGCACCGATATCGCGCAGGCCAATTTCGAGCAGGCCCGCCAGGATTTTGTGCTGCGTGTGGCTCAGGGTTATTTCGGCGTGCTGCGTGCCTGGGACACTTGGGTATCTGCCAAAGCGGAAGAAAAAGCCATCGGCCGCCAACTGGAACAGACCCAGGAGCGCTTTGATGTGGGCCTGGTGCCGGCCACCGACGTGGAAGAAGCCCAAGCCACCTACGACCTGACCCAGGTAAACCTGATTGTGGCTCGCCAGCAATACGACATTGCCCGTGACCAGCTGGAAACCCTCACCGGCCAGCAGTGGCAAACCCTGCTGGAACTGCGCGATGAATTGCCCATGGAAGGTCCCCAGCCCACGGACATGAACGACTGGATCGAAAAAGCCAAGGTACAGAACCCACAGGTGCAAGCCGCGCTCTACAACACCGAGCTCACCGAAAACACCGCCAAACGCCAGCTCGGCGCGCAGTTACCCCAGGTGCAACTGGTGGCCCAGTACCAGCATTCCCACCTGTCACCGGACGAAGATCCCAACGCATCGGGCGTTAACTCCAGCAGTTCCCTGTTCGACACCGAAAATCGCCAAATCGGAGTGGAAGTAAGCATGCCCCTGTTCCAGGGTGGCGGCCTGAACAGCCGTCGCAAGGAAGCCTATCTGCGTGCCGATGCGGCGGATTTCCAGTACGACCAGGCGGTACGCGATATCGTGCAACAGGCGCGCAGCGCCTACCGCACCGTGGAAGCCGATGCCCTGCGCATCAAGGCACGCCAACAAGCCATTCGCTCCACCCGCTCGGCATTGGACGCTACCCAGTCCGGCTATGAAGTGGGCACCCGTAACGTGGTCGACGTACTCAACGCACAGCGCGCCTTGTTTGCCGCCGAGCGTGACTACGCCAACGCCCGCTACGACTACATCATCAACTCGCTGACCCTGAAATCCACCACCGGCGACCTGCAACAAGGTGATCTGGCGGCGGTGAATAACTGGCTGGCACCGGATCAGACTCTGGATCTCTACAACCCGGATCTGGAAGGCCAAAGTGAAGAAATGATGCAAGACAACTCGCCGATCAACTGAGGCAGGTCAGCCTGGCAAGCACGCGGGCATCGCCCCGGACCATTAAAAAACCGCTACCCGGCAACGGCTAGCGGTTTTTTAATGCCCAACCTGCGACAAGCACACCGTAGATCGTCGCATTAGCCCGAAGGGCGTAATCCGACATTCATCTCCATGGCGATCAACCCCAGCCCTTTTTCCAGCGCACCGCGGTTCGCTTCCACCACCGCCGCGGCGGCCTGGCCCTGCCGGGCACATTGGTCCGGGTCACTCATCAATGCCTGCAGCGTGTCACCCAACGCTTCGCCGCTGTCGACCACACTGAGTCCGCCAGCATCATCCAGCAGTTGCGCGATGGCGGTGAAATTATGCAGGTGCGGGCCGGTGAGCACCGGCTTTTCCCAGGCGGCCGGCTCCAGCAGATTATGGCCGCCCACGGGCACCAATGAACCGCCCACAAAAGCCACATCACAGGCACCAAACAGCATCAGCAATTCGCCCATGGTATCGGCCAGGTACACCGCCGCATGGGCGGCCGGTTCCTGCTGGCTACGGCGGGCCACTGACAAGCCCGCTTCGCGCACCTGATCGGCAACCCCATCAAACCGTTCCGGGTGCCGGGGCACCAGAATCAGCAACGCATCCGGCTGCTGTTCACGCAACGTCTGGTGCGCCGCCAGCACCAGCGCGTCTTCCCCCGGATGAGTGCTGGCCGCAATCCATACTGGCCGGTCGCCAAACGTGGTACGCAAATCCAACGCGGCCTGTTTCACCGCCGCATCCAGGGTCATATCGAATTTCACACTGCCAATGGGATACACCCGCTCCGGCCAGGCACCCAGCGCCATATAGCGCTCGGCCTCCACCCGGGTCTGCACGGCAAGTGCATCAAAGCGCGCCATCATCGGGCGAATCAGGCGCGGCAGTTTGCTGTAACCCCGATAACTTTTCTCCGACAACCGCCCGTTCATCAGCATCAGTTTTGCGCCATGGCGCTTCACCGCCGCGCACAGGTTGGGCCACAGCTCGGTCTCCAACACAATCACCAGTTGCGGATCAAAAGCGCGCATAAAGCGCGTCAGTGCTGTGGGCAATTCCCAGGGACAGTACACATGGGTCACCCGGTCGCCGAACAGCGCCTGTACCCGCTCGGAGCCCGTCGGCGTGGTGGTGGTAACCAGCAGAGGCACCTCCGGGTACTGCGCCAGCAACCGCTCGATCAACGGCGCCGCCGCCAGCGTTTCCCCCACCGATACCGCGTGCACCCAAAGGCTGTTTTTCAATGTGCCGGGGCGGTAGCCCCATGCCATGCGCTCTTTCCAGCGCAAACGATAGGCCGGCGCCTTTCTGCCGCGCAGCCACAGGCGCAGAAAAAGAAAAGGAAGCAGCACATACCACAGGGCGGAATAAACAGTTCGCATAGATATTCTTGTCTCGGTGTCAGGACGGCTTGTGGGCAGCGTAACAGGCAATAAACCGCGGAATTCATGTTGCCTGTTATGGCGCCTGTGTACGTGCCAGCGGCTTGGCCTATGCTAGCATAGCCGCACTGTTCAACGATGGTGAGCCATGAGTGACTCAACCCTGAAACCCGACACACTCCGCCCGGACATTGTAATCTTTGGTGGCGGCATCGCCGGCCTATGGCTGATCAACCGGCTCAACGCCGCCGGCTACCAATGCCTGCTGCTGGAATCCGCCACTCTCGGCGGCGACCAGACCCTGGCCAGCCAGGGCATTATCCATGGCGGCCTCAAGTACGCCCTGGGCGGCAACCTGTCCAACGAGTCCGAAGCCATTTCCGACATGCCTGATCGCTGGCGTGCCGCCATGGCCGGCGATGATCCGGTGGACCTGCGCAACCTTAACGTCCTGAGTGACACCCAGCACATGTGGTCCAGCGGCTCCGTGGCCTCACGGATGACCAACTTTTTCGCCAGCAAGATGCTGCGCGGCCGCATTGAAAAGCTCAAGCGCGATCATTTCCCCAGCGCGCTGGCCAACAAGGCCTTCAAGGGCAACGTCTATAAACTGGACGATCTGGTCATCAACACTGAATCCCTGATCGAAACACTCAGCGCTCCGGTCCGCAACCGGCTACTGGCATTCAACAGCGAGCGCGATACGCTGGAATGGGATGGGAGCGGCCTGCGCGCCGCCACGGTTAACGGCCAACGTATTGAACCGCAGCTGACCCTGCTGGCCGCCGGCAACGGCAACCCGGCGTTGCTGGAAGGCGCCCATCAGGCCCAACTGCTGGAACAGGAACAGAGTCAGTTGCGACCTCTCAAAATGGTGCTGGTAAAACACGATCTGGGCCATCGCCTGTATGCCCATTGTGTCGGCACCAGCAACAAACCCGTGCTCACCGTCACCACCCACGATTGCCCGGACGGCAAGGTGGTGTGGTACCTGGGCGGTGACCTGGCAGAACGGGGAGTGGAGCGCACCGATCAGGAACAACTGGCCGCCGGCCGTGACGAGCTCCGGCAGCTGTTCCCCTGGCTGGATTTCAGCAACGCCGAATTCGCCACCCTGGATGTGACCCGCGCCGAACCCAGACAACAGGCGCTGGTAAAACCGGATAATGCCTACGCTCGCCGAGACCAGAACCTGATCATCGCCTGGCCCACCAAACTTACCCTGGCGCCGGATCTGGGCGACAGGGTCATGGCGCTGGTGGAAGAAAGCGGCCTTCAACCCGGCGAACCGCTAACGATACCGACAGAGCTTGAGCAGGCACCCATGGGTGTGCCGTACTGGCATCGCTGTTTTTGAAATCCCCCACTGCAGGAGCGCCCCAAAAACCGTATCGAGAAACGAGTTACGGAGTCGCGAAAATCCAAAATATTCAGCCTTTCAAAACTCGTAACACGTAACTCGCTTCTGGGTGTTCGCGCCTCTAGTGGCGCTCCTACAGCGAGAATAATTCAGGAGTTTTCATGTCTTTCATGCGCCCCTTGGGCAACACAGGGTTAACCGTCAGCGCACTCGGCCTGGGCACGGTAAAAATCGGCCGCGACAAGGGTGTGAAATACCCCAATGGTTTCACCATCCCGGATGACCACGCGGTAATCGAGCTGCTGACCCAGGCGCAGGATCTTGGTATCAACCTGATCGACACCGCGCCGGCCTACGGCCACAGTGAAGCTCGTCTCGGCCAGCTGATAAGCCGGCGCCAGGATTGGGTGATCGTCACCAAGGTGGGCGAAGAGTTTGATAACGACAGCGGTGAAAGCCTTTTCGACTTCTCACCGGAGCACGTCCGCCGCTCCGTAGAGCGCAGCCTGAAACGGCTTAATACTGATTACCTGGATTGCGTACTGATTCACTCCGATGGCGATGACACGGGGATCATCAAACAGGGCACCCTGGATGCCCTGAACGACCTGAAGAAAGAAGGACTGGTGCGCACCACTGGCATGTCCACCAAGACCGTGGCGGGCGGTATTGCCTGCCTGAACCACGCCGACATGGCCATGGTCACCTACAACCTTCAGCACCACGATGAAGTACCGGTGATCGAACACGCCGCCGCTCACCACAAAGGCATCCTGATCAAGAAAGCCTTTGCCAGCGGCCACCTCAATGACACCCTTGCGGACCCGGTGCAGGAAAGTCTGAACCAGATCCTTGGCACCGCTGGCGTCAGCAGTATCATTGCCGGCACCATCAATCCCGTTCACTTGCGGGAAAACGTGGCCAAGGCCCGACAGGCCTGCAAGACCGCCCCATAACAACAACAGGAAACACCATGCGTTTTTGTCTGATGATTCTGCTACTCGGCACGTCCCTCGCGGCACAGGCGGATAAAATATTACTGCTCCGCGAAGCCCCTCAGGGCTGCGAAGAAAAGGGGGAAGTCTCGGTGTCGTCAGGGAGCAAGATGCAGGGCATGTTGTTCAGCGATGCGTTCATCAATAACAACGTGAACAAGAAGCTCGCCAAAGCCATCAAGAAAGCCGGCGGCAACCGCGGCATGCTCAGCGATCGCCGCGAGTTTATGATGGAGAGCCATTTTCGCGGTATCGAGCATATCGAGCTGGATGCCTGGGTCTGGCACTGCGAAGAAGAGGAAGAAGACTGACAGCCACAAGCGACAACACGATGTTGAGCTTGCTGGACTGGCAAACAAAGAGGCCGCGCCCAACTGTTTGGACGCGGCCTCTTGCGTTTAAATACGCCGGCAAGCGAGATCGCAATGCAACCCTATCAGCTAGCAACTCGACGCTTGCTTCACCTCCGCGCCCAACGATTGCAATCCAGCCCAATGGCCTTGCTGATACCCCTGCTCCAGTTTTTCCACATTGGTGGTCAACCGGTTCACAGGGAAGTGCGCTGGCGGCGCGATCACATTGAGCTGACAACCTTCAGGCGGATTATCGATAAAATCCAACGCTTGATTATAAACATCCGTGCGATTCGCCATGGCCTCATACAAGGCGGGCATATCACGAACCCAGGGCTTTAATAAGGGCGTCAAGGCACTGGGACGTTTACGAAACCCCTGCGGGCGGGACAACACCACGGTAATTTCCCGCGCCCCCTGCTCGTAAGCCCAACGCACTGGAATGGAATCCGCCAGCCCGCCATCGGTCATGGGGTGGCCGGCTACCGTGGGAAAATCGCGATAAGCAAAAGGGATGGAACAGGACGCCGTCATCACGTCGTCCAGGTTATCCGGGCGAGTTTCAAAATAGCGCGGCGCCCCGTCTTCCACCGAGGTCGTCACCACCCACAAGGGCACCTTACCCTGCCAGTGCTGCTCCAGACTTAACGGCACCTCCAGGCGGGACTGATGCCACAACCAGTGCACATCGCACAGATGCCCGCCGGCCATAAAGCGCTGCCAGTTGATAAAGTCCGGGCGGCAAGCATGGTCGGTGATGATCCGCCGGCTTCTGCCATGATCCCCCGCCAGGTAACCAATCAGGTTGGTCGAGCCCGCCGATACGCCCACCGCAAAGTCGAAACGGTGATGGGAGTTTTCCAGAAACGCATCCAGCACACCGGCGGCGAAAATGCCGCGCATGGCACCGCCTTCCACAACCAACGCACGCTGAGTCATTACCTTTCCTCCACCTCGAATCCGCTCATCGGAGCCGCTTCAATCACGATGCCAGAGTAAACAAATCGGTGGAAATAGAGCCTTGCTGTTCCTGTCATCGGCTTACCTGATCAATAACACGATCTGCACTTGCGCGCGGGGCAACGCCTGCACCGATACAGCGCAAACGCATCAGGTTAGCGCATCCAGTCTCCGCCCAGGGGCCGGGCCGACTCAATGGAATCACTATTAATTATTGTAAAAACAACACGTTAAATATTCTCTGCGTGGCTGGCACCGCATTTGCACAAGTTCGCATACCAACTTGTATTCAACCAGGTGTGCTAACGAATGATTGGCTGGACTCTTCAACAATGGCAGGCGGCCTACCGCAGTGGTGATCTCACCCCGGTACAGGCCATGAAAGAACTGGCACCACGACTTCACGACAGTGAACGTGCCCTGTGGATCCACCTGCTGGATGAGTCCTCATTGATCGAGCAGGCCAACGCTCTCACCGATTCATCCCTGCCACTGTATGGCATTCCCTTCGCAGTCAAAGACAATATCGATGTGGCAGGCCTGCCCACCACCGCCGCCTGCCCGGACTTCACCTACATCCCGAAGCAGGACGCCACTGCCGTCCAGTTACTGCGCGCTGCCGGCGCCATTGTGGTGGGCAAAACCAATCTGGACCAGTTCGCCACCGGGCTGGTGGGCACCCGCTCCCCCTATGGGGAAGTGCCCAACCCGTTTAATCCGGATTATCTCAGCGGCGGTTCCAGCTCCGGTTCCGCCACGGCGGTGAGCCTGGGTCTCGTGCCCTTCTCTCTGGGTACGGATACTGCCGGCTCCGGCCGGGTGCCTGCAGCTTTCACCAATACCGTGGGCCTCAAACCCACACGCGGGGCCATTAGCACCAAAGGTGTTGTGCCCGCCTGCCGGACACTGGATTGCGTCAGCATCTTTGCCCTCAACGTAGACGATGCCCAACAGATCTACCGGGTGATCGGTCAATTCGACCCGGACGATGCCTACAGCCGCCCGGCGCCGGCCTTACAAACCACCGGCCTGCCCGCACGCCCGACGTTAGGCATTCCCAAAGACCTGCCCTGGTTCGGTGATACCCGGGCCAAACAGTTGTGGGAACAACAGCTGGAGCAGGTCAAACAGATCGCCGACCTGGTCACCGTGGATACCATGGTGCTGCAAGATGCCGCCGCCCTGCTCTATCAGGGACCCTGGGTGGCTGAACGCTTCACCGTGACTGAAAGCCTGTTGCAGGAAAAACCCGATGCGCTGCTGCCAGTAATCCGCGACATTCTGGAACCCGCCGCCGCCCTGACCGCCGCCGACGGTTTCCGCGCCCAATACCAGCTCGCCGAACTGAAACGTCAGTCAGACGCCCTGATGAAAACGATGGACGCCCTGCTCCTCCCCACCACGCCTGGCATTTACACCCGCGCCGCGGTGCAGGCCGACCCGATTACCCTGAACAGCCAGCTCGGCACCTGGACCAACTTCGTCAATTTGCTGGACCTGTGCGCCCTGGCGCTGCCCGGCGGCTTTCGTGAAGACAGCCTGCCCGGCGGCTTCACCCTGATTGGCCCGGCCTGGCAAGACCATGCGCTGGCCGACTTCGGGCAACGCTGGCAGCAGGCGCAGCCTTGGCAGGCCGGCGCCACCGGTCAGCTCTTGCCGGAGCCGCAACCCCGCGCGACCAATGCTGATGACGACGATCTGATCACCGTTGCGGTAGTCGGCGCCCACCTTACCGGCATGCCCCTCAACACCCAGCTCACCGAACGCGGCGGGGTATTGCTCGAAGCCACTCACACCGCCCCCTGCTACCGCCTCTACGCCCTGGCCAACACAGTGCCGCCCAAACCCGGACTGATCCGCAACGAGAAAAGCGGCGGCGACAGCATTCCCATCGAACTGTGGCAAATGCCGGTGAAACACTTCGGCAGTTTTGTCGGCCTGATTCCCGCCCCACTGGGCATCGGCAGCCTGGAAACCGCCGACGGGCGCTGGGTGAAAGGCTTTATCTGTGAGCCCTGGGCCATTGATGACGCCACCGACATTACCGCTCTGGGCGGCTGGAGAAACTACATCGCGCAACTGAAAAAAAACGCTGAGGAGACACACTGATGCTGAAAAAAGTCCTGATCGCCAACCGTGGGGAGATCGCGGTTCGCATTTGCCGCACCCTGTCGCAGATGGGCATCAGCTCGGTGGCGGTATACTCCGATGCAGACCGTAACAGCCAGCATGTCAGTGCCGCCGACGAAGCGGTGGCGCTGGGTGGGCAAACCGCCGCGGAAAGCTATCTGCGCACCGACCTGATCCTCAAGGCCGCCAAAGACACCGGCGCCCAGGCGATCATTCCGGGCTACGGGTTTCTTTCGGAAAATGCCGAGTTTGCGGAAACCTGTGAAGCCAACGGCATTGCCTTTATCGGCCCCACCCCGAAACAGCTCCGTGAGTTCGGCCTCAAACATGAGGCCCGCGCGCTGGCGGAAAAAGCCGGCGTTCCGCTCGCCCCCGGTACTGACCTGCTACAAAGCCTGGACGAAGCCAGGCAGGCAGCCAGCGATATCGGTTATCCGATCATGCTGAAAAGCACTGCCGGCGGAGGTGGCATCGGCTTGTCGCGCTGTAATGATGAAGCCGAACTGGTCGCCGCCTATGAATCCGTGAAACGACTGGGCGAAAATTTCTTCTCCGACAGCGGCGTATTCATCGAACGTTTTGTGGCCCGCGCCCGCCATGTGGAAGTGCAAATTTTCGGTGACGGTAACGGCACCGTACTGGCACTGGGTGAGCGGGAGTGCTCCCTGCAACGGCGCAATCAGAAAGTGGTGGAAGAAACTCCGGCCCCCAACCTGCCGCAAGCCACCCGCGAAAAACTCCACGCCAGCGCAGCGCGCCTGGGTCAATCCGTCAAATACCGTTCCGCCGGCACGGTGGAATATATCTACGACGACGAGCGCGACGAATTTTATTTCCTGGAAGTCAACACCCGCCTGCAAGTGGAACACGGCGTCACCGAATCCGTATTCGGTGTGGATCTGGTCGCCTGGATGCTAATGCTTGCTGGCGGTGAACGTCCCCCACTCGATGACACCTACACCAGCCAGGGCGCGGCCATGGAAGTCCGCATTTACGCCGAAGACGCCCTGAAAGATTTCCAGCCCAGCCCCGGCGAGCTCACCGAAGTGCTCTTCCCGGATAACGTTCGGCTGGACGGCTGGGTAGAGACCGGCACCGTGGTGAGCCCTCATTACGATCCCATGCTCGCCAAACTTATCGTCCACGGTGATGATCGCCAGGATGCACTGGAGAAGATGCAAAATGCACTGGCGCAAACTCGTCTGTCCGGTATCGCCACCAACCTGGATTACCTGCGCCAAATTTTACTCGATCAGAATGTCATCGCCGGTACCGTATCCACCCGCTACCTGGAAACCTTCAACTATACGCCCATGGCGTTCGAGATTGTGGACCCGGGCACCTACACCACGGTGCAGGATTACCCGGGCCGTGCCGGCTACTGGGATATCGGCGTTCCGCCCTCCGGCCCCATGGATGATTTCGCATTCCGGCTGGCCAACCGCATCGTCGGCAATCACCACAGTGCCGCCGGGCTGGAAGCCACCCTGGTCGGCCCCAGCCTGAAATTTCATTGCGATACTGTGGTCGCTCTCACTGGTGCATCCTGTGACGCGCAGGTGGACGGCAACCCAGTCAATTTCTGGGAGCCTCTCGCCATCAAGGCCGGCCAGACCCTGACTACCGGCAAAGTCGACAACGGTTGCCGAACCTATATTGCTGTACGCAACGGCATCGATGTGCCGGATTACCTGGGTAGCAAATCCACCTTTGTGCTGGGCCAGTTCGGCGGCCACGGTGGCCGCACCTTGCGCAAAGGCGACGTACTTGCCGTCTGCCAGCCACAGCTGGCCGGCAGTCCCTCACCGGCACCGGTCGCCGACCCTCACCCGGCAGAGAAAAACCTGCTGCCTGACTACCCGCAACACTGGGATATCAAGGTGCTGTACGGCCCCCACGGTGCACCGGATTTCTTCACCGAAAAGGCCATCGGCGATTTCTTCCAGGCCGACTGGCAAGTGCACTACAACTCTAACCGCCTGGGCATTCGTCTGGTCGGCCCGAAGCCGAGCTGGACCCGCACCGACGGCGGCGAAGCCGGCCTGCACCCGTCCAATGTACACGACAATGAATACGCCATTGGCTCGATCAATTTCACCGGAGATTTCCCGGTGATCCTGACCAAGGATGGCCCCAGCCTGGGTGGGTTTGTGTGCCCGGTAACCATTGCCAAAGCCGAATTGTGGAAAGTGGGGCAACTGAAACCCGGCGACAGCATTCGTTTCTCAGCCATCAGTTTCGCTGAAGCCAAAGCTCTGGAGGAAGCCCAGGATGCCTCCATCGAGAACCTGGGTGTTATTCCGGTGGTACAGCCCGCCATTGCCGATCACAACACCGCCTGCACCTCGGCTACCATGCTCGCCGAGCACGACGCCGAAGGCGATGTACCGCGTATTGTCTACCGTCAGGCGGGCGACAAATACATCCTGATCGAGTACGGCGACAACGTGCTCGACCTGGCTTTGCGCATGCGTGTGCATGCGTTGATGGAGAATCTGAAAAGCGCACCTGTCAGCGGGATTCTGGAACTGTCACCCGGCGTTCGCAGTCTGCAGGTTCACTACGATTCCCGCCTGATTGATCAGGCAACGCTGGTCAACACCCTGCTGGAGCGGGAAAAAACCATCGGCAATGTGGACGACATGGTGGTTACCTCTCGCGTCCTGCATTTACCCATGGCATTTGAAGACAGCGCCACTCTGGATGCGGTACAGCGCTATCAGGAAACCATCCGCAGTGACGCGCCCTGGTTACCGAACAATGTGGAATTCATTCGTCGCATCAACGGCCTGGATTCCACCGAACAGGTACGCGACATCATCTTCAGTGCCAGCTATCTGGTACTCGGCCTGGGCGATGTGTATCTCGGTGCCCCCTGTGCCGTGCCCATTGATCCTCGCCACCGCCTGATGACATCCAAATACAATCCGGCACGGACGTTCACCGCCGAAGGCACCGTCGGGATTGGTGGCATTTACATGTGTATTTACGGCATGGACTCCCCCGGCGGTTACCAGCTGGTAGGCCGAACCCTGCCCATCTGGAACAAGCACCTCAAAAACAAGCAATTTCACAACGGTGAACCCTGGTTACTGAAATTTTTCGACCAGGTGCGCTACTACCCGGTCAGTGAAGCCAGGCTCACCGAAATGCGTGACGCCTTCCGCCATGGCCACCTGGATGTGGAAATCACGGAAGAGCCGTTCAGCCTGAAAGCACACCGCGAATTCCTGGCGGAAATCGAACCGGAAATGGCCGCTTTCAATGCGCGCCGTGATGCCGCCTACCGCGAAGAAGTGGCCCTCTGGCAAAACGAGGATGCCGCAATCGAATCCGCGCTCATGGGAAACAGTGCCGACATTGGTGACGTGGATGGCCACCTGATCAGCGCAGAAATCAGCGGCAATGTCTGGAAACTGCTGGTGGAAGAAGGAGCCCAGGTCACGGAAGGGCAACCTCTGGTAATCGTGGAAGCCATGAAAATGGAGTTCGAAATTACCGCCAACGCCAACGGCAAAGTCACCGGCCTGCACTGCAAACCCGGCGCCATTATCAATGCTGGCGACCCGGTCGTTGTCATCGACACCGACGCGGTGGCCTGAGGGATCAAGCATGAATGTGCGAGCGGCAAAAAAAACCGAAAACCTGGCAGAGCGAATCTATCTGCAACTGAAGCAGGACATTTTCGATTTCCGGCTAATGCCCGGTGACCGCTTCAGTGAAAACGAGATCGCCGAACGGATGGGCGTGTCACGCACTCCGGTGCGCGAAGCCCTGTTCCGCTTACAACGTGAAACTTATGTGGATGTGCTTTACCGCAGCGGCTGGCAGGTCAAGCCCTTTGATTTTAAATACTTCGAGGAGCTGTACGACGTGCGCACCATTCTGGAATGCGCCGCCGTACGCAAGCTGTGCGAACAGGACGGAGATCTCAGCAATCTGGATGATCTGGTTAGCCAATGGTGCGTCCCCCGGGATCAACGACTCGACGATGGCCCTGTGGTCAGCGGCATGGACGAGCGCTTTCATGAAAAACTGGTGGAAGCCGCCGGCAACAGTGAAATGGCACGCATCCACCATGATTTGACCGAACGACTGCGCATCATTCGTCGCCTGGATTTCACCAAGCCACCACGGGTAGACGCCACCTACAACGAACATCAAGCGGTACTGGAAGCCATCCTGCATCGTCGGGCGGAACAGGCACAGATTCTTTTGCGCGCTCACATTGAAGAATCCCGTAACGAAGTCCGAAAAATCACCGTGCACATGCTGCACGAAGCCAGTGCACGTAGTCAGTTGCACTCGGTTGAAGCCAGCTCGACCGAAAGAGTCGACGGCTAACCCGCTAGCGGGGGAACAACGGCCAGTGAATCGGCCGGATTGCTGGAGCCGGATCTGGTGCTCCGAGGACAGGGTTCACGGAAATGGAAACGCCAACTTAAACGCAAGGGGAAACACCATGAGTTTTTCACAATCCATGAAGAAACTGGCTGCCGGCGTTGTCGCATCCAGTGCTATTGCCTACAGCGGCGCCGTAATGGCCGCCGACACCATCAAGGTCGGGGTTCTGCACTCCCTCTCCGGCACCATGGCCATCAGTGAGTCCACTCTCAAAGATACCGTTCTGATGATGATTGAAGAGCAGAACAAGAAGGGCGGCATCATGGGCAAGAAACTGGAGCCCGTTGTGGTCGACCCGGCGTCCAACTGGCCGCTTTTCGCCGAAAAAACCCGGGAGCTAATTACCAAGGAAGACGTGGACGTTATCTTCGGTTGCTGGACGTCGGTATCGCGCAAATCCGTACTTCCGGTGGTGGAAGAATTGAACGGACTGCTTTTCTATCCCGTGCAGTATGAAGGCGAAGAATCGTCCAAGAATGTTTTCTACACCGGTGCCGCACCAAACCAGCAAGCCATTCCCGCGGTAGATTACCTGATCAACGATCTGGGTGTTGAACGTTTCGTTCTGGCTGGTACCGATTACGTGTACCCGCGCACCACCAACAAGATCCTGGAAGCTTACCTCAAGTCCAAAGGCGTGGCCGAAAAGGACATCATGATCAACTACACTCCATTCGGTCATTCCGATTGGCAGAGCATCGTCAGCGAGATCAAGGCGTTTGGCAGCCAGGGCATGAAAACCGCCGTAGTCTCCACCATCAATGGTGATGCCAACGTTCCTTTCTACAAGGAACTGGGTAACCAGGGCGTTAGCGCTGAAGACATTCCCGTGATTGCCTTCTCCGTCGGTGAAGAAGAGCTGTCCGGTATCGACACCGGCCCGCTGGTTGGCCACCTGGCTGCCTGGAACTACTTCCAGAGCGTTTACAACGACACCAACAATACCTTCATCGACCAGTGGCACGCCTACACCGGTGACGACAAGCGCGTAACCAATGATCCCATGGAAGCTACCTATATCGGTTTCAACATGTGGGTGAAGGCCGTTGAGAAAGCCAAGTCCACCGATACCGATAAAGTGGCTGACGCCATGATTGGGATCCAGACACCGAACCTGACCGGCGGAACCGCCGTGATGAACGAGAACCACCACCTTTCCAAACCGGTGCTGATCGGTGAAATCCAGGACGACGGCCAGTTCGCTGTAGTCTGGGAAACCGAAGGTCTGGTGAAAGGCGATGCCTGGTCTGACTTCCTGCCAGGCTCCAAGGATCTGATCTCTGATTGGACGGCTCCGACCCAATGCGGCAACTACAACACCAAAACCAAAAGCTGCGGCGGTGCTTCAGCCGAATAACTCTCTCGGACCGCACCCCGGGCATTGCCCGGGGTGCGCGTCACAAAAAAAACATTTCAACACCGTGAAAACCAGTGCGTGACCGGGGAATGGCGCCAGCCTTGAGGGCTCCCTTTCCTGCGTCATTCATCAGCCATCAGGACTCTGGCTTTCACTATTTAACGCCCCGTAAGGAGCCCGTCATGGGTTACAGATTTGGCCAAATGCTGACAGCACTATTCCTTGTGCTGCTTGCCAGTGTGAGCTGGGCTGAAGAGCCGCTGCAGGACCCGACAGCACCGCCCCGGACCACAACAGAGAACAGCGTGGATGAAATCGATATTCTTCCCCTGTCGCTCCAGGAAATTCTCAACCGGTTGACCAACCGCAGCTTTGATGAAAAAGAAGCTGCCATTCGTCAACTGGCAAAGCAGGACAACCCTCGTGTTGTACCGCTACTCAACGCCTTAATGAACCGCGAGCTGGTACACAATCGCAAAGACGACACCATCGCGCTGGGCGTCAAGAAAGATGGCCAGTGGGAACTTCGCGATCCGGAAAGCAGCGAAGTCATCGGCCAGGCGGATAGCCGGGCTGTACGCCCGGTGATCATCAACAACCGCCTGCGTACCGTGATCAATAACCAGTTGGCACTGGTCGCTCTGAACGACCCCGACAGCGATATCCGCTACCAGGCCGCCGGGCAACTGATCGGCAATGATGACGCGGAAATGCTTGCGGCTCTGACAACCCGCCACTACCAGGAATCCCACCCCCGCGTTGTTGCGCAAATTGATACCGCACTGAACATTGCCGCCCTGCGCAGTGATGACCTCACTACACGGCTGGACGCCATCGAGGCACTTGCCGGCAACCTGCATCCGGAAGTAAAAAACGCACTCAACACGCGTCTTCTGGCTGCCGACACCCCTCAGGAATCACAGGCCCTGGAAAAAGCCATCGCCCGCATTGAAGCTCGCATCGACACCTTCCAGACTGCCGACACCGTGTTCTTCGGCCTGAGCCTGGGGTCCGTTCTGCTGCTGGCAGCCATTGGTCTGGCCATTACCTTCGGCGTCATGGGCGTCATCAACATGGCCCATGGCGAGCTGATCATGCTCGGCGCCTATACCACCTATGTGGTGCAACAACTTCTGCCTGACAGCCATGAGTGGTCGTTATTGATTGCCGTTCCCGCTGCCTTTCTGGTATCCGCCTTTGTCGGCGTGCTGATTGAACGGTTTGTGATTCGCTTTCTTTACGGGCGTCCGCTGGAAACCCTGTTGGCCACCTTTGGTGTCAGCCTGATTCTGCAACAGGCGGTACGGGTGATCTTCTCCCCGCTCAACCGCACCGTCATCACACCGGAGTGGATGAGTGGCGCACTGGAAATCAATCCCGTGTTCTCGCTGACCTACAACCGTCTGTACATCATCGTCTTTGCCCTGGCGGTCTTCCTGGCTTTGCTCGCCCTGCTCAAGAAAACCCGGCTGGGCTTGCAGGTCCGTGCAGTGAGCCAGAACCGCGCTACCGCACGCGGCCTTGGTATCCGCAGTGAACGGGTCAACGCCCTGACCTTCGGGCTGGGATCGGGTATCGCAGGGGTTGCCGGCGTCGCCCTGGCTCAGCTGACCAACGTGGGCCCCAACCTGGGCCAGAGCTACATCATCGATTCCTTCATGGTGGTGGTATTCGGCGGGGTCGGCAATCTGTGGGGCACCCTCACTGCAGCGTTCAGCCTCGGCATTGCCAATAAATTACTGGAGCCCATGGCCGGCGCGGTCCTGGCCAAGATTGTCGTACTGGTCTTCATCATTCTGTTTATCCAGCGCAAACCGCGGGGCCTGTTCCCGCAACGTGGCCGGGCGGCGGAGGAATAACATGCGAGATTCAACTTTCAAAAGCGCCTTTAATGACCGCACGGCAAAAACCTTCATGGCAGTGCTGTTTGGTGCCACCCTGCTGGTAACGGTCCTTAACCAACTGTTCCCTGCTGATTCGGTCCTCCATGTGAGCGCCTATACCGTGACCCTGCTGGGCAAGTACCTGTGTTATGCCCTGCTGGCGCTGGCACTGGACCTGGTGTGGGGCTACTGCGGCATCCTCAGCCTCGGCCATGGTGCCTTTTTTGCACTGGGCGGCTACGCCATGGGCATGTACCTGATGCGTCAGATCGGTGACCGGGGGGTGTACGGCAACCCGGAACTGCCGGACTTCATGGTCTTTCTCAACTGGAGTGAACTGCCCTGGTACTGGCACGGCTTCGACCAATTCTGGTTCACCGCGCTGATGATTTTGCTGGTCCCCGGTCTGCTGGCATTTGTGTTCGGCTGGCTTGCCTTCCGCTCCCGGGTCACCGGGGTGTATCTGTCGATCATCACCCAGGCGCTAACTTATGCATTGATGCTGGCGTTTTTCCGCAACGAGCTGGGCTTTGGTGGCAACAACGGGCTCACCGACTTCAAGGATTTGCTGGGCTTTTCACTGCAATCCGACACCACCCGCGTGGGGTTGTTGATCGCCACCGCCGTGGCGCTGGCTGGCGCCTTCATTCTGTGTCGCTGGATTACCGGCAGCAAGCTTGGGCGCGTGGTCATGGCGGTGCGGGATGCAGAGTCCCGGACACGGTTTGTGGGCTACCGCACCGAGCATTACAAGCTGTGGATATTCACCCTCAGCGCCATTCTTGCCGGCATTGCCGGGGCACTTTATGTCCCGCAGGTTGGCATCATCAACCCCGGCGAATTTTCGCCACTCAACTCCATTGAGCTGGTGGTATGGGTCGCCGTGGGCGGACGCGCCACACTGTACGGCGCGGTAATCGGTGCCATTCTGGTGAACTACGGCAAAACCGTATTCACCGGCATCATGCCGGAAGCCTGGTTGTTTGCCTTGGGTGGGTTGTTTGTGGCGGTCACCGTGTTCCTGCCCCATGGTCTGGTAGGGCTGGTGGCAGAAAACTGGGGCAAGGTAAAAACCCGCTTCGCCCAAAATGGAAACGCATCCAATACCACCAACCCGGCAGAAGGAGACACGCCATGAGCGCATTGGACAGTTTGCGCGAAACCTTTCGCCGTGATCAGGTATTCGATTTCATGCGCCAGGGCACACGCCCGGTGGCGCCTGGCCAGCTCGATTCCGGCGCCGGTAAAAACATTCTCTATCTGGAGGATATCACCGTCAGCTTTGATGGTTTCAAGGCCCTCAATGACCTGACGATGTATATCAAGACCGGTGAGTTGCGCTGCATCATCGGCCCCAACGGGGCCGGCAAATCCACCATGATGGATGTCATTACCGGCAAAACACGGCCCGATAGCGGCACCTGCTTTTTTGGCCAGACTCTGGACCTGACCCGCATGAGCGAAACCGATATCGCCACTGCCGGGATTGGCCGCAAATTCCAGAAGCCTACCGTGTTCCCCGAACACACCGCATTCGAAAATCTGGAGCTGGCCATGCACGGGGCCAAAAGCCCCTGGCATTCTCTCTTCACCCAGCTCAGCGGCGAGCAAAAAAACTGGATCGAGGAAACGCTGTACACCGTCGGGCTACTGGAGGATCGCAACAAGGTCGCAGGTCTGCTTTCCCATGGCCAGAAACAGTGGCTGGAAATCGGCATGGTCCTGATGCAGAAACCACAGCTACTGCTGGTGGACGAACCCATCGCCGGCATGACCCGCCAGGAAGTGGAACGCACCGGCGAACTTTTGCAAAGCCTGGCCGGCAAACATTCTGTGGTGGTGGTTGAACACGACATGGAGTTCATTCGTTCCATTGCCAGCACCGTTACCGTACTTCATCAGGGCAGCGTGCTGGCTGAAGGCACCATGGAGCAGGTGCAGAATGATCCGAAAGTGATTGAAGTCTACCTGGGCGAATAAGTTAAAAGTGCAAAGTTGAAAGTTCAAAAGCGCGGACCGGAAGGGTTGCCACCTTTAAACACGCTGCCCGCGCTGAACCAAAAGTGATCGCGGGCAGGGCGTACCGGATACCGGTCAGCCATACCGCATTTCAACTTTAAACTTTTAACTTTCAACTGAATTTGGAGAAACCGATGTTGAAACTGAACAACGTCAACCAATATTACGGCGAATCCCACACCCTCTGGGATGTGGACCTGGACATGAAAAAAGGCGAATGCCTGTGTGTCATGGGCCGCAACGGCGTGGGCAAGACCACCCTGCTGAAAACCATTATGGGCCTGCTGCCCGTAAAAGGCGGCAGCATTGAGTTCAACGGCCAGGACTTTGCGCGACAGGCCGCGGAAGAGCGCGCCCGCGCCGGGATTGGGTATGTTCCCCAGGGCCGGGAAATTTTCCCCCTGCTTACCGTGGAAGAAAACCTGGAAACCGGCCTGCAAGCACGCCCCGATCGCAGCAAAAAAATCCCGGACCGCATATACGATCTTTTCCCTGTGCTGCATGAGATGCGTAACCGTCGTGGGGGCGATCTGTCCGGCGGGCAGCAACAGCAACTGGCCATCGGCCGCGCCCTGGCACTGGACCCAACACTACTGATTCTCGACGAGCCCACTGAAGGCATCCAACCCAACATCGTCGACATGATCGGCCGGGTAATCAAAACCCTGAACCGGCAGGAAGGGTTGACCGTGCTATTGGTCGAACAGAAACTTCACTTCGCCCGCGCCACCGCCGACCGCTTTGCCATTCTGGATCGTGGCAGCAAAGTGGCAGAGGGCAATATGGGCGAATTGGATGACACCCTGATCAAGAGTTACCTCACTGTCTGAGAATCAATACCCCTCTACTGTAGGAGCGACGCTCCTACAGAAAAACGGCACGGTTCACCCTTCGCTGCCCCAACATAACCAGTAAGCCAGCATAGACAGATCACGGCACACCTTTCACACTGCGTCTCCAATCACCAACCTGTGGATTACCGATCATGCTGGCCACTCTCTGGACCATCATTGCTCCCGTGCTGCTGTGCGCAGGCCTGGGCTATGGCTGGGCGCGAGCGGGCAAGCCTTTTGACACCCAGATGGTCACCTCACTGGTCACCCTGGTCACAACTCCTTGCCTGATTGTGGCCACCATGGGCAAGACGGATCTGGACCTGCAGGCGCTCATGGAAGTGGCCGGTCTGGCAGTGGCGGTACTGGCCTCCACTTTCGTGGTCAGCGCGGTGATACTGCGCCTCACCGGTCAGCCCTTTCGGGTGTTTCTACCTTCACTGGTCTTCCCCAACACCGGCAACATGGGCATTCCGCTGTGTATGCTCGCGTTTGGCGAAGCCGGATTGGCATTGTCGCTGGCGTGGATGATGCTCTACTCCGTGGCACATTTCTCCCTGGGGCTGGCCATCGTCAGTGGTCAGGGCTTTTCCCTGAAACTGTTTCGCCACCCGATTCTGATCTCCGTGTTTCTGGCCGTGGCCATGGTCGCTTTCCAGCTAAGCCTGCCTGAGTGGCTCTACAACACCGTCAGCCTGATCGGCGATCTGACCATTCCCTTGATGCTGATTACACTGGGTGTGTCCCTGTCGCAGCTGAAAGTCCGCCATCTGGGTAGCGGAGCCGGGTTTGCGGTCCTGCGGCTGGCCAGTGGCTTTGCGGTGGGATGGGGGCTGGTGACAGCACTGGACATCGACGGCCCGCTACGCGGGGTGGTGCTGATCGAATCCACCATGCCCGTGGCAGTATTCAATTATCTGCTCGCCAAAGCCTACAACCGGGGCGCGGAAGAAGTCGCTGCCATGGTAGTGATTTCGACCTTGCTGGCGTTTTTGCTGCTACCCCTGCTATTGAGCTACGCGCTTTGAATTAAGTCACGGGGATAAACCACCTGGGCTTCATGCGCCCAAAGTCCCGACGCAGGTTATGCTTGAGCGAACGCTTTGAATCCAGCACAAACGTCTCCTGACCGTCGCGGACAAATACCACCCAGTGCCAGAACGGCTTGCCGTTTTCCCGGTGCCACTTGATCGCCAGCAGTGCCCGTTCCGGTAGTCCCTGCCAACCGGAAAAGGGCTGCTCACCCGGCAGCGCCCGCAACCCATACGCCGCCAGCAACCGCCGCACATAAGCGGTATCCGACCACAGCGTGCGGTCTGCCGGGTCGATCCCCAACCGGGCTGCCCGCTGCCTCGCCCGGCGGTAGCTCACCCCCGCCAGGGTGGCCACTGCGGCAATGCCGCAACCCGTCACGTCTTCCTGAATCACCGGCTTCATCCAAGCCTCCTGTGCGCCCTCTTTACCAAACGCTTACACTGACGGTTTTTCCGTCACGGGGCCATTCCATGATCCACCGCCTGACACAACTTTTTCCACTCTGGGCCCTGCTGTTTTCCCTGCTGGCCTACTGGCAGCCGCAGTGGTTAGTCGTCGGCAAGCCCGCCATCGTGCCACTGCTTATGCTGATCATGTTCGGCATGGGGCTATCATTAAGCTGGGAGGATTTTCGGCGGGTGTTCAAACGGCCCAGGGTGATTGCGCTTGGCGTGGTGCTGCAATACACCCTGATGCCATTGATCGCCTGGGGCATCGGTATCGCACTGCAACTGCCCGAGGAACTCCTCATCGGGCTGGTGCTGGTGGGTGCCTGCCCCGGTGGCACGGCGTCCAATGTAATCGCCTATCTGGCCCGCGCCAATGTGGCCCTGTCCGTCGCAATCACCTTTGCCTCCACACTGGTGGCCGTGGTCGCCACGCCCTTGCTGACCTGGCTGTATCTGGGCGAGCGCATCCCGGTGCCGGTAGATGGCATGCTGTTGTCGCTGGTACAAATCGTCATCGTCCCTGTGGTGGCAGGCTGTGCATTAAATACGTTTTTCAACCGCCAACTCACCCCTGTAAGGGATTGTTTTCCGCTGGTGTCCGTGGCCGCCATTGTGGCCGTTATCGGCATCATCGTGGCATTGAATCAGGGCCGTATCGGGGAGGCCGGGCTGGCCGTCTTTGTGGCGGTAGCGCTGCACAATGGGCTGGGGTTACTGGGTGGTTATGGCATCGCTCGGTTATTTCGTCTGGACCGGCAAACCGCCCGTACCCTGGCCATTGAAGTGGGCATGCAGAACTCCGGGCTGGGGGTAGCGCTGGCAATCAAACACTTCACCCCACTGGCCGCGCTGCCGGGCGCCCTGTTCAGTGTCTGGCACAATTTGTCAGGCTCTGTTCTCGCCACCGTGTGGCAACGGGATACGTCTGCCTCACACACTGAAAGCGATAACGAAACGCATCACCCGTAAAAAACACACTTGCCAGCAAGGATTTTTCCCAAAAAAAAAGCGGGCCAGAGGCCCGCTTTGATATTGCTCACAACCTGAATCAGTCGATCACGCTGCTACCCGTTCCTGCGCTGATATCCTTGAGGATAACCGTGCCCGCGGCCGAGCCATCGGACACCCAGGGTTCCAGGCCGGAGCTGCCATCATCCGCAACGAACAGGTACTTGCTGCCCAAATCGCCATTCACGGTGGGCGGCACCTGATACATGAACGTCAACGGGAAAGGCTCCGAACCTGCGCCCGCCGCGGTATCATCGATATCCTTGACCAGTTCCGTTCCCTGCGAGGTGCCATCGGTCTTCCACAGTTCGGTACCGAAATCACTGCCACCGGCACCCTCGGTATCCGCCGCAAAGAACACCGTACCGTTAGCCTCCACCATGGTCCAGGCTTCAACATCAGAGAAGGAATAATCGCCCGTGCTACGCACTGCCGGATCAATTTCTGCAGTGCCACTGGTGTTATCGATGCGCAACAGATACGGGGTTACCCCGGCTTGCTCCACGTACATAAACACACCCAGTGAGGTGCCTACCAAATCTTCGTCATAAGGCTTGTTCAGTTCGCTGGCGGTCAGGTTGGTCACCGTGCTGCCATCATACTCGAAGATATTCAGGTCTGTGCTGCTGGTCCCCTTATCCGCAACGAAATAGACCTTATCGTTGCTGATTACCACATTCTCAGTGATATCGAGCCGTACCGTGCTGCCACCATCATCAAAGGCTACTTCCTCGATATTGCCATCTTGATCCAGCTCGTACAGACGAGTTTCTGCATCGGTTGCGTTGAAACGCCCGGTAAACAGCAGCTTGCCGTTATAACCCAACCAATCATCATCGCCAATCAGTTGCGGGTATTTCGTCAGAGAGCCGCCGGTGATGGTGTCGTTATTGGTGGCGATCTTCGCGGTTCCTGCCGCCGTACCATCGGTGAAGTAGACATCGCCGGCAGGCTGATCAAAGAAGAACAGGCCGCCATCCACCGGGGTCAGGGACTCAGGCGCCGTATTGCTGGTCGGGTTGCCGTTAATATTTGACGACAACACTACTGTGTCATTAGAAACGGGGTCGAAAACCACCAGCTCGCGGCCAAACTGATCCACCACAGCATTCATAAACAATTTTCCAGCCGCCGGCACCATATTGTGCGGCTGACCGTTGCCATTGGGATAGATGTCCGCCACACGCTCGGTGCCCGCACCGGTGCCGTCGGTGGCCCACAGCTCCACATCGCCGTTGCTGTCCTTGCCTGCAAAGTAGAACGTGCCGTCCAGTTCCGCCATGTAACCACTGCCGAAACGGCCCACTTCAAAACCGTTGTTATTGTCATCAACGATCTTGCTGGTGCCGGCAGGGGTACCGTCCGTTTTGTAAAGGTATTCCGTAGGAAGCGCCGCCCGTGCCGTGGCACTGCGCACGGCAATCGCGCCGGCGCTTTCAGCCGCCGGAAATACCACAAAGCCACTGCCCCCTTCTGCCACGGTGGTGCCACCGCCGCCAGAGCTGGAAGAACCGCCACCACAGGCGGTCATCATGGTGGCCACGCCGATGGCGGCAGCCAGTTGAGTGAGTTGCTTGTTGATCATTACATTTACCCCGATTAGTGACTCATCCCAGAGAGACGCTCATTAGAGCACCGGGGAGAACGCCGCTTCTTCACCCTGATGGGTGAATTTCAACGGGGGGCGCTTACACACCGTCATAATCGGGCTAGACTGAACATCATCATTTTACAAACCTGCCAGCCATGCCAGAAACCCTTCGTCGTGCGGTGACGGAAAACCGCGAACGCATCCTTCAGGAGCGCCACAACCTGTTCATGGAGGAGGTGGGGTCGCGCATGGTGCTGTCGTTTTTCATTGCGGCGGCACTGCCATTATTTTTTCTGGAGCAGCGTACGCAGCCGCCCTTTATCGGCTGGTACACCGTACTGCTTTGTGTCGCAGCACAATCGCTTTTCCTCATCCGGTTTTACAACGCCCATCGGGAACACGAAGCGCCTAAAACCCGGAAATGGCATCGGCTAAACCTCTACCTTGCCGTGATCTGGGCCATTTTGTGGTCAAGTTTCCCCTATCTCTTCCTGCAAGGTGCCACGCCGGTAACCTTGTTGACCTGCCTGGTTATCCTGTCGGTGGCCACCTCGATTCCGTCCGTGTCCATGGGGGTGTATCCGGATATTTTCATCGGCTTCATTACCCCGGTCTATCTGGCCTGGCTGGCCTTTATTCTGCTTTACGTACCGGAGGCGCCCGGGATCATCAAAATGCTCCCGCTAATCAATCTGATTTTCATGGTGCTGTTCAGCCTTTACATCCACCGCTCACAAATCAGCACCATTGCCCTGCGCATTGAAGCCGAGCAGGCCAGTGAACGCGCCAGCAAGGCCAGCGAAAGCAAGACCCGCTTTCTCGCCGCGGCCAGCCACGACCTGAGGCAACCGCTGCAGGCGGCCACCTTGTATGCCGCCATGCTGAAAAACAATGCCGCCCCACAACCCGATATCGTCGACAAGCTGGATACCGCCATTGCCTCCTGCAATGAACTGCTGGGGCACCTGCTCATGCTGTCACGCTTGCAGTCACAGCGACTGAAACCGCGTAAGCGTATTATCAATTTGCTCGATACCCTGCAGCCGATCCTTGATGAAGTACGTCCCCAGGCGAGCGCCAAGCAACTGACAATGATCACCGAAAACCTGGCCGGCCAGCACATTTTCACCGATGGCATCATGTTCGCCCGTATTGTTCGCAACCTGGTCAGCAACGCCCTCAAGTACACCGAACAGGGGCATATTCGTATCGTCGCCCGGCAGCAAGACAAACAATTGTTGCTGGACATCGAAGACACCGGCATCGGCATTGACGACATTTACCAGTCCGAGGTGTTTGATGAATTCATGCAGATAGACAATGACCAACGTTCGATCCAGAACGGACTGGGATTGGGCTTGGCCATTGTTAGCCGGCTGGGGGCGCTGTGCGAGATTCCGGTGCAGATGCAGTCACGCAAGGGGGAAGGTACTACCTTCACCTTAACGTTACCGGCAGCGGCCATCAGTCAGACGCAGCCCGCCGACAACGTGGTCAATGCGCTGCCGCTGTTTGAAACGCTGACGGTGCTATTGATAGATGATGATAAAAGAGTCACAGAAGCCCTCAGCGGCCTGCTCAGCAGCCTGGGCGCAACGGTATCTGCTCACCACGCATTGGAACCGGCCATGCAGGCCTTGAAAGAGCGCGGTGCACCACCGTCAGTGGTGATTACCGATGATCAGATTGGGCCGCATACTAATGCTGGCTCAGTGATCGAAGCCGTCACCGCTTTGTTTCGTCAGCCCGTGCCAACACTCATCATTACCGGCAACACCAATCCGGATTTCATCCAGACTCTGCCAGATGACATCGATGTGCTTTTCAAGCCGGTGGCAGCAGATACCCTGACCGCAAAACTGGAGGAAATGCTCGCCCCCGGCGGCGCAATCTAAAGCAGCCCCATCTGACGGGCTTTTTCGATACAGGCCGTGCGGTTGGCCACATCCAGTTTTTCGTAAAGCAGGCGCAGGTGAGTCTTGATGGTGTTCACGCTGACAAACAGCTGGCGGGCGATTTCTTTGTTGCCATGGCCTTCCTGAAGCATGGCCAGAATAGCAAGTTGCTGACGAGTGAGGGTGAGCGCTTCTTCCGGGGCAGAGCCGGCCATCAGCCGGAAGGATTCAGAAAAATAGCTACGGCCAGTCATGACTTCACGAATGGCAAACAGAATTTGTTCTACCGATTCACTTTTGTCCACGAAGCCATTGACCTTCAGCTGCACGGCACGGTGCACAGTGGTTTCTGTGGCAGAGCCAGAACACACCAGCACTTTGGCCTCGCCCATCAAGCGGCCAACCAAACTCCACAGGGTAAGCCCATCCAGATCAGGCATGGCCTGATCAAGAATCACGAGATCATACTCTGGTAATAATTGGCGATTATCCAGCAACCACTTTGGCTGCTCGCAAGTGGTAATACTCGCCTCTGCATAGGCATGCTTGAGCGTAATGCTTAGCGCATCAGCAAATAGCTGATGATCGTCCACAATCAAAATCTTCAACGGTACTGCCTTATCCCGATCCTGGTTATAAGCTTATAAGACAGTGAAAATTATTTCCACGGCAAGTCCTTGCATACAGCGAGTAAAATCTCGTTCATGGGGGCGCACCGAGAGCACAACAACAGGGCCTGAAAAGCCTTGCGAGCATAGGTTACGGCGCGAGCCGCTCCCGCACCCAACTTCCGTCCGCCTGTTTGCGATACCGAAACCGGTCATGCAGGCGACTGGGGCGGCCATGCCAGAACTGGATTTCCGTGGGGATGATCCGGTAGCCGCCCCACTGCGCCGGGCGCGGCACCGGCGCCGAAGGAAATTCCTGCTCCAGTCGCTTCACTTCCTCTTCCAGCCACTCCCGGCTGGCGGGCTGGCTCTGCGGTGAGATGGCCGCGCTCACCTGGCTGGCATAGGGGCGGGAGGCGAAATAGCTATCGGACTCTTCCCGGTCGACTTTGTGCGCTTCGCCGATAACGATCATCTGGCGGTCGAAAGGCTGCCAGAACATGGTGAACGACACCTTGGGGTTGGCCGCCATTTCTTCCCCTTTGCGGCTGTCGTAGTGGGTAAAGAAGGTGAAGCCGCCACCCTCGATACCTTTAAGCAACACCACCCGGGAAGAGGGCTGGCCGTCAGCGCTCACGGTGGCAAGCGTCATGGCATTGGGCAACGGCAATCCGGCTTCAATGGCTTCATCCACCCAGAGGCGCGCCTGCTTAAGCGGATCGTCATGGAGGGAGACCTGGGTCAGCCCTTCAGCGTGATATTCTTCGCGCACATCTTTCATTATTTCCCCGGCTGGCTGTCATACTGAGCCGGCAGTATAACGCCCACACGCCAACAACCACGAACCTGGATCAAGGAGCAGGACGATTAGCCATGCTCGACACCGCCGACGAAAATCGCCGCCGCCACGACCTGCACCCGGACCATCCGGTATGGCTGTTTGGATATGGCTCGCTGATCTACAAGGCCGACTTCCCCTATCTGGCGCGACGCCCCGCGTCGATTACCGGCTGGGCCCGGCGCTTTTGGCAAGGCTCCCACGATCATCGCGGCACCCCGGATAAACCGGGGCGGGTGGTCACCTTGATTGAAGCCCCCGGCACCGTATGTGCCGGCATGGCCTACCGCATCACGCCGGATGTGTTCGAGCATCTGGATCACCGCGAGAAAAACGGCTATCTGCGCGTCACCACCCCACTGACCTTTGCTGATGACCAGCATGAACAGGGCCTGGTTTATATCGCTACCGCAGATAATGCCGCCTTTCTCGGCGAGGCCAGTGAACAGCAAATTGCCGATCATATAGCGGCGAGCCATGGCCCCAGCGGCAGCAACGCCGAGTACCTGCTGCAACTGGCCGAGGCGCTACGACAACTGGACGTGGTCGACGAACATGTCTTCCGCATCGAGCACTATCTGCTACGTGCCTGTGATTAATTCACTGTCTGCATGTATCGGTCCCAATAGCCGTCCTGTGGCGCAATCTGCTCGACCACATCCACCCACAAACCGGACGGGTCCCGAAACCCGAAGCGGTGTTGACCGAACGGCTCCCTGGTAAGCGGGTACACCACCGGCCCGCCGTCCCGGGTAAAGTCCTGATGGGCTTGCACGATGTCGTCCACTTCAATCTCCAGGCACACACCTTGCCCGCCGAAACACTCCGGCCCAGGCGGCGCCGAGGGGTGATCCGGGCTCATGAAGGCCACCACGCTGCCCTGCTGCTCATTGCCCAGCAGCACAAACCAGTCGCTGTCGAACAGCACATCCAACCCGACATGCCGCTGCCAGAAATCCCGGCAGGCGACCTTGTGGTCGGTGACCACGATGGGATAGCGGTCGCTGATTTTCATTTGATACCTCCTTGTTAAAAACAGACAGGTAGTCTGCTTTGAGAAAATAAAAACAAACTGTTAGTCTGTTTGTCAACCAGAAGAGGGAAACCATGGCCACCAATGCACAGCGCCGCGCCCAGACCCGCGGCTGCCTGATCAATGCCGCCCGTCACCTGTTTGCCGAACAGGGCTATGCCGACACCAGCACCGAGTCCATTCTGTCCGGCGCCGGCGTCACCCGGGGCGCCATGTATCACCATTTCCGTAACAAGGCCGAACTGTTTGAAGCGGTCTGTGACCTGCTCAGCCAGGAAGCCATGGCCGCTATCGAGAAAGCCGTGGCGGGCCAACCGGGTAGCTTGGCGACACTGAAGGCCGGCAGTCTGGCCTGGGTGGATTTCATGGTCAGGAAGGATGTACAGCGGATTCTGGTGATCGAGGCGCCCACAGTGCTTGGCCTGAGCCGCTGGCAGGCCCTAGACGGACGTTACAGCTTCATCCTGTTGCGCGCAGGCGTTGAAGAAGCCATGGCCAGCGGTACCCTGCACTTTACCGGCAGCGCCGAAGGCCTGGCACAGCTACTCAATGGGGCCATGAACACCCTGGTGCTACACAGCCCTTCCGATGATGATCATCAACGACTTCGCCAAGACCTGCTGGCCCTATTCGACTGCATTGCCGGAGAAACACCATGACTGCCTGCCTTTGCCAATCCGGGCTGAATTACGCCCAATGTTGCCAGCCCCTGCATCAGGGTCACGCTGCCTCATCACCGCAAGCGTTAATGCGCTCTCGCTATTGCGCATTTGCTCTGGGCAAAACCGATTACCTGTCTGCCAGCTGGCACCACAGCCAGCGCCCGGCCTCGCTCTCACTGGACCCCAACGAGCAATGGCTGGCGCTGGAAATTATGAGCAGCGAAACCAACGGCGACACAGGAGCCGTCCATTTTCGCGCGACCAGTAAAGACCGCAACGGCTTTACAATATTGGAGGAACGTTCGCGTTTCGTCAGGGAACAAGGCCACTGGTTTTATCTGGACGGCACGCCCAGCAGCACCCCGTTAAAACCCGGAAGAAATGATCCATGCCCCTGCGGCAGCGCAAAAAAATTCAAGAAGTGTTGTGGCTAGGACCCACGGTTTTTTCCGTTACTCACTATTGCCCGCCGGCCGTTGCCAAGTCTATACAAACCAGCCCTTGGCCCAACATCACAAGAGGTATAGCGTTAAATAAAAAGCAGAACAAAGGTGACATCATGGCTTCAACAGATCAAAGCGCCGCACTCCCTGACTGGCACGACGGCAAACGTTACCTCTGGTTACTCAGCCCGGCGATTCCCGTGCTAGCTGTTTCGTTTCTTCTCATTTATTTATTTATCTGGCCTTGGCCAGGGTTACTTTGGGGCGGCCCTTTTCTCGTATACGGCCTAATCCCCTTTGCTGACTGGGTAGTAGGCGCAGACACCAGCAACCCTCCGGAATCCGCTGTCCCCCAGCTGGAAAACGACACCTATTACCGGTTTATCGTCTATGCCTATATCCCTAGCCAATACCTGGCAACCATACTGGGCGCTTGGCTGGTAGCCAGTGGTGATGTTCCTCTGTGGGGCTTACTGGGGCTCGTTTTCAGTGTTGGCGCCGTCAACGGCATTGCCATCAATACTGCCCACGAATTAGGACACAAGAAAACCCGTACCGAGCGCTGGCTTGCCAAGATCACTCTAGCCCCGGTGGCCTATGGGCACTTCTTTGTCGAACACAATAAAGGCCACCATAAAAACGTGGCCACGCCTGATGACCCTGCCAGTTCACGGATGGGGGAATCCTTCTGGGCATTTCTGCCGCGCACCATGATTGGTAGCGTGAAGTCGGCCTGGCAGATTGAAGAGCAGAGATTGCAGCGTTGTGAGCAACCGCTCTGGTCTTTGAAGAATGAAAATCTACAAGCCTGGCTAATGACTGTCGTGTTGTTCGGACTACTAACCATCTGGCTAGGCTGGATCGTATTACCGTTTCTTCTTGCACAAGCCTTTTATGGCGCCTCCCTACTAGAGGTCATCAACTACATGGAGCACTACGGGCTATGCCGTCAGAAAAAAACCGATGGTCGCTATGAACGTTGCGAGCCCAAACATTCCTGGAACAGCAATCATATCGTCACCAACCTTTTTCTGTATCAGCTGCAGCGTCATTCCGATCACCACGCCAATCCAACCCGGCGCTTTCAGGCTCTTCGCCATTTCGATGACAGCCCACAACTCCCCTCGGGCTATGCCTCAATGTTGATCCCCGCTTATCTGCCTTTTGTCTGGTACCAGAAGATGGATCCATTGGTGGTTGAGCATTACAAGGGCGATCTAACGCAAGCTAATCTGCAACCAGCAAAGCGCGAGGCGCTACTGAAAAAATGGCAACGCCCGGTGGTGAGTTATCGTAGTGCGGATTCTGAACCGGATGTCCAACTGAGCGACATTGAGGCGGCACGGCAAGCAGAGCAAGAAATAGAAACCGCCCATCAGTTTCAATGCCCCAACTGCGGCTACACCTATGACGAACGCCATGGCGATGAAAAAGAAGGGTTCCCGGCTGGCACCCGCTGGTTACAGATCCCTGATGACTGGCCCTGCCCGGACTGTGCCGTGCGGGAAAAGATCGATTTCGTCCTCAAGCAACACTGAAGGACTCCCTCCGGCAACTCCCCCCCTGTAGCCGGAGGGCTTTTTTTGGCTTATCGCGAATACGCTCCGCACTTTGCCAAACGCTCGGCTCCGGATGCCTGAGGTAGAACACATAGCCTGAGTGGCGGTGGCTATTGCCGTGCCTATTTCAAGGATATGCCTCGCCCAGCGGTGATCAGGGCTGGAATCGCCCCATTACTCAATGTCGCGATTAAACCCTGCACACGACCACTCTCACCGGTTACGTATTCGCCCCCCGATAGCTTAGGATACGGACACAGTCAGACTTTCCATTGCGCTGATCCATTTCGCTGATTCTTCAAGGAGTCTTCATGAGCGATTCACAATTTGATGTGGTGGTCTTCGGTGCCACCAGTTTCGTTGGCCAGATTCTCTGCCAATACCTCTTTGACACCTACGGGACTGACGGTGAATTGAAGTGGGCCGCCGCCGGGCGCTCCCAGGATAAACTGGAGCAGGTAAAGGCCTCACTGGGCGATGCCGCCAGCACCCTGCCCCTGATCACTGCCAATGCCAACGACGCCGACAGCCTGGACGCCCTGTGCGCCCAGACCCGCGTGGTGGTTTCAACGGTGGGGCCTTACGCACTGTACGGCGAACCGATGATCAAGGCCTGCGTTAACAGCGGCACGGATTACTGTGATCTCACCGGTGAAGCCCAGTGGATTGCCGACATGCTTGAGCAATACGAAGCCACCGCCAAGAAGAACGGCGCCCGCATCGTGCATTGCTGCGGCTTTGACTCCATTCCCTCCGACATGGGCGTCTACTTTCTCCAGCAGCAAGTCCAGGCACGCTTCAACGCACCCGCCAGCACCGTGCGCATGCGCGTCAAAGTGGCCAAGGGTGGCGTTTCCGGTGGCACTGTCGCCAGCATGATGAATATTGCGGAAGAAGCCGGCAAAGACCCGGCATTGCGCAAGAAACTCGCCAACCCTTACCTGCTTTGCCCACCGGATCACGGCTTCAAGAGCCGCCAGACCAGCATTGGCCTTGCCAGTTACGATGACGACTTCAACGCCTGGGTCGGCCCCTTTGTGATGGATGCCATCAACAGCCGCGTAGTCCATCGCTCCAACGCCTTAACCGGCCAGGCCTACACCGACCACTTCATCTATAACGAAGCCATGCTCACCGGTGATGGTATGGGCGGGCGCATGAAAGCACTGGGGATCGGTGCCGGCACCGGGCTGTTCTTTGCCGCTGCGGCGGTCAAGCCCACCCGTTGGGCGCTGAACAAATTCGTGGTGCCACAGCCCGGTGAAGGCCCCAGCCCGGAAGCGCAGAAAGCCGGCTTCTACGACATCCGCTTTGTCGGCCACACCGACAATCAGGAGACCCTGAAAGTGAAAGTCACCGGTGATGCCGACCCCGGCTACGGCTCCACCGCTAAGTTGCTGGGTCAGGCCGCCGCCTGTTTGGCACAGGATGTGGTGGAAGATGCCCCCGGCGGCTTCTGGACCACCGCCTCACTGCTCGGCGAGCCGTTACTGAAACGGTTGCAGGAAAACGCCGGCATGACCTTCACCGTGATCGATTAAGTCCTTTCCTGGCCTGTGACCTTGTTCACAGGCCAGGCCAATTTTCAGCGGCAACGGGTGCCAGCCCCTACGGCAATCCGTACTCTCCCCGTTTTTCACACAGGACGGGGTTGCCATGGAAGCGCTTGCCATACTGAAAATTCTGCTCATTCTCTTTCTGCTCGGTTCCACGCTCTACAGCGTAATTGTCTATCAGGGCCGCAAGAAATCCTCACTGAAAAGTCTCACGACCTTCCGCCAGGAAGGCACGCCCCAACGCAACCTGGACCCGACCGAGCTGCGCCTTGTGGATACGATCATCGCCGAGGCCGAGAAAAAGACCCTGGGCACACTCACCGGCAATGCGGTTTTTGCCCTCAGTGGCCCCTACCTGCGCCACGGGCTGACCACCAATGGCAATACCGTCTGGCATGACACCATCGGCGGCGTGGAAGTCTTGCTGCCTTATGACGCCGAGTATTTTCTCCGCGAGCACAACGATGCCCTGGTCGTGCTTGCCGAGAAAAAAGCCATCGTCGTTGCACTCAATGATGATTTCACCCTGGCCGGCGGCGAAGAACGTAACCAGCGCCGCGAGCAGAAACAGCAACAATGGGAAAGCGGCGACCACGGTGAGCTGGCCCGCGTGGTTGAAGAAGACGAGCAAACCCGCGAAAACGACTCTGCAGGCACTCTGCGCATTCGCGAACAACGCGATGAAACCGACGCGGAAATCAAATCCCGGCGCGGGCGCGGCCTTGCCATGCTGCCCGCCTTTCTGTGGATACTGGCTTTTGTCTGCCTGGGCATTACCACCGCGGTCGACAGCTCACTCATCGGATCAATCTTTCTGGCCACCGGCCTGCTGTTCGTTGCCATCGCCCTGTTCCGGTTTTTCCGTAAACCATCGCCAGACAAGCCGCAAAAAGTGAATCAGGTCTCCGGGCAGATTTGCCTGACTCCGGTGGCCGTGGATGAACAGAACAACGTACAGATCTCCGTCACGCTCAACGAAAGCATCGGCTTTGTGTTGCCCGAGCACTGGCGCCCCTTCATCGAGTATGAGGACGGCCAGAACCAGGAAATGGCCGTACGCGTAGAGGATTACAGTGTCGTCAGTTACGGCAACCGAATGTCACTGGACGAAGAAGTTCGCCGTTTCCCTCCTGTGTACTGGGGGCGCCACCTGACCCTGGCTCTGGTGGGTGCCATCGCCTTGCTGTTCCCGCTTGCCAGCCTCACCGAACTGTCCCGCGATCTTCTCTTTACCGGCCAGCTGCTCAGCGGCGCACAGGAGAGCACCCTGCAAAACCCCAACGCCGTGCGCCAGCAGCCCCCCGCCATCGGCGCACCGGTGAGTATCGAAGGGCGCGGTCAATGCGCGTTGAGCACAGACGGTTACCGCCCGACCTTCGACTGCAGACGCATCCACTGGGGCAGCAGCGTACCCCAGTCACAGCACCTGGAAGAGCCGCAGATCATCCGCCAGCTGCGTGACCGGACACTGCTGCAAACCCGCACGGATAGTTACCTCAGTTTGATGGCAACGATGCAAGGCTGGGATACCTACCGCAATGGCAAACCGGTCATGCTCAGCCACCTGCCTGAGCTTATCGACACGCTGGACTCGGCCTGCAGCCAAAGCGGCCCCAGCAGCAGTGCCAAAAGCCAGTGCGAGCGCATTCACCTGCACATGCTGTCCCGACTGATCTTCACACTCAACCACCAGCCGGAAACATGGGCCTCACTGAGAAACGCCGTACAAACGCAGGCAGGCAGTGATGACCCGGTAACCGCCATCACCAGCGAAGCCCACGTCAAAGCCCTGCGTCAGCGGTTGAATCAGCTGGCCAACGAGCTGGATATGGAACGCGGCGTCAACATTGCCCGGGACATTACCAACAGCCAGCAAGGCGGCGTGCAGATCCGGCTGGTGCAAGGCCCTGTGCCCGACACCCTGACGCCCGACGACACCACCTCGCCCTATCAGGCAAGCATTGACGCGATGACAGCCATGATCGACAACGCCGCCGGACAACCCTTCAAGCTCCGGGGCATGGTGACCGATTATCGGGTTGATGGGGAGACAGCCTTGCTGAGCCTGGACCTGACCCGTCACCGCGACAACCCGGGCAACGCGCTCCTCAATGTGCTCTGGCTATTGCTGGCAGCAGGATTATTGGCTGGTCATGGCCTTATGGCTATCATCCGCTTCAAGCAAAGCCGACAAAGAAACAGGGCCGTTGCAGCCCTGTACACCTGAAAGCACTAGTTTCCGTTACAGCCCCAGGCCCGAACCATGCAGCGCTGGCCACCCTGACGCACGCAATATTGCAGCGCTGTGTTCTGGGCCTGGCCACCGCTGGAGGCCGTGCCCCAGCCATACGCAGAGCTACCCGATGCCTGATCCGCCGCATAGGCAGCACAGCCTCGGGAAAACGTCTGCACCACCCGGCACCCGTAACCACATTCGCTCAGCGCCCGGGACTGGGCCTGCTGCATGCTTCCATGGTTATAGCTGAAGCCATACTGGTCACCCTGATTGCTATCGATGGCCAATGCGCCGTTGGCACTGGCCACGCTGGCGAACAACATGGCGATAAAAATGCCGACTAATTTACCCATCACGATTCCCTTCCCTATTGTCTTTGTTACGGGATCAACAATCCTCGCCCTTATGCATTGCACTGCTTTTCTCGGTTAGCCGCCATGCAGAAACCGCAACAGCGTGGAGGCTTTTTGTTGCGCTTTGATACCAGCCGATGTCCTGATCGAACGCAACCAGAACATCATGCTGGCGGATAAAGGCACTACTGAGAATAGGAACCAGACCCGGTTTTACGACCGGACGAACACAGGCATTCATAGTCCAGGGATGCCAGCGTTTTGCGAACCTTGCCGTTCCCCAGCGGCTCGCTCTTCATATAGCCCATCAGATAGTTCGGGTATGCTGCGGTGCCCGCCTGAATGGGAGTGGTTCCCTGCGGACAGCGCAGCTTGGGCGCATTATCAGATTCAAACACTCCCAGCACCTCACTGTAGGCCGGGCGGGTAAACGGGCCTGCACAGACCTCATTGGCCAGCGCCACCATCGGCGCGGTTTGCAACGCCACAAACAATATTGAAAAGCCCATCAATCTTTTCATGCCATTTCCCCTTTGTTGACCGGCACACCCGGCTTAGGGAAACAACATAGCGAGGCACGGTAAGGCTGGCATCCCCCAGATAGGGGATGCCGACACGGCGAGCCCACCGGGCTTACTGAAGCTGGAAGTTCTTTACCGGCAAGGGTGCAGGCGCAACCTCACCCAGGGCATCCGCCACGGAAATTTCATGAATACGACACAGCGCATCCAGGGGCAGGTCATTGGGGGCGCGACCGAACGGTGTTTCCAGGTGTTCGGACAGGCGATCGATACCGAAGAAGGTATAGGCCACCGCCGCCGCCAGTATCGGGGTTGCCCAGCCCATGCCACCAATCAGCGCAAAGGGCAGCAGATAGCAATAAACATAGGCAGTGCGATGCACGAGCAAGGTATAGGCGAACGGCAAGGGCGTGGAAGCAATACGTTCACTGGCCGCCTGGATACCACTCAGCGCCGCCAGACGTTCATCGAGAATCTTCAGCCCCATGCTGTCCAGCGCCCCCTGCCGATACTGCGCCCCCAGCAAGCCACCAGCCTGTGCCAGAAACGCATCCGCCGGGTTGGCTTTCGCCAGCGCCGCATCCCGCTGCTCCGGGGAGACCCAGGCCAACAGTTCCTCGTTGACGGTTTCTCCACGCAGCTGGCCCTTCAACGCGACCGCATGGGCCAGCACCTGCATCAATAATGTGCGCCGGGCAGCAGCATCCTCGCCCAGCAAGGCACCGCTGGCTCGGGCCAGGCTGCGGATTTCATTGACCATCTGCCCCCATTGTTTGCGCGCTTCCCACCAGCGGTCATAGGCCGCGTTATTGCGAAAACCGAGCAGGATCGACAACACGATGCCGAGCAGGGTCACCGGCATAATTGTCAGGCTGGTCAGGTCAATCAGTTGATAGTGATTGAGTGCGGCCACCGCCACAGAAAATAACGCGACAAAGAAGATATGCAGCAGAATTTCCGGCACCACCGAACCCCGCAGGGCAAATAACAGGGCAATGGCATTGGGGCGCTCTCGAACGATCATGGTCTTTATCCGCAAACAATCAGCCCTGATGGTAAGCAATCGTGGTGCCGATTGGCAGAAGGGGGTGAAACAAAAAAGGCCCCTCAGGGCCTTTTTTGTTTTCGCATTGACTGACGCCGCCTACGGCTTCGACTCCACTGCCGGCGCCGGGGCACCGGCCAGGGCCCGATACACATCAACCATCGCCTGAGTGACGGCCGCCTGACTGCGCACCCGGGCATCCCGGGTGGTGGTCAACTCCTGTTCCGCTGCCAGCACTTCAAAGTAACCGATAAAACCCTGCTCATAGCGGGTTCTGGCCAGCGCCGCTGCCCGCTGGGCATCGTTTGAGGCCCTCACCAGCCGTTCGGCTCGTTGTCGGGCGCGCTGATAGCGCACCAGCCGGGTTTCCGTTTCTTCCAGTGCCACCAGCACCGCCTGCTGGTAGTTGGCCAGGGCCTCACGACTGCTGGCATCTTCCGCTTCGATACGGGCCTTTACCTTGCCATAGTCGAGAAAAGTCCAGTCCACGCCCAATGCCACGCGCCGGCTTTCCGCCGGGCCACTGAACAGGTCACCGCTGTCCGTGGCCACCGAACCCAGCAACCCGCTGAGGGTAAAACGGGGGAACAAGTCCGCCGTTGCTACACCAATGCGGGCCGTGGCGGCGGCCAACCGGCGTTCCGCGGCGGCCACATCCGGCCGGCGTCGCAATACGTCACCGGGGCTGTCTACCGGGATCACCGGCAAACTGCCCGGCAACCCGGTATTCACCGCAAGCGTGTCAACCAGGGCGACCGGCGGCTGGCCAGTGAGCACGGCAATACGGTGCATGGCTGCACGAATGTCTGCCTCCAGTGAAGGCAAGGCAGCGCGGGTCCGTTCCAGCTGCGCCCGGGCGCGCACCGAGTCGAACTCCGTGCCGCGACCGGCATTGACCCGGGCGGAGACAATATCCAGGGTCTCGGTCTGAATCGCCACATTCTGCTCGGCCACCTGCAGCCGTTGCTGCAAACCACGCAGCTCGAAATAGCTGCTGGCCACCTGCCCGGCCAATGCCACCTGCAAGGCACCAAGATCAGCGCCCACTGCCTGCAGCTGCGCCGCCTGGGACTCGGTGGCCCGACGCAAGCGCCCAAACATATCCAGCTCCCACTGGGCGGCAATACCCGCCTGATAGAGCTCGACCCGCTCCTGGCCGCCCCCAACCGGCGTGCGCTCCACGTCAGCCAGGTGCTGCTCGGCACCGCTGGCACTGGCCGTGACGCTGGGCCACTGTTCACGCTTGGCCCCGTACAGCAAGGCCGCCGCCCGATCGTAACGGGCCAACGCCGCTTGCAACGTCTGGTTCGCTGTCAGGGTTTGTTCGATCAATTGCGCCAACAAGGGATCATCAAAGCCTTGCCAGAAGTCCTGCTCAGCCTGGGCAAAATCACCCGGAGTGGTCGAGGAGGAATGTTGTGCCGCGAAAGTCTCCGGCTCCGGCGTGTCCGGCCTCTGGTAATCCGGCCCGACGGCGCAGCCCGCCAACAGTGCCACCCCACCGATAAGGCCCAGTGCACTACGCATGGTTATCTCCTTGAATCTGCCCATGGGCGCCCCCGTCCAGGGTGCTTTCATGGTGGCTGACCGGCGGTTTGCTGCCCGCCAGTTTGCGCAACGCCACATAGAACACCGGCGTCAGGAACAGCCCGAACAGCGTGACGCCAAGCATGCCAAAGAACAGCGCCACACCCAGCGCCTGGCGCACTTCCGCACCGGCACCACTGCCCAGCACCAGCGGCAGCACCGCGGCGGTGAAGGTAATGGACGTCATGATGATCGGGCGCAAACGCAACCGGCAGGCTTCCAGTGCCGCCTGGACTACACCCTTGCCCTGCATTTCCAGTTCGCGGGCGAACTCCACAATCAGGATGGCGTTCTTGCAGGCCAGCGCGATCAACACCACCAGCCCCACCTGAACAAAGATGTTGTTATCGCCACCGAAGAACCACACGCCCATCAACGCCGACAGCATGCACATGGGCACGATGAGAATCACCGCCAATGGCAACGTCCAGCTTTCGTACAGAGCGGCCAGCACCAGGAACACCAGCAGTATCGACAGAGGGAAGACCAGCAAGGCCGCGTTGCCCTGGGTCGCCTGCTGGTAACTCAGGTCGGTCCACTCGAACGTCATGCCGTTGGGCAATACCTCGTCGGCAATCTGGTTGAGCACGGCCATGGCCTGTGCTGAAGACAGTACCTGTGGGTCCGCCTCCCCTGCCAGGTCTGCCGCCGGGTAGCCGTTGTAACGCAATACCGGATCCGGACCGAAATCTTCGGTAATAGTGACCATGGAACTGATGGGCACCATATCGCCGTGGATATTGCGGGTGCGCAACCGGCCAATGTCATCAATGTCTTCCCGGAAAGGCGCATCCGCCTGGGCAATCACCTGCCAGGTGCGACCGAAACGGTTGAAGTCATTCACATAGGCCGAGCCCAGATAAGTCTGCAAGGTATCGAACAGCTCGGTCAGCGGCACACCCTGGGCTTTCGCCTTGAGACGGTCCACCTCCGCATTCAACTGTGGCACATTGGCCTGATAACTGCTGATGGGAAAACCCATCCCTGGTGTCTGTGCAATAGCGCCCTGGAATGCATTCACAGCGTTCTGCAATTCGCCATAACCCAGGTTGCCCCTGTCCTCGATAAACAACTGGTACCCCGAACCGTTACCCAGACCGAGAATCGGCGGCGGCATAAAGGAAAACGTAATCCCTTCCTTCAGGCCGGCGATTTTCTGGTTAATCTCGGCATTGATCTGCGCCGCCGAACGGCTGCGCTGATCAAACGGCTCCAGCGGAAAAAAAGCCACACCGGTATTGGAGGTGTTGGTGAACTGCAAGGCATTCAAACCCGGGAACGCTACCGAGTGCGCCACGCCTTCGGTGCTCATGGCAATGTCTGTCACTTTCTGCAGCAAGGCATCGGTGCGCTCCAACGACGCCCCTTCCGGCAGTTTCACCCCGGCGATCAGGTACATCTTATCCTGTACCGGAATGAATCCCGGCGGCACCACCTTGAACATCAAGCCGGTGCCGGCCAGTAACAACGCATAGATCACGAACACCACACCACGGTGATGCAGCGAGCGGGACACGCCACCATGGTACTTGTCCGAACTGGCATTGAAGAAACGGTTGAACGGACGGAAGAGCCAGCCAAACAGCGTATCAATCAGGCGTGTCAGCCGATCCTTCGGTGCGTCGTGGGGCTTGAGCAACATGGCCGCCAACGCTGGCGACAGCGTCAACGAGTTGATGGTGGAGATCACCGTGGAGATGGCAATGGTGACCGCGAACTGTCGATAGAACTGGCCGGTAACACCGGACAGAAACGCCATGGGGATAAACACCGCACACAGCACCAGACCAATTGCCACAATCGGGCCAGACACTTCCCGCATGGCCTGATGCGCTGCCGCCAATGGCGTCAGCCCTTCTTCAATATTTCGTTCCACGTTCTCCACCACCACAATGGCGTCGTCGACGACAATGCCGATGGCCAGAACCAGCCCGAAGAGAGTCAGCGTGTTGATGGAATAGCCAAGCAGATAGAGCGCCGCAAAGGTCCCGACTACGGAGATCGGCACGGCCAGCAACGGAATAATCGACGCACGCCAGGTCTGCAGGAACAGGGTGACCACCAGCACCACCAGCAGCACGGCTTCGATCAAGGTCTTGATCACCGACTTGATGGAATCACTGACGAATACCGTGGTGTCGTACACCGCTTCATACTTCACGCCTTGCGGAAAACGGGTGGCCATCTCATCCATGGCGGTGATCACCTGGTCGCGAATGTCCAGCGCATTGGCGCCCGGCGCCTGGAAAATACCAATCGCTACCGCATCCTTGCTGTCCAGCTGGGAACGCAAGGTGTAATCCCCCGCGCCGAGCTCCAGCCGCGCCACATCGGACAGACGAACAATCTCGCCCTGCGCACCGCTCTTGAGGACCACATCACCGAATTCTTCCACCGTGCGCAGGCGCCCCTGGGCGTTAATCAGTGTCAGAAAGTCACTGCCCGGCATGGGCTCGGCGCCCAGTTGGCCGGCGGATACCTGCACATTCTGCTCGCGCATGGCACCCACCACATCGCTGGCGGTGAGCCCCCGCGCGGCAATTTTTTCCGGGTCCAGCCAGGCACGCATGGCGTAGTCACCGCCGCCAAAGATTTGCGCATCGCCTACGCCCCGGATCCGCGCCAGCACATCGCGCACATGCAGGCGGGCATAGTTGCGCAGGTACAGGGTGTCGTAACGGCCATCCGGGGATGTCAGGTGAACCACCATCAAGAATGTCGGTGATTGTTTCTGCGTGGTCACCCCCTGGCGACGCACATCTTCCGGCAATCGGGCCAGGGCCTGACTGACCCGGTTCTGCACCCGTACGGTGGCATCATCGGCGTCGATGTCCGGCCGGAACGTCACCGTCATCTGCAGCACCCCATCGGAGCCCGCCACGGATTTCAGGTACATCATCCCTTCAACGCCGTTAATCGCCTCCTCCAGTGGCGTCGCCACGGTTTCCGCAATCACCTTCGGATTGGCCCCCGGGTACACGGTGCGCACCACCACTGACGGCGGCACCACTTCCGGGTATTCACTCACCGGCAGGTTGGGGATGGAAATCAGCCCCACCGCAAAAATAATGATCGACAACACCGCCGCAAAAATCGGCCTGTCGACAAAGAAACGTGAAAAATTCATGGCAATACTCCTGCGCGGCGGATCAGCGACCCACCGTGACATGTCGTTCCCTTTGAAGTTGCCGGAGCTTCTTTCGCTAGCGCCGTATTATCGCGATGCGGAAAAAATCACCCGGCCTGGGGAGCCGCTGAGAAACTCCCTGGATCATGGTTGGGCGACAACTACCGTCGCGCTGTCCGGTCGATCCCCCATGGCAACCTGATTAGGCGCCACCGGCATACCGTCAAAGAACACTTTCTGGACACCATTGATGATGACCCTGTCACCGCTCTGGAGGCCGTCGAGAATAACCAGCTGGTCATCCACTGCCCGCCCCGGTGTTACCTGGCGGCGAGCGGCCATGTTGTCGTCACCAACCACATACACGAAGCGACGATCCTGATCGGTAAGCACCGCTTTACGGTTCACCAGCATGGCGTTATCCATACGCGCCATCGGCAATTGCACGCGGGCGAATTGTCCCGGTTTAAAAGTGCCATTCGGGTTGGCCAGTTCCGCCCGGTACTGCAAGGTACCGGTGTTGGCGTTCAAGCGGTTGTCGATAAAGTTCAGCGTGCCCTGATGCGGAAACCCCGACTCCCCGGCCAAGCCAATGCGCACCGTGGTCGGCTTTCCCGCCACACGAGCCTGTTCGCTTTCCAGCGCGGCTTGCTCGTCCGCATCGAAATACACGTACATCGGATCCACCGACACCAACGTGGTCAGCAATGTCTGATCGGCACTGGCAAGGTTTCCCCGCGTCACCAGGGCGCGGCCCGCCCGTCCACTTACCGGCGCCGTTACCCGGGTGTACTGTAAATCCAGCTCGGCGGTTTCCAGCGCGGCCTTTGCCGCGTTGACCAGCGCTCGCGCACTCATCTTTGCCGCGTTGCGCTGGTCATACTCTTCACGGGAAATCGCACGGCTTTCCATTAACGAACGGGCTCGCTCCGCCTGGCTGTTCGCCAGTGCCAACTCGCTCCTTGCCTGGGCCAACTGCGCTTGCGCAGCCTGCTTTCTGGCCTGATACGGGCGTGGATCAATCTGGAAAAGGAGATCGCCAGCGTTCACCAGGGCCCCTTCTTCAAAGGTCACCTTATCGATGTAACCGCTGACCCGGGGCCGTAGCTCCACCGTTTCCGGTGCCACCACACGACCAGTAAAAGACTCCCACAAGGTCACCGGCTCCGGTTGAACCAGGGCCACATCCACATCCGGCGCGGGCATCTGCTGCGAGGCTTCACTACGCGCATCGCAACCGGACAAAAAAACAATCGCCATCAAAATAAACGCCAGGCCCAGGTACACACCCACACCACCGGCCGTTTCACTACTCACACTTTCCATGAATCTGACTCCCGCTATCACCCTTGATGCATTACCGCAGTAATGCGTACCCGATAATCGAATAACCCTGAAACGATTCGACAGAATGGCAAAATCAATTCACCACCCGATCAGACATTCGCCCTGAATAGCCACCACCGAACCGTCATGGCAGAGGACTCTAATTCCTCAAGTTGAGTTGAGGTCAACAAAAAAATCCGCGCTCCTGACGAACCTCCAACTGCCAGCACAATTGCCTGGCAAGAAAACACAGGGCTTTCCGGAATGGAGAGAAACTGTAATGAAAAGGGGCCAAACCACGATATCGGGTTACTGCCTCAACATTGCCCGATCCTGTTTAAATTCATCTGCACCGGTGGAAAGCAGGTTTTCCCGCGGCCATGTTTCACTCGGATGTCATTACTGTTTCAGGCAATCAAATCACGACAAGAACAGACAAAAAGGAGAGCAATAAAAAGAAGAAATCCACTAAACCTTTAATTTAAAAGGAATAAAAATTTGAAGGAGGGAACCACTGACTGCCCGCATGGTTGTACCCCTACAGGTTCGCAACAGTAGGGAATGTTGCCTGATCCCACAGGGAGGCGGGTGCAGATTGCCGGTTTCTGCGCAGTCATTGCCCGATTCTGCAGAAAATGGCCCGATACCCCACCGCCCTACCCGGCGCATGCGTATACTGCGGCAAAAGGGAGAAAGGTCATGACCGCCACTTTATCCAATGTTGCCGCCCCTGCTGGCAGCGCACTTGAGCAACAGCTGGCGCAGCTTGTCTGCGAACAGATTGCAGAGCCGGGCATGCTCGACTCCGGCATTCCGGGGGTATCGTTGTATCGTGCCGATGACACCAGCAGTTGCGCCTCTACGGTCTACGAACCTTCACTGATTTTTATTCTGCAAGGCACCAAGACCATTGAGCTTGGCGACCGTGAAATTGTGTACGGCCCATCCAGCTACCTGGCCAGCTCCGTCCACCTTCCGGTGCTTGGGCAAATTGTGGATGCCTCCCCAAACCATCCTTACCTGGCGGTAAAAATCGATGTGGACCCGCAGGAGGTCACTGACCTTGTGCTGGAGTTGGGTGACAAGGTTGGCCGTTATGAACCGGGCAATGAATGCCCAGAAGTGGGCTGCGGCCTGTGCATGTCACACATGGATGAATCCATGCAGGGCGCGCTCTATCGGCTGCTTAACCTGATGACCACGCCGGACGATATTGCCGTGCTCGCCCCACTGACCCGCCGCGAGATTATCTACCGTTCATTGATTGGCGAGATGGGGCCACGCATGCGCAAGTTCGCCTCTATTGATTCCCAGGCCAACCGGATATCCAGGGTCATTTCCACCCTCAAGGACCGCTATTCCGAACCATTGCGGGTGAAGGATCTGGCAGACTCGGCCAACATGAGTGAGTCCACCCTGTTTCATAGCTTCAAACAGGTCACCCGCATGTCACCACTACAATTCCAGAAGAAGTTGCGCCTGCATGAAGCACGCCGGCTGATGCTCACCGAAGGGCTGGAAGCAGCCACGGCCAGCTACCGGGTGGGCTATGAAAGCCCCTCCCATTTCAGCCGGGAATACAGCCGCTTGTTCGGTGCACCGCCGCGCGCAGACGTAAGCAAGTTGCGCGGAGCACAGGCAGGCGTTAGCGCCTGATTAGGCAGCCCTGAAAACCTGGCACGTCAGACATCTGGTATCGAACATTTGGCAAAGCGCCGGGGGATTCGCGATAAACCAAAAAAAGGGCGCTTTATGCGCCCTTTTTTTAGCTTTTCAATTTATATCCGGTTTTGAATATCCACCACACCAGCCCCATGCACAGCGTCAGAAACAATAACGTCATGCCCAGACTGATCCCGATGTGCACATCCGCTACACCAAAGAAGCTGTAGCGAAACCCGCTGATAAGATAAACCACTGGGTTGAACAGGGTCACCGTCTGCCAAACCGGCGGCAGCATGTCGATGGAGTAGAAACTGCCTCCCAGAAAGGTCAGCGGCGTAATGATCATCAAGGGAATGATCTGTAGCTTCTCGAAGGTATCTGCCCATACCCCGATGATAAAGCCAAACAGGCTGAAGGTGATTGCGGTCAGCAGCAGAAAGCCAATCATCAGGAAAGGATGCTGCACCTCATAATCCACAAACAATCGTGCCGTCAGCAGAATCAGGATGCCCAGAATCGTGGACTTGGTTGCCGCCGCCCCCACATAACCAATCACAATCTCCACATAGGACACCGGTGCCGACAGCACCTCGTAGATGGTGCCGGAGAAAGTGGGCATGTATATCCCGAAAGACGCGTTGGAGATGCTTTGCGTCATCAACGACAGCATAATCAAGCCGGGAATAATGAACGCCCCGTAACTGACGCCGTCAATCTCGACCATTCGTGAGCCGATCGCAGAACCGAACACCACAAAATACAGCGAGGTGGAAATCACCGGGGAAGCCACGCTTTGCATCAGGGTGCGCCAGGTGCGCGCCATCTCGAACTTGTAGATAGCGCGAATGGAATGAATATTCATCAAGCGTCTCCCTGTGCGTTAGGTGCATCTTCACTGGTTACCCGCCCGGCCGTACTGTCGTCCGGGTTACCGTTATGCACTAGGTCCACGAAAATATCTTCCAGCGAACTTTGCCGTGAATGCAGATCCTTGAATTCAATACCCTGCTCGCTCAGGTGACGCAGCAATTCGGCAATGCCCGTGTTTTCCTGGTTGGCATCGTAGGTATAAACCATCGAGTAGCCCTCATCGGCCAGCGCCAGCGCTTCGTCCGCCATGGCCGCGGGAATCGCATCAAGTGGTTCTGCCAGGTATACAGTCAATTGCTTGCGCCCCAACTTTTCCATTAACCGGGACTTTTCATCCACCAGGATAATTTCGCCCTGACGGATAATACCCACCCGGTCAGCCATTTCCTCGGCCTCTTCAATATAGTGGGTCGTCAGAATAATGGTGACGCCCTGCTCGCGCAGCTGGCGGACCATTTCCCACATTTCCCGGCGCAGCTCGACATCCACACCCGCCGTAGGCTCGTCCAGAAACAGGATCTTTGGCTCATGGGAAAGCGCCTTGGCAATCATCACCCGTCGCTTCATGCCACCGGACAACATCATGATCTTGCTGTCTTTCTTGTCCCATAGCGACAGCGCCTTGAGCACTTTTTCAATATGGGCATCATTACGCGGCTTGCCGAACAGACCCCGGCTGAAACTCACTGTTGCCCAGACAGTTTCAAACGCGTCGGTGGAAATCTCCTGGGGCACCAGTCCGATGGCGCTTCGTGCGGCACGAAAATCGGTAATGATGTCATGGCCATCGGCGAGGACCTTGCCGGACGAGGGATTCACGATCCCGCAAATAATACTGATCAGGGTCGTTTTGCCGGCGCCATTGGGGCCCAGCAGGGCAAAGATCTCCCCAGGCCGAATCTCCAGATTGACCTCTTTAAGCGCCTGAAACCCGGATTCATAAACCTTGTTGAGATTGTTGACTGAAATTACTGCATCCACACTGTCTCTCCTTCAAAGGACGCCTTCCCACTCTCACTGCATCGCGCCGATGGCAAGCATACCCTATACAGGCTGACCATTATGCACACCCGGCGCCGCCTATGGGCGCGGAGACGCAGAACGACCAACACGCTCACGAAACCGCCGCAAATTCCGGTCGCTGGCGCGCCGCGTTCAGGCTCTGCGCCCACCACCGAAGTACCACCAATTGCTGCGCCAGCCGCTTCTCTGCACGGGCCTTCTGCTCCACTGACTGCCAGTGCCCACGGGCATCAAATTTGTCACCGGCATTGATGATGCTCACCACATTGCGCACTGTCACCGCATGCAACTCGGCATAGACCAGCCGTAACTGTTCCACCGCTCGTAACCCACCGGACACCCCGCCATAACTGATAAACGCCACCGGCTTTGCTTTCCAGGCCGCACTGGAAATATCAATGACCTGTTTAAGGATGGCAGGGAAACTGTGGTTGTACTCCGGCGTAACCACTAAAAAGGCATCGGCCTTTGTCAGCCTGTTTTGCAGCTGCTGCACACTGGCGGATGCGGCATTCGGAAAATCCGCCGGCACATCAAAATCGCGGGGATCAAGTACCTGCGGCGTAAAACCGGGCACACCCCGAATCTGCTCTGCAGCCCAATTGACCAAATGGTCACACAAACGCCCTTCACGGGAACTGCCGTACACCAGAGCCAGTGTCAGCGGGTCGCGCGTAGCCATATTACCTCCTGAACAGTTGACGACAATGAAGGCCCAGCGTAAAACCTCAACTAATATTGAGGTCAATAAAGAAAGAAAAAGGAAGCAGCTATGGCCCTCATCAACGCAAACGATATCGGCAAAGCCCTGACCGTGGGGGAAGTGGCAGACCGGAGCGGGGTTGCGGTATCCGCCCTGCACTTTTATGAAACCAAGGGATTGATCCAGAGCTGGCGCAGCAGTGGCAACCAGCGCCGCTACCACCGTGATGTACTGCGTCGTGTCGCCGTGATCAAGGTCGCCCAGCGTATTGGCATTCCCCTGGCCGAAATCGCCGACGCCATGGCCAGCCTGCCCGACGGCCGCACGCCCACCGCCCGTGACTGGAAACGACTCTCCGCACGCTGGCAGGAGCAACTGGATGCCCGCATTCACGCCCTGACCCAGTTACGTGATCAACTGAGCGACTGTATCGGTTGTGGGTGTTTGTCGATCAAGGCCTGTCGACTGCGAAATCCCTATGACTCACTCTCCGAACAAGGCACCGGGGCTCAGCTTCTTGAGGATGAACAAACGCCCTGACTCTGCGAATTTTCATGCCATTTCAGTGAACGATCTGCCGTAACAACACTCTGTCATCCTGACCTGCGACTTTTGTCGGCATTCATTTTGCAGGCCGTGACGTGGCAGAATAGGGGCCCCATTTCTCTACTGGACACGGCATCTGAGCCCCGGATACATCACGCTCAACCCTTATCAACCGCAATCAGGAGGCAGTATGAACGAGAACACCGTAACCGTTATCCCCGGTGACGGAATCGGACCGGATATCGTCGATTCCACGGTACGGGTACTGGACGCACTGGATTGCGGTCTCAAGTTTGAGTATGCCATCGCAGGGCAGACCGCTCTGGATCAGGGCCTGGAGCTGGTGCCGGAAGAGACCCTCGCCGTGCTCAAACGCAACCGGTTGGCCCTGAAAGGCCCTATCACCACCCCGGTGGGCGGCGGCTTCACATCCGTGAACGTCACCCTGCGCAAAACCTTCGACCTGTTCGCCAACGTGCGCCCGGCCCTGTCCATTCCCGGAGTGAAGTCCCGCTACGACAATGTGGACATCATGACCATTCGGGAAAATATCGAGGGCATCTATTCCGGGCTGGGGCAAACCGTCAGCGACGACGGCGAAACCGCCGAACTACGCAGCCGCATCACTCGCACCGAGTCCGAGCGCCTGCTGCGCTTCGCCTACGACACCGCCACCAAACAGGGGCGCCAGAAAGTCACCGTGGTGCACAAGGCCAACATCATGAAGTCCACGTCCGGGCTGTTTCTGGATGTGGCTCGAAAGGTGCGCGAGGACTACCCGAATCTGGAGCATGAGGAAATGATCGTGGACGCCTGCGCCATGCAGCTGGCCATGAACCCCCACCGTTTCGATGTACTGGTTACCACCAACCTGTTCGGCGACATCCTTTCCGACCTGTGTGCCGGCCTCATCGGCGGGCTGGGCGTGGCGCCCGGGGCCAACATTGGTGAACACGGCGGGCTGTTCGAAGCCGTCCACGGCAGCGCACCGGACATCGCCGGCAAGGGCGTGGCCAACCCCACCGCCATCATGCTCGCTGGCGCCATGATGCTCGATTACATGGAACAACACGACAAGGCAAAAAGACTGCGCCGCACCGTGCGCCACGTGGTCGGCCAGGGGGAAATCGTCACCCCGGATCTGGGCGGACGCGCCAGCACCACAGAGTTTACTGATGAGCTGATTCGCCACCTCACTAACCAATAGCGGTTATCAAACAGAGTACTCGCTCGGTTGCCGGGATCGGCGGCAACCGGGTTATCGCTCAAACGTCACCAGCACGCTTTCGAGCGCGCTCAGCCCTGAAAGTCTTCCAGCTATGCTATCAGCGCCTATTTGGCCAAATCATACCTATACGCCTGACAGGCCTGCCCAGCGTATCGCAACCTCCCGCATTTTGATCTGCCAAGGCTTAACCCCCTTTAAGCTCAATTATCAGAATGTTCTGTCCTCCGGACGGAACCCACGCATCTGCCAGACTGAAAAATCCTTCCTCACGAAATCACGCTTGAAGTCCTGATGTTTGCGTAAAACACCTGAGACAGGATCATCATGACATTCGCAATCCGAATTCACGCCAATGGTGTACTTAAAGTAATCAGACTCTTCGCTACTAAAATAAGATTGCCATTCATTTTTAATATGAGATCGCCCACCATCAAGCACACAATCTCTTGTCGCCTTATAATTGAAGCTTACTTTTCTCGACTCAAAAAATTTTTTATTTTCATAGCTATATGCGTAGCCGACGGCCTCGCAATGCAGATTGTACGTTTCGGCATTTGCCAAAACTGACACACCAATCAAACCGGCAATTAGAAAATATTTCTTCATTTTTTTACCTTAAAGGGCGGATTTCAATCCCATAACTGGATGCTTAGACCGCCTTCCATCATGATTAAAACCTGAATTCTAAATGCTCGCCCTTTCTGCCACATCCCCCAAATAAGGGATGCAGCCATCAAAACACCGGGATACAAAACGGGCTCAGCCTAGAAGCCTCACAACAACAGAGAGAACAAAAGACACCCAGGAAACAGGGACTACATCAGCGCCTCTACACACATATAATTTTCTTGCCTAACCCCAGTTACTCAACCATTTTGAACTGGCCACCCGTGGACAAACAGGCCTGCTTCACCTGCTCTGGCTCGGAGCCATAAAGGTAATCACGTGTCTCCGTGTCCCCTGCCGGGCTCTGGTGACTGCAAATTGCCTGACGGGTCGCGCTGTCGCAGCTAGAAACCAATTTATTTCGACCTTGGGAGCACTGTGCCTTGAACTGCTCGCTCTTGGCGCGGCTGAAAAGGGTGTAGTCAACGCAGATAAAGTTACCCGGGTCGTAGCAACTGAATTCAAATACCCCTTTATCATCATCACCAATCGACGAGCCAGCCGCCCCGCCCCCCTGGGCAACCTGTCGATTCATTGCATCCATGTTCTTGCCATCGCCACCCGCCATCACCTCGGCAGCAAAGGCACTTCCAATATCCATTTTGGCGGTATCTGAAATGCCCGATGAACCAATCACTGCTGCGCCCCCAGCGAGTGCAACAAACTTTCCGAATCCATCACCGCTGTTTTCTTTTTTCTCAATGCCGTCGTCGATCAACTTTCCGTTGTCGTATATTTCCGTGAACTCCCCTGTTCTACCACCCAACTGGGCCCGTCTGCGCACCGTAAATGGGCCCTGACGTTTGCCGGCCAAGTATGTTCCAGCGTAGCTTTCACTGTTCTCGGCAACGTTCGCGTAATCACCGTATCCCTTACCGTTTAATTTTCCCTCTTCCCAGTAGCCCACGCTCAAGCTTGTCACGCCATTCGTCCACGCTCCTGCTCCATTCAACTCATCCTCAACATGCTGGCCAATCCGCACATACCATACCGCTCCTGCCTCTGTAGTACCGGATACCTGTTTGGCTGCAAACCCGTTCAGCTTCGAGTGTTTGAACTCACCCATGGACTTGACGATCATGGCGTTAGTGTAGCCCCAAATAACAACACCAAACCCGTGCATTTCCGCTCGGCCATTAAAATCACCGTATCGATGCCACTGAAAACCATCTTCACGGGTTTCTGTGCTTAACAGGCGGGCAATACCTGCCTTGCCGGGAACATCTCCAAGCTGGATAACCTGACTGCCATTTTCCAAAGGCATGCCAAACACACCCTCGACCATTACCCCTTGATCAAATCGACCCACAAACTGCGCGTTATTTTTTTCATCAACCGCTTTCCCAACCCCATGTGCAAGCCCGCCAACACACTCCCCTTTAATAAAATTCCAATCGAACTGATCCGCTGCCACCTCTGTATTCACAACATAAGCGCCGGCATCCACCAAGGCACATTCCGTCTCATAACCGATATGGGGGTAACGCGCTGCCACAACCGCATCATAGCCTTCACGAGCAAGGCTGATCGCCTCCATCATTGCTGGCTTGCTGAAACGATCCTGAAAATTACTGATGATGGCGTCGTTACGCGAATCGAAGGCATAAGGGTCGCCCCAAGACCTTTCTGCCATGGCAATAACCCGGATTTTTCCATAAAGGTCTTTTAGTTCCGGCTCATTAATATAGGGATTGGGGCCCTGAGCTTGCAGTTTAGAAACAAGATTCCCGTGATATGACAACGCACAACCACCCAATAGCAGCGGCACGATTAGCATCAGGATTACGGCAATGGATTTGGACATCATTTCCCCCGGCAGCAGACAAGAGCTGCCCCGCACCAAAGGTACGAAGCCTCTACCACAAACATAGCAAAACGCGAAGGTCTATTGCATACCCCAACTTAGGTATTCACCCCACACACGGACATTGCGCAGGGCAAAGGCGCCATTGCGACACCCGACTGAGGCGCCAACCGATTTTTTGATGGCGCTCGTGACAATCCAGATGGCTCTAAAAGAAAACGTTGCCACACCCAAAACCATAAATTGCATATCAGGAAGCTAATCGTCGAATGTAACGTTCACTCCTTTCGACCGAGCGCAGGCACGCAAGTCACTCAGATTAGGATCCCGAATCCTCTTTGTCGGTCGCACGCGGCCATACGCCTGATAAAGCAAGTGCCAATTTTTTGACTCAGCCGGGGTGGATGAATACCTGGTTTTGACGTGGCCGTTACTGCCTGTCGTATCAAACCGCTCATCCAGGCACGTGGCCACATGATGAATCGCCATTCCACTATCGGCCTTGTATTTATACTTCCCTGAATACCAGACGATACGCTGGGTGTCTGAATAATAATTCTTTTTCAGATCAGCATTACATTTTGTACAAACATAGTAATACTGAACCACTCCATCATATTGGCCTTTAAATACCAGCGCCTCTGCCTCTTCGCTGGTAAGGGTCATAGATTTACGCAGCAATTTCGACTTTCGATTATTCTTCAATTCAACTTTTAACGTGGAATCAACGCCCAACCGGGAAAAATCAAACCAGTTATTGACCTTCCAGACATATGCCCCATTTCTATTCCCGCCCTTAAAACCAGTCAGGCGCCGGCGATCAACCGACCTGCCATCGGCAAAGAGCTGAAAATAGAGAGCGCCCTGCGAGTCGGTATAATTCCTTTTTACCAACTCCACGGTCTTGGTCCCTGCAAGCTCAGCCGGTAAATCCTTTTCCTCTCTCTCCCATTCATAAACCTTGTAACAGGTTTTTTTGAAGTCTTTTTTCAATCCATCATCAAAGGTTGCGAAAAGGGCCGGAAAAACAGTCAACGTTCCAAAAAGGCATCTTGCAGGGCTATAGCGATACGGACCATACCTTTTGTAAGACACCTGCTTTCGAACAACAAACTGTTCTTTCTCCTGGGCATACACTTCAACAGGGTCAACATAGATATCCAGATCCCCTTCGGAAACGACGTAATTCCCACGTAGCTCATAGCGTAAAAATTTCGGATCAGAAACCGCATCACCAAGATACCGCTCTTTCTCATAAACGGAATCCTTCATGTAGCTTTCACGGTTTTCATTAATTGTTCCGCAGCCTGACAAAGCGAAAGCCCACAGACCCAGAAAAAACGAACACACTCTCATGTTGCCCACCATTACCCCCCTGTAACGCCAGCGAATGATATTTACGCGCCAACCATCTTCCCCACGCATCTCAGCGACAGCATCAAGGAGAGCACCTTCAGCTTGCTACCGATCAGATGATCGATAACACGCCACACCCCCATCTACCCCCCAATACGCATACACATATTTTCCGAAAGCTCGCCTTACTTCCGGATTCCCGCAGCTCATGCCGGCTTTGGCAAGACGCCAGTTAAATAGTCAGATATTCAGCCACCTCAGCGCATCCCCCAAATGAGGGATGCAGGAGCGCTAATTCTGAGATGCGAACAAAGGGAGGAGGGAGAGGCAGGTTACCGCTTGCTATTTCAGTGCTTCTGCGCGCGCGGCACGATCGGTCAGGGTTGCTGGCTGATTGCCCTCTGGCTGCCAGCCCTGCAGATTATCTTCAATCAGTTGTGTCAGGGCATCCAGATGGACAGGCTCTGCATTCATGGCAGAGATATAGGCAAAAGATTCACCACCGGCCTGCTCAAAGTAGCCCCGGTTCTCCTCATCGATTTCCTCTACCGTCTCCAGGCAGTCTGCGGAGAAGCCGGGACAGAAGACCTGTACCGATTTCACTCCCTGCCCGGGCAGGGCTTTCAAGGTGGCATCCGTGTAGGGCTGCAGCCATTCTTCCCGCCCGAAGCGAGACTGGAACGTCGTCATCCATTGATCATCCGCAAGCCCCAATGCTTCAGCCAGTAACCGGGAGGTCTTGTGGCACTCGCAAAAGTACGGATCGCCCTTGAGCAGAAAGCGCTTGGGCACACCGTGGTAGCTAAAGATAAGCTTGTCTGCGCTGCCATGTGCTTCCCGGTAGGCACGAATATGTTCTGCCATGGCCTGAATGTACGGCGCAAAGTCCGGGTAGTGGCTGACGAACCGCAAGTCCGGCAGCCAACGTCGCTGCATGAAATCCCGTGCCAGCGCATCGAAGGTGGACGCGTTGGTGGAGGCCGAGTACTGCGGATACAGAGGCAGCACCAGCAGCTGACGTACGCCATCATCTTCCATTGCCTGCAACTGACTGGCGATGGACGGGTTGCCATAGCGCATGGCAAGGCGTACCACTACGCCGTCTCCGTATTTCTGCTGCAGCCGATCCCGAATACCATCCGCCTGGTCCTGACTGTGCACCAGAAGCGGTGAGCCTCTTTCTGTCCACACCCCTTTATAGGCCTCGGCAGAACGGCGCGGGCGAATCACCAGAATGACCAGGTTGAGGATGAAGAACCAGACGAAGCGGGGAATTTCCACCACTCGAGTATCGGACAGGAATTCGCGAAGGTAGCGGCGCAAGGCCCCGGTTTCCGGCGCATCCGGGGTGCCCAGATTGGTGATCAATACACCGATTTTGCGGGGCTGGCGATGATCAAAGTTTTCTTGTCCCTGATAGGCCATCAAAAGTCTCGCGCGGTTGCCGTTCTGGTAAAAGGAGCGTCGCCCCGGGAAGCACCATGCCTGCCAGGGAACCTCTGAAAAGCCGAGCAGGTAAGGCGCTTTTCAGAGATTCCTAGTGTAGCGGCATTGCGTCAGGACGCCATGCCCTCGGCGCTATAACTGTTATAGGAAAAGGTTTACTCCGGCAACGCCCCTTCATGGCGAGCCAGTTCCTCACGGAAGTCATCAGGGATCGGTGCCGACGCCTGTTTTTCATGATTGAAGTAAACCTGCACCGCCCGGCCCCGGGCGACCAGGGCACCGTTCTGCCAGGCCTGCTGGGTAACCACAAAAGAGCTGTTGCCAATGCGCTCAATGCCGGTGCGCAGGGTCACGTCGCTGCCGTAGTATATCTGGGCAACAAAATCGACCTCGACTCGGGCGAGGATCAACGGCAGGGATGCGGGATTGCCCCCTCTGCCAAAAAGCACGAACAACGGTGCGCGGCCCGTTTCGAACCAGCCGGTAACAACCGTATTGTTCACATGGCCAAACGCATCGGTTTCATAAAAGCGGGGGGTAACGGTTTGTTCAAACATGACAAGGGTCCGGTGGGTAAAACGGGCCTGCCATGATACCCATGGCGCCGCACAAGTCGAATCCTGCCGGCATGCCCCCCTGTGCTCACACCGCTACGGTGATCACTTACCCTGCAGGTGGTCCAGATCCGCTCGCAGCTTTTTAACGGTATCCTCTCGGGTGTATTTCTCCACCTGAAGCTGCTCCACCTGGGACATCAAGGCCTGCACGTCACCACTGAGCCGCTCCATGGGCTCTCCCATACCGCTGGACTGGCCAACACTGTCCTCTTCCAGCGCTTTCAGCTCCTCATCCTTGGCCTCCAGCTGCATCCGCCCGCGTCGCAACCGGTCGGCGGTCTCGGTGAGGGCTCTCTGCTCGTCAAGCAGCTGGCGGCGCAGACGCTCCAGCATGGCCTGATAGGCCTCACTGCCCACGCCAATCTGCTGCCAGTCTGCAAAACGGTCGCGCAGCAGCGATACCGGCAGGCCCGGCGGCAGATCCGTGAGCGGCAGGCTCACATGCGCCCGGGAGGACGCCTCCCCCAGCGGCCCCTCTACCCGCGCCACCGCAGGCAACGTCACTTGCTCTCCCGCCCGAGGGCCCGGCGTCACCACCAGTTCACGGGCGTCCGCGTCGGCATAGCGGACCAGCTGCAAATCTTCCTGCAGCACGAGGGCAACGTTGAACTGATAGGTCGTGGTCGGGCTGTCTTTGTCCGTGCGCTTTTGTTGCTCCTCCTCCAGAACCAGCGATTCAACCTGCCAAACCCCCAGATTGTTATCCTGCAAGGTCCGCTGAACCTGCTGCTCGAGGTAATCATGGCTGGCATTGTTGCTACAGCCTGCACTGAAAAGCGCCGCCATCACGATGGTCGCCACCCCCGCCAGGGTCGTTTTTGTTTTCATAATCCCCTCTCTGTCTTGCCTCTCCTTTCTAATACGCGCCTTTTTGCCCAATTTTTCAACCCCGGATGGACCGCCGGGCGGGACTGCCTTTTGCCCGGCAAGCCGGTACAATGCCGCCTCTTTCTTCCCGCCGCCTGCTGATAACCCCCGCAGCCGGCGATGGCGCGCCCCGGCCGCCCTCTCGTTACAGGACAGTCTTTTGATCTCTACCGCGAACATCACCATGCAGTTCGGCGCCAAGCCGCTGTTTGAAAACGTCTCCGCCAAATTCGGCAACGGCAACCGTTACGGCCTGATCGGCGCCAACGGCTGCGGCAAATCCACCTTCATGAAAATCCTCGGCGGCGAGCTGCAGCCCAGCAATGGCCAGGTGATGCTGGATCCCAATGATCGCCTTGGCAAGCTACGCCAGGATCAGTTCGCCTTCGAGGAGCACACGGTGTTGGACACCGTGATCATGGGGCATAGAGAACTGGCCACGGTAAAGGCCGAACGCGACCGCATCTACAGCCTGCCGGAAATGAGCGAAGAAGACGGCATGCGTGTGGCGGAGCTGGAAATGCAATTCGCGGAGATGGACGGCTACACCGCCGAGGCCCGCGCCGGCGACCTGCTTCTGGGGCTGGGCATTCCTGAAGAGCAGCACGCCGGCCCGATGACCGCCGTGGCTCCCGGCTGGAAACTGCGCGTCCTGCTTGCCCAGGCTCTGTTCTCCGACCCGGACGTGCTGCTGCTGGATGAGCCCACCAACCATCTGGATATCCACACTATCCGCTGGCTGGAAGATATCCTGGTGGCCCGCTCCAGCACCATGATCATCATTTCCCACGACCGTCACTTCCTGAACAGCGTATGCACCCACATGGCGGATCTGGATTACGGAGAACTACGCCTGTTCCCGGGCAACTACGACGAGTACATGACTGCCGCTACCGCGGCCCGTGACCGTCTGTATGCGGACAACGCCAAGAAGAAAAAGGAAATCGCTGATCTGCAGAGCTTTGTCAGCCGCTTCTCGGCCAACGCGTCCAAGGCCAAGCAGGCCACCAGCCGCGCCAAGCAGATCGACAAGATCCAACTGGAAGAGGTCAAACCCTCCAGCCGGATCAGCCCGTACATCCGCTTCGAACAGACCAAGAAACTGCATCGCCAGGCGGTTACCCTGGAAGGGCTGGGCAAACATTATGACGACCTGACCCTGTTCCAGGACCTGAGCCTGCAAGTGGAAGCCGGCGAACGGGTCGCCATCATTGGCCCCAACGGCATCGGCAAGACTACCTTGTTGCGCTGTCTGGCTGGCGATCTCACCCCGGATAACGGCACGGTAAAATGGGCGGAAGCGGCGGAGCTGGGTTACTTTGCCCAGGATCACAGCCACGACTTTGAACAGGACATGATCCTGTTCGACTGGATGGCTCAATGGACCAGCGATGGCGAACAAGCGGTGCGTGCAGCACTGGGGCGCATGTTGTTCTCCAATGACGAAGTGCTGAAATCCGTGAAGGTGATTTCCGGTGGTGAGCAGGGCCGCATGCTGTTCGGCAAGCTAACTCTGACGCAACCCAATGTGCTGTTACTGGATGAGCCCACCAATCACCTGGATATGGAATCCATTGAAGCGCTGAACCTGGCACTGGAAAATTACCCGGGCACATTGTTCTTTGTCAGCCACGACCGGGAGTTCGTCAGCTCGCTGGCTACTCGCATCCTGGAAATCACCCCCGAAGGCGTTCGTGACTTCAGTGGGAATTACGACGACTATCTGCGGAGCATTGAGGCTGACGCCTGAAACTAATGCGTAGACGGGGTCTGTAGGAGTTCCCTTCCAGGGGACGAATCGCGCGCAGCGCGACCATCGCCGACAAGTGATTTAAAAGGCCCATTGCTATTCAGCACACAGGCTAGCGTTAAGCGCTTTCGAATATGAACAAGCGCCGGATTCGTTCCCTGGAAGGGACCTCCTACAGCGGCTTCGAATCTGGTGACGAACACAAGGATAACTCCATGACCGACCTCGACCAGACCACCCGCACAGAAATGGAAGCCGCCGCGTTTCGCCGTCTGCTCCAGCATCTGGATGAACACAAGGACGTGCAGAATATCGACCTGATGATCCTGGCGGATTTTTGCCGTAACTGCCTGGCAAAATGGCTGATGGAAGCGGCCACCGAACAAGACGTGGAATTGGACTATGATGCCGCCCGGGAGTATGTCTACGGCATGCCATTCCCTGAGTGGAAAGCGCTCTACCAGAAGCCTGCCAGCGAAGCACAGCTGGCGGCCTTTGAGGCCAGGCAAGCGGCAAAAAAAGGCTGAGCGCCCGCTGAATACCGCCCAACACCCTCGATTCTTGTGGGAAGTGTGATGCAAAAAGGCGGCCCGCAGGCCGCCTTCATTCTTTGCGTTTTTAGTGCCGCGCTTTATTCGTTGAAAACACTCTGCACTTCATAGATTGCCGTGGTGCCACTCACTTCATTCCCCACTACCAGCAACGCCTTGCCGTTGGCTGAATCCGCCGCCGGAATGAACACCAATCCTTCCGGCCCCAGATCGCCATACCCTTCCAGGTTGCCCGCATCCGGGTCCACATCCCAGGTGTCACGGCTATTCAGGTAATCCTGATACACCGGCGCCATCGGGTCGGTAATGTCATACACCAGCACTCCGCCCATGCGCTCCAGCCCCAGGAACAGGAAATGCTTGTCGCCGATTTGACCGATGGTCAGCCCTTCCGGTTCCGGCCCCTTGGCATCACTACGGCTGTCCATGGCATCGCCTTCATCGTGACCGCTGTTGAAGTAGTCGGCACAATCGATTGAGCGATCGGAGCCCAGCTTGCAATCGTCGCTGGCCAGGAACTGCTCAATGGCGTCACCACTATCAAACACCAGATCACCCGCCTCATCACGAATGGAGAAGGAACGGCCACCATAGCTGTACAAGGTGTCATACATGATGCGATCACCGGCAACCGCATCTTCTGCGCCGGCGTCGTCGTACATTTTCGGGGAGCCATCTGCGTTGGTTTTATACCCCAACGTCCAGGTGATGTTCAGCCGGCCGAGAACGTCATCTTCCCGGCAATCACCGGAATCGCCCGCTTCAGCACCGCAGTAACCGAAAACCGCAGGATCCAGCAAAGCCCCATCGGCCAGCTCGCTCAACTGAGGCGGCAGGTCATCACCACAGCGGCGCGCGAAACCGCTATTGTGCACTAGGTGCTTCACCCGAAACTCTTCAACAAAACCCTGGCTGGCATCCGGTGTACAGGCTACCGGCGGCACCGCATCTTCATCCGCCTCTTCGCCCCAGTAGGCATCATTGTCCTCGCCCCAGGCACGGGCATCACCTTCGTTGGCGGTCACCAGGTAGGTCTTGCCGTTAACGGTATAGCCATGGATGGAATCTGGCAGATACAGCCCCACCACCCCGGCAAAGGTCTTGATGTTGATCACGCCATCCTCATCGCTGGCGTCGATTCCATTACCAGCGACGCTACGATCCGTCTCGCCCAGGGTAACGATGTCAGTCACTGATGCGGTCGCAATATCGATGATTGCCAGTGCATTGTTCTCTTGCAGGGTGACCCAGGCGGTCGTGCCATCAGCGGAGACCGCAATATATTCCGGCTCCAGATCCTGGGATGCAGAGGCGCCTGGCCCATAAATTCGCACCCCCTGACTACGCAGGGCATCTTCTTTACCGTTATAGCCGGTGAAATCTGCCGTGCTCACCACCGGGTTAGCCGGATCACTGAAATCCACGATGCTGATGGAACCGTCCGGGTCCGTCTGGTAATCATCGCTGGGCTCGCCCTCATTGGCGGTGAGCACGCGGGTTCCGTCCGGGGTAAACGCCACCATGTCTGGCTGGGCACCCACTTCCTCACTCCCCAACAGGGTCAGGTCACTGGCCTGATACAGCGCCACAAAACCGTTATCGGTTTTCGGGTCGGCCTCAATGGCCACCGCCACCAGACCATGGCTGGCCGCAACGCTGTTCACTTCCGCGCCCGCCGCAATGCCTGCGGCACTGATCGCATCGATCTTGACCGGGTTCTCCGGGTCACTCAGATCCAGTACATCCAGCTCCCCCTGCTCCGCATTCACCACAAACAGGCGCTTGCTCGCCGCATCATAGGCCGGGATCTCGGCGGCGGAAGCATCAAAACTGCCCGTGGAATAACGGCTGACATAGGACAACCGGATGCTGTCCGGTGTGCGCACCGCTTCATCGACAGCGGCATCAGACTCATTGCTGTCGCCACCACAGGCACTCAGCGTCGCGGCCAGAATCACACCGGCCCCCAGATACAAATGCTTCATCGGTTTCCCCTGTTATGTGGATATTCCCCAAACGGATTGCTCACAGGGTTTTACAGGGCGAGGATGAAGCCTGTACGACAGCGAAATGACGGCCTGATGACAGGCCCCAGATCACCACAGACAGCATAAGTCCCACAGGTCGAATCCCCCCATGGGCACAAAGAGCCTGAAAGGCGTAATCCGGCATTGAGCGATGAGCCATAAAAAAACGCGGCACCTGCCAGGCAGGGCCGCGTTCACCGGATGAAACCAGACTGATTCACATCAGGCGGTTTCGTAATCGTTCTCCTCGAAGTCGGCCATCTGCGCCGCGTACTGGGTGGCGAACCCGGGGTACATGGTGGCGTTGAAACCGTCTTCGGTGAGATACCAGCTCTTGCAGCCGGAATTCCAGTTGGTTTTCGCCAATCGTTTCTGCATGGCCTTGTTGTGCTTGCGTTGAACCGCTTCTTTCACGTCCAGCATCTTGAGGTCGCCCTGAAGAATTTTCTGCACGCCTTTCACGGCGTAATCCAGCTGGGACTCCATATACACCAGCGCAGAGTTATGGCCGGGCCCGGAGTTCGGCCCAAAGGTCATGTACAGGTTCGGATAGCCCGACACATTGATGCTCTTGTAGGCCTGCGCCCCGCCTTCCCATTCTTCTCCCAGCACCCGACCCTTGCGTCCTTTCACCGGGAATGGCGTACCGGAATGGCTAACATCGAAACCGGTGGCAAAAACAATGCAATCCACCTGATGCTCGATGCCTTCCACTGTGCGAATGCCTTTTTCACTGAGCCGCGCGATGGGCCAGGTGATCAGTTTCGCATTGTCTTTCTGCAGCGACGGGTAGTAATCGTTGGACACCAGCACACGCTTGCAGCCGATGGTAAAGTCCGGCGTCAGCTGACGGCGCAGCCAACGATCTTTCACCTGACGACGCAAATGCAAACGCGCCACTCGTTCGGCAATACGCGTCAGTGGTGAATTCCAGATAACCGCCAACGCCATACTCTCATGCGTCCAGTAGAGCAGGTTGCGCATGGCCTGCTGGCTGGCCGGCAGCTTTTCGAACAGCTTCTTGTTCCACTGCGGAGTGGCAAAATCCGGGCGCGGCATGACCCAGCCCGGGGTGCGCTGGAACACTTTTACATGCTTCGCCTGTTTCACCAGCTCGGGGATGATCTGGATGCCACTGGCGCCGGTGCCGATGACCGCCACTTTCTTGCCGCTGAAATCATAATCGTGGTCCCAACGGGCGCTGTGAATCTTGTGGCCCTTGAAATCCTCCAGGCCGGTAATCGCCGGGAAGCTGCAGTTGGACAACGGCCCCTGAGCCATGACGGCGGCGCGGCCAGCAAACTGCTCGCCCTTATCGGTGGTCGCGGTCCACATACCCTTCTTTTCATCAAAGGTCAGGCCTTCCACGTTTTTCTCGAAACGAATGTGGGATTCCAGTGCGAACTCGGCCACCAGGTGATGGATATAACCAAGAATCTCCTCACTGCCCGAGAAGCTGCGCGACCAATTCGGGTTGGGCGCAAATGAATACGAATACAGATTAGAAGGTATATCACAGGCCGCACCCGGATACTGATTGTCACGCCAGGTACCGCCCACCGCGTTGGCGCGCTCCAGAATCACAAAATCCTCAATTCCCGCCTGTTTGAGGCGAATGGCCATCCCCAGGCCGGCAAACCCTGCCCCCACAATCAATACAGATGCCGGTTTTACCGCGGGCTTTTTCGTTACTCCCGGGCGTTTAGCCGTGCTAGCACGCTTACGGGTAGCCACCTTGCGCGGGGCCTTTTTCGGGGAGGCTGAGGATGTAGTCATAACAAAATCTCTTCAAAAAACAGGAGAGGCTCACCATGTGTACAGGACACATGGTGAGCCGTTGTCGACAAGATCAAGCTGTGGGCTGATAGGTAAGCTCTTTCACCCACGATGGAACCGCTGGCAATGCTTTGCGCGGTATCATTCCCGTCAGCTTAACCAAGCCATCCACGGGCAAGTGATAAGCACGATTATTGCGATCCACCACTATTTTGGCGTGCTGACGGATCACCTGATACCAGGGATTACGACGACCATCCTTCGTGCGGCCACCGATTCTTTCGAACTTGGCCATGGCCGCGTACAAGCGCTCTTCCGGCAACCCCATGGTGATAATGTTGTCGCGCATTTTGTTCAACAACGGCGCATAGGAGGCAATCCCCAAAAGCAAACGAGGATCCATCAACGGGGCTAGCATCTTCGTGGCGCCAATAAAGGTTTTGCCGCGACCCTGCATTTCCATCACGGTAAAGCCCACGCCCAAGTGACGGGACTCATCATCATTAATTTTTTCAAACGCCTGATGACAAACCGGGTCTTTCACCGTCTCCAGCAGGAAAGTACACAAAGCACCATCCAATGCGATCTCCAGCATCGGCACCACTGTGCCCAGCACATACACCGGCATTTCGTCGCTGTAACGGTCCAGCCATTCGATCACCAGACGCAGGTTGATGTTTGGCTCGGGGATTTCATCGCCCTCAAGCATGCCCCAGCGTTTCATCAATGCCATTTCGGCATTGGCATGACGCTGCTCTTCCGCATGGAAGTAGGTATAAATTTCACGCAGGGTGTCGGTGGGGGCTTTCTTGGCCATGGCCGCAAAAGCTCTTGCGCCCACATGCTCAATCCACATCAGGTCGGCCATGAAATCTTTCAGCTTTGGCCACTGCTCTTCGGTAATCAGTTCCGCGCCAGGTGCATCCCAGTCGATATCTGACAGGGCCCACTGGGTGGATTTTATTTTTGCCAGCATTTTGTCCAGGTCGATAGAAGCCATGATGCTCTCCTGTTATCGCGATACGATATTTCCAGCCGGTTTAAGGTCAATTCGGTGCGGCAGCACAGCTGCCCGCAATCCAGCGCCTTGGGGTGCTGCTGCATGCTCAAGGCTTTACTGTTACATTGCTCGGTGTAACAATAAATCGAATGCTTGTTCGGATTCAATTCGGAAACAGATATGGCACGCAAACCCAAACAACAGCGCTCCAAAGCCACCGTCGACGCCATCATCGAGGCTGCTCTTATCTCCATTGCCCGGCAGGGCCCTGGCGCCACCACGGCACGCCAGGTTGCCGATATTGCCGGCATTGGCGTGGGTTCCCTGTATGAGTACTTCGAGGATAAGGACGCCATCTTTACTGCCGCTGGCGCCCGCTTCGTGGACGATACGGTGGCAATGATCAAGCCGCTGATTCCGGAACTGGTGCGAATGAATATCCGCGACGCGGTGAGCAAACTACTGTTTACCTTTCGGGATTTTCTCGAAGAGAACAATCAGCTGTATCTGAAGTGTGCCCGCCACGCCTTCAGTCAGGACATGGTGATGCACCAGGCGCCTATTAATCGCGCCCTGATGGATCTGTTTACCCAGTACCTGATGCACCACCCGGAATTGTTGCGCATGCCCAATATTCCGGCGGTGGCTTATTTCTATATCAATGGCGGGATTTTCACCGTGGTTCGTCATCTCTCGGAAGAGAAACCGACCCAGAGTTTTGAGGAGCTCACCATGGTATTCGGCGATTTTCTGGCCAGTTACGCGGAACACAAAGTGGGGGCGAGCAACGCCACGCAATAGCACCACGGGACCCGAAATCGAACGCCACAACCAACAATAAAACCAGGAGGCACCATGCGGACGCCCAATCCGGAAACACCACCCTCTGGAACATCGCGCATTCCCAATTTGGCGGATTGGCGCTTCAACCGTTACCTGACCATGCAGCTGATGCCGCTGTTCTATCTGCTGCTGATTGTCGGGGCGCTGGTCGTGGTGGTCAGTGTGGTCGGCCTGTGCTTCTGGTTCTCCACGCTGGCGGGCATCATCGCCACCGCCATCGCCCCGCTGGCGCTGCTGGTCAGCGTGGCGGTGATCCGCGCAGCACTGGAATACATGATCATGGCGCACCGCATCATGCGCATCATCGAACGCATGGATGCCCTGCCCGGGCAGGTCGCTGATTTATCCGTCCGGGTGGACGGCATTACCGATCATGTGGACGGATTGACCGGCCATGTGAATGATATCCACGAAACCCTCATGCACGTTCGCCCTTTTCTGCGATCCGCCGGACTGCCCAGCCGTTTGCTCAATGCGTTTCGGGGGCACCCGGAAAAATAAGTCCGGATCAGCGCCAAGATTGTCGTTTCCCGGTGCTGACATACCCCGATGCATACCGCACTATTGTGGGCCTGAAAGCGCCCCGCCTTTTCCCGGTGGCGCTCACCGTGAGAGTTGAGGAGTTCCCATGGCCCTACCCGCCTCCCTGCAAAACAGTCTGCAGCTGCCCGTTGTGGCATCGCCCATGTTCATTGTGTCCAACCCGGACCTGGTCATTGCCCAGTGCAAAGCCGGCATTGTTGGCTCTTTTCCTGCCCTGAATGCCCGCCCTGCGGAAGAACTGGAAGTGTGGCTCAAACGCATTACCGAAGAGCTGGATACCTGGAACCAGGCCAACCCTGACAAGCCTGCCGCCCCATTCGCGGTCAACCAGATTGTGCACAAGTCCAATAACCGGCTGGAGCACGACCTGGAAATGTGCGTGAAGTACAAGGTGCCCATCGTGATCACCTCCCTGGGTGCCCGGGTAGATGTGAACGAGGCCATCCACAGCTATGGCGGCCTGGTGTTCCACGACATCATCAATAACTTCTTCGCCAAGAAAGCCATCGAGAAAGGCGCCGATGGCCTGATCGCCGTGGCCTCAGGCGCAGGCGGCCATGCCGGCACCCTGTCGCCACTGGCGCTGGTGCAGGAAATCCGTGAATGGTTCGACGGCCCGCTACTGCTGTCCGGCGCCATTGCCACTGGCGATTCCGTGCTGGCCGCCCAGGCCATGGGCGCCGACCTGGGCTACATCGGCTCCGCCTTTATCGCCACCGATGAAGCCAACGCAGATGAGCGCTACAAACAGTCCATCGTGGACGGCAGCGCCAACGACATTATCTATTCCAACCTGTTCACCGGCGTCCACGGCAATTACCTGCGCAATTCCATTGAAGCGGCAGGCCTGGACCCGGAAAACCTGCCGGAAAGCGATCCGTCCAAAATGGATTTCGGTGATGGTAGCTCCAAAGCCTGGAAAGATATCTGGGGCAGCGGCCAGGGCATCGGAGCGGTGAAGAAAGTCGGCCCGGCTGCCGATCTGATTGCACGCCTGAAACGGGAATACTCCGCCGCTCGCCAGCGCATGGAAGCACTGCCCTGGAAGTGAGCGCGACGCAGAAAGAGAAAATAAAAAGGCCGCACCCTTTACCGGGTGCGGCCTTTTTATTGATAAGTGCGGGGTAGCTGCCCGGTCGGGCAGCCCCTTCACTTAATCTCGCTCTTCTTTTTAACTTTTAACTTTTATTCAGGATCCCAGCAACGACGCCACCAGCCCTTTCTTTTTCACCGGCTGATAGTTATCGAACTCCAGAATGCCATCATCAATGGCACCAAAACGCAGCTTGGGCAGATCAACCATGTAGTTCTGTACCACCATCCACGGCTGCTTGGAGCCCTGACGCGGCAAGCGGTCATTGGCGCGCTGAATATAACCGGACTGCATGCCGAGGAAATTCTCGTCGGTGATGCAGTTATCTTTGTCACGGGGGGTCACCGTCTGCGCACCGGTCTTTTCCATATGGTTGAGCAAGCGGCACACATACTCACAAACCAGATCCGCTTTCAGGGTCCAGGATGAGTTGGTGTAACCGAACACCAGCGCCATATTGGGCACATCGCGCAGCATCATACCCTTGTAGACCAGAGCTTCACGTGGCTCCACCGGTTTGCCATCAATGGTGCCTTCTACACCGCCGAGCATCTGAATATTCAGGCCCGTGGCGGTAATGATGATATCCGCTTCCAGCTCTTGCCCGGACTTGAGCAGGATGCCGGTTTTGGTGAACCGCTCGATATGATCGGTCACAACCTCAGCCTCACCGCGGCGCAGAGTCTTGAACAAATCACCGTTAGGCACGGCACACAGACGCTCATCCCAGGGGTTATAGCTGGGACGGAAATGCGTCATATCCACATCATCGCCCAGCTGACGCTTGGCCGCCGCCAGCAAGGCACGGCGAACCAGTTTCGGGCGCTGCTTGGACAGCTTGAACACCAGACGCTGAATACCAATATTGCGGGCGCGAGCCAACCGATAGACCATCATCTCCGGCATGAAACGGCGCATGCCCACAGAGATCGGATCCACTTCCGGCACCGTGGCAATGTATGTCGGCGACCGTTGCAGCATGGTGACCTTCGCGCCTTCTTTGGCCAAGGCCGGCACCAGCGTTACGGCCGTCGCACCAGAGCCGATCACCACGACTTTCTTGCCTTTATAGTCCAGGTTTTCCGGCCAGTGTTGCGGGTGAATAACCTGACCCTTGAAGTCCTTCTCACCGGGGAAGTCCGGTTTGTAGCCTTCGTCGTAGTTATAGTAACCACTGCAAGAGAACAGGAAGTTGGCGGTGAAGATTTCCTGTTCGCCGGTTTTCTCGTTGGTGGTTTCCACCACCCACTGGTTGTCCGCACTGGACCAGTTCGCCTTGATCACCTTGCGACCAAAACGGATATGTTTTTTGACGCCGTACTCTTCTGCGGTGTCTTCCACGTATTGGCGAATCGAATTGCCATCCGCCAGAACCTTTGGTTCCGTCCAGGGGCGAAAGCTGTAGCCCAGGGTAAACATGTCGGAATCAGAGCGAATACCTGGGTACTTGAACAAATCCCATGTCCCGCCAATGCGCTCACGGCGCTCAAGAATCGCGTAGGTGCGATTCGGCGCCTTGCGGGTCAAATGACAAGCGGCACCAATGCCGGAAAGGCCGGCACCAACAATCAGTACATCAACGTGTTTATTGGACATATTCTCTACCTCCAGCCTCTCAGGCTGCCTGATCCTCGCAGTGCAAACATTGACATCGCTCAATGGCACAATTGAATAAGTGACAGAATAGCCGTACTGCAGGGTATGAGAAAAGGCCAAAATAGGCCGTTAATTGGCTCTGGAGCCCGGAAAAAGTGCCGCTACGGACGAAAAAAGGACACAACCGGCAGAAACACTGCGCCCCGGCGATCAGTAACGTCCGGCGTTCTGCTCCAGGCAATCCTGCTTGAAGGCCTGGATCATATAGCTCTGGGTGCGGCGCTGGGTGGCATATTCCGGGTAAGCCCACAGCCGCCGATCATTCTCTACCCGGCGCGGTTGATAGCTGATGCCCTTACCCCGCAACAATTTGTCGGTCAGCGCGTCGCGCTGATCACTGCCCAGATTCGAAGCCAGCTGGCGAACACAGGATTCATAACCGGCGATCAAGGCAAACTGTTCCGCAGAGTAGTTGAAATCACCGGCACGCACCGTTGCCACCACACTCAGCAACAAGGCTCCCCGCCCCAGCCACCACGCCACGCGACTCCCCCTTTGTCGCCAGCCCGCCTCACTCCGATCATTTATATGCATATCAGCATTACTCATTGATTTTCATAGAAATCTGGCACGTCAGAACCAATGTCAAAGTGCCATTATTTTTTTGTGATCTTTAACACACTGGTTACATAAGTGGATGGGCATACTCCCAACCTGACCTCGGGGGAGGCCACGCGGACGCCGGTGAATCCGGCCCGCCAATGACAATAACGAAATGGGTACTGGCATGTTCAATTTGGAAAACCTGTGGCATACCGCCGGATCACACCCCTGGCTCTGGATTCCCTTTTCCTGCGCAGTGCTGATCAGTCTGGTGCTATGGAGCGGTCGCATCCGGCAACCCAGCGCCATTAACCTGCTGGCCATCGGCCTTGTGCTGCCTGCCATCAACCTGAGCCTGGTGGCGACCAGCGCGGTAATGATGTCCAACCAGCTGTCTCAGGACTGGGTAGCCCTGCTGCCTTTTTAGGGCCGTCGAATTACGCTTCGTTTTTAGCCTTCAAAGGCCCCGTAAAAACGCCAGCTGATCTGCCAGGCTGATTTCCCGGGCTTCGCCCTGATAGATATCAAAATGGCCCACCGGGTAGCGCTTCACATTGGGCCTTGCCATGGCTGCGGCCGCTTTTTCTGCGGCACTGGCCGGCGCCACGGTATCGGTTTCACAAATCAGAATCAGCGCCGGGCAGGTTACCTTGCTGGCCTGGGTCACAGGCCGGAATAGCGGCAACGCCAGAGCAATGCGCCCCGCGACTTCATTGGGCACATGCGCCGGCATCAGCGCGGTATAACCGTCATAGGCGTCGTGGCTGGACATGGCGGCCAGCTCTCCGGGGCGCCCCGCCGAAGGCAGCATTTTGGGCCCCAGCCCCAACGCACTGCTGCCCACATCCCACAGGCCGATGCCGGTCATTTTCAGCGCCTGTCCGATGCCCGCATAACGGATCACCTCCAGCACCGACGCCATGCCGTCCATCATCGGGCACTGGGCAATAATGCCGGCCACCGGCTCCCGGGCAGCCACGGCAGTAACCAGCCCCCCGCCAAAAGAGGTACCCCACAGGACGATGCGTTGGTTATCCACTTCCTCAAGCTTGCGCACACAGGCCAGGGCCGCTTGCCAGTCCGCCACTTCCCGGTGGGGCAACAACACCTGACGCGGCATCCCTTCACTTTCGCCGAAGTGACGGTAGTCGAACAGGAACACCGCGTAACCGGCCTCGACAAAAGCGTCGCGAAACGGCGCCAAACCGCATTCTTTGGTGAGGCCAAACCCGTGCCCCATGACCACCGTCAGGAAAGGCCCTTCCCCCTCGGGCAGATACAGATCGCCCCGGCAGGATTGCCCCTCACTGACGAAACGTAATTCACGCATTGCGTTCATGGAAACTCCTTCATTGTCTAGCTGATGCCTGATGCCTGATGCCTGATGCCTGATGCCTGATGCCAACAATAAACCTGCAGGGCTGAAATACCGGCAAGGCATCGCCGCCGTTTTTACGGCATTGCGCCACGCCCTGCTACGCCTACGCGGCTGTTAGGCCAACGACATCAACCCGATCTTTAGGTTCTCGTCTTTAGCGTCATGCGTCCGGCACCTGGCATCCAGCACCCAGTCATCAAGCGCTTATCGCCGGGGCGATAAAGCGCCATTCTTCAATGCTCTGTCCCAGCACCAGAAAGTGTGGATTGAGAATGTCTTCCTTGTTGTACTGCAGCGGCTCAAAGGCGGTGTTCACCACCACCCCGCCCGCAGCCGTCACCACCGCGTGGGCCGCAGCGGTATCCCACTCGCTGGTGGGCGCCAGGCGCGGGTAAATGTCCGCGCTACCTTCCGCCACCAGGCACAGCTTCAGCGACGACCCCATGGAGGCGCGCTCCACCTCGCCCACTTCTTTACGAATAAAGGCTTCCAGCTTTTCCACCGCCTCGCCACCATGGCTACGGCTCGCCACCATCACCACCGGCGTGGTGCGCTCACGGCATTGAATCGCCCCACGCTCACCGTTGTGCTCTTTGAAGGCACCCACGTCTTTACCGCCCAGGTAGGTCACCGCCGTTACCGGCACATGCACCACACCCAGCACCGGGGTATCACCCTCCACCAGCGCAATATTGACGGTGAACTCACCGTTTCGCTTGATGAATTCCTTGGTTCCATCCAAAGGGTCCACCAGCCAGAAACGGGGCCAGTCCTTGCGATCGGCATAGGCGATACCGCCGGACTCCTCAGAGAAAACCGGGATCTCCGGGGTCAGCGCCTGCAAACGGGCTTCAATAATCTTGTGCGCCGCCAGGTCCGCCTCGGTAATCGGTGACTTGTCATCCTTGGTTTCCACACCCAGGTCATCGCGCTCGTAGACATCAAGAATCGCTCGTCCCGCTTCACGGGCAATCTCGGCAAGCGGGTCCAACAGGGCATTAAAGTCGGTCATTTACACATTTCCTGTGATTCAGATTTTGGCACCTGTAGGAGCGCCGCTCCTACAGCTCAATTATCGACGTTGTTCCAGCAGCCGCTTGGTCATCAACAGCGCGGCGATCACCCGAGCTTCGCTCACATCCTCGCGCTCGATCAGGCGATCAATCTCGGACAACTTCCAAGTCACCACTTCCAGTTCTTCCGGCTCATCTCCCGGCAAGGATTCTTCGTACAGGTCTTCTGCCAGCACCACTTTGATGCGATGCCCCATATACCCCGGTGACAAGGTGAGCTCTTTCATCAGGCTCAGACGCTTGGCGCCGTATCCGGCTTCTTCCTTCAATTCCCGGTTGGCCGCATCGCGCCAGTCTTCGCCGTGTTCGCAGGCCCCCTTGGGCAGGGTCAACTCGTAGCTTTCCGTGCCAGCGCCATACTCCCGAATCATCACCACGGTGTCGTCATCCAGCAGCGGCACCATCATCACCGCCGCAATGGGCGGGGTCCGCAGCCGCTCATAGGTGCGCTCAACGCCATTGGTGAAGCGCAGGTGCAGCTCCTCAATCCCGAACAACCGGCTCTTTGCAATCAGCCGGGTGTCGAGAATCTCCGGTTTCTCATCCATAATCACCTCTGATAACCGTGGCAAGACTAACCCGAACACGCAGGAAATTCATGATTGACTGGCATTCCGTCGACACCGTGCTGCTGGATATGGACGGCACGCTACTGGACCTGCAATTTGACAACTGGTTCTGGCAACAACACGTGCCCGACTGCTACGCCCGGCAACGGGGGCTGGAGCAGACCGAGGCCAACCGCATTATCCACGACTGGATCACCAGCCACCAAGGCACCCTGAACTGGTACTGTCTGGATTTCTGGACCGCCGAGCTCGGCCTGGAAATTGCCGGCTTGAAAAGAGCCGCTGGCGACCGCATCTCCGTGCGGCCGGGAGCAGAAGCCTTTCTGCAAAAGCTTCAGGGCTCGGGCAAGCAAGTGATCATGGTCACCAATGCCCACCGCGATGCACTGCACTTAAAGCTCGAACGCACCGGCATTGACCAGTATTTCGACGAATTAGTGTCCAGCCATGACTATGGCCACCCCAAAGAGGCCCAGGCGTTCTGGCAGCATCTACAGCGGCACCTGCCTTTCGACCGGGCCCGCGCGCTGCTGGTGGACGACTCCCTGCCGGTATTGCACAGCGCCCGGCAATACGGCATTGGCCAGCCGGTGAGCATTCTGCACCCGGATTCCAGCCTGCCCAAACGGCTTGATACGGACCCGTTTCCGGCCATTGATGACTTCCTGGCCGTGCTGCCCTGACGGCCAGCTCCGGAGAAACCGATGGAAAGCGTACGCATAGACTCCTGGCTCTGGGCCGCCCGGTTCTTCAAGACCCGCACTTTGGCCAAAACCGCCGTCGAAGGCGGCAAGATCCATATCGATGGCAGCCGCACCAAGCCCAGCAAGGCGGTGCAACCCGGCCAGACGGTGACCATCACCAAGGGCACGGAACATTTCGAGGTCATCGTCCGCGACCTGAGCAGCAAGCGCGGCCCGGCGAAGGTGGCCCAGACGCTCTATGAAGAAACCCCGGAAAGCGCGGCCAAACGGGAAATGAACAGCGAGCAGCGAAAACTCGCCCGGGCCGCTACCGCCGCCCCGGACCACAAACCCAGTAAAAAGGAACGCCGGGATATCCAGCGCTTCAAACGACACAATCTGGAATAACGATTTTCACGGTGGCGTCACCGCGATCAACCTCAGGACATCATCATGCAAGACCACAAGCAGCGCTTCCTTTTCCCCGACTCCGACATTCGTGGCGAACTGGTACAGGTAGAAAGCAGCGTCAGCCGTATCCTTGAAGGCCACAGCTACCCGCTGGCCGTACAGGGGCTGATTGGCGAGGCCGTCGCGGCGGTGGCTCTGCTGGCCAGCACTCTCAAATTCAAGGGGCGGCTGGCCCTGCAGGCCCAGGGCAAGGGCCCGGTATCTCTGTTGCTGGCCGAGTGCACCCATGATGGCGAGCTGCGAGCCCTGGCCCGCCACAGCGACGGACAGGACTGGAACCATGGCGACATTCAGACACTGATCGGCGAAGGCACCATGGTCATCACCATCACCCCGGAACAAGGCCGCCAGTACCAGGGCATCGTCCCGCTCAGCGGCGATACTCTGGCCGAATGCCTGCAGGGCTATTTCCAGCAATCGGAACAGCTGCCCACCCGCCTGTGGCTGGCCAGTGGCAACAACCGCGCCGCCGGCCTGCTACTGCAACGTCTCCCCAATCAACTTGCTACCACCGACGGCAACAACCAGATGTGGCAGCACCTGGAGGCCCTGGCCAGCACCCTGCAGATGGAAGAGCTACTGAACCTGGATGACCAGACCATCTTGCACCGGCTGTTCCACGACACCCCACCCCAGCTCCCCGAGGCCCAGCCCCTGCAATTCGGCTGCACCTGCTCCCGGGACCGTAACCGCAATGCGCTGATCTCGCTGGGCAACCAGGAGCTACAGCAATTGCTGGACGAGGACGGCGAGGTGACGCTGACCTGCGATTTCTGCCGCAACCAGGAGCATTTTGATGCCGTGGATCTGGCGGAGATGATCCGGGAAGGCAATTAATAGTTAATAATGAATAACTAACAACTCGCGGTTTTGTTCTGTCTGACCTGAAACACAAGAGGCCGCGCCCATAGCCTGGGTGCGGCCTCTTGCGTTCCGAGGCAAGGCCTAGCCGCCCCGCGCAACTATTCACTATCCATTATTAACTGCCTCTGGCGCCGTGACCGCATGGTCCGATGGGGAATCGCCACTGATTCTCTTTTCTGGCATAATCGCGCGCCTGTGCTGATCAGTGGCGCCACTACTGGTCCCTTATTGGTCTTGTCCGGTCTCTGTCCGGGCACGAGACCGGCACTGTGTATCCGCAATGCGAACTTGAAGGTTGCACGGCCATACCCGCTGTAACCGCACGGCCACAAGCCCAGGAATAACCATGACCGATCCGATTGTTTATAACGACCTCAGCCCGGCCCAGCTGGTAGAGCTGGCTGTTCAGCGTAACGAAGGCCGCCTGGCCGATAACGGCGCCCTGGTAGTGGAAACCGGTCATCGCACCGGCCGCTCGCCGATGGACCGTTACATTGTTGACGAGCCGAGCACCAGCGAGCACATCCATTGGGGCGCCATTAACCGCCCCATCGACAGCGATAAATTTGACGCCCTGTGGGACCGCGTTACCGCGGCCGTTGCCGAAAGCGACGCCTTTATTTCCCACCTGCACGTCGGCGCCGACACTGATCACTACCTGGCCGTGAAAGTGACCGCGCAAACCGCGTGGCACAACCTGTTTGCCAACACCATGTTCATCCGCCCGGAGAAGTACAACCCGCGCAGCAAGGAAGAATGGCAGATCCTCCACGCCCCGCACTTCCAGTGTGACCCGGAGCGTGACGGCACCAACTCTGACGGCTGCGTGATTCTCAACTTCGCCCAGCGCAAGATTCTGATTGCCGGCATGCGTTACGCCGGTGAAATGAAAAAAGCCATGTTCTCCGTGCAGAACTTCCTGCTGCCGGAAAAAGACGTGCTGCCCATGCACTGTTCCGCCAACGTGGGCGAAGACGGCGATGTAGCCCTGTTCTTCGGCCTGTCCGGCACCGGTAAAACCACCCTGTCCGCCGACCCGAACCGTTACCTGATCGGTGATGACGAGCACGGCTGGGGCAAGGACGTGGTCTTCAATATCGAAGGCGGCTGCTACGCCAAGTGCATCGACCTGAGCCAGAAAAACGAGCCGGTGATCTGGGACGCCATCAAATTCGGCGCGGTCTTGGAAAACGTCATCATCGACGACAACCGTACCGCCGACTACGCCGATGTGTCTCTCACCCAGAACACCCGTGCCGCCTACCCGCTGGAAAACATCGACAAGAAAGTCGACGAAAACCGTGCCGGCGAGCCCAAGCACATCATCTTCCTGACCTGCGACCTGACCGGCGTTCTGCCGCCCGTGTCCAAGCTGTCCAAGGAAGCGGCGGCGTACCACTTCCTGAGCGGCTACACCGCCCTGGTCGGCTCCACCGAAATGGGTTCCGGCGGCGGCATCAAGAGCACCTTCTCCACCTGCTTTGGCGCTCCGTTCTTCCCCCGTCGTGCCGGCGAGTACGCCGAGCTGCTGATCAAGCGCATGGAAGAGTTCGGCTCCACCGTTTACCTGGTGAATACCGGCTGGACCGGTGGCCCCTTCGGTGAAGGCGAGCGTTTCAGCATTCCCACTACCCGTGGCGTGGTCAACGCGATCCTGTCCGGCGAACTGGACAATGCGGAAACCGAGCACCTGGACATCATCAACCTGGACGTGCCCAAAGCCGTTACCGGTGTGGACAGCAACCTGCTGCAGCCCAAGAAGACCTGGGCCAACCCGGAAAACTACGAAGCACGCGCCCGCGACCTGGCAGAGCAGTTCCAGAAGAACTTCGCTGACAAGTACGCCGATGTGTCCGACGAGATCCGTGTAGCCGGTCCCAAGGCGTAACGGACGCCGCAGGCTTTACGCTGCAGGCAATACATGGAAGGCGCCTTATTAGGCGCCTTCTTTGTTTGTAAACGCGGAGATTCACCTCTCACGCAAAGGCGCCGCGGGGCAGACCGGAAGTGCGACCCTGCCCCCAACAAGTCGTAATACCATGCGACAATTGGACATGACATGTCCAAAGGCTAGACTTGCCGTCTCAGATAAAGGACTTCCCATGAGCAAACCCAGAATTGTTGTTGTCGGCGGTGGTGCCGGTGGCCTGCCGCTAGTCACCAAACTCGGTGCCAAGCTCGGCAAATACGGCAATGCCGATATCACTCTGGTGGATTCATCCAACATCCACGTCTGGAAACCGCGCTTTCATGAAGTCGCCACCGGTGCCATTGATGCAGATCTGGATGCGGTGGATTACCGCGCCCACGCCCAGCTCAACCACTATCGATTCGAACCCGGCACCCTGACCCAGGTCGACACCACCGGACAGACGCTGACCCTGGCCCCTCTACACGATGCCCATGGCAGCGAAGTGCTCCCGGAGCGCAAACTGGCTTACGATTATCTGGTGCTGGCCACCGGCAGCCAGAGCAACGATTTCGGTACCCCCGGCGTCCGTGACAATTGCCTGTTCATGGACAGCCGCGCCCAGGCGGAACGCTTTCGTGAGCGCTTCCTCAATGCCTGCCTGCACGCCAACCATGAAAGTAAACCGGTCTCCGTGGCCATCGTGGGCGGTGGCGCCACCGGGGTGGAGCTGGCAGCGGAGTTGCACCATGCCGTGAGCATGCTCAACTTTTATGGCCACGAGCATCTGGACCGCAAACACCTGCAGGTGGATATCATTGAAGCGGCACCGCGTATCCTGCCGGTACTCAGCGAGCGGGTCTCCGCCACGGCCACCAAGCGTCTGGAAGGGCTGGGCGTGAAAGTGCGCACCGGCGTTATGGTGGCCGAAGCCACCCCCGAGGCACTAGTGCCCAAAGACGGCGACCCGATCAAGGCCGACCTTCTGGTCTGGGCCGCCGGGGTGAAATGCCCGGAATGGCTCAGCCAAATCAACGGCCTGACCACCAACCGCATCAACCAGGTGGAAGTGGAGCCGTCGCTTCAAGCCAAGGGTCAAAAGAACATTTTCATCATCGGAGATGCGGCCTTCCTGATCCCGGAAGGGGCAGAACGCCCCATCCCGCCACGGGCCCAGTCCGCCCAGCAGATGGCCCAGCACACCGCCCGCAGCCTGCAACGGCTACTGATGAACCGCGATCCGAAACCCTTCGAATACAAGGACCACGGTTCACTGGTGTCGCTGTCCAACTACAGCTCGGTGGGCATGCTGATGGGTAACCTGAAAGGCGGCAACTTCTTTGTGGAAGGCTGGCTTGCCCGGATGATGTATATCAGTCTGTATCGCATGCACCAGGCCGCGCTATACGGCTGGCCGCGCACCATCATGTTGCTCATCGCCGGGCGCTTCAACAAACTGGTGCGCCCGCGGCTGAAGCTGCACTAAGGCGAGCAAGCCCTCACCACATCCATCTTGCCCAGGGCGCCATTCGGCGCCCTGTTCGCTGTTTTGATGGTATCTTCACAACCCTCCTGCCAGTGTGATTCCGACGACACCACACAGGGGGAACCATGCTCAACGCATTACCAAGCTCGCTACACCTCAGCCAATGGGCCACCACGCTGGCACTGGCAATCACACTTGCCGGCTGCGACAACACCACCGAAGTCAGCCGTGAAGTCAGCGCCTCTGCGTACACCCTCTCCGAAGCAGAAACCAAGAAAGGCAACGTGGGCCTGGCCGCCTGGGGCGACCAGCTGGAACCTGGCATGAAGGCCATTGCCGTATCCCGCGACCTGATCAAGGCAGGGCTCACCCACCAGACCGAAGTCCGCATTGAAGGCCTGCCCGGCACCTATCAGGTGCTCGACAAGATGAACAAACGCTGGACCGATCACATCGACATCCTGATGGAAGACCGGCAGACAGCACGGGAATGGGGCAGGCAACCAGTCACCATTCGCTGGGATGTGCCGGCGGAATAAGCCATCAGTATTCGCCACTCCCGGCGGCAGTCGCTACACTGCCAGCAGGACACTGACGCCGGGATGACAATGAAAGAGATCGCGCTCTACTGGTTCGGCATTTTCAAAAACACGGTGCGCCTGTGGCTGGAAGGTAACGCCGTTAGCTATGCCGGCTCGCTGGCTTTCTTCACCCTGTTCTCTCTCGCCCCGGTGATTATTCTGGCGGTCAAAGTCATTTCCCTGGTGATGACCAGCGACGCCGCCATGGCGGAAATTCTCGGCCAGCTGGAAGCCACCATCGGCCCGGAAGCGGCCAACGAGGTGCGCAACGCCATCGCCAATACCCAGGCACCGCGTCAGGGCCTGCTCGCCGGCATGCTCAGCCTGCTGGTCATGATCATTGGCGCCACCACCGTATTTGCCCAGATGCAGCGCTCCATGAACGCCATCTGGGAAGTCATGCCGCGCCCCTCACGTAACACCATCGCGGCCCTGATCAAAAGCCGGTTACTCTCGCTGACCGTGGTCATTTCGCTGGGGTTTGTGCTGCTGGTATCACTGCTACTGAACGTGGTGGTTCAGGCCGTTATCGTCTATGCGGAAAGCTGGCTGCCCATTCACGGTGCCGTGGTGGTGGCTGTTGAGATGGGCGTCTCCCTGCTGGTGATCGGCCTGCTGTTTGGCACCATGTTCCGGGTGCTGCCTGATGTGGTGCTGAACTGGAAAGCCGTTATGCCCGCAGCACTGGTCACCGCGATCCTGTTTTCTGTCGGCCGCGCTCTGATCGGCCTGTACCTGGCCCATACAGCCACGGCATCCACCTACGGCGCCGCCGGCTCCCTGGTGGTCTTGCTGATGTGGGTGTACTACTCGTCCATGATCCTGCTGTTCGGCGCCGCCTTTACCCGCGCTCACTGCGAAGCACGGGGCCTGAAAATTCTGGCCCGCAGCACCGCTATTCGCGTCAAGCGCCAACAGATCGATCTGCCCGCGCAGTAAGCCATTCTTGGTTATCCATTAGCCAATGTAGACCTCGCCTTCCGGATAACGCACCACCGGTTGGCGCGGACGGGTCAGCAGGAATGACAGCGTCAACGGGCCGATCCGGCCCACGAACATGACCAGCATGATCACCCACTGCCCCGCTGACGACAGCTCACCGGTAATGCCCCGCGATAACCCCACGGTGCCAAACGCGGAGACCACCTCAAAGGTGAGATCTTCAAAGCCCAGCCGGGCATCGGTGACCGACAACGCCATCAGCGCCACAAACACCACCCCGCAGGCAATAAAGGTAATCGCCAGGGATTTGTACACCAGCGTTGAGGAAATCTGCCGACCAAAGATCACCGGCAACGGCCGGCCACGCAGGAAAGCGCGCGTGGCCAGCAGCAACACCATAAAGGTGGTGACCTTGATGCCGCTACCGGTGGAATTGGTGCCCGCACCGATAAACATCAGCAGCAGATAAAACAGGCTGGTCGGCAGCGACAGAGCGCTCATGTCCACCACATTGAACCCGGCCGTACGCGGCGTCACCGCATGAAACCAGGACGCCGCCAATTTATCGCTGACGCTCATGCCACCCAGGGTGCCGGGGTTATTCCACTCCGCCAGCATGAAGAACAATAGCGTTGCCGCCAACAACACCCCGGTGCCCACCAGCATCAACTTGCTGTGCAGCGACAACCCGCGCCAGCGCCAACCTTTTTCGAAATCCGCCAGCACCGTAAAGCCCAGCCCGCCCACGATGATCATGGTGGTAATGATGAGCACAATGCCCCAGTGCCCACCCCAGCCGGACAGGCTGTCGGCACTGAGCGCAAAGCCCGCGTTATTGAATGCCGACACCGCATAGAACAGGCTGTGGAACGTGCCCTGCCCCCAACCCAGCGCGGGCACCCAGACACACATCAACAGCGCCATGCCCACCGCCTGCACCACCACAACCACTACCAGGATCCGGCGAATCAGCCAGGCGATATCACTGACCCGGCTGTAGTTCATGCAATCGCGGATCAACTGCTGCTCACCGATACCCAGCCGATGCCCAATGGCCAGCAAGGTGGCCGCCGCAAAGGTCATGATGCCAATGCCGCCGGCCTCGATCAGTAGCAGCAGCACCCACTGGCCGAACAAGGTGAACTGGCTGCCCACATCCACCACCGACAGGCCCGTCACCGTCACCGCAGAGGTCGCCGTGAACATGGCCTGTAACCAACTGATTGGCGAGTGGGTGGCGATGGGCAACTTGAGCAGCAACGCGCCCAATACGATTAAAAAGAAAAAACTGCCGGCCAGCGCCACTGGCGGAGACACCAGCGGCTTGTGGATATGGGGGCGGGGAACACCAAAACGGCGTGCGAACCAGGGCCTCATTGCGCTTTGGAAAACCGCAGCAAGTCATGCAGCGTGCCCATCAGCACCAACTGGTCTTTCTCTTGCAATTCCAGCCCTTCGAACGGCGCTTGCCACACCTGGGTGCCGCGCTTGACCAGCGCCAGGCGCAGCTCTTCATCCTTCAGCGGCAACTCGGATGCGGTCATCCCGGCAAACCGTTTGTCCACTTTCACCTCTACCACCAGCCAGTCATTGCCCAGGGAAATATAGTCGAGCATTTCCGGGTGCACGATGGTCTGGGCAACGCGGATGCCCATTTCGTGCTCCGGGTGAATAATCCGGTTGGCCCCCAATCGCGACAGAATCCGGTGATGCGGTTCACTGATCGCCTTGACCCACACCTGTTCCACCTCCGCACTTTTCAGCGCCAGGGTGGTCAGAATACTGGCTTCCAGATTTTCACCAATGGCCACTACCACCGCATCAAAGGCAGGCAAATCCAGCTCGGCCACCACCTTGTCACTGGTGCCATCGGCAATCAGGGTTTGCGACAGTTTGTCAGCGTAATACTCCACCCGCTCACCATCGATATCCACGCCCATGACATCGTGCCCCAGGCGCGTCAATTCCTGCGCAATGGTGGAACCAAAACTGCCCAAACCGATCACAGCATACTGGTGCTTCACAGGCCCTCCTTGCTTGAAGCAATGGCGATAGCAAAAGTCTGCGCCTTTTATTTGCCGCTGTCATCGCGGCACTCCGGGCAAACGTAAAGACAGTTTTTTTCCTGTTTTTTTGTTGTTATGTGCCGCACCCCGACAACAACAGCGTTATGCTCTGTGTCGCTTTATTCCGTTTGATGGTGGAGACCCCATGCCCTCGATTCGCGCCGCCCTGTTTGCCAGTGCCACCCTGCTCGCCAGCCATGCCAGTTATGCGCTGGACAACGCAGAGTTTGAACAATGCATGGCCCAGTTACGGGCCCAGGCCGATGAGGCCGGCATCCCGGCCCAGGTGATCAGCCACAGCCTGAATACCGTCAAACTGAACGAGCGGGTGATCGAACTGGATCGCAGCCAGCCGGAATTCACCAGCAGCTTTTCTGATTACTACACCCGCCGGGTCAGCGAAACGCGCATCGAAACCGGCCGCAAAAAGTACCGCGAACAACAACCCCTGCTGCAGGCGCTCACCCGCGAATACGGCATCCCCGGCCATTACCTGGTTGCTTTCTGGGGACTGGAAACCAATTACGGCAGCTTCCTGGGCAGCATCCCGGTACTCGATGCTCTTAGCACCCTGGCGTGCGAAGGCCGTCGGGGCGATTACTTTTCCGGCGAGTTGATGAACGCTTTGCGCATCATTCAGTCCGGCGATGTGGAAGCCAGCCAGATGGAAGGTTCCTGGGCCGGCGCCATGGGCCAAACCCAATTTATGCCCGCCATCTTTCTCAAGTACGCGATCGATCACGATGGCGATGGCCGCCGCAATCTGTGGAAAAGCGAAGACGACGCTCTGGCCTCCGCGGCCAATTTCCTGCAGGGACTGGGCTGGCAGCGCGAACAGCGCTGGGGGAGGGAAGTAACGCTGCCTGACGATTTCGATTTCCAGCTAACCGGTTTCGCTCATCAGCGCAGCCTCAGCGACTGGGCCAAGCTGGGTGTGCGCATGCCCAATGGTCAGCCCCTGCCCCAGGCAGACATGGAAGCGGCACTGGTGGTCCCGTCCGGCCATAACGGCCCGGCCTTTCTCGCCTACCAGAATTTCCGCGTGATCATGGGCTGGAACCGATCCGAGTCCTACGCCATTGCGGTGGGCAGACTGGCCGACCGCATCGCCGGCGGCGGAGCGCTTCACCAGGCACCCGTTCCTGCCCCCAGACTGAATCGCGAACAGGTCACCCGGCTTCAGCAAACGCTGAATGAACAGGGCCATGATGCGGGCGCGGAAGACGGCCTGCTCGGTCCCGGCACCCGTCAGGCCCTGGCCCGCTACCAACAGGCCAACGGCATGGTGGCGGACGGTTTCCCGGATCAGCAGGTACTAACCCGGCTTGGCGTACTCAACGAGACGGACTAACGCCGACCGTTCAAGCCACGCGACTTCAGGTTTTATCTGTCACAGCCCCATGGCATGCTTTTGGACTCTATTCGACCCGGAGCCTGCCATGCGCCCTGTCATTACCGCCATTCTGTCCAGCCTTGTCCTCAGCGCCTGCGCGGACACCACCGCCACCTTGGAGCCACAAACCAACGACAGCATCACCGCTACCGAAATCACCGATGGTCTGCATCATCCCTGGTCACTGGCGTTTGTCTCAAACAACGAATGGCTGATTACGGAACGGCGTGGCACCCTGCGGCGGGTTGTGGATGGTGAGCTGCAAGACGCCGCTGTGGGCGGCGTACCGGACGTCATGGCCTCTGGCCAGGGCGGCCTGTTTGATGTGCTTCCCCATCCAGACTTCGCTAATAACCAGCGCCTATACCTGAGCTATGCCAAGCCTTGCAGTGACAAAGAGGCCACCACTGCTGTGGGATACGGCACCTATGAAGCCGGCACTCTGAGCAACTTCCAGACCATTTATACGGCGGAGAAATCCTGCACCAATACCGGCAAGCATTTTGGCGGCCGTATCCTGTTCGATAATGACGGCTACCTGTTTCTGACCATTGGTGACCGCGGGCAGCGCGAGCGCGCCCAGAATACGCAAGACCCCGCTGGCAGCGTTCTGCGCCTGCACGACGATGGCCGCATCCCGGAAGACAATCCGCTGGTGGGCCAGACCGACCAGGCCACCGAGATCTGGAGCTGGGGCCACCGCAATCCCCAGGGCCTGGCCCTGCACCCGCAGACCGGCAAACCCTGGTTGAACGAACACGGCCCCCGCGGGGGCGACGAGATCAATGCGGTAAAACCCGGCGTCAATTATGGCTGGCCGGTGATTACCTATGGCCGGGAGTATTACGGCCCCAGCATTGGCGACACCGAGAAAAAAGGCTATGCCCAGCCCCTGCTGCACTGGACTCCGTCCATCGCGCCCGCCGGCATGGCCTTCATTACCAGCGACCGTTACCCCGACTGGAAAGGCCGCACTGCAAACGGTGCACTCAAATTGCAGCATCTGAACATGGTGGCGTTTGACGGGCCGCAACCCGTCAGCGAAACCCGGCTACTGGGGAACCGCGAACAGCGCATCCGCGATGTGCGCCAGGGACCGGACGGCTATCTATACCTGCTCACCGACAGCAACAACGGTCAGCTACTGAAGCTAAACCCGGCAAAATAACGGTCCCTCGCTGGTCAGGCTACACTTTGGCTGCCCGAAGCTGGCTTGGGGCAGCCAGCGTCCGGCTGTTCTGCACCCCGCTAAAACGCCAGCGACGTCACCGCCTGAAAGCTGTGCTCGCTGGTGATGCGATCATCATCCGTGTAGGCATATTCAAACGCGAAGCGCAGCGGCGAACGGTGGAACAACAGCAACTCAAGATCCATGCCGACAATAGCCTGATTCAGCTCCAGCTGGGCAGCACCGAAATCGATATCATAGCGGCGATAGCGCAGGTGCAGCGCCTCACGGCGCAGAGACAACGGCACCTTGAAGGAATACCACGGCAGGTTAATCACCTTTGACACGCTGGCCTCACCCGAAATCACCTGCTCGGCATAGTAGCTATTATCCAGGGCAGGAATCACGATCCGCGACGGATCGTTGGCGATAAAATCCTGCGTTTCTTCCAACGCCACCCCTCGACGCATTCCCTGATTCACCACAGCATCACTGCGCGAAAACTGGCCACGGGCCCCCAGGTACAGTTCGGCGGGCAGATCGGTCATCAGGCTCAGGGTGCCACCATAGCTGGTGTCATCACGGTCACTCACCTGATAACCCGTAACCCCGGCATGCTTGTTGGGCAGAAAACTGTTACCAAAACGCGTGGTGCGGCTCAGGCTCCACTGCCCGGCCAGGGGCTCACGCTCATCCAGTTGATAGTCCTGATACCAGGTGCCGGCCAATTCACTGTACCAATAACCGGACTGCAGCAAAGGCAAACGTAACTCGGCACTCAAGCCATGGTTACGTGTCTCCTGCGGGGGCGACTCCCGATCCAGCCGATCGTCCAGCACCCAATATTGTTTCACCCCACCGATGAGGAAAAACTGATTGTTGCTATACCCCAGCCCCGCCAGTTCGCTCAGGTCTTGATCGCGGTAACTGAACAGGGACACTTCGTTTTGCTCCAGCGGATCGCTGAATCGCACTTGCACGTTGTACAGCGTGTGCAAATCCGTTTCGTCTTCCGCCGAGTCATCCTCTTCCTCGGAAAGCAACGACAGTGACAGATCCGTACCGCTATAGCGCATGGCGCTCCAGGCATGATAAGGGCGATCCAGCGACAACGGCTGTGGCTTACTGTCCGTGGCCAGATTATCGGCCTGCCCGACGGGCACATCCCACCGCAGCTCGCGCACATGGGGCTCGCCGGAACGGGGCTGTAACGGCTTCAGATAATAGCCGTAATGATCGGCCTGAATGGCTGTCGCCAGCACCCGTTCATCATCCAGCAACCGCGCGGCCACGATGTCATCTTCCGCCAGCACCCGGCTAACACCACCCCCGTTTTGCGTGCGGTAAAGGGAAGAGCCGTGCTCGCTGTTGGCCACGAACAACACACGCCCCTGGCTATCCACATCGGCCACCACGCCGTAGTACCCCGCATAACGGTACAGCGCCGTACGATTGCGATAGAGGATGCGTTCCGACCCTTCCTGCACGAAGTAATAGAGGTCGTCGCCATGAACATTCACGGAGGAATTCACCTGACCGTAAAAGTCATCACCGACATACAGTTGCGGCTGGTCATAGGAACTGGCCACATCAAAATACACCGACGCCCCGGATGGCATGAACCCCTGAATGATCCGGCCGCGGGTATCCTCTTTCAGGTGAGCACTTTCACTGTATAGCCCCTGATAGATTCGCCACGGCGTGCTGTAGGCACTCGCCATGGACCAGGTCTTGCCGTCGTGGCGAAACAGTTCGCCGCCGCGAAAAGTCGAACGCTGCTTGCCCAGTTCGCCAGTCTCTCGATCCAGCACCACATGGTACGGCGCCCGCACATCCTGTGGGCTCGCCAGAAAAAAGATCTCATTGTCATCACTGTTCAGTGCGGTGAAATATTTCGAGGTCACCAGCGGCTCACCCGCAGACATGACCGCCCTGTCTGCCTGCTGCACTTCGTGCTTTGCCCAGTCGGCAAAGGTGGTGTCGAAATTGTTGCCGATGGCCGCTTGCAGCGGTGCATTGGTGACGAAGGGAAAATACCAGTACCGCGAACGCGCCTTGAAGTACCGGTTGGTGGCATCCAGCCCGTACCGATCGGCGAGGAAATACTGGTAATGGCTGCCCAGCACATAGCTACTTTCACCATAGGGAAAATACAGCGTCTGGTTATAGGCTCGCTCCGGGGTCAGGTAGCCTGCTTTTGCCTGGGCATGAACCAGCGCATCGAACCGGCCACTGTAGAGGCGCCCGCCATTACCATGGCGGGACTCATTGAGCACCGCATTGCCTTCCAGCATGAACGATGACTCGAACGCATTAGGAACAATCGCCGGAAAAAAGGGCGTCATCAGGGTGCCGTTACCCAGCACCGAATGCAGCGCACTGGACACCCGGTTGTCCTTGGCGTTCAGCTGGTAGTTATGGGCTGTCTCGTGGAACAGCAAGGTGTCGAGCCAGGAGGTAGTAGAAAAGTAATCCACCGCAGACGCGCCACCCACGTAATTGATCTGGCGATTGAGGGGATACTGGGTAGAGAAGCCGTTGGCGATCTGGTTGTTATCGGAAATAAGTCCAACAAACAACGGTGAATCCATCTGATAGCCAAAGCTGGCTTCATACTGCGGTTGCAGTTGTTGCTCCACGCCAGCGGCATGCTCAGCAAACCCCTGGTTTTTCTCGGTGAAAATCAGTTCGGTATTACGCACCGACGCCTTGTAGTAAGGCTGATCATGGGGCACCACCGTGGGGTTACGCTGTACCAGTGGTTCCGCCACAGCCCCTGCTGACAGGACCGCCCCGACAACCACCCCAACCAACCTCCACTCGCCCCGTTTGTTCATCGACGCTCTTCCCTGTTGTTATCGCCAGCCTGGTTGTTATTCGCCTTGCCATTGTGCCCGGCCTGTCGTCCTCTTCACCAGTACCCCAGTCACGCGCAAACAGATCCCCCATCGCCACCGCAGGGAAGCCCGATTACAGTCCGTCACAGAAGCCCCAGTTTCTTTCACGCTTGGGCACCAAGGTACCCACAGATTTGCACTGCCATCCCGCCTACGCTGATACACCTATAAAAAAATGTCTCGCACCGTGACGAGTCGCCACCATAACAACACAGGGACCGCACCATGCCCGCTTCGTCTTCAGCGCGCCTGAATGGCCGCACTCTGATCGTCATTCTCCTTGGTCTGACACTGCAACTGACCGCCTGCGGCGGAGGTAACGGCAGCGCCCCCACCGTTGCCAATGCACCCAACAGCCCCAACGCCAACACGGGCGGCGACAGCGGTGACGATACCGATAACGATAACGATACTGGCGAGGAGGAAAGCACACCGGTGAACCTGGCCTGGAGCGAGCCCTACCAGCGCGACGAGGAATACCCGAACACGGTCAACCTGCCCCAGCAACTGATCACCATGCGCGACGGCATTCGTCTGGCCGCCACCGTCACTCTGCCAGCGGACGAAAACGGCAATGCCATCGACGGCCCGTTCCCGGTGATCGCCACCTTTACCGGTTATAACCAGGCGCTTGGCGCCATCGGTGCTGCCGACCCGGCGCTGGTGAAAAGGGGTTACGCTTACATCATTGTGGATCTGCGCGGCACCGGAGCAGCGGAAGGCAGCTGGCAGGCATTCAGCCAGATTGATCAGGATGATATCGGCGAGCTGCTGGAATACATCAAGGTGCAGCCCTGGAGCAATGGCAGCATCGGCATGAACGGCGCCTCCTACATGGGCATCACCGGCCTGCTGGCCGGTGCACAGGAAGACCCGGCGGTGAAAGCCATTTTTGCCATCGTGCCCATGGGTGATGCCTACCGGGATATCGTCTTCACTGGCGGGCAGATCAACGCCGGGTTTATTCCCCTGTGGGTCACCCTGGTCACCGGGCTGGGCATCATCCCCACCCCGGCCGGGCTGGATAACGGCGAACCGGGCTATTACCTGACCACCCTGCTGCAGCATCTGCAGGGCGCCCTCACCGAATTTCAGGTGCCCGTGGTGGCCGGAGCGTTGATTGGTGATGAAAACAAATACGACACCGAATTCTGGCGCATCCGCTCACCACTGGAGCAGATCGACAAGATCACTGCACCGACCTTTGTGGTGGGCGGGCTCAAGGATATTTTCCAGCGCGGCGAGCCACTGATTTATGAAGGCCTGAAAGACCACACCACCGCCAAGCTGCTGATCGGCCCCTGGGAACACCTGGACGGCTCCTCCGGGGCCGGCCTGCCCGCGGATGGGGTACCCGCCCTGGGCCCCATCCGGCTGGCCTGGTTCGACCAGTACCTGAAAGGCATGGACACCGGCGCCGGGGATTTCCCGCCGGTGACCCAGTACTACACTGGCGAAGAGCGTTTCGTCACCGCCGCCGACTGGCCACACCCGGACGCGCAAGCGGAAACCTTTTACCTTCATGGCCAACCCGGCGCGCCCTTGTTCGGCAGTATTTCGCACAGCGCACCGACCAGCAGCAAACAAACCAGTCTGCTGCAGACGCCAGTCAACGGTCTGTGCTCCGCCAGCGCCAGCCAGTGGACTGCCGGCGTGCTCGGCCTGATCTTGCCCCCCTGCTCGGCACAGGACAACGTGGTTAACCTGCTGGAAGCGGTGTACACCAGCGAACCGCTGGAAGAAGACATGGCCATCAACGGGCCGATCACCGGGCAGATCTGGGCGTCCACCACCGCGCTGGATACCAATGTCACCGTACGCGTCAGCGTGGTCGGCGACAACGGCATTGCCCGGCCATTGACCCACGGCATTCAGATGGCGTCCATGAGTGCCTTTGATGCCAGCAAATCGCGCTTCATGAACGGCAAACTGATCCAGCCCTGGCACCCATTCACTGCGGAATCCAAGCGCAGCATCAGCCCGCTGACCGCCTTCCGAGCCGACGTGGAAGTGTTCCCCACCAGCGCCCTGATCAAGGCTGGGGAAAAGTTGCGCATCAGCGTGGGCACCAGCGATCTGCCCCATGGCCTGAGCCCGATCCCGGATCTGCTCACCAGCCTGCTGGGCGCCATGACCATCTACAGCGCCCCGGCCATGCCATCGCGGGTGAATATTCCGCTGGTGCCAACCAGCGCCCTGTGACGCCATACCGCCTCTCCACCCTGCTCGGGCAAGAGGGGCGGTTATTCATGCTGCAAAATATTCAACAGTCGATCGAACGGGTCACGCACATAGAAACGTCGCACGCCCCAGGGCTCACTCACCGGCCCGTATTCCAGCGGCACCCCCGCTTGCTGCATTCTTCTCAGGGCCTCATCCAGATCATCCACCTCAATGGACAGGTCCGGCACCGCTGCGCCTGAACCGCCCTCGGACCCGAAACCAAGCTGTACGCGCATGGTTTCCGCCGAGCCATAGGCCTGGAACCAACCATGATCCATAATCCGGTCTAGGCCGAGAAGGTCGCCATAGAAGGCCTGCGCCTTGCCCAGATCGTCCGTGGCCACATTGGCCATTATGCGTGTCACTTTCATCGTTTCCCCTTTTCATTCTTTCTTCATTCTTGCTGCATTGTTCCTGCTGGCGTTTTCTTGCCTGCTCCGGGCACTAAACCATTTTTCCGCATGCTAGAATGAACCCTGTTCAATATCGACAGTCTCACCCCATCCGTCACAGACCTGCCCGCTGCCCTCATTCAGGAGCTCTTATGCCCTCCGACTCCGGTCGCTTGCTTCGTCTTTCGCTCGCTCTGGCTCTGGGGGGCTTTGGCATTGGCAGTGGCGAGTTCGTCATTATGGGGTTAATGCAGCGCGTGGCCACCGATCTGCAAGTACCGGTTCCCGATGTGGGCTATGCCATCAGCAGTTATGCGCTGGGGGTCGTGGTCGGTGCGCCGCTGATATCCGCTCTGGCGGCCCGGGTGCCCCGGCGAGGATTGTTGATCGCCTTGATGTTGGTGTTTGCCGTGGGCAACATGGCCAGCGCCTTGGCCACAGATTTCTGGACCTTCGTAGGCCTGCGCTTTCTCGCCGGGCTGCCTCATGGCGCCTACTTTGGTGTCGCAGCCCTGGTGGCGGCCTCCGCCGTGCCGTATCACATGCGCGCCCGCGCCGTGGCCCGGGTAATGAGCGGGCTGACCATTGCCATCGTGGTCGGCGCGCCCCTGGCCACCTGGGCCGGCAATTTATTTGGCTGGGAAGTGGCCTTTATCGGCGTTGGCGTGATTGCCCTGTGCACCGCCCTGTTGATTCGCCTGTGGGTACCCACCCAGGCACCGGACCCGAACGCCAGCCCGCGTCGCGAATTATCCGCGCTGGTCAAACAGCGGGTGCTGTTCACCCTGGGGGTCGCCAGCATCGGTTTCGGCGGCATGTTTTCGGTATTCAGCTATGTGATGCCCACCCTCACCGAGCAAGCCGGCATGGCGGAAAGCTGGGGCCCCATGGTGCTGATGATCTTCGGCATCGGCACCATTATCGGTAACTTTGCCGGTGCCCGCGCCGCGGACGGCAACTTGCTGCGTGCCATACCGCGCATTCTGGTCTGGTGTGCGCTGATTCAGGCCGGCTTTTACTTTGCCGCCGACTGGCCCTTGCCCGCCATCCTCTTCGTGGGCCTGGTAGGCACCAGCATGGCGCTGGGCCCGGCATTGCAGACCCGACTGATGGATGTGGCCGAGGACGCCCAGACCATGGCCGCCTCCATGAATCATGCCGCGTTCAACCTGGCCAACGCGCTGGGCGCCTGGCTGGCCGGCGTCACCATCAAGATGGGCGCACAATGGTCCGCCACCGGCCTGGTAGGGGCGGCCCTGGCCATCGGCGGATTGCTGATTTTTCTGGCCGGTCGCGGCCTGGAAAAACGTCACGCAGAAACCGCCGGCCTGGCCCCGCTTAATAACGGAACAGATAGCCCACGTTAACGGTTGTCAGATCATTGTCGTCGTCATCCAGCTGCAGCCATTCCACCGTCAGGGCATTGCGTTCGTTCAATTTGATCGACGCCCCCATGCCGTAGGAGGGATCACTGGCAACATCCTCTTCGCTATCGCCGCCGGCAACGGTGACCTCACGCTTCACCGAGGAGTGCCCAAGCAGCACATAGGGAGACAGCGGCAAACGGTAGCTCAGCCCCATTTTCAGATAGCCCCCCACCAGCCATTGCGGGTCCACGCTGACCCGGGCCGTATCCAGCCCGCCTTCATCATCGCTGACGCCATAACCCAGCCGGGCTTCCAGCGCGAGCAGGGTATTGTACTGCCAGCCCCACACCGCCTGAACGCTGCGCGGTTGTGCATCATCGCCGGCAGCGATTTGCTGATCGAGCAGGTTGTACTGCACCCCCACATACCCGGGCAATAACGGATCATCATTGGCAGACACCGACCCACTGATCACACATGCCAAGACGGCTATTCCCGCCGCCAGCGAATAAGAATGCTTCCCCTGTTGTTTCATCATCGCTCCCTCAATGCCGTCAATGGCCCGCCAGCAAATCATATTCCTTTCCGAGAATAACCGGCGGCACTGTTTCCTCAACAAGAAAGTAACACCGGCAGGAAAAGAAACGAAAAAAGGGCCGCACAGGCGTGCGGCCCAAAACCTCTTATGGCACACGGGCCACAACAGGCTATCGGCATTCACAACACAAACATCAACCGGCTACAGTCAATTTGTGCGCGAATCAGCGAGTCAGGTCTGACAGGAAATAACATTCATCGTGGCGGCTGCCACGCTGCGAGGGTATTCATAAGGCTCTCTCCCAAGTCCATTTGGTGCTGGCCCTGCTGCATGATTGTTGTGTCGGCTTGCGGGTGCCATTCCCCTGTTCAACAGCAGCGCCTTGCTGAACAGGCTGACAACGACATCAATTCATTTTTTCGCAACAGAACCGGTCTTTTGATCGTTATAATTATCTGTCTGTGCTTGCTCGTTTTACCGTTACCCATGCCAGTAACTGCGTACTAGAATGCACCGACCCTTGCGCCGCAAACTTTGCGCCAGCGCACATTCCGGGCCACAGAATGTGGTTTTTTGTTACCGCTGGATTTATCTCACACCGGCGGACAAGGGCTCGGGTTGCACAAACTTACCGGTTACCGGAAAACGTACCTCCACCAGCAGTCCACCATGGGGATGATTGGCCAGCTGAATATCACCGTGGTGCATGTCCACAATCCGCTTCACGATGGCCAGCCCCAAACCACTGCCACTGAGAGTGCGCGCCTTTTCCCCCCGGGAAAACGGCTGCAGCAGCAACGGAATATCCTCTTCACGCACACCGCGACCGTGATCACGCACCGTCAACACGACCTTGTTTTCCGCAACTGCGGTGCGCACCTCCACCGGTGAGGCACCGTACTTCAGGGCATTGCCCACCAGGTTGGCCAGCATCCGTTTTACCGTCAGCCGCTTGAGCATAAGCCGGGGCAGGTCTTCCAGCTCGAACCGTAATTGCTCCGCCGGGTACTTGCCGGCCACCTCCTGAATCAGGTCATTGAGGTTTTCAAAGTCCGGCTGCTCATCCGCACCATCACGGATAAAGGAAATAAACTGATCGAGGATCGCATCCATATCCTCAATGTCTTCGATAATGCCTTTTGCCAGCTCCTCGTCCTGCATGAATTCCGCCGACAGGCGCAGACGTGTCAGCGGGGTTCGCAAATCATGGGACACCCCGGCCAGCAGCAACGCCCGATCCCGCTGGGCATGCTGCAAGTCACTGGTCATCCGGTTAAAGGCGGCATTCACTGCCTGAATTTCCTCCGGGCCGATGGTGGTATCCAGCACCGGCACCGCCTCTCCACGCCCCACTTTCAAGGCCACTTTGGCCAGCCGTCGCAACGGCAAGTTCAGCCCCCGGGCAATCAGCAAGCCACCGATGATGGCCAGCAAAGGCACTGTCACCCCCCAGCCCAACAACAGGTAGCGATCGTAATCCCGGAAGAACGCCATGGGCACCCGCACCCATTGCTCACCAAACGACGGCGCGTTCACCCACAGAACCGGTTGGCGGTTATCTTCCAGGCGCACGGTCACAGGCTCTTCCAGCATGCCTTCCAGTTCTTCCTGAAAACGGCCCACCACCGGACGTGACAGCAGCATGGTGCCATCGTGAAGCTTTTCCGGAATCGCCACCGTAATGCCGGTGGCATTACCCAGCCGGTCGGCCAGATCCGCATCCGCTGCCGCCCGCGAATCATCAAACGCCAGCTCCGCTTGCAGCACCGTCAAGCGGGCGTATTCACGGATACCGGGCAGGTAGGCATTACGGGCAAAGAACCACAGGGTCAGCGCCTGGCTGATCCCAATCACCAGCCCCACCACAATGGCGGAGCGGACAAAAGCAGTGCGGGGATAGAGTGTCATCAAGGCAGCTTACACGCTGCATGCCTCACGCAACACGCGCGTGGTGCGTGAAGCGTGGTGCATGCTGCGTCTCTTAATCAGGCACAAACACATACCCCACACCCCAGACCGTCTGGATGTAGCGGGGTTTGGAGGGGTCGTCTTCGAGCAGGCGGCGCAGGCGTGATACCTGCACATCGATGGAGCGCTCCATGGCCGACCATTCACGGCCCCGGGCCAGGCTCATCAGCTTGTCACGGGTGAGCGGCTCGCGGGGGTTCTGCAGCAGTGCCTTGAGCACGGCAAATTCGCCCGTGGTCAGGCTTTGCGGATCTCCGTCGCGGGTCAGGGTGCGGTTGGCCAGATCCAGAATCCAGGGGCCAAACGTCACCGACCCTTCTTCCTTACTGGGCGCCCCGGGCAGCTCGCGCACATGGCGGCGCAGCACCGCGCGGATACGGGCATCCAGTTCCTTGGGGTTGAACGGCTTGGGCAGGTAGTCATCGGCGCCGGCATCCAGGCCTTCAATGCGCTCGGCATCATCGCCCTTGGCGGTGAGCATGATGATCGGCATAACGTTCTCGGCCTCACGCAGGCGACGGCAGATCGACAGGCCATCTTCCCCCGGCAGCATCAGGTCCAGCACCATCAGGGAATACAGTTCGCGGGACAGGGCACGGTCCATCTGCTCGGCATCGCCCACCGCCTTTACGGTATAACCGGCTTCTTCCAGAAACCGTTGCAGCAGGCTACGCAGTCGCGCATCGTCATCCACGACCAGAATCTTGTCTAGTTGTTCGCTCACAGCACCTCCGAAGGTTTACTGGTCCCTGATTTACGCGTTGTGGTCCGAACGTGCAAGAAAATGGCACGAAGAGATTGTATAAAAACATTGCCAACGTGGAAGATAGGCACTGCTATAAGAACACGTTACAGTATCCGGCTGAGAATCATTATCAATAAAGGACTTCCCTTGCGAGACCGCCTGAAACAACTTCCCCCGGTTGCCCGCGTTATTCTGGGCACGGTGCTGGCGATCATCCTGCTTGCCACATTCAAACCGTCCGCGCCCACCCGAGATATCGTGGACAACCATGCCCGGGTGCGGTTCGTGCTGGCCGACCCACAAGCGCGCTCGCCGCAGATTCAACTGTTTGGCCGGGTACAATCCCCCCGGGCCGCGGGCCTGACCGCCGTGGTCACCGCCAACGTGGACAGCATCCCGGTGCGCGCTGGCAACCGGGTCACCGAAGGCCAATTACTGATCCAGCTGGACGACACCGAAGCCGCCCTGGCCCGCGACCGTGCCAAAGCCACCCGCGACGAAGCCGCCGCCCAGCTGGAGACCACCCGCCTGCGCTACCAGAGCGACAAGAAAAACCTGGCACTGGAAAAGAAGCTGGCCCAACTATCCACCGATAATCTGGAGCGCATCCAGTCCCTGCGTGAACGCAAGCTGGTGGCCCAGACCCAGCTGGACGAGGCCGAGCAAGCCCAGGCCCGGGCCGATCTGTCTCTCAGCCAGCGCCAGCTCAGTGTCAGCGACTTTGCGAACGAACTGGCCCGTATGGAAGCCCGCCTGGCCAGCGCCGAGGCGCAGCTGGAACAGGCAAAAATCGACCTGGCCCGCACTACCGTCAACGCGCCGTTCGACGGTACCGTGACCCAGGTGAGCGTAGCCCCCGGCGAGCGAGTACGCCCCGGCGAGCAGCTGATCGACCTGTTTGCCGACAGCGAACTGGAAGTGCGCGCCCAGATCCCCGACCGTTATCTGCCTGCCGTACGCCAAGGCTTGATCGCCGGCGACCTGGCCGCCAGCACCCAGCTGGAAGGCCATACCCTGCCGCTGAAACTGAAGCGACTGGCCGGCGATGCCGCCGATGCCCGTGGCGGCATCGATGGTCTGTTCGCCTTTAGCGGTGACAGCGCCAAAGGGGCGCCCACGGCCGCACTGGGCCGCCCGCTGACCATCACCTTGACGCTGCCCGCCCAACCGCAATTGCTGGCGCTGCCAGCCACCGCCCTGCATGGTCTCAACCGGCTCTACCGCATCGACGCCGATGACCATTTGCAACGGGTGGATGCCCATATCGTCGGCGAAGCCATCGACGGTGACGAGTCTCTGCTACTGTTACGCGCCGACAGCCTGACCGGTGGCGAACGCATCATGACAACCCAGCTGCCCCAGGCCATCGTCGGGCTGCCGGTGGATCCACAGCCCGTACCCGGCAGTAACGCCGACACCGAAAGCAACACCCCCATAACGGACGCAGACGCGGATAGCCAGGGCGGTGACAGTGAGTGAGTCGCGGGGCCTGATCGCCAGCTTTACCGAGCACAAGGTTGCCTCCAACCTGCTGATGATCTTGATGATCATGCTCGGGGTACTGGGCCTGACTCGCTTGAACACCCAGCTGTTCCCGGATTTTGACTTCGAATACGTCACCGTCACCATCCCCTGGCGCGGCGCCAGCCCTGAAGATGTGCAACGCTCCATCACCATTCCCGTGGAGCAGGCACTGAAAACCCTGCCCAACACCCGCAAGCTGATTGCCCGCTCCCAGCAGGGCGCCAGCGCCATTTTTATTGAGCTGGAAGACGGCAGCGATCTGGGCCTGGCCCTGGATGAAGTGCGCCAGCGCATTGACTCGATTCGCAACCTGCCCCAGGACGCCGAGCGGCCGGTGATTCAGAAAATCACCCGCTATTCGCTGGTCACCTCGATTCTGGTATCCACAGAAAACGGCAGCCGGGAAGAGCTGCGCCCGCTGGTGCGGGAAATGGAGGATGAACTGCTGGCACTGGGGGTCGGCAAAGTGGAGTTCATAGGCCTTCCGGAAGAGGAAATGGCCATTCAGGTGCCCAGCAGCACCCTGCATGATCTTGGCATGACCCTGGGGCAGATCGGCGACAAGGTACGCAGCTTCAGCCAGGACACCCCCGCCGGCACCGTGGGCCGCGACGACGCCGCCAAGCAACTGCGGGCGCTGGGCCAACGCCGTGACGAAAAGGCCTTTGCCGAGCTCCCCCTGATTACCACCGCCGACGGCCAGCAGCTGAGTCTGGGCGATGTGGCCATCATCGAACGACGGGCACGGGATGACCAGGCCACCCTCACCTTCGAAGGCAAACCCGCCATCGAACTACAGGTGATGCGCGGCGAAGACGACGACATGCTCGACCTGGCCGACAAGGTTCGTACCTGGGGAGGCGAATACGCGCATTCGCTGCCCGATGGCGTCAAGATGACGTTCTATTTCGAGGCCTGGAAACACGTGCAGGAGCGCATTTCCACCCTGCTCTGGAATGGCATTTCCGGCCTGGTGCTGGTGATCCTCACCCTCTATTTTTTCCTCAATGCGCGGGTCGCCTGGTGGGTCACCGTGGGGATTCCGGTGTCCTTCATGGCCACCCTCGGCATCCTCTGGGCGTTTGGCGGCACCATCAACATGATCAGCCTGTTCGGCCTGATTCTGGCCCTGGGGCTGATCGTCGATGACGCCATCGTGGTGGGCGAAGACACCCTCACCCACCTGCAACAGGGCGAATCTGCCCAGCGTGCAGCCCTGGGCGGGGCCCGGCGCATGTTCTGGCCCGTGGTGGCATCGTCCACCACTACCATCGCCGCCTTCCTGCCACTGGGAATGATGGGCGGCGCCATGGGCAAGATATCGTTCGATATTCCCTTCGTGATGATCTGCGTGATTCTCGCCTCACTATTGGAATGCTTCCTGGTGATGCCCGGGCATTTGCACCACAGCTTCCGCGGCATCGAGGTCAAGGCCAGCGGCCTGCGCGAACGCATCGACATCGGCTTCAACCGCTTCCGGGATGAGCGCTTCCGGCCCCTGGTGGAATGGTCCGTTACCCACCGCAAGCTGGTCAGTGTATCCGCCGTCTGCGCCTTCGTTCTTGCCCTGTCGCTGGTATCCACCGGCTGGCTCAAGTTCACCTTCTTCCCGCCGGTAGATGGCGATCAACTGCGCGCCGTGGCGGAATTCTCCTCCGGCACCGACAAGCAACAGGTGGACGACTTCCTCGCCGAGCTGGAACGCACGCTGGAAGAGACCAACGAGGAACTGGGCGGGCATCTGGTCCATACCATTATCAGCCACCACGGCGCCGCCGCCGGTTTCCCTAACATCGGCGGCCGCCAGGACAAGTTCGGTGACGAATACGGCACCCTGGTAGTCGAGGTCTACACCGGTTCGGACCGGGACATCTCCAACGACCAGTTGATTGATGCCTGGCGCGAAAGACTGGCCATGCCCGCGGGGCTGGATCAACTCACCATTTCCCAGGCCGAAGCCGGCCCCCCGGGCAAACCCATTGAGGTAAAACTCACTGGCAGCGACGCCGCTACCCTGAAAGCCGCCTCACTGGCGTTGCAGGAACGCCTTGAGCAGTTCACCGGCGTCAGCAACGTGGACGATGATCTTCCTTACGGCAAGGAACAGCTCACCTTCCAGCTCACCGCTCAGGGCCGCGCCCTGGGGCTAACCCTCAGCGACGTGGCCAGCCAGCTACGGGGCGCCTTCGACGGCAGCCTCGCGCAGCTCTACAACGAAGAAGACGAGGAAGTGGAAGTGCGGGTGATGCTGCCTGACAGTGAGCGCCGGCGCTTCAGCGCCCTTGAGCGCCTGCCCATCATCACCAACCAGGGCGAAGCCATTCCGCTTCGCGACGTGGTCACTTTTGACGCTCGCAAGGGCGTGGACCTGCTGCGCCGGGTCGACGGCGAATTGGCCGCCACCGTGTACGCCGATCTGGATCCCGAACAGGGCAACGCCAACGAGATCATCGCCACCCTTAACGAAGGCATCCTTCCGGAACTGAAAAGCCGCTACGGCATCGGCGTGGGCTACGAAGGCAAGTTGCAGGAGCAGGCTGAAAACCTGCGGGACCTGGCCACCGGCGCCCTGCTCGGGCTGGCAATTATCTACATCGTGCTGGCCTGGGTATTCAGCTCCTACTCCTGGCCCATAGCGATCATGACCGCCATTTTCTTCGGCCTCACCGGCGCGGTGATCGGGCATATTTTCACGGCACCGTTTGGCATCAAGTTCTCCATGTTCTCGGCCATGGGCCTGTTCGGCCTGTCCGGCATTATCGTCAACGACTCCATCGTGTTGGTGAGTTTCTATCAACAGTTGGTCGCCGAAGGCATGGAGCGCTTCCAGGCCATCACTGAAGCCTGTGTACGGCGCCTGCGCGCGGTACTGTTGACCTCGATCACCACAGTCGCCGGCCTCACTCCAATCCTGTTCGAAAGCTCACTGCAGGCCCAGTTCCTCAAACCCATGGCCGTGAGCCTGGTGTTCGGCCTGCTGTTCGGCACCGGGCTGATCCTGCTGGTCGTGCCCGCCATGCTGATGCTGATCGAGGAACAGCGCGACCGCGTTCAGGGACTCGGCCGCCACCTGGCGCCGCACAACTGGGGCACCCTGCTGCAACGGGCCTGGCGCTTTGACCCCAGCCACCACCGCCAGCAACCCGGCCCCCAGGGGCTGGGCGGCAACCTGTGGTGGGCCATGCTGCTGGGCCCCTTCCTGCTGCTGAACGTGTTCGGCAACCTGCCCCTGCTCAAGGCAGCCGCCAGCGAAAACGCCAGCCTGCTGCTGCTCGCCCCCACCGGGATACTCTGGCTGCTGATGTTTGGGTTGGGGCTGGCCTTTCTGTGGTGCCTGTTCCGTCGCCGGCAGCTGGCGCTGACATTGGCACCGCGTTGGCTGCTGCTAACCGGGATCGGCAGCCTTGCCATTGCTGCCCTGGCACCGCTGGCGGGCCATCACGGCGACCTGCTGGCCAACAGTTTCTGGGCACTGGCCCGGTGGACGCTGGTCACCACCCTGATTGTGTTGCCCATTCTGCTCTGGGGGCGGCGCAGCGCCCACACGCTCACCCGGTAAGCTGCCCCATTACGGCACCCATGTGCCACAATTCGACAGCTTACCTTTTAAGCCGTCGCTGGTATGATTCGCGATTGGATCGAGACACATATAAAAATACAGCCGTATGGGATCAATAGCGGCTTGAGGAGAGCAACATGGCCAAAATTCTTGTGGTGGACGATTCCCCGACCCAGCTGACCAATCTGGTAAAGATTGTCCAGGGTCAGGGCCATGATGTCGTCACTGCCACCAATGGTATGGAAGGGATAGAAAAAGCCAAACAGGAACAGCCCGACCTGATCCTGATGGATGTGGTCATGCCGGAACTGAACGGCTTCCAGGCCACCCGCAAGATCACCCGCGATCCTGCCACAGAAAGCATTCCGGTGATTCTGGTCACCACCAAGGACCAGGAAACCGACAAGGTCTGGGGCGAACGCCAGGGCGCCTTCGGCTATGTGGTAAAACCGCCGGTGGAATCGGAACTGGTGGCCAAGATCAATGAAGCGCTGGGCTGAGTCGTCGTCCGCGGCCTGTCGCGCGCGGTAACCGAACGTCCATGACCTGCGCCACAGCCACAGCCGCTTTTACAAGTCAATCTATCAACGACCGGATTCATTCCCTATGATTCCGGTCGTTTTGTATTTGAAGAACGCTTGCACGCAACAGGCTTGCAGGCCGCACGCCGTCAGGACATATCATGCGTAGTATCGAACAGATTATTGCCGAAGAAATCGGTTGCCAGGAACGCCAGGTCAACGCCGCCGTCGCCCTGCTCGACGAAGGCTCCACCGTCCCCTTTATCGCCCGTTACCGTAAAGAAGTCACCGGCGGGCTGGACGACACCCAGTTGCGTAACCTGGAAGAACGGCTGCGTTATCTGCGCGAGATGGAAGAGCGCCGCGAGGCCATCCTGAAAAGCATCACCGAACAGGAAAAGCTCACCCCGGAACTGGAAAAGGCGATCAAGGCCGCCGACACCAAGACACGGCTGGAAGACCTCTACCTGCCCTACAAGCCCAAGCGCCGCACCCGCGCCCAGATTGCCCGCGAAGCCGGCCTGGAGCCGCTGGCGGACAGCCTGATGAATGATCCCACCCAGGAGCCGGAAGCGCTGGCCGCCGGCTACCTGAACGAGGAACACAAGATTGCCACCGCCAAGGACGCCCTGGACGGTGCCAAACAGATCCTCATGGAGCGCTTCGCCGAAGACGCCGAGCTGCTCACTCGCCTGCGCACCTTCCTGTGGGACAAGGGCCACATCCAGGCCAAAGTCGTCGACGGCAAGGAAAAAGACGGCGCCAAGTTCAGCGACTATTTCGATCACAGCGAAACGCTGAAAGGCATCCCCAGCCACCGCGCCCTGGCCCTGTTCCGGGGCCGCAATGAAGGCATCCTGCATGTCTCCATGGTGCTGCCGGAAGAGCTGGAAAATGCCCAGCCGCATCCCTGCGAAGCCATGGTCACCGCCGTAGCGGACTGGCAGCACGCCGGCCGCGCCGCCGATGACTGGCTCAAGGAAGTGATGCGCTGGACCTGGAAGATCAAACTCAACACCCACCTGGAAACCGAACTGCTGGGCCGGGTGCGGGAAATGGGCGAAGAAGAAGCCATTCAGGTATTCGCCCGTAACCTGAAGAGTCTGTTGATGGCCTCCCCCGCCGGCCCCAAGTGCACCATGGGCCTGGACCCGGGTCTGCGTACCGGGGTGAAAGTGGTGGTCGTGGATGCCACCGGCAAGCTGCTGGAGCACACCACCATCTTCCCTCACCAGCCGAAAAAGCAGTGGGATCAGTCCCTCAGCAAGCTGGCCGCCCTGAGCAAGCAACACGGCGTGGAATTGATCGCCATCGGTAACGGCACCGCCAGCCGGGAAACCGACAAGCTGGCCGGCGAAGTGGTGAAGCTGCTGAAAGACCAACCGATCCAGAAGATCATCGTTTCCGAAGCGGGCGCCTCGGTGTACTCCGCCTCGGAACTGGCCGCCCGGGAATTCCCGGAGCTGGACGTGTCTTTCCGTGGCGCCGTTTCCATTGCCCGCCGCCTGCAGGATCCATTGGCCGAGCTGGTGAAGATCGACCCGAAAGCCATCGGCGTGGGCCAGTACCAGCACGACGTGAGCCAGGTAAAACTATCGCGCTCGCTGGATACCGTGGTGGAAGACTGTGTGAACTCCGTGGGCGTGGACGTGAACACCGCCAGCGCCCCGTTGCTGGCCCGCATTGCCGGCCTTAACAGCACCATCGCCGGCAACATTGTTACTTTCCGGGAAAAGAACGGCGCCTTTGCCAGCCGTGCCAACCTGAAACTGGTGCCGCGTCTGGGCGACAAGACCTTTGAACAGGCCGCCGGTTTCCTGCGCATCATGAACGGCGAGAACCCGCTGGACAGTTCCTCAGTGCACCCGGAAGCCTACCCGGTGGTGGAAAAAATCGCCGGCAAACATGGCCGCCCGTTAAAGGATCTGGTGGGTGATGTGCCCTTCCTGAAGAAGGTCAACGCCGCCGAATTCACCGACGACAACTTCGGCCTGCCCACCGTCACCGACATCCTCAGTGAACTGGAAAAGCCCGGCCGCGACCCGCGCCCGGAATTCAAGGCGGCGGCACTGAAGGAAGGGGTGGAAACCCTCAAGGATCTGAAGCAAAGCATGATCCTGGAAGGCACCGTTACCAACGTCACCAACTTCGGCGCCTTCGTGGACATCGGCGTTCACCAGGATGGCCTGGTGCATGTGTCCGCACTGGCGGACAAGTTTGTGGAAGACCCGCATCAGGTGGTGGCCCCCGGCGATATCGTCAAGGTCAAAGTGCTGGACGTGGATCTGGATCGTAAACGCATCAGCCTGACCATGCGCATGGACGACCAGCCCACCGAAAAAACCAGTGGCCAACGCCCCACCAGCAATCGCGCCAACCAGGCCGGTAAAGGCAATAATCAACGCCGCGGTGGCGGCGGTAACGGTGGCGGTCAACGCGCCGGTGGTCAGCCCCAGGGCGGTGGCGGCACGTTCGCCGACCTGTTTGCCAAGGCCAAGGAAGAGAAGCAGAAGAAGGACAACAAGAAGCGCTCCTGAGCGGGGTGACTTCTCAGCGTCATTCTATTGCCCCATGATTGTCGGAATTCCGTCACACCCGCGGCCAGCCCCACACCCGGGCGGCCGCACGACAGGCCCCAAACATGAAGCATCTTGAACAGAGAATTCATGCCCTGCTGGATTCAGATGCCGCCGCCACCCTGGCTGGTATCCGTCGTGGCATCGAGAAAGAAAGCCTGCGCATCACCACTGATGGCACCCTGGCGCAAACCCCGCACCCCAAGGCGCTGGGCTCCGCACTGACTCACCCCTACATCACCACGGATTATTCCGAAGCGCTGCTGGAATTCATTACCCCGCCCAGCACCGAGCTGCACAAGCCCATCGAGTTTCTCGAACAGCTCCACCGCTATGTGTATAGCCATATTGGTGATGAAGTGCTGTGGGTGAACTCCATGCCCTGCATGATCGGCAAGGACAGTGATGTACCCGTGGCGCAATACGGCAGCGCCAATGTGGGCCGCATGAAAACCGTCTACCGCGAAGGTCTGGGCCACCGCTACGGTCGCAAGATGCAGACCATCGCCGGGATTCATTACAACTTTTCCTACCCGGAAGCATTCTGGAAACTGAACCAGCAATTGGAAGGCGACAGCGCACCGCTGCAGGATTACATTTCCCGTCGCTACTTCGACCTGACGCGCAATTTCCAGCGCTACTCCTGGTTGCTGGTTTATCTGTTTGGTGCCTCACCGGCATTGTGCGCCTCTTTCCTGGCCGGCCGCGAGCACGATCTGCTGGAGCGTTTTGACCACTCCCTCTATCGCCCCCAGGCCACCAGCCTGCGCATGAGCGATCTGGGCTACCAGAACAATGCCCAGTCTTCCCTGGCGATCAGCTACAACAACCTGGATGAGTACGTCAGCACGCTCACCCATGCCATCAAGACGCCAGAACCAGCCTACGAGAAAATCGGTGTGAAGGTGGGCGATGACTACCGCCAGCTCAACACCAATATTCTGCAGATCGAGAACGAGTATTACTCGTCCATTCGCCCCAAGCGCACCATCAACCCGGGCGAGCGCCCCACCACGGCATTACAGGAACGAGGCGTGGAATACATCGAAATCCGCGCGCTGGACCTGAACCCGTTCGAACCCGTGGGCATCAACCAGCAGGAAATCCGTTTCCTGGATCTGTTCGCCACCTATTGTCTGCTGCGTGAATCGCCGCAACTGGAAAAATGCGACCTGCATGCCAGCAAGGAAAACCTGCGCAAGGTGGTCTACGACGGACGCAATACCGGCATAGAACTGTGCAACTGGGGCAAATCGGTGACCCTGAAAGACTGGGCCACGGAAAAGCTGGAACAGATGCAGCCCATTGCCGAACTGTTCGACCGGGCCCATGGCGGCACCAACTATGCCGAGGCACTGGCGCATCAGCAGGAAAAAGTGGATAACCCGGACGCCACCCCATCCGCGCGCATTCTGGCAAAACTGGAGAGCCGCAATCAGGGCTTCTTCCAGTTCGCCATGGATCAGGCCCTGGCCCACCGTGATCACTTCCTGTCCCGCCAGCGCTGCGACGCCACCAACCAGCGTCTGGAAGAACTGGCCGCCGATAGCCTGGCCGAACAGGCCGCCGGGGAAGCCGCCGACCAGCAATCCTTCGAAGATTACCTGGCTGATTACTTCCGCGATTGACCGGCCAGCGGGGCTGCAGCGACTCCCTCCCTCCACGGGGACCGCTGCAGCCCCGCCTCACTCCATCTCGCTCTCTCTCTGGCTTGCTCCGCCCTGCCAACGGCACGTTGCACTGCGACACATTCCGTTGCATAGCGCACCGCTAACGCTGCACACAGATCGCTCTTGCTGCATTTACACAACAAAAATGCGGACTCGCACGCTATGCAAATAGCACCGTAGTGCTACTCTCAATGGAACGTGACAAGGAGCAAGGGCATGTCTCCAGACCGGGAGCAGTGCGAAAAAGCGTACAATCAGGGATGCATGTGGGGCATGTCCGGCGGCGACAGCAATCGTTGCCCCTATACGGATGCCCCGCTGACGCAATGGTGGTTTGACGGCTGGCAGGCCGGTATCGACGCCTGGCACGACCGTAACCTGCAGCAGAAAAACGCCAAACAAGCCTGAGACAAATCCGCAAAAAGGATCAGATAATTCTCACGTTTGGCGCAGGTCGCGATGCAGGCATCATGTCCTGCCTCGCCCGCACCCGACACAGTGCGTGAACATCCCTCCTCCTTCGCCCTTGCCGCCACCGGCGCTTTTGCCTACCCTTCGCCGGTCCCCGACGAAAAGAGCCGCCCCATGCCGTCCTTCATTCCTGCTCCACGCCCGCTGAACATCCTCGCATTTCTTGCCTGTCTGGCCGCCATGGCCGGCGCCCTTTACCTGCAACACGTGGATGGACTGGAACCCTGCCCGCTGTGTATTTTCCAGCGCGTCGGCGTGATCGTCGGGGCGGTGATCCTGCTGATCGCCAGCCTGCACGGTCCGAAAGGCGTTGGGGTGCGCATCTACGGCGCGCTGACCGCCCTGGCTGCCCTCGGTGGTGGCGCCGTGGCAGCACGCCATATCTGGTTGCAGAACCTGCCGGCGGACCAGGTGCCTGCCTGCGGCCCCGGGCTGGACTACATGCTCGACGTATTCCCCCTGCAGAATGTGCTCCAGCAAGTGCTGGCCGGTTCCGGCGAGTGCGCCGAAATGGACTGGTCCTTTCTCGGCCTGAGCCTGCCGGCCTGGTCCATGGTGGTGTTTGCCGGCCTGCTGATCGTTGCCCTGATCCAGATGTTCCGCCCGCTGCCCCGCTGAGCCCGCCATGATCGATGGTCTGCTGATCCTGCTGCTATTCCAGTTTTTCGGTGAGGTGGTTATTCGCCTCACTGGCATTCCCCTGCCCGCCTCCGTGGTCGGCATGGTGCTATTGCTGCTGGCACTATTGCTGGAAGCCCCGTTCACGCAGCGGGTGGCCCCGGCCGCCGGTGCCCTGATCAAACACATCAGTCTGCTGATTTTTCCCCTCGGGGTCGGCATCGTGCTGCAGTGGCACCGCTACGAGGAGTACGCCCTGGCGCTGGGCGTGGCCGTGGTGCTGGGCACCCTGCTCAGCATGATCGTGGTTACCCTGATGCTGAAAAAGCTGCTGGGCGGCAAACACCAGGAAGCCACAGGCAAAGCCCATGGAGACGACCATGCCGGCTAACCTGGACAACCTGGCCGGGCTGGTACACACCCCCCTGTTTGGTGTGCTACTGACGCTGGCCAGCTACCGTTTCGCCCTCTGGATCTACGGTCGCAGCAACAGCCTGCCCGTGTTTCACCCGTTTCTGGTGGCCTCCATCCCGGTGATTATCGTGTTGCCGCTGGTGAATGTGGACTACGAGGAATACCGCGACCAGACCCAGATCATTGCCTTTTTGCTGGGCCCGGCCACCGTTGCCCTGGCCTGGCCGTTATACCGGCAACTCCACACTGTGCGCAGCGTGCTTACCCCCATTGTCATCGCCACCATTCTCGGCGCCTTCATCTCAGCCGCCATCGCGGTGGGGCTGGCCTGGTGGCTGGGTGCGCCCGCCGAAGTCGTAGGTTCCCTGGCGCCCAAATCCATCACCACGCCAATTGCCGTGGAAGTGGTAAAATCCACCGGCGGCTACGTCTCGCTGGCGGCCGGAGCCGTGGCCATCACTGGCATTGTCGGCGCGCTTTCCGCCGGCCCCATCTTCCGGCTGCTCAAGGTTACCGACCACCGGGTAAAAGGCTTTGCACTGGGGCTGGTAGCCCACGCCATCGGCACCGCCAGAGCCTTCGAATACGGCGAGAAAGCCGGCGCCTTTGCGGGCCTGGCGCTGGGCCTGTGTGGGTTGGTCACCGCCATCGCACTGCCCTGGCTGTGGCCCTGGGTGGCGCAATATCTGTAAGAGCCGCAACAGGGGCTGCACGCCACACGCCTGCCGTTACAAAGCACTAAAAGCCCCTGCCTTATAAAAAATCCGTCTTTATCAGCAAGTGGCTGACGCCACGCTGTTTTTTTCACTGTTTCCACCCACTCCGCGAAAAGGTCACTTTCTGCCCATTGCGCCCTCGCCACGCTCCATCCTAGTCTCGATAGCCCTGCTGAAGAATCAGACGTCCGCTCGTACGGCACCGTTCGTACCCCCGGCCCAAGGCAGTCTCAGCCATTCACTAAGGAGGGAACACAATGGCGAGTTCCACATCTGCAGCACTGGCTCAATGGCAACGTATCGAAGCCCTGGTTCAGGCCTGGCTGGATGAACGCCAACAGCTGATTGTGCTGCTGTGCACCATGCAGGGCCTGAAAGGCCTTTCTACCCCCCAACCGTACGACAACCCGCAACCCATGCACCGGCAGGTGCAGCGATTCTGTCAGCTACTGATGGACTACATCAGTGCCGGCTATTTCGAGGTATATCGGGAACTGGTTAACGAAGCCCGCCACTTTCACCGGGAGAACCCGGCACTGACCCGGCAGATTATGCAGAAGCTGGACACCTCCACCGATGCTGCCCTGGCTTTCAATGAAGACTTCGAACATCCGAACCAGTGCCTGGCCCAGCGCAAGGTGCTACCCCAGCGCATCAGTGCACTGATGGAAACCCTGGAAGAACGCTTTGCCCTGGAAGACCAGCTGATTCTCAGCATCCACCAGCAAGAACCGCCGCGTCAGCAGGCGACACATTAAGAGCAGCAACAAGCGACAGAGGGACAGAGGGACAGAGGGACAGAGGGACAGAGGGACAGAGGGACAGAGGGACAGAGGGACAGGGTTCGAGCCCCCGTTCTGTTTCGTGCGTCAACGATAAATGCAGGAGTGCCTCTTGAGGGGCGAACCGAATCTGGCACCATCCAGTTCAAGGCAACCTGCCGAGCACGGATATGCTTGATCGCCCTGCGGCGATTTCCGCGCAAGCGCGGTTCGCACCTCCAGAGGTACTCCTACAGCAGCTTCGTAGTGATGTCAGTGTGCTCCAGCAACTAGGGAACCTCTCGTAGCCCTAAACCAAAAAGGGCGCCTTTCGGCGCCCTCTTCGTAGCAAAAAACGCTCGGCGATTATTCTTCGCCTTGCGCCTCATCACCACTGCCTTGTGATGCATCACCGCTGCCTTTCACATCCAGCAGCTCGATTTCGAAAATCAGCACCTGGTTCGGGCCGATGTCGCCACCCGCACCTTGCTCACCATAAGCCAGTGACGGCGGCAGGACGATTTTCCACTTGTCGCCTTCCTTCATCATCGGCAACGCTTCCTGCCAGCCCGGAATGATCTGCTGCAGGCCGAAGGTGGCAGGCTGCTCACGCTCTACTGAGCTGTCGAACACAGTGCCGTCGGGCAGTGTGCCGTGGTAGTGCACTTCCACGGTATCGTTCAGAGTCGGAGACGGAGCCCCTTCTTCACCGGAGGCCAGCACTTCGTATTGCATGCCGCTGTCGGTAACGGTCACGCCGTCACGCTCAGCATTCTCCGCCAGGAATTTTTCGCTGGCTTCCAGGTTCTTGCCCGCTTCTTCCTCAACCTTCTTCTGCTGAGCGGCCATCATGCGACCCTGAAAATCACGAATCAGCTGATCCAGATCTTCATCACCCAGGCGGGACTCGCCCTTCTCGTCGAAGCCATCACGCAGGCCAGCAACCATGGCATCCAGGTCCAGGTTTTCCAAGCTGCGCATCTGCTCCGCACTGCGGAAACCCAAAGCGTAGGACGCTTTCTGGTCGTCCGTTTTCACTTCTGCGTTTTCCTGACCACACGCTGCCAGCAAGACCGTTCCTGCCAGCACGATTCCCAATTTCTTCATTCTGCCTCCAATTGGCTTACTGTTATTGTTTCTGCTGTGTCTCTTCAAGCCCCTTACCACCGCGCATCTCTTCCGCGCTGATGGTGTCCGGAGCCTTTACCGTAATGGGTTCCGCCGACACACCCGGCGGCGGAATCTGGCCATACTGCCAGTTTCCATCGGGGTCACGCCAGCGATACAGCTCCGCGTCTCCCTTTTTTTCCAGCCAGGGAGACAGGCTCCCATCGAACAATTTTTCCGGCTGTTGCCAGTTCTGTTCCACATGCTGCCAGTCCAACAGTGGCTTACCGCCACCCAGCGGCACGATAAACAATGCCGCCAGCACTGCCAGCAGCAGCACCACAATAATGAGCAAGAAACGCATAATGCCGGATTCCCCTGTATTGAGCCTCTTCACGGGATCGAGTTCCCGGTGGGAGCAAAATAACATCACAATTTACATCACTTGTGCCACTTTTGCGGTAGTGTTGAATTTGTGAGCACAATCACCCTTTCTTCCGACGGTCACCGTACCGGCATTAGGGGCAGGTAGAATCATACGAAATAACCATAAAGAAACGGTATGAACAGCGCACAGAACAGCCCATCCACGGGGATCGGCTCCCAGCATCGTCCCCACGCATCGCGTTTGGTGATTCTGGTCGCAAACAGCAAAGGGGGTTGCGGCAAAACCACCATCGCCACCAATCTGGCCTGCTATTTCGAGGCCTTGGGGCGTCCGGTATGCCTGATGGACCTGGACCCGCAACAGTCTGCCACCCAATGGCTGAAAATGCGCAAGTCACCCACTATTCAGGCCCTCAGCTGGCCTGCCGGCGAACCGGTTTCCCTGGGCCGTCTGCAGCAGCGCCTGGACCAGGCCGGCAACCTGGTGATCATCGATTCCCCTGCCGGGCTGGATCCGCACCAGCTGGATCACCTGTTACGACTCTCCCAGGTGGTTCTGGTTCCTGTTCTGCCCAGCCCCATTGATATCCGCGCTACTACCCGGTTTCTGCAAAGCGTCATGCTTACCCCCAGCTATCGACGGCGTCCCCGCCGGCTAGCCGTGATCGCAAACCGGGCGCGCACTCGCACAAAAATGTACGAAGCCCTGCGCCAGTTTCTGTCCAGCCTGAAAATTCCCTACCTGGTGACCTTGCGTGATACCCAGCTCTACGTGCAGGCCATGAGCCAGGGTGAAGGCATCATGGACGCCGCCGTCTCCCGCCATCTTGAAGACCAGCAACACTGGCGGCTAATCGGCGAATGGCTGGAGGTGCAACGGCACCTGATACAGACCATGCCGGGGTTTCGGTAATAAAGCAGCGGCGAGCTACAAGCCTCAAGCTGCAACGCGGATTGGAGGCAGTGCCGAACCGTGACCGCCTTGCCCGCGAAAGATCAGTTGAAAGTTCAAAGTGAAAAGTTGAAAAGAAAAGCTAGGGGAACTTTTCCGGTTTCCCTTTTCATAGCTTGTAGCTTGTAGCTTGTAGCTTGTAGCTTGTAGCTTGTAGCTTGTAGCTTGTAGCTTGTAGCTTGTAGCTTGTAGCTTGTAGCTATCTCTTCTCTGCCAAATCCCGCATCGCCCCGGTGAGCTTGCTTAAATCCTCCGGCTCGATCACGAATGGCGGCATGATGTAGACCAACTTGCCGAACGGGCGAATCCACACACCCAGCTCCACAAAGCGTGCCTGCACCTGCTCCATGGCCACCGGTTCTTTCATTTCCATCACCCCAATGGCACCCAACACCCGGGTATCGGCCACCGCAGGCAGCGCCTTCAACGGCAGCAGTTCGTTCTTGAGCTGAGCTTCGATGGCGGCCACTTTTTGCTGCCAGCCGGAATCCAGCAGTAACTGGATACTGGCGTTGGCCACGGCACAGGCCAGCGGGTTGCCCATAAAGGTTGGCCCGTGCATCAACACACCGGCCTCCCCCTCACAAATCCCTGCTGCTACCTGATCGGTGCATAACGTAGCCGCCAGAGTCATGTAGCCCCCGGTAATCGCCTTGCCCAGGCAAAGGATATCCGGGCACACATCGGCATGCTCCAGTGCAAACATTTTACCCGTGCGACCAAACCCGGTAGCGATCTCATCAAAGATCAGCAACACACCGTATTCGTCACACAAGGCGCGCACGGCTTTCAGATAGGTCGGATGATAAATGCGCATGCCTCCAGCGCCCTGCACCACCGGTTCCAGAATCACGGCGGCGATCTCCTGATGGTGAGCCGCCAGCATCTGCTGGATGGAATCCAGATCCGAGGTATTAAAATCACTGTCGTAGGGGCACTGCGGCGCATCAGCAAAATAGTGCTTGGCCAGTACGCCACTGAATAGCGAATGCATGCCGTTGACCGGATCACAGGCTGCCATGGCGCCGAAGGTATCGCCGTGATAGCCGTTGCGCAGTGCCAGCAGCTTGTCCTTGCCGGTATGCCCCTGGCTCAGCCAGTACTGCAAGGCCATCTTGATCGCCACTTCCACGGAAACCGAACCGCTGTCAGCCAGAAACACTTTCTCCAGTGGATCCGGCGTCAACGCCACCAACTTTTTGCCCAGTTCCACCGCCGGTTCGTGGGTCAGCCCCCCGAACATCACATGGGCCATACGATCGATCTGGTCCTTGGCCGCCTGATTCAACACCGGGTGGTTATAGCCATGCACCGCCGCCCACCAGGACGACATACCGTCCACTAATTCACGCCCGTCATCCAGCGTCAGCCTCACCCCGGCCGCACTGGCCACAGGAAAAGTGGGCAGGGGTTTCGAGGTAGACGTATAGGGGTGCCAGAGGTGGTCGCGATCAAAGTCCAGGTCGGTGCTCATGGAAGGGTCCGAATAAAACGTGGAGAGGAAGAATGGCAGCGCAGGGGGGAAAGTTCAAAGTTGAAAGTGGTAACACGCGATTTCTGCAGGAGCACCACTTGAGGTGCGAATCGCGTGTGAACGCGGAATCGGGCGAAGAGCCTGCCCAGGACTTGATCCGGGGACGATCAGGAATGTCAGGGCTTGACAGTTTTTCCTGAGAAAGAGATGGGAGTAGCTGCGATACCGTTTCCTCGCCAAGGCTCGGATTCGCACCTCAAGAGGTACTCCTACAGCGGCTTCGTCGCAATGCCTAAAGCGCAACCAGATCATTGAGCGATTTCTGCAACCCTTCACACTGCGCCGTTTCCGGGACCAGCACTAGCAACCATCCCATCGGGTCCACCGGTTTGCCTGCCGGCAACAAGTTCTCGCACAAGGAAGGCAAGGTAGTCAGCAACCAGCGCTCGCCCTCCAGCTCTACCTGTTGGAGTTGGCGTTTGAACTCGGGCAAGCGCTCATCCTGTGCGGCCTTGCGGCGTACCTGGCGTAGGGGGCGCAGATAATCCGCTTCGAACGGCTCCGCCAGCTCCGCCAACCGTCGACCCGTCCGGGCATCCGGCTGCTTGCCCGACGCCGCCAGCCACAAGCCGCACAGCAGTAGCGATACCGGCACCTGATAATCGTCCTGCAGATGCAGGCAGGCTTTCTCGAACCGCTTGTCCTGCCAGCGCCCCAGCGCAAAACGCCACAGATCCGCTTTCATCTCATCATTCACGGGCATCCCCTGGTGCAGCTCTCCGGGCAGGTTGGTGCTTGAACAGGCCATCGCTTACACTGCGCCGGTTTCCTGCTCGTCTGTCACGGCACGCAGGCCACTGTCTTGAAAATAGGCTCACCATGCTGTCTCTCGAACATATCAACCTTCGCCGCGGCCCCGACCTGCTGCTGGAAGATGCCAACCTGGTGCTGCACAAGGGCTGGCGCGTCGGTCTGGTGGGCCGTAATGGCAGCGGCAAGAGCTCGCTGTTCAAGCTTATCATGGGCGAGCTGGAGAGCGACGGCGGCAACCTCAACCTACCTGCCGACTGGCGCCTGGCCATGATGGCCCAGGAAGTCCCCGCGCTGGAACAACCCGCCATCGATTATGTGCTGGACGGCCACCACGCCCTGCGCGCCGCCGAGCGTAAACTGGCGGCCGCTGAACAGGCCGGCGACAACCACGCCATTGCCCTGACCCACGGCGAGCTGGACGCCCTGCACGCCTGGCAACAACCGGCCAACGCCGCCATCCTGCTGGCCGGCCTGGGCTTTAGCGAAGCCCAACAACAACAGCCCGTCTCCAGTTTTTCCGGCGGCTGGCGCATGCGTCTAAACCTGGCCCAGGTACTAATGAGCGACGCGGACCTGTTGCTTCTCGATGAGCCCACCAACCACCTGGATCTGGATGCCATTCTCTGGCTGCAAAGTTATTTGATTCAGCAGCCCGGAGCGCTGTTGGTGATCTCCCACGACCGGGCGTTTCTGGATGCCATCGTCACCCAGATTCTGCACATCGAACACAACAGCCTGAAGCAGTACACCGGCGGCTACTCCGATTTCGAACGCGAGCGCGCCGAAAAGCTGGCCCTGCAGCAGAAGATGCATGACAAGCAGCAAACCCAGGTCGCCCACCTGCAAAAATTCATTACCCGCTTCAAGGCAAAAGCCAGCAAGGCCAAGCAGGCCCAGAGCCGGGTAAAAGCACTGGAAAAACTGGAACTGATTGCGCCCGCCCATGTGGATTCCGGCTTCAGTTTTGATTTTCACAGCCCGGAAAAACTGCCCAACCCCATGGAGAACCTGGACGCGGTGCAATGCGGCTATCGCAATAACGGCGTTGATACGGTGATCCTCGACCAGGTGAACCTGAGCCTGCGTCCGGAAACCCGCATCGGCCTGCTCGGCCCCAATGGCGCGGGCAAGTCCACCCTGGTACGTACCCTGGTGGGCGAGCTTCCCGCGCTGGGCGGTCACTTTGAAAAAAACGATGATCTGAAAATCGGTTACTTCCACCAGCAACAGGTGGATCGCCTGGACGCCAACGACACCCCCTACCAGATGCTGTCCCGGTTCTACCCGCAATGGAGCGAATCACAATTGCGCAGCGAACTGGGCCGCTTCGGCTTTCAGGGGAATGATGTATTCGCCCCCATCGGGCGTTTTTCCGGCGGCGAAAAAGCCCGCCTGGCGCTGGCCATGATCGTCCAGCAAAAACCCGCCTTGCTACTGCTGGATGAGCCCGCCAACCACCTGGACCTGGACATGCGCGAAGCGCTGACCCTGGCCCTGCAAGCCTTCGAAGGGGCGGTGGTGATGGTCTCCCACGATCGCCACCTGCTGGAAACCACCGTGGACGATTTTTTCCTGGTGGCCAACGGCGGCGTCAGCCATTTCGATGGCGACCTGGACGACTACGCCCGCTGGTTGCAACAAAACCGCCGCGACGGCAAACCGGTGAAAGAAGAGAAAGCCAGCGATGGCCAGGACGCCAAGGCCCGCCGCCAGCAAGCCGCCCAACAACGCCAGCAGTTACGGCCGTTGAAAAAGCAGGTGGAAACCCTGGAAAAACAACTGGCCCAATGCAGTGACACACTGGCCACAGTGGAAGATGGGCTGGGCGATGACGCGCTGTACACCGACCCAAACCGCAAGGACGAAATGAACGGTCTGCTGGGGGATCAGGCTCGCCTGAAGAAACAGCACGACGCGCTGGAAGGGGAGCTACTGGACGCCATGGAAGCGCTGGAAATCGCCGAAAGCGAACTCGGCAGCTGACGCCGCATCAACGCAGGCCAGCACCCGGCTAGCCTGCCCTGCTATAAATCCACAAGCTGAGTCTGATACACCACCGGCCCGGTGGGCTGCCCCGTCGGCGAACCGCCATGGGGCTCCAGGCTAATCGCAAGGGAACGGGATTGCAGCAATTGTTTCACCTGCTCATGACTCAGCGTAATCCGCAACTCTGCCCCCTCGGTCGGCAATACCGATAACGAGATCGGCACCCCGGATTCTGGCAACAACCACAACTCATAATCCTGACCATCACTTGCCGGCAACGTGGGCGGCAATGAACGCAATGTGAGACTGTGGTCTCCCCGGGAGGCGTTCAACACCCACAATGGTTGTGCCTGTGTTCCCTGCACCACGCCCACCAATCCATTCTCCGGGGCTTTCGGCGGCACCGGCGTCCAGATCAATAACGCCATCAACCCCGCCACGGCAATGCCTGTGGTCCAGCGCCAGGGCAACGCCGACTGCCACCAGGCGGCGGCCCGGGGCCCGGGCGCCGTCTCTGGCGCGGAAAACAACCGGCGCTCCAGCGCACCCCAGGCATCGGCCGGCGGCTGCATGCTGGGCGCAGACTCATTGAACGGTTGCAAACGCCGCTCCCACAGCCACACCTGCCGACGCAATTTGGGCGACAGCATCATCCAGCGTTCGAAACGTTTTCGCGCCGCGCCGTGCAGGGTGCCCAGCACATATTCCGCCGCCAGCGCATGGTTACGTTCAGGGTTATCCGGCTTCATGAACCCAGGCACTGACGCAAGACATTGAGCCCACGGCGCACCCAGCTTTTCGTGGTCCCCAGAGGCTGCCCCATGGCAACAGCCAGTTCCTGATGGGTGAAGCCTCGAAAATAGGCCATCTCGATACTGTTTCGATAACGCTCATCCAGATCGCGTAAACAATCACTCAAGCGCTGCCGATCCACCATGTCGCCTGCATTCTGCATGGGCCCGGGTTTCTCGCAGGCATGGTTCTGGGCCACCGTATCGAACGCCACATCGGTACGCCGGCGGCGCAATGCATCCAGCCCCCGGTACCGACAGATCGACATCATCCAGGTCAGTACCGATCCCCGGTCCGCATGGTATTCACCGGCGTGATGCCACACCTGAATATAGGTTTCCTGCAGCACGTCATTGGCCTCGTCATTATCACGCAACAATTGCATGCACTGTCCGTACACCGCACGACTGGTTTGTTGATACAGCCCCGCAAAGGCAGCGCGATCGCCCTGCGCCACTTTTGCCAGCTGATCCACCAGCATGCCTTCCTTTGCTGCCATAACGAGGTTCTCCGGACGTGCCGTTGAGTAGACCTCTTTAATGACAGCTTACCTGTTAGTAATACGTGAAAAACCGCATAACGGATGCAGAAAAAAACAAAATATTTTTTTGCATCCGGCAGGCGACCTGCTGCGTACCGTAGAGACATAAATAAAAGGAGTGTTCGTATGTTACGCCGCCCTGTTCTCTTACCCGCGGTCTGTACCGCCGCCGCACTGCTGGCCAGCAGCACTGCGCTGGCATCCAGCCACCGCGAGGCCCCGTTCATCACCGGCATGCCCAAAGTCGATGGCACGGACTTCTATATGTTCAACAGCTATGAGTCCGGCCGTGACGGATATGTGACCCTGATCGCCAACTACCTGCCCCTGCAGGATGCCTATGGCGGTCCCAATTATTTTTCCCTGGACGATGACGCCATTTACGAAATCCATATCGATAATGACGGCAACGCCATGGAAGACATCACCTTCCAGTTTCAATTCAATACAGAACGCAAAAACGCCACGGTCAATGTGGGCGGCACTGACGTGCCGGTACCGCTGATCAACATCGGCGCCATCACCGCCAACGACACCAGCGCCCAGAACGTGCTGGAAAGTTACACCGTCAAAATGATCACCGGCGATCGCCGCACCGGCAATGTACAGAGCATCACCAACGCCGGCAGTGGCGAGGACACCTTTGCCAAACCAGTAGACAACATCGGCACCAAGTCCATCGCCGATTACGCCACCTATGCCGATAACTTTATCTACGATGTCACGCTCCCCGACTGCCCCATGCCCGGCAAAGTGTTCGTTGGCCAACGCCAGGAAGGCTTTGTGGTGAACCTGGGCGAAGTGTTCGACCTGGTAGCGCTCGACCCACTGGGCGCCCGTGACTCGCGCAACAACATTCTTGACGACAAGAACGTCACCAGCCTGGCTCTGGAAGTCCCGGCGGACTGCCTGACCGGCGACAACACCGTTGTCGGTGGCTGGACCACCGCCAGCGTTCGTCAGGCCAGCGTCATCAACCCGGCGCCGCAGGGCTCCAGCACCACCGCAAGCACCGATGCCAAAGGCCCGGCCGTGAAAGGCGGCGCCTATACCCAGGTATCACGCCTCGGCTCACCCCTGGTGAACGAAGTGGTCATCGGCCTGCCCGACAAAGACCGTTTCAACGCCAGTGAACCGAAAGATGATGGCCAGTTCGCCACCTATGTGACCAACCCGAGCCTGCCAGCTTTGGTGAATGTGCTGTTCAGCGTGCCGGCGCCGGAAACCCCGCGTAACGATCTGGTCACTGTGTTCCTCACCGGTGTCCCCGGTGTCACCCAGCTCCCCACCGTAACCCCCAGTGAAATGCTGCGCCTGAATACCGGCATCCCGGCCACCGCCGCCGGTGCCCAGGTGGACCTCGGTGTTGCCGGGGGTGACTTTGCCGGCTTCCCCAACGGTCGTCGCCCGGTGGATGACGTGGTGGATATCGCCCTCACCGCCGCCGAAGGCTTCCTCTGCGGAGCGGATGTGAACGGCGCCGATCCCGGTGGTGAAATCGGTAATTGCGGCACCCAGGACAGTCAGGTCAACGGTGGTGCCATCGTCAATGACGGCGCCCTGCCCGATCCAGCTGCCTACCTGACTACCTTTCCGTACCTGAACACGCCGCTGCCCGGTGCCGACAACGTGGCCGCCGCGCCGTAACCGCGCCCCATTACAGGAGGACATCATGCGTTTATTACTGGCAACCACGGTTTCACTGGCCACCCTCGGGCTTGTGGCCTGCGGCGGTGACGATGACAACGACCCGCCACCGCCCCGGGCACAAGCCACGGTGGACTACACGGCTTTTGTGAAAACCCAGCTGGCCACCACCAGTGACACCACCGACCCGGTTAGCGTAAACAACCTGCGCTTCCGGAATCAGACCAACAGCAACGAGGATGCCTATAACAGTGTCCTGGACTAACCCCCAAACAGGCCGCCGGTTTCCGGCGGCCTTACTGTTGATTCTCTGCGGGGGGCTACTGGTCAGCACGACTTGGGCGGCCCCCTACACCCCGGACAATGACAACACGGTGCTGGCCACCTTGTCGGACTCGCAACGGGCCCTGACCCCCGCCAGCCCACCACAAAACGAGGCCGATGCACTGCGTCTGGCCCGGGCCCAGATTGATTACGGTCGCCAGCAGGGCGACCCGCGTTTTCTCGGCTATGCACAACGCACCCTGAGGCCGTTTTCACAGCCGCCCTCCCCGGCAGTGAGCCTGCTGTGGGCAGACATCGAGCAACAACGCCACCAGTTCACCCGGGCCCGAACCCGCCTGACGGAATTGCTGGAACAGCACCCCAACCAGGGCCAGGGCTGGCTGATGCTGGCCAACATCGAGCGGGTTCAGGGCCAGTTCGATGCCGCCCGGCAAGCCTGTGGCAACGCGGCCAACAGCCTGCCACCGACGACGGTGGTGTTATGCCAGGCCAGTGTGCAGGCCATGACAGGCCAACATCAGCGCGCCTACGCCACCCTGCAGTCGCTGGCCGATAGCCCACTGGTTAGCGACACCACCCAGAGCGTCTGGTTGCAGACTCTCATTGCCGAAATGGCCATTCAGCAGGGCGAACCGGAACGGGCGCAACAGGCCCTGGATGCCGCCCTGGCGCTCGCCCCACAGGATGCCTATTTGCGCTACCTGCAAAACGACCTGTGGTTACAGCAAGGTCACTCCGACGCCGTGATTGCGGATCTGAAAAACTGGCAGGACCGGGACAATGCCCTGCTGCGCCTGGCCATTGCCGGCAAGAGAAGCCAGCATCCACAGGCAGAGCAGTGGCAACACGCCTATCAACAACGGCTGGACGCGGCGGAACTCGCTGGCCGCACCGTGCATCAACGTGAACATGCCCGCTACCTGCTGCAGGTCGTCCCGTCGCCCACCGAGGCCCTTACCGTGGCCCGGGACAACTGGCAGCAGCAAAAGGAGCTCACCGACCTGCGCCTGTTGCTCGCGGCGGCCACCGCCGCCGACAACGATGCTGCCCGGGCCACCGCACGGGATTTCATCGACACCCACGGCGTTCATGACGCCGCCCTCCAAGCGCACTGGCCGGAGGCCCAACCATGAAGCATTGCCTGATACTGATGCTGCTTCTCGCCTGCGCCCCGGCGTTTGCCCATAAACCCAGCGACAGCTACCTGACCCTGAACAGCACCGCCAGCAGTCCAGACATTACCGGCCGCTGGGATATTGCCCTGCGCGACCTGCAACTGGTGACCGACCTGGACAGCAACAACGATGGCAACATCACCTGGGGGGAGCTGCGTAACCGCCAACCGGAATTGGCGCAGCAAATTTTGCCCATGCTCACCGTGCAGACAGGGCAAGGCGAGACAGCCCAAGCCTGCCCGCTCACGCTCACCGGTTTGCAGGCCAATGACCACGTGGACGGCACCTACGCCGCCCTGCATTTTCAGGGCACTTGCCCCGCCGCACCGGCACAGCTGGGTGTTCATTACCGCTTCCTGTTCGACCGGGACCCCAGTCACCACGGCTTGCTCAGATCGAACCACGACGGCGTCGAACTGGCGGTGACATTCAGCGACAAGCAACGTCGCCACCAGCTCGATAGCAGTGGCGCCGGGCAATGGCAGGCCTTTCAGGGGTTTGTGCATCAGGGCATCCACCACATCCTGATTGGCTACGACCACATCCTGTTCCTGCTCACCCTGCTGTTTCCCGCCGTGCTGGTGTGGCAACGGGGTGGCTGGCAGCCGGCACCCACCATGCGTGGTGCCCTGACCCAGACCCTGGCCATCGTCACCGCCTTTACCGTCACCCATTCGCTGACGCTGGCGCTGGCCACGCTGGGCATCATCACCCTGCCCGCCTGGCTGGTGGAATCCGCCATCGCCCTCACCGTGGCGCTCGGCGCCGCCGCCAATCTGCTGCCGGGGCTGTTTCCGAAACGCTGGATCATGGCTTTCGTGTTTGGCCTGGTGCACGGGCTGGGGTTTGCGTCAGTGCTTGCGGATCTCGGGCTGATGGGCGACGGCATTGTGTTGCCGCTGCTGGGCTTCAATATCGGTGTGGAACTGGGGCAGATCGCCATCGTGCTGCTGTTTGTGCCGCTGGCTTATCTGGCGCGGGATACGGCGCTGTACAAGCGCGTCTTTGTGCCGGTGGGGTCAGTAGCCATCATGATACTGGCCGGAGTCTGGCTGGTGGAAAGGCTCAGTTGATTCGCTAAGCGGCCCTGGCGCGGAAACGGTATCGAGATACGAGTGACGAGTTGCGAAAGGCAAAACCCAGGATCCGAAGAGAGGGCTTCCGGTTCTGCACTTCGCTCCTCGAAACTCGTGACTCGTGACTCGTGACTGAACCCTTCGCCATGCAAGCATGGCCTCCTGCAAATAAAACCGTGCGCACAAAAAAGCCGCCCCGGAAAACCAGGGCGGCTTTTTTCAAGCTGAAAAACGCGAAGGCACGGAGCTGAATGTCAGATGACCCGCTACACGCCCGCCCGCGTTTCCATTTTCAACTTTTCACTTCCAGCGACAACGTTTACAGCACTTCGATAATGGTCGCGTTAGCGGTGCCCAGGCCTTCACAGATGGCCAGCAGACCGTACTTGCCGCCACGGCGTTTCAGCTCATACACCAGCGTGCCCATCAGCTTGGAACCGGTGGCCCCCAGCGGGTGGCCCAGCGCCTGGGCGCCACCGTTCACGTTCAGTTTTTCGTAGTCTGCACCCACTGCCTTCATCCAGGCCAGCGGCACGGAGCCGAACGCTTCGTTGACTTCGTACAGGTCGATATCCGCCATGGTCATGCCGGCCTGCTTGAGTACTTTCTCGGTGGCCGGGATCGGGCCTTCCAGCACCATGGTCGGGTCAGAACCCACCACCGCCATGGCGTGAATACGCGCCAGCGGCGTCAGGCCCAGCTCCTTCACCGCCTTTTCGCTGGCGATCATCACCGCCGAGGCACCATCGGTAATCTGGCTGGCGTTGGCGGCGCTGATGTGACCGCCTTCCTGCAGCGGCTGCAGTGCCTTGATCGCATCCAGCTCCGCTTCCCAGCGGATGCCTTCATCGACCAGATGCTCTTCCTGGGAACCGTCTTCCAGGGTCACCGGCACCGGAATGATTTCATCCTTGAAGCGACCCGCCTCGGTAGCCGCCGCCCCACGTTTGTGAGAGTCGTAGGCGAACTGATCCAGCTCCGCCTTGCTCACCCCGTATTTCTCCGCCATGCGCTCGGCACCATGGAACTGGCTGAAGGTTTCCCCCGGGTAGCGCTTGCTGATCTCACCGGTAAACGGGTTACCCATTTCCTTGACGGCCATCACCGGAGAACCGATGGGCACCTGGCTCATGGATTCCACCCCGCCGGCAATCACCAGGTCCTGGGTGCCACTCATCACCGCCTGGGCGGCAAAATGAATCGCCTGCTGGGAAGAGCCGCACTGGCGATCGATCGTCACCCCGGGCACGGACTCCGGCAGGCAGGAGCTCATGATGGAGGTGCGTGCCACATTGAAGGTCTGCGGGCCGATCTGGCTCACACAACCAAAAATCACATCGTCAACTTTTTCCGGCGCCACACCGGTGCGCTCGACCACGGCATCGATAACGCGACCGCCCATATCCGCCGGGTGTACCTTGCTCAGCCGACCGTTCTTCTTGCCACCAGCGGTACGCACCGCCGCTACGATATATGCTTCTGCCACCGTGCTCTCCTTCTCATCACTGTCTGTTGAGCGTCAGCTCATGAATATGTCACTGAGGCTACGCCGCCTGGGTAACGAAGCTCAATGACCGAAGAAGACGGCAGTGATGGGAATCATGTCATCCGCAGATAAGGGCGTGTTCCGGATAAATCGAAAAATTCGATTAAATGGCCAACGCTGTCGCACTGTTTCATCGAACAGTCATCGGGGATCCTAGTCCTATTGAACACTCAGCGGCTCGACAATGGCGCCGCTGCCGCTGGCAGAACAACAACTCTCTGTAGAAACAGGCAACAACCGCCCAGCAACGCGATACCGACCATGCGCGTGCGGGGCATACCGTACGCGTCACTGAATTGCAGTTCCGACGAGCCGCTTGCGCGCTCCCGGAGTGAGACGGACACGGAGCCATGACAGAGAACACACGCGACAGCCTTTTTCCTTCCCCCGGTTTCCGGGTTGCCAGCTTACTGGCGATCATCATGCTGGCGAGCCCGGCACTGACCGCTGCCGCGTCCCTGTCCGACACCGCCTCGCCGCTGGCCCGGGCCGCAGACCCGGGACTCGCCGAAATGCGCCCACGCCAATCCCGCCCTCAACCGGAGCAGGAGCGCGAAAACGGCAGCTGGGCACTGACCCTGGATAACGACATGCTGGTGCCGGGCAGCCGTGATCAGGATTACACCTACGGCCTCAGCATGGCCGCCACCGGCACCCGGGCACGGGATTTTCTGCTTTCCCTGGACACCCCGCTGGGCTGGATCGATAGCGCCCTGGGCCTCAATGGCCTGTCCGGTAGCCGGATTCGCGGCCACAGTTTTGAAGCCGGCATTTTCGGTTTCACCCCGGAACAGAAAGAGCGGCCCGAGCCCCTCTACGACGACCGTCCCTATGCCAGCATGATCTATCTTTCCAGCAGCCGCGTGCAGGTGAATCCCGACGACCAGGTGGCCTGGCACAGCACCCTGACACTGGGCGCCCTGGGGCTGGACCTGGCCGGCAATATTCAAAATGGTGTGCACAAGGTCGTCGGCAGTGAACAAGCGGAGGGCTGGGATCACCAAATCAGCGATGGCGGCGAACCCACCGCTCGCTATGCGGTGGCACGGCAGAAGACCCTGCCCATTTCCAGCGACAATCTGGAAGTGAAAAGTACCGTGGAAGGTTCCGTGGGCTACCTCACTGAAGCGCGCTGGAGCCTGAGCTTTCGCGCCGGGCGCCTGCGCAGCCCCTGGTGGCAGAGCAACCCGGAGCTGACCCGCTATGGTGAACGCAACAACACCACCGCCACCAGTGAAGACAACGAGCACTATGTGTGGGGTGGCATCGCGCTGGTCGGCCGCGCCTACAATGCGTTTCTGCAAGGCCAGTTCCGGGACAGCGACGTGCGCTACGACAGCGACGAAGTGAACCATGGCGTCGCCGAAGCCTGGCTGGGTTACACCTATGCCTTCAGCGACGGCTATCGGCTCAGCTATGTCCTGCGCGGCCACACCTCCGAACTGAAAGAGGGCGTGGGCGACCGCAATGTACTGTGGGGCGGTTTGGTATTCGCGAAGACCTTCGACTAGTTCGAAGGTTAGCGTTGCGCAAGCGCTTCGGCGTAGGGCACGGCATCCGACGACTCATCGTAGATGTCACGCACCGGCCGCACCTCGATGCTGCCATAGCGTGCCGGCGGAATACGGCTGGCCACTCGGATCGCATCGTTCAGGTCATTGGCATCGATCAGGTAAAAGCCCGCCAGTTGCTCCTTGGTTTCCGCAAAGGGCCCATCGGTGACACTCACCTGCCCATCACGCAAACGCACCGTGGTCGCCGTGGACACCGGTTGCAGGGCGGAGCCATCCAGCATCACGCCGGACTCCTGCAAGCCGCCGCTGTAGGACTGGCACTCCTGGTTAAGCGATTGCCAGTGATCATCACCACGCTCCTGCATGGCCGCTTCGTTGTAATACACCAGACACAGATATTTCATCGCGCTCTCTCCTTAACAGGCTGTTAGCTGAAACGTACCGGTGTGTGCTCCGGTTGCCACGTCATAATCAACGACATGTCCTCCGGATTGAACGGGCAGGAAAAGTGTTCGTGCACAATCTTCCACTGGTCGCCATCGCGTTTCCACACATGCGTACAGCGCATCCAGCCACCCTGCTTTTCCCCTTCCACGGTGGCACCGCAATGGGTCAGGCTATGCGACACCGCCAGCGAATCGGATGCCTCCACAACCAGGTCGTGCATCTCGAAAAACGGCTCCGCCGGGCAGGATTCCATGCATTTTTTCCAATGCGTCCGATACGCTTTCTCGCCAGATACCTGAATAGCCAGAATGGCATCGAATGAGCGGATAGTCGGGTGATAGAGGGCCATGATCGCCTCGACATCATTATCGGCTGCGCCTTTCAGCCAGCGGCGAGTCAGGTCCTGGATGGTTGCTTCAATGCTCATGTTCAACTCCTTTATGGGGCATTTTCCCATTAGTCGAACCTGAAACCCCGCTTTCGACAGCGCCCCTGTTTTTTTCAACATTCCGCTGGCCGCGGATAAAACCGCTACCCGGAAAGGTCGGCAAGTCGTTGTTGCAGAAAGCGTTTTTCCGCTGGTTGCGTCGCCAATACCAGCGCTTGCGTATAGGCCTGAACCGCCGCGTCCTGATGGCCTAATTGCCGGTGCATATCTGCCAGTGCGGCATGGGCCAGGTGATACCCTTGCAGGGCCTTGTTCTCCATCAGCGGCGCCAGTGCCTGCAAGCCGGCCTCCGGGCCATCACGCATGGCCAGCGCCGCCGCCCGGTTGAGCGCCACGATGGGCGTCGGCATATGCTGCATCAACAGATCATAGAGCCCGACGATTTCCTGCCAGTCAGTCTCTGCACTGCTGGGTGACTGTGCATGCACTGCCGCAATGGCGGCCTGCAGGGTATAAGGCCCGAAGCGCCGTGACAGCAAGGCCTGACGCACCAGTTGATCCGCGCGCTGGATTTCCTGACGGTCCCAGAGACTGCGCTGCTGGTTTTCCAGCAACACCAGCTCGCCTTGAGCATCCGTGCGCGTCGCTCGGCGGGCGTGGTGAAGCAGCATCAGCGCCAACAAACCCTGGCACTCCGGGTCGGGCTGGTCGGTGCGTTCCGCCAGCAAGGCCAGCACCAGCTCGGCCAGGCGAATCGCTTCCTCGCTGAGATCATGGCGCAGCGCCTGCTCCCCAGACGACGCCAGATAGCCCTCGTTGAACACCAGATAGATCGCCTGCAGGACCGACTGCAGACGCTCCGCCAATGCCGTGCCTTCCGGCACCTCGTAAGGAATTTTCGCATCGCGGATCTTTCCCTTGGCGCGAACAATCCGCTGGGCCACAGTGGCGGGTTTGCTGAGAAAGGCCCGGGCGATGGCTTCCGTGGTGAGCCCACACACTTCCCGTAATGTCAGCGCCACCTGGGCTTGCGGCGCCAGCCCCGGGTGACAACAGGTGAAGATCAGGCGCAGCCGGTCATCCTCGATGGCCGCATTCTCTATCTCCATTTCCACCGTCGCCTGAGCGGCAAGGTGATCCGCCTGCTCACGCAATAGCGCGTCGTAACGGGCACGGCGGCGTAACTGATCGATGGCCTTGAAGCGCCCCGCAGAGGCCAGCCAGGCACGGGGATTGTCTGGCACGCCGTCTTCCGGCCATTGCCGCAGGGCAGCGACAAACGCTTCCTGCAGAGCGTCTTCTGCCAGGTCGAAATCCCCCAGCAGACGAATCAGCGTCGCCAGTACCCGGCGGGATTCGCTGGCAAAAATCCGTTGAAGCGTGGTTTCCATGTCATCCATGACAGCCGGTTCCGGGTCAGTTTTCCTGTTCCTGAAGATGTTGCACCACCAGCGGTGCGAGCCCGGCGGCACTGCCAAAATAGTGCATCAATTCGATACCCAGATCAGGAAAACGCTCGCGGGCCTCTTCAATTTGTGCCGGAATATCCTTGCCCACGTGTTTCCCCTTGTTGAAGAACAACGGGTAAAGCTGCACGGTTTTCACCGGCTGATGTTCCAGCTGTTGAATCGCTTCAATCAAAGAGGGAGTCGCCAACTCGAGAAAACAGGCCAATACGGCCACGTACTCCTGCCCGGCGGCGTGGGCAGATCCCGCCACGGTGTCCACCAGCACACGAAACTCGTCGTTGGCCGTTTCACTGCGGCTGCCATGGGCCATGATCAACAGGGCTTTGGACATGAGAGCTCCTTCGGAGCAGTTGAAAGTTAAAAGTGGAAAGTTAAAAGCGACACAAAACGTAATGTCATATCACCGGCCCTGACCGCGCTTGAACTTTTAACTTTCAACTTTCAACTCAAAAGCTTGCTCTATAACGATGGCATGGCGCTGCGCCAAAGCGTCACGATCATCATCGTAGCCGCCCCCGATCACCGTGGCCACAGGAACATTCCGCTGACGGCAACGGGCAAGGACACCCCGGTCGCGATCGGCGATACCCTGCTCGGAAATATGCAGGCGCCCCAACGGATCGTGCTGAAAGATATCCACGCCGGCGTCATAAAAAACCAGATCCGGCTGCACCCAATCCAGCAATTGCTCCAGCGTCTCAAACACCGTATCCAGATAATCCTGATCCGTCATGCCCAGCGGTAACCCCACATCCAGGTCGCTTTTCATCTTGCGTACCGGAAAGTTTTTCTCGCAATGAATGGAGCAAGTAAACGCCCGAGGCTCATCAGCCAGCATGGCTGCGGTGCCATCGCCCTGATGCACATCGCAATCAAACATCAGTGCTTTTTTCACCACGCCCCGGTCCAGTAACTGACGCACCGCAAATGCCTGATCATTGAAGATGCAGAAGCCGGAACCGAAATCGTAGTGGGCGTGGTGGATGCCGCCGGCCAGATGACAGGCGATACCCTGCTGCAGTGCCAGCTGCGCGGTCATCAAGGTGCCCATGGGCGCAATGCAGGAGCGTTTCATCAAGGCTTCGCTCCACGGCAACCCCATGCGACGTAGCGCCCTGGCATCCAGCGTCCCGTCCACCATGGCCGAGACGTATTGCGGGCAGTGAGCCTGACTTAACAGCGTCGCCTTGGCCCGGCCGGGGCGGAACTCGTTATCACCATGGGCAATGCCCCGGCTGCGCAGATGGCCATGCAGCCGAGCAAATTTCTCCATGGGGAAACGGTGTTTGCCGGGAAAGGGAAAGCTGTATTCGGGATGATAAACAAGCGGCAGCACGGGCGACCTGACAGGCTGGAGTCGATCACCGTATTGTGTCGATTAGTGGATGACGCGGCAAACCAAGGGCCACATCAGGATTCCACTGGCGCCTTGCTCCCTTCATCCCCCTCACCCCCTTCACCCAATACCCGGTACAGGGTGATGCGCGACTGATACTGGTTGTAGATCAGATCCAGGCTGTTCTGGCGGGCACTGTTAAAGCTGCTTTGCGCGCTGAGCACATCGGTAAGTTCGGTTTCTCCTTCCTGATAGCGCACCTGCGCCACCCGATAGGCTTCCTCGGCTTGCCGGTATGCCTCTTCACGATACTGTTGTTGCTCGGCCAACCCCTGCACATTACTCAGCGATTGTTCCACTTCCTGCAGGGCCACCAGCAAGGTGCCGGTATAACTGGCCACTTGCTCTTGCCAGGCAGCCTTGCTCTGATCGATCCGCGCATTGCGGGCGCCGCCATCAAACAGGGTTTGCGCCAACGACACGCCCAGGCTGTACACCGCATCGCCATTGAACAACGACGACAGGGCGCTGCTGGCATAACCGCCACTGCCAGTGAGCGTGATGGAGGGCCAGTAGTCCGCCCGGGCGGCGGCCACGGAATAGTCCGCTGCCATCAGGCTGGCCTGGGCCTGGGCAATATCCGGGCGCTGGGCCAGCACCTGATCCGGCAAACCGGCCTGGATCTCCGGCAGCTGCAGGTTGCTCAGGGTACCGCCGCCCACCTGGAATGCCTGCGGCATTTCTCCCACCAATACCGCCAGCGCATAGCGACTTTGCCGCAACTGGTGACGCAAGGACGGTAACTGCGCTTTCACATTGGCGACCACGGTTTTCTGCTGGGCCAGATCCTGGGGAGAGACAGCACCGTTCTCCACCTTGGCCTGCACCACCTCCAGCACTTGCTGGGCCAACGCCAGGTTTTCTTCCGACAGCGCCAGGTTGTCCTGCAGATACAGTACCTGCAGATAGGTATTCACCACACTGGCAATCACGGTGAGCTGCACGGTATCGCGACTGAACTGGCTGGCCAGCAGGGAGGCCCGCGCCACATCACGGCTATTGCGAAGCTGCCCCCACAGGTCCAGCTCGTAGCTGGCACTCACGGAGGCGTTGTAACTTTCACTGCTACCGCTTTCGCCGAATACACCACTGCGGCTGCCCCCGGCGCCCAACCCCAGGGTCGGGAACAGGGCCGAACCGGCCTGACTGAGTTGCGCATCCGCCTGCTCGACCCGCGCCGTCGCCGCCAGTAAATCCGTGTTGGCCGCCAACGCCTGGTCCACCAACCGATCCAGTTCCGCACTGTTGAACTGCTGCCACCATTGCGGGTGATGCACCATGGCTTCGCTGGCCTGCTGCTGGTTAAGCCACTGTGCCGGCATGCTTTGTTCGGGCGCCTCCAGTCCGGACCGCATGGCGCAGCCGGATAACAGAACAAAAACCGTCACCCATGCCACCTTGTTCATTGCCTTAGTCATTACTGAGTGCCTCCACAGGATTCAGACGTGCGGCCTTCAACGCGGGGGCAAAGCCAAACAACAGGCCGATGCCAGCGGCGCAAACAAAAGCAGCCACCATCACCGATACCGAGAACACAATGGCCATGCCGAAAGCGTCCAGCAGCCAGCCCACCAAAACCCCAATCACCACACCGATCACTCCGCCCAGCGCAGACACCACCACCGCTTCGGTAAGAAACTGCTGCAGGATATTGCGCTGACGAGCGCCGGTGGCCATGCGGATACCAATTTCGTGAATGCGCTCGGTGACACTCACCAGCATGATGTTCATCACTCCAATCCCCCCCACCAATAATGAAATCGCCGCGATGGAACCCAACAGCAACGTCAGGGTGTTCTGGGTTTCCGAGACCATATCCAGCAAGGACGCCATATTGAAAACACGCACATCCTCCTTGCCGTGACGCTGGGTCAACAGGTTAACCGCTGCGGTTTCGGTCTCATCGATGGCGGTAACGTCATCCACTGCCAGGGTGATGGAACGCAGATAATTCTGGCCGAACAGCCGCAGGGTGCCGGTCGACAAGGGCACGAACACCACATCGTCCTGATCGTCTCCCCAGTCGGTGGCACCCTGACTACCCATCACGCCAATAACCTGAAACGGGATGCTGTCGAGCAACAGAAACTGGCCCAAAGGATCACTGTCCGGGAACAGGTTGTCTTTCACCGTCTGCCCAATCACCGCCACCGGCGCGTAGCTGGCTTCATCACTGCTGTTGAAATACACCCCTTGCACCGGCTGCCAGTCGCGCAAGCTGGGGTACTCCGCACTCACCGCCTGCACACTGGTAGAAATGTCCTTGCCGTTGGCCCGGGCTGTCACGCTGCCGGAAATTTCCGGCACGGCAACGCGAATATTGGGCAGGGCTTTCAGAGCGTCGGCATCCTCCGGCACCAGGGTGGCGATCACCCCGTCGGCAACACGCTGCTGCCCCCGGTCCGGCCGGATCACCAGCAGGTTCACGCCACGCTCGCCAATGCGCGCCACCACGTCTTCCTTGGCGCCCTGACCAATAGCCAGCATCACGACGACCGACCCCACGCCGATCACGATGCCAAGCAAGGTAAGTAAAGTGCGCAGCCAGTTGGCGTGTAATGAGCGCAACGCCATTACCACCGATTCCAGCACTTCACCCAGGTCGGGAAAGCGGCTTTCCTGCGGCGGTTCCGGCACCGCATGGGCCGCTTCTACCCGGTGCGGGCGGCGACGGCGATCATCAATCACGTTACCGTCGCGGATTTCCACTATCCGGTCTGCATGTTCGGCCACTGCCGCGTCATGGGTAATCACGATCACCGTGTGGCCCTGTTCCGCCAGCGCCTTGAGCTGGCCCATCACCGCCTCGCCACTAACACTGTCCAGCGCACCAGTGGGCTCATCGGCGAGAATCACCTTGCCGCCATTCATCAATGCACGGGCAATGGACACCCGCTGCTGCTGGCCACCGGATAATTGGTTGGGCCGGTTTTCCAGTTTGTCGTGCAACCCCAGATCACTGAGCAGGGCCTGCGCCCGTTGCTTGCGATCATCCCGGGACAGCCCCGCATAAATGGCCGGCAAGGCCACATTTTCCCAGGCGCTGGCAGTGCCTATCAGGTGATAGCTCTGGAACACGAAACCGAACATCTCCCGACGCAGCCAGGCCAGTTGCTCGTGGTCCATGTCCGTCACCGCCCGCCCGGCAAAGCGGTAAGCGCCGTCGCTGGGTTGATCCAGGCAACCCAGAATGTGCATCAGGGTGGATTTACCGGAGCCGGAGCTGCCCATGATCGCCACGAATTCCCCCGCCTCGATGGACAGGTCGATGCCGTGCAGCACTTCCACCTCTTGCTCACCGGCAGGATAGCGCTTACGAATGCCAGCCAGTTCAATCAGCGCCATCAGAACAGCCCACCGCGACGTCGCCCACCTTTTTCGATCTCACCTCGCAGCGGGCTGGCCTGTGCCTGCCCCAGCACAACGGTGTCACCTTCCTGCAAACCATCACGGATCACCCTGCGCACCCGATTGCTGATGCCCACTTTCACCGGCTGGCTGAGTGAGTGACCCTCACCGTTTAACACCTGCACCTGCCATTGGCCGCGCCCGGCACGCTTCACTGCGGCCACCGGGACATGCAGAACATCCTTGGCCGAGTGCACCACGAAAAACACCTGGGCAGTCATGCCAGACATCAGCTGGCCTTGCGGGTTGTCGATGTCGAATTCAGCCGTGTACAGCACCACATTGTTGACCACTTCCGGGGTGGGCAGCACCTGGCGCAGGGTACTGTCATAACGCACATCACCATTGCCCAGGGTATTGAAGTACACCGGCATCCCCGCAGAGAGACTATCCACATCGGCCTCGGACACCTGAGTGGAAATGGTCATGGTGGTCAGGTCTGCGATGCGCATCAGCGTGGGGGTGGTCTGGTTGGCGTTCAGTGTCTGCCCTTCGCGAGCTTCCAGGCTCACCACGGTACCGCTGCGCGGCGCATAGATTTTTGCGTAGCCCAGGCTAGCCTGATCCCCTTCTACACTGGCCTGCTTCTGGCGAATCTGGGCCTTGAGTACCTTGATCTGGGCACGGGTAATGGCCAGCGTGGAACGGGCACTCTGGAAAGCATCGTCACTGGTGGCGTTGGCATCACGCAACCGCTGCTGACGCTGATACTGCAACTCCGCCAGCTCCAGCTCCGCCTGCCGTTGTTCCTGTTGCGCACGCAGTGCTTCCAGCTCTGCCAGGCCCGCATCCACTTGTGTCTGCTGTACCGACGCATCAATTTCCGCCAGCAACTGGCCCTGCTCAACGCTGTCACCCACATCCACGTGCAGCTGCGTCAGCTGGCCGGAGACCTGAGCGCCCACGTCAACATAATCCCCCGGTTCCAGCGTACCCAGCGCAGTGACCAGATCCTCCACATCGCCACGCTCCACCGTGGCCGTTTTCCACTGAATCGCAGGCGCCGACGCGAACCCCCAGCGCCAGCCCGCAAGCAGCAGGCACACGATCAGAATGACAAACGAAAGAGCCATTTTCGGATAACGGCGAATCCAGCGGGACATGGGCGATTCCACAAACCAGTAATGATGGTTGGGGAATATAGCGGGAAAAGTTGCAAGAAATGTGGAGGGGAGGGGAACAAGCTACAAGCGGCAACGCGGGTTGGGAGGCGCGGCCACACGTTGACCACTCTGCCCGCGAAAGATCAGTTGAACGTTCAAAGTGAAAAGTTGAAAAGAAAAACCGGGGGAACCTTTCCGGTTTCCCTTTTCACAGCTTGTAGCTTGTAGCTAAAACAACCATTCCATCCCATGGCGAACCTGGTTACGGGCGTTTTCAGCGATAACATCACCGTGGGCCAGGCTGAGTGTTTCGAAGGGCCATTCCAGAATGCGGGTGACGCTGGCCCGAGCCTTGCGACGGTTCAGATACACCAAACGCAGAACCGGATGCCAGCCCGGGGTCTTCCACAAACCGCCCAGCTTCAGATACCAGCGAGTAAAACCGTGCTCACACTGATGAAAGTTTTCTATCAAATCCGCAGCAATCAGGGTTTTGCTGGCCTGATGGTAGAACACGGTCTCGTGCAACATGGAGCCTTCAATAAAGACCAGCTCAAAGTCATCGCCCCAATCCGGATGGGGAGTTTCCGACAGTACCGCATCCAGCGACAGGTCCTTGCGTTTGCTCGCCAGTTTCGCCGGCCCGTGCAGCACCGCCTGCGGGTAACGCTGCTTCACTTCTGCGGCAAAAACATGGTGAAACAGGTTGGGACAAACAATGTGGGTGACCTCGCCCAACGCCGCCAGCTCCTGGGCCAGAGACTCATCCACCGGCACCGGGGAATGCAGCAGCAAGCCGCCAGCAGACAATTTGACCACCGTCATGCGGGCGCCCACGTGTAGTCCCATAAAACTATGGGGAACCGAATACGCCCACACATTATTGGCAACAACATCGAGTAACGGCACAGCTGGCTCCTGAATATGGCAATACCCTCAGGATACCTGCTTGATTCAGCGGATACAGCCTATTTACGCAACGGCTCCAGCAGGTTTTCCGTGCCGTCCATTTTCAGCATCAAGGCCAGCGCCATCAGCCGCCCCAACTCACCCTTCGGAAAGCCTTTTTTGGTGAACCACAGCAGATAAGGCTCAGGGAGATCAATCAGCACCCGCCCGGCATATTTACCAAACGGCATGGTGCGTTCGACCAGAGCAGTCAGGTCTTCCTGTTTGAAATCCATAGGTCTCAATCGTGATGGCAGAGGAAAAAGCCGTATTGGCAGCGGCGCCGCCAATACGGCCATGCAGCGTACCGCCCTGCTCACTCACCGCCAAGCCCCATCGCTTTTCTCAATCGTCGCACCGGTCACCCATCGCTGATTCGCTGCTGGCCTGGCGCAGAATCGAAATGGCGCTATGCGTAAACAGCCCGGCAATGGCCACGGCCACCAGCAGGTCCGGCCAACGGCTATCCAGCCAGAACACCAGGCTGCCAGACATCAGCACCGCCAGATTGGCCAGCGCATCGTTGCGCGAGCACAACCAGGCGGAGCGGATATTGGCGTCGCCCTGACGATGGCGCAGCAATAACAGCGCGCTCACCACATTAGCCGCCAGTGCCACACTGGCCACCCCCATCATCAGCTCAGCCTGTGGCGCACTGCCCTGTAACAGCGCCCAAACGCTGTTCGCCAGTACCAGCACGCCCATTACCAATAACGACACCCCTTTAATGCGCGCGGCACGTACCCGCCAGGCCATCGACTGTCCCAGTGCCCACAGGGTTAACCCATAGGTGGCGGTATCGCCCAGGAAATCCAGCGCATCGGCCTGCAATGCCCGTGAATCCGCCAGCACCCCGGAGGTCGCTTCCACCACAAACATCACGGCATTGATGGCCAATACGATCCATAGCACCCGCTGGTAAGCCGGTGCCGGGTTCTCCACTATCTCGTGATCACAACAACCCATGTTTTCTCTCCTGTCTCTTTGTGTCCAACGCGACGCCGGGTCCGGGAATAATGTGGGGAGCGCTCAGCATCAGCGCTCATCCATCACCTCGCGCAGCGCATCGGGAATCGGCATGGGCTGCAGCGGGTTCACATTGGCCCCACCGGTATTGCCGACGGGCACCCACACCCGCGACATCACCAGCGCCGCCAACAGACGCAGCACCTGCCCACGGATTTCCCGCACCTCACGGCGTTGCCATCCCACTTTCAGCATCCACCAGTGAGTCAGGGTATGGGCGCCAACCCGCCGCTGACCCAGAATATGCGCCCGCTCCAGTTGCGCGAACGCTCCGCTCCAGTTCTGCCTGGCGTAAGCCCGCCGTGCCGCCGCCATGGCGGCACCAAACGCCCGTCGCTGTCTCTCCTGCATCGCCGTGCTCCTTGACTCCGTTTCACCTTGGCCCCATTTAAAAAGCTATAGTGACTACAGGTTCAAGTCCGATTTTCCCTTTGTGATGAGGTCATCATGTCTACCCTCTTTTCCATCGGCACTCTCAGCGACGCCACCGGCTGCAAGGTGGAGACCATCCGTTACTACGAAAAAATTGGCCTGATGCCCGAACCGGCCCGCAGTGAAGGTGGCCAACGGCGCTATCACCGCAACCATCAGGAACGGCTGCAGTTTATTCGCCACAGCCGGGAGCTGGGTTTCACCCTGGAAGACATTCGTGAACTGTTAGCCATGAGCGAACAGCATGGCTGTGCTGATGATATCGCCCGCCGTCATCGGGACGCCGTACAAAACCGCATCAGCGCACTGACCGCCCTGCGCAATGAGCTGGACCGGATGATTAGTGAATGCGAGCAAGGACAACCGGGCGAATGCCGGGTAATTGAAGTGTTGAGCGACCACGGACAATGCCTGACCGACCACAGCGGCTAGAGAGCCTCTGAAAAACGTCTCACGTGCTCAGCGCTCTGACCGGATTGAAACTGACACTTTTACAACAGGTTCCATACCGATATACCCCATATGGGGGAGGCGGATTTTCCCCATCTTTCTAAAATTATTGTGTCTGGCTCGTTGATCGAGTCGTTGATATCGATAACGAAGGGAACAAGGGGAAAATCATGAAATGGACCACTGGCATTGCCGCACTCTTCGCCTCACAGTTTGCTGCCGCTGATTATTATTCCAGCGTCGACGACGACACCTGCTGGGATGCCCGCAACAGTAGCGGCGGCCCCTGCATGGTGGTGCACAAAACCAAATGGAGTGAGTACAGCAAGGACAACTTCATCATTACCTACCGCAACACCTGCAGTCACCGCATCTATGCCCGCTTCTGCAACGAGCGCAAGAACGGTTCCGAGGATTGCGGCGCCTCCGGCATCGGTGCGGGCAATACCAAAAGCTGGTCCACCCACAATGCCAATGGCCGCTACAGCTACAACTCCATTGGTGTGGTAAAAGGCTCCAAGGATTGGGTCTGCACCGGCAAGGTGTCTAACTGGCACGACTGACGCACTGCATATCGCCAAAAGCTGTCACGTTTAAGCCCGGCTTTCCGGGCTTAAACGCATTGCCGGTTTCCGACTCCGAGGTTCGCGCCTCAAGAGGCACTCCTACCGAAAAGCCGACGCCCCCTGACCTGTGAGGACGGTGGTCCCACCGCGATGCAGACAACGTTGGTTAAGCGGGAGAATGCACGCCTTAGCTCAGCCACAGGTGGTTATCCCACCAGCCACCCGGCAGCTCCAGCCACTGGCTCTGCACATCCGCAGTGCGGCTATCGTAATAGCGGCATTTACCCTGCCCCGAGGTCACCGCAAAACCGCCCGGCACCGCGCCAACCCCGGCACAGTCGGACATGGGCGCATCCAGCAGTGTGTCACCGCTATCCAGATCCCAGATAAAGAAACGGTTTCCCCGTGGCGCGGTCATGGCCACTTGTCGCTGCTCACTGTGAATGGCAATGCTGGCCGTGTACTGATCCATCATCGCCAGTTGCGCACGGCTGACCGGGAACGGTTGATAGGCTTCCCCGGGCCGCTTGATCGCCAGTAACGGCACACTGTTGTAGGCCGGGCCATGGTACTGCTGCCCAGTGATCACGGTGCCATCGGCAGCCACATCCAAATGGCGGATGCTGCTTTGTGCATCGGCCAGGGTTTCCTTGCTGATCAACTCGCCATGGCGGCTCATGATCACCAGGCTGGGCGCCATGGCGTCCAGATTCATTTCCTCACGGCTGCCCCCTTCCGTGCGAATGCCACCATTGCCGATGACCAGTGATTCGCCGTCCGGCATCCAGGCCAGCTCGTGGGGGCCGACACCGTGGGTAGTCGCCTCGCCGTCATGGATCAACCGCAAGGCAGCCTGGTCAAGGCGGTAACGCCCCAGCACTCCCCGGCCCGGTTCGCGGGTATCGTTCTCGGTGGTGTATAGCCACTCGCCGCGGGCATGGAATACGGCATGGCCATAGAAATGCCGATCCGGCTGACTTTGCAGGGTTTGCAGCAGTCGCCCATCGCGCAGGTCAATCAAGTAACTTTCCCGGGCCGGGCGGCGCCCCACATACAACGCTACCGGCAAAAACGGATGGCGAGCCACCGCGTGGCAGCGCTCGGGAACCGGTGTGGCAAACGCCCGTTTGCCGTTCAAGTAGTAACCCACGGCATAGTGCTGACCGTCGTCATCGTTGCGCGCGGAAAGCAGCAGAGGCGATTCACCCGCCGTGCCGGTCCACAGTGACCAGCCACCCAGCACGGCCACACCGGCCATCGCCGCACCCGCGCCCAGCAGCTTCCGCCGTGTCAGTGACATAACGCTCTCCTGCAAGCCCGCACTGCCAACGCCGTGCCTGGCTTTTTAACTTTTAACTCGCAACTGACTCTAATCACCGTCGTTGGCGTTAAAACCTATCTGGATATTCAGATTGCGGGCCAACTCCGTCTGCTGACGGTTTTCCAGATTATCCAGCGCGGCATAGAGCGTCGTCAGCGTCTCGCTGTTTGCCGGCGCCTGCACCAGCTCCATCAACGGCGCAGGCAAGGCCGCAAGCTGGTTGGCCACATCCGCATAGGCCTGGTCGATGTCTTTCACCAGGGCCGCATCACTCACCAGCGAACGCACCCGCTCCCACACCGCCTGCGCGCCTTGCAGCGACGCCTGCAGGTTTTCAATGGACTGCCGGCTACGCCACGCTTCTGCCTGGTAAGGCTGCACCACGCCCTGATTCAGGCGCCCCATGGGGGTGCCCAGCTTTTTCTTCAGCACATCCACGCCAGTGATCTGCGTACGCAGAATCGCCGCCAGGCCTTCCTCCGCCGTGGCGTAACGCTCATTAGGGAAATCGCGCAACTGCGCCAGCATGCCGCCCGGCTCATTCCACAGCGCCAGCACCGACTCGGACAGCGCCAGCTGGTGGCGGGCAATGCCGGTGAGCAGCGGGCAGTAGCGGTCATGGCTCTGCGCCAGGGCGACCGATTGATCAAACAGCACATACTCAAATGCCGTCAGTCCCTGCACCACCACGCTGGCCTTCTCCAGCTGCTCACGGGTCAACGAATCCGTCTCGTCCAGCAACGATTCCGTCTGGCGAACCACCATGTTGCGCTTGTCCGGCCAGAACTGAACCTGCCAGCTGCGGTTGCCTTCGGATAACGGGCCGACCATTAACGGTTGCAGATGCGACCACCGGGACTGGGCCTGATAAAACGCGGTTTCCAGATCATCCACGGATGCCTGTGGAGCCGCGCAGTACGTCTCCACGGCGTCCACCAGGGCAGCATTGCTGTCGCGCCACTGCTGATGGGCCGGCAGCAGCACATCGTTGGCCAGCTGAACGGTGACTTCCTGGCGCGGGTTACTGCACGCCACCAGCAACACAGACAATGACACCGACACCAGTACACTCAGAGCACGCATGATCCATCCTCGATTTAAAACCGTTACAGGGAATTGAGAAACGCCAACAGCGCAGCACGTTGCTCGGCGTCAAACGCCAGTACCGCGTCCCGTGACCCGGCCGCTTCGCCACCATGCCAGAGAATGGCCTCCATCAGGTTACGGGCACGACCATCATGCAGGAACTGGGTGTGGCCATTCACCGCCTCGGTGAGGCCGATACCCCAGAGCGGCGGCGTACGCCATTCCTGACCATTGGCCAGAAACTCCGGGCGACCATCCGCCAGCCCCGGTCCCATGTCATGCAGCAACATGTCGGTGTAAGGCCGTATGGTCTGGTTGGCCAATTCCGGTTCGGCGGCGTCGGCACCAGTGGTGAACACGGGCACATGACAGCCCTGGCAATTGGCCTGGAAGAACAGACTTTTGCCCGCCAGCACCTGCGCATCATCCACATTCCGGCGGGCGGGAACCGCCAGATTACGGGTATAGAAAGTGACGTTATCGAGAATCGAGTCGCTCACTTCCACCTCGCCGCCATTGGGCATGGCAAGGCAGTCTGGCTGCGCGGCGGAGCAGGAATCCGTGGGCACCAGATGGCTGGTCAGCCCCATGTCGTTGGCGAAGGCTTCCGCATTCTGCTGGCGCAGACTGGGCTGGCCCGCTTTCCAGCCGAACCGCCCCATGGCCGTGGTGTTGTTGCTGCGATCCCAGACCCGGTTGGCCCGGCCGCTGATGCCATCACCGTCCTCATCGTCCGGGTCGGCGTGGGCCAGCAGGTCCGCTTCAGGGATGGCTTCGAGCAGGCCCAGCCCGATCACTGGCGGGGCAATGCGGGCGGAAAACAGGGTCGCCGGGTGCATCTCCCCATAGGCCAGATTACTGAAACTCAGGCGAGGCTCGCGCAACTCCACCTGATGGCCATCCGCAAAGGTGATTGTGCGGGGGCGGTAATCCACCCGTACCCGCCCTTCCGGTTCAATACCCGGAATGGCTGCGTCCTGAAACTGCCCGCCGTAGATCGGCTCAGGCATCAATCCGCCCTGGGTCAGGTCATCCTCGGCCGCCGCCGGTACGGACAACCGCACCAGCATGGAAACCGCCTGCTTGGCGTCAGGCCCGGGCGGGTGCCCGCGGCCATCCTTGATATGGCAGTTCTGGCAGGCATTGGTATTGAACAACGGCCCCAGCCCGTCACGGGCATCGGTGGATGCTGGCGCAATCACCCAGGGGTTACGAAAAAAGCTGTTGCCCACACTGAAGTCCAGCCGCCGGGACGGCGACAGATTGGCCAGCGGTAACGAGAACGCATTCTGGTCCGTCTTGGTGACCGTGGCCTCGCCCGCAGACAGCTGCTCGCCGGGCTCGGCTTCGGTGAACGTGGGGCCGGCATCACAGGCCGCCAGCAGGGCGGCAAGAGTCAGCGGGAGATATCGCAAGAGCAGGGCTTCCTTCTTTCTTGATGGCTGGCGGGCAGCTGGCTACAGGAGCGCGCCTGCACCCCAGAGAGGCTTCAGCCCCCTTGCGTGCATGCGCGTCTTTCAGGTTCTAACGTCAGAAGCTGTGGTTCGCCGTATCCGGGTTCAGGGCCTGAATGTTCAGCACCCGCGCCGCTTTTTCAATGCTGGTGGTTTGCACGACCAGGGCGTCAATGGCGGCATTCACCGTGTCGGCACCCTGCGTATTGCCCGGGGCAATCAACTGGTCGAAATGGGTGCCCTGATTGGCGCTGTCTACCAGCACCTGCAGCGCCGCTTCGCTGGCGGTCAGGTCGGTTTTCAGCTGGCGGTCCGCCGCTGGCTGGTTCGCCGCCACCAGGTCGCTCAGCGAGGGGCCAGTCAGGGTTTCCCCGTTGCTGCGCTGATACTCGCCCAGGTACACATTGCGAATGCCCTTGCCATTATAGAAGTGCGACGCATGGGTGTTATCGCTGAAGCAGTCGTGCTCGTCTTCCGGGGAATGCGCCGCCAGCGCAACCTTCATACGCTCGCCGGCCAGCTCGCCCAAAGACAGGCTGCCCATACCAAACAGCATCTTGCGCAGGCCGTTTTCCACGCTGTCCGCTTCCAGCTCGGCCCGGTAGTTTTCTTCACCCGGTCGCCATTCATCCACCATCACTTCCAGATCGTCGATCAACAGATCGGTGACCACCGACAAGTATTCGCGGCGACGCTCGTTGTGACCGCCCGTTGCATCCGCGCCGGTGGCGAAATCCGTTGCCGGGCGCTGGCCGGCACCGGTGTCAGTGCCGTTCAGGTCCTGGCCCCACAGCAGGAATTCAATGGCGTGGTAACCGGTCGCCACGTTCACTTCTGAGCCACCCAGTTCGTTGAGGCTGGCCAGCAACTCCGCGTTCAGGTCGGTCAGGTCCAGAGTCTGTTCACCGATTTTCAGTGACTCACTGGCAATGATATTGGCGCGGGCACCGGGGTTACCCATCACCGCCTGATAGTCCTCGTCCACGTAATCGATCAGGCCTTCATCCAGCGGCCAGGCATTCACCTGCCCTTCCCATTCATCCACCACGGCATTGCCGAAGCGGAATACTTCTGTCTGCATGTAGGGCACCCGCGCGGCACGCCAGGCATCGCGAGCGGCAGCCAGGTTGGCCTCGGTGGGCGCTGCCAGGAGGGCATCGATTTGTGTCTTCAAGGCCCGTGCACCGGACAGTGCGTCGCCAAAGGTGGCCAGCGCCACATCAGCATAATGGCTCACCACCCGCTTGCCCTCTGCCTGGTCATAGGCCGGAGCCGTGTCGGCGTCGGTGGATTGCGGGTCGTCGCTGCAGGCAGACAAGAACAGGGAAGCCAGTAGCAGGCCCCCGGCGGACAGGCGGGTCAGCATGAAAATTCCTCGATGACATCAGGCACAATAAGTAAAACGCACCGGCACACCGATGCGAAAGCAATCAGGGTGCACATAATGCGAATTATTCTCATCTTTTTAAAGGGGGACGGGCAAAATTTGCCCACCTTTGCCCGTTTTTCGCCCACAATTCGCCGGATAACCACGGATAAACAGGCCGTTTCCGGGTGAACCCTGTTCACAAAAAGCCTAATATAGCGCCGCCCTCCACTCTCCACCTTCTGCCTACAGTGCGAGTCGCCCGTTATGACTACCGTTTTGCTGATCCTGGTGGCGCTGGGCTTTTTGTCCATCGTCGTCGAAGACATCGTTCATATTGATAAAGCGAAAACCACCCTGTTTTTCGGGTCGTTCGCCTGGCTATTGTTCTTTATCGCCCCCCCGGCCCACCTCAGCCACGACGCGCTGATGGAAAGCCTGAACGAAAACCTGCTGGATATTGCCACCCTGTGGCTGTTTTTGATGGCCGCCATGACCTTTGTGGCCTACCTGTCCAGCAAGGGCATTATCGATAGCCTGGTCAACAAGCTGCTGCCCGAGCACATTAGCGAACGCAAATTGATGCTGCTCACCGGCCTGTTTGCTTTCCTGTTCTCTTCCATGGCCGACAACATCACCGCCACCCTGGTATGTATCGCTGTGCTGATGAACCTGAACCTGCCGGCCAAAAAGCTGATGCGCTACGTGGTGCTGGTGGTGTTCTCGGTGAATGCCGGCGGCACTGCCCTGATCACCGGGGACGTCACCACGCTGATGATCTTTCTGGCAGGCAAAGTGGAAATCCCGGACCTGCTGTTACTCAGCCTGCCCGCTGCCGGGGCCGTGGCCGTGCTCGCCATCATGCTCTCGTTGGGCCTCAGTGGCGACGTGCATATCCAGAAAAAAAACAGCGCCATTGAGCACGGCGACAAGGTCATTGCCCTGCTGTTTTTTGCCACCATTGTCGGCACCATCGCCGCCAACGTGGCGTTCGGCATTCCGCCGGTGTTGTGCTTCCTGTTCGGCCTGTCGCTGATGTTCATGGTGGTGCAGTTCCTGAACAAGGACGAACCGGTTCTGGAATACATTCGCAAGATCGAGTTCGACACCCTGCTGTTCTTCCTGGGCGTGTTGCTGCTGGTCGGCATGCTCAAGGAGCTGGGGATGCTGGCCTACTTCCCGGCGCTCTATGAAGTGATGCCGCCAGTGGCCGCCAACTTCCTGGTGGGCCTGGCCTCGGCCCTGTTTGATAACGTGCCGCTCACCGCCGCCCTGCTCAATTCCGGCATCGAAATGAACCTGGCCCAGTGGCTGTCGTTGACCTATTCGGTGGGAGTGGGAGGGGCGCTTCTTGTCATCGGCTCCGCCGCTGGCGTGATCGCCATGAGCAAGATCGAAGCACTGACGTTCGGCAGCTACCTGCGATACTTCGGCTATCTGTTGGTGGCGTATAGCGTTGGGTTTGTCGCGGTACTGGGGCTCGGCCAGCTGCTGTAGGCTCCGCTACCGCGCCGGACCGGGGGCGACCCGGTTCGGCCTACCAACGGCCTTCGCGCCGTAGCTGATTCTTCCATTTTCGCCAGCGGGGTTCTGCGTACGCCGGGCGGGGCTTGAGTGACCGCAATGGCACCCAGCTCCCCTCATCCAGCCGGCCTACCCATTCGTCATCGGGCAAGAATGCCTCCCCTTCATGGGATTTCCCATGGCAGGTATAGCGGAAACGCAGCAACCACAGCGTTTCTTCTTCACCCTCTGGCTCATTGTATTGCGTCACTGACAACACCGCCCCATCCACATTGGCGCCATGTTCTCTGAGCAAGGCCCGCTCGTAGTAATAGCCGATGCTGCTGACGCTGGTCACCAGCGCCATGATCATGACCCCAATGCCGACCAGCGCAAAGAAAGCCCCGCCAAACGCAGCCCCCCAATCATCGCCACCTTCAAACCAGAGCAGGCTGACGCCAACCGCCGCAAACGGCAAACCGAGAAAGAAGAAAAGCATGAAGAAAAGGGAAAAATGCCGACGCGCCGATTGCAGCAGCAGCGGCCAGCTGAGCGGCCCAATGGCCATAGTGCGACTCCCGTCCCTGGACAACCAGACAGAAGCATACCGAAAAAGCCCCCGGACCCCGAGGGCTAACAGGCCACCATCGAATCAGTTGGCGCCGTAAAGATCGCTGTCCAGATCCTTCAGATCCTTGTCCAACTGTTGCCAGTTAGCCTGGCCATCCACGCTGTCTGCACCGGTCAGCTCATGGTATTCGTCAATGCGTTGCTGCAATTCCGTCAGCACATCCTGCAGGGCCAGCTGGTGTCGCTCCGCTTCGGTGCTGCGGTCTCCGCCCCCCTGCTTTTCCAGTTGATCCAGCTCGGCTTCCAATTCATCCAGCTTGCCTTTGATATCGGCAATCATCTGTTTACCGGTTTCCATAATCGCAACTCCTTGTTCGATCAGGGATTCACAGGCGAACCCGGTTTTCAGAGTGGCCCTATTCATTGAACAGGGTCAAGTCTGACTCCGGCAACGGTACAGACGGTCAGACAATCGGGCACCAATACGTGTTCCCGGGGCCCATAATGGTTATGGTCCTTGTTAACGGTTTTCGCTACATTGCGGAACAGCCCCTTACCCGATTGACCATGCAGGCCGACAATGAAAAAAACAGCAGAACGAGCAGAGCTGCTCAAGGACATGATTCAGGAAGCCATTGAAGATGGCGCCACCACCGTGGAAGACGTACACCAGCATATTGCCGGGCTACCGTTTGACGCGCTGGAGAAGCTGGGTCTCTTTGAAGACAAGGCGCCAGCCCTGAAAGAAAAACAACGCAAAACCATTGGCCTCGTCTACGACACTATTCGCAAGGTGAACCAGGAAGTGGGCGCACTGATTTCCGAGCAATTCGCCGCACTGGAAGATGCCCGCACTGCCGCCAAAAACATGGACGAAAAAGAAGACTGATCAGCGCCAGCTGGACCCCGCCTGAATATACCAGGCGGTCTCCTCCGGCCCCCGGGCAATATCAATGCCCATCGTCATCCCGTACCGGCGAGCGATCAGATAGCGAAACCCGGAACCGTAACTATTGGCTACTTCAGCCTCTGACAAATCCGAAAGGCTTTCTGCGGCACGTCCACCGCCACCAAAAAAGTTAAACCGCCAGCGAGGACTGGCTTTCCAGATCGCCTCCACTTCTGCCACCGCGACCGCCTTACCCTGATAGCGAACAGCCGGAATGCCGCGCATATCCACATAAGGCAGCACGTAGGGAGGCAGCCGGGTACTGTCGCTCACATCGACACCGTCATACTGAAGACGCAGGGCAAAATTGAAATGCTCGTTAACGTTCCAGTAATTCAGGCCCTCCAACGTATAACTGGCAAAGTTGATATCACTGCCAACACTGTCCCCGTACCACACATAATTACCCGCATAATAAAGCCCGGACTGAGGAGCCAGAGGATTATCCCGGCTATCGTACTCAGCCAGCACGCCCAGCCCTGAGGTGCTAATTTTATCCCCCAGATTGTTTTGCAAAAACGTATTCACCGCCTGTTCAAGCCGGGGATTGGGCAACGAGATATTTTCTTCCAGGGACAGTTCGACCTGTCGGTAAACCTGCCTTGCTCCCAGCATCCAGCGGCTTTCACCCAATCGGAATTTTAATTCCTGCACGGCCGCCGGCCCTTTCACATTCAGCTCTACGGGATCACGCAGATCGCGTCCTCCCAGGGAATAAAAGTCCAGATTCAAATCGGGAAACAAGGCAAAACCACGATAGCGAATACGGTCGTCATGCCAGAAACCTATATGTCCCAGTCCCGCTGCACGTGTTCCATTCTCTGTCGCGCCCAGCCCTACGACACTGATATTGTGAGGGATGATAGCCGCACTCTGAGCGTTTCTTTGCTGTTTCTTTTGTTCTTCACTTTCATGGAAAAACACCGCGCCCATGCCCAGGCCGGCGCCCACCGCGGGTTCTGTAATCACCATCGGGATCGGCAAGAAACCTTGCGGCACCTCGGAAAGATACCGACTGCCGTCCAGCATGCCGTCTTCCGGATCGATCATGTAATCCTGAAAAAAATCAGCCTGTGCGGCGCCAGCCATCAATCCTGTAACAACTGCCAGCATCCCTTGCTTGAGCATGACCCGATCCCTGTGTAAGTTCAGTTTGAAATTATCGCACTGTTGCGTTTTGATAATCGCAGACTTGCTGCGATGACTCCACCATGCCTCATATGCCACCCCTGATCGGGCTATTACTGGTTACCTTGCTCTCCACGGCTTGCCAGGCACAGCCCAGCTATGACCCGAGTGACCGCCCCGCCAGCGTAGGGCTTCCCAGTCCTGCTGACGGCCCTATTGTCGAAGGGCTGGAACAGCTTCACAAAAACCCCGAGCATGAAAATCAGTCCGGCTTTTACCTGTTGCACGAGGGGCTGTCTGCTTTTGTGGCACGCGTTGCCCTGATTGAAGTGGCCCAATCCTCGCTGGACCTGCAGTACTATATTGTTTCCGACGACACCTCATCGCGCATCATCATCGCCAAACTGCTGGAAGCAGCAGACCGGGGCGTTCGGGTGCGTCTTCTGGTCGACGATTTGGGCACACGTGTGGCAGAGCCGCTCGTTGCCACCCTCGAACAACACCCCAACATTCATATCCGCATTTTCAATCCGGTTGCTGCCCGCAGCGGCATTAGCCGGGCGTTTCAAATGGCTACACATTTCGGGCGCACCAACCATCGCATGCATAACAAATTGATGGTGGCGGACAGTAGCGTCATGATCACTGGCGGGCGCAATCTGGGCGACGAGTATTTTTCCAATACCAACGTGGATTTTCAGGATGTCGACGTGATGGCCGTGGGCAAGATTGTCCCTGACGGTGTTGCCAGTTTTGATCTGTACTGGAACACGACCGCCGCGGTGCCGATCAATCATGTTCTTGACGCCGACGATGCGGACATGGATCTGGCCACCTTGCGGCGCACCCTGAACAGCTTTCTGGATGAGCAGACGAACAGCGAATTTGCCAACGCCCTCTCCGGCTCCAGCCTGGGCCGCCGGCTTGTAGAAGGGAAAGTCTCCCTGGACTGGGGGCAGGCTACCCTTTATGCCGACCCACCGGAAAAAGCCACCGCACGGGACACGGTGAGCCGCGACGATTATCTCGGCGCTTCACTGAAGACCATTCTCGACAGCGCCGAACAGCGGCTGCAAATCAGTTCTGCCTATTTTGTCCCCGGAGATGCCGGCGTGGCACTGTTTTCGGCATTGACCGAACGTGGCGTTAAAGTCGACATCCTGACCAACTCCCTGAGCACCACCGACGTGGCCATCGTGCACAGCGGCTATGTGAATTACCGAAAGCCGCTACTGGAAAATGGCATCCGCCTGTGGGAGCTGCGTGCCGAAGCCGGGCAGCAGGAACGCATTCACTGGTTTAAGGGCAAGTCCCGCGCCAGCCTGCACGCCAAGACCTTTGTCATTGATGACGATCGCACCTTCATCGGTTCGGTGAACCTGGATGGCCGTTCGATCTTGCAAAATACGGAAATCGGTTTGCTGATTGAAAGCGAATCGCTGAATCAACAACTCAGCCAACTGTTTTCCAGCTGGATCAGCGACGATTCAGCCTGGCATGTCAGCCTGAATGATGAGAACGAATTGCAGTGGCAAGCGAGCAATGCAGACAGCGACACGCCATTGACGGTGGATCACGATCCGGAGACGTCCCGCTGGCAACGCATCAAGGTATGGGTACTGTCGTGGCTGCCGATTGAATCGCAAATTTGATTCCCGCAAGCCCCGGCGTTACTCGTCGCTGTCGTCAGCCGCTTTTTCCTCATTCCCGTCAGCACTGCCATCGCCAAAAATGTCCTTGGCGGTATCGCGGAAAAAATGCCCGGTTTCACGGGCCGCATCGCGGGTGGCGTGACCGATATCACGGGTCACATCGCGGGTCGTCTCACCAACCTGGCGCCCGCCATCTTTTATTTCCTGCTTCTGCTGGTTGGAACACGCCGAAACCATCATCAGCACCGCCATAACCATCACTATCCTGCTCATTACTGCCTCATCCTCTGTGCTCGCCCACGCGCAGTGGCGCTACCAATACAGGCCTCGCTTATTGTAAATCGTTGGCAATACGTACCAGCAAATCCGTCACACCCACATCAACGCCAACCTGCGACATCAAGGTGCTCACTTGGCCACGATGGTGAGTCTGGTGATTGAAAAAATGCGTTAACAAACTGCCAAAGCGCCGCCGCGCCGCAACACCCTTGCTGTTACGGTAGGACAACAGATATTCCAGATCGGCGTCACGCAGATTCCCACACCACACCACAATTTGCTGATCCAGCCATAACCGGTGCATGTGCAATTCAGAAAACGTGTCCCGCACCGGTGCATCCAGCGCCGGCGGCGTGGGCAGAATCGTAATGGGCGCAAGGCTGTCGATACACGCCGGGTTCAGCGCAAACCGTTTTAACCACAGCGTATCCGCCACCACCAGATGATTCAGCGTCCCTTCGACAGACCCGAAAAAGGCCCCACGGTCTTGCTGGCGCACCGCATCCGGCAAGGCCGCGGCGGCCTCGTAGAGGCGCCCGTTCATCCACTGATTATAATCCGCCAGCAAACGGACTGCGCTTAATTCACTCACCGCGCCTCTTCCCGCATCTCTTCCCGCATTGACTCATTGGTCCGGATCCGCACCGGTACAAAAATGCTCAAAGCCTGCTGTCGTATTGGCAAAGCCATGGGCTTCAGCCAGCTCCCAGGGGCGCTCACAGGCGGCGGTGGCCGGGCACCATTGATAGCCACCGGACGGCAGGCAGCCGTGACGGTCCCGATCGGCGCCCACTGGTTTGCCCGGCTGGCAGCCGGAAAGCAGGCCCGACGCCAGCAGCATCACCGGTATCGCGGTTTTCCATGCGTTCATGTCGCACTCCTTTGCGTGCCGGCCCTACGACAGATTTCGCAACCCATCTTTCAACCGACCAGCGCATTATCATCGCCGGCCTTTCCCGATTAGAATGGGCGGCTGGCCCACCGATCCATTCTAATCGGGAAAGGCCGCACATTGCTGCGGGCACCACAGGCCCGTTTTCACCGTATCCGCAGTCGCCATGGACAACAGTATGCATAGGACGCAAACACCCGCGCAAACCGGCCCCGCCGGCAGCCGGCTGGTACAGCTGCTCGCCAGCCTGGACCCGAAAGCCGCCGCGTCCTCGCACCCCTGCTTTGCCGAACGGTTGGGGCGCCTGTTTGACCTGTCCGACACCATTGCTCTGGATGCCGCCACCCAGCACCGCCCCAACGGCCCGTTCACCCCCCGGGACGATATCACCGACACCCTGCAGGCCGACCTGCTGAAAACCCGTAACACCCTGCTGGAGAACCTGAGCCACAGCTTCGCCGGCAAACAGGCCGCTTCGGTGATCAGCCTGCCCGCCGTCAATCGCGACACCCCGGCAGACAAGCGCCCCGCCTTTGGCCCCTACGAGCGCTTCCATCAGGCCCACCAGCGACAAATGATCGCCGCTCTGACCAACCTGCGCCTGCGCACCCGCCGCCAGCTCACCGCACACAGTGCCGAGCTGGCACGGCTGGCCGAGCTGGATGCGGTGTTCGAGCACAGCCTCTCAACCTACGTACGCCGCTGCTTTACTGCCCTGCCCGCCTTTCTGGAAAAGCGTTACCGCACGCTCTGGCAGCAGGGCCAACACACACCACCGCAGGACTGGATGGCCGCCAACGGCTGGCTCGCCCAATTCTGCCAGGAAATTCAAATGCTGTTGCTGGCTGAACTGGACGCCCGTCAGGAGCCCATTCTGGGTCTGCTGGGCGCAGCCACCGCCGCGTCCTCAGACGCAAACACCGGCTCCACGTTCGCCACCATTGATCACAAGGAAAGCACCACCCCATGAGACGTTTTTTGTTTGCTCTGCCCTTTGCCCTTGGCGCCGTGGCCGTTATCTGGATTGGCGCCACCTTTTTGCGCAATCCGGTGGCCCTCACCGTTACCCTGCTGATCGCCGCCGTCTACGGGCTGGGCTTTCTGGAACTGCTACGCTACCGCCGCGACACCGCCCGGCTGGATCAACAACTGCAGCAGCTCCCCGAGCCCGATGCCGGCCGGGACTCCCTGACCCGCTGGCTCACCGACCAGCCCCGCACCCTGCGCCATGCTGTACAACGCCGCGTCGACGGCCAGCCCTCCGCCCTGCCAGGCCCGGTGCTGACCCCTTACCTCACCGGCCTGCTGGTCATGCTCGGCCTGCTCGGCACCTTTGTAGGCATGATCGTCACCCTGAAAGGCGCCGCCACCGCCCTGGATGGCAGCAGTGAATTGACCGCCATTCGCAGCGCCCTGTCCGCCCCCATCGCCGGCCTGAGCCTGGCCTTTGGCACCTCCATTGCCGGGGTAGCCGCCTCCGCCATGCTGGGCCTCACCGCCACCCTGTGCCGTCGCGACCGCATGGAGGTCTCCCGCCATCTGGACGACGCCGTGGATGGCCAGCTGTACCGCTTCTCCCTGAATCACCAACGTGAAGCCGCCTACGCGGCCCTGCAAAGCCAGTCACAAGCCTTCCCGGAACTGGTCACCGCCCTGCAGACCCTCACCGGGCGCATGGAACAAATGGGCGAGCAGCTCACCGGCAATCAGCAAGCCTTCCACAACGGACTCCAGGAGCAATACCAGGGGTTGGCGCGCTCCGTGGGCGATTCCCTGCGTGACACCCTGGCCGACAGCAGCCGCCTGGCCGCCGAGAGCGTACAGCCGATCATGGCCCAATCCCTGGCCAGCCTCAGTGAGCAGGTTCAGGGCACCCACGAAAAGCTCAACGCCATCACCGAACAGCAACTCGGCACCCTCACCGAGCGCTTCCGCGACACCACCGAACACGCCGCCGAACAATGGCGCGCCGGCCTCGCCGAGCACCAGCAAACCAGCGCCCGGCTGGTCAACGACATCAGCACGTCCCTGGCCGCCCACCACGACCAGTTCCAGCACAACAGCGACACCCTGCTGCAAAAGGTCCGCGACACCCAGCAACAACTGGGCAACGCCAGTGAACAACAACTGGCCGCCATTACCGAGCAATTCCAGGCCGCCACCCGCCAGGCCATGGACAGCTGGAACGCCGGGCTGGAAGTCCACCGGGCCAGCGGCGCGGACCTGCTCCAGCAGGTACAACGCACCCAGCAGACTGTGGCTGAGCAGAGCGAAAAACAGTTCGCTGCCATCGCCGGGCAATTCCAGGCCAGCACCGAGCAAGCCAGCCAGCACTGGCAAACCGGCCTCAGCGAACAGCAACAAACCGTGGCCACGCTGGTCAGCGAGATCCGTAACGCCCTGCACGAGCACAACAGCGAATTCCGTGACAGCGCCGCCGGGCTACTCAGCGGCCAGCAAACCGGCATGGACAGCCTGATCAAGCAACTGGGCGAACAACTCAATACCCTGCGTGATCAGGAAGCGGCCCGCGGCGATGCCGCCAGCGAGCGCCTGGCCGGGCTGGAAACCACGGTCACCGAGCATCTGGGCCGCCTGGGCACCGCCCTGGAAGCACCGATGACGCGACTGATCGAAACCGCTTCGCAGACCCCCAAAGCGGCCGCGGAGGTGATCACCCGCCTGCGCGAGGAAATGACCCACAGCAGCGAACGGGACAACGAACTGCTGGAAGAACGCCGCCGCATCATGGCCGAGCTGGACACCCTGCTCAGTGGCCAGCAAGCCGCCGCCAGTGCCCAGCGCGACGCCATCGATACCCTGATCCGCACCTCCAGCGAAACCTTGAGCCAGGTCAGCGACACCTTTTCCCGGCAGGTCAGTGAACAGGCCTCCCGCCTCAATCAGGTGGCCGGCGATGTCACCGGCAGCGCCGCCGAAGTGGCCAGCCTCAGCGACGCCTTTACCGCTGCCGTGCAGGTATTCAGCAGTGCCAACGACACCCTGCTGGACAACCTGCAGCAAGTAGAAAGCTCGCTGGAGAAATCGTCCGCCCGCGCCGACGAGCAACTGGGTTACTACGTGGAACAGGCCCGCGAGGTAATCGAGCTGAGCATGGCCTCACAGAAAGACGTGATTGATGCCCTGGCCAGCCTGCGCCATAGCGAGGCGCCCGCGCAGGATAGCCAGCGCCCGGCTTCCGAGGTCAACTGATGGACGAATTACACGACAGCGATGCCCAGGCCTCGCCGGTCTGGGCCATCTTCTCGGACCTGATGGCCGCGCTGGTGGGTATTCTGGTGCTGTTACTGGTGTGGGTAATCGGTATCCAGCTGGAATTAAGCCAGTCCCTGGAGCAGGAAAAAGCCAAACGCCTCGCCGAAGAGCAGCGCCGCATGGCACTGGAAGAAGCGCTGGCCGACCCGTTAGCCAGCGGTCGAGTAACCTTCCACAACGGCCGCATCGGCATCAGTGGCAGCGTGCTGTTCCAGCTCAACTCCGACCAGCTGCAACCGGAAGGCGAAGCCCTGCTAAGCGATCTGGTGAAACCACTGCAGGTATTCCTCAGCCAGCACGATGACATGCTCATGGTCAGCGGCTTCACCGACGACCTGCCCATCAACCGGGGCAACGGCCGTTACGCGGATAACTGGGGGCTGTCGGCGCAGCGAGCACTCACCGTCACCCGCACCCTGATCGAACAGGGCATGCCGGCGGACCAGGTGTTTGCCGCCGCTTTCGGCGACAACCAGCCGGTGGCCCCCAACAACGACGCCGACAGCCGTGCCCGTAACCGCCGGGTGGAGCTGACCACGGTGCCAAGGCAAAGCGAGGAAGCCGATGCACCCTGATCACGCCGCGCCCTCGCCCACACTCGGCGCCCTGCTGGAGCGGCTAACCGCCCTTCGTGAGCAAGGCGCGGAACGTTTCGATCCGGTGCAGTTCCATTACCTGGACAGCCTGACCCAGCGGCTGGCTGCCCTGCCTGAGCCCCCCATCGGCACACAGGGCAAACTGGCTAGCCAACTAACCGAGTACGAAGACGCGCTGAATCAGGCACGGGAAACCCTGCAACGTGCCGGGGAACCCACCGACAATCCTGGCCAGTTCCGCTTTTTGCTACGGCGGCGCCAGACGGCAAACCCGTCACCGTTTGCGCCCTTGCAGCAGGCCTACCGTGCCGCACCAGCGGATGAGGACCCGCAAGAGCACAACGCACTGGCAAGCATGTTGAAGCAACAGGAAACTCAGGTTCTGGCAGACAATGGCGCCAGCACCCCACCGCCGCCGCCCCGACAACGGGAACTGAGCGCCCTGCGCCAGCTGCGCAGCCAGCGGCAGGCACACCAGGCTCGCCAGCGCATCGACGATGCCATCACCCAGACCCCCAGTGACGCCGGCCCGCTCAACTCCCACCGGCTGGTGACCCGCTCCATCGAAACCCTGCGCGAGCTGTCGCCTGCGTATCTGGAACACTTCGTGAACTATCTGGATACCCTGATGAGCCTGGAAAAACTGGCGCGCAAACGCTGAACTCTCACCCTTCGAGTTTTGACTACCCTAAATGTTGGATTACGCCTTTCAGGCTAATTCAACCTACAAAACCAGAGAGTCGTCTGGTTTTACAGGTCAGATTTACCCAAGGGCACAGAGAGCCCAAGGCCGTAATCAGACATTGCCCTGAAACGAAAGACGCCCCAACATGTGGGGCGCCCGAGCGATAACACCATTTCGGTTAGCGAGCCATTACACCGGCTTCACACTCCCGTCGCCTTCTCCATTATTGCCTTCACTGTCGTCACCGGGTTGATCGCGCAGCAGGTCATCGTGCTCCGCCATTTCCCAGGGCAGCTTGCCCGGGGCCACATTCAGGAAGTGCAGATAGTTTTCAAACTGGTCGAGCATATCGCGGATGATATCCACCTCATCGTAACCGAACACATCGTAGGAACGGCCGCCACGGCGCAGGAACACCTCGGCGCGGCAATACTCATGAGCATCGCTCACCTTGGCCTCGCGGCTGCTGTAGGCGTATTCCGGCACCGGCGTGGTAATCAGGCGAATATCATAGATAAAGCCCACATGCTCATCGCGGTTCACCACCAGCTCGGCCCGGATAAACTGCTCGTCGAAATCCACCGCCGCATCCCAGCCAGCCTTGCGCAGCTCTTCGACCACCTTGGTCATACTGCCCATGGCAGTCTCACGGATGAAGGCTTCCACTTCTTCCCGGGTAGGGTAACGAATCATGGCAGTAAGACGGTGGCGCCACTGGCTGCCCGTCATATGGCGACTATGGGCCATATGCGCCTGCAAGCTGGTTTCCCGATGCCCTTCAATCACCAGCGCCCGCCACATGCCCACGGCGGCCAGTAGAATGATGATCGCAAACGGCAACGCACTGACCATGGTCATGGTCTGTAGCGCACTCAAACCGCCGGCCAACAACAGCACAGACGCGATGGCACCTTCCAGCACCGCCCAGAAAATCCGCTGCCAGGCCGGAGTTTCCAGCACGCCACCAGACGCCAGGGAATCCACCACCAGCGAGCCGGAATCCGACGACGTCACAAAGAAGGTCACAATCAGGCACACCGCAAGGAACGACACCAGCGTGGACCAGGGCAGGTGATCGAACAGCTGGAACAGGGCCACCGCCTTGTCCGCCTGCACCTGGCTGACCAGCTCGGTATAGCCTTGCTCCATGATCGCATTCAGTGCCGTATCGCCGAATACAGAGAACCACAGGAAGGTAAAGATACTGGGCACCAGCATTACCCCCACCACAAACTGGCGAATGGTTCGGCCACGGCTGATTTTTGCAATAAACAAGCCTACAAACGGGGCCCAGGCAATAGTCCAGCTGAAGATAAACAGCGTCCAGTTACCAATCCAGTCGCTGTGGGTATACGCCTGCAGGTTAAAGGTCCGCTCGACAATATTGCTCAAATAGCTCCCGGTATTCTGCACAAAGCTTTCCAGAATATGCACCGTCGGGCCGACCACGAACACGAACAGCATCAGCACCACGGCGAGCACCATATTCAGAATCGACAGGCGCTTCACCCCCTTGTCCATCCCTGCTACCACCGACACTGTGGCCAGCGCGGTCACAATGACAATTGCGCTGATCTGTACCGTGTTGCCCACCGGCACATCCCACAGATAATTCAGCCCGGCATTAATCTGCGCCGCCGACAAACCCAGGGTGGTGGCGATACCGAACATGGTGCCCAGAATGGCAAACACGTCGATGGCATGACCGATTGGGCCGTAAATTTTTTCACCGATGAGCGGGTAAAACGCTGAGCGCATGGACAACGGCAAACCGTGACGGAAGGCGAAATACGCCATCACCAAACCGACCAGCCCGTAAATCGCCCAGATATGGAAGCCCCAGTGGAAGAACGCAATCTGCATGGCCTGCTTCGCCGCATCCACCGTTTGCGCCGCGCCCACTGGCGGCTCGGCATAATGCAGCACAGGTTCGGCCACACCGAAGAACAACAGCGCGATGCCATAACCCGCCGAGAACAACATGGCGAACCATTCCGGAAACGAATACTCCGCCTCACAATGATCTGGCCCCAGCTTGATATTGCCCCACGAGGTCAAACTGATGCCGACAATGAAGATAAAGAACAACGCCACCACCAGCATATAGAACCAACCGAAGGTTGCGGTGATCCAGGCTTGGGCAGAAGAAAACACCTCTCCAGCTAACTCAGGGTCACTGATGGTGCCAATAATCAGCAATAAAGAAACAATCACCGCCGGCAAAAAAACCGGTACCAGAATCGTTGAATTACGCATTATTCCCTTGTCAGCCATATTTCGTCCCTGCCGTTAGTCTTCTGAAGCGTGGAAACTTCTACCCTATAGATATCTTTATCCTGCTTCCACTAGCTGGTTACACGCAGTCACTATATGCCCGCACGACTTTTCGCTAGGCTTTGCTCTCCTTGAATCTACTGCAAAGCCTTAGAGCATCAGTCACCATGCGCCAGTCACTCTTTACGCTCCTCACCCTGTTTGCATTAACCTCAACAATCCAGGCCGATGAGCCGGACTGCAAGCTCAAGATTCTTCACAGTGCCATCGGCGCCAACCACAGCTTCAGACTGAAAGTGACTTGTAGCGGCAGATATAACACTTTGACTTATTTGCTACGAGCCCAAAAAACCATCAACGGCGTCACACTCATCGACAGCGAAAGCGGGGAGCTCTACATTCGTGGGGACAGCCAGACCACCGGCGAGATTACTCTTGATATGCAAGAAGGCGACATGGTCAGTATTGAGGCCCGAATTCTTCAAGCCTGCGAAGTGCTGGGGGAAACCACTCTGGAATACACACACAAAAAATCACCGTAACCCCTCTGATCTGAGCTTTACCGCCGACAGCATAGCCAACCAGCCTGCGCTCAGGTCGGAGCAGAAAAAAACTCGACGCCAACCTCCTCTCTCCATGGCGAATACTTGAGCATGGCTTGCAGAAATAAAGGGTGATCCGACCAACAACCCAGCCATACCTGCAAATTCGGATAAGGCAGGCTGTAGAAAAGATCACGATCCATATGCGCAAACTGACGGATGAACGGCATAATTCCCATATCAGCTACAGTTATGGCACTTCCCATCAAGAAAGGCTTTTAGCCAACCGCATCTCTAGAACTTGCAAGAACATTCACCCCTTTTCCGATACTCGGCCGAGACTGCTACGGATAACGGTCAGGGTATTTATAACGACCCAGCCAATACTTTAATTCGCTGTCATTTTCTCAAACAAGGCATTAGCTTGATGCAGAGTCTTTTCATTCAGCAAGCCCTGAGGATATTTCTGCTCAAGTTCCCACCTGGCGATATCCCAGCCCTCTTCAACCACATCGCCAACCCCAGCTTTTAAACTGGAACGGTCTCTTTTGGGCTAATCGCCAGCATCTAGACCGGATTGTTTTCAGCTCGATTTCCCGCGACTCTACCAATATCCGTGCAAACAAGAGACCCAAGCGAGCAGTCATTGCATAGGGTAAACGACGAAAAAGCACTAGCAGTTCAGGGAAAATTTCATAGCATTTTTGCTTACTAAATAATGAAGCCTGGAGAGCGCATCATCCCATGATCACCAGCGGACAAATCTCCCACCGTATAGCTCTTGGCTTGGCCACGCACAGGAATCCGGCTCAGATACATCCACCAAAAGCCGCTAATCATGTGGTGATACCTCAATCTGGCAGCCCCTCGAACGCTGGCAATACCGCTAACCCCCTATCCCAGCCAGCTTTTCTGGACACAAAAATTTGTGCCGTTGGCGCCATAGTGATTTCAGTGTCCACACACCCAGCGGGAACGACGAGCAAACCCGACGCCTGATTACCTGGCAATGCTGAACCACACAACGCACAAAAGCTTTTGCTATGACGAGTACCCGGAAGCGTGAAAAAAGTCACGACGTCTACGCCCGACCGCCAGATCAATTTAGCTGACTGCGAGAACAGATTTGCGGAATGAGACGAACCCGAATCTTTTTGGCAATGCTGACAATGACAGAGATAAAAGCTCTCGAAATCACCTTCCACCTCAAAGCTCACGGCACCACACAGACAAGAACCAAAATAACTATTCATCGGAGTCACCACCATGACTTGTGCAGACAGAATACATCACGTATAGCGCAGTCTTTTTATTTAGAATTAGCGGCAGCGCAGCTGCCAAAAATGAAACGTTAAGTGTCAATATCCCGCTACTTATTAGTAGCATAGAACGGCTGAATTAAACCTGACTCTTCTACGTAATTTATTAGCAAGTCACCCAAATCATCTGGATCTTTCCAATATTGGCGGTCAATTTTTTCTAGTTCCATGCTCCACTCTGGCATTGGCTCGTTTTCATAATCAGAATACTGCTTCATCAACGCCCAGCGTTGCTGGCGATCTTTCGGAGGAAAGGCATCGCCGAATAATATTTTGGTGGCACAACGAAGCAACGATAACGACTCGGTTGCCTCTAAAAGGGTTAGCCCCTCTATGGCTTCTGCATAAAACTCACCAGAACTGTTGCTAAAGAACTGATGCATTCCGCCGTTATAAACTTCACCATCAAGACAACTCACTGCAAAGTAGATTTTCTCGGGTTTCGAGAGATTGTCAAAAGCCCCGTTATCGCCATGAACTCTACCGACCAAGGAAGACCAAAGCTCGCTATATGGGTCATATTCCTTTTGCTTTTCATAGAACGCCTTTGATTCCTCAATACTCTCCCGGATACCCTGCTTGCAGGCCATACAGACTCCGCCCGCTCTCTCTGCTGTAGAAGGGAGGATTAATGCATCACATTTACTACAAGGCACTTTGTCTGTCATTTATGATCCTGAAACCCGTCGCAGCACGAAGCCTGGAATGAGAAAAGAATAGACATTTAATCCGCCCCTCGCCGTTTACCAGGATTCTCAAGCATGCCGGACCGCATACGATTCGTCACTTAACCAGCAAAGCCTTGCTCAAAAAAAAGCCGCACACATAAAGGCACGGCTTTTCGTATCATCGACCTGACGGGCATCAGTGCGTTTTTTGCATTAAGTGTGTTGCCTGGAGCGGATCTTATTCGCTCCAGGTCAGGTCCAGTTCGCGGGCCGCCTTCACATCATCCAACCGACGCACCGGCTGGGTGAAGGGGGCTTCTTTCACCATGTCGGGTTCGTTGCGCGCTTCTTCCAGGATCGCGGCCATGGCATCGACGAACTCGTCCAGGGCTTCCTTGCTTTCGGTTTCGGTGGGCTCGATAAGGAAACACTCCGGCACCAGCAGCGGGAAGTAGGTGGTCGGTGCGTGCTGGTTGTAATCCAGCAGGCGCTTGGCGATATCCATGGCGGTGACGCCCAGCTCTTTCGCTTCTTTTGCGAAAGTGAGAATGAACTCGTGGCTGGCACGGCGATCCGGGTAAGCGGCGGTGCAGCCCACGGCTTCCAGACGCTTGAGCAGGTAGTTGGCCGCCAGGGTGGAGAATTCGCCCACGCGGATCATGCCTTCGCGGCCCAGGGAACGGGCGTAGAAGTAGGCGCGCAGCAGCACACCGGCGTTGCCCATAAAGGCACTCAAGTGACCAATGCTGGTGCTCAGAGTATCGGTATCGATCCAGTGGTAGCTGCCGTCGTCCCGCTGGCCCGCCATGGGCGTGGGCAGATAAGGCAACAAACGCTCGGACACACCCACCGGGCCCGCACCGGGACCGCCACCACCGTGTGGGGTGGCAAAGGTCTTGTGCAGATTCATATGAATCACGTCGAAGCCCATGTCACCGGGGCGCACTTTTCCGAGGATGGCGTTCAGGTTGGCGCCATCGTAGTACAGCAAGCCGCCGGCTTCGTGGACAGCTTTGGCGATGTCTTCAATCTGCCGTTCGAACACGCCACAGGTGGACGGGTTGGTCATCATCAGGCCAGCGGTCTGCGGACCGCAGGCAGCCTTGAGCGCCTCCAGATCCACATCGCCATCCGCGCCGACCGGCACTTCACGGACCTTGTAGCCACACATGACGGCGGTGGCCGGGTTGGTGCCGTGGGCAGCGTTGGGGATCAGGATTTCAGTACGGCCATCATCACCACGGGCATCGTGGTAGGCGCGAATCATGGCAACGCCGGCAAACTCACCCTGGGCGCCGGCCATGGGGGCGAGGGATACACCTTTCATGCCGGTAACTTCCTTGAGGAAGTTCTGCAGTTCGAACATGCAGCTGAGGAAACCCTGGCTGTGGCTTTCCGGCGCCAGCGGATGACGATTGAGAAAGCCCGGCAACATGGCGGCGCGGTTGGCACCACGGGGGTTGTACTTCATGGTGCATGAACCCAGCGGATAGAACTGCTTGTCGATGGCGAAGTTCTTGCTGGACAGGTTGGTGTAGTGACGCACCACCTGCATTTCGGACACTTCCGGCAGCCCCGGTTTTTCCTTGCGACGCAGATGCGCAGGAATGGCGGACAGCTTGTCGTCACTCAACGCTTTCGGCGCTTGGGAGGTGGCGCTACGCCCCGGGTGAGACAGTTGGAAAATCAGTTGTGTCTCGCTCATGCCAGCACCTCCTTCAGCGCCGCTGCAAACAAATCCAGATCACCTTCGCTGTGCACTTCGGTGGCGTTCACCAAAATCGCGTTGGCCATGTCGTAGTCTTTCGCCAGGCTCACACCGCCCAGCACGTCTTTCTCGGCCAGCGCCGCCAGCACCTGATCCGCCGGTTTCGGCAGGGTCAGCACCACTTCGTGGAAGGTCGGCGCGGTGAAGGCACGCTCCACGCCATTAATAGCGGTGAGTTTGTCGGCCAACGCCTGAGTGTTGACGTGGCAATGGGCCGCCACATTGCCGAGGCCATCCGGCCCCAACAGCGAGGTATAAATGGTCGCCGCAGTCATGGCCAGGCCCTGGTTGGTACAGATATTACTGGTGGCCTTGGAGCGACGAATATGTTGTTCACGGGCTTGCAGCGTCAGGGTGAAACCCTGCTTGCCTTCCATGTCCACGGTGCGGCCGATGATCCGGCCCGGCATTTGCCGAACGTGTTTTTGCTTGCAGCACATGAAGCCGAAATACGGACCACCAGAGGACAACGGCACACCCAGCGGCTGCCCTTCACCGACAACGATGTCCGCACCTTCTGTGCCCCATTGGCCGGGCGGGGTCAGCAGCGCCAGAGAGGTGGGGTTCACCACGGCGATGACCAGCATCTTGTTGGCATGGGCCCAGTCGGTGAGCGCATCCACTTCTTCCAGTGAACCGAAGTAGTTGGGCTGGCTAATCACCAGGGCGGCGAAGTCTTCGCCTTCATAGGGCTTGAGCACATCCAGCGGAGTCTGGCCGCTGGCGGGATCGAAGCCCACTCTTTCCAGGGCCACATCCTGATTTTCCACAATGGCCTGGGTGGCACTGGTGTAACGCGGATTCAACGCAGTGGGCACCAGCACTTTGCGGGACTTGCTCTTGCGGTTGGCGCGCAGGCTCATCAGCACCGCTTCGGCCAGGCCGGACGCACCGTCGTAGACAGAGGCGTTGCTCACGTCCATGCCGGTGAGACGAGTCATCAGGGTCTGGAATTCGTAGATCACCTGCAAGGTGCCCTGGCTGGCTTCCGCCTGGTACGGCGTATAGGCGGTGTAGAACTCGCCGCGAGTCGCAATCTCCCATACCGCCGCCGGAATGTGGTGCTGGTAGGCACCGGCCCCGATAAAGCTAACCGCGCCAGCGTCCTGGGCGGCGCGCTCGCTCATCAGGCGGGTCACTTCCATTTCGCTCAGGCCTTCAGGCAAGGCATCGAGCTTGCCAGCGGCTTTCAGGTGCGCGGGAATTTCATCGAACAAATCTTCGATGCTGTCGGCGCCAATGGCGTCGAGCATGGCACGCACGTCATCGGGGGTATGGGGGATGTAGGGCATGGGGCTACCTGATAGTTGGGGCGTTTGCTGTCAGTTTACGGCGTTCTGACACGGGCAATGCACGCAACACGCATCACGCAACAGCTCGCCGTTTTGGCGTGTTGCGTAATGCGTCCGACGTGCTGCGGCGAAGCGATTATTCGCTATCGATCTGCGCCTGGTACTGGTCGGCGGTGAGCAGGTTGTCCAGCTCGCCTTCGTCGCTCAGCTGCACTTTGAACAACCAGCCGCCTTCATAGGGCACGTTGTTGACCAGCTCCGGCTCATCTTCCAGTGCTTCGTTGATCTCAACGATTTCACCGGATACCGGGCTGTAGATGTCGGAGGCCGCTTTCACGGATTCCACCACACCGGTTTCATCGCCGGCGGCAACAACCTGACCGACTTCGGGCAGTTCCACGTAGACCAGATCGCCCATGGCATCCTGAGCGTGGTCACTGATGCCGACGGTGGCAACACCGCCTTCTACCTTGGCCCATTCGTGGCTGGCGGCATAACGCAGCTCGGCTGGAATTTCGCTCATTGTTTTCTCCTGTTAAGAGTCGCTTGCACGCGACACGCTTCACGCATGCACGCTGAAAGAGTAAATGTGTTTTCGTAGGAGCTTGCTTGCAAGCAAGCTCCTACAGCAGGTTTCGATTACCGTTGTGGACCTTACAGCTCTTTATAAACTGCTTCGCCATTACGGACGAACGGCGGCTTGACCACCTGTGCAACCTGGCGCTTGTTGCGGATTTCCACATCCACCTTGCCGGTGGCGCCAGCGGGCAACCGCGCCAGGGCAATGGATTTACCCAGCGTGGGCGAGAAGGTGCCGCTGGTGATTTCCCCTTCTTCGCCATTGGGCATCAGGACTTTCTGGTGGGCACGCAATACCCCCTTGCCTTCCAGAATCAGACCCACCTGCTCGGCGTGGCCGTTTTCCTGCTGGTTAAGCAGTGGCTGGCGACCAATGAATTCCCGGTCGTTCAGCATCACGGTCCAGCCCATGTTGGCTTCCCACGGCGTGACGGTGTTGTCCATGTCGTTGCCGTACAGGTTCAGGCCCGCCTCAAGACGCAGAGTGTCACGGGCGCCCAGGCCGATGGGGGCAACGCCGGCGTCCAGCAACTGGCCCCACAGGGCCACTGCATCCGCGTTGGGCAGCATGATTTCCACGCCGTCTTCGCCGGTGTAGCCGGTGCGGGCGATCATCCAGTCTCCGTCTTGCGCGAAGGCAAAAATTTTCAGGCTGCTTACCGCCTCAGCACGGGCACCGCTGAGCAGCCCCGCAAGCGTTTCACGTGCCTTCGGTCCCTGGATTGCCAGCATGGCCAGTTCCGGTCGCTCGTGAATATCCACGGCGAAACCGCCGGCCTGCTTTTCCATCCAGTCCAGGTCGGTTTCGCGGGTCGCGCAATTTACCACCAGTCGGTAGCTATTGTCCTGTTTATAGACGATAAGGTCGTCGATCACGCCGCCATTGTCGTTAAGCATGCCAGTGTACAGGGCGCGGCCCACATCAATGCGGTCCACGTCGTTGGCCAACAGCTGGCGCAGGTAATCACGGGCACCGGCGCCGGCAATATCCACCACGGTCATGTGGGAGACATCGAACACCCCGGCGTTTTGACGCACGGCGTGGTGCTCCTCGATCTGGGATCCATAATTGATCGGCATATCCCAGCCGCCGAAGTCCACTATCTTGCCGCCAGCGGCGAGATGAGCGTCGTATAAAGCTGTGCGGTGAGCCATAAAAAGCACCATGGAACGAGTGAATGGGGAATTATATCGACACGGGGCCGAGTGGCATAGGCTGGGCCGGCAATCTGCCCAATGTTGGCGCCCCCGGGCCGTAGCCACAAAAAAGCCGGCCCGCAGGCCGGCTTGAATGCCACTGCCAAAAACAGTGCGGTTACTGCGGTTTCTTGATGGACCCGCTCTGGAAGGTAAGGTTCACCCCGCCAACGGGGATCTGCAGGTCGATGGTGGCCAAGGCACCGCCAATACGCACGTCGATGTTCTGCTCCGCCAGGCTCACCAAACCGATGACCAAACGGCCATCAGGGAGGAAATCCACCGGACCCGACAACTGGAGGTCATCCAGCGGGTAACTGTGCAGGTTAAATGGCAGCCCCAACGGCGCTTCCATTTCCGGCGCATCGAGCAGCAAATCCAGCGTGGTATCGAACATCAGCTGATCTTCAGCGGCGTCGTAGCGGATCCAGCCGGTTAGCGGCTGCGTCCGGTTGCCACTGCCATCGTCGGCATAACGGGCACGCATCACCAACGGCTCGGTGGGCACGTTCGGGCTGACCAGGCCGGCAATCTGTGCGTAGACGTCGGTGTTGGTTGTCATCAACACCGGCGGATACAGCGTCACCTCTACCGCTTGTTCAGCTTCGTTCCAGCCCACAATATCCGCATTGATACCGCCATTGAGATACGTGAACTTATCCGCCGGGCAGTCTTCGTTAATATCACAGCCGATGTTTGCCGCAGTGGCGATCCCGCCGGTGTCCGTCACCGCCAGCTTGGCGGCATTGGTCGGGGTGGGATACTGGCCGCTGCCCGGCGGCTCCTCCTGGGCCTTGGTTTCGCTGGTGTCGAGCAAGAAGTTGGCATTCACATCCGCCTTGGGCAAATTGCGCAGCGGCAACAACACATTATCGGTGGCCGCGGCTCCAGTGAAGGCAATCGCCAGATCCGGCCCACCTTTGTCCGCGTCCGGCCCCAATAACTGAGCGGTCTGCAGCGGCATGTCATCTTGCGAACAGATCACCTCACCGGCGCAACCCGCCTGCTCATGGGACGCCAGCACATACCGGTAAAGCGCCCCCTCTTCCCAAGGCTGTTGCGGGGTAATGGTCAGTTTGCGGGTATCCATGCTCAGGTGAGCGGGCACCACCTCCTGGCAATTACCGGCGCTGTCGATTTTCTCTACCCGCACACTGCCTTGTCCGCAGGCGTTGCCCAGCACCATGCTGTCGGCCGCCATGTTGCGTGAGAACTGCACTTCGATGGCACGGTTGGCTGGCAATGTGGGCACCGGCAGCAGATCACCGGCTTGATCCTGATAGGCACTGGCGCACTCACCCTGAATACCGTTACCCAGGTCTTCACTGCCGGGATCAATAGCGCAGCCATACCCGGGGTACACCGTGGTGGTGTAGGGCGTGCGCGGGCTGTTGGTGGTGGCATCCACCATGGTGAAATCGAGGGTTTGCGGGTTCGCCGGGTTACCACTCAAGTCCTGCACGCCATCGGTAAACGTCACCTGATAGTCGCTGCCGAAGGCCAGCGGCTCATCCGGTGTCAGCACCAGTGATGCACCATCCAGACGCCACTGGAACGGCACATCCGTGCCCTGTTCGGTAAGCGTCACCGTGGAACCGGGGACGATGGACTCCTGATTCGGGGTTTCGTCGAAGTTCAACACCACCGGGTCGCCAGGGCGGAAACGGTCGGTGAAATCACCGGGCTGCCAACTTTGCAGGCTGGGACCGGTGATATCCACCTCTGGCTCCGGGGCGGTGGTCTGGTCTGCATAGGACTCCATGTGGAAACTCAACACCCCATAGGCCGTTTCCACCCCTAACACTTCCGGCTCAATCACCCCGATCGCATCAATCACCATGCGGCCATCGACCACAATGGCGCGCCCCACCAGCTCGACCTGCAGCAGCGTCTGGGTGAAGGCGCCGTTGGCGCGGGAGTCGGCGGTGGAAAAGGCCAGATCCAGGGTCAGCTGCACCCGCCGCGGCGCTTCCGGGGCGGCACTGTACGGGGCCGGCGACAAATAACCGGAGGCATCGGACAGGAAGCTGACGGTGACATCACCGGAATCAAAACCCGCCGGCAACTGGCCGCCAATCAGCACCTCAAGGGGCTCACCCTTGAGCAGTGAGCCCTTGCTGATACGCAGCGGCGTGGCGTCCGGAAAGTCCGGCACAAAGGCCAGTTCCGCAAACACGTTGCCGGACAATTTGGACACCGTGGTGTCACCCAGCAACTTGGCGATCAACGGCACGCAGTTGATCGGCTCGCCACTGAGCGGCGACAGCATGACACCGTCCTCGCCACAATCCTTGGTGGGATCTGCGGCCATGGCTTCCAGCACCAGGGTTTCCCGCGGGGTGGAATCTTGCGGGGTCAGCGTGAAGCTGTTTTCTCCGCTGTAGGCGACACCGGTCTTGCTGGTCAGGGCGCTATCCAGTTGCAGGGTGTAATCACTGCCCGGTGTGAGGTCGTCCTGCGGGTCCAGGGTCAACCGTGTGCCGCTCACCAATAAGGTGGCGGCCACCGGGTTGCCGCCGGCATCGTTCAGGCTGACCGTGGTGTTGTCCACGGTGGTGCGATCCAGTGGCTGCGAGAACTGCAGGTGAACGGTGGAGAAGTCCATGAAGGGCTGATCGTCGCCACCCGACGGCATTTGCCGGCTGATCACCAGCTCATCCGCGTTCTGCTGCTGGTCTTGCGGCCCCTTGCCGGCGGAACCGGTGGTGAAGTTCAGGGTGCCGTCACTGAAACCGTCCAGGTCGATACCATTCAGGCTCAGAGTGTAGTCACTGTTGAAAGCCAGTGGCACGCGCGGCGTGATCACCACGGAGCGCCCCTGATCGGCCTCACTCATGTCCACATCGACGGCGCCGTCCGGGCCGGTAAGGGTAATGTCCGACAGCACCAGATTCGGCGCCTCGGAAAACTGCACCACCAGTGGTGCGTGCACTGATATCTGCGTTTGCTGGTCCGCCGGGTAGCTGTAGAACACCTGCCCGCTGTTGCGGCCGCTGTAATCCACGGTCTGCTCACTGCCACCACCACCGCAGGCGGTCAGCACCAGTGCGGCAGCGAAAAGTACGCTCGTTCGCATCATTGTGTTTGCCTCCCGGACTTAAAATTTCAGGGTGATGGAGCCGCTGATCACATTCACGTCACCGCTGGCTTCCACCTGCTCGCTGGGCTGCGGGTAGACGGCGGACTGGGTGTCGTAAATGTCGAAGGTGCGGTCTTCGAGGATCTGGTGCTGGTAGGCCAGATCAAAACGGACCGGGAAAGCGAGGAAGCGTGTTTTCTTGTACTTCGCGGTGACGCCCAGGCCGATGATCCACTTGTCCGTATCCAGATAGTTCACATCTACCGATGCATTGGATTCCAGCGGTGATTCGCTATAGGCCACCCCACCGGTAAACGAGAAATTCTCGTTTAGACGAAACTCGGTACCAATGCGCGGGATGATCACATCCTGAAAGGTAAGCTGCCCAGGCTGGCCACTGACCGCCTGATCCTTGATGGTGTCTTTTTCCAGCTCCTCTTCCAGGGCAGACCATTCCTGCCATTCGATGGTCACCCCGGTGCGCCATCGGCCCGCCTGATACTGCACACCACCGGCGAGAATATTGGGCTGGTAGGAATCCAGGGTATTGATGTTGAGCATCAGGCCCGGATTGGGAATGACGCCGGGAATCACTGCGTTGGCATTTACTTCGGTTTGGGTGTCGGAGTAGCCGCGATAGGAAAAGGCGGTTTCCAGGCCATTGAACCAGCAATCGTCGCCTTCACCGCAGAAAGTCTCGCCCCAGTCCATGTTGAGACCAAAGATCGGGCGAATTGACGGCTTGGCGGAGACATCCAGCTCTTCGTACTGGGTGTTGCCGGCCAGGTCCGTGGTGGCGGACAGATCCGCCGCTGCATGCAGGGTAATCCGCGCGGTGGCGCCCACATCAATGCCACGCCACAGCTGGGTAGCGCCACCCAGGTTCAGAAACAGGGGCTGACGGCCGTATTCAAAATACTGTCCCTGCTGGGAAGTAGAGGAATCAAACGCCAGCATTTCCTCACCGTACTTTTCCACCCCCAACATCAAACCAAAATAAATCGGGTGGTTGTACTGGGTGAGCGAGGTCAGGTCGGTTTTCATGCCCAGCAGTATTTGCTGGGAGGGAGAATCCTGCAGCACATCACCATTGCGGATCGGCGCATCGGCGCCGCCCAGACTTTTCGCACGCAGCTCATGCTCAGCGTGCATCAGGCCGGTGGTCAGCTCACCACGGGGGTCCTTGGCCAGCGCCGCCGGGTTGTAGTACGTCGCGGACACCTGATCATTGAACAGGCTGAGCGCCTGCGCAGAGGCAATATCCGAGGGCAGTACGCCATAAGTGGTGCCGATATTACCCATACTCGCCAAGGCAACAGATTGCACCAACACACCACCGACAACGGCGGCGACACGTCCCGAAAAAGACACAGTCATTTGTTGTACTCCTACACTGTTTTCTTGTTGCTTTTACGTTGTCTGTCGCCAGGACGGCGACGGGGGGAGCTCACCCTATGCAAAAGTGAACAGGCGCTCACATAGGTAAAAAGCGTTATTTGACGTCAATCACGACGGCAAACCGTAAAATTCTTTTAAACAGTGACGGGGTAGACAGAGTATCCACCGACAAGTTCGGGCACGACCGTGCCACCTGGAGGGGTTGGGCGGGGTTTCACGACAAGCGGCCGCTGGCGGCCGGCAGAAAAAGCAGCGCCCCGACAAGCGGGGCGCCACATGATGCACAAAGCACGATCCGATTTACTGGATCGACGCACTCTGGTAGCTGAGGTTGATCCCGCCCGGCGGAATCACCAGTTTCACCTTGCCACCTTGCAGGCCGGCCAGGGTGATATCCAAATCCACATTTAACGCCCCCTGGTTTTGCAGTCCGATAAACAGGCGCCCATCGGGCAGGAAGTCCAAAGGCCCTTCCAACACTACATTATCAATAGGGAGTCCTTTGACGTTGTGCTCCAGACCCAGCGGCAAGCTCAGCTCGGGGGCATCGAACAGCAGGTCAAAAGTAATGCGGAAGACCGGGCCATCCGGGGTTTCTACGATATACCCCACCGGCGGAATGGTGCGATCACCGTTATCATCTTCATCATAACGTACCCGCATGATGTTCGGCCCGGTGGCGGTGTCGATGGGCACCAAACCCACATCGCCAACCACCGACAGCAGGCTATTGAGCACACCGTCGCCACCGAACTGACCGGCCAATGCTGAAACGGTGTCATCCACCAGCCCCAGCGTAACCTCTAATACGCCGCCCAGAATCGGCCCCAGGATCGGAATCGAATCCAGCGTACTACCGCCATCCAGGACATTCAGGTCCAGGCCCACTACAGCGGTAGCATCCAGGTTGGTCAACGCCACCGTAGTCGGATAGATCACCACGGGAACACCCTGTTCTTGCTCGTCGAAATCAAGGATTTCCGTATTCAGCAACCCGCTGATGTAGAGGATCCGGTCACTGTCACACTGCGCTTGATCATCTGCGGTAAACGGCGGCACACCGTCGTAACCACAACCGGTATTCGCCGTCGTCACCAAGCCTTCACCGCCACCATCACGGGGCAAAATCAGGGTGGCATTGGCCGGTGTATCCAGCGGATCAATCACATCGCCTGTAACGCGCGGCTCACCCGCGTCGATCTGGAAATTGTTGTTTACGTCCACGCTGGGCAGGTTCGCCAGTTCTTGGAAAATGGTGTTGAAGGGCACGCCACCACGGAACAGAATTTCCATGTCCGGGCCCCCTTCCTGCATACCACTACCCTCCAACAGGGCAGTCTGCAGCGGCAGGCCATCCACCGAGCACATGCCCGCACAGCCAGTGCCGCCACCGTTGGAGGCCAGCACGTAGCGGTACAGCGCGCCTTCTTCCCAGGCCTGATCGGGCGTGAAGATCAGCGCACGGGGCTCAAGTGTCAGCTCGCCATCCACATCGTCCCAGCTGCCACCGTTGTCTTTCTGCACCAGCAGGGTATCGCCCAGGGTGATGGTGGCCGGGTCCATGTTCTGGGAGAAACGCACCTTGATGGACCGGTTCGCCGGCAGATCAACAATCGGCAGCTCATCCACTTCAACCTGCTGAGCTTCCGGGCTGGACGATACGCAAACCCCCTGGGTCCCCGCATCAATTTCACCCTGGCTCGCGGTGGAGCTGGCACACGGGAAGCCCGGATACACGGTGGCCGCAAACGGGCCACGCAGGACATCGCCACCATCGTCGACCACGTATTCAGGCAGGGTGAAGTCGAGCGTGCTGTCCCCTTGCAAGGAATCGAGCACCTGCAGGGCATTACCCGCCAGATCGGTAATCGCCGGGGTCGTGGTCACGGCGTATTCCACGCCGTATTCCACCGGGGAATCCGGCGTGATCACCAGCGCATTACCGCGCAGCTCCCACTGGAAGGGCTCATCCAGGCCGCCCTTGGTCAGCAACAGGGAATCACCGGCCACAATGCTGTTCGGGTCCAGCGCTTCGTTGAAGTGAATAACGATGGGCTCGCCCGGCTCCATACGGTCGGCCACGTTACCTGGCTGCCAGGATAATTCCTGGCCGTTATCCCCATCCAGGACAGGTACGAACGGGTTGATCGCATCCACTGGTGGCAGAGGTGCGTTCTCCTGATCCTGATAGGACTCCATGCGAAAGCTCAAGACGCCGTAGCTGTTTTCCACACCCAGTACACGCGGCTCAACCACGGTGATCGCATCGGTGTTGAGCTGGCCATCTTCAATCAGGCCGGTGCCCACCAGTTCCAGGTGCATCAGGTTCTGGGTAAAGGCACCATTGGCGCGCGCATCAGCGGTGGAAGTGGCCACGTCCATAAACAACCGTAGCTGCTTGGGTGCATCATCACTTTCCGCGTTGGGGTTGGGAAACAGATAACCAGTAGCATCAGAAATAATCTCAACTGTCACCGCCCCGGAATCAAACCCCACGGGCACTTCCCCGCCAATGAAGACTTCCAGTGCATCCCCAACCAGCAAACCACCGCGCTTAACCCGCAGAGGAGTCACCTCAGGAAAGTTAGGAGCAAACGCGAGTTCGGCATAGACGTCGCCGGACTGCTTGGACACAGTTTGATCCTGCAACAAGGTACCAATAACCGGCACACAGTTAATCGGCTGGCCCGTCAACTCAGACAGCCGCACGTTCTCGTCTAGGCAACCCAGGTCGTTATCCGCCGGCGGCACCTCGGTTACCAGCACCGCACGCTCACCGGTGGTGGGTGACGTGGTGTCCTGGGGTACCGTGGAGTGCGAATAGGCGGCAATATCTTCGCCCAGTTGACTCTTCACACCGTTAACACTCAGCTCGTAGGTATCACCGGGCGTCATGTCTTCCAGTGGGTCCACCGTGATGGTGGTCCGGCCGACCAGCAGCAAGGCGGGCACAACCTCACCATTGCTCATCAAGCTGATGGTGTCGCCGTACACCGCGGAAGAAGCATCAATCGGGTGAGTGGTACGCAGACGGAACGAAGAGAAATCCATGCTCTTGAATTGCCCGTCATCCGGGAAGATGGATTCTACTTCAAAGCTGGCAGCGGTCTTCTGGGTCTCAATGGGACCTTCCAGTGCCGCCCGGGTGGTGAAATTCAGGGCGCCGTCTTTAAACGTGGTGGTTTCACCCAGCACGGTGACACCATTCATCACCACCTTGTAGTCCGACGCCGGTTTCAGGGCATCGTCCGGCGTCAACACCACACCCCGGCCGTCGGCCACGGATTTTAGCGTAAACGGTACTGCTTCATCGTCAGGACCCGTCACGGTGAAGTTGCTGGCATCCGCCGTCACTTCATGACTGAACTGCAAGGCGATGATGGCACGTGGCGCGACCTGCTGCTGATTATCCAGCGGATAGGTGTAGTGCAGATTGCGAGCATCAAAGGTCGGTGTATTGAAGCTCACGCTATCGTCGCTGCCGCCGCAACCGGCGACCAGTGCGGCCGCCAATGCAGTGAGAGCCAGTTTGTTATTTTTCATGGGGCACCTCCGTTAGAACTTCAGCGTGATGGAGCCGGAAAACACATGGACATCGCCATCAGCCGTCACGACTTCGTAAGGATTGGCCACGCCAGGACGTGTGGTCGTCAGCTCGAAATCACGCTCTTCCAGTTTCTGGAATTGGTAACCAAAATCCAGGCGTAGCGGGTACGCCAGAATCGGCGGATTCTGAATAATCAGGGAGCTGCCTACGCCCGCGATAATCTTGTCGCTATCCAGGTAGTTCACTCCTGGCGTTTGAATACTTTCCAGCGGGCTTTCCTGGTAGGCCACCCCCGCAGACAGGATCAGGTGTTCGTTAACCGTCCACTCTGCGCCCACGCGGGGCACTACGATATCCTTGAAGGTCGCTGCGGCCTGATCCTTGATCGTGTCACGGGCCAGCTCGTCTTCCAGATCTTTCCAGTTCTGTTGCTCCACAGTGACGGCCGCGCGGAAGTTATCACTGAAATGATAGAGAATGCCGGCACTGAAAATATCCGGCTGATAGGAATCGATCGTATCGATCAGCACGGTAATGCCCGGATCAATCACGGTACCAGGAATCGTCAGATTGGATTCCACCGAGGTGCGCGCTTCAGTGTGTCCACGGAACGCAAACGCGGTTTCCAGACCGGTCCAGATGCCACAATCTTCCTTGCCGCAGAACACTTCGTCCCATTCAAAATTCAACGACAGGACCGGGCGAATCACCGGTTTGGCTGTCACGTTCAGTTCTTCGTATTGGGTATTCCCTGCCAGGTCGGCACTCGCCACCAGCGTGGCTTCCGAACGCAGGGAAATATGCGCAGACGCACCGGTGGTAATCCCGTTAGCTAACTCCAGGCCGCCACCAAGATTGAGGAAAAGAGGCTGCCGGCCATAGTTAAGGAACTGGCCTTCCTCGGATGTTTGCGATTTGAACGCCAGCATTTCTTCACCGTATTTTTCCACACCGGCAATAATGGCGAAGTAGATCGGATGCCCGAACTGGGTCAGATCGGTGAGATCAGTTTTCAGGGCAATAATCGTCTGCTGGGAATCGGTGTCGTTGAGTACATCACCATCACGAATAACAGCCGGGGCACCACCGCTGGGGTTACCCTGGCTCACGGCTCTAAGCTCTTGTTCACCGTGCAACAAACCCATTGTCAGTTCACCACGGGGGTCCTGAGTCAGATAGGCCGGGTTGTAGTACAAGGCGGATGCCTGGGTGTTGAACATGGAGAGCGCCTGCGCGGTCCCCACATCTGTCGGCAACAGGCCATAGGTACTGGCCGTATTGCCCATGGCGGCATAAACAGGACTGGATAAGGCTGTTGAGATAATTGCAGCAGCCCCCCAGCGGGACAGGTTCTTGGTTGTCATAGCGCTTCTCCGGCATTTGTTATTCGGTTTTTCGCCCAAGATCTACGGTCTCAGGCGCTGGGAGAACAACGCGTGAAGGCTATGCAGCCTCTCGCTATTCCCCCCTGTGTATATGCAATAAGTAAAACAAAACGCCCGTGCTAGAGCCGTTGAGAAAAGGTTGGGATTGGTTGAGAAAGGTACGCGCAAGCGCGGGATATGCAGCGAAGTGTTACGGGTCTGTAACGGGGAACAGTGACGAAAGGCTGGTTACCGGATCGGCAAAATAACAGTCCGCTTAGGGTGTGCAGCTCGCTTTTTTTGCGCCAGACATAAAAAAGCCGGCCCCGGGGCCGGCTGTAAGAAATGCAAACATTCGTTATTGCTTGATGGGTGCACCCAGGTACTGCAGTTTGACGCCGCCTACCGGGATCTTCAGGTAAATTTCCGGGCTGGACAACAATACGCTCAGCACCACATTGACCGGAATCATGTTGGCATTGATCTGGTTAATCACCATGCGACCATCCGGCAGGAACGTTACCGGTCCGGAAAGCTTCATGGTAATCGGATAGCTATGCTGGTTGTGTGATCCGTTTGCGACGATATGCATGTAAGGCGCATCCAGATACAAATCCACATTGGCGCGAAACTCCGGGCCATTGTTCGTCTTCACAATCCACCCGGGGATCAATCCCTGACGCTCTATGTCATCGTAAACATAACTGCCATCCGGGTTCTTTTTTCCACAGTAGTTATCAGCATCTGATGGCCATGGCACACAGTGATAACGCATACGCATGAACTGGGTTTCCGTTGGCGTCTCACTGGGAATCAGCCCGAGAATTTTCACCAGCAAGGTCACCGAGGATGCCTGGATCATGGTCGGATACAAACCAATGCGCACGGCCTGCATAGGCTCATTGGTGTCGGGATCAAGCACCTCTTCGCCAGTCTCCAGATCGGTATAAACCGCCGAACCAAACACTTCTGAATTCAGTGCCCCCGTTACATGAATATCGCATTGCTCGGGCCCATCACATAAAAGCTCCGGGTCGTACAAAAGTCCTTTTCCATCATAACCATCAACAAACAGATCTGTAGTATTCACACCCGGCTCTCCTCCTTGGTAACCAGGCTCGCCGCTATCAAAATGGCCATTGCCATTAAGATCGGCAGTGGGCAGGTTTTTCAGTGGCTGGAATACCGTCTCGGTCGGCGCGGCCCCGATAAAGTGGTTCTCTATATCCGGCCCACCCATATCATCTGCTGGGGCGCGCAACATGGCAGTCTGCAAACGTTTGCCATCAGTCGAGCAAATGGCTTCGCCAGAGGTGCAGTCATCCGGTAATTGTCCGCTGGTGGCATTCACACTCTGCAAGGCATAGCGGTAATACACCCCTTCTTCCCAGGGCTGGTCCGGAGTAAAGACCAGGCTATTGGTGCCCACTTCCAGCGAACCGGTAACACCGGACTCACAGCGGTATTTACGCTTGTCACCATCGTCGTAACGCATCGGCGTACCCGTGGCCGGGTTCAACTCCACTTTCTCTACCCGGAAGCTGCCCACATCACAGGCGGTGGTGTTCTCGAAGACCACAGAGGCCGGGGCAATATCGCGGGTGAAATTGATGCGAATAGCCCGGTCCGCCGGCAGGTGGGACACCGGATTACGATCATCCTCGGTTTTGCCACCCTGACAGAAACCGTGATTATCAAATTCAATTTCCCAATGTTCCTTGTCACTGGCACACGGAAAACCAGGGTAGGTGGTCAGCACACGCGGTGGCGGCAAATTACCGACACGGTTGGCCAGCTCGAAACTCTGGTTAACCGGGTTGACTGCATTGCCCGCCAGGTCCGTCACGGTGCCATCCACCACAGCGGTATAGCTTTCACCAAAGGCCAGCGGCTCGGCCGGGCGCATGACCAGGCTGGCGCCATCCAGGTACCAGTCAGCGTCCACATAACTGCCATTCTGTTGCAGCCCGAAACTGGTCTTGGCAAGCAAGGTCGCGCCATCCAGCGGCTCACTGAAATTCAGGATCACCGCATCACCTGGCCGCGCATTCATGGCGACGCCATTGCCATCCACGGCAGGCACCATGGATTGCAGCACAGGCGCGGTCATATCCGGTACCGGCTCAGGCGCGTTTTCCTGATCCTCGTAGGATTTCATGTGGAAGCTGAGCAGGCCGAAGGCGGTTTCCTGCCCCAGCACTTTCGGTTCCACGATACCCACCGCATCGATCTCCATACGCCCGTCGTTGACCAGCGCCATGCCGTTCAACTCCACATGCATCAAGGTCTGACTCAACGCACCATTCGCTTCCGGATTTTCCGCTGTCATGGACACATCCATGTACAGTTTCACCTGCTTGGGCGCTTCGTGAGCATCACTGTAGGGGTTGGGCATCAGGTAGCCAGAGGCATCAGACAGGAAGGTCACGGCGATGGCACCGGTCTCGATACCCGCCTCCACTTCACCGGCCACTTTCACTTCAATATTGCTGCCGGTGAGCAGGCTGTTACGCGGGATCCGCAGCGGCGACACGTCCGGGTAGTTGGGCAGGAACGCCAGCTCGGCAAACACATCGCCACTCTGCATGGTGGCATCCTTGCTACCCAGCAGGGTGGACTGTACCGGCACGCAGTTCATGGTCGCACCCGTAAGCTTGGCCACCAGCGCGTCGTCCGCGTTGCAGGGATCCTCCGCCTGATCGGTGGCACTAACCACGTCTTGCACCAGGGTGGCACGGGGCATTGAATCTTTCGCCACCCAAGTCTGGGTATAACCACCGGTGAGGCTGTCATCGGATTCGCCACGCACCGAGGTGCTGAACGACAGGGTGTAGCTCTCACCCGGTGTCAGGTCTTCCAATGGATCTACCGTGACCGCATTGCCTTTTACCAGCAGGGCCGCAGGCACCAGGCCACCACTGCCTTCCAGCGTCACGGAATCGCCATACACCAGAGTGCTGGCATCCAGCATCTGGTTAAAGCGCACCCGCAGGGTGGAAAAATCCATGAACGGCAGCTGTTCGCCATCCGGGATCACATTACGCACCGCCAGGTCCGGGGAGGCCATGCGATTGGACATGGGGCCATCGCTGGACAACCGGGTAACGAAATCCAGGCCACCATCCGGGAACACCGGGGAGCCGTTTTCCGTTTCTATACCATTAAGCACCAACCGGTAGTGGGTATGGGTTTGTAGCGGCGCAGCCGGCTGCAGCATGACACCCATGCCCTCATCCACCGGCTGTGGCGCCTGCAGGGCAACCTGATTATTGCCGGTATCGGGGCAATCCCCGTCCAGCTGGGCACACTCCAGTAACGTAAAGTGGCTGGCATCCACCGTGACCGGATGGGAAAACCGAATAGACAGCGGCGTCTTTGGTGCCAAATCCTGCTGACCGTCGTAGGGAAAACTGTAATAGACCTCACCGGTCTGCCAGTTTTCCAGGGTGGGCTCGTCACCAGCCTCACCGCCACAGGCCGCCAGCAAGGCAGCCGCTGTAGCCAGAGATAGCGCTTTTAATTTCATCGCCATTACCTCCTAGAATTTGAGGGTGATGGAGCCGGAGAAAACGTGTACATCGCCTTCCGCTTCCACGGTTTCATAGGACTGCGGGAAGCTCGGGGAACGGCGGTCGTACAGATCGAACTCGCGTGGGTCGAGCTGTTGATACTGGTAGGCCAGATCAAAACGCACTGGATAGGCCAGCACCGGAACGGACTTGTACTCTGCAGTGAGGCCCAGCCCCAGAATCATCTTGTCGGCATCCAGGTAGTTCACTTCCAGTGAGGCATTGGAATCCAGCGGCGATTCACTGAACGCCACGCCACCGGTGAGCTTGTAGGTGTCGTTGATATTGAATTCGCCACCGATACGCGGCACCACAATATCCTTGAAGCGCAGCTCGTAAGGCGCCCCACCGGTATTCACGGCCTGGTCCTTGATGGTGTCGCCTTCCAGCTCTTCTTCCAGGCGCGACCATTCCTGCATTTCCAACGTCACCCCAACGCGCCATCGGTCCTGACCATAGGCCAGACCGGCGGCATAGATATTCGGCTGGTAGGAATCAATGGTAGTAATCGCCAGGTTGATGCCCGGGTCCAGCACGGTGCCGGGGATAGTGATGGTGGAATCCACCGTGGTGTTGGTGTTGGAGTAACCGCGGTAACTGAACGCGGTTTCCAGCCCGTTGAACCAGCAGCTATCGCCTTCACCGCAGAAGCTCTCACCCCAGTCCATGTTGAGACCAAAGATTGGTCGAATGGAGGGCTTGGCCGAGACATTCAAGGTTTCGTAGCTGGTTTCCCCAGCCAGTGTGGACGTCGCCACCAGCTCCGCTTCCGAATGCAGGGTAATCCGTGCGGACAGCCCCATATCCAGACCACGCCAGATTTGCGTACCGCCACCCAGGTTCAGAAACAACGGCTGGCGACCGTATTCGAAATACTGGCCGGAGGTGGAGGTCTGGGAATTGAACGCCAACATTTCCTCGCCGTATTTTTCCACGCCGAGCATAAAGCCGAGGTACAGGGGATGGTCATACTTGGTCAGGGAAGAGAGGTCGGTCTTCATGCCCAGCAATACTTGCTGGGACGGTGAATCCTGGAGAATATCGCCATCGCGAAGCGGGGCGGACCCGCCACCAACAGAACTGGCACGCAGCTCATGGTCCGCGTGCAACAGACCGGTGGTCAGCTCACCGCGGCTGTCTTTGGCCAGATAGGCCGGGTTGTAATAAGTGGCGGATACCTGGCTATTGAACATGGACAAGGCCTGGGCGGAGGCCAGGTCGGAGGGAAGCACCCCGTAGGTAGTGCCGATATTCCCCATGCTGGCCATTACCGGTGACACAGACACAGCGCCAATTCCCGCCAGAACGACGGGAAGTAATTTCCGTATTGTCATGAAACTCTCCACAAGACGCGCCCGAAACGGGGCCGTTGTTATTATTTGGCGGTACGCAAATTCAAGCGCACCTGACCGTTATGCTGAGCAGTTTTTTGCTCACCATTATTGGCATCATCGTGCCAAATAGTGGAAACATTTAATCACGACAATGTCGCAAAACATCACTGAGTTTACATATATACACAGAAATACACAGATGAACCACATTCGAAATACGCCGTTTTTCGTAGAAAACAGCCGGGAAGCCGCGCTTTTATCCCGATAAGCGGCAATCCCCCACGATAAAACACCGGGACGATTGCACGGCTGTTAACTCCCTGACAGCAACAGGGACGCAAAGACAAACAGCCAACGACATCACGATGAGAGCAGGGTCCACAAACAGCCCACCCTCAAGCGTTGCGGCTTAATGTCCGCCACCATCGAGAATCGATAACCAGGGTAATGAAGCAAGAATCAGCGGCGGCGGCTGAGCACGATGACAGGCACCAGCCCCAGCAACACCAGGGTCAGTGACGGGGCGGCGGCACGCTGCCACTCCCCTTCAGCGGTAAGTTCATAGATACGCACTGCCAGCGTGTCCCAACCAAAGGGGCGCAGCAGCAAGGTAGCAGGCATTTCTTTCATCACATCAATGCCCACCAGCAGCAGCGCGGTAAACAGCCCCGGCAGCATCATCGGCAGGTACACCCGGCGCCCCACCTCCGACGCGGTCGCCCCCAGCGTACGGGCCGCCTCCACCAAACTGGGGCGCACCTGCTGGAGGGCGTTTTCCACCGGGCCAAACGCCACCGCCAGAAATCGCACCACATAGGCCAGGATCAGCGCCGCCAGCCCGCCCACCAGCGGCACCGTCAGCCCCCACTGGTCCAGCCGGGCTTCCACGGCACTAAAGCTGACCATGATGCCCACCGCCAGCACCGAGCCGGGCAATGCATAGCCCAGCGTGGCCAACTGCACCGAACCGGATACCGCCCGCGACGGCTGGTGCCGTTTGACCCATGCCAGCCAACTGGCCAGCACCAGCACCAGCGAAGCGGCCATGGCACCCAACAGGAAGGTTCGCCAGATCAGACTGAAGAAGCGGCTATCCAGCCCGTCTATGCCAGTGCCCACCACCCAGTACAACAGGCGACACACCGGCAGCAAAAAGGCCATGAACAGGACCGCAAAGGCAAAAGCGGAGATCAGCCAGGCAAAGCGCGGCCGCACCCGCACAACCTGCCGCCCGCCCAGCTCGCTGAAACGGGCGCGGCGCCGACCACGACGCTCCAGCCACAGGGCTACCAGCACAAACAGCAGCAGCAATGAGGCCAGCTGCGCGGCCGCCTGCAAATTGAACAGGCCATACCAGCTTTTATAAATCGCAGTGGTAAAGGTGTCGAAATTGAACACCGACACCGCGCCGAAATCCGCCAGAGTTTCCATCAACGCCAGCGCCAGCCCGGCGGCAATGCCGGGCCGCGCCATGGGCAAGGCCACCTTGAAGAAGGCGCGGACCGGGCCGTCGCCAAGAATCCGCGCCTGCTCCAGCACGGCGCGGCCCTGGGCCTGAAAGGCCAGCCGCGCCAGCATGTACACATAGGGGTAAAGCACCAGCGAGAGAGTCACCACTACCCACAAGGGGTGGCGAGCGCTGAAGCCGGGGAAGGCGCTCCACCAGCTGCGCATCTGGGTCTGGATCGGCCCGGCATAGTCGAGCAGATCCACCAGCACGAACGCCAGCACATAGGCGGGCATGGCCATGGGCAGCAGTAACGCCCATTGCAGCCAGCGACGACCGGGGAAGTCCAGGGTGGCCACACACCAGGCCAGGGTGATGCCCAGCAGCGACACGCCAATGGCCACGCCCATCATCAGGAATACCGTGTTGCCGATCAGGCGCAACAGCACCGTGTCCATCAGGTGCTGCCAGGTCGCCCATTCCTGCTGTCGCCAGGCAGCGAGCAGCACCAGAATGGGCACCACGACCAACAAGGCCAGCGTAATCACGCTGGCCCCACTGAACGAAAACGCGCCGCGCCGAATCACCGGTTAGCGGTATCCAGCGCGGTCCATCAGTTTCACCGCCTCCACCTGGAGGGCGCCGGCCACACTCACGTTCAGATCATCAGACTTGAACTCACCCCAGGAGCGTACTTCTTCCGGCGGTTTCACCGACGCATTCACCGGGTATTCCAGGTTGCGATCAGCCAGCAATTGCTGGGCGGCAGGCTGGGTCATCCACTCCAGCAAAGCCTTGGCTTTTTCCGGGTGCGGTGCATTCACCGTAACCCCTGCACCGGAAATGTTCACGTGCACGCCGCTGGACTCCTGGTTGGCCCAGAATAGCCCCAGTGGCAGCTGCGGGTTATCCCGCTTCATGCGACCGTAGTAGTAGGTATTAACGATACCAACATCACATTGGCCGGCAACAATGGCTTCCATCAACGCGGTGTCGTTGGAGAACACATCCGTGGCCAGATTCGCCACCCAGCCGCGCACAATCTCCTCCGTCTTTTCTTCGCCCAGGCGCTCAATCATGGTCGCCACCAAAGACTGGTTATAAACCTTCTTGGAGGTGCGCAAGCACAAACGGCCTTTCCATTTCGGATCGGCCAGGTCTTCGTAGGTAGACAGCTCACTGGGCTGTAGCCGGTCCTTGGAATACACCAAGGTGCGGGCGCGCACTGTCAGGCCATACCATTGGTTCTTCGGATCGGTCAGCGCATCGGGCACATTATTCTTCAGCACCACCGATTCCACCGGGCTGAGCAGCCCTTTTTCTGCCGCATTCCACAAATTACCAGCGTCCACGGTAATCAGCATATCCGCCGGGGAGCGTTCGCCTTCTGCCTGCAAACGGGCGGTAAGTGCTGACGCGTTGTCAGTGATATACCGAATCCGCACACCGGTGGCTTCGGTGTAGGCATCAAACACCGGTTTGATCAGGTGATCGTTTCGGGAGGTATACACCACCAGCTCTTCATCCGCGGCCGGTTCGGAACACCCCCACAGGCCAGACGCCATAACCAAGGCGCCAACTATGATGCCAAACACGCGCATATCCATTCGCTCCAATTATTCGCAAACAAGAATGATTCTTAACTTCTGCCAGTATGGCAGCTAACGTGAGCCAGCTCTAGCATCAAACGCTGGCGACTTTGCCCGGGCCGGCAAGTCCGTGGTGCGTCCCATGGCCTGACGGGCGAAAAACCCTTTCACCGGAGCGGCCTGATTCACCCAACGCATACCCGTGTTGCGCAACCAGCGCACCGGCATGGCACGCTGCTCGAACAGGGACTGGAACCCGCGCATGGCATTCTGCATCAGCAAGTTTTCACCGCGACGGCGGCGCTGGTAACGCGCCAGCGCACTGGGATCCGCGCAGCTTCGCCCTTGCTCACAGGCCCGGACAACTTCTTCTGCCAGCACTGCTGCATCCAGCAAGCCCAGGTTCACACCTTGCCCGGCCAATGGGTGTATCACATGGGCCGCATCGCCCACCAGCGCCAGGCCCGCCGACACATACTGGCTGGCGTGACGCTCTTGAATCGGAAATACCGCCCGTTCGCTGAGCAGGGTCACCGGCCCCAGAGCGTCACCCACGGCGGCCTGCAATTCTGCCGCAAAAGAGACCGCATCCTTGTCACGCAGTTCCGCAATCCGTTCCGGCCAGCCGGACCAGACGATGGAACATTGCCGCTGATCCCCTTGCTCCGCGTCCGTGAATAACGGCAACAACGCCAACGGCCCACTTTCCATAAAGACCTGCCGGGCACAAGCGCCATGGGGCTGCGCGGTGGCGATGGTGGCCACCAATGCATGATGGCCACTGTCACGCGGGCCACCACTGATGCCCGCCTGCTCGCGCACCTGCGAACGCGCACCGTCTGCACCCACCAGCAGGTCTGCCTGCCAGCGGGCATCGCCACTGCGCACCGTCCATTGTCCGCTGCCGGCATCACGACGCAGGGCATCCACCTGCACGCCGCATTGCCAGTCCAGCGTCGGCAAGGCAGCTGCTTTCTGGTACAACGCAGCGGCCAGGTGACCGTTCTCCAGCAACCAGCCCAGGCTTTCGGCACCCACGTCCTCCGCCTGAAACAGCACGTCGCCGGTACCATCCTGATCCCACACCTGCATCGCACTGTAGGACTGCACCCGCGACGCATCCAGATAATCCCACACCCCGGTATTGCGCAGCAGCCAATGGCTGGCCTCGGTGAGCGTGGACACCCGCAACTGCGCATTGCCATGCGGCATAACCGGGGCAGGCGCGCCGTCCAGCACGGTCACCTTCAACCCTTGCTCCGCCAACAGCACCGCCAGCAACCCACCGGTCATGCCACCGCCAACGATGATGATGTGTTGTTGATCAACCTGTTCTGTCATGGGCGCATTCTTCAAAGGTCGATGCTCGCTGTTGATATGTAGGAGCGCCACTTGAGGCGCGAATGTCCACGATCTTTAACCCACGTTGCTGCATTTGCATCGTTAGCCTGCCAGTATCAAGCACCGAAGCAGCTGCAAACTCTTCGCGCCTCAAGCGGCGCTCCTACAGCAGCTTCGTAGCATGGTTTTCGCTATTAACGATTAACTATTCACTGTCCTTAAAGCCCCATCGCCCGCTTCGCAAAACCGCTGCGCAAACCCGGCAAAATATCCATGGCTACCAATCCCAACTGGCGACTGTGCGCAAACAGCGGCTGCTGCACCCGGAACAATTCCGGCACCCAGCGGGATGCCTGGCCGATAAGAGCCTGGTCCTTTTCCCGCTTTTGCGCATAGGCCTGCAGGGTTGCCAGGCTACCGGGGTCGGGATTGCCGCCCACGGTCTGCGCCAGCGCCAGCAGATCCCGCACCGCCAGATTAAAGCCTTGCCCGGCAACCGGGTGCAGGGTGTGAGCGGCATTACCGACCACCACCCCATGGGGCACCACCTGGGCACAGGCATCGGTGAGTATCAACGGGTAGCGCTGGCGCTCACCGATACCACCAAGGCGTGACGCGTCCGCCGGACAACGACCCTGCAGCTGCGCCAGCGCCTCATTATCCGTCAGCGCCATCCACTGATTCACCTGTGCCCGCGGGCCGGTCCACACCAGCGCCATGCGCTGATCGGGCAGCGGCAACAGAGCCAGTGGTCCGTCATTCAGGAAACGTTCGTAAGCGATGCCGTTGTGCGACGCTTTCAGAGACAGGTTAGCGATCAAGGCATCGTGACCAGTGTCATGATCCCGAGCGCTGATACCCAACCACTCCCGGGTCTTGGACCGGGCGCCGTCGGCGGCGATCAACAGCGGCGTCTCCAGCATCTCGCCACTGGCCAGAGCGACCTGGTAACCGCCCTCTTGCCGGCGAATACCCGACAAGGTATCCGGCGCCCGCACTTCGATGGCCGCATCCGCAAACAGGGCGCCGAGCAACACAAAACCCAACCAGCGATTTTCCACTACGGCGCCCAACTGCTCCACCCCTTCTTCCACGGCGGACATGCGAGTCATACCGAGGCGGGATTGTCGCGACACATGCACCGTACCGATAGCGGCCGCGTGCTCACGAACGGCATTGCCAAGACCGAGATCATCCAGCACCGCCAACGTCCCCGCGGACAAGGCCGTGCTGCGGGCATCAAAACTGGGTGTCAGGGGGGGAGCATCCGGCAGGGACAGCGGATGACTTTCAATCAGCACCACCGACTCGGCCCCGTGGCGACGCAACAACAACGCCAACAAGGCCCCAGCCATACCGCCGCCAACAATCACCAAAGGCTGTTGCGTCATTCCAACGTCCATTTTCGCTGTAGGAGCGCCACGTGAGGCGCGAACCATGCAGAACGAGTTGAAAGTTCAAAGTGTAAAGTTCAAACACGACACTGGCGTTATGCCGAATTGAACGGCAAATGCTTCGCGCTGCATCGCAGGCAAGCCTTTTACGGATCCGTCGAGCCCGCACCGCACTTTTCAACTTTGAACTTTAAACTTTCAACTGCCCTTCATTACCTTTTCAATCTCTGCCACGTCCTTGGGCACCTCGTGGCTAAGCACTTCGCAGCCGGTTTTGGTCACCAGCACATCATCCTCGATGCGGATGCCAATGCCCCACCATTGCTCGTCCACCGTGGTGTCATCCGGCGCCACATAGAGCCCCGGCTCCACGGTCAGCGCCATGCCCGGCTCCAGTTGGCGCCATTGTTCCTGAATGCGGTAATCACCCACGTCATGCACATCCAGACCCAGCCAATGGCCGGTGCGGTGCATGAAGAATTGTCGGTAGCCTTCCGTTTCCACCAGCTCGTTGAATTCCCCTTTCAACAGACCCAGGTCGATCAACCCCTGAGTCAGGATATTCACCACCTGCTCGTGGGGCACGTTCCAGTGATTGTCCGGGTGGGTGGCTTCGATGGCCGCATACTGGCTGGCCAGCACCAACTCATACAGCGCCTGCTGAGGCTTGCTGAATGTGCCATTCACCGGAAAGGTACGGGTAATATCGGACGCATAGTGTTCCAGCTCGCAACCGGCATCCACCAGCACCAGATCACCGGCTTTCAGCTTTCCGGTGTTTTCGATGTAATGAAGAATGCAGCTATTGGCGCCGCCACCGACGATGCTCGGGTAGGCCGGGCTGCGCGAACCGTGGCGCATGAATTCGTGGATGTATTCTGCTTCCAGCTGGTATTCCATCATGCCCGGTTTGACCGCCTGCATGGCGCGCACATGGGCGCCGGCAGAAATGCTGGCCGCCTTGCGCATCAGCTTGCCTTCGGCGGCGGATTTGAACAGCCGCAGGTCGTGCAGATGATGGGCCAGCGCCACGAATTCACCCGGCGGATGCGCGCCACTGCGCACTCGTTCGCGGATACTGTTGACCCAGCCCATCAGGCGCCGGTCGAATTCGCTGTCGTGGCCCAGATCGTAATAGACCCGCTCGCTGCCTTCGATCAGGCCCGGGAGAATTTCATCAATATCGCTGATCGGGAATGCATCGTCCGCATCATATTCGGATACCGCACCTTCCGGCCCGGCCCGGTAGCCGTTCCAGATTTCCATGGTGCGATCACGGTCGCGACAGAACAGCACGTACTCACCATGCTCCCGCCCCGGCAGCAGCACCATCACCGCTTCCGGCTCTGCAAAACCGGTGAGATACCAGAAATCGCTGTTCTGCCGGTAGGGGTATTCCACGTCCCGGTTGCGGGTACGCTCCGGGGCCGCAGGCAGAATGGCAATACTGTTGGGCCCCATGATGGTCATCAGTTCCTGACGACGACGGGCGAATTCCTGGCGACTGATACTCAAAACGACTCCTTAAATAACGCAACAGGCGGCACGCTTCACGCAACTCACGCAAAAAACCAAACGCCTGGTCCCCACCACTTAATGGCGGGTTGGCGGTGTTTTATCCGCCGGGGCCGCATCCGGCTTGGCCTGATGGCGCATAACCAGCTCAGTGTAAATCATCAGGGCCGACATCCGGCAGTGCTCGGCCACCTGCTCGAACATGTCTTCCTCGGCGTCGCCGTCATCATCGGGCGTGGCCACCTGGCTGATCGCCGCCAGATCTGACAGGGCTTCCTGCACGCCCGGCGACAGGTCCTTGTCGTGGGTGTTGGCCGAGCCGGTACCGAAACCCACCAGAAAGCCTTCGCTCCACTGGGCCAGTGCGGCCACCCGCAAGCCCAGGTCATCCTCATCCGCCGGCAGCAGCAGGTTCAGCTCCAGACCGGTGCCCTGATAACCGCCGTGCAACTGATCCCGAACCGTCAGCAAGGCACCATTCATCTCGGCACCGAAACCCTCCGGCATATCCACGTGGGCAGCCAGCACCCCAAGCAGTTCCTCATTGTGGCCGCCGTGACCGGTGGCCAGCAGGCCGGCAATCACCCCCTGCAATTCACTGGGAGAATGCTTTACGCCAGCCGCAGCCAGCCCCTGGACGAGAACCTCAAAATCAATATCGTTGGACATGCGTCTTTCCGTTTTCAACAGCCGGTGATCCGCTGGCGCGGCGGCCCCGGGAAGCAGAGTTGGGGATTACCTGAGAAGTGTGTGCTAAGTGGCTATCACACTTGAATTTCATTGACCCTTACAGACCCCACACCTATAGTACAAAAAGCCTGCAATCCGGGTGGGGGCGCCATCACCAGAAAATACCGGTAGGGTGCAGGGGAGCTACCTTAGGCGAACAGCGACCATTTTGCCATGACGACGGAACAACAACTGAGGCAACTGGAAGCCCGAGTCGATGACCTGCTGCGCATCAGCGCGCGGTTGCGTCAAGAGAACCAGGCCTTGCAAGATCGCGAGAGCAAACTGGTGGAAGAACGGGCCCAGTTACTGAAAAAAAATGATGCGGCCCGCAGTAAAGTCGAGGCCATCATCTCGCGTCTGAAATCTCTCGAGCAGGAATCCTGAACGTGATCGCCTGCCTGACTCTGACCCACAGCCAATGCGGTGTAATCCGGAATGTCTAACGAAAACTCCCTGGTAATTCACCTACTGGACAAGGAGTATCGCGTCGCCTGCCCCGCCGGGGAACAGGACAACCTGCTGGCGGCCGCCCGTTATCTGGACGAACAGATGCGCGAAGTGCGTGATGCCAATGTGATCGGCCTGGAACGCATTGCCATCATGACGGCCCTGAACATGAGCCACGAACTACTCCGCGCCCGCCAGAGCGTCTCCCAGGATTCCGAAAGCGAAGCCCGCGTGCAGGCCCTGCTCGGCCGCCTGGAAGATGAAATCCAGGCCTTCGAAGACGCCCGCCGGAAGCTGTAATACAACACACTTCACTTTCTACAAGGCTCCTGTAGGAGCACCTCTCGAGGTGCGAACCCGAGCCCAAGCGAGGGAAGGGGCCCGGCCAACCCGCTCTCCTTTTTGGAGAGACCTGTCGATCCCCGGCATCTCTGATCGCCCTGCGGGCGATTTCCACGCTGACGCGTGCTTCGTCCCCTGGAAGGGAACTCCTACAGCGACCCCGAGTAAACGCCAACGAAATCCCTGCCCTGTCAAGACTGACCCGCCCCCCACACCCCTGATATAATGACCTCAAGTGCTTCCTGGCCCGTGCGCCAGAGGGTCAAGTCCCCTTGCCGATAATGTACTACCCGGGGGCATATATTGCCTTGTCCGTGTGCATGTCCGCCTATTGAGCGGAAAGCCTGAGGGCAAGGCTGCTGCCGCCACCTTGAACCTTCGGTTCAAGGGTCAAACCCGCAGCGGCGGGCCGGGAAGCACCCTTTATTATCGCCTGACGCCGGATGCCGGATGCCTGACGCGAAAATCCCCACCACGCGGCAACGCCAGCAATTGCGCCGCCAGTTCCGACAGCGCCGCCGCGCCCTGCACATCGGTCAACGCCGCCGCGCCAGCGCCCGTTTCGGCCCCGCACTGGCCCGTGCCATACAACACCGTCCTGCCCGCCACGTCGCCATTTACCTGCCCAACGACGGCGAACTGGATGTGCGCCCCGCCCTGCGCCACCCTCGCTTTCAGCAGGCCTCCATCTACCTGCCTTTTGTTGACGACCTGCGCCCCGGACACCTGCAATTTCGCCTCTGGCAGCATCATCACCCCATGCGCCCCAATGCCTACGGCATTCACGAACCCGCCCTGCGCTACCGCGGACGGGCCCTGTGGGCGCTGGATGTGATTATCCTGCCTGCCGTGGCATTTGATGAGGCAGGGTATCGACTGGGCATGGGGGGGGGCTACTACGATCGCACCCTGGCACAACTGGCACGGCATCCGCGCCGGCCACGGCTGGTGGCCGCCGGGTACGATTTTCAGAAAATGGAGCGAGGTGAGCTACCGGTGGCCCCGTGGGACCAACCGGTGGACAGCGTGGTTACTGCTGCGTCTGAGTAACGGTAATGCCTGCACTGTCAGCGTAACGCTGGTAATCCGGTTCATTTCCACCATGAGTCAGGCTGCTGACCAGCACACCCAACCCGAAAACAACCGCCAGTAGCACCAGGGCGTCCGGCTTTTTCTTCATTGTTCTATTCCCCAAAATGGTACAGCAATATGAAAAAAGTGACCCAAAAGTATTAACAGGATTGTCACCTTAGTCTGATTCAACAGCATAAAATGCCAAGTGGGTCAAAATTTGATCATTTCCAAATGTAAAGTCAAGCAGTTAGCGCTGCTTGCTGACACTTCTTAACAGAACCCCCCGCTAACTCTCCAATGTCGCAGGGCGCATTCCACGTCAAGCCAACATCTTCTACATGCCGAAGACAATGTAAAATCAACAAGTTAGCGCTCATCGGGCGAAAGGCAGGAGCACTGACAAACTCCGCAACGGCTACGCCGATTAACTGACCGGTTAAACCGGCGTTAGTTCAAAAATAGCCGGTACGCAGGGTTGTCGCTTTCTTCCACCATGGGATAGGGCACCTTTTTGAGGTCGGCCAATAGCCCGGCCTGCTTGCCCTCCTCCACCTGGAAGCCCACCAGCACACGGCCATAGGCCGCACCATGGTTGCGGTAATGGAACAGGCTGATATTCCATTTTTCGCCCAGCGACTGCAGAAATTTCATCAACGCCCCCGGGCGCTCCGGGAATTCCACCCGAAACAGTCGCTCCTGCAAGTCCTGACGTGAGGTATGGCCTCCAACCAAATGGCGGATATGCAGCTTGGCCATTTCGTTGCCACTCATATCCACCACCGGATAACCGCGCTCCTGCAATTCGCTCATCAACGCCTGCAGCGCCTCACCGCCCGGGCGTAACTGGATGCCCACAAAAATATTGGCATCGCGGTCATCACTGTAACGGTAGTTGAATTCGGTGATTCCTCGCCGGCCGAGGGCCTGACAGAATGCCCGGAACGCACCCGGCTTCTCCGGAATGGTCACCGCCAGGATCGCCTCGCGCTGCTCACCCAACTCGGCACGCTCTGACACATGACGCAGGCGGTCAAAATTCACATTGGCGCCACTTTGAATCGCTACCAGGGTCTGGTCACGCACATCGTGCTTCGCCACCCAGTTTTTCAAACCGGCCAGTGCCAACGCACCGGCAGGCTCACAAATCGCCCGGGTATCTTCAAAGGCATCCTTGATGGCCGCACAGATTTCGTCTGTGCTGGCGGTGATCACCTCATCCACGTGGTCGCGCAGCACCTTGTAGGTTTCCTTGCCGATCTGCTTCACCGCCACGCCGTCGGCAAACAGCCCCACTTCAGGCAGCGTAACCCGGCGCTTTTTCTCCAACGCCGCTTTCAGGCAGGCCGCATCCTCCGGCTCTACGGCGATCACTTTCACATCCGGGCGCACGTATTTCACATAAGCCGCCACGCCAGCCGCTAGGCCACCGCCGCCCACCGGAATGAAAATGGCATCCAGATCGCGACTTTGCTGGCGCAGAATTTCCATGCCCACGGTGCCCTGCCCGGCAATCACATCCGGGTCATCGTAGGGGTGAACAAAGGTCAAATTGTCGCGGGCCTGCAACTTCAATGCATGGGCCAGCGCTTCATCAAAACTGTCGCCGTGCAGCACCACCTTGCCGCCATGGCGACGCACGGAACTGACCTTGATGTCAGGGGTGGTGCGCGGCATCACGATGGTTGCCTTGATACCCATGGACGACGCGGCCAGTGCCAGCCCCTGGGCATGATTGCCCGCCGAAGCGCAGATCACCCCGCGAGCTAGCTGCTCCTGTGTTAGCTGACACAACTTGTTATAGGCGCCACGCAGCTTGAAGGAGAACACCGGCTGAAGGTCTTCACGCTTGAGCAGCACCCGGTTGCCAATACGTTTGGAAATCAACGGCGCTGCATGAATGGGAGTTTCCACCGCCACGTCGTAGACGCGGGATTGCAGTATCCGTTTAACGTATTTGTCCAACATGGAGGGTTCCGGGCTCATTCTGTGAAGGGAAAGGAATAGTCTAGGGGCTGGCCGCCACAAATGCGATAGGTCGGGGTCGAGTCAGGGGCGCCGCTGGCCTATAATTGGCGCACCTTTCACGGTCGACACACACCCACACTACGACAGGACAGCCTCATGGATCAGGATGCGCTGAAAAAGCAGGTGGCTGAAGCCGCGCTGCGCTTTGTCCCCGAAGGGGAAATCATCGGCGTGGGCACCGGCTCCACCGCCAACTTCTTTATCGACGGACTGGCCTCTCTGAAAGACCGCATCAAGGGCGCGGTAGCCAGCTCGGACGCAACCGCCGAGCGGCTCAAACAACATGGCATCGAGGTCATTTCATTGAATGACGTGGGTAACCTGTCGGTGTATGTGGACGGCGCAGACGAAGTGAACAGCCACCGGGAAATGATCAAGGGCGGCGGCGGCGCACTCACCCGGGAAAAAATTGTCGCCGCCGCAGCACGGGAATTCATCTGCATTGTGGATGCCTCCAAGCAGGTGAAACGCCTCGGCGCGTTCCCGCTACCGCTAGAAGTGATCCCCATGGCCCGCTCTTATGTGGCCCGTAAACTCGTCGCACTGGGTGGGCAACCGGAATACCGCGAAGGCTTTGTTACGGACAACGGCAATATCATTCTGGACGTCCACAACCTGGATATCACCAACCCGATTGAACTGGAAACCACGCTCAATAATATTGTCGGCGTCGTCACCAACGGCCTGTTCGCCAAGCGGCCGGCCGACGTGGTACTGGTAGGCGAAAATGGCACCGTGAACCAATACTGAGACGACAGAAACCGTTAAAAACAGTTCATCAATCAATGCTCAAAAGAACCAAAAAAAGGCCGCGAATCGCGGCCTTTTTCTTTTCCCGGAAAGAATATTAATCCCAGAAGTTATACCAGGATTTTTCTTTCTTCTCAGCGTCCGCCTTGGCATCCGCTTTCGCCTCCGCATTGACACCTGCGGCACCCGCTTTCATTTCAGCGTTGGCATTGGCGCCAGCCCCTTGCGCATTATTCATAGCATCTTCATGACGTTGACGCGCGGCGTCACGGTTCTCTTCCATTTTTTTCATGTTGGCTTCGTGCTTGGCCCGGGCATCATCACCCATGGCGTTTGCGTCATCCTTCATGGCATCACGCTTTGCCTTGGCGTCTTCTTTCATCGCGTCATGGCGGGCTTTGACATCGCTCTCCATTTGATCGCGCTGCGCCCGCGCATCTTTTTCTGCCTGCTTGGCATCTGCTTTGGCCGCATCTCGCTGGTCACGAACAGTCTGTTCAGCAGCATCGGCATCTGCCTGAGCATTCACGGCAGCATTGACGCCTGCATTCAGGTCTGCCATGGCAGCCTGACTCAACAAGACCGCACCGGAAGCAGCGGCCAACATCCATTTACTGTTCATCATAGACTCCTTGTAAAAACACAAAATTCCCTGGTCAGGAACCGTGAATCCACATTGTTACAAAGCTGCAACGGGCTCAAGTAACAAAGCGTAAAAAAATGGCTTTACGCCAGATACTCGTCAATAATCGCGAAAATTTTACGTCTGAACGCTTCATTCTCATTGGCAAGTTGGTGACGAGCCCCGGGCAGCATACGAATATCGGGGCTTTCAAATTTTTTCTTGATCATCTCCAGGTTGTATTGCCAATCAACCGTTTCATCCTTGTCCCCCTGAATCACCACCGGCGACACCTTTATCCTCGACGCTTTTTCAAAACCCGGCATCCATTTCTTCAGGGCACTCACCCAGATGGCAGAAATACGCCGCGCCTGCAACGGGTCCCTGTTTTCCAGAAAATCGAGGAAATCCGGATCGTTGGAATTGATGGTAAAAACCCGTTTCAGGGTTTTGGCAAACGGGCTGACCACGGTGTGTAACCAGCGCGCGGTTCCCCACTTGAACGGTCGCACCAGAGGTGCCAGCAGAATGACCTGCTCAAAAGGGTTTTCATCACCCTCACCACGGCTGACCAGGTAATCCATCACGATGGCACCGCCGGTACTCTGGGCAATCACATGCCAGGGCTTGGGAAAAGAATTGGTAGCCAGTGACAGACATTGCTCCAGCACGTCGCGGTAGGTACGGAAATCGTCGATCACGGCCTGCGGGCCGGTGCTCAGACCATGGCCCGGCAAATCATAGGCCAGCACCGCATAACCCAATTCCAGTACATGTCCGATTACATGCCGGTACAATCCCACATGGTCAAAGTAACCGTGACAGATCAGCACCGTGCCACGGGGCTGATGGGGCGGCCTGGGTCGCCAGCCATGCACGGAAAGCATATGCCCCGCCGCCTCAAAATAACCGAAGCCATGTTCCAGATCCGGCAGGCGATCGGCAAAATTGAGACCGTAGTACGCCACATAGCGCTGGCTGGATTCACTCAGCGGGTCGAAAGCCTCCCAATTCAAGGGCTGCCACTGCTGAATAATCTGATCGCGATCGAAAGGGTTTGCCATAGCCGGTAACGGGTCTCCACGGTTTACTCACGGCACCTGCCGATAATACGGGCCTGGGAGGAATCACACCATGCATCTGACGGCCGATACACTCAAGGATTTGCCCCGCGGGGAGCGGGTCAATCTGGTCAACAGCCTGTCCGGCTTCAAAAGCGCCAACCTGGTGGGCACCCGCTCCAAGAGCGGGCAGGAAAACCTGGCCATGGTTGGCTCCTGTTTTCATCTCGGGGCCGACCCGGCCTTGATGGGGATGATTCTGCGTCCGCATTCGGTGGATCGGCATAGCCTGGAATACCTGCAAGACACGGGCGTTTATACGCTCAACCAGGTCCATGCTGACATCCTTGAAGCTGCTCACCAGACCGCCGCTCGTTATCCCCGGGAGATCTCCGAGTTCGCTGCTACCGGGCTACGCTCGACCTATCTTCCCGACTTTTCCGCCCCCTTCGTGGCGCAAGCGCGGATAAAACTGGGGATGGCAGTGAGGGAAGTGCAAACCCTGGCGGTGAACAACACCGTGCTGGTGATCGGTGCCATCGAACATATCCTGCTCCCCGACGAGGTGCTGGGCGATGATGGCTTTGTGGATATTGAACAGGCCGGGACGGTGGCCCTGTCGGGGCTGGACAGCTACCACCGCAGCCAACGTATCGGCCGTCTGAGCTATGCCAAGCCGGACCGGCCGGCACACTGGCTGACAAACCACGAAGACTGATCAGGCGGCGGGCGCTGCCTGAGTCAATGCCAGCCAGCCCCACCAGCCGGTTAACATCAGGATCGGCAGCGCCAGCAGCAGCCCCCATAACACCAGCCGATTGGCCCAGGGGTTCAGCGTCGGATGACGCAGCGCAAAACACGGAGACGCCGGCACGGGCAGCAGCAAAATCACAAATCCCCATAGCCAGCGCCGCTGACCGAATGCTGTCAGCATCAAACTGAGCCAGCCCATCCACAATATGCCCACCCCCACCGCAGACAACATGGCCAGCGGCAACGCCAACCACTGGTGCTCAATATAAAATTCCAGCAATGTATTCAGCATGGCCCGCCATTATTGCGATCAGAAAAGAGAGGATTCAGTGCATTGTCCTCTTCCCCCACAAGCAGTCAACGCGCGTAGCCATGCCAATGGCGCCAACCTTGCTCCAGATCAAGTTGACCACAATGCGGGAACCATATCGGTCGGCACACAGACTAACGGCTAAAGACCCATTCCGAACCACAAGGATCCACCATGAACGCATTCCGTCTCTCTCTTCTGCTGACCGGTACCGTACTGGCACTGGCTGCCTGCACCGGCCAACCCACCAGCGGGGCACACACCATGATCGAAGAAAACCAGTTACGGGGAGATGCCTGGTCCGTCACCTCACTCAACGGTGAACCCGTAGGTGACGCCACCCTCACACTGAATTTTCATCAACCCGGCCAGCTGGCCGGAAAAGCTGCCTGCAACAACTACATGGCCAGCTATGTGCAGAATAAGGACAGCTTCACGATCAAAACCGGAGGCATGACCATGAAAGCCTGCCCGCCCCCACTGATGGACATGGAGCGGCAATTTGTGGATGCCCTCAAGGGCATCAACCACGCCAAGCTTAACAAGCAGGGGCATCTGATTCTGACCGGCAGCGATGGCATCAGGATTGAAGCCAGCCGGTAAAAAAGCCGCGTTAATTAGAACGGCATAACACCCGCCAAAGCTGCTTGGTAACAGCTCCGAAAAACAAAAGGCCGCGCCCAATCGGGCGCGGCCTTTTTTTTCGGCGTGTTGCCTGCAGCGTGAAGCGTACTGCGTCTGTTATTTAACCCGCGGGTCCAGATCACCGGATTCATAGCGCTGGAACATGGTCTCCAGGCTGATCGGCTTGATCTTGTCCGCATGACCCGCCGTGCCAAAGGCTTCATAGCGAGCCATACAGATATCGCGCATGGCAGTGATGGATTCTTTGAGGTACTTACGCGGGTCAAACTCGGCCGGGTTCTGGGCCAGGAAACGACGGATCGCCCCGGTGGACGCCAGGCGCAGGTCCGTATCGATGTTGACCTTGCGCACGCCGTGCTTGATGCCTTCCTGGATTTCTTCCACCGGCACCCCGTAGGTTTCCGGAATTTCACCACCGAATTCGTTGATGATGGCCAACCAGTCCTGCGGCACAGACGAGGAACCGTGCATCACCAGATGGGTGTCCGGGATACGCTTGTGAATCGCCTTGATCTGCTCGATAGCAAGAATGTCGCCGGTGGGCGGGCGAGTGAATTTATACGCGCCATGGCTGGTACCGATGGCAATGGCCAGGGCATCCACCTTGGTTTTCTGTACAAAATCCGCCGCTTCTTCCGGATCGGTAAGCATTTGCTCGTGGGTCAGCTTACCCTCTGCGCCAATGCCGTCTTCTTCGCCGGCTTCACCGGTTTCCAGTGAACCGAGACAACCCAGCTCGCCTTCCACGGAAACGCCACAGGCATGCGCCATGTCCACGGTGCGACGGGTCACATCCACGTTGTAGTCGTAATCGGTGGGGGTCTTGCCGTCTTCACCCAGTGAACCGTCCATCATCACTGAAGAAAAGCCCAGCTGAATGGAACGCTGACACACGGACGGGCTGGTACCGTGATCCTGATGCATCACCACAGGAATGTGTGGAAACTCTTCCGTGGCCGCCAGAATCAAGTGACGCAGGAAAGGCGCGCCGGCGTATTTGCGCGCGCCAGCGGACGCCTGCACGATGACCGGGGAATTGGTTTTATCTGCGGCTTCCATGATGGCGCGCATCTGTTCCACGTTGTTCACGTTATAGGCCGGTACGCCGTAGCCGAACTCGGCAGCGTGATCCAGCAGCTGTCGCATGCTTACTAGTGCCATGGTGTTTCCCCTTCGTTATCCGTTTGCGGTGCGCCGCACCGCCTATACTTCGTCCATTGCAGCCTGACGCCAAAGGCCTGACGCTTGATGCCTGCGGGTTTTAGCGTCAGGCATCTGGCGTCCAGCATCAGGCGTTTAATCAATCCTTCGCCCGTGCCTCGAGCATGGCCACCGCCGGCAGCACTTTACCTTCCACAAATTCCAGGAAGGCGCCGCCGCCGGTGGAGATATAGCTGACATCATCGGTGATGCCGTACTTGTCCACCGCCGCCAGGGTGTCGCCACCGCCGGCAATGGAAAAGGCATCCGAGTCGGCAATGGCCAACGCCATTTCACGGGTACCTTCGCCAAACTGATCAAACTCGAACACGCCCACCGGGCCGTTCCAGATAATGGTTTGCGCTTCTTTCATCAACGCCGCCACGATGTGCGCAGTCTGCGGGCCCACATCGAGAATCATGTCGTCGTCAGCCACGTCTTCCACTTTCTTGACGACCGCTTCAGCGCTCTCGGCAAATTCCTTGGCTGTTACCACGTCAACCGGAATAGGAATATGCACTTTCTCGGCGATTTTCTGCGCTGCCGGGATCAGGTCCTTTTCATACAATGACTTGCCCACCGGGTGACCGGCAGCCGCCAGAAAGGTGTTGGCAATACCGCCGCCAACGACCAGCTGATCCACTTTATCAGACAGAGACTCAAGCACTTCCAGCTTGGTGGATACTTTGGAGCCACCAACGATGGCCACCAGCGGTTTTTGCGGCGCATCCAATGCCTTGCCCAGTGCGTCCAGCTCATTGGCCAGCAGCGGGCCCGCGCAGGCCACTGGCGCGAACTTGCCCACACCATGGGTAGACGCCTGGGCACGGTGCGCAGTACCAAAGGCATCCATCACATAGATATCACACAGCGCCGCCATTTTTTGTGACAGCGTTTCGTCGTCTTTCTTTTCGCCTTTATTAAAACGAACGTTTTCGCACAGCACCACCTGACCGGCGTCCACATCCACGCCATCCAGCCAGTCCTTTACCAGCGGCACGTCACGACCGAGCAGGCCACCCAGATGCTCCGCCACCGGCTGCAGAGAAAATTCCTCTGCGTACTCCCCTTCAGTGGGGCGGCCCAGATGCGACATCAGCATCACCTTGGCACCCGCCTTCAGCGCATGCTCGATGGTCGGAAGGGAAGCACGGATACGCGCATCACTGGTGACCTTGCCGTCTTTCACCGGCACGTTCAGGTCTTCACGGATCAGAACGCGCTTGCCTGCCAGATCCAGGTCGGTCATGCGTTTGAAATTCATCGTTCTCTTACCTCATTAAATTCTGCCAGACGCAACACGCCTGACGCCGAACGCGAAAGCAACACGTCAGGCGCCCAGCTTCGAGCTTCCAGCCTTGTTCAAAGCCAATTCGCTCACCCAGTCCAACAACCGGTTGGCATAGCCCCATTCGTTGTCGTACCAGGCCACCACCTGCACCATGTCGCCCTGCACCCGGGTCTGGGTTACGTCGACGATGGCGGATTCCGGGCGGTGATTGAAATCCGCGCTGACCAATGGGGCGTCATTGTAGCCAATCAGGCCCGCAGACGCCGTTGCCTGCTGATACAGCCACTGGTTCAGATTGTCCTCATCCGGTATCTGTTCCAGTCGCAGGGTCAACTCCACCATGGCCACATTCAGCGTGGGCACCCGAATGGAATCCCCGCTGATGCACCCACTCAACGCCGGCAGCACCTGCTGCACCGCACCAATGGCGCTACTGGTGGTAGGCACGATGTTCTGCGCCCCGGCCCGGCCCCGGCGCGGATCCCGGTGGACATGGTCCAGCAGGGTCTGGTCCGAGGTGTAGGCGTGGATTTCTTTCATCAGCACTTGCTGGATGCCGTACTGCTCATCCAGCCGCTGCAACAGCGGCGCAATACAATGCGTGGTGCAGGATGCCGCCGACAGCACCCGGCTATCGTCGCGAACGTCTTCGTGGTTGACGCCATACACCACCACCTGATCCGCCTGATCAAACGGCACCGCACCGATAATCACTTTTTGGGCCCCGGCCTGCAGATGGCGGGACGCCCCGGCATGGCTGCGAAAATGGCCAGAGCATTCCAGCACCAGATCCACCCCCAGGTCCCCCCAGGGCAACAACTCCGGCTTGGGTTGCTCCAACAGCATGGGAGCCTGATTGCCGATGCGCAGCATGCCTTCGATCAGCTCTGCCGGCTCCGCCAACCGCCCGTGGGTGGTGTCGTAGCGGGTCAGGTAAAGCAGGTCTTCCGGGCGGCCCTTGTCATTGATCGCCGCCAACGTAAACGGCGCTTGCCACCCTGCGCCTTCACGCTCGGCCAGAGCACGCACAAAAGAACGCCCGATACGGCCATAGCCGTTAATAGCAATTCTCATCGCTGGCTCCGCCCACGCAGCATGCAACACGCCAACACGCGGCGCACTGTTTTACCGTGTTGCGTGCGGCGTGATGCGTGATGCATTACAGCAACGACTCCACGGCCTGCTGGACTGCCTCGGCGGTGATATTGAAGTGCTTGAACAGGTCACCGGCCGGGGCGGACGCGCCGAAGCTGGTCATGCCCACAACCTTGCCGTCCAGCCCCACAAAGCGATACCAGTAATCGGCGATGGCCGCCTCTACCGCCACGCGAGCGCGCACGGAGGAAGGCAGCACGCTTTCCTGATAGGCCGCATCCTGCGCCAGAAATTCCTCCACACAGGGCATGGACACCACGCGAATGTTCTTGCCCGCAAGTGCCTGGGCCGCGTTTACCGCCAGTTCCACTTCGGAACCGGTGGCAATGATAATCGCGTCCGGGGCACCTTCGCCGGTTTGCATCAGGGTGTAGCCACCCTTCTCGATCTCGGCCAACTGTGCGTTGCCGCGCTCCATGCAGGGCAAGCCCTGGCGGGAGAAAATCAATGCCGACGGGCCGTCCTGACGTTGCACCGCTTTTTTCCAGGACACCGCAGACTCCACCGTGTCACAGGGACGCCAGGTACGCATGTTCGGGGTCAGGCGCAGGTTCGCCAGCTGCTCGATGGGCTGGTGGGTCGGGCCGTCTTCGCCCAGCCCAATGGAGTCGTGGGTGTACACCAGAATGTTCGGCTGATGCATCAGCGCGGCCATGCGCACCGCGTTACGGGCGTACTCCATGAACACCAGGAAGGTGCCGCCGTAGGGGCGCAGACCACCGTGCAGGCACAGGCCGTTCTGGATAGCGGTCATGCCAAATTCACGCACGCCGTAGTGGATATAATTGCCACTGGTATCGTCAGCAGTGACCGATTTACAGCCTTTCCAGATGGTGTTGTTGGAACCGGCCAGGTCGGCGGAGCCGCCAGCCAGCTCCGGCAGCAACGGGCCGAAGGCATCCAGGGTGTTCTGGCTGGCCTTGCGGGTGGCAACCTTGTCGCCTTTTTCCTGACACTCACGGATATAGGCATCGGCCTGCTCGGCAAAATTCGCCGGCAACTCGCTGGCCATGCGGCGCTTGAACTCTGCAGCCAGCTCCGGGTACGCCGCCTGATAAGCATCAAAACGCTGCTGCCACTCGCTCTGCGCCTTGGCTCCCGCTTCTTTGGCATCCCAGGCATTCTTGATGTCCGCAGGGATCTCGAACGGACCGTGCTCCCAACCCAGCGCTTTACGGGTCAGGGCGATTTCCTCTTCACCCAGGGCGGCACCGTGGGAATCTTCCTTACCCTGCTTGTTGGGGCTGCCGAAACCGATAATGGTCTTGCAGCAAATCAAGGTGGGCTGATCGGTATTGGCGCGGGCATTTTCCACCGCCACGGTGATTTCTTCCGGGTTGTGGCCGTCCACATTGGGAATCACCTGCCAGCCGTAGGCGCGGAAACGCTCCACGGTATCGTCGGTAAACCAGCCTTCTACTTCACCGTCGATGGATATGCCGTTGTCGTCATAAAACGCCACCAGCTTGCCCAGACCCAAAGTGCCCGCCAGAGACGCCACCTCGTGGGAAATGCCTTCCATCATGCAGCCATCACCCAGGAAGCAGTAGGTATTGTGGTCAACAATGGTGTGGCCTTCGCGGTTGAACTGCCCCGCCAGCATTTTCTCCGCCAGCGCCATGCCCACGGCGTTGGCAATCCCCTGGCCCAGTGGGCCGGTAGTGGTTTCGATGCCCGGCGCATCGCCGTATTCCGGGTGCCCGGCGGTGGCGCTGCCCAGCTGACGGAAGTTTTTGATGTCGTCCAGGCTGACGCCGTAGCCGGTCAAGTGCAGCAGGCTGTACAGCAGCATGGAGCCGTGGCCGTTGGACAATACGAAGCGGTCGCGGTCGGCCCAGGTCGGGTCAGCAGGATTATGCTGCATGAAACCACGCCACAGCACTTCGGCGATATCCGCCATGCCCATGGGGGCACCGGGGTGCCCGGAATTGGCTTTCTGTACCGCATCCATGCTCAGGGCACGGATGGCATTGGCGAGGTCACGGCTGGCGGGGGCGCTGGGCATGCAGGGCTCCAAAACTGACTGGTGGCTGAAAAGGGGCGCTATTGTCCCTCAAGGGGGTAATAGCTACAAGCGCAAGCACCCACCGGCAGCCTGCCTCCGCCTGTTTGCGTGCCGCGTGGCGCCTGTTTAATGCCGTAGGTTGAGGTAACACCAAAACCTATATCAATTTATTTTGATTTAGGTTTTGATTGCGCTAGACTCCGCCATTATGAATGCACTGGCTCCTTCTTTACCGGATGTGACCGATCATCTGGCGGGCTTTCTCAAGGCCGCCGGGGATCCGTTACGCCTGCAGGTATTGCAGGTGCTGGGCCAGAACAGCTTCGGGGTACTGGAGCTGTGCGAAATCATGGCCATGAAGCAGTCCGGCATGAGCCACCACCTCAAGGTGCTGGCAAAGGGCGGGCTGGTGGAAAAGCGCCGCGAGGGCAACTCCATTTTCTACCGTCGTCGCCTGCCCCAGGCGGATGGCGCAGAAGGCGCCGTTCACAGTGCCTTGCTGGACGAGCTGGATGATGGGCCCCTCAATGAGGAAGTCGCGGCGCGGCTGGAACAGGTGCAACAGCAACGGGCCGAGCAAAGCCGCGCCTTTTTTGCCCGGCACGCTGAGCAGCATGATGCCCAGCAGGAGCTGATCGCCGAGTATGCACAATATGCCGAGCAGGCCTGCGAGCTGCTGCTGCGCGCCAGCCCGGAAGGAAAACAGGTGCTGGAAATTGGCCCCGGTGACGGGCTGTTCCTGCTGGAGCTGGCCCGGCATTTTGAACAGGTTATCGGGCTGGACAATGCCGAGGCCATGCTCAAACGGGCGCGCAAGACGGTCGCCAAACGGTCAAATGTGGAGTTAATACTGGGAGACTGGCCGGAAGCCGCCAGAAACCTGCCCACGGTCGACGCCGTGGTGTTGAACATGGTGCTGCATCACCTGCCCGCACCGGCCAGCGCCATCCGCGCCGCAGCAACACAACTGCAGGCCGGCGGCACCCTGCTGATCACCGACCTGTGCCGGCATGACCAGCACTGGGCCCACGAGACCTGCGGGGATTTCTGGCTCGGCTTTGATGAAACCGATCTGGTGGACTGGGCCGGCCGCGCCGGTCTTGAGTTACAGGAAAGCCAATTTCTGGCATTACGGAACGGGTTTCAGGTGCAGGTACGCACCTTCAAGAAGGCGTTGAAAGTTTAAAGTTCAAAGTTCAAACGCGAAGATGGCACCGTGCCAAACGGCAGAGACACCACTTCGCGCCTCGACACAGTGGAACGCGGGCACGGCCTCTCAGGGTGCACATCACCCCACCCGCGCTTTTCAACTTTGAACTTTACACTTTCAACTCAATTTTCCGCGTTGCGGCGTGATGCATGCGGCGTGAAGCATTAACCACAGGGAGCACTCCAGTAATGAGTGAATATTCCATCTTTACCTCCGAATCCGTGTCCGAAGGCCATCCGGATAAAATGGCTGACCAGATCTCGGACGCCATTCTGGATGCCATCATCAAGGATGACCCACACGCCCGCGTGGCGGTGGAAACCTTGGTGAAAACCGGCATGGCCGTGGTCGCCGGTGAGGTGCGCACCAACACCTATGTGGAACTGGAAGACATCGTTCGCCAGGTAATCCTGGATATCGGCTACGACAGTTCCGATAAAGGCTTCGATGGCGCCAGCTGTGCCGTCCTCAACGGCATCGGCAAGCAATCCGCCGATATCGCCATCGGGGTGGACGAAGCCGAAGACAAGGAAATGGGTGCCGGCGACCAGGGCCTGATGTTCGGCTTTGCCACCGACGAAACCGACACCCTGATGCCCGCCCCGGTGTACTACTCCCACCGCCTGGTGGAGCGCCAGGCCGAGCTGCGCAAGAACGGCACCCTGCCCTGGCTGCGTCCGGATGCAAAAAGTCAGGTAACCCTGCGTTACGACAATGGCAAGCCGGTAGCCGTGGATGCGGTGGTGCTCTCCACCCAGCACTCCCCGGACATCAAACTGGCCGACCTGCGCGAAGCGGTGATGGAAGAAATCATCAAGCCGGTGCTGCCCGAAGAATGGCTGCACAAGGACACGCTGTACCACGTAAACCCCACCGGGATTTTCGTGATCGGTGGCCCCATGGGTGACTGTGGCCTGACCGGCCGCAAAATCATCGTGGATACCTACGGCGGCATGGCCCGTCACGGTGGTGGTGCCTTCTCCGGCAAGGATCCGTCCAAGGTGGACCGTTCTGCCGCCTACGCAGGTCGCTATGTGGCCAAGAACATTGTTGCCGCAGGCCTGGCCAGCAAATGTGAGATCCAGGTGAGCTACGCCATCGGCGTGGCCGAACCGACCTCCATTTCGGTGAATACCTTCGGCACCGGCAAAATCAGCGACACCGCCATTGTCGACCTGGTACGCGAACACTTTGATCTGCGCCCGCGTGGCATTATCGAAATGCTCGACCTGCGCAAGCCGATCTACCGTCCTACCGCCAGCTACGGCCACTTCGGCCGCGAAGGCTTCAGCTGGGAAAAAACAGACAAGGCTGCCGACCTGGCCAAGGCGCTTTAAACACGAATGCAAATTTGATCTGCCTTGTGAGGGGCGCTGCAGCGGCATGACCGTGAGGCTCGCAAGGCAGACACACCCAGAACAACTGCGCCCATTCGTCAAAAACGAATGGAGAACACCATGAACGCAAAAACAGATACTTTTACCGACTATAAAGTCGCCGACATTTCCCTTGCCGCCTACGGCCGCTCAGAAATCCATATTGCCGAAACCGAAATGCCGGCACTGATCGCTATTCGCGAAAAGTACCGCGCCGAGCAGCCGCTGAAAGGTGCCAAAATCATCGGCTGTATCCACATGACCATTCAGACCGCTGTGCTGATCGAAACCCTGGTCGCCCTGGGTGCCGAAGTACGCTGGTCCAGCTGTAACATTTTCTCCACCCAGGACCACGCCGCCGCTGCCATCGCAGCTGCCGGCGTACCGGTGTTTGCCTGGAAAGGCGAAACCGAAGAAGAGTACATGTGGTGCATCGAGCAAACCTGTCGCGACGGCAACGGCGAGCTGTGGGAAGCCAACATGATTCTGGATGATGGCGGCGACCTGACCGGCTACATCCACGAGACCTACCCGGCCATGCTCGACAGCATTCACGGCATCACCGAAGAGACCACCACCGGTGTGCACCGTCTCTACGAAATGCTGAAAAAAGGCACACTGAAGGTGCCGGCGGTCAACGTGAACGATTCCGTCACCAAGAGCAAAAACGACAACAAGTATGGTTGTCGTCATTCTCTGAACGATGCCATCAAACGCGGCACCGACCACCTGCTGTCAGGCAAGAAAGCACTGGTTGTCGGTTATGGTGATGTGGGCAAGGGCTCCGCACAGTCCCTGCGCCAGGAAGGCATGATCGTAAAGGTTACCGAAGCGGATCCGATCTGCGCCATGCAGGCCTGCATGGACGGGTTTGAAGTGGTCAGCCAGTACAAGGGCGGCATCAACGATGGCAGCGAAGCCTCCATCAACACCGAGTTGCTGGGCAACACCGATCTGCTGGTGACCACCACCGGCAACTTCAATGTCTGCGATGCCAACATGCTCAAAGCCATCAAGAAAGGCGCCGTGGTCTGCAACATCGGTCACTTCGACAACGAAGTGGACACCGCCTTCATGCGTGAAACCTGGGAATGGGAAGAAGTGAAACCGCAGGTGCACAAGGTATGGCGCAACAAAGCTGACGGTGACTTCCTGCTGCTGCTCTCCGAAGGGCGTCTGGTCAACCTGGGCAACGCCACCGGCCACCCCAGCCGCATCATGGACGGCTCCTTCGCCAACCAGGTCCTCGCGCAGATGTACCTGTTCGATCAGGGCTACGCCAACCACTCTGACGCCGTGAAAGAAAAAATGCTCAAGGTGGAAGTACTGCCCAAACAGCTGGATGAAGAAGTGGCCCGTTACATGGTGGAAGGTTTCGGTGGTGTGATCACCAAGCTCACCCAGGAACAGGCCGACTACATCGGCGTCGGCGTGGAAGGCCCCTTCAAGCCGGAACATTACAAGTATTAACGCAGGCACGCGACACGCATCACGCAACAGGCGTGGTGCGTGATGCGTGCAGCATGAAGCGAGCTCGTTATGAAACGAATCAGTTTTGAATTTTTCCCTCCCAAGACAGAACAAGGAAAGGAAAAATTACTGGCCACGCAGAATAAGCTGCTGGCCAAGAAACCGGCCTTCTTTTCCTGCACCTTTGGTGCCGGCGGCTCTACCCGTGACAACACCCGCGACATGGTCAACAAGCTGCGCGAGCAGCATGACGATACCGCCCCGCACCTAAGCTGCATCGGCCAAAGCAAGGAAGAAATCCTTGAACTGGTGAACGGCTACAAGGATGCGGGTGTCACCCGCATCGTCGCACTGCGTGGCGACTTGCCCTCCGGCATGGGCTATGCCCAGAGCGAGATCAAGTACGCCGACGAACTGGTGCAACTGATCCGTCAGGAAACCGGCGATCACTTCACCCTGGAAGTCGCCGCCTATCCGGAAATGCACCCGCAGGCGCGCAGCTTTGAAGACGACATTGCTCACTTCAAGCGCAAGGTCGACGCTGGCGCCAACAGTGGCCTGAGCCAGTATTTCTATAACGCGGATGCTTACGGTTATTACATGGATGCGCTGCACAAGGCTGGCTGTGATGCCCCCGTCTACCCGGGCATCATGCCGATTCTTAATGTGGCCAACCTGCTGCGTTTTTCCAACACCTGTGGCGCCGATGTGCCACGCTGGTTGCAGAGCAAACTGAACGACATCAAGGATGATGATGGCGCAGTAAAAGCCTTTGGCGAAGAAGTAGTCACCCGCCTGTGCGAACGACTACTGGCCATGGGTGCACCCGGGCTGCATTTCTACACCATGAACCAGGCCGGGCCGAACCTGCGCATTCTCGACAATCTGGGAATGTGACAAGAGACGCTGCACGCGCCAGGCAGCATGCAACACGCAACAACGCGGGCAGGGGTTATGCCAGACGGCATGATCACTGCCCGCGTTTTTATTGAACCCTATCCCTTAAAGAACATTGTAGGAGTTCCCTTCCAAGGGACGAATCGCGCTTGCGCGAAAATCGCCGGCAATATGCTCAGGCGTGCCAGCTGGGCAGGCATCCCTCAAAAAAGAAATTTGTTCCTTCATTCTCCTCGCTGCGCTCGGTTCGTCCCCTGGAAGGGAACTCCTACAGCCGCTACACAAGATACACCGATCGCTCGTAGCTATTCTTTTCCGCTATAAATATTAGCGCATATTTGTATTTCTCCTCCTTCCTCACTCGCCCTACCCTTAAGACACACCGTCACGGAGCGTCTCCTGCGCACCAGCCACAAGCGGTTTTGTCAGGACGCTCCCCAATCCCGGTAATACGAAACCGGGAGGAGGCTCATCATGCCCGCCCGCGCACTGGCCGATTTTCTCGACAACAACAATGTGAATTATCACTGCTACAACCACGCGCCCGCCGTTACCGCTTCCGAGGTGGCACAGTCCGCCCATATTCCCGGCCGGCATATGGCCAAGACCGTGATTGTGGACGTGGATGGCAAGCTGGCCATGGCCGTGCTGCCCGCCAACCAATATCTGGATCCGGAAAAGTTACGCCTGGCCCTCCATGCCAACCGCGTTGAGCTGGCCGAGGAAGAGGACTTCAAGGATTGCTTTCCGCTCTGCGAAACCGGTAGCGAGCCCCCTTTCGGGAATCTCTACAACATGAACGTGTATGTGGACGACACCTTGCTGAGCGAAGACTGGCTTGCCTTTAATGCAGGCACACACACGGAAGTGATCAAAATGGGCATGGGCGATTTCCTTCGTCTCAGCCAAGCCCAGGCGTGTGCCTTTGCCATGCTGCATTGATTCCCTGCCACGGGGTTCCCCTTTCCCCGCCCGCAGGGGCGGGACTTTCTTTTTCATCATCGCTGCCTTGCAACGATGCAGCGCCCCACACCAGCACTGTCATCGTTCGTTCGCGTCCCCATGGTATGCTAAGGCGAAATGATTGATGGAAAGACACGCATGCCCTCTCGCACCCCGCAGCACCCACTTCGTCGCACCAAGATTGTTGCCACCGTCGGCCCCGCCTCTGCACCGGAACCCATGCTCGACACACTGATCGGTGCGGGCGTTAACGTCTTTCGGCTGAACTTTTCCCATGGCACCGCAGACACTCACCGCGATACTGCCGACAAGATTCGCCGTTGCGCCGAACAACGGGGTAAGCACGTAGCGATCCTGGCAGATCTGCAGGGGCCGAAAATCCGTATTGGCTGCTTCCGTGACGGCCCCATCATGCTCACTGCCGGGCGCCCCTTTACCCTGGATACTGCTCTGCCGGATGACGCTGGCGATGCAGACCAAGTCGGCGTCAGCTACCCACCACTGCCCACCGATTGCCAGGCCGGGGACATTCTGTTGCTAAATGACGGCCTGCTGGAACTGGAAGTGAACGCCATCAACGGCACCCGTGTGGAATGCACGGTACGAGTAGGGGGCGAGCTGTCTGATCACAAGGGTGTAAACCGCAAAGGCGGGGGACTCAGCGCCCGCGCCCTTACCGAAAAAGATCTGGCCGACATTATCACCGCCGCCGATATGGATGTGGATTTCCTCGCCCTGTCCTTTCCCCGCGACGCCGACGATGTGGAAGAAGCCCGCCGCCGCTATCAGGATGCTGGCGGCAAAGGGGGCATTATTGCCAAGATCGAGCGCGCAGAAGCGGTGGCCGATGACGACACCCTGGACGCCATCATTGTGGCGTCCGACGGGGTCATGGTGGCACGCGGCGACCTGGCGGTAGAAATTGGCGACGCGGAACTGGTGGGCGTGCAAAAACACATTATTCGCCGGGCCCGGGCACTGAACCGCTTCGTGATTACCGCCACCCAGATGATGGAATCCATGATCCACAGCCCCCAGCCGACCCGGGCGGAAGTGTCCGACGTGGCCAACGCGGTGCTGGATGGCACCGATGCCGTCATGCTGTCAGCGGAAACCGCAGTGGGCGATTTCCCCGCGGAAACCGTGCAGGCCATGGACCGCATTATCCTTGGCGCCGAACGCACCTGGCAGGAACGCAGGACCGATCAGCCCATTAATGACCGCGCGGACAACATTGATGAAGTGATCGCCATGGCCGCCATGCAGGCCGCCAACCGGTTGAGCAACGTGGCGGCCATTATTGCCATGACGGAAACCGGCAACACCCCGCGGCTGATGTCACGACTGCGCTCGGGCATGCCTATCTATGCCTTTACGCCCTACCCCTCCAGCCAGCGGCGGGTGGCAATTTTGCGCGGCGTTCACGCCATCCCCTTCGACAGCCACGCACTGGCCAGTGACATCGTTAATCGTCAGGCGGTGAGCATGCTCCAGGACATGGGCGTCGTGCAGACCGGCGACCGGATACTGATCACCAAAGGCAACTACGACGACGCCCACGGCGGCACCAATACACTGAAAATCGTGGAAGTGGGCGGCAACATTCAATAGGGGGGAGCTCCTGCAAAATTGAGGCTCCCCTGAATAACGCCTCGCACAACCCAGCCGGCAAGACGCCTAACGCCAGATGCCCGACGAAAAACCTGCAGCCTGCAGGTTTTACAGGTCAGGCATCCAGCGCTCAAATAACATTCTTACACCATTCCCATACGCAAAAAGACGCCAATAGCGGCACGCCCGTTCTAGACTGAAATCAAACAGGCTCCGTAAGGCGTATAACAATGAAAATCGGTCTGGTTGTGGATTCAGGTTGTGACCTCCCCAAAGACTTTATTGATGCCAACAACATCCTGGTGATGCCGGTTCCGATTCGCATCGGCAAGGAAATTTACGTGGATGACCGGGATCCGCAGCGGGCCCGGGAATTCTATGCCCGCCACGAAATCGACAAGAGCCACGACGCAGAAACCGCGCCGCCATCCGTAGAGCAGATCCGCACCCTGTTACTGGACCGTGCCGTGGGCGAATTCGATTATGCCCTGGTGCAAACCGTTCCCAAGAGCCGCAGCCCCATTTACGACAACGCCACCGAAGCCGCCCACGCCATCCTTTCTGACTACAAAAAGGTCCGCGAAGCCGCCGGCCGGGAAGGCCCCTTCCGCATTCGCGTCAGCGACAGCCAGACCCTGTTCGCCGCCCAGGGCGTGCTCGCCGCTGAAACCGTTCGCCTGATCAATGCCGGCACCAAAATTGGTGACATTCGCCAGCGCATCAGCGACCTGACCCCAAAAACCACCGGCTATGCCGTGGTCCCCGACCTTTACTACGTGCACAAACGCGCCCGGAAAAAGGGTGACAAGAGCGTTGGCTTTGTCGGCGCCCTGATGGGATCGGCCCTGGATATCAAACCGATTCTCTGCGCTCGCCGGGACCAGACCTTTCCGGTCGCCAAAGTGCGAGGCTTTGAAGGCGCAGTGGAAAAGATGTTTGCCCACGCCTGCCAATGCGTGGAAGACGGATTGCTCACGCCGATCGTCTGCGTCAGTTACGCCGGCGACCCGGATGCAGCCTTCCAGATGCCCGGTTTCAACGCGCTCAAAGCCGCAGCAGAAAAACACGATGTCCAGTTACTGATCAGCCATATGGGCCTCACCGGCGGGGTCAATATCGGCCCCGGCGCCATCAGCGTAGGCTTTATCACCGACCAGGAAAACTTCCAATAATCACCGATTACCGACCATTCGGCCCGCCAGGGCCTTTGCCCCTTTTTTCCCGCGACAAACCCGCTAGTATGTCTGCGCACCGTGCACCAATAATGACGCCGGACTGAACACACAATAATCCCGGCGCAGGCACACAAAAGCACGATTGCCTCATTGGCTAACGGGAGAGAACAATGCAAATCGGTCTGGTGGTCGACGCAACGTGCGACCTGCCAAAACACTATATTGATCAACACCAGATTCAGGTCCTGCCCATTTCTATCCGCATCGGTGACACCGTTTTTGTGGATAATCGCGACCCTCAACAACGTCAGGACTTTTACGCGGACAACCGTCTGGACAAAGGCCAGGATGCCGAATCCGTCCCCCTGGACACGGATGCCTTCCGCCAGTTCTTCCTCGACAGAATTGTCCGTCAGTACGACTATGCGCTGGTGCAAACCCTGCCCGGCAGCCGCAGCCCCATGTTCAACAATGCCACTCGCGCATCCCATGGCATCTTGCGCGACTACAAGGCAGTGCGCGCAGAAGCCGGCGTTGAAGGCCCCTTTGCCTTGCGGGTTACCGATAGCCAGACCCTGTTTTGCGGCCAGGCGGTGCTGGCTGCTGCCACCGTCAACATGATTGGCAAGGGCATGCGGGTCAGCGATATCCGCAACCGGGTTAACGCGCTGATCCCGTTCACCAGCGGCTATTCTGTAGTCGATGATCTTTACTATGTGCAGAAACGCGCGCGCAAGAAAGGCGACAAAAGCGTCAGCTGGCTAAGTGCAAAACTGGGCAGCACGCTGGATATCAAGCCCATACTCTGCGCACGGGCAGGCGAATCGTTTCCGGCAGACAAAGTGCGTGGTTACCCGACCGCTGTGGAAAAAATGTTCAAGCATGCCTGTGACTGCATTCGTCAGGGCCTGCTGGAACCGGTTGTCTGTGTCAGCTATGCCGGCGACGAAAACCGTATTACCGAATTGCCCGGTTTCCGTGAATTAAAACTGTGCGCCAAACAGCACGGCGTGGAACTGCTCAGCACGGGCATGAGCCTCACCGGGGGCGTCAATCTTGGCCCTGGTGCCGTCAATGTCGGTTTCATCAGCGAGACCACCACCTTCTCCTGACACCCGGGCTGCTCCGCTGGCTGCGCATGCCTGTGCAGCCACGCTTCCCGCTTTCTGACTTGTAAAATCTCCTCCCAACGCTTTCTCAAGCGCCGCCCGAATACGGCTTTTCGGCAACAGTCTTCTTTCGGCTTTGCTGGCATAGTAGCGCCTGAATTGAAGGAGGAACCATGTCTGATTCCATCAGCACCTTGAAAAACAAGGGCTTGCCAGCCGATGCGCTGGCCTTTATCGAGTCCTTGCCCGCTGACCAGGCCAGCAAACTGGCGGACACCGTGCTCGCCGCACTGGAAACCAAAGACGCCCGCGTGGAAAAGGCCATGAACAATGCCTTGAACGTGGTGCCCGGGCCTTTCCGCCGCCCGGTTAAAAAGATGTTGTTCGGTTAAATCAGCAGGAGACAAATCATGCACATTGAAACCCAGGCCGAGCTACTCAAGCTGAGCCGTCTGCTGGAAACCGACGAAGCCGACATGGCCTTTCTGGACGGCCAGGAACTGAACGCTCTTGCCGCATTCCGTAACAGCGTGTCCAGTTTTTTCTATGAACAGCACCAGGACAGCTACCAGCGTCTGGCCGGCATCAGCAAGCTGGTGCCCACCGGAGCCAGCGCCAAACTGGCGACCACCGTGCTGGGCTCCGTACTCGCCGCCGGCATCGCCTCCGAGCTGCCCGCCGAGCGCGCCATCAAGCTGGCGGACAAACTGCCCGACGACTTTCTTGCCAAGCTGTGCATCCATTTGGAGCCGACCCATTCCCGCGCATTGCTTGCCGCCATGCCCGACAAGATTGTTGCCACGGTCGCCAAGGCACTGCTGGCCATGAACGAGCACATTACGCTGGCCCGTTTTGTCGCCGTGATCCAGCCATCCGCCCTGAAGGCCGTCACCAGCACCGTTAATGACGGTGAAGCCATGGTGAAAATCGCGCTGTACCTGGAAGACAAAAGCAAACTCGACACCCTGCTTGGGCTACTCAGCGAGACCCAGCAACGGGCCGCCCTGAAAGCCGCTACGGACCACGAGCTGTGGCCCGCCGTGCTATCCCTGAATGGCCACCTGAACACCCGGCTCCGCGGCCAGATGGGCAACCTGGTAGCTGAACAGGGCGACACCGTGCTGAGCCATATCATCGAAGTGGCCAGCGACCAGCAGCTGTGGACCAACCTGCTGCAGGCGGTGAATGCCATGGACAATACGCATCAGCAGGCCGTGGTCAATGTGGCCAAGCTGCGCGAAGAGCACATCATGGAAAGCCTGATCACCACCGTGGCAGAAGAAAACAGCTGGGATGAACTACTGCCCCTGCTGCCGCTGCTGGACCATGCTCACCTGGCCCCGGCACTGGACGTGCTCACCGAACGCCAACCCCAGACTCTGGATCAGGCACTGAACCAGGCCCACGACAGCAACCTGCTGGGTCTGTTCGGGCACTTGCCGGAAGGAGAAGAGCAGCGCGTTGCCAAGGCACTGAAAAGCCACGCGACCGATAGCTGGCAGGCATTCGTTGCGCGTAACAGTGATGCCCAGGAAATTGCCTCGCTCAAGGCCCAGCTGGGCTGAGAGGCGTTAGCTGCGAGGCCGGGTTGCGGTTACCCCGCACCCGGCCCTGACGACGCTCACGAGCGACCCGCCGGGTACTGCGGCAAATCATCGTTGATGGCCCACCAGTTACAGGCTGAATCCACGTAAAAGTGAAACGCTGGCCGAGTCGCCAACGGCTCATTCAGCAACCCCGCCCGAATACGCACCACGCCCGGCAGGCTTTCAAGGCGGCTGAACATCGGCGAACCGCACTCGCGACAGAACACGCGCTGCTTACCCGGTGTGGACTCATACCCTTTCAGTAAATCTTCCCCTCGCACCCAGCGCAGCTGTGCCGTTGCAACCGGAATATTGGTGACCAGCGCGGTGCCCTGGGCCTTGCGACACTGCTGGCAGTGGCACACCTGTATCGGTTCCAGCTCACCGTCAATCTCGAACGCGACACCACCGCAAAGACAACTCCCTGTGTACATATTCATTCCCTTTTAGTTGCTGTAGGAACGCCGCTGGCGGCGCGATTACCTGAGCATCGAGTTGCGAGAAGCGAGTTTCGAAATTCAAAAACTGAAAACCACATTGTTTACGGTTTTCGTTGCTCGATACTCGTAGCTGCTTTTATCGCGCCGCCAGCGACGCGCCTACAAAAAGAATCTTCCGGACGCTTCTCAACCCGCCATATGCTCCACCAGGAAGTCCACGAACTGGCGTACCTTCGGTGACAGGTGCCGATGACGGGGATACACCACCCAGACCGCTGTGTGTGTGCAGGCATACTGATCCAGCACCGACACCAGATCCCCGCGCGCCAAATCGTCCGCCACATAATAATCCGGCAACTGCACCAGCCCGATACCCTTGCGCGCCGCATCCAGCAACGCCACCCCCGAGTTGCCCTTCCAGTTCCCCTGCACCTTGCTGTGGCGATGCTGGCCATCCACATCAAACGCCCACTGCTCCGAAGACCCCCGCAAGCAATTATGGCCAGCCAGCTCGCCCAGGGTATGGGGCCGGGCATGACGCTCAAAATACGCCGGCGATCCCACCACATATTCCCGCCGGGGGCAGAGCCTGCGGGCAATCAGGGAGGAGTCCGGCAGGGCACCCGTGCGGATCGCCACATCGAAGCCCTCATCCACGATATCCACTCGCCGGTTGGTGAAATCCAGCTGCACTGACAGCTGCGGGTGGCATGCCAGAAAGTCGTTGACCAGCGGCGCGATAAAACGCTCGCCAAAGGTGGTAGCGCAGGTCAGCTTTAACACGCCGGTGGGCTGCTGCTGGAAGTCACTGATCGCATTCAGCGCTTCCTGAAACCCATCAAACAACTGGCAGCAGTGATCAAAGTAAACCGCGCCGGCATCCGTCAGCGTCAGCCGCCGGGTGGTGCGGTACAGCAACTGCGTGCCCAGCTGGGTTTCCAGCCGCGCCACCAGCCGGCTCACGTGGGAACTGGAGACCCCCAGGTCCCGGGCGGCACCCGCAAAGGAGCCCAGCCGCACCACTTCCACGAAGGCTTCGATTCGGTCCCAATGCTGCATTGTTGCTCCTGAGCAATAATCTATTGCCAGATTGTGCCTTATAGCCTGATTCGTGTCTGCGTATAGTGAATCCCGTTATCCGTGGTTCGGGAACCCCACAGGGCCGGACCACTCCCCAAACGCCGTTATCGTTGGAGTCATCATGAAATCACGCGCCGCCGTGGCCTGGGAAGCAGGCAAACCGTTGGTTATCGAAGAAGTCGATGTGGCTGGCCCCAAGGCCGGTGAAGTACTGGTACAGATCGTCGCCACCGGCGTCTGCCACACCGATGCCTACACCCTGTCCGGGAAAGATCCGGAGGGCCTGTTCCCGTCCATCTTCGGTCATGAAGGCGCCGGCATCGTTCAGGAAGTGGGCGAAGGCGTGACCAGCCTGAAGCCCGGCGACCACGTTATCCCGCTTTATACCGCCGAATGCCGCCAATGCAAGTTCTGCCTCAGCGGCAAGACCAACCTGTGCCAGGCGGTACGCGCCACCCAGGGCAAGGGCCTGATGCCGGATAACACCAGCCGCTTTTCCCTGAACGGCAAACTGCTGCACCACTACATGGGCACCAGCACCTTCTCCGAGTACACCGTGGTGCCGGAAATTTCCCTGGCCAAGGTGAGCAAGGAAGCGCCACTGGACAAGATCTGCCTGCTGGGCTGCGGCGTGACCACCGGTATCGGCGCGGTCCTCAACACCGCCAAAGTCGAAGCCGGCTCTACCGTGGCTGTGTTCGGCCTCGGTGGCATCGGCCTGTCTGTGATTCAGGGTGCCGTGATGGCCCAGGCGGAACGCATCATTGCCATCGACACCAACCCGGCCAAGGAAACCCTGGCCCGACAATTCGGTGCCACCGATTTCATCAACCCGAAGGATTACAACGACTCCATTCAGGAAGTCATTGTCGAACTCACCGACGGCGGGGTGGATTATTCTTTCGAGTGCATTGGTAACGTGAACGTAATGCGCTCTGCTCTTGAGTGCTGTCACAAAGGCTGGGGTGAATCCATCGTTATTGGCGTGGCCGGTGCCGGTGAAGAAATTTCCACCCGCCCGTTCCAGCTGGTCACCGGCCGGGTCTGGAAAGGCTCCGCGTTTGGCGGCGTCAAAGGCCGCACCGAGTTACCCGGCTACGTTGACCGCTACATGAAAGGCGAAATCAAGATTGATGAATTCGTCACCCACACCATGGGCCTGGAAGACATCAATACCGCGTTTGACCTATTGCATGAAGGCAAGAGCATTCGCTCTGTGATTCTTTTTTGATGAAGACGCTGCACGCAACAGGCATCACGCCGCAACGCGATACCTGTTCGTGCAAGCCGAAAGTCCAGCACCGCGCAGCAAGCACTGCATTGCGGCGCGGCCGCAAACATTACCTCACCTGTCACGCTGGCCCGTGTTATTGCGTGCCGCGTGAAGCCTGAAGCGAGGTCTTCATGTCTGATATTGAATTAGTGTCTGCCACCAAATCCTTTGGTGGCTGGCTGAAACGCTACAAGCATCGCAGCCAGGTTCTCAACTGCGAGATGATCTTTGCCATTTATTTACCGCCAGCGGCGGAAACGAATGACGTTCCACTGCTGTGGTGGCTGTCCGGGCTGACCTGCACAGATGAAAATTTCATGCAGAAAGCCGGCGCCCAGCAAACCGCTGCCGAACTGGGGCTGGCCATTGTCTGCCCCGACACCAGCCCTCGCGGCACCGACCTGCCCGGCGAGCATGAAAGCTACGACTTCGGTTCCGGCGCCGGCTTCTATGTGAATGCCACCCAGTCACCCTGGAGCCAGCACTACCGCATGTACGACTATGTGACGGAAGAATTGCCGGCGCTGGTACAGGAACATTTTCCACTCAACGGCAAACAGGCCATCAGCGGCCACTCCATGGGCGGGCACGGCGCCCTGATCTGTGCGCTGAAGCATCCCGGCCGCTACACCTCGGTCTCCGCCTTCGCACCGATCAGCAACCCGATGCAATGCCCCTGGGGCGAAAAAGCGCTGGGGGGCTATCTGGGTGATAACAAAGAGAACTGGAAAACCTGGGATAGCTGTGAGCTGCTGAAGAAAAAGGGAAGTGCGTTACCACTGATGGTCGATCAGGGGGATGCGGACAATTTCTATACCGACGGTCAGCTACGCCCGGAAGCGCTGAGCGCTGCCTGCAAGGAAGCCGGCGTGCCGATCACCCTGCGGATGCAGCCCGGCTACGACCATTCCTATTTCTTTATCGCCAGCTTTATTGATGACCATCTAAAGTACCACTTTCACCACCTGAGCCAGTGATACCTCCACGGCAAGGCGCCACCCCGGCTGCCTTGCCGTGTCATACTCATCCACAGGAACGCGCTTTCAATCGTGCATACCAACATAGTCCGGCTGTGCTTTTACTCGCCCCAACCACGCCCTGATTGCCGGATAATTCTGTAGCGAGAAGCCACCCTGATCGGCCACATGGGTATAGGCGTACAGGGCAATGTCCGCAATGGAGTAGCACCCACCCACGAAGAAAGGCGCAGCCTGTAAATGCCGCTCCATCACCGCCAGCGCCTCATGCCCCTTTTGCTGTTTCTCTTGCAAGGCATCCGCATATTTTTCCGGTTCACCCAGCACATGCAGCCAATAACGTGAAGTCGCAATATTCGGTTCGTGGTTGTATTGCTCGAAGAACATCCATTGCAGCACCTGTGCCTGCTCGAAGGCATCAACGGGCATTAGCTGGCTGCCTCGCGCCAGATACCAGAGCGCCGCGTTGGATTCCGGCAGGGCTCTGCCCTCCGGGGTCACCAGCACCGGGATACGGCCATTCGGGTTGATCGCGAGGAAGTCGTCGCTGCGAGTTTCGCCACGGGTAATGTCTTTTTCCTCTCGCTCGAAAGGGACACCAAGCTGTGCCATGGCCAAGCGTAATTTATAGCAGTTACCGGAAGAGGAAAATTCATACAGGCGATACATATCAGATCCTTCTGACAAGGAATCAAGCACCCCGACGACAGAATGTCACCGCACCGGGAATCGGGCACCGAGACTGCCTTGTTTCGGCAAAGCGCACAACCATCGGCTTGTCGAGCCTGCCCCCTGTTGACCTCGGGGCAATCAAAGCACCCTGCTAAATGCATTGCGGTGCAGCCGCAAAACAGCATAAAAAAAGCCAGGGCATTGCCCTGGCTTGCTCGGGAGAGCATTAACTGTATTTGATTGCTGGAAGACCGTTCTCCAGCAATCTGGCCAGGCTCCCTAGCTGTTCATGAAACCGGCCAAGCGTTGATTGATGGTGCCGGTACATTCGCTGATGATGTCATCAATAATTTCCGCACAGCTCGGGTAACTATCGATCAGGCCCTGCACCATGCCAGACGTCCAGATACCACCATCGATTTCACCGGAGGTGAGCGCGGCCTTGCCTTTCACGCCAGCAACCAGATCCACAATATAGTCGAACTTCATGTCCTGACCTTTTTCGCGTTCGATTTCATTCACTTTGCTGGCCACTCGGTTCTTGTAAACACGGGCGGTATTCTTCAAAGGGCGGAAAATCAAAGCGGTATCCAGCTCAGATGCCTCAGCAATCGCTCGCTTCATATTTTCGTGTACTGGCGCTTCCTTGGAGGCCAGAAAACGGGTGCCCATGTTAATGCCGTCCGCACCCAGCGCCAGACACGCCGCCATCTGCGCACCCGTACCAATACCACCGGACGCAAGCATGGGAATTTTCAGCACCCGAGCCGCCGCAGGCAGCAAAACCAGGTTGGGAATATCGTCTTCGCCCGGGTGGCCAGCACACTCGAAACCATCCACGGACACCGCATCCACGCCCACTTTTTCTGACTTGAGCGCATGCCGAACGGACGTACATTTGTGCACCACCTTCACCCCGTATTCCTTGAACAGGGGCATGTGCGGTTCCGGGTTGCGGCCAGCGGTTTCCACCACGGTGACACCGTTTTCACAAATCACCCGGGCGTATTCATCGTAGGGCACCGGCTTGATGGTCGGCAGGATGGTCAGGTTCACACCGAAGGGTTTGTCGGTCATTTCCTTGCAGCGTTTGATTTCCTTGTCCAGGTCTTCCGGGGTCGGCTGCGTGAGGGCGGTGATGATGCCCAGGCCGCCAGCGTTGGAAACTGCACTGGCAAGCTCCGCATAACCCACGTTCTGCATGCCACCCTGAACGATCGGATACTCAATACCCAGCAATTCGGTAATACGCGTTTTCATCGGTGTTCCTCTCTCGTTGTGCCTGCCTCGTTGTGCCTGCATGGTGCCTGTCTCCAGACGCGGCGCCGACTCACAGGAGTGACGCATGCACCTTGATGGCGAGCGTCAATGCGGCGAGATCGGGGCGTCCCACGGAGCGCGATGGGGGAATTAATCACGCCACAGGGCGTGCCAGCAATGACAGGAATTCTCACCGCCGGGGTCAGTTCGGATAGCAGTCCCGGCACAGATCGCCCGACACGCACAGAATTCGCGGCTGTACGGCGATCCGGAGCATTCCTGTCGCAGGGACCACGTTACACAGCATTGTCTGTTTTGTATGCCAGCGCGGTCTGTTTTCTGGCCCGTGCCGGGGTGTTGCCGGTCCAGCGACGGTAGGCCCGACTGAAGGCACTGTGCTCGGAGAACCCGAGCAACAGCGCAATATCCCCGAGGGTCAGCGACAGGTCGGCCAGGTAGTGGCCGGCCAGTTGCTCACGGGTACGGTCCAGCAATTCCCGCCAGGTTAATTGCCGTTCCGCGAGGCGCCGTTGCAGGGTGCGCACGGACATATGCAGCTCCGCTGCCAGGCGTGGCAGGGTCACCGCCGCTTCCGGCATCAATCGCACCATGGCCTGTTGCAGGGCCCGATCAAAACTGTCGGAATCCGGCAGCGCCAACAGCATGGCCTGGGCCTGCCGATCCAGCAGGCTACGCATGCTCGGGTCGCTGTGCGGTAAGGCAATGGCAAGAAAATGGACAGGAAAGGCAACACAGGTATGCGCCTGTGCGAACTGGACCGGACACCCGAAGAAGGCTTCAAACGCCGCCCGGATCGACTCCCTGGGGGCCGGGAAGGCAAAGGCAACACGGGTCGGCACCGGTGGTGTATCCACCTGCCGGCGCAGGAAGCTGACCAGCGCCGCGATAGCCACACTGTCCGCCAGCTCCCCGGTGGAATCCTCCCCGGGCCAGCGCACCAGCATCTGATCACCTTGCCCCACCACCTCCACCATATCCTGACCATAGAACAAGGTCTCATAGCGCTGGTAAGCCAGCATGGCTTCGCCCAGGGTCCGGCAGGTGAGAATCAGATAGCCCAGCATGCCCACGTGGCGGGGCTGGATCATGGCGCCGATTTCCAGCCCCGGCGCCAACCGCTCCGGGCGCAACAACACTGCCTGCTGCAGCAGATTCCGCCACAGCGGTAACGGCACCACATCCGCTGGCGAACGGCTGTCCAGTACTGTGCGTAATGCGGGGGCGGGCAGGTTTTCCCGGTCCAGCCAGTCGGTCAGCAACTGTACCCAGGCACCGGTGACTCGCATGGCAGCGGCCATGGTCTCTCCTTGCGGGTGACATTTATCCTGTTGGCGTAAATTGTCAAAAATAAGGCATAGAGAGTCAATACTATCAGCCGCGCTTGTCGCACACTGCCAACATCAACACTCCACCGCGTTCCTCACCGAGCTTCGAGGTTTCTATGGCACTGATGGACTGGTTCAACACTATCTGGCTTAACAGCGGGTTGGCCCCCCTATGGAATGCCCTGCCCGACTGGCTGGCCCTGGATGCCCGACAGCTGATTTTTGTCGTGGCGACGCCGCTTTTTATTGGCCTGTTCCTGTGGGAGTACCGCAAAATTCGCCACAACAAGAAACTGGTGGATGGTCGTGAATCCTGGCTCAATTTCATGCTGGGGGCGGGCTACCAGACCACCGAGCTGCTATTCGCCGGGCTGATTGCCTTCCCACTTTATGCCTTTGCGTATCAGCACCGATTGCTCGACATTGAGCTCAACGTCTTTACCGCCATCGCCCTGTGGTTCCTGGTGGATTTCTGCTACTACGGTTTCCATCGCACCTCGCACCGGGTGCGCTGGTTCTGGGCCGCCCATGTGACCCACCACTCTTCCGAGCGGATGAATTTCTCCACCGCCATGCGCCAGAATGCCACCAACATTTTCAACGGCGGCTGGTTGTTCTATGTGCCGCTGGCCTTTCTCGGTTACAACCCGGTATGGATAGGGGTGTGCTATGCACTGTCGCTGGTGTACCAGTATTTCATCCACACCACCCTGGTGGGCAAACTGCACCCGGCCATCGAATATATCTTCAATACGCCCAGCCACCACCGGGTACACCACGGCCGCAATCCGGAATATATCGACCGGAACTACGCGGGCGTTTTCATCATCTGGGACCGCCTGTTCGGCACCTTTGTGGAAGAAAAAGACGACCAACCGGTGGAATACGGCATCACCCGCCCGGTGTACAGCAACAGCCTGGTGGTGAACTGGTGCCACGAATACGTGGACATGTTCCGGGCTATCGGCCAGAAAGGACCACTAACACAACGCCTGAAACATCTATGGAAACCACCGGAATGGGAGAGGGAGCAGTAGTGAGTTGAAAGTTTAAAGTTGAAAAGCGCGGGACAGCGCGGTAATAACGGAAATCCCGTGCCCGCGCACTGAGTATTTTTGGGGCGAAGCGCGGCGGCAAGATGACCGACTGGCACCCACCTTGCTCGCGTTTTAACTTTCAACTTGGAACTTTGAACGGACGCCCGCCAGCGCCTGCTGATAGAAACCCCACGCCATCACCCCGGCAAGCACATTGCCGAATGCCGCGCCCAGGGCAAAGCCACCAAAGCCACCCAACTCGAAGCCCAGCCACAACAACGGCAGGTAACACAGGAACAAACGCAGAAAGGAAATCAGCATGGCGCGCATGGGCCAACCCAGCGCATTGCTGGCCGATACCACCAACATGCAAACGCCCAGAAAACCATAGCTGGGCGGCATCCAGCGAATCAGCACGGTCAGGTAGGCCTGCACCGCCGGGGTGTCGACCAATACGCTGGCCAGCGGTGCCGCCAGCAACGCCATGACCAGCCCCAGCAGCACCTGCCAGGTGATCACCATGCCCGCCGCCACCTGCATCAGCCGCCGCACAGTGGCCCAGTCATTGCCGCCATAACAGCGTCCCAGCCAGGGCGGCAGCGCCATGGTCATGCCCAACACCAACACGATGGAAAAACTTTCCAGCCGGCTGGCCATGCCCCAGGCGGCCACCGCCTGGTCACCGGAGCGGGCCACCAGTGCCGTGGCCACCATGGCCGCCAGCGGCGGCATCAGCTGGCTGATCATGGCCGGGCCGGCAATGTGCACAAACGGCCAGGCCGACGCACGCATCTGCACCAGCATGCCGGTACGTTGCACCCAACCCTTGCCCCGCAAAGACAGGGCCACAATCACCCCACCGATGGAAAACGCCAGCAGTGTCGCCAGCGCCGCACCGGGCAGGCCAAAGCCCTGCCAATCACCAATACCAAAAATCAGGATCGGGTCGAACAACAGATTCAGCAGGCTGGTGAGCACCATCATCATGCCGGGAAAACGCGTGTTGCCGTGGGCGCGAAACAGGCTGTAGCCAAAGTACACGACCCCACCGACCCACATGGCCGGCACCTGCAAGGCCCAGAAGGGCCGGATCATGGCGCGAATCTCTTCACTGGCGCCGAGCAACGCAAAGGCAGGCTCCTGGATCAACCACAGCACCAGCACCAGCATGCCCTGCAGCACACCACCACCAACCAGCACCAGCGCCCCCAGCCGGTTGGCCTGCTCCTGCTGGCCGGCACCGATAGCCCGGGAAATCAGCGCGGCAATGGCGATGCCGATGCCCACCTGCACACCGATGACCAGAAACGCCAACGGAAAGGTGAACGACTGGGCCGCCAGCGGCGCGGTGCCCAGCCGAGCAACGAAGATACTGTCGACCAGATAAAACCCCAGCAGGGACATGACGCCCAAGGCCATGGGCCAGGTCTGCTGCCAGAGCTGGCGGACAAGAGTCATTGTTGAGAGGCTGGATTCAGTCACGGGCGATCCGGGTCAATGGGAAAACGTGGCGAGGGTAACACGTTCCCCCGTAGGAGCGACGCTCTCTGTGCCCTACAGGGATGAGCCGCGAACCTGCTTGAGGCAGGCCGTTCGCGGCTCAAGCGCCGCTCCTGCGGAGGGTCTTTACAGCGGTTGCAGGCGGTCCACCAGTTTGCCGGTTTCCACCAGCTCCAGAAATTCATCACCCAGCCGCTGGCTTTCGGCCACCGCCTTGCGCCAATACGCCTCACGGCCAGCATCATCGCCAAGGTAATGTTTGAAGTCCGTGCGGTCGGGCAATTTGCCGTGGGGCAGGCTGGCCAGATACTCCCGGGACGGGGACACCAGCAACAGGCGCCGCAACCGCTGCGGGTCACCGTTGCGCCAGCGCAGGGGCTTGTCGAACCAGCCGGGAATCACCCGGTCGGTAAAATGCGGATATAGCACGATGCCGTCGCTCTGGTAAGGCAGGTCCAGGTGATAGTCGAGCATGCCACCGTCGCGATAGACGCCATCCGGGGCGCCGGGCAAGGCCGTCACTCCATCCAGCACCATGGGGATGGCGGCACTGGCCAGCAACGCTGCGCGCAAATTGTCCGCCTGCAAGTCCACGTGGTGGGTGGTGAAATCATTGAGCGGGCCCACCGGCAAATCCGCGCCTCGCGGGTAGACCAACCCGCGCTCCATAAACAGGCCCGTGGCACGGCGGCTGAGCAGGTTGGTACCAATCAACCCCGCCAAACCCAGCCCCAGGCCCAAACCGCCGCGGCGGGCCATCAGCCCACGGCTGCGAATCACCACGATTACCAACCGATAATCCGGGTTATGCAAGATACGCTGGTCGCGATCCTGTAATAGTTCCGACAACATCTGCTCGCAGCGATGGCTCACATCTTTCGCCGTAATGCCCTTGGGGAAACGCTGCCGGGTGTAAAGTTCGGCCAGGCGGGACAAGCCGGTGCGGGCATCGCCCATGGTAATGGCGGCAAACCGCCAGCTGCCAATGGAGGCACCAATCAAGGTACGCGGGCGCGGCGCCGACGGCAGAAAATCCCCGAACACCGCCTGATCCAGGCCGTTGATCCCCAACGCCTTCGGGCCACCGGCCGCTCCGGGAACGATGTCCACATCGGCGGCCCGCAGGCCATGCTCGCGTAAATGCGCAATGGCATCGCTGCCCGCGCGCAGAGTCAGCGCCGGGGCTGAGGTATGAATGGCGACCACCCGATATCTCCGATATCCGCTCCAGAAAGGCCCGTTATGCTAGCGAGAAACGGGGGCAGAGCGAAATAGCATTCCACTATCAGCAAAGAGAAGCAGCACGCACCACGCCGCAGGCGACACGCAAAATCACTCTGTGTCGGCCAAAAAATCACCCAATGCGCGGGTAAACGCCAGTGGCTGGCTCATCAGCGGCACATGCCCGGATCTGGGCAGAACAACATGTCGGGCACCGATCAAACGGGCAAACTCGGCCTGCCCCTGGGCGGGATACAGGGGGGAGCGGGCGCCGGTAATCACCGTGGCCGGCACTCCCCAATCGGCCGCAGAGGACCGGTAGTCATGGGCACCAAACAGGTAGGCATTCAGGTACGCACGGATATCCGCCAGTTCCGTCACCGGCAACACCCGCGCCCATAGCGACGACCAGCGAGCCGTTGCACTGAAGGCGGAGTGCAGCCCCCGACGGCCCGCAATCTGCCCGAGGATATCGGTCAACCTTGACAGGATGGCCGCGCGCAACCCCGGCGCCAGGTTGGCAATGCGGCCCTGGTCTGGCGCACCGTCCAGCAAAGCCAGCAGCTCACGCAACTGGGCGAAGAAATGCCCCTGCCGCGCGCCGAACAACCCGTGAGACCAGTCCGCCTTGTTATCGGTACAGGGCGACTGATCAATGTGCAGGTAGCGTTTTACCGGAGAAAAATCCCCATGAGCATGCCAGTGCAGGCTGGTGGTCGCCCCCAGGGAATAACCCACCAACGGGAAATCGCGCAGGCCAAAATGGTGAACCAGGTCTTCCATGTCCTGCATGTGATTGTGGAACACATCCGCCTGGTTGAAACGGGCCGCTGCCGAACCGCCAGCACCGCGCAAATCAGGAATCACAAACTGGAAACGACGCAGAAAGGGGAACACGAAGGGAAGCCAGTCACGGCCTTGCATCCCCAGGCCATGCAGCATCAGCACCGGCTGACCTCGGCCCAGCAAACGCACGCGCAGCGTGGCACCATCCCTGGCAGGAAATAACGGCATCAGGCTCCCCCTGGTGTTGGCACCTGTTTTTCGCAGGTGCTCTTATTCTTTTGGCCGTGCAGATTATTCGCCGTACAGGCAAAGATAGGCCGTATCGATGGCCACTTTTACCTGAAATTTCTGGTTCGCCTCAATCTCGAAAGTCTCACCGGCAGCAAACGTCTGCCAGTCGGCACTGCCCGGCAGTTTCACCGTCAGGGCGCCACTGGTCACCGTCATGGTTTCATACTCACTGGTGCCGAATTCATAATCCCCCGGCGCCATCACACCCACGGTGGCCGGCTTGGATTCGGTTTGAAAGGCGATGGATGCCACTTTGGCATCGAAGTATTCGTTGACCTTGAACATACAAGCAACTCCGCTGATTCAATGGAGGCGCGAGTATGCCAAAAGCCGGGCCAAATCGCCGCTTATTTCCACGTACTGGTAATGGCAACGCCCTGCCGCACCGTTTTGGTTACCGGGGTTTTGGCGGCGATCTCCAGCAAACGCTGCCGCTGCTCGTCGCTGAGTGGCGCACTGCAGACCAGGATACGGTCGATGTGCTCGCCACCGTCCTCATCCCGGTAAAAATCCAAACGCACATCAATATCACCCAGCTCCCAGCCTTTACGCTCGGCATACATACGCAAGGTAATCGAGGTGCAGGCACCGAGCCCGGACAGCAATAGTTCATACGGGTTGGGGCCACTATCTTCGCCCCCCATTGCCGCGCCCTCATCGGCACTGAGGCGATGCTGGCGTACGTTGATTTGCTGGGCATAATGATGGTGGCTGTGAAGGCTGACTGTGGCCATAAGGCGTGTCCTTTCCCTTGCTTTCCATTGTTGTCACCGCGTTCCATACTCGAAGCATAGTCACGCCCCGCATCTGGACTATGCCACGGAGACAGCCATGAGCAATACCCACGCCAGCGGCGAAACGGTGGAATGCCCCAACCTTGCCAGCCAGCCTACCCTGACGCCCGTGGATTCGCGCAAAAGCATCCTCGGCAGCGGCCTGCCCATCATTCGGCATTTGCCCAGCCGCTCACAGCGGCTCATTGGCCCTTGGTGTTTCCTCGACCACATCGGCCCTACCGACCTGACTCCCGATAATGCAGTCGATGTAGGCACCCATCCGCACATCGGGCTACAGACCGTGACCTGGTTATTTGAGGGCGCACTGCTACACAAGGACAGCCTGGGTTATGAGCAAGTAATCGCCCCCGGCCAGCTGAATCTGATGACCGCCGGCCATGGCATCTGCCATTCCGAGGAAAGCCCGCCGGGATTCAGCGGCCCCATGCACGGCCTGCAATTCTGGATCGCGTTGCCCGCCGAGCATGAGGATATCCCGCCGGCCTTTGCCCACCACACTGACCTGCCCCAGTGGCAACAGGATGGCGCCGACATCACCCTGGTGGTGGGCGAGCTGGCCGGGCGCCGTTCTCCAGCGACGGTTTTCTCGCCACTGGTGGGCGCCGATATTGTTGCCGCACAAGCCTGCCGACTGACCTTGCCCATCCCTGCGGATTTTGAGCTGGGGCTGTGTATCAATGAAGGCCATGCGGAACTGGAAGGAAAAACCCTGGAGAGCGGCGAGCTCTACTATCTGGGGCAGGGCCGCGACACTCTGGTCCTCACTCTCTCGGCCGGCAGCCGCATCATGCTGCTGGGCGGCGAGCCGCTGGGACAGCCTGTGTTGTTATGGTGGAATTTTGTCGGTCGAGATCAGGAGCGGCTGCAGCAGGCGGTGATCGACTGGCAACAATGGCCCAACGATCGCTTTGGTGAGGTCCGCACCTACCAAGGGGCCCCGTTGACGGCGCCCACGCTGGATCCATCGGTGCGTTTGAAATAAACACCAGCTAAACCGCCCTTTAGCGGTGGTGCAAGTGGACAGGGTGGAGTCGGCTTACGGCTACGCCCTAAGCCGACCTACAAAATCAACTAACTGCCTTCGACCTGCTGGCAGAACATCGCCATGTCGGGATCAGCAAACCCTTTGTGGGTAATGATGGCATCGTAAACCTTGCCTGCCTGAACCGGACAAGACACCGTCGCAATCAGGCTGTCATCCGCAGCATCTTTCACTTCCACTTCCAGACGGCTGCTACCATTGGGGATATCCGAAAAATAGGCTGTGGCTTTGCCATACTGCAGATCTGGAATTGTGCCGATAGAGAAAGCAATGCCTGCCTGCTGGCTCATGGCATGAATAAAGCGCACCCCAACGTTTGATGCCATCACAGAAGGCGTCTCTTGGCGGAAAGCGTTCAGTAGCGGAGAGCTGTCTGCCAAATCCCCCATCAAGACAAGGGTGTAATTCCCACCCGCTGCCAGCGAGATGTCTTTATCCGGTAAATCCACAGTGCTTCTGCGTGGTTGAAAATTGACGGTTTCGGTATCGGCATCCAGTTTCAGGTTCATCCCGCCTTGTTCATCGGTGGAATACCCCACATCCTCAAACAGCGGGTCTGACGCCTTGTTGGTCACCACATCCACGCGAATGCTTGCTGCATCGGGGGCGGTAAAATCCGTCAGCTGATTGTGGAAATAGAGGCTGGCTGGCGCCCGCAGCAAATCTTCCACGTCATCATCGTCACCGCCACAGCCGGACAAGACTACTGCACTGGCCACCGCCAGCATCCCGATCATTCGCATAACTTCTCCCGAGACAAACACGAAAAAGGGCATCGTAATCATACCGATGCCCTTCGTTTTGGTATTGGTTGGCAGTTCAGAGGTTTTTCGTAGTGAGAAGTTGCCGCCGCTCAGTTACTGAACGGCTGGCAGTACAGGGAAATCTGGTCGTCATCGCTGTCGAATTCCGTGTACGCGATGATGGCATCGTAACTGCGGCCGCTGCTGACGCTGCAACTCACATCATCGATGATCACGCCCTGGGTTTCGTTGTTGACGGTCACCGCCAGGTTGCTACCCGCACTCAGGGATACGTAGCTGCTGCCATCGCCATATTCCAGTCCACTGACCAACGCCTGGCCACCGGGGGCGCTACCGCTGGCGGTGACGCTCAGCTCATCGCCGGACAGACGCGACAATGTGTTGATAAAGCGCACCCGAATCTGCCCGCTACCCACATCCATTCTCTGGTGGCTGAACGTTTTCAACTGGCGGTTATCCAAGGTGGTATCGCCCATCAAAACCACTGTGTAGCGATTGCCCCCGGTCAGCGTCCGGTTGATCGGGCCGTTAACCAGAGTGCTGCCAGAGTTAACCCCGCGGGCATCGAACGCCACGGACTCGCTGTCATCATCCAGTTCCAGGCTGTTGGAGCTCACGCTGCCCCGGGTGGTGTAGGCCACACCACTCTCCACCGCAGTGGTCTGGTTATCCACGAACAGATCCACGGTGATATCGTCTTCACTGCCCCCGCCCACCTGGGTGAGCTGGTTATGGAAGTAAAGCTGGGCGCTGTCGCTGGAGGAAAAAAGGCCGCCATCGTCGTCTTCATCACAGCCAAAGGCGGACAACCCGGCCACTGAAGCCGCCAGCACCAATCGTAGAAAAATCATCGTTCCTCACTCCCGGAAGGGGTCTCATCCGGTTCGCTTTCGACCGGTAACGCAGGCACACCTTCCTCGTTAAATTCACGGATAAAGATACCCCAGAACGCCACGAAAAGGGCAGCCAGCAAAGGCCCCACCGCAAACCCGGTTATCCCGAACATGGCCAGCCCGCCCAAGGTGGAAAACAACACCACATAGTCGGGCAGCTTGGTATCGCGACCCACCAGAATCGGGCGCAGCAGATTGTCTACCAGACCGATGACGAACACCCCGAACAGAATCAGGATCGTCGCCTCCTTCATGTCACCTACGGCGTAGAGGTACAGTGCCACGGGGAACCAGATCAGGCCCGCGCCCACCGCCGGAATCAACGACAGCACGGCCATCACCACGCCCCACAACAAGGCCCCGGGAATGCCCAGCCACCAGAAGATCAGGCCACCCAGCGCACCCTGGGTAATCGCTACCAACAGGTTACCCTTAATGGTGGCACGGGTGACTTCGGCAAACTTGGCAAACAGCAACTTTTCACGCTCATCGCCCAGCGGCAACGCGCGAATCAGCATGGCTACCATGGAGTCGCCATCGCGGATCAGGAAAAACGCCAGGTACAGCATCAGGCCCAGGTTGAGGAAAAACTGGAAGGTGTTCTGCCCCACCGCCAGCGCCCGCTTGGCAAGGAACTGGCCCGCCCCGGTAAAGGCTTTGACCGCCTGTTCCTTGATTTTCTCCAGGTCCACATCAAAACGTTCTGCCAGCGACTGCACCCCCGGGAAGGCGTGCTTGATCTTGTCCACATAGCTGGCCAGATCAATTTCCCCACTTTGCACTTTCTGGAACAGGCCAACGCCTTCGGATACAAACGACGTGGCCACCGCCAACACTGGAATCACTACTAACACCACGCACAATAGCAAGGTGAACAGCGCCACCAGGTTGCGCCGTTGCGGCCAGCGGGCCAGCAATCTTTTGTGGAAAGGATAGAAAATAACGCTAATGGCGCAGGCCCAGAAAATGGGCGCGAAGAAAGGCTGAATCAGCAGGGCAAAGACGGCGCTGACCGCCACCAGGGAGAACAGAAAAGCGCGCTGCTCCAGTTTTTCCGATATTCCCGTATCCCGCATACCCTGCCGCTTCCTTGTCTTTCGTCATTAGGTGTCATGCTATTAGCATCAGTGTCGGCCACTGCTTACGCCGGCGGGGATCAGCCCCCCGTCAGCATAGTCGACCCCAGATAGGCCATGTACGCCACATAAACCACCAGCAAGGCGATGCCGTTGTTCCGGGTAATCTGCCCTTTGCGCCCCCACAGGCCAAAACCCATGACGAACAATACCAGCGTCAGCCCCATCATCAGGGACCAGTCACGCTGCAGGACCCCCGCATCCACCGACATGGGCTTGATAGCGCCAGCGATACCCACCACCGCCAGGGTGTTAAACAAATTCGAGCCTAGCACGTTACCAAAGGCAATATCGTGTTCCCCCTTGCGCACCGCCGCAATGCTGGAAGCCAGCTCCGGCAGGGAGGTGCCGATGGCAACAATGGTGAGGCCGATGATCAGGTCACTGACTCCCAGAGACTGGGCAATCAGCACCGCCCCCCAGACCAGCGCCCGGGAACTGACCACCAGCAGGATCAGGCCCACCACCAGCCAGAACAGGGATTGTTTCAGCGGCAGCGGATGCTCTGCCAGGTCGGTTTCTACTTCCCCGGCCAGCACGTCCCCCTTGCCAGTCATGGCGGCATAGATAGACCAACCCATCAGCACCGCCAGCACGCCAATCAATATCCAGGCGTCCATGCGGGAAATGTGCCCATCGATAAGCTGGTAACCCGCCAGCAAGGTGACCAGCGTGAGAATGGGCAGCTCTTTCTTGAGGATAGCGGAGTTCACCAGTATCGGGCTCATCACCGCTACCACCCCGAGAATCAGGGCGATGTTGGAAATGTTGGAACCGTAGGCATTCCCCAGCGCCAGTGACGGGTTGCCTTCCAGCGCCGCCAGCGCCGACACCACCATCTCCGGTGCCGAGGTGCCAAAGCCGACAATCAGCATGCCGATCAGCAACGGCGGCATGCCAGCGTGGGCGGCGGTGCCCGCCGCCCCTTCAACAAACTTGTCCGCACTCCATACCAGCAGTATCAGCCCGCCAATCACGGCGGCAATGGCCAGCAACATCGGCACTCCTTGGGATCATCAATTGTGGGATGGTCAATAATGTCAGGCGCGCACATTGTGGCAGAGAGGAGGGAGGCTGGCACCTCCGGAGACGCAACACGCATCACGCCCCATGCAACACGCCACGAGGGGACGTGCTGCGTGAGGCATGCCACGCTATTCAGACATGCTGGTCCTTACCGGGCTTGATGCCATAGACGAGGGTGTAGAGCACCGGAATCACGATCAAGGTCAGCACGGTGGCAAAGCCCAGGCCAAACATAATCACTACCGCCATGGATTCGAAGAACGCATCGAATAGCAGCGGCACCATGCCAAGGATGGTGGTAATCGCTGCCATACACACCGGCCTCACCCGTGAAATGGATGCCAGCACCACCGCGTCGAATGGCTCCCGGCTTTCCATTTCCAGCTTGATCTGTTCCACCAGCACAATGCCATTTTTTACCAGCATGCCGGACAGGCTGAGGAAGCCCAGCAGCGCCATGAAACCAAACGGCGCATTCAGTAACAGCAGCCCCATGGTCACCCCGATGATGGCCAGCGGCACCGTGGCCCAGATCACCAACGGCTGACGCAAGGAATCGAATAGCAACATGGTGATGATGAACATGAACAGGTAGCCCATGGGCAGGCTGCCAAATACGGCTTCCTGAGCATCCCGGGAGGCCTCGTACTCACCGCCCCAGGTGAGGGAATAACCCGGTGGCAGCTCAAGCGCCTCAATCTCCGGGCGAATCCGCCGCAGAACATGATCGGCGGTTTCCTCACCCAGTACATCCGGCTCTGCCTGCACAGTAAGCGTGCGCTTGCGGTCGCGGCGCATGATCAAGGCGTCTTCCCACTCGGTATCAAAATCACCGACCACCTGGCTGATGGGGATATAGGTGGAATACACCGGCGACCACACCTGCACATCATTCAGGTTATTGGCGCTGAGCCGCTCATCATCCGGTGGCCGCGCCACGATGGGCAGCAACTTACTGCCGTCGCGGTACAACCCCACGGTACGGCCACTGAAGTTGAGCGCCAGGGTATTATCCAGATCCTCGCGGCTAATCCCGGCACGGCGGGCCTGGGCTTCAAGAAACTGCGGCCGGATCACCTTTTCCTGCTGGCGCCAATCGTGGCGAATGCTCTCCAGCGCTCCGTCATCAGCCATGATGGCCTGGGCCTTGAGCCCCAGATCGCGCAATATCTTCGGGTCCGGTCCACTGAAGCGCGCCTCAATGGACGCCGCCGGGCTCGGCCCGATCATCAAGCGCTTCACTTTGGCGAAGGCTTGCAGGTGTTCCTCACGAATCAGGTCACGGGTTGCCGCCAGGGCCGGATTAATACTCTCCCGGTCCTTCACCTGAACAATCAGCTGAGCATAGCTGGGATAACTCTTCTCTGGCGCATAAGGCAGCATGAAGCGCGCAGCCCCCTGACCAATGGTGCTGGTCACCTGGGTCACACTGTCCATCTCCAGCAGCGACGCTTCCAGCTCACTCACCGACTCACGGGTGGCGCGGATATCACTGCCTTGGGGCAACCAGTAATCCACCAGATACATAGGCGTATTGGAAGGAGGGAAAAAGGCCTGTTTGACGAAGCCAAAGCCCACCACCGCCACCACCAACAGCACAAACATGCCTGACAGGGTTAACACCCGGTGATGGATAGCGCGGTCCAGCAGGCGGCGATAGAGCACAAACACCCGCCCCTTGTAGGGATCTTCCCCTTCACCGCCTTCGCCACCCACATCCTTGTCACTGAAGAACTGCTCGGCAAAGAAGGGCACCAGGGTGATCGCGGTAATCCAGCTGAGCATCAGGGAGATCAACAGCACCCAGAACAGGCTATTGGTGTATTCCCCGGTGGAATCATCCGACAAGCCGATGGGGGCAAAGGCCATGATGGCAATCACCGTGGCCCCCAGCAGCGGCCAGATCGTCTGTTTCACCACCAGACTGGCCGCCTGCAATTTGGACAGGCCACGCTTCATGCCTACCAAAATACCTTCGGTGACCACGATGGCGTTATCCACCAGCATCCCCAGCGCGATGATCAGCGCACCCAGGGAAATCCGCTGCAGGTCGATGGCCATCATCTTCATGAGAATGAAGGTACCCAGGATAGTCAGCAGCAATACGCCGCCCATCAGCACCCCGGACCGCAAGCCCATGAATACCAGCAGCACGGCAATCACAATGGCCACCGCTTCACCCAGATTGAGCATGAAGGCACTAACCGACTTATCCACTTCCTGGGGCTGATTATAGATTGTGGCCAGATCCATACCCACCGGGCGCTGGTATTGCAGCTCCTTGAGGCGCTGATCCACACGCGCACCCACATCCACCACATTGATGCCGGAGGCAAAGGAAATCCCCAGGGTCAGGGCCGGGCCGCCATTGAATCGATAAAGATGGTTGGGAACTTCGGCATACCCCCGCTCAATGGACGCCACATCACGCAGGTAAACCAGTTCATTCGCACCGGGCTCGGAAATCAGCAGGTTGCCCATGGCCTGAACAGAGGGGAACTCCCCGGTGGGGTAAATGCGAATGTACTCATTTCCCACCCGGACCTTGCCCGCCGGGTTCACGGTATTCTGGGTTTGCAGCAAGCCAAAGATGCGGTCCGGACTGATCCCCAGCGAGGCCAGGCGGGCACGGGAAATTTCCACCAGCACCTGCTCCTCGCGCTGGCCACCAATCGTCACCTTGCCAACCCCGTCCACCAGCACCAGGTCACGGGTCAGGTAGTCAGCGTAATCCTGCAGCTCTTGATAGCTGTAACCCTCACCGGTAATAGCCATGAGGATGCCGTAAACATCACCAAAGTCATCAATCACCTGAATCGTGCCCGCCCCTGGCGGCAGCTGCGATTGCAGGTCGGTCATCTTGTTACGCAGCTCATCCCAGATCTGTTTTAACTCGTGCGCCTTGTATTTGGGTTTGATCTCCACCTGGATCTGGGACAGCCCGTTGCTGGAGATAGACGTGACGTTTTTCACGTAAGGCAAAGTCTGAATGGCCTTCTCAACCGGCAAGGTCACCTCTTCTTCCACCTGCCGGGGTGAAGCACCGCCATAATTGGTAATGACCATGGCGATCTTGAGGGTGAATTCCGGATCTTCCAGCTGCCCGAGGCGGGTAAAACTGATCACCCCGCCGACCAGCAGGATCACGGTGAACAACCAGCTCACCACTTTGTGGCGGATGCTGTACTCAGCGATATTCATTGATTACAGGCCCCGCTCTTTTACCAGTTCACGAACCTCCTGGCCTTCCTCGAGGTGGTGTACACCGGCGCTGACTACCTTGTCACCGGTTTCCAGCCCAGAGGTGATTTCAACGCCATTGCCAGTCACCTGCCCGAGGGTGACCGGCACCGCCGACACCGTGCTGCCTTCCGGGTTGAACCGCCAAACATGGGCACTGTCCTTGCCATCCGGATTGAACACTGCCTCCACTGGCACCTGGGGCCAGGTGGTGGCTTTACGCATGATCTTGCTCAGATCAATAGCCACATCCACGCTCATTCCCGGCAGCACCAGAATGCCTTCCGGGTTGGGCATGGTCAGGGTAATGATGTAGGTCTGGGTACGATCGTCAGCGCTGGCCTCATGCTCCTTGTAGCTGGCCTTGAACACCTTGTCCGGGGCACCTTCAAAACTCAGCTCCGGCTGATAATCCTCACCATCCTTTTTCAGGTTCGCAAAGAAACGCTCGGAGACGGCAAACTCGATATCGATATTCTTGTCGCCCTGCAGGTAAAGAATGGGCTGCTTGGCCTGCACGAATTGGTAATTTTCGACTTCGGTACGGGCCACCGTACCGCCGTAGGGGGCTTTCAAACGCGTGTATTTCACATTGTCCCGAGCCAGGCTCAGGGCTGCCTGGGCCTGCCGACGCTTGGCTTCAATTTCATCGAACTGAGCTTCAGAGATAACGCCCCGATCACGCAGGCTGATGCCACGCTGATACTGGCTTTCGGCCAGATCGTACTGGGCTTGCCGATCGGCCAGCTGGTTGCTGAAATCCGATGGGTCCAGCGCTGCCAGCAACTGCCCTTTCTTCACCTGCTCGCCTGCCCGCACCGGGAAACGCTCCAGCTGACCGGACACCCGGAACGCCAACTCGGACCCTTCGGTAGCCACCACCTTGCCCGGGTAGTGACGTAAAGCGCCATCGCCGCCGTTAACGACTTGCAGCTTTACCGGTTGCGGCATGGGAGCATCCTGCTGTGGCTCATCACTGCAGCCCCACAGGGCCAGCGCCAGGCCCAGGGTTACCCAAAAACGTTGCATCGTGCTCTCCCCGATCTAAAACGGTACTTGTTAGTACCAATTGTCGCACAAGTACGCGCGTATCAGGTGAAGCTTTTTCACCCGCAGCGAGATTTTGACCTTATCAGACGATGGGCGCGCAGGCGCTATCGGGCCAAGCGGCGAGCCAGGCAGGCTCAGACAGGGAACCGGCTCGGGAGCAAACCCGGGCCAACAAGCGATGCAGCACAAAAAGGGCCGACTGACGTCGGCCCCGGTAACGAGTAGAACACTGAATGTGTGCCCAGCGGGCGATCAGCCTAGATGGGCCGACAACATCCAGGCGGATTTTTCATGAATCTCGATGCGGTCACTGGCCACCGCGCCAGAGCCTTCATCTTCATGCTCGCCTGCCAGTTTCAATACTCGATTGGCACGCTCGGCCACCGTGCGGTGGTCCGCGGCCAGCTCCTTGATCATGCCGGACGCATCCGGATCGCCCGTGGCGTCCTCCACCGTGGATAACTTGGCAAACTCCGCATAGCTGCCCGGCGCCTTCCAGCCCAGCGCGCGAATTCGCTCGGCAATGGTGTCCACCGCCTCCGCCAGCTCGGTGTACTGCTGTTCGAACAGCAGGTGCAGGCTATGAAACATGGGGCCGGTTACATTCCAATGGTATTTGTGGGTCTTGAGATAAAGAGTGTAACTCTCGGCCAGTAACTTGCTCAGCTCTTCCGCGACCTGCTTGTTGTGTTCAATCATGGAGTGTCTCCTTTTCCAGTATTGTCCTTGCCCGCAGTGCCTAGCAGGCTGCTGTTTGCCGGGACTACCTAACACCATTGGGTCCGCAAAAGGCATTTCAATGGCAGCGCCCGTCCAGCCTCCTACTTTTGTTTCTTTACAATCAGACGCGCCGCCGTCACAGACGTTCCTGGACTGGCGAGGTATTTGCGTTATCGCGCACATAGGGAAATTCAATATGCCCCTCTGTCCGATTTGGCGCTTTACACTCAGGCCGGCGTCTCGGCATGATGCAACTTCTTCCCTCAACCGAAAGCAGATCCGCCAATGGCCGTAGCCCCTAATCCTGAACCGCCCTATTCGATTCTGGAGGAATGGCTCAATGGCCTGACCCATGGCATCGGCGCGGCGTTGAGTATTGCCGGCACGGTGATCCTGGTGGTGGCGGCCAGCCTGCTGGGGGACCCCTGGAAAATCGTCAGTTTTAGCATTTTCGGCGCCAGCCTGATTCTGCTCTACAGCGCCAGTGCGCTCTATCACAGCCTGCGCAGCCCGAAATGGCGCGCCGTATTCAAAATGCTGGACCACTGCGCCATTTACGGCTTGATCGCGGGCACCTACACCCCCTTTCTACTGGTCAACCTGCGTGGCCAGACCGGCTGGATTTTGTTTGCCGTAATCTGGGCCCTGGCCCTCACCGGCATCGCCCTGAAAGCGCTCTATGGTCACCGCTTCAAGCTCATGCGGGTGGGCATTTACCTGGCCATGGGCTGGCTGATTCTGGTGGCCTCCAACGACCTGACCAGCAAACTCAACGACACCGGCTTCTGGCTGATCCTGGCCGGCGGCATTACCTACACCGTAGGCGTCATCTTTTACCTGGCCGACCGGTTTATTCCCTTTAACCACGCTATCTGGCACCTCTTCGTCATGGGCGGCAGCCTCTGCCATTTCTTTGCGGTCTATTACGGAGTATTGCCGTTTACCGCACCAATCAGCTGACGCAAATCACATAAAATGAACATAATTCAAGAAAGTGCTTGTGATTGTCTCAACAAAAATATACTTTTTATTTAAATATATATTGTTGGATCCATGCACCATGCTCACTATCGACCCGGACGCCCTGCGCGACAATGCCGCCCAGGCCAGCCAGTTACTCAAAGCCCTGTCCCACCCAGATCGTCTGATGTTGCTATGCCGCCTCGCGGAAGGCGAGCGCAGCGTTAGTGAACTGGAGCCGCTCGTCGGGGTTTACCAACCCTCACTCTCCCAACAGCTGGGCATTCTGCGCCGCGAAGGGCTGGTTAGTAGCCGCCGGGAGGGCAAACAGATGTTCTATCAGGTCGCCAACCCGGACGCCCTGGCCGTGCTGAACGTGCTGTACCAACGCTTCTGCGGCGACACGCCATGAATATCGATTGGGGAGCCTTCACTCCCTGGACGTCCCTGGCTGGCGGCGCCTTGATTGGCCTGTCTGCCCTGCTTTTCCTGCACGCCAACGGGCGCATTGCCGGCATTAGCGGCGTTCTTGGTGGCTTGCTGAGCCCCGGCGGGGACGGTCGCCATTGGCGAGTGGCATTCGTGCTGGGACTGGTGCTGGCTCCGCTACTCTGGCGTCTGGCGGTGGACCTGCCACCGCTGGTCGTCGACGCGGACTGGCCACTGCTGATTGGTGCCGGCCTGCTGGTGGGCATCAGCACCCGCTACGCAACCGGGTGCACCAGCGGCCACGGGGTCTGCGGCGTCTCCCGCCTGTCCCCGCGCTCACTGGTTGCCACACTGGCATTCATGGCCAGCGGGTTTGCCACCGTGTACGTGGTTCGTCACTTGCTGGGAGCGCCGCTGTGAACCGGTCAACGCTCACCGCCTTCCTCAGTGGCCTGCTATTTGGCATTGGCCTGTTGCTGGCCGGCATGGCCAACCCGGCCAAGGTTCTGGCCTTTCTGGATATTGCCGGTCACTGGGACCCCTCCCTGGCTCTGGTGATGGGCGGTGCCATTCCGGTGTCAGCCATCGGCTTCTATCTGGCACGTCACCGCACCGCGCCACTGTTCAGCGAACGCTTTCAGCTACCCACCAACACCCGGCTGGACAAGCGTCTGGTGCTGGGTGCTCTGGGCTTTGGTGTGGGTTGGGGGCTGGCCGGCTTCTGCCCGGGCCCAGCACTGGTTGCCCTGGGTACCGGCAGCTTCAAGGCCGTGGTGTTCGTGACCGCCATGCTCAGCGGCATGGTGATCTTTGAAATGTTGGAACGCAAAAAACCGGATTGACCCGTCCACGACGGGATCACCTCCTGAGACACTATGTCCAATGTCGAAGGCTGCTGGTCTGACCTAGAATCTATTGGCACCAATGGAGAGAACCCGTGGCATTTTTCGCCAAACCTCTCCCTAGACAATGTCACGTCAAAGAACTGGAGACACCCAACATGTTTAATTGGGTTCCTATCATTTTCCTTGTCTTCAAGCTGGCCGTGTTTGCAACGGGCATGTTCTTCGCCATCAAGTGGCATTACGATCAAGACAAGAAAAAGAAAACGGCCCCCGATGCCACGCGGGAAGGGCGCCGTTAACAGGCAGGGCCAGCCCGCGTTCTACAGCAGAGCTTCAATATCTTTCTGAATCGCTTCTGGCTTGTCGGTGGGCGCGTAGCGCTTCACCACCCTGCCGTCCTTGCTCACCAGAAATTTGGTAAAGTTCCACTTGATGCCTTTGCTGCCCATCACGCCCGGCGCGGCTTTCTTGAGGTAATCGTACAGCGGGTGGGCGCCACTGCCATTCACGTCGACCTTGTCGAACATGGTAAAGCTGACACCGTAGTTCTTTTCACAGAAGGCACCGATTTCATCCGCCGCGCCCGGCTCCTGCTTGCCAAACTGGTTACAGGGAAAACCAAGAATCTCCAGCCCCTTGGGCTGCAGGGCTTCATACAGACTTTCCAGTCCCTTGTACTGGGGGGTAAACCCGCATTTGCTGGCCGTGTTGACGATCAGCAACACCTTGCCCTGAAACTCGGACAAGGATTTTTCTTCACCACTCAAGGTGGTGGCGCTGTAATCATAGATCCCCATGATTTCTCCTGACGATGAAACCCAAACAATGAATAATACGGTGCCCACCGTGAGTGGCAACCGCCACCAAGGCAGAACCTGACAATACGGCATGCCCTGGCGGCCTGCGAGAGCACATTGTTTATCGGCAGGCGCTATTCGCTGTAAAGCTGCGCGATCACCGCCTCGGCCACCACACGGCTGGACTGCGGGTTCTGTCCGGTGACCAGCTTGCCATCCGTGACCGCATGGGGGGTAAAATCCTCCGCCAGATCAAGACGGGCCCCCAGCTCTTCAAGCCGGGAGGCCAACAGAAACGGCATGATTTCATCCAACCCCACTTCCCGCTCTTCGCTATTGGTAAAGCAGGCCAGCGTCTTGTTCTGCACCAATGGCGCACGCTGCTCGTTGCGCAAGCCCACCAGCGCCGCAGGGCCATGACACACCGCCCCCAACAAACCGCCCTGTGCCCAGGTGCGCTCCATGACCGCCGCCACCAAGGGGTTGTCCGGCATATCGAACATGGCGCCATGACCACCGGGTACAAAGACACCGCAATAGCCATCTTCCCAGACGGACTCCAGCTCCCGGGTATCCTGCAGGGCCGCAATGGCCTCAGCCCAGGCCTCTTTCTCGCTGTCATCCGGCACCGAATTGGGATCCACCGGAATCTTGCCCCCTTTCGGACTGGCCACCACCACAGGAATATTGTTTTCCTGGAACAACAAATACGGCACGGCGAATTCTTCCAGCCACAGGCCGGTCTGTTGCCCCTGGCCCATTTGCGATGCGCTGGTGACCAACATCAGCAGCGGTTTATCCAGATTCATAAATGCCTCCGAAAATTCGCAACGAGAGATGCAATATGCACAGAGGGTGTGGCACAAAGTCGTCGCATGCAAGGACAGCCTGCGTGTAGCATGTGGCCTGCAAGCATGTAGCGGGGAATCCCATGGACTGGCATCAATTGCTGAACAAGGCCCGCCTGGGCGGGCGTACCGCCAAGGATGAAAGTGGTCGTACCGCGTTTCTTCGCGATCACGACAAGATCATTTTTTCCGGCGCCTTCCGGCGACTGGCGCGCAAGACCCAGGTCCATCCGCTGGCCACCAATGACCACGTGCACAATCGTCTTACCCACTCGCTGGAAGTCTCCTGCGTGGGGCGCACTCTCGGTATTCGCGTGGGAGAACGCCTGCAACAACGCCAGCTGCTACCCGACACCGTCAGCGCCACGGATTTCGGCGATATTGTTCAGTCCGCCTGCCTGGCCCATGACATCGGCAACCCGCCCTTTGGCCACACCGGCGAGCGCGCCATTCGCGCCTGGTTTCAGGAACGCGGACAACGGTTTCTGGATATGCTCCCCGCCCACCAGCAAAGCGATCTGACTTTTTTTGAAGGCAACGCCCAAGGCTTTCGCATCATTACCAAAAGCGAATATCACCAGTACGACGGCGGCATGCGCCTGACCTACGCCACCCTGGCGACCTTCCTGAAATACCCCTGGCTGTCTGCCGATGCGGGCAGCGCCAGCAGCAAGCCCGGCAAGTACAGTGCCTTTGTTTCGGAAGCCGAGGCCTTTCGCGAAGTCGCCCACGCCATCGGGCTACTGGAGCACAGCCCGGGGCATTTCTGCCGGCATCCACTTGCCTACCTGATGGAGGCGGCCGATGACTTCTGCTACGCCATCATTGATCTGGAAGATGGTCTGGAGATGGATTTGCTGCACTGGGATGAGGTGTATGCATTACTGCAACCGGCCCTGCCGGATAGCGAGGAAGTGCGCGAGCTGATCCATTCGGACATCCGCGATGGCCGCAAAGCCGCCCTGCTGCGTGGCAAGATTATCGAACGGTTTATCGAGGCGGGCGTAGAGGCTTTTGTGGCCAATCACGAACGGTTACTGCAGGGGCGTATGGAAGGCGACCTGATCAGCCACTGCGAACCGGCGGTGCGCGATGTGGTGGAAAACGCCAAACAACTTTCCCGCTCGAAAGTCTTCGAACATCCGCGAAAAATCGAACTGGAAATTGGCGCCTTTGAAGTGATGGGCGCACTACTGGATGGTTTGATAGAAGCCGCTGTGTCTCATGCCTGCAACAGCACAAAAAACTATCGGCACGAGCGCATCATTGACTTGATTGGCCGACACAGTTTTCCGGAAAACCTTGCGCAATTACCGGAGCAGGAACGCATTTACCAATGCATCATGCGAGCGCTGGATTTTCTGGCCGGCATGACCGACAACTACGCCACCTATCTTGCCAAGCAATTTTCGGGGATGGCGGAAACGCGTTATTAACACCACCTCTCAGCATCCCTGCAAAAAAAACGCCCTGACAAGTCAGGGCGTTTTTTTGCTCGTATCAATACTCGCAGCTTAGTCGGCCAGCCTTACACCCACTGCCACGAACGTCTCCAGCCCGGAGGTGCCGTCGCCTTCGTCAAGACTACCACCACCGGAAGCCATGATTTTGCCGTCCGAAGAGAGACTGAACGATTCAGAACCACCGTCGCTCCAGTTAACGTTGAGCGTCTGACCACTCACGGACCAGGATCCCCCGCCGGTTTCGTCATCATCCCAGGTATCAACGTAGTGCGAACAGTTACCAGACTGATCACAGGTATTTGCATCCAGACTGATAAAACGTCCTTGCTCACTGAACACTTCGTTCAGCGTCCCGTCACTGTTGAAAGTCAGGTTGGCAGTGCCACCAAACCGTTCCAGATTAGCGCCACCGCCATCATCAAGCTCAATGATACCGCCTGAGAAATAAAGCAGGTACGTGGAACCACTCACGATATCGGCCAGATCCGTCACCTCACCGTTTGCGGCTTCAAGATCAACAATACGCTGATGATTATCGTTGATGGCAGTGATTAAGGCCTGGAAGTTGGCATCCACCCCAGCCGCTGTTGCGGCCTGACCGGATTGTGGTGCGGTATAACCCGCCACTTCAGAAGCCATCGCGTTGGCGCTCAGCACAACAGCGGTGAGGCCTGTCAGGATTACTTTTTTCATGTCTCTTACCCTCTAAGGTTATGTCCTTTAACCAATGGCCTCACTGCCAGTTGGCTTGATCCCAGTTAAATTGATTCCAGACGGCGGCGGTTGGGCCGGATCCGTCTTCTACAAAACTCACACTCACAGCACAGTCTTCAGTGATTTCGCCGGTGGTGTAGGTATTACCCACAAGCGTGCCGCCACAACCGGAGATCGTATTCACTTCAAAACCTTCATCCGGCGTCACTGTCAGCTCACGGGTCTCGCCATGAATAATGTTTTCCAGGTTCTGCCCGACGATCATGCCGTTTTCGCCCTGCACCGTAGCCGTAACGGTGTACGTCTTCTGGGCAAAGCTGGCAGTCACTGAACAAGCTGCGGTGATCGTTGCGGTTGTGAACGTGTTGCCGTCGAGGGTTCCGCCACAACCATCTACACCGGTGAGCTCATAGCCATCATCCGCGGACACGGTAAAGACCTGGGTCTGCCCGTGATCAACCATGGGATTAGCTGGGGAGAAGGAACCATTGGGAGCAATCGTAGTGATCGGGTACTGAATGGGTTCGAATGCCACTGCAACCGTACAGGCACCAGTGATAGCGGCCGTGGTGAAAGTGGCGCCATCCTGGGTGCCGCCACAGCCACTGGCCACGCTAACCTGATGCCCTTCATCCGGGCTCAGCGAAAACGCGGTTGTGCCGCCATGTTCGACCACCACCGTGCCCGGGGACACCGTACCGTTACCGGTCACCGCCGTATTCACGGTATAGCTCAACAGACTGAAGCTGGCATCCACCTGACAGGCCGACGTGACCGGCCCTACCGTGTATTCACCCGGCGACGCAGACGCAGCCACCTCACAGGCATCCCCTGTCACCGAATCCACCTGGAACCCGAATGCCGGCGTGACCGTGAGAGTGCCATTCTGGCCATGCGTCACCGTCAGGCTTTGCGGATCGAAACTGCCGGTGCCGGCCGCCACATTGGTGGTTACCGCATATTCCCGGAGCGCAAACGCCGGCGTGATGGTGCACGCGCCGACAATCGCGCCCGTGGTGTAGGTCGTGCCTGCCAGTGAACCGTCACAGCCTTCCACACTGACAACGTCATAACCCTCATCCGCCACGATTTCGAACTGGGTGGTATCACCGTGATCCACCACCGCCGCCTCCGGCATCACCTGGCCACCGGTTACGCTGGTGGTGCTGACGGTGTACTCATTGATGGAAAAGGTAACGGACAGATCACACTCGCCTTCAAGTGCACTGGTAGTAAACGACTGGCCATCCAGCGAGCCGGCACAACCGGTTACTTCATCGATGCTGTAACCGGTATCCGGTGTCACCGTGAAGTTCGCACTGGCTCCGCCCAGCAAGGATACTGACGTGGGCGACACGCTACCGTTGGCACCCGCGCTGGCGGTTACCTCGAAGCTGGTCACGCCAAGTTCTTCGTTATCCTCGGCGTAGTCATTAATCGCGTCAGCCAGGTCCGCACTGCTGGTGGGCGGCAGGGTGCCGGCATTGTCACCGATGGTGATCGCATCACCGTTTTTCTTGCCGTCAACGACGCCATCCGACGCATCGTCGATCAGGGCAATCACCGTTTCAAACGGGTCCGTTGTGCCGCTCAGGTTATTGGCCTGGGTGGACAAGCCCCCCAGCACGGCAGCGTACTGTTTTGCCGCCGCATCATCGCCACTGGTAGCCGGCACGGTGGTCAGCGGATCAAAGGACACGCCCAGCACATCATCCAGCACATCGCGACCAGCGTTTACGCCGTCTTCCAGCGATGCGCCAGCATTGGCAGCAAGATGCTCACGGGCGGAGCGCACCAACAGTTCGCTCAATGGCGTAACCGCAGCGGTTTGTGCGCCCTCAGGCAGGAAAGAATTAAGATTACCGGCCGTGACGTCAGCACCGGTTGCTTCATCCGTGTAGGTGCCGCCGCTGGATTCGATCAGCAGCGGTCGCGGCACAGAATCAGGCACCTGAACGGACCAGGAGCCATCCGCTTCGGTAACGATTGGGCCCGCTACCGCGTCGCCGGTTTTGTTACCGGCCGCGTCCATGGCGTAAAGGTAAAGCGTTGCGCCTCCGACAGGGCCCTTGGTTACCGCACCGGCTACGGTGGATTTGGGTGCCGCTGGCGCCGATCCTCCTCCGCCACTGCTACCACCACCTCCACCGCAACCGGCAATGGCTACCGCCACTGCCAGACCGGCCATTCTGAATGTTCCCTTCATGTGTGATATCTCCGATCACCCCAGTTTTTTGGTAGAACACCAAACTAAACCGAAGCCACAAGAGCGCACATCACCCATTTAAGGTATGAAAATAAAAAATATTGTCGAATCTAAACAACGAAACTATTCACAACACAACCACCGTCCCGCTCCTCACTCGCCAAGCCTGAGCGGTACATAAATATGCGGTGGAGATCTCAGCAACGCCCGCTTAGCCGCAAGCCATCAATACCTTCGCAAGCGTATGCGCAAAAATACCTGGCTGCTCCATTTGCGGAAAATGCCAGGTGCCCGGCTGTAACCACTCGGTCACATGGGGCGCGCAACGCGCGCGTGCGGCATCCCCCACAAGGTCACCGTTGATTGCATGAATCGGGCATTGGATATCCGAAAAAGCTGCCTCCGGGGACCAGCGCAACAGGTCAGACCACAGTGGCAATATGGCCTCCTGCCGCGCCGCAGCCATATCACTCTCCAGACTCTGCCTGGCCTGCCCACTCAAATCTGGCCCCGCATTGTTGGCAACCAGGTTGGCAATGCCGGACGCAAAGTCTTCTTGAAAAGGGGTTTCAATCTGGCGTGCAGTGTCCTCGTCAAGATCCCCGTAGGGAATAACAAACGTATCCACCAACACCACGGCTTTTACCGGCTTTAGCCGGGCCGCTTCCAGGACGACAGCACCGCCCATGGAATGCCCCACCAATACCGGATTGTCGATGCCGTCCAACGCCGCCACCAACGCCCGTGCCTGCGCCGTCACCGTCCAGGCCGGCAGGGTAACGTCGCGCGCGTCACCATGGCCGGGCAGGTCCACGGCAATCAATCGCGTTCCATCCGGCGCCGAATCCAGCAGTGGCTGCCAGTGCTTGCGGTTGCAGGTCCAGCCATGCACCAGCACCACAGGCTGCGTGCCGTTACCGGCTTCGGTGACCGGCAAAGCCTGTCCATTGTCGATTGTCAGGGTGGATTCCACCGGTTTCTCCTGTTCACGAAATTGTGATCGAGTTTGTTTACATTCAATTTTAAGCCGAAATCGGATAAGTTAGAGGTTCATAAGGGGAACAACAACTCATGACTCAGCCAATCTTGGATGGATTGCTGGGCAACGAGCGCGGGGACTTGCTCGACACCCTGTATGAGGCGCCACAGGCTCCTGATGCTTGGCCGCGTTTTCTTGCGCAAGCCGTCAGCGCGACCCGGTCACGCTCTGCCCGTATGCTGGTGCTTGATCGCCGGGCACAGACTGTGCTGTCCAGCATCAAGCACAACATTGATGACAGTGATCACCAGGCCTATGTGGATCACTACGTGAACGCCTGCCCGTGGCGCCCGGAATTGAAGGACAAACTTCCCGGCCAGCTGTACTCCACCTTTCTCGATTTTTCCTGTCGCCAAAAGGCCTTCTACGACACCGAATTCTACAATGACTGGGCCCGCACCCAGGACATCCACCACGGCGTGTGCGGCACCGTCTGGCAGGATGAAGACCATACCGTGCAGCTGTTGATTCAACGCACCCGGGATCAGGGCCACTACACCCGGGAAGAAACCGAGCAGATCAATGACCTGGTCATGCATGTGCGCCGTGCCGTGCGACTGCAGACCCAATTCAGCGCGCTCAAGCACCAGCAGCAGGCCCTGGAGCAGGCGCTGGACATTCAGGCACAGCCCTTTGCCCTGCTCGATGCGCAAGGCACGCTGGTGTATATCAGCCAGGAGGCGGAGCAACTGGTGACCTCGCACCCTCACATGGCGCTGGAAAAGCACAAACTGACCTTCCTGGATTCCCGACGACAGTGCGCGCTTTTGCAACAACTGGCCCAGGTCACTCACCCCAATCCGGCCCTGCGTGGCAGCGGCGAGGTCATTGCCATTCCACTCAATAGCCACCTGACAACCCGCTGCCTGGTGTCCCCCATGCATCCCCATGCAGCCCCCAGCGGCTTCAATACGCATCCCACCCCCCTGGCCATTGTCTATTTCCAGGACCCTTTGGGCGATATCGATATCGACCTGGACAGCCTGATGCAGCTGTTTGATCTGTCAGAAGCCGAAGCCCGGGTCGCCGCAGGCATTGCCCAGGGCCAGTCGCCACAACAGATTGCCGACAGCCATTTCCTGTCGGTGCATACCGTGCGTACCCAGCTCAAAAGCACCTTCCAGAAAACCGGCACCATGCGTCAGTCCGAGCTTGCCAAGTTAATGCTTACTTCTCCTGCCGCCCGGCGCTGGCGCCGCCCCCCTGTGAACCTGAGCTGCTCCGCATAGCCTGGCGGGCCACCTTCAAAAACAGATCAAACTGATACGCAAAGCGCCAGTCGGCCCGGTGTAAATCCGCCAACGAGTACCAGCCGATATCACTGACCTCCATCCGGGCAGCCGCCGGTAACGACAGGGGCACCTCCTCCAGCAAAGGCCCGGCGGGCATGCAACGATAGAGATGGAAACCGTTCTTCATCACCTGCAAACGCTCCCCCACCACAACCTGCAGCCCCGTTTCTTCCAGAGTCTCCCGGTGCGCCGTGCATTGGGCCAGCTCTCCCGGCTCCAGGGTTCCACCGGGCAGCCCCAGCTTGCCGCCCCAGCGATGAGTAATCAGTAATACTTGTTGATCGCGGACGATCAGGCAGCCGGCATTGGCCCGCCGGTCATCTTCTTGCCCGGGCACACGAGGGCAATCCGCCAGCACCTGCAGGGGCAGCCAGATCAGGAAAAAGATTATCAGGGCGCGGGAATTCATCATGGATACAGCCTGCCCCGTCACGATGACGGTGTCATGGCATTTTGGCGCAGAAGAGAAGAACGAGCAGCACCACAATCCTCCTTCTTCCTTCCTTTCGCCTTCCTTCTGCAGACTTCAGCTGATCAGCGGCAGGCGATGTTCCCGGGTGGCCGCCACAACCTCATCCGGGATGACGATTTCCGTGGCCAGGGGCAGGTGATCCGACAGCAGGCAGTCGGTAAGCACACGGGTGTGCCGACTTTCCAGATCCGGCGACAGCAGGATGTGATCGATATGCCGGTCCGGCGCCCAACTTGGATAGGTGTTGAGGTTATCCGCCTGCACGGTCTGCAAACCCAGGGCCGCCAGCGGCGAATTATCCAGATGTGCCAGGCGGCAATTGAAATCACCCATCATCACCACGTACTTGTAGTCCGCCAACAAGCGGGCCAGGTAGGACAACTGGGTATTGCGCACCTTCTCACCCAGCGCCAGATGCGCCACGACCACAACCAATGGCTGGATCGGGTGGCCGTACTTGATCACGATGGCACCGCGACCGGGCAACCCGGGCAAGCGGTGGTCGGTGATTTCAAACGGTTGGTGTCGGCTGAGAAAGCCATTACTGAACTGGCCAAGGCGGCCAAGATTGCGATTCAACTGCTGATGCCAGAAGGGAAAATCGGCCATGGAGGCCAGGTGGACCAGCTGGTTCATGTTACGCGAACGCAGACTGCCGCCATCTACTTCCTGCAGACCCACCACATCAAAGTGGCTCAGCACCTCGGCGATCTGCTCGATGGTTTCCACACTGCGCGGATGCGCCACCAGATGTTTCCAGCTACCGGTGATGTAATCCCCGAATTTCTGGCTGCCGATGCCCGCCTGGATATTGAAGCTCATCAGCTTCACGGTATCCGGAGGCAGCAATACTTCCCGGGTCTGGCGGGTCTTTCTTACCCCTTGCCTGGCGAAGGAAAAGCCCGCAGGGCGGGCTTTCCAGTCACGATAGGCAAGTCTTGCGCGATCAAGCAGCATTCATCAGCCGCCTTTCTTTTCCTTGTTCGCCAAGTACTCGATCACGGCGAACAGCTCTTTATCGCTCTTTAGGTTCTGGCGCAGCACCAGGTATTTGCCGTTCACCACGAAGTTCGGCACCCCGGGGATCTGGTACGCCTTGGTCAGTGCGTCGGCCTGACGAATCTTGGTGGACACACCGAAGGAACCGTACAGCTTGTTGAACTTCTCAGGCGCCACATCGTATTTGCGGAAGAAATTGGCCAGTGCTGGCTCATTGAACAGCGGCTCACGGTGCTTGTGGATCGCATCGAACAGCGGACCGTGGATTTCATCGACCAGGCCCAGGGCTTCTTCTACATAATAGGCGCGGGCCAGCGGCTCAGCATTACGCAAAAACAGCACCGGCGTGCGCACGTAGTCGATGTAATCCGGTTTGGTTTTCAGCCACTCGTCAACGGAGGGCTCCAGGGAATAGCAATGCGGGCAGGCATAGGAAAAGAATTCCCGCACTTCCACCTTGCTGGGGTCATCCACAGAACCCGGCACGTCCAGAATCTTGTAGTGGGTATCAACCGCAAAACGGGTGTGGTCTTCAGCGGCAGCAACTCCGGTCGCCAGCCCCAGGCTCAGCAGCAAAGCCGTCACAATGCGAAACATGCATCCTCTCCTTTCTTGTTGGTTTGCGCCCACTGTGACAACCGGGGCGGCATTTTTCTCCCTGGTGAGTGCAATCGGCACTCAATCAGAGCCATATCTTTTCATGTTGGCCATAAAAAAGGCAGCCCGCAGGCTGCCTTTTCTACAAACCGTAACCGAACCGCCTTATTTGGACAGCCCGGAAATGAAGCTTGCTACGGCCTTGATCTGGGTATCGGTCATTTTCGCCGCCACCGTCTGCATCATGCCCGGCGCATCATTATCCGAGTCATTGGTGCGCTTGATGATGCCGTCGCCCAGATCGTTACGACCTGCCGCACGGAAAGCCTTCAGCTGATCTTCCAGGTATTGGGCGTTCTGGCCGGCCAGATGCGGATACTTGGCCGCGTCAATGCCCTGGCCTGCAGGGCCATGGCAACCGGAACAGGCCGGAATGCCGTTGGCCATGTCGCCACCACGGTAGAGCTTTTCACCCTGCTCCACCCAGTCAGCGCTGGCCTGCCCGGCTTCCGGTGTCAGGCTGGCGTAGAAGGCCGCCACGTCCTGCATATCCTGCTCACTCATGCCGGCCACCTGGCCTTGCATGACGGCGTTTTCACGGGTGCCGGACTTGAAATTTTCCAGCTGCTTAACCAGGTACTCTTCCCCCTGGCCAGCCAGTTTCGGGTACGTCCCGGTAAGGGTCTTGTTACCATCCTGACCGTGACACGCGGCGCAGGGGGCGGCTTTTGCTTTGCCTGCCTCAGCATCACCGGCCGCCATGGCCTGGGTGGCTGCCACGGCAGCAGCCATCAGCACGAACAGTTTGAAAAACTTCATGGCCTATCCTTCAGTACAGCGTCTTATTTGCTTTTGGACATGTACTCAATCAGAGCACGGTATTCTTCGTCGCTACAGTCGTTGCACATGCCTTTTGGCGGCATGGCGTTGAACCCTTCCTTGACGTGTTTCACCAGCGTATCCATACCTTTATCCAGGTGTGGCTTCCAGGCGGCTTCATCATGGGAAATCGGCGCTCCAGCTGCACCGGAGGCATGACAGAATGTACAGCTGCTGTTGTAACGTTCCTCTACAGTCGCTGCACTGGCAGCCCCCGTAACCAGAACCATTGCAAGACCTGCTACAAAACCCTTCATACGCTACCTCTGCTATGCTGGCGTCGCCGCTGGCGAAGTCCGTTTGCCGCTACCGGCAAACCGTTGTAGAACGTCGGCCGCCCTCAACATACCGCTAAATACGCCGTTAAGGGGCAAGCGGCCGGGATTATATACCAGTCCGGTGGGCGCCGTCATATTCCATGTGAAGGGTAGGGGTATAGTCCGGTCAAGTCACGCCCACACCAGCAAAACACGGCAATAAAAGGCGAAAGTGCCCATACTCTGCGCACTCATTTGCTCCACCGCACAGCTATGCATTGCCAGCCGCATGCCAGGCAGCAAGAATAGCCCCCTGACGTGACCCAAAGGCACTTTGCTATGCCCCTGCACCCCATGGAAAAAATGCTCCACCAGGCTCTGTTCCTGCAGAGCGCCCAGCGCCTGGACCAATGCCCACCCGATGAAGGGCTGGAAGTGGCGTTTGCCGGGCGTTCCAACGCCGGCAAATCCAGCGCCATCAACCGCCTCACCAGCCAGCGCACCCTGGCGCGGACCTCCAAGACCCCGGGGCGCACCCAACTATTGAACTTCTTCCAGTTGGACGAAGAGCGCCGCCTGGTTGACCTGCCCGGCTATGGCTACGCCAAAGTTGCCAAGAGCACGCGCAATGAGTGGCAACAGCACCTGGACCATTACCTGTCCGAGCGCCAGGCACTGGTGGGCCTGGTGCTGATGATGGACATCCGCCACCCGCTCAAGGACTTCGATCTGCTGATGCTGGAATGGTCCGCCCAGGCGAACATGCCCATCCATATTCTCATGACCAAGGCGGACAAACTGAAATTTGGCGCCGCCAAGTCCACCCTCTTGCAAGTCCAAAAGCAGCTCAAAGACCATCCGGCACCGTTGTCACTGCAATTATTCTCGGCCACCAATGGCACCGGCTGTGACGACGCCTGGGACAAGCTGGGCGAATGGCTGAATGTGGCGACGCCTGACGCCCAGGATTAAGGCCCGATCACGTACAGACAAGCGCCCATAGCCGCATCTGGCCAAGGGGAATCTGGGGGTCTGGGTTTTAACGTCAGGCTTCCAGCGTCGAGCGTCCGGCTTTCATTCAGGCAAAAAAAATCCCCGGCAGCAATCTTGGGGGAAGGGAACGACTGAGCTGCCGGGGAGGCTTGCCACCCTGGCCTCTTTGGGGGAAAAGGCCAGGGTTATACAGCGACGGATCGGTGAGGGTACTGGGGGATCGGGGGTTCCAATCCGTCGCTATGTAGTGAGAGTGCGCTTTTTCCGAAAAAGTTCCAGCCCCTGAAAGTATTTTTCTTCCCAGCTGTCGATCTGCGTCACAAAACTGGCGCATTACGGCATATGCCGCTCGGGCCCCAGGCAGGCAAGGCCATACCCCTACGCGAATAAAACACCTATCTCGCTGATCACTAACAGGTAATTGGCCGGGGATATAAAACTGGCACAGCGTTTGCTTACTCTTTAACCAGCAGGCCCAATAACCTGCAGCCGGCAGAAATGTCAGGCAAAAAAAAATCCCTGGCAGCAATCTTGGGGGAAGGGAACGACTGTGCTGCCAGGGAGGCTTGCCGCCCTGATTTCGGGGGAGAAACCAGGGACTCCAAAAAACTACGGATCAGCGAGGGTACTGGGGGATCGGGGGTGCCAATCCGTAGCTATCAATAGGACCGCCGCTTTTTTCGGAAAGTTCCAGGCGGTTTTATCTTTTACAAATTTTACCTTCCAGCCCAACAGCCCTCCTACTGCTTCCACGGCTCTCCCCGTGTGCCTTTCATCCGCTTCAGCTGCCTGTGCATGGCCGCCTTGGCCAGCATGTGTGCCGACACTGGGGCGGTGATGAACAGGAACAGTGTAATCAGCACTTCATGCAGCTGCAGCCCACGCTCCTGCCAGGAAAAAAACAGTAGCGACGCCACAATGGTGCCGCCCACGCCCAGGGTGGTGGCCTTGGTCGGGCCGTGCAGCCGGGTATAGAAATCTGGCAGCCGGGCCAATCCAATGGACCCCACCAGCGCAAACACGCCGCCAATAATCACACTGGCTGACACCAGCCATTCAATCAGAGAATCCATTAACACCTCGCTTGCAGGCCACACGCATCACGCAACAACGCGGCCGCTGCAACCAATCCATCACGCATTTTCCCCGCGCGGAAACGTCCAACCATTCCGCGCGAAACACCAAAACATCCAGACCTGACACCCCTTCTCGCGCTGTTGCGTGAAGCGTGAAGCCTGTTGCGTCTACTCAATAATATCCCCGCGGGTGACGTATTTCGCCACCGCCACGGTGCTAACGAAACCAATCAGGGCGATCAGCATGGCGGCTTCAAAATAGAGTTTGCTGTCCACCTGTATGCCGTACACCACGATCAGTGCAATGCTGTTGATGTACATGGTATCCAGCGCCAGCACCCGATCCGGTAGCGACGGGCCGATAATCAGCCGGTACAGATTCAGTACCCAAGCCAGGGTAATCAGTGCCAATGCAATGGAAAGGGCCGTCTCTAGCATTCGAAAATCTCCTTCAACGGCCGCTCGTAGCGCTGCTTGATCTCCGCCACCAACGCCGCCGCATCATCCACATCCAGGCCGTGCACCAGCAAGGTTCTGCGATCCGGGCTCACATCCGCCGACACGGTGCCCGGGGTCAGCGAAATAGTGCTGGCCAGCAGGGCAATGGCAAAATCGTCTTCCAGCTCCAGCGGTAGCTCCACAAAGCCCGGCCGTATGGAACGCAGCGGCCCCAGCACTTTAATGGCCACGGACACGTTCGCCACCACAATGTCGTACAGCACCACCACCACGAAACCGAGCAACCGCGGCAGGTTGCGAATGCGCGGCACATTCGGCCAGAACGGCCGGGTCCCCAACGGCAACAGCACAGCAAGGATGGCACCCAGCACCGCATGGCCCGCGGTGAAACCGCTGAGCAGCATCCAGGCAAACCATAGAATCAGGCTCAGGCTGGGATACGGCAACACCCGATAGAACAGCTTCATGCGCCACCTCCCAGCACCGCAGACAGATACAGATCCGGATTGCGCAACTGGTCAGCCACCGCCGTGGTCAGCTGCAACAGCGGTTCGGCATACACTGCCATCAACGGACTCAACACCAGCAGCCAAAGCACCGCCACCAGATGCCGGCGCGCCGGGCGCAGGCCGCTGCCTTCCCCGGTAGTGCGCCAGAACAAGGTAGACCCCGCCCGGCTCATGGCGATCAGGCCACACAGACCCGCCACCAACAGCAACACCCAGTAGGACGTGTCCGGCACACTGCGCAGTAAGGCCACCTTGCCCACAAAGCCAGATAACGGCGGCAACCCCACCACAGCAATGGCCGCCACGAAGAACAGCACTGACAACCGCCCGCCATTCAGAATCGCCGGGCCAATCTGCAAGTGGTCAGCCACCTCGCCACGGCCCCGGGCAATCAGGTCCGTCAGCAGGAACAGGCCACCGCAAATCAGGGTGGAATGGAGCAGGTAATACAACGCCGGGCCCAGTGCCTCCAGCTGTCCGAAGGCCAGCGCGGCCACCAGTGTGCCTACCGACATCACCACCAGATAAGACACCAACGTGCCCAGCCGCTTCGCCCCCAGCACGCCAATACAGGCCAGCCCCAGTGTCACCAGGGCCAGCCACCACAGTGCCGCCTGCCCCAGCCCCGCAAAGGGGCCATCGGCAAAGGCCAGAGCGTACACCCGCACCATGGCGTAGAAGCCCACCTTGGTCATGATCGCGAACAGCGCCGCAACCCCGGCCGTCGCCCCGGCATAGGCCGCCGGCAACCAGAAATACAGTGGGAACAGGGCGGCTTTGAGGCCAAACACCACCCACAGCATCAACACCGCAATGCTCAGCAAGGTGGCGTCCGTTCCTGTGAGCTCTTGCGCCTTCACGGCGAAGTCAGCCATGTTCAAGGTGCCGGTGGTGCCGTAGACCAGGCCCAGGGCGATCAGGAACAGCGCCGAGCCCACCAGGTTAAGCACCACATAATGCAGCCCCGCTTTCACCCGCTCCGGGCCACGCCCATGCAGTGCCAGCCCGTAGGAGGCAATCAGCAACACCTCGAAGAACACGAAGAGGTTGAACAGGTCGCCAGTCAGAAAAGCACCGTTGATCCCCATCAGCTGGAACTGGAACAGGGCATGGAAATTGGCGCCCCTGCGATCATCACCGCAGCAAGCATACAGCAGGGCCGGGAAGGCCAGAACTGCGGTCAGCACCAGCATCAGGGCGCTGAGCTTATCCAGCACCAGCACGATGCCGAATGGCGCCTGCCAGTTACCCAGCGCATAGACGGTGATCTCACCGCTCCAGGCCTGATCGCCCAGAAAAATGGCCACCGCCAACATCGCCGCACAGGACAACAAGCCGGTTATCCGCCGCAACCGGTGGCGCTCACGCACCTCCAGCAATAACAGCATGCCCGCCAAGGCAGGAATCAGTACCGGCGCAATAATCCAGTGATTCATGAACGGCCTCCGTCATCCGGCTTGCCGTCCACATGGTCGTTATGCAGCTCGCCCTGGCTACGCAGCGCCAGCACCACCAGAAAGGCGGTCATGGCGAAGCCGATCACGATGGCCGTGAGCACCAGCGCCTGGGGCAAGGGGTCGGTGGGGTCCGGGCTCATGCCCACGACTGCCACCTGATTCATCTTCAGCCCGCCCATGGAGAACAAAAACACATTCACACCGTAACTCAGCAACGTAAGGCCCATGACCACCGGGAAGGTCCGCGCACGCAGGCACAGGTACACTCCAGACGCCACCAACACACCAATGATGATTGCTACCAGCAGTTCCATCAGGCGTTCTCCCTCTTGTCATCCAGCAACGACAGCTTGCCCAGATTGGCCAGCATCAACAGCGTTGAGCCCACCACGGTGAGAAACACCCCGGTGTCGAACAGCATGGCCGTGGCCAGCTCAAACTTGCCGATCAGCGGCAGCGACACATAGGTGAACGAACTGGTCAGGAAGGGGTAGCCAAAGACCCAGCTACCCACCCCGGTCAGCCCGGCTAGCAATACCCCCAGCGCCACCACCGGGTGATAATCCCCGGGCATGCGGCTATGCACCCAGCCCACCCCGGACGCCACGTACTGCAACACCAGCGCCACGGAGGTAATCAACCCGGCCACAAAACCGCCACCGGGCAGGTTGTGGCCACGCAGGAAGATGTACACCGCGATCAGCAGCGCCAACGGCAACAGCGGCCGGGAGATTGTCACCAGCACCAGCGGGTGGGCATCTTTTGCCCAAGGCCGCCCCAATGAATCGTACTTGGCGGACGCCAGGTTCAGATCGTTGAGCAGGGCATAAATGCCCATGGCAGCGATCCCCAGCACGGTGATTTCACCAAAGGTATCGAAGCCGCGGAAGTCCACTAGAATCACATTGACCACATTGGTGCCACCGCCGCCGGACTTGCTGTTGTCCATAAAGAACTGGCTGATGGTTGTGGTTTCGCCGGTCATCACCAGGAAGGCCAACACCGCCGCTCCGGCGCCAACGATCAGCGCCAGCAGCACATCGCGCACCACCCGTATCGACGACGACTCTACCTTGGTGCGTACCGGCAGAAAATACATGGCCAGCATCAGCAGCAGCATGGTAACCACTTCCACCGACAGCTGCGTCAGCGCCAAGTCCGGTGCGGAGAAGCGCACAAACAGCAGCGACACCATCAACCCCACCACGCTCAGCGACATGATTGAGGTCATCCGGTGGCGATGCAGGACAGTGGTCAGCAAAGCGCCCGCCACCAGCATGGCGGTACACAGAATCGCCACGCCATCCATGGGCAGCATGCCCACATCCAGGCTTAGCGCCGGCAAGTGCCACATCTGGGTGATCAAAATCACCGCCACCAGCGCCACACCCCAAGCCACATAACTCTGCAACGAGCCATTCTGCAGCCGCCCGGTAATGGCACTGGCCACCCGGCCCAGCTGCTGAATGCGCCCTTCAAACACCAGCTTGGCGTCCACCTCCGGCAGGCGCGCCCACAGATCGAACAGCCGGCGGCGCTGGGAGTAAACAAAGATGCCACCGAACAGCGCCACAAAACTCATCATCAGCGGCAGGTTAAAGCCGTGCCAAATAGCCAGGTGGTATTCTGGCAGCTCACCGCCCAGGGTCGCGGTGGCCGCCACGGCCAGCAGCCCGGCCACGGTGATCGCCGGGAACACACCCACCGCAACACACAGCGCCACCAGAATCTCCACCGGCACCTTCATATAGCGCGGCGGTTCATGGGGCGGGTATTTGGGCAAATTGATCGGCTCGCCATTGAAGAACACGTCGTGGATAAAGCGCGCCGAATAGGCCACCGAGAACACCCCGCCCAGGGTGGCGCCCAACGGCAGCAACCAGCTCAGCGCGCCCAGCTGCTCGGACTGCAGCGTCTCGGTAAAGAACATTTCCTTGGACAGGAACCCGTTCAGCAACGGCACCCCGGCCATGGCCGCCGAGGCCACCATGGCCAGCACCGCCGTATACGGCATGTACTTCCACAGGCCGTTGATACGGCGCATGTCGCGGGTGCCGGTTTCGTGGTCGATGATCCCCGCCGCCATAAACAGGCTGGCCTTGAAGGTGGCGTGGTTGATGATGTGAAACACCGCCGCCACCGCCGCCAGCTGACTGTTCAGGCCGAACAGCAGGGTAATCAGGCCCAGGTGGCTAATCGTCGAATAGGCCAGCAGGCCTTTCAGGTCGTGCTGGAACAGGGCCGCCGCCGCGCCCCATAGCAGGGTCGCCATACCCGCCAGGGTAACAATCTCGAACCACAGGTCGGTGCCCGCCAGCGCCGGGTACAGGCGCGCCAGCAGAAATACCCCGGCCTTCACCATGGTGGCCGAGTGCAGGTAGGCGCTCACCGGTGTGGGCGCTGCCATGGCATGGGGCAGCCAGAAATGGAACGGGAACTGGGCGCTCTTGGTAAAGGCGCCCAGCAATACCAGGCAAAGAATCAGCGGGTACAGCTCGCTACCGCGAATCAGGTCACCGTTGGCCAGCACCTCGGTGAGCGAGAACGAGCCCACCACATTGCCGATCAGCAACACCCCGGCCAGCAGCGCCAGGCCGCCCATGCCGGTCACCGTCATCGCCATGCGCGCGCCCTTGCGGGCCTCGGTCTTGTGCCCCCAAAAGCCGATCAGCAAGAAGGAGCTAAGGCTGGTCAGTTCCCAGAACACCACCAGTAACAGCAGGTTATCGCTGGTCACGACCCCTAGCATGGCGCCCATAAAGAGCAGCAGGTACGCATAAAAGCGCCCCGCTTTTTCCTTGGCGGACAGGTAATAGCGGGCGTAGAGGATCACCAGCAGGCCGATGCCCAGCACCAGCAAGGCAAACAGCAGCGCCAACCCGTCCAGGCGGAACGCCAGCGACAGCTCCAGCGACGGGATCCAGGTCAGGGTGCTGTGCAAGGTCTCCCCGGCAAACACTTTCCGGGCCGGGTTGAACAGCAGCGCCAGCGCCAGCGCCGGCAGCGCCGCCGCCCCACAGGCCAGCAAGGTGCGGTTCCCCGTTACGCGCTCCACCAACGGCGGCAGGAACGCGCCCAGAAAGGGCAACATCACCACAAAGGCAAGATTCATAGTCAATCCGTTGTCATTGTCACAAGGGCGGCAACCCGCCCGTTAGCTTGAACAGGGTGAACTAGAAAGACAATAACAACGGCGGATCAGGAAAATACGGGCGATGCCCCCGGCGCGGGCACTGGGACAGGATGATGCGGCAGGGCTGTACCAGAAATGGCGTCATGGCATCCGTATCAAAAGAAAGGAGGCCGGCAGTATGCCATGGGTGGAAGGTGGGTGCGATATCGGGGCAGCCGTGAGTTGAAAGTTCAAAGTGTAAAGTTGAAACGCGGTCTAGGGATGGCCGAGGCTGCCCCGCCATGCCCGCGATTACCGGTAATGGCGCGGGCACAGCCCAGAAAAACCCTGAGAGCCCCTCTCGCGCTTTTGAACTTTACACTTTGAACTTTCAACTCGCCCCACCCCGCCCTGCCGAAACCCGCCATTTCCGCTACACTCTCCCCATCATTCAGTCAGCAGAAGTCGAGCCCCATGTCCGCAGCCGAAAAACCCATCATTCTGGTCGATGGTTCCTCCTACCTGTATCGCGCCTTTCACGCCCTGCCGCCGCTCACCACCTCCAGCGGCCAACCCACCGGGGCGGTGCGCGGGGTCGCGTCCATGCTGCGCAAGCTGATCAAGGACTACGACCCGCAATACATGGCGGTGATCTTTGACGCCAAGGGCAAGACCTTCCGCGACGAGCTGTTTGAAGAGTACAAATCCAACCGCCCACCCATGCCCGACGATCTGCGCGCACAGGTGCAGCCCCTGCACGATCTGATCCGCGCCATGGGCCTGCCGCTAATCATCGAAGACGGCGTGGAAGCCGACGACGTGATCGGCACCTTCGCGCGCATCTTCGGCGAGCAGGGCGCACCGGTGCTGATCTCCACCGGCGACAAGGACATGGCCCAGCTGGTCACCGACAAGGTCACCCTGATCAACACCATGAACGACGCTCTCTACGACATCGACGGCGTGAAACAGAAATTCGGCGTGGGTCCGGAACTGATCATCGATTTCCTCGCCCTCATGGGCGACAAGGTGGACAACATTCCCGGCGTCCCCGGCGTGGGTGAAAAAACCGCCCTGGGGCTGATACAGGGTCTCGGCTCCCTGGAAGACATCTACGCCAACCTGGACAAGGTCGCCGAGCTCAGCTTCCGCGGCGCCAAGACCATGGCCAAAAAGCTGGAAGAACACAAAGAGATGGCCTTCCTCTCCTACCAGCTGGCCACCATCAAGCTGGACTGCGAACTCAGCGAAGACCTCAACGACCTGAAACTGAGTGAGCCGGACAACGAATCCCTGGCCCGCTATTTCAAGGAACTGGAGTTCAAGGGCTGGTTGAGCGAAGTCCTGACCGGTGCCGACGCCAGCGTGGTGGCCGCCGCCGAGGAAGCGGGCGACGATGACGACGCGCCCCGCTCTGGCATTCCCCGCGAGGCCTACGACATCGTCTACAGCGAAGCCATGCTGGATAAATGGCTGACCAAGCTGAAAGACGCCGGCGAATTTGCCTTCGATACCGAAACCACCAGCCTTAACTATATGAACGCCGAACTGGTGGGCTTCGCGGTGGCCGTCAGCGACAAGGCCGCCTACATCCCCTTCGGCCACAACTACCCCGGCGCCCCGGACCAGCTCAACAAGCAGCTCGTGTTCGACAAGTTCAAACCGCTACTCGAAGACGAGGCGATCAAAAAAATCGGCCAGAATTTGAAGTACGACATGAGCGTGCTCGCCGAAGACGCCGGCATTACTCTGCGCGGCGTGGCCTTCGACACCATGCTGGAATCCTACGTGCTCGATTCCGTGGCCACCCGCCACGACATGGACTCCCTGGCACTCAAATATCTTGGCCATAAGACCATCAGCTTTGAAGAGATTGCCGGCAAGGGCGCCAAGCAGCTCACCTTCAACCAGGTAGGCCTGCACGAAGCCAGCCCCTACGCCGCCGAAGATGCCGACGTGACCCTGCGCCTGCACCAGACCCTGTGGCCCAAACTGGAACAGGAAGGTCGCCTGCCGGAAGTCTTCCGCGATATCGAACTACCGCTGGTCACCGTACTCAGCCGCATCGAGCGCAATGGCACTTACGTAGACGCCACCCTGCTCAAGCACCAGAGCCAGTTCTTGGCCAAGCGCATGGCCGAACTGCAGGAAAAGGCCTTCGAGATCGCCGGCCAGGAATTTAATCTCGCCAGCCCCAAGCAGCTGGGCGAAATCCTCTACGAAAAACTGGAAATACCGGTCATCAAGAAAACCCCCAAGGGCGCGCCGTCCACCGCCGAAGCGGTACTGCAGGAACTGGCTCTGGAATACCCCCTGCCCCAGGTGATCATGGATTACCGCGGCGTCGCCAAACTGAAGAACACCTACACCGACAAGCTGCCGGAGCTGATCAACCAGCGCACCGGCCGCGTGCACACTTCCTATCATCAGGCGGTGACCGCTACCGGGCGTCTGTCTTCCAGTGACCCGAACCTGCAAAACATCCCGGTGCGTAGCGAAGAAGGCCGCAAGATTCGCCAGGCTTTTTTAGCTCCCAAAGGAAAGAAAATTGTCGCCTGCGATTACTCACAAATCGAACTGCGCATCATGGCGCACCTGAGTGACGACAAAGGCCTCACTGACGCTTTCGCAAAAGGCCTGGATATCCACCGCGCCACCGCCGCCGAAGTGTGGGGGAAAACCCTCGATGAAGTGAGCGACAACGACCGCCGCAACGCCAAGGCCATCAACTTCGGCCTGATCTACGGCATGAGCGCCTTCGGCCTGGCCAAGCAGCTCGGCCTGCCGCGCAAAGAAGCCCAGGAATACATCGAGCTTTACTTCGAGCGTTATCCCGGCGTGAAAAAATACATGGAAGACACTCGCGCCCTGGCCGCTGATAACGGCTACGTGGAAACCGTCTACGGTCGCCGCCTTTACCTGCCGGAAATCCACAGCAAAAACGGCCAACGCCGCCAGGCCGCCGAACGCGCCGCCATCAACGCCCCCATGCAGGGCACCGCCGCCGACATCATCAAGATGGCCATGATCAAAGTGCACGACTGGCTGGAGACGACGGACTTCGACGCCAAGATGATCATGCAGGTACACGATGAACTGGTGTTTGAAGTAGCGGAGGATCAGGTGGACGATCTGGTCAAGGAAGTGAAAGCGCGCATGGAATCAGCAGCGGACTTGAAGGTGCCGTTGATTGTGGATGCGGGAGTTGGGGAGAATTGGGAAGAGGCGCATTAAGCGCCTCTTTTAATCTGGATCAGGAATAACGCGCTTCCCTCATCCCACTATACAATCCGGAAATCCGGATTCAGATTCGGGGTTAGCTGGCCCTTAGCAGGAACTCTTTGACCCACCACAATCCCAATCCCGCTTGCTATCTTTGTCGGATGCGCGCGAGTCCACCCCGCGATCTTGCAAGGCATCGGCGCTGCAATATTCATAAACGGCATTTTCGCCTGCCCCCCAGCCCCAGCAATTGGCAGCAATCGGGAAACAGCGTTGGCGCATATTATAAAGGGTATCCCCCGGATACTGAGCCCTCTTGCCCTCCACGCACGCATTAACATCCTTTGCTGGCTCTGCGTAGGCAGACGGGGCGAAGGCTGTCATTAGCAACAATGCGAGTGCTGGTTTTGTCTTCATAAAAACCGTCCCTTTAAATTTCTTTGATAAAAGATGATTTCAACGCTCGGCAGGCAGCAGAAGTCCATCTTCTCCATGATTCCTAAGGATTGATGCCGGCAGCATGGATCTCGTCACCCCACATTTTCCCAGTCGGCATTCATGCCATCGTTCAAGATTCACTAATTGCAGCAAAAAAGGCATACCTCATATGAGGTATTTCACTCTTGCCGATGCATTAACCAGCAATTACAGATTGATGCATTATTTATGACAGCATATTCTTTGCACTCAAAATCATACTGGGGAACACAATGAAAACGGATTTCAATAAGATCATTTCTGTACTGGCTATTTCGGCGTTACCGGCTTTTGCCATGGCAGACAATGCTTTTTCTGGCTTTCAAGTAGGGGCAGCTCTGGGTTATGAAGATGTCAGCATGGATTGGGAAACAGACCACTACATTAGCGCTTTCGACCAAAGCCGCGGCAATCCGAGCGGTGATACTTCCGAATCTCTCGATGATTCTGCCTTTGCTTATGGTGTCTTTGCCAACTACAACATGGCGCTGAATGGTAACTGGATTATCGGCGCTGAATTGGGATATCAAGGCAGCAGCATCAGCGATTCTGTGAATCGCATCCCCGGCAGCAACCCCTTTACCGGCCCCAGCCCCAACAGAACAAAAGCTGAGGTTGATGTAAATGACACCTTCCTTATTGGTATTAAGGGCGGTTACTTGCTGAATGAATCCACAATGGCCTATAGCACCTTGAGCGCCACGTTTACAGAAGTAGAGGTGAGCTCTAATTGTGCTTCCGACAACATTCTCTGCGACGGTTCAGCCCCTGCTCATTCTTCCAGTGACGACGACAGCATGACTGGTTGGGCCTTGGCACTGGGCGTTGAAAAATCTCTGTCAGATAACATCTCTGTCCGCGCCGAGTACCGCTATGCTGATCTTGGCACCGCGGAGCTGGCCGCTGTTCAGTACAAAAACTCGGCAGCCATTGGCGTCGAAACCGATATCGATGTAACCAGCCAAACTCTCCAAATTGGTGCGGCTTACAAGTTCTAAGATTTGTGTGCGCAGGCCGAGCCTGCGCACACTTCCCTATGCCGCCTCAACCCTGCCCATCGCAACCCCACAATCTTAACCAATCCATACCCCCTTACCGCCGCGCCAAAACTCCACCATCATGCGGTAGCTCAGCCCCCAAATGCGCAATTAGGGACACGCACTACTTTACTTTTCCCGCCACTCCCCCGGCGAAATCCCTACCCAATGCTTGAACGCCCGATTAAATGAACTCTGCTCCGCGAACCCCAATAGCATGGTGATCTCGAACAAGGACAGGGATCGGTCTCGCAAGTAGCTTTGTGCCAGCTCCTGACGAGTGCGGTCGAGCAGACCCTGGAAGGTCTGGCCACCGGCGGTGAGACGGCGCTGTAGGGTGCGCACGGACAAGGCCATTTCGCTGGCCACTTCTTTCAGGGAGACCCGCGCCTCCGGTAGCAACCGCAGGAACACCTGCTGCACCTGAAAGGCAAAAGGGTCGTTACCCGGCAACGCATTGGCCAGGGCCACGGACTGACGATCAAGGATCTGGCGCAGGGCCGGGTTGGCGGTGGTCAAGGGGATGCTGAGGTAATCCGCCGGAAAGCGCACCGACACATAAGGGGCGGAGAAGCGTACCGGGCAACCAAAGAAGGCCTCGTACACTTCCGGGTGCTCGGGGGGCGGCGAGGAAAAGGTCACTTCCGCCGGGTTTGGCGCGCCCGGCACGATCTTGCGCAGAAAGCTGATCAGGGCGGAGATCGCCGTTTCATCCACCAGCAATCCCAAGCTCATGCCGCCAAACACCGGCCAGCCGATTTCCGCCTGGTCCCCACGGATCACCACTTCCGCCATTTGAATCCCGTAAAACAGGGATTCAAACCGCTGATAGGCATACAGTGCCTGGCCCAGGTTGTCGCTGGCCTGCACCAGATAGCCCAGCACCCCCACATGCTCGGGGGCGATGCAGGCACCGATTTCCAGCCCACGCCCGTCGCCCGGACACGCCTCCCGGGCCCGGCGCAGCAAATCAAACCACTGCATCAGTGGCACTTGCTCGCCGGGGGACAGCCGAGACACCGCGGCCCGCAGGGTCGGGGCGGACAATTGCTGCTGATCAAGCCAGTCCAGCAGCACCCGCGCATAGGCACCATTGATACGAATAGCAGCAGGATTCAGATTGGAGTTCGACATGGCATGATTGGATAACAGCTTGGCATGATTCGTCAATCAGATAAGCCAGCCATTCCCTAGCATGACGTCACGAGCTTTGCCTTCAACGCGGGGAGACGTGCCATGAGCGCTATCGATTTTGCCATCACCACCTACCAAAACGCCGACTTCAAACAATTGTTCCTGGTGGGCCTGTTGCCGTTTTTCGGCCTGAGCGCCGTCATCGAGGCCTGGCGCTTTCGTGGCACCGGTATTTACAGCCTGAAGGACTCCGCCGCCAGCATGACGCTGGGGGCCAGCTATGTAACGTTGGAGGTCGTGGTGAATGCCCTCTTCGTGTACGCAGCCATGGCCTGGGTGCACGACTACCACCTGATGGATATTGCCATCACCCCGTTGAGTTTTGCGCTGCTGTTTGTGCTGGTGGACTTCCTGTTCTATGTGTACCACGTGACCGCCCACAAAGTGCGCTGGTTCTGGGCCACCCATGTGGTACACCATGCCTCTGAGCACATGAATTTCACCACCGCCGGGCGGCAGAGCACCTTGTATGCATTCAGCGGGCTGTTCGCCTTTTTCCTGCCTGCCGTCGTGCTCGGCTTTGAACCGGCCTGGGTGCTTTTCGCGCTGGCCACTAACTTGTCTTACCAGTGGTTTATCCACACCCAGTGGATCAAAAAACTGCCACGCCCGATTGAATGGATCTTCAACACGCCGTCACATCACCGCGTACATCACGGCCGCAACCCGGAATACATCGACCGCAATTTCGGCGGCACCTTTGTTATCTGGGATCGCCTGTTTGGCACCTTCGTGGAAGAACGGGAAAATCTGCCCCCGGAATACGGCATTACCCGTCAGATCCATAGCTACAACCCCATCACCCTGACTCTGCACGAATTCATTGCCCTGTTCCAAGACATGGCTAAGCCGGGGCCGTTGTGGTTGAGATTGAAACACCTATGGGCAACGCCAGAGTGGCAACGCCCGAACGCGGAACACAAACAGGCAAGGGAAACACCTCAGGGAGGTTAAAATGGGCATAAAGAAGCGAAGACATCAGGGTCAGGCTTTCCATTTCCCACAACCACTATGTTTTTAGCAACGATAGACCTGACCCCAAAGGTTTTCGCTTCTCAACAAATTAGTGGCAATGGTACGGCTTAGGGGAACCGGGGTCAGGTCTTGCATCGTGCACTCCTCACTATACGGCTCACGCTCGAACGGTGCAGCCCGAAGTAATCAGCTATCTCTTTAAGGTTATACGCCCCACTGGCATGAGCCGCTGCGATGGC